>Ga0208246_1000047_pt1 | contig 133985 bp, 104 predicted proteins | sample RifOxyD2_FD_184039 | JGI IMG/M metagenome (GOLD analysis project Ga0208246, IMG submission 184039) | Soil microbial communities from Rifle, Colorado - Rifle Oxygen_injection D2 (SPAdes) | ecosystem: Environmental > Terrestrial > Deep subsurface > Rock core/Sediment | place: Rifle, Colorado... | reverse complement strand
TGAGCTGAACGACCGGCGGCGGCCGCAAAACTTCGCGCGCCCGGCCGCCGCCGCACTACCGAACGGCTGGCCGTTTCCAGGCGATTTCCAGCTGCTCTCAAACGGGTGGCACATGAAGAATCTCTGGATTATATTCGGGAATTCCCAGATAATCTCGACGATGCCCCCGTCTATCGAGCGTTCGCGCGCAAACTCTCTCTCTCTCTCTCTCTCTCTCTCTCTGCTCGAAGGGGTTCTTTTCTTGACGCTAGGACTCATCGTATCGATTCTCACACCACCCATCTCGGTCCCACATGTTGCCGCGACGGGAGATTTGATCGCCACCACTAACACTAAGGAGACGAACAGGATCAAACCCATTCTCGAACGTATGGAGCAAAGGAGGCTTTGGAGACTCAACGCACTCAAGCTAATGCGTGAACGCGTGGAGCAAAGAAAACAAAGGAGGCTGACGCACATGAGAACCACAGGCACAACGACAACGCCTCCGGCGACGACCGTGACTTCCTCTGCCACACCTACAACCCACTCCGCAAACGCTACTCCTATCGCATCGCGCAGGCGCGGAGGCGGCGGTTCTGGCAACCAGACGAGCTCGACTGCGTCTACAGCGGCAACGGACAATACCGCACCGGTCATTTCATCCATCTCCTCTGGCACGCCTGGTGCAACGTCAGTCACCATTACCTGGACAACGGACGAGAGTGCGGATTCGCAGATCGACTACGGCGCCACAAGCGCGTATGGCACGACGACGACGCTCGATTCCACGCTCACCACTTCCCACTCGGTCACGATCAGCGGGCTGACCGCGGAAACGCTCTACCATTTCAGAGTGCGTTCGACGGATGCAAGTGGGAATCTGGCCGTTTCGGCCGATCAAAACGTCACCACTGCTGAGTACTATGGAGCATCGACGGCTGCGGGTGCAGGCTACGACACGTATGCGAGCGTGCTCAGCCTCACGGCGAGTGGAGACGATCTGCTCATTCGTGATGCCGCTACGCCTGCAAATAACTACAGCGGAACACCCTACAATAAATTCAATGAAGCATCCGGTCCCAAGCGTATCTTCGATGCAGCCGGGCTACTGAGCGAGCAGAACTACCTGTTCCGGAGCATTCCCAAGGAGACGTTCTTCAACGTCCCTGACGGATTAGGCGGTGATGTCGGCGAAGGATTCACCATTACCGGCCTTGCCTACGATGGCGAGAATCTGTGGGCAGGCAACGACGGTATCGCTCAAGACGGCGGTCTTGTAAGCCATCCGTCAGTCGTCAAAATGACGCTTGCGGGCGTGAAGATCGCCGAATACAGCATGGAAACCATCTACGATAGCGATGGCAGCGTACAGGGAGTTACGTACGATACGAGCGATGATACGGTCTGGATTGCCGACAATGGGGGTGGCGCAGTGCGTCATATGACAAATGCGGGGGTGGACATTGGCGACGGGTTTTCGCTCGCCGCCGTGAATGGCCTGACCTACGACAGCACGCGCGATCGACTGTGGGTTCTTGTCGGCGACATCCTGACGCGTCGGCAGAAGAACGGCACGGTCGATTACACCCATGATCTCGGCATCGGTCTTTGGGATCAACTTCACTACGACGCTGACCGTGACTATCTCTGGGTGACGGAAGGTGACAACGGCGATGCGGGGCAACTTCATGCTTTCGATATTGCTTCGGAAACAATCGTCGGTGTTGCAACCGTTTCGGATGTGACTGCCATTGAGGGGATGACCATTATTGATGGTGATTTCTACGTCGCCCATGATGGTTATCGTCATGCCGCTGCTGTTATTCAAAATAATCAGGTTCAAATATATCCGGCGGTCAAAGGAGCTGCGAATGTCGCGTGGGCAATTGATCATGACCCACTGAACGCCAATGCCTTATTGGGGTATTTGATCGAGCCCGCGTTCAGCCGTATCAGTTCATATCCTACGCAAATCAATCAACCGCAGTGGACTAAGTCAAATGTCTCTGTTTCGGCCGATGCGGTTGTTAGTCCGACCGGGGAGCAGAACGCAGAGACGATTACTGCTACGATCGGAACTGGTGCTCGCTACTTCAATACTGGCGGCTCGACCCTCACAGTAGCTGGAACGAAATTCGCAACAGAGGTGTTTGTGAAGGCTGGAACACACCCATACGTGTGGCTCGGTGATCGTGGGGATACGGGTGGAATCCATTCGGCGTCATTTAATTTGAATACTGGCACGGTGATTGGCCAGTCCAATGCCACTGGCACAATCTATTCCATAGGTAACGGGTGGTACGTCGTGTCGCTGAATTACACTCATAACAGCACTGCGTCTGTTGCTGTGGATATTGCCTTCGGAGCGGCCACGCATTCCACTGATCGACCATCCGCGACCTACGTTGGCACAGAAACCCTGAATGTTTTCTACGGCGGGCTCGGAGCCCAACCGTTTGTAAGCAGTCCTATCTTCTCTTCTGATGCAAACGAGACACGTGCTGCAGATGTGCCAGTGCTTGCCACAAGTGAGTTTGATTTGTCGACTACGGAAAGCAATACCTTCATCTGGCAAGTCCGTACGGCACGCGGGAGCGGCTCGCAGGTTCTGTTCCAGATAGATGACGGAACGTCCAATGAGCGGTACCGCATCGTGCGTGATACCCATAACAAGGTGCATTTCGTCGTCACTGATGGAGGCGTGGATCAGTGCGATCTCAATTTCGGAATCGTCGGGAACAATACGGCTTTCAAGATTGCTGTGCGAGCGACAGAAGATGATTGCACAGGCAGCTTGGATGGCGCTGCAGTCGTCACGGCAGCGGGTGGCACACTACCCACGGTGACGACACTCCGTGTCGGCCATAGCAATGCTGGTGAGCAGTGGACGTCTACGGTTTATGCGGGTGCCATCATTTCGGATGGGCTGACTGATGCTGCACTGCAAACTGCGGCAACCCAGTAGTTTGTCCTTCCGTAGCCCGAAGAGCGAAGAAGGGTTGCGCTGGCGCAGGAGTTGCTACATCAGTGATACACCCGATCATCAGGTAATGGTAGGATGATCGTGATATGAAATTCTTTCTTTCAAAATCGAAAAAATGTGTGTGCGGTAAGAATCCTGTTCGAGCCGATCTTTTTGTCCGGTTCTTTTGCGGTTTTCTTGAAACGGCCAGCCGTTCGGTAGTGCGGCGGCGGCCGGGCGCGCGAAGTTTTGCGGCCGCCGCCGGTCGTTCAGCTCAATTCCGCCTGCCGGCCGTAGCTTTAGCGAAGGTCGGTTCGAATTTTGTTCAGCAATTGCAGCCAACCTGCGCGCTCCGGCGCTTCGGTTGGCGGGCCAAAATACCCGCTTGTTTTTGATGTATGTCGCGCAGGTTGTCCCCCGAAGCTCGATGAGCGTAGCGAGTCGAGCGCAGGGGGGCTACACTGATCTGCCATGTGGTATGTTTACGTTCTCAGAAGCAACAAAGATGGCAACACGTATGTTGGTTCCACCAATAATCTTCAGCGTCGTCTGGAACAGCATGAACATGGAGAATGTATTTCAACATCCAAGAGATTGCCTATCACTCTGGAAGCTTACATAGCTGTCAAGACTCAGGAGCAGGCGCGCTCACTTGAGCAATACTTAAAAACCGGATCAGGCGCAGCAATCCTGAAGAAGAGAGTGCTACTATTACAATAGCCAACATGTGCACGCGACCGTGGTGCATATTTATACCTAAAAAGCCAATACTTTGCTAAAATAGCTCTATGTGTACAAAGGAAGATCTTTCTACGATTTCATCAATTGCTACAATAATCGGAATCCTAATCGGAATCCCAACTCTGATTTTGTCTTATCAACAATTAAAGGATTTGAATGCTAAATCTGCGATCGAAATACAGATGGAATCTCCAGAGACAATAGCTTTAGAACGTGACAAACCATTTGATGTTTATTTTAAGGCTAAAAATCACGGTGATTTCATTTCAAGCGCGTGGGTTGCAGCAATCTCTTTTTGTCAAAATACGGAAATCGTACAAGCCGATCCGCTTTGGAAAACAGCGGACGGGAAATTTTTTACATTAGAATCACAAAAGTCAATAGTTCCGAACCTTTTGATCTATGCACCTGAGGTTAATAAGATTGGCGCTTTTAAGATCGCATTAGAAAATCTTCAACGGCCAATTCCAATTGCATTGGTATTTACGAGTGGGGAAAGAATGGATTCGACCCCAAGTCTAATATCATTGAGTGATTCTGGTTCATTCATAAATGAAAAATTTGAAGTAAATGATGGGAAAGTCATTTCTGATTCTCACGGATGCTTTAGGCAAAGGGGTCAAGCTGAATAACCTGGACCGTCTTGCCCTCTCATTTCTAAATTCCAACCTTCAAAACCCTTGTCTGGGACTCAACAAAAAAAGTTCGCGACCGTTCCGCCCAGCCACCAATAGTAAGGACTGAAGCAGCCCACGGACTCATCAACAATCTCTTGGATGAATGACTGGAAAGATAGGCATCTTCCACTATCATTCCTCCCTATGCTCACGCACCTTACGAAACGTAGTACCGTGTACGCGGCGTTTTTGCTGGCGCTGTATTGGGTGGTCACTCTGTGGGGGATATGGAGCAAGGGAGTGGATGCGCTCGGGTGGAACCTCACATTCTTCGTCGCATGCATGATCATGCTGTACGCGCATGCGCAACGAAGGAGCATCACCAGACGCGAGCTCGTGTGGTTCATTCCGCTTCTCTTGGTCGCTCTCAGCTATTCCCTGTACGAAAATCCATACGTGAAGGCTGTCAACATGGCGGTGCTGCCGATCCTGTTCGCATCGTACTGGATCATGACATCGACCCGGCAGCATCAGACGGTCGTCTGGAACCTCCTCTGGGTGAAGCGGCTATTGGAGCGCGGACTGGGGATCGTCGGTCAGGGGCAGCATGCCGTATCTCTGGTCGTCTGTGCCGTGATTCCGGGCGGAGAGAGGCGATCGGATCTTGTGAAACGGATTGCGCTCGGATGCGGGATTTTCGCCGCCGCGGCATCGATCCTTTTCATCCCCCTTCTCTCCGGCGCCGACTCCGCATTCGCGAACATGATGCAGGATTTCTATCGCGCCGTTATCGCCATCATCGCATTCGATACGATCATGAAGATCGTCGTCTTCATCGTCCTGTCATTGCTGATCCTTGCGGGGCTGATCCAGTGGACGAAAGAGGAGGAGTTTTCCGGGCACACGGACATGAAACACATGGATGCCGTCGTGTCCGGCATCGTGCTGGGCGGCATCCTCCTGCTCTATGTTCTCTTCCTTTTCACGCAACTGCAGACGCTGTGGGTCTATGAGCTCCCGCAACAATTTCTGGATACCGAACAGCTGGTGAAGAGCGGTTTCTGGCAACTCTTCTTCTTAAGCGGCATCAACGTCCTTCTCTTCCTTCTGTACTATCGCCGCACATCCAAACCGGTTCAGACCATGCTCATTGCGTTCATGTTTGCGTCGCTGTTCCTGCTTCTTTCTGCAGCGAAACGCATGGGCATGTACGTGTTTTACTATGGTTTCAGTTACGAGAAGTTTTTCGCGGCGTACACGGTGGTCTTTGCCGTTTTTCTCTTTGTCCGTCTCATCACGGCATTGTTTCAATCCGGCAAAACTGACATCCTTCGCTATCTCGTTATCGCATTCATTTGGATGTACGCGGTTGCGACGATCTTGCCGGTTGAACAAATGATCTTTCGCGCCAATCGTGCGCTCGCAAGGCGCGCTGATTCAAGGATAGACATGCTTGAGCTGCGGATGCTGTCCGGCGATGTGTACGATCTCGCCGGGGAAGAGAGTCTTCATAATGCCGATTGGAACGACTGGCTTGCGAAAAAATCCGCCATCACGGATGAGAAGCGGTTCTACGAGTTCACGCTGACCGATGTCCTCCTGCGCGCACGGAAGTCATGGAACATCCAACGACGCTGATACAACGGATCTTTCTGAAATCGTCCACCAGTCCCATCCCTCACCACATCACCTCCAGTTTCCCCTTCATGGCATTGTTGATCGAGAACGTCATGCGCAGGGACAGGCCGACCTTGGAGACGGTGAGATGCCCCCCTTCAGACTCGTCCACCTTGTAGCCAAGCTTCTCGTACGCCTTCTGCACCGCTTCCCGGTCGGCGACGGTCGCCTGACGCGGGAACGAGTACGTGAGCCACAGACCACTCGTATTGTCGATCATCTTCACCTGATCGGCGTACACCTTCTTGAGAATCGGGAGGAGCTCCGCGTGAATCGTCCGGCTCTTCTCGGTCTCGATCTTCGCCTCAGCGGCGCTCTCGAAGCTGATCTGCGGCCAGCCCTTGGCCTGGGGCTGCGCATCCTGCCCCGCCGCCGCCGACGGCGCCCCCGATCCGCCGGCCTTCAGAGAGGAACAGACGGGCTTCACGCTCGCATGGGCGTACGCAACGATCGTTCGCTGCTTGTCCTCGATATCCGATACGTCCGAACCGACGCTCTTATTGATCGGCAACTTCAGATCCTCCGTGCGCACCGTCATGTTCTGCATGATCAGATAGGAGCTTACGTCCCCTGCGATCGCCTGCGCGCCATCGGTCACGACGCCCGCGCCGCTGACATTTCCATTGATATCGGCTTTGACGAGGAGCGCTTCCTCGTACGGCTCCAGGCTGCCCATGATCATATGCTGTTCGGTCGTGACGACCCTGCCCGAAACGACGACGCCTCCGTCTCTCGCCGGGCGGATATCGTAGCCGGCCGTATTCCGTTCGATGTCGATTTTTTTGCCCCACTGCGGATCCGCATTCGCGTTCACTTTGACGAGCTCCACCGTGCTCACCATATCCTTCAACGACCCGGCTTTCCGCATCACATTGCGGGCAATGACAAATCCCCCGTCATTCGTCTTCGCGACATGGAGATCCGTGTCGAGCGTGCCGCCGGTCGTCTTCACGCTCCTGGCCCACTGGTACTTCCCCTGGGCGTTCACCTTCACCGCCACCGTGGGGATGGCATCGATGAGGCTCTGGACGCTCGCTCCGCCGCCAATGAACTGAGCGGCATTGAAGTAGCGCCCGAACGCGATGAACCCTCCGTCCGGCGCTTGTTTCACCGAGCGGAAATCGCCGCCGGACAGACGGAATTGCTTCATGCCGATTTTCAGATCGTCGGAGGTGGTCCCGGTCACCGAAGGGATCTCCATCGGCGTCGTTTCGATGCTCTTGGACCACAGAACTTTCGCTGTGTTGTCCAATCGGATGATGGCCGGCAGTTTGCCCATCGGAACATCCGCGGCAGCGACGTCGGCCACCGCGATGAAGCCGCCGTCGGCCAACGCCTCCATATCGGTTGCGACCCAATCCATCTTCCTGCTCCACTGCACCTTCCCTTTCCCGTCAAACTTGATGACGGCGCTGTAGCCCGGCACGGCGTCGAAGTCCGCGATGTCCGAGCCGTGACCCATCTCCTTGAGTTTGGCGAGGAGGATGACGCCTCCGTCGGACGCCGCCCACATCCTCTGCGGGAAATCCATGCTGTAGTCGCCGACCATCGTCGACCATATCCTGTTCCCGTCGCCGTCCAGCTTCGTCACCATCACATCCCCCCAACCCTCCTTCCTGTCCTCGTACGCCGCGTCGTAGAAATCGATGATATCTCCCGCGACGACGAGATTGCCGTCACTCGTCTCTACGGAGAGGCGCTTCGTTTCCGTCAGCACGCCCTGCGCCGCGCTCATGCTGCCGAATTGACGGCTCCAGAGAGCCGCCCCCTTCGCGTCGGTCCGGACGACGAACGCATTCCATACGCCCATCCCGGAACTATAGGTGGTATCGCCCGTGAGAAGGTATCCGCCGTCTTTCAGGGACAGGACGCCGTATCCTTCGGCGCGATCGCGCATGCGGTACGTCTTGATGAAGGTGTCCGATGCCTGTGCTGCGCCGCACTTCCCGGCGACCTGCGCGAGACGGCCGGCAGAGATGCCATGCTCTTCGAGAACCACCGTGACGATGCCCATCACGATGGAGGCAACTCCCGCGGCAGCCAAAACAGCGGCACTCACGGATTTCCTGGAAGAGCGGGCGTTTTTCTTCATTTGAATAGTGTATCACATGCTGTTCAGAGAAATGAAAAGGGAGCCTTCCCTTCATGCCTAGGGAAGCGTGCCATGGTGAGCTCGTGTCATGGTGAGCGTAGTCGAACCACGAACCATGACACTTGGGCTTCCTGGCTGCGACGAAACGATCGATGCCTGCTCACCGTATCCGGGCACGGGCTCAAGGGAGTGGAAGAGTTCCAGAGGTCGCTCTAGCATGCGTGCATGACCCGGCTCTTCGGCTTCACCCTCGGCCTCCTGCTCCTGACCGCCTGTTCCCCCGCCTCGCAAAACCTCGCGGGCAAGGACGGGACCTCCGGCAGCGGCGCTCTGCAAGTGGAAGAACCCGCCCTCGAGCAAGTACCATCGGAGCTCTCGATCCGGCACTTCGGCGCGATGCGCCTCGCGGGGACCGGCTTCACGCTCGGGGACATCCTCGCAACCAATGCCGCCTACACGCGCTACGCCATCACGTACCGGAGCAATGGGCTGCTCTTGAGCGGCATCATGAACATCCCCAAGGGCGAGGGCCCGTTCCCGCTCGTCGTGCTTAATCACGGCTACATCGCCCCCGCCGTCTACACGCAAGGCCGGGGACTCAAGCGCGAGCAGGACTATCTGGCACGCCACGGCTTCGCCGTGCTCCATCCCGACTACCGCGGACATGCCGGATCGGATCCCAGTCCCGACGTGCGGGAAGTCTACGACGCCGGACTTGAGTACAGCATGGACAGCGCCAACGCGATCCTTGCGGTACGCGAAGCACGCCTGCCGCAGGTGGATGCGCGGCGGGTCGGCATGCTGGGCCACTCGCTCGGCGGAGGGGTCTCGCTGAATATCGCCACTGCACGACCGGACCTCGTGAGCGCCTTCGTGCTCTACGCCCCCGTACACGCCGACGCATGGGAAAATTTCACGCGCTGGCGCTCCGAGCGCGATCAAGAGGATCGCACGCTGGAGGCGCTCGGCACGCGCTCTGAGCATCCGGAAGCCTGGGATGCGCTCTCCTCCCTCACATTCCTGCGCGCTATCACCGCACCGATCCTCCTCTTCCAGGGCACGGCGGACGCAGACGTCCCGCCGGAGTGGGCGACATTCCTGGATGCGAAGCTCAGAGAGCTGGGCAAGGATGTCACCTTCGTCACCTACGAAGGCGAGAAACACGAATTCATCTCGCAATGGGAAGACTTCATGCGACGGACGACTGCTTTTCTGCGGGAGAACTTGAAGGAGAATGAGTGATGCATGATAAAACCTTCCATTGTGTCATCCTGAGCCCTTCGCGCATAACTCTCTTGCGGATTCTCTCTCGAATTTCTCATTGATTTGGTTCTCTGGCCGCAGGATGATGATTCCATCACGATGAGAGGGCACACCTAAGGTCCCGTCCGAAGGGTACTCCCTCTCGTTTCATGAATAGGGCGAAATAACCTCTTGACCGTTCTCAAGCATAATCGTCGAAGGAAGCTGGCACCTTCGCAAGTGATCTTCTTTGATCTTTGCATGGTCGTTCGCCACGAGACGCAGGTGCTTCGTCACGGGTCGGGCAATGGGCACGATGACACTGATGCGCTTCTGAGGATACTGCGCACGCACCCATTCCACTGCGGGGATCAGGTCGCTGTCACCGGTCATAAGAAGGGCTCGGTCATACGCATTCGCTTGAGCGAGGCCAAGGAGATGGATAGCGATATTGACGTCCGTGCGCTTCTCCTCGTGTTTGACGAAGGTCGTTTTGCAATGGGTGCAGTACACCTCTTTTTCCCTGAATGCCCCATGCACGACCTTCACCCCCGTCCATTCCAAGGCTCTCATATATCGTGTGTGGCGTTCCATTTTCTCGGGTGACCACGTGGCAAGGGCGGTGAAATAGTACGCGGTAACCAGTTCCTCTCCTTTCGTGAGAAAACACTGGCAAAGTTTCTTCAAATCCAGCCATTTATATTGGTGGTAAGGCATTCTCATCTCCATCCCCTCGGAGCCGGGGACCCGGTACTTCACGTACAGATCAAGCGCGTGATAGAGATTGAAGCCGTCGATGAAAGCGATTACGCGTTGTGACATGAGAACATACAAAAAATCCCGGGGGCTCGAGCCGCCCGGGGGCCACGGGGGAAACCCGTGGGGAGGAATACTTGTATTGTACACGCACGATTTTCGTCCTTCAAGAAATTCATAGTGAGAGTGTACAGGTGTACACCTGCTTGTAAAGTGCATTTCGTTCCTCGAAAAATGAAGGGGGGGGGTTAAGAGTTGGTTAAAGGGAAGGGGCACCTTCTTGAACCGCCCTCTGCCACCTTTTTCATAACTGAAAAAGGTGGCGCCAAAAAGGTTTCGGCGCTTGTGCCATTGTGGGTGAATAGCACCAAAGGCGTGTCACCCTGAGCGGAGTCGAAGGGTCGATACGCCGCCAAGCCACAAATGTGTCGAGTCTTCGACTACGCTCAGACTGACACATTTGTGGCCCATTGCATTTGATGTCTACTTGTCTCACCACGTCGTACCACGGCGGCTCGCAGGGCGCCGAGTGTGTTGCGATTTGTTAATTGATGTTTGGTGGGCTGGCGCGCCAGAGCCTGTCCTGAGTCCTTCATGCGTGTCACCCTGAGCGTAGTCGAAGGGTCGACACGCTCTTGGCAGCAGTACATGCAACGTAAGTCCTACAGCCCTCCGAAGAACTTCACCATCGCTTCCGCGGTGCCCGGTGGCCACACGTGCGGGTAGTACGCCCCGCGATGATCGGTATCGATGGTATGCGGGCAGAAGACGACGGGATCCCGGATGCAACCGGCATACTGCACGCACGAGAGAGATGCGGGATCCGCACGCCGCGTCGTCGTGGTGCACGCATTTTCTTCCAGACGGATATCGCGCATCGCTTCCGCAGTCACCTGCGACGAGAGGGCATCTTTCGGATTGTTGATGATCATCGCGGCGGAAGGCCCCGTGCAGTTCTGCATCGTCGTGGAACCGCCGACGGTGGCGGAACCGCGCACAATACCTCCGCGCGCGCACGCGACGGCATTGGCGAACCACGCGCCGAGCGAATGGCCCACCACGAAAATGCGATCCATGTCGATGCACGCGCTCTCGGCGATTTCCCGCACGATGGCATCGAATTCCGCGAAATCCCGCAGCTCCTGCGCCGGATCCCCCGGGTCCGACCAGGAGTAGCTTCCGTTCCCGCTTAAGACGCCGTCCGGGTAGGCGATGAAATACGCGGATGCCGCACGATCCAGGCCGAAGTACTCCCGCACTTGCGCATTGCTGTTGGTGCGGCCGTGGAAGGCGACGATGAGCGGCGAAGGGGTACCGGCACTCGCGTTGCGCGCTTGGGTGAGCAGGTACGTGCGCTCCCGCCCCCCGACGGAGAGGACGAGCGAAGGACTGCGCTCGGTTTTCCCGCACCCGGGCGAGAGGTTGGGGATCACGCGGTCTTCATCGTGCCGCACGAACCGGGCGATCAGATCGGCGGCGCGCTCGCGCGTGATGGGGTCCCACGGAACATACGACCAGCTCGCGAGAATCTTCCGGCTATCGAGGACATCGACGTACGGCTTGTACCACTCCTCTCCCCGCCCCTCGGTGACGGCGTTTCCGTACGCAAGCACCGCCATCTTGATGGCCTCGGCGAAGATGATCGGCTGCTCCGGCCGGAAGAGCGCGCGCGATCCTACCTTATACCCGCTCACCATCCCCCGCCGCTTGGCCGCGCACACGAACGGCGCGTACCACGCATCGGCAGGGACATCGGCGAAACAATTCTCCGTAACCGGTTCGGCAGCGCCTTTGGAGCGGAAAACGAGCTTGAGGAATTCCGCGCGGTTGACTGTTTCTCTGGGATGGAAGAGTCCGTCGGGGTACCCGCCGATGGAACCTTTGTCTTTCAGATACGTGACACTCTCCTGGTAGCCGTACCACGATTTCGCCATATCGGGAAAAGGCGGAGGGCTCGTGGCGACTGCGTGTGCGCTCTGAAGGAGCAATACGCCTATGAGTGCCATGCATCCGCAGCATCGGCGTCCCCTTCTCTGCATGGAGTGCAGCATAGCGGAGAATAGAAGAGGCTGAAGCGAGGGGGAGGATAAGGGGGCTTAAGATTTGATTAAAGGGGAAGGGCACCTCCGCTCGGATGCTTCTGCTTGGTTATTGGTACTTTTTCCTTCCTTGGAGGGAGAGGGAACCTTGTCCGCCCTTCGACAGGCTCAGGATGACATTGTTTCCTCTCCCTCCAAACCACTCTCTCCCTCCCCCTTCCCTCCCTTCCCTTTTTTGGAAGAAACAAGATACATCATGGTGAGCCATGTCATGGTGAGCCCGACGAACCACGAAGGACGGTCGTGGCGTCCCCCCCCGGCACCGGCTCTTGGCAGCAGCGAAACCCCATCAGCTGCTTGCTATTTCTCAAATAAGGATTATGATATACCTTCTTTCTCCACCCACACATGTTCAGTCTCCCTTCTGCCCTGAGGATCCCGGCCCAATCGAGTTCCCCGCGGTTGAAACTCCTGCCCTTGCTCCTGATCGTTTCGATGGCGGCACCCTTCGTCCCTGCGGCGCAGGCGGCAACGACGCCCTCGCTCGGAGCAGCGGCAACCTACGGTGTTCTCGCGAGTACCTTCACCAACACATCCGCGGGAACGACGATCAACGGAGACGTGGGATTTACCACGGGACCGGCCGTGACTCCCGCAGGCGCGCATGCGCACTACGGATCCGGCGCCCCCTATGCTTTGGCAGGCACCGATCAGGGCATCGCCCTCTCTTCCCTGGCTTCCCAACCGTGCACCTTCACGTTCCCGTCCGGAGCAATCAACCTCTCCACGGATACGACACACGGTCTTCTCGGCGTGTATGTTCCCGGCGTGTACTGCAGCACGGGAGCGATGAATGTGGGCGGTCCGCTTATCCTCAGCGGTAACGGAACGTACATCTTCAGGTCCGGCGGCGCGCTGACATCGACGGCCGGCGCGATCGTCACCCTGATCGGCGCATCGGCTTGCAGCGTATTCTGGACACCGACCCAGGCCACGACGCTTGCCGCCAATACGACGTTCGCGGGAATCGTCATGGACGATGCGGGCATCACAGTGGGCGCGAACACCACGTGGACAGGAATGGCTCTGGCATTCGGCGGAACGGTGACAACCGACACGAACTTCCTCACGATCTGCGCAGCCGCTTCATCGTCTTCGTCATCGTCATCGAGCAGCGTCACAAGCTCGTCCGCCGCCTCCAGCAGCAGTGTGCCGACGTCATCCGCGTCCTCGTCTCACTCGAACAGCAGTGTGCAGGCATCGAGTGCGCGCAGCAGCTCCGTCCGCTCTTCTTCAGCCGCTTCGTCCCGCGCATCGTCAGTGCGCTCCCGTCCCGTTTACGTTCCCCCGCCTGCGCCTGCCCCGACGCCCGTGCCGCTCCTGCCGAATACGGGAGTGGGCGATGCAGGAGTCGAAACGCAAGAATCCTTCGGGAGTTCCTTGGAGCTCCTCCTCCGGAATCTTTCTTCTCTCTTCCTGAATGTATACAGAAGCTCTCTCAAAAGCGGTACTGTTCATCTTCGCTAATATCGGATGTGCGTCCTGCCTGTTCGGTCCACCCGCTCTCCGGGCGGAGAGCCCTGCTATCCCGCAGAGGCCGACGCAAGGTTTGACTCTCCTGCGACCGTCCCGGGCAAGCGTGGGTGCTCCGGTCCGTCTGAGGATTCCGAGCATCGGCGTGGATGCGGCCATCGAGCCCGTCGGCCGTACGTCGAAGGGGATGATGGATGCGCCGGGCAATCCTGACACGGTGGGGTGGTACAGCCTCGGATCGCGTCCGGGGGAGAAGGGCAGCGCCGTGCTGGCCGGACATCTGGACTGGTATGGCGGGAAAACGGCGGTGTTCCGGCATTTGGATGCGCTGCGCAAGGGGGACATCCTGTCCGTCGAGACGGACAAGGGGAAATTCGTTCCGTTCGTCGTACGGGAAATGCGCACGCTTCCGTCCAATGAGTATGCTCCGGATCTCTTTCGCAGCAGCGATGGGAGCCATCTGAATCTCGTGACCTGCAGCGGCGCCTGGGACACGGCCCGGAAGAACTACAGTGAACGGCTGGTCGTATCTGCAGATGCTGCCGGCCCGGGGTTGTAGACAGATATCCCCACCGGATGACGCGGCGAAAGAAGAATCTTTTTAAGCGACTATCCCTTTGGAGCTAGGAAGCCTAGGTGTCATCCTGAGTACCTTACGTGTCTACATAAAGGGTGTCGCGCTGAGCTCGTGTCATGGTGAGCGGAGTCGAACCACGAAGCGCGACACACTTTGTCATGGCCCCCGTGTTCATCCTTCGACTCCGCTCAGGATGACACAGGGGCCCCGGTTGCGGCGAAAGAAGAATCCCTCCTTCTTATCCAAAAGGCCGCCCTTCCCGGCGGCCTTCCGGATGCCGATGGAAGAGTGATTCTAGGGTTGTGAAGAGGAACTGCTCGTCGCATCCGACGGTGCGCCGCCGCGACCCCAGCCGCCGCGCATCATGCCCTTGCCCTTCTCTTGGCGGGCCGGAAGCGTGATACCCTTGCTTTCTGCGATCTGCTCGATCGTCTGACCGCTCTCGAGCGCCGCCTGCAGTTCATCCTCGGTCATGCCGAGTTTTTCTGCGAGTACGTCCGTCCTGGGGCCGGGGCCACGCCCCTCCCCTCTTGCCTGCATGCCCATGCCGCGCCCGCCGAACCCCGGCATGCCGCCGCCCATCATGGGGCCGAACCCGCGGAAAGCGCTGTCGCCGCAGGCCGTTTTCAGGGCATCCATCTGTGTCTTCCCGTCCCCCTGCGCTTTCCTGGCGGCTTCCATGGCCGCACGCAGGTCGTCGTTGGCTTTCTGGACAGCGGCCGCACGCTGCGCATCATCTGCGATAGCAGAAGCAGCCGTGAGGGCATCCTTGTGGATCTGCATGGCGGACTTCCGCGCTGCGATCAACGTGTCGACTGTCGAGAGATAGGTCCCTTCCTGCTCCGCGAGAGCGAGCACGCATGCCTGTGTAGGCACGGGACGGGACCGCTCGCCGGAAGGAGCCGAAGTGGTCTGCGCGCCCACGATCTGCGCCGCGAAGGGGACCGCGAGCGCCATAGCCGAGAGTCCGGCAACAGCGCCGAGAGTAAAAGAGGATAATTTCATAGGGGAATAGGGGAGAACGAAATAGAAAACGCGCTTAAGCAAAGGGGAGTATAGGGAGGAGGGTTTAAGAGTTGGTTAACAGCTTTCGCAGCATAGTGATGCGAAACGAGGAAATATTCGGCAAGAATGAGCCACCCTATCTCACTATTCTCGTTGGTTAGGCCCCGGATCGCAGTATGATGATTCCATCACGATGAGAGGGCACACCAAAGGTTTCGTCCGAAGGGTATTCCCTCTCGTTTATTTCGAGCTGTATTGGCATATACTATGTACGATTCTTCCAACGATTGATGATCAAGCCATTTGATCCAAAACACCTCCCACTTACTGAGCTCCAATGGGAGAGGTTCGTCCATCTCATCGGACCCGCAAATGCGGAAGTCGCCCGCTTCGATGGCCTATTACAAAGCCTTCCAAATCCGCAAGTCCTTCTCTCTCCTTTAGAAACAAACGAGGCCGTTCTTTCTTCCAAGATCGAAGGAACAGAAGCCTCTCTCGAGGATGTGCTGCGATTTGAGGCTGAACCGGAAAGAGAGAATAAAAAGGGCGGAGATATTGATCTCATTCTCAATTATCGGAGAGCAATGCGTCACTCTATTCAAAACATGGAAAATATCTCGTTGAGCGGGCGTCTTATTAAAGAAGCTCATGCCATTCTATTGGAGAATGTTCGAGGCCATAATGCCGATCGAGGAAATTTCAGGAGATCGCAAGTACACATTGGCAGACCTGGCAGACCCATTGAGGAAGCCTTTTATATTCCTCCACCTCCACAAGAAGTAGAGAGCTATTTTTCCAATCTTGAAAAGTACATACATGGAGATGAGAAAGACAAGCTCGTACAGCTCGCAATTATTCATGCTCAGTTTGAACTCATTCATCCTTTTGCAGACGGCAACGGTCGCGTTGGAAGAATGCTCATGCCACTCTTTCTCTCTTTCAAGGGTGTCCTATCGTCCCCCATGTTCTACATTAGTGAATATTTTGAGAGTCATCGGCGAGAATATTACGATGGCCTTCTTGGGATTTCTCAACATGATGACTGGAATGGGTGGATCAGCTATTTCCTAAGAGCCGTAATCGAACAATCAAAGATGAATATTCAAAAGGCAAGGGCTATACATCAGCTCTACGACAAGAAGAAGGAGCGCCTCCGTGCCCTAACCCATTCGCAATACACGGTTGAAGCTCTTGATTTTCTTTTTAAAAATCCAATTTTCAACAGCACTGACTTTATAACTACTTCGCGGATTCCCCGTGCAACTGCTCTTCGTATACTTCAGCAGCTCCAAAAGGGCGGAACCATTGATTTGGTCAGAAAGGGCGTACGGGGAAGGCCTGCATTATTTGTATTTCCAAAGCTAATAGCCATCGTTTAGCGATACATCCCACGAGTGCGACCTAAGTCCATATTCGTCTCATATTTTGTAAAATATGAGACTTATTCTTTTCCGCTCCATTCCGTATAGCGCTATAGTTCCTACAAATGCCCGCACCAAAGGAAATACTTACCCTTGTCGAGCAATTCAAGCGCAAGCGTGATGAACTGAAGGCGTCGCGATACAAAGAAGCCTCGCTACGCGTGGAGTTCCTCGATCCTTTCCTCGAAACATTGGGGTGGGACGTACGCAATACCCAAGGACATGCAGAGGCTTTCAAAGAAGTGATCCACGAAGATGCCATTCGCATCGGGGATGCTATGAAGGCTCCCGACTACTGCATGCGCATCGGACACGATCGCAAATTCTTCGTAGAAGCCAAGAAGCCATCCGTGGATATCAAGGGTGCGCCGGGGCCCGCCTACCAGTTACGTCGCTACGCGTGGTCCGCCAAGCTCCCCCTCTCCATCCTCACGGACTTCGAGGAGTTCGCCGTCTATGACTGCCGCAGCCGTCCCAAGAGCGCCGACAAGGCATCGGTTGCCCGCATTCATCTCTTCACTTTCGAGGAGTATGCGGCACGCTGGGATGAGATTGCGGCTATCTTCTCCAAGGATGCCGTTCTCCAAGGTTCCTTCGACAAGTATGCGGGCGAGAAGCGGCACGGCACACAGGAAGTGGATGATGAATTTTTGAAGGAGATCGAGCACTGGCGGGAGCTTCTTGCGAAGAACATCGCTAATCGCAATCCCACGCTGGGTCAGCAGGAGATGAACTACGCCGTCCAGCAGACCATCGACCGCATGATCTTCCTGAGGATCTGCGAAGATCGAGGGATCGAGCAGTACGGCAGGCTCATGGCGGAAATGAGCGGCTCCGATACCTACGAGCGCTTGAAGCAGCTCTTCCGCGACGCCGATGGCCGCTACAACTCCGGGCTCTTCCACTTCCGAGAGGAGAAGGGCCAAGGCGAGCCGCCGGATATGGTTACGCCGCATCTCACGATTGATGACGCGGTGCTCAAGGAAATTATCGCCAGTCTCTACGACGGCCCCTATGCGTTCGCCGTCATCCCGCCTGACATCCTCGGGCATGTCTACGAGCAATTCCTGGGAAAAGTCATCCGCCTCACGGAAGGCCACCATGCCAAAGTCGAGGAGAAGCCCGAAGTCCGCAAGGCGGGCGGCGTGTACTACACGCCCAAGTACATCGTGGACTACATCGTCGAGCACACGGTGGGCAAGCTCCTCGAAAGCAAGACCCCCAAGAAAGTCGCGGAGCTCAAGATCGTGGACCCCGCCTGCGGCTCCGGTTCCTTCCTCCTCGGTGCGTACCAGTACCTGCTCGACTGGCATTTGAAGTATTACTTGGAACACGATCCAAAGAAGTGGAAGAAGGAGCTTTGTAGCATCTCAGCACGTCATGGTGAGCCCGTCGAACCAGACGTGCGGGCTCACGACACGGGCTACCGCCTTTCCATCTCCGAGCGCAAGCGCATCCTCCTCTCCACTATCTTCGGCGTGGACATCGATCCGCAGGCTGTGGAGGTCACCAAGCTCTCGCTCTTGCTCAAAGTCTTGGAGGGCGAAACGGGGCTGACGGCGCAGCAGCAGCTCTCCGGCATGCGTGAGCGTGTGCTGCCGGACCTGGGGGCCAATATCAAGTGTGGCAATTCTCTCATCGGGTCGGATTTCTATGACGGTGAGCAACAGACACTCCTTGCGACAGAAGATACCGATCGTCAGCGCATCAATGTCTTCGATTGGGAACCGGCTTTCCCGCAGGTCTTCAAACGCGCAAATCCGGGGTTCGATGCGGTGATCGGGAATCCTCCATACTTAGCAGGAAGAGAATGGGAAGATGAAATGCGGAAATTACGCTCGTATTTCAAAACAAAATTTTCCTGTATGACAGATCAATATGATCTATATGCCCTTTTTCTTCAAAAGGCATATGACTTACTTAGAAAAGACGGTTATTTAGGATTTATTACTCCAAATACTTGGCTAAACAATGAACATTATTATTTATTAAGAAAATATGTCATGGAAGTTAGCCAGATTCAAAGAATAGGTGACTTTCGAAATGTCAGTGTTTTTTCAGGTGCAACAGTATTACCTATTGTGTTCATTGCTATTTCCAGAAAATCATCGGATCTAAACACACCAATCGTTATTGAGAATTATGAGAGCCAACTTGAGTTCAAAACTCATAAGATTACTCCGATGTGTTGGCGATCAAATCCCAATCTAGTTTTTAATTTATCTGTTTCTGCAACGGACATTTCTATTTTAAATAAAATTGAAAAAATTGGAGAGCCATTATCAAATACATGTGATGTAAGATTTGGCGTAAAGGTTTATCAAGTTGGAAAAGGTCTCCCGCCTCAGACAGAACAGGAGGCAAAACAAAAACTATTCGAATCAGATAAAAAAATTGATTCCAGTTTTTATCCCTATATTCGAGGAAAGCACATCACACCTTATCAAATCTATTCTGGTGGGTCATGGATTAAATACGGTGTGCATCTAGCAGAACCAAGAACGATAGACCTGTTCTCTGGACCGAGAGTATTAATTCGTAGGATTGTCGGAGATCGATTAGTTTTGTGTCCAGTCTCGGATTTATTAATTGCAGATCAATTACTGCACACGGTAAAGCCCCGGAATGGAAGTGTTGATAGCAAATATGTCGCAGCTCTTCTCGGTAGTCGGCTAATAGCTTTCTATTTCAAGAAGAGATATGACCGTACGGAAAACACTTTCCCAGAGATACGAATTGGCGAGTTAAATAGCTTGCCGCTATGCATAAATTCAAATATGCATGTTAAAGAACAAATCATCAATCTTGTTGATAAAATGCTTTCGTTACACAAACTGCATCCGAAAACTCCGCACGATCAAGAGTCCCTTAAGCGTCAAATCGAGGTAACGGATCGGAAGATTGATGAGTTGGTGTATGAGTTGTATGGGCTGACGGAAGAGGAAAAAGCAATTATCGAAAAATCATGAGTTAATTCCAGCCAAACACGAAGAGCAAATAACCTCCTATCGCCACGACAAGAACACCCACAACAATCTCAATGAGAATGCGCTTCCAATTATGTTCTGGTTTGGTATTACGAACGTTGTTTGAATTAACCCTGATATCGCCACCTGCGACTACATTGCCTCCAGCAATAATTGCAGCTGTTATAGGGCTTACCACTGGAAAATATGATAACCGATCAATAGCATGCTGCTTTGCCAACTCAATTTTCTGCATAACATTGGTCCAATCATGCTGATGGCCAAAGAATTCTCTCGCCAACTGCCATTGAATATGGAGATCAGTTGTGCTTCGTTTAAGTAGTTGTGCCTCCTCTGCTGATTGTGGCTCCAACTTGAGAAGAATTTCTGCCTGTCTCATTGCATATCTGTTGATAGCTGCTTGGAAGTGATTGTATATAGCATGAACAGTCTCACCTTGTGTGAACAGTTGTATATCTATGAGTATTCGATCCAAAGAATCCGCAACAATAATCATCTGTTCGGGATATTGAGCAGAACGAAATATGTGGATTTCTTCATTCGTTCGTAAATTGGATGACGGTATAAGTATTTCCTGGAGTCGCCACCCACTTGGCGCTTTCTGCCGCAATATCGAGTCAAAAAACTTGTCTGATTCTCTTCTCAAACATCCAAATTTATCCTCGAGTAAGCCAGTATTTCTTCGCAATTCTTGTTCATCTGAAAGAATAATAAATGCCGAACCTGCCTCAAGGATAGGAAATTCTTTTGCTGACGCAATGCGAAAGATGGACCTGTTCTTATTCCCAAGCTGGTCCCGGTGCCCTGGAATTTCTGAGAATAGCAAAATCATGGATTGGCTTATATTACTCCAATTTGTGATAAAATGCCTCCCTTTATGTCCAATCTTGTCTCAACACATTGGTACTACGCCGAACCGGTGCGGCGGTATCTGGATGATGCCAAAAAAGAGGGCTACTTTGCACGAATCCTGAAAGCGGCACACCATCATTTCCACCCCAACAATCCTCCTAAGCCTCCTGAGATCAATTCTTGGCACCACTCGCCTCGCGCCCTTGCAAAAGTCATTGCCGAATCGAATATTTCACGCAATCAGATTGTGATCCTGGAAGCACGACTGGATACATGGAGAAGAATTGATGCGATCATTTGCGGCCAGAGTCGAAACGAGTGCAATAACGCTATCCTTGTCGAATTGAAGCAGTGGAGCAAGGAGGATTGGTTTGATATTGCTGACTCCATGGACAAGGAGAGCGTGGCAACAGTTGCACATGGCAAATCACAGGATGCCAAATGTCCTCCTCGTCAGCTGGAGTCTCGGATGGAAGAAATTCACGCTCGCTGTGTTCAGATGTTTGGTGAAGATGCTCTGAGGCTTGAAGCTTGTATATACTTTCACAACTGCCCTTGGCTTACCGACGATTGGCTCCGAAAGCTAGATCGCGAGAAGTTCAATGGGGCGAGGAAGCGTGTGCCGATATATACGCGAGATGGAGAAAAATTCCTTCGCCGAAAAATCGGTGCCGTTGTTGGATATGGAAGTGGGGAGCAAGGCCAATCAATTTTAGAGAAAGTGATTCCCTTGGATCAGCCAACACCTACTTCTTGATGTACTTGTAATAGCACGCCGCACAGTACGACTTATTTCCCGGAATCCGCGCCCCGCATATCTTGCACGGATGCCCGCCGAAACTTCGGCGCGCCACCTTGTATGTATAACTGTGAGAAAAGCCGTTTCGTGATCTTGTTATGGAAGAGAGGATGTGAGACAATAGTATCAGCCCTGAAAGGTTCCGTTCCCGCAAGGGAGCACCTTGATCCGGCCAGCTACGCGCAAGCGAGCGGAGTCGAAGACAGGGCTACTCAGCAAGTTCTTCTTTTTGTTGTGTTTTTGCTGGGGCAGAAGACATTTGGAAAAATGAGAAGAGAATTTTTTGTGGATTGGTGGATTTCTCTTGCTTGCGAATGATTACTTTCATACGCACTCCCCGAACATAACCGATGATCCCGAAATAGAGCCACGTATTGTCCCCGCGATCTTTTTCGCGTGACACTTCCTGATAAGTCGTTGTGCGATTCAAGAGTTTCACTGCCAAAGACAGCGAAAGGGCCCGCTCCAATTTCTCCAGCTTCGTCCCTCTCTTGTGACGGTGTTTGAAGACATGATTCCAACAACAACGCGTAACCTGAATCACTTCCGATTGGCCGTCCGCTTCGACAAACGCCTTGCATGGTATGCCCTCTTTCCGCAACTTCTCGTAGTCCCTCCACGCTCTCCCCATGGCTGATTCATAATCTTTCAGCTTCTCTTGAGCCTCTTGTCTCAGACTTCTCGCCTGAAGAAACTGCCGTCGATAGTTCTTTAACATGTCATTCACTGTACGATTGTACACCCCCAGCCGAGCCTGACAATAAAATTGCGGCGTGTATGGATTCGTGGCCCTTCGTCAGGCTCAGGACACCTCACCATGACACCTAAACTTCCTATCCTCGGATAAAAGAATACTGTATTGACATCATCACTACAAATGCACTACAATGGTGACAGATATTCACCCCCTGTCTCATGACCGCCATCCAAGTACGTACCGACAACAAGCTCAAGAAAGATGCGCAGAAAGTATTGGAGAGTATCGGACTGGATATGAGCAGTGCCATCAAGCTGTACCTCCACCAGATCGTCATCACGCAGGGCATCCCCTTCCCTCTGCGCACAGTGAACGGCTTCACCGTGGAACAGGAGCGAAGGATGATCCGGGAGGGCGAAGAGGCACTTAAGCACGGGAAGAGATACCGCTCCGTGAAGGCGATGGTCGATGATATACTGAAAGAGTGAGTACTCCACGGAAAACATTCGGTCTTGTCCTTACGAGAGGTTTCGAAAGGGGCATGAAGCGCATGAAGAGGATGGCTTTGAACCATCGACAGTTTGTCGACAGTTGAAATTGGAAGCCCCGGACGGAAAGATGCGGGAGACGGAGCACAAGCAGTTGCCAAGCTGATGCAACCCCCTCAGAAAGAGCCGCCATCCAATGGCGGCGGCTTTCTCGCCGGTGGTTGCCCATCTCCCTAACAGTCCATTCTGTTCAAGAGAAGAATAATGACCACTCTCGCCGGCCGGCTTGTCCCCCCGTAGCTCCGTCAGGAGCGAAGGGGGAAGCCCGCATCGCGGGGCGAAGGCTGGTGATCCCCTCCGCATTCATCAGGTGAGAGCTACGAGAAAAGACCTGCCCGCACTCTAAAGGGCAGAAATTAAGGAGAGATTAAGATGTCTATCTCCCCCTCAAGACTGTGACGTGATGTCAATCCGGAATGCCGTCCCCTTCCCCTTCGTACTCGAGACAACGATCGTCCAGCCATGCAGCTCCACGATGCGCTTGACCAACGCGAGCCCAAGACCAAATCCCCCCCGCGCCCGCGATTCATCCGCCTGGAAGAAGCGATCGAAGACGCGCGGCAGAATATCCTTGGCAATGCCGATCCCCGTGTCGGCGATGGTGAGCGCCGTCTTCGTGAGCGTGACGGTGATCGTGCCGCCTGCAGGCTTGGAGAACTTGATCGCATTGGCGAGGAGATTACTCACCACTTGCCGAAGCAGCGCCGCATCCCCCTTCACCTTCACCTTCGCCGCGATCGACGCATCGAGCGTGATGTGCTTCTCGGCTGCGAACGCGCGGTGCCGCTCGACGGCTTCCTCCACCATCGTCGAGAGATCCACCGAAGACGTTTCGAGGAGAAACTTGTCGAGCCGCGCCAGCTCGAGGAGCCGTTCCACGAGCACTTCCGCCTGCTTCAGGTCATCCTTGGCCGAGAGGATACCTTCGCGATGCTTGCCGTTATGCAGCGCGAGATCGAGGGAAGAGCTCAAGGTCGCGAGCGGCGTGCGCAACTCATGGCTCGCATCCTGCGTGAATTGTTCGAGGCGTTCGACCATTTCCTCGGCGGGCTTGAGGCTGCGCTTGGCAAAGGCAAGTGCCACCAAGTAGATGAGCGTCGAAATCGAAACACTTAAGATGAGGTACAGCAGGACACGCAGAGGAAGATCGTCCATCTGGAAACGGATGACATCCGCGACTTGTGCATATCCCACCGTACGCCCCGAGCGAACAATCGGTTCCGTGAGGACGGCGTACTGCTCTCCCTGAATCGAGAACTCGGCAAACCCCTGCCTCTTCTCGAAGGGAATGTCACCGAAGAGGGAACTGCCGAAGAGCACATCGCCCTCTGCGTCGAGAATTTGCACTCGATCACGCATGCCCGGCGGCACCTCCCGGGGCATGAGAGGAGAAACTCCTATTTCGAAGCGGCCGGCGATGCCCTCCGCCATTCGTTCGAGGCGGAAGCGCATCTGCCGCTGCTCATTGCCCAGATCCGCCGCGAGGAAGAGGAAGCCGTTTAAGAGCAGCAGAACGAAGATGAATGCAGTGAACTGAAGCGCGATGATGCGGCTGATGCGCTTGAACATCTATCGAGAGGCAAGAAGATGAAACATGGCGAGGGGGGAGAGGAGGCAGGCCTGCCGGACGTAGCGTGGCCTGTCGGCCGAAGCTCCTAAGAGGAGCGAAGGCTGATGGGCAGACTCCGCTACGCGGAGTCTGGCACAAGATACCCCTTCCCGGGGACCGTCCGCACCGCCCCTTTGCCGAGCTTGCGCCGCAGGTAAGCGATATGCACGTCGACGGTCTGGGAGAACATCAGATCGTCCCGTCCGCCCCAGACGTGATCGAGGATGCGCGGCCGATCCTGCACGGCGCCTTTGTTGCGGAGCAGGAATTCGAAGAGCGCATACTCCTTGGGAGAGAGCGCGACCTTGTCCGCGCCCCTGCGAACCTCCTGCGTATTGGTATCGAGGGTGATGTCCCCTGCGATGAGCACGGGAGCCTTCTCGATACTGTTGCGCCGCAAGAGCGCCTTCACACGCGCCAGAAGCTCGGAAAGATCGAAGGGCTTGGGGAGGTAGTCGTCCGCGCCGATATTCAGCCCGTGGATGATCTCCGTTTGCTTGCCGCGCGCGGTGAGCATGAGGATGGGCATGTTCTTCTTATTCTGCCGCAGCATCGTACAGATGACGTACCCGTCCATGCCGGGGAGATTGATGTCGAGAATGATGAGATCCACGTCCTGCGTCATGGCGAGCTCGAAGCCCTCCTTGCCGTCGGAGGCGACGGTTACGACGTAGTGTTCCAGCTCGAGGAACTGTTTGATGTTGTCCGCGAGTTTCCGCTGATCTTCGACGAGGAGGATATGCATGAAGGGTGCGAAAGAATGCGGGGGTTATGATAGGCTCTCCCCATTAAGAATGGGTTAAGAATCTCACGAATTCTCTGTCCCTCTGGCCTGGGCAATGCCTTAATCCACCCTTAATATCACTCCTCTAGACTGAGAGGCAGTTCCCCCCTCTTTTCATGAAAAAGTTCCAACCTGTCTCGTTCGGTATCGGCGTCCTCTCCGGGGCCCTCGTCCTCGTTCTCGTGATCGGCGGCCTGCGCTTCTTCGGTCCTGCCCGTCCGTTTCCCCGAACAGGAATGAATGGTGGCACTCTCCAGCAACGACAGGGTGATGGGCAGGGGATGAATTTCTCGCGCATGGCACAGAGACTCCATATGACGGAAGATGAACTGCGCGCGGCCCTCGGCAGCGGCAAGACCATCCGGGATATCTCCGCCGAGCGCGGCATCGCTTTCCCGGACCGCGGGTGGGGTCGAGACAGCGAAACGGGAAGCGGTGCGTTTCCCCCCGCGAAGTCCGATCAATCTTCCAGCCATTCTTCAGCCTCCTCTCTTCCCGCTCAGCCATGATCACCTCCCCTCTCCTTCTTGAACGCTTCGCCGTGCTGAAACGGTGGAAAACTTTCTTCAGCGGAACGTCGCTTCGCAGTTACCTCTGGGGAATCGGCGTGTGCCTCGTCTTCGGAGGGGGCATCTACTACTTCTTCTTCACAGAGAGCTCCACGACGACGACCACGGTGCAAAGCATGACGACCGTCGAACGCGGATCCATCGTCTCCTCCGTGAAAGCCACGGGGTCCGTCACCTTCGTCAATGAGCAACAGATGCGTTTCAATCAGCGTGGCACCGTCGCCAAAGTGAACATCCAAGAAGGTGACATCGTGAAGAAGGGGCAGATCATCGCCGAACTGGACAAGACCTCGATTCTCTCCGACATCCGGCAGGCCGAGCTGGCCATCGCCGCCTCCTCCCTGCAGCTGGAGCAGCTACGCAACGATAATGAGAAGACGGTCCTCGATGCGAAGAACGATCTCGCCACATCCCAGCAGAAACTCCCTTCCGACATCGATGCCGCCGCACGGAGCGTCTCGGAGAAGCAGACGGCCCTCGAAGCATCGAAGCTGGACTTGGAGAAGCAACGCACCACGGAGCTGCAAAATCTGGGGAATACCGTGCAGAGCGTGCTCACCTCTTCGGAGAAGCTCCTCGATTCGTTCTACGGTGTCCTCACGCGCGATACATCCGCCCGCCCTTCGCAAGGCAACTACGACCTTGAGATCGATCCGTTGCTCTTCAATGATTACGCCATCAAGCAATCCGTTGAGACGGCGTACCTCAATGCCGTGAACGCCGCGATGACGATGCGTGAGCAGTTCGGCGATACCATCGCCATCCAGCGTAATTCCGCCATCCTCATGCAAGCGCTGTCCGATGCCCAGGAGCTCGCGAGCAACATCTATACGCTCAGTGAAAACACGTACGATCTCCTGCGAGGCGCGACGACGGGGACCACCGATTTCATGGTTTCGGACCTCACGACCCTGCGCACGACGGTCAGCTCCAACCGCTCCACGGCGGCCGATCTCATCAATGAAGCGGAGACCGCGCAGGCCAACCTCGCCGCCGCATCGGAAGACGGAGGCATCCCCTCCGTCACCCTCAAAACCAAGCAAGACGCCGTGATCACGGCGGAAAACGCTCTCAAGACCGCAGAGGAGAATCTCAAGGTCCTCCAGACGCAGAACCCCGGCACGCTGGCTTCGAAACAGCAGGCTTTCGACAACACGACCACGGGAACGGACATCCAGATCCGCCTGAAGCTCAACGACATCGGCCAGAAGTCCGCCGCTCTCTCCAAGACCCGCAAGACGCTCGAGGACTACCAGCTCAAAGCACCGTTCGACGGCATCATCCGCCGCGTGGATTTCCAAGTCGGCGACAACCTGTTGGCCGACACGACCGAGAGCAAGTACATCGTCATCGAGAATCCCGCCTTCCTCATCATCACCGTCCCACTCGATCAGGTGGACGTGGTGCGCGTCCGCAAGGGCATGTCCGGATCGATCGCCTTGGACGCCCTCCCCGGAAAGACGTTCGTCGGCACCGTCGATGAGATCAATCCGACCGCCATCGAGCAGTCCGGCGTGGTGTCCTACGACGTGGAAGTGAAGCTGCCGACTCCCGAGGGCCTCACGATCCTCTCGGGCATGACCGCGACCGTCCAGATCGTGACGGATCGCCGGGAGAACGTCCTCATCGTGCCCAATCTCGCCCTCAAGCATGAGGAGAACGCGACGACCGTCCAGAAAGCCTCCGGCGAGACCGTGGAGGTGCTGACAGGCGTCACGGACGGCCGCTTCACCGAAATCCTCTCCGGCTTGAGCGAAGGAGACTCCATCCTCTCCGTCAATGTCGCAACCGGCCAATCCAGCTCCGCCACCACGCAGCAGATCATGCGAGGGCTCGGCGGCTTGGGGGGCGATACGGGCGGCCCCCCGCGCTAAACCCGACGCATACCATGATTACCCTGACGAACATCATCAAGGCCTATCCTCTCGGTCACGACCAGCTCGTCGTGCTCAAGGGCATCTCGCTCACGATCAATCGGGGGGAATTCGTCGCCATCATGGGGCCGTCGGGATCGGGCAAATCCACCCTCATGAACATCATCGGACTGCTCGATACGCCCTCGAGCGGCTCGTACCTGCTCGAGAACGCAGAGGTGGGGAGCCTCGATGAGAACGCCCAGGCGGACGTGCGATCGAAGCGCATCGGCTTCGTCTTCCAGGCGTTCAATCTGCTCCCGCGCATGGACGCCCTGCGCCAGGTGATGCAACCGCTGCTGTACCAAGGCATCCACCGCACACAGACGGAGGAGCGCGCACGCCAAGCTTTGCACACGGTCGGTCTCTCCGAGCGGATCTCCCACAACCCCTCCGAGCTCTCCGGCGGCCAGCAACAGCGCGTCGCCATCGCGCGTGCGCTCGTCACCGATCCCGCGATCATTCTCGCCGATGAGCCGACGGGCGCCCTCGACACGCAGACGGGCCACGAGGTGATGGATATCCTCACCAATCTCAATAAGCAGGGAAAGACCATCGTCATGGTGACGCATGAGCCGAGAGTCGCCACCTTCGCCCACCGCACCATCTCCATTCAAGACGGCCTCATCCTCACCAAGAAACAATGAATATCCTCGAGAATGTCCTCAACGCGCTCGGAGCCATCGGGAGCAACAAGATGCGCTCCGGCCTCACAATGCTCGGCATCGTCATCGGCGTGGCGTCCGTGGTGCTGCTGGTGGCCATCGGCCAGGGATCGCAGCGCAGCATCACCTCCCAGATCCAGAATCTCGGCACCAACCTCCTCTCCATCTCCCCCGGCAGCCCCAACCGGACGAATGTCCGCTTCGGCGGCGGGGGGTCGACGACCGCCACGCTGAAAGCCACGGACGCCGACGCACTGGAGAAGAATGTCTCCGCATTCTTAAGCGGCATCGAGCCCGAGCTCTCGAGCCGCCAGCAGGTGATCTACGGCAGTCAAAATACGAATACGAGCGTGATCGGGACCACCCCCTCGTACCTCTCCGTCCGCAACGCCTCCGTGGATTTCGGCAGTTTCATCACGCCAGACAACCTGACGAACATGGACAAAGTGGCCGTGCTGGGATCGGAGACGCTTTCGACGCTTTTCCCCGATACGCCCGATCCGCTGGGCGAGAGCATCCGCATAGGGAATAACCTCTTCACCGTCATCGGCGTCATGGAAGCAAAGGGCGGACAGGGAGCGACGAACCGCGACGACATGATCATCATCCCTCTGACCACCATGCAGCAGCGGGTCACGGGGAAAGACACCTTAAGCTCCATCAGCGTGTCCGTGAAGAATCAGGACGAGATGGACTACGTGCAACAGGTGATCACCGCCGTCCTCTTGAACGAGCACGGCATCACGGATACATCCAAGCAGGACTTCTCGGTCTTGAACCAGGCCGACATCGTGCAGACGCTCACTTCCATCACGGGAACATTCACGATGCTCCTCGGCGGGATCGCCGCCATTTCGCTCCTCGTCGGAGGAATCGGCGTGATGAACATCATGCTCGTCTCCGTCACGGAGCGCACGCGCGAGATCGGCATCCGCAAGGCCATCGGAGCGAAGAAGCGCGACATCCTGCTGCAGTTCCTCGTGGAGTCCACGGTCTTAAGCGTACTCGGCGGCGCCATCGGAACGCTCGTGAGCTGGATCGGCTCGTGGATCGTGAGCACGTACTTCTCCTTCGATGCCTCCATCGCCTTCTCCTCGGTGTTCCTCGCCTTCGCCTTCTCCGTGGGCGTGGGCATCTTCTTCGGCATGCTGCCGGCGTGGAAAGCGGCAAAGCTTAAGCCCATTGAGGCACTGAGGTATGAGTAATGCATGAGAGGAAACCTTGACGGTTTCCTCTCATGAGCTCTCTTTCCCTTTGAGGAGGCGCTCCAGCGTGGGGCCCGCGAGACCCACGCTTCGCGCATTATCTATATTTCGCTGGTGCTACTTTTCTCAAAATCTCAAGGAACCTCTGAAAAACCGCCAATGTGTCACCCTGAGCGGAGACGAAGGGCGGCAAATTGGCGGTGGGCATAGGTCGTGGTTCGTGGCGCGGCGTCCTTCGTCAAGCTCAGGACAAGTTGGTGAGGTGCTTTTTACCGCAGTAAAAAGCCACGAATCCATGCACGCCGCTCGCACCTCACCATGACACCTGGGCACTCTTGACTCCCGATGCATGATCCTTTAGTATTTAGATAGTTATCTAATTATCTCACCATGGACTCGGTCTTCAAAGCCCTCTCGGACCCGCATCGGCGGAAAATCCTCACGCTCCTTAAGAAGCGGGATCTCTCCGTGACCGAGATCCAGAAGCACTTCCCCTTCACGGGAGCGACCTTGAGCCACCACCTCGATACCCTCAAGCGCGCCAACCTCGTGATCACCGAGCGCCGGGGGCAGTTCATCTTCTACTCCCTCAATACCTCCGTCTTCGAGGACGTTCTGCAATCCTTCTACTCCCTCTTCTCCCGCTGACCATGGACACGCATTCCTCCCGAACCCTCCTGTGGGTGAAAATCCTCATCGTCGCCGGCATGTTCCTGGCCGGGGCACTCCTCTACCCGAAGCTCCCGGACATCATCACCACACACTGGGGAGTAAGCGGGCAGCCGGACGGCTGGATGCCGAAAGCCTACGGCACGTGGCTGCTCCCGGGTCTCACGCTCCTCATGACGATCCTCTTTCCCATCTTCAGCCGCCTGGACCCCAAACAGGAGAACTACCCGCTCTTCGCCCGAACGTGGGAGATCATCCAGATCGCCATGATCGCGATGATGGCCTACATCTTCGCCGTGCAGCTCTACGCCTCGATCCACCCCGAAGCCTCAGCCCTGGTCGGCCGCTTCATCCTCTTGGGCGTGGGCGCGCTCTTCGTCGTCATCGGCAACTACATGGGCAAGATCCGGCAGAATTTCTTCGTGGGACTGCGCACGCCGTGGAGTCTCTCCGATCCGGAAGTCTGGAGCCGGAGCCAGCGCTTCGGCGGCTGGATGTTCGTTTTGGGCGGCCTCGCCTTCATGGCCGAAGCGGCGATCTGGAAATACGAGATCCCCGTCTTCATCGCGGTCATCACCGCAGTCGTCGTGGTGCCGGTCGTGTATTCGTACGTGCTGTACCGGCAGCGGAAACCATAAGAGAGATACTCAATGAAACGAGCTTCTTAGGTTGTAGCTTCTTAGGAGTGGAAGCTCCTCGTCAAAGTGGCCTACTGCTAAGAAGCTAACAAGCTAAGAAGCTAACAAGCTGATCTATTCCGATCGGTACATCGTGGATTTTACGATCGTCTGATCCAGATCCAGCCAATGATAGGTCGTCTGGCTGTCGTCCCACTCGATCGTGCCCGTCTGGGTGCGGTTGCCCAGATTGGGCAGCGACAGCTGCAGCACGGCCGGACCGCTGCCCTTCGCGATCTTTCGTACGTTCACCTTGAGCGCCAGCGTGATGACATCGCCTTGCGGGATGACGGTCTGGACGGCGCTTCCTTCCAGATGCGTGCAGGTGATGACAAGCGACGTGCCCGGCTCGCCGGCCGTGCAGGTCTTCGCGGCGGAAGGGGTGCGCGGATTGACGAGCGTAATGGTGGCAGGGTCGATGTCCACGTTCTGCGTCGTGAGGGTGAAGACGAGCGTGTGCAGGCGCGGCGGGAACGAATCGAGCGCGATCTTTCCGGGACCGGGCGATGCCCGGAAGCGAAGAGCCCCCGCAGTCATGAGTCCGAGCTGCACCGGTGAACCATCCGGATGGATGTCCGCATTCTCGATCGCCACGATCCGCGATGCGGCGATGTCATGCCGCGGCCCGACGAGCGCCTGTGGCGCGCCGGAAGCGGAACCCAAGAAGATCCTCCCCTCCTGCTTGCCCAGAGGATCGGAGAGCTTGAACGCAACACCCGACTGCACACCGATCGCCTCCACTGCGGACTGCTGAAGCGAGGATGGCAACAGCGTCACGGCGATGGATCGGCCGCTCAAACGCCGGGGACTGCCTGCGGGAATTTGCGCCCGGATGAGGAGCGTCACATCCCGATCCTGCATGACGACGAAATCGGTCTGTGCGCAGAGCAGGCCACCGGAAGAATTCCCGCAATCGGATGCGGTCGCCGAGGCGAACGGCATCGCGGAGCTCCCCTGGTAGAGCTCCAAGTACGGCACCACGGAAGCCCCGCTGAAAGCCAGACCCGTCACGCGCACATCCTCGCCGCTCGCGTGCAGCTTGAACCGCGCCACGACGCTGTCCGCGCTTCCCGGGAGCAGCTGACGGCTTCGCACCGGAACGGAGTCCTGCATCACCGTGAGCGTGCCGGCTGCCGGCCCTGTCGTCGGAAGCTCCGTCGCCCCGCCGCCGACGGACAGCGTGACGGCGCACGACGCCACCGGACAGGGTTGATCGTCGAGATGAATGCCAGTGAGATCGGTGAATCCCCGAACGCTGATCGCGCGGACGGACTCCTGATTTTCCGGATCGATCCGCGCTCCGATCGCCTGCGGATCGACCGTGAGCAAGATATCCGCGATGACCTCGATGCGCACGATGGTTCCGGCACGAACGGGAACCGCGAGTGCGGAAAACGGAAGCGTATTTCCCGCAAGGACGGCATTCCCCGCCACTTTCTCCGGCATCCCGTCACCATCCGCATCGAAGCGGATGCGGAAGTTGCGCAGCCGCGCGATGCTCCCCGTCATTACCTGCACATGGAGGCCGGTGAGAAGCACATCTCCGTTGCGCGCAGCGGCATCGATCGTCAGGAGCGGGACATCTTTGCTCCCGCCTTCGCGCATCCCGGAAGGGGTCTCCTGCACCGCGAGCAGGAGTTCTGCCGGAAGCACGGCATCGATCACGCACTGCGAAGAACATCCGTCACCGGCCACGCTGTTGCCATCGTCACACTGTTCTCCCGTCTCCACTTTCCCGTTGCCACAAACAGGCGAGGTGACGGAGCTCTGAGACGAGGACGAGGCGACGGAGGAAGCCGCGCTGGATACGCTCGATGCGCTGCGCGGCGGCTCGATGCCGACCGTCGCGATATTCCCGCCAAGCGACACGAGGAGGACCGCCATCTCACTCCGCGTGAGGAGATGCCCCGGATCGTAGGGGAAGTAGTCGAAGATCCGCTTGCTCGCGCCGACATCGATGTACGGGTCGTACCAATTCGCCGTACCGGAGGGGTAGGAGGGTATCTGCATCTTCCAGCCGTCGATGCTCATCTTGAGCGCTTCCGCGAGGATCACGTTCTTCTGGCCGCGGAACGTGCCATCCGGGTACCCTTCGATGATTCCCCGCGCCTTCGCCGCGCACGCGACGCCCCAGTACCACTGGGGAGATCCGACGAAGTCCGCGAAGCAGGATGTGTCTCCCGTCTGCGCTCCCGTATCACCGTAGACCGCTCGCATGAGAATCTTGAGAAACTCCGCACGGTTGAGGAGGATATCCGGACGGAAGAGGCCGTAACCGGTCCCCTCCACCACCCCGCGGGCGTGGAGGAGCTCCACCTGCGCCGCATGCGGGTGCCCGACGACGTCGAGGAACGGCACCATCTGCGCACCGACCGCGAGGGGAACGAGAACCGACAGACTGAGTAAGGCGAAACGGCGCACGGAGATCATTGTAACCCTAACCATCGCGTACCGCACACCACACAGTCGTGCTAGGCTAACTCCCACGCCCCCTTAGCTCAACTGGATAGAGCGTCGGTCTTCGGAACCGAAGGTCGCAGGTTCGAACCCTGCAGGGGGCACCATTCGACTCGCTTCTCGCTACGCGAGAAGCTCGCTCACTGTTCGACTCACTTCGTTCGCTCACAGTCCTTCGATTGTTCTTGACTGGTGTATTCATGAAGTCGAACAACCCTGAGCTTGTCGAAGGGTGGTCGTCGCGCTGCGGCGCTCCGGCCATTTACACTCACGCGATTCGAATGATCCTGAGTAAGCGAACGCAGTGAGCGCATCGAAGGACCATTCCTGCTTCCTCCGCAAGATATGCGGGTTTTTGACAGACAATTCTGAGACGAGGAGAATGAGAGGTTCTCATGGAGAGCACCCTCCTCACCGCGCTCGTGTTCTTCGCCCTCCTCATCTTCGCCATCGAGGGGGCCATGTGGTACATCTTCCACCGCAAGATCGCAGGGATGTGCCTGCCGGATGAGAGCGGCCCGGGTGCGCGTTCACTCTTCACGCACATCCGCTTCAAGGCATTCGCCATCGTCCACACGCTTCTCCTGATCGTCGTCATCATCGTGACATACCTCTTCCTATGGTGAAATCCCCGCCCCTGACGGCCGATACCGAGTTCCAGGGCAAACACCCGGGGGAAGCCTTTCAGTTTTCCTTCCGCCAGCACTGGATCCGGCTGCTCTGGCCGTTCACCAAGCTCATCGTCTGGCATCTGCTCATCATCGGCATCGCATTCGTGACGTTCGCCATGATCCGGATTCCTGACAGCTTCACGCGGCGGGCGACGCTCGTCCTCCTGACGGTCTTCTATCTTCTGGCCAACTTCGAATTCCTCGCCCGCTTCTATCGACACTACCTCTACGTCATCGTCATCACGGACAAGAAGATTCACCGAATCAAGAAGTCGCTCATCATCCTCGACGACCACCAGAGTATCGACCTGTGGGCACTGCAGGATATCAACAAGTACCAGCACGGCCTCATCCAGAACCTCCTCGGCTTCGGCTCCATCGAACTCGAGGCACAGGATACGCTGCTGCGCATTCACTTCACTCCCGCCATTGCGAACATCTACGAGAAACTCATGCACTTGCGGGAACAGGCGCGGACACAGATGAGCTACCGGGGCACGGCGCAACAGAAGGCGTAGAACAAGCTTGTTGGCTTGTTAGGTTGTTAGCTTGTTAGAGATGGAAATAAGCCAACAATTTGGCCTGCTGCCAATAACCCAACAAGCCAATAACCCAATAAGCTACCAATCAACATATAGATCTCCGAACAGCGAGCCGCTATCGTAGTCCATGATGCTCGAGCAATTCGTGCAATGGTTCGTCGGCTCCGTCATGCACCTTCCGCCGCAATCGGAAGGGGCGGCCATCGCTTCGTTTTTCATCAAAGACAGCATCGAAGTCTCGATCCTGCTCCTGCTCATCACGCACGCGATGAGTCTGCTCCGGTACTATCTCCCGATCGAACGGATACGCACACTCCTCACCAGCCACCGCCTCTTCGGGCTCGACTACTTCCTCGCCACCCTCTTCGGAGCGGCCACGCCGTTCTGCTCGTGCTCCTCCATCCCGCTCTTCATCGGATTCCTCGAGGCGGGCATCCCGCTCGGCGTCACGCTTGCGTTCCTCATCACCTCGCCGCTCATCAATGAAGTCGCCGTCGGCATGATGATCGGCCTCTTCGGCTGGCGTATCACTCTCCTGTACGTCGCCGCCGGCATCTCTATCGGCATGGCGGGAGGGTACCTGATCGGCAAATTGCGGCTCGAGCGCTTCGTATCGGCCGTGATCACCGACACCTCGAAGATGCGTGCGTCCGTGCAGCGAGAGCACCGCTCCGTCAACGCGATCCTGCGCTTCACCTCCCGCGACGCCTTCCGCATCTTCTGGAATGTCCTGCCGTACGTGCTCTTAGGCATCGGTCTCGGCGCTCTCATTCATGGATTCGTGCCGACGGGATTCTTCGAACAGTCCGTCGCGGCGCAGGGTCTCTTCGCCGTCCCCGTCGCCGTGCTCGCCGGAGTGCCGCTCTACGCGAATGCCACGGGCGTGATCCCCATCATCCAATCGCTCGTGGAGAAAGGGGTTCCGCTCGGAACGGCCCTCGCGTTCATGATGGCGGTCGTGGGGCTGTCCCTGCCCGAAGCGCTCATCCTGAAACGCGTCATGCGCTGGCCGCTGCTCGCTGCGTTCTTCGGGATCATCACGCTGGGGATGATCCTCATCGGATACGGGTTCAATGCGATCCTTTAACTGAGCGTTTCGGTTGTTAGGTTGTTAGGTTGTTAGCTTGTTAGAGATGGAAATAAGCCAACAACGTGGCCTGGCATGGCGGTCGCGACTGCCGTGCCCTGCTGCCAATAACCCAACAAGCCAACAACCCAGCAAGCTACGGAGCCGGATACAAAAACTCCCGCGCGAGGAGGACCGCGTGCATCTGATGTTGCGTGACATCGATCCTGAGCTTCGGATTGTCCGCGGCATTCATGACCCCGCCACGGGCCAGCGGATCGTCCGTCGAATGCGCACGCAAATAATCGTTCGCGACGGGGATGCCCACCTGCCATGTCGTGAGCTTGCCCAGTCCCTCTTGTGCGGCATCGCGGAAGAGCGCTTCGGCATCCGTATCCCCCTTGCGGCGCGCGAGCTCGTACGCATGCATGATGCCTTCGAACGCGTAGCCGGTGTTGAACGTGCGCTCCAGGACATCGTGCACGCCGATCATCCAGTGCGTCATCTCGATGGCATGGTCACCGTAGACATCCGCGTCCTCCCACCCACTGGTCGCGATCTCGTAGTACGCCATGGTTCCCCACTGGTAAAAGCTCTTGAGGATGGCCGGATCCTGGCTCTCCTGAAGCGCTTCCGTGACGTAGTGGTGATACATGCGCTTCGCTGAATCGAGGACGGGATCCTTGAGCTCGTCGTGACCGAGATACCGTGCCGCCTTCGAGAGCGCGAGGAGTGTCTCCCCGTCGAAGTATGACGATGTGCCGTCCATCGATGCGCCGTCTTTGTACGCATAGTGTTCATAGTACTGGCCATCCTTACGCTTCTGGGAGAGCAGAAACTTCAGGTATCCGTCGAGATCCTCCGTGAGATCGGCGCACTCCGGGCACCCCGTTTCCACGCGTAGAAATTCGATGAGGGCGAGGGAGAGGATGGAAACGGTTCCTGTCTCGCCGTACTTGGAGTGCGGGTAGATGACGATCCTCCGGCCGTCGGGGAGCTCCTTGGAATGTGCACGGAAGAACGCGAAGCCCTTGAGGACGGCATCTCGCGTCTCGGGCGACGGCTGATCGCGGTGGATGAGCGCGAGCGCCCAGAGCGGCCCGGCCTGACGCACCTGGTTGTCACCCGTGGAGTATGCGCGCGTCAGGAAGTCGTACTCGTAATTGAAATTGCCCTCCTCCTTCTGATTGGCGAGGAGATACCCGCGTCCGAGCGCGAGGGATTCATCGAGCAGCGCACGACTCAGAACGGCTGCGGAGGCAACTTGCTCCTCCGCGGGGTGCTCCAACACCTGCGCCTCCCGATGCAGCGGACGGATGACGACGAGGAGCACACCGACGATACTGAGAGCGACGATGAGTGCTGCGGAGGATCTCTGCTTGGCCATAAGGGTACGGTATCAGGAAGAGGGAACTGGAGAAAATGAAATCGTCACACCGACCGGATCACATGTCCCATCTTCTCTTTCTTCGTTCGCAAATACTTGCGCTGGAGATCCGTGCGCTCCTTGAGCTCGATGGGTACCTGCTCGACGATGGCCATCCCGTAGCCGGAGAGGCCCACCACCTTCTTGGGATTGTTCGTGAGCAGCCGGATCTTCTCCACCTTGAGATCCTTGAGGATCTGCGCTCCGGTTCCGTAATCTCTGAGATCCGCCGGGAAACCGAGTCGTTCATTCGCCTCCACCGTATCGAGACCGTGGCTGCGCTGGAGCTCATAAGCACGAATCTTGTTGGTGAGTCCGATTCCACGACCCTCCTGACGCATGTAGAGAACCACACCGCGCCCCTCCTGCTCGATGATGCGCATGGCGGTCTTCAGCTGCGATCCGCAGTCGCAGTGCAGCGATCCGAGCACGTCCCCCGTGAGACATTCCGAATGCACCCGGACCGTCACGGGGGCGCCCGAGCCGATGTCCCCCTTCACGAGAGCAATGTGCTCTCCCGTATCGCACGTATCCTCGTAGACGATCATGATCCAGAGACCGGTCTCCGTCGTGAGTTCCGTCTGGGCGACCCGCTTCACAAGTATCTCGGAGGTGCGGCGGTACGCGATGAGATCCGCGATGGAAACGATGAGGAGGTTATGCTCCGAAGCAAATGTACGGATCTTCGGAAGCCGCATGGTCGTTCCGTCGTCATTCATGAGCTCGCTTAAGATCCCGCCCGGCTTGAGTCCCGCGAGCCTGCAGAGGTCCACCGTCGCTTCCGTGTGGCCTGCACGGCACAGGACACCGCCGTCGTGTGCACGCAGCGGAAAGACATGTCCGGGTCGATTGAGATCCTGCGGCCGCGTGGCGGGCTGCACGGCGCGGCGAACCGTCTCCGCGCGATCGTGCGCGGAAATGCCCGTGGTCACCCCCTCGCGCGCTTCGATGCTCACCGTGAACGGCGTCCCGAAGGCGGACGTGTTTCTACTTACCATCGGCGGCAGATCCAGCTGGTCGGCGATCGCATGCGAAAGAGCAAGACAGACCACTCCTCCGGTGTGCCGGATGACGAAGGCCATCGCCTCGTCCGTCACATGCTCGGCTGCCATGATGAGATCCCCTTCGTTCTCACGCCCCTCGTCATCCACCACGATGATCATGCGGCCGTCGCGGATCGATGCAAGCGCCTGCGGAATGGATGCGAAGGACTCCATGAGAGGAGCTGTATTGTAACGAAGGCGGGTGGAAGCGTCACGTAAGAAGGCAACTATCCCTCAAAGCCCAGGTGATGGTTCGTGGCTCGCGGCGTCCTTCGTCAAGCTCAGGACAAGTAGGTGAGATGCTTTTTACCGCAGCAAAAAGCCACGAATCCATGCATGCCTCTCGCACCTCACCATGACACCTGGGCTCACGAGCTCCCAAGAGATAGCCGCCCTCCCATTACCCCCGCGCTTCTGTACAATGCGGTTCGATGTCCTCCCTCCTCCGCCGCCGCTGGATGCCCCTCGTCATCGGTGCACTCTGCGTAGGGCTCATCGCCCTCATGTTGTGGCCGCTTGAGAACGCCCCGTTCCAGGACGACGGCATCCGGCACCTGACGCTTGCGCGTCTCATGGCGGAGCGCGGCATCGGCGCCTTCACCGGCTGGGGGGATTTCTTCTTCACGGGATATTTCACTCACCATAACAGTGATCCGTGGTTCCTGTCGGAGGTGCTCCTCCTGCCGCTCGCCGGCTTCCCGCTGGTCACCGGAATCAAGTGGTTCATCGTCCTCTCTTCGGCACTGCTCGCAGTCATCATGATTTTTGCATTCCGCGCCCTCAAGGTGCCGTCCGGTTCCGCAGCCATTCTCATCGTCCTCCTGCTCTTCGGTGAATTGGGGTTCTTCCTCCGTCTCTTCCTCGCACGTCCGTTCATCCTCATAAGCTGCGTGCTCGTTCTCGTCATCCTCGCGATCGTGCGGCGCCAGACGTGGGCACTCCTTCCGCTCCTCGCCCTCGCCGTGCTGCTCTCGCACCTCTTCATCTTCCCGCTGATCGCAAGCTGCATCGGCGTCCTGTGGCTGCTGTCCGTCGGCGATGTGCGCCGCGCGAGCATGGCAGCTCTCTCCATCATTCTTGGCATCGGCCTCGGCCTGCTTCTCCACCCTCAAGCTCCCGCATACCTGCACTATCTCTTCACCGTTTTCCTCCAGCCCGTCTTCTCGCAGCAAATGAGTCATGGCACGGAGCTCCTCGGCGGATTCGGTCTCGGCTCACACATGGCGGAACCGGCAGCCGGCGCTGCTATCCTGCTCGGAGCCTGCGCTTTCTCCTGCTCCAAAGTGCCCCTGCGGACGCTGCATGAGCGGGGCGTCACGTTCACCGCCTTCATCGTCGTAGGACTTCTCGCGGCTTTCTGGCTCTGGGCACGATCCATCGAAATGCTCTGGCCCGTCCTCATCCTCCTCATCGGACAGATCATCGGACTGGCGCCTTCCGCCCCCGCACTCCTCTTACAGAAGATCCTGCCGGCCAGGTTTACCACTGGATCGCTCGCCGTCTGCGCACTGCTCATCATTGCAGCGAACAACATCGAGACGACCAGCTCCTACCTGCTTCGCGAGGATCCCCGACGCTCCCTCGCGCCGGTCGCTGAAGCCCTCAAGGACATCGAGCCGGGCGCGCATGTCCTCAATACCTTGTGGGATACCTTCGCGATGCTCTTCGCCGTACGTCCGGATCTCACGTACGCAACGGCCATGGATTCATCCTTCACCGCAATCGAGGACCAGACAGGCTCTTTGCTCCTGGACGTCACGAGAGATCGCACCTTCGCATTCCCCGACCCGATCATCTCCGCTTCCTCATGGCTCCGCCAAACGCTCGACCGTTTCCCCTCTGCACAGTACCTCGTCCTCCCCACGAAGAATCGCTCCTTCGTCCAGGCATTGAGCGCATTGCCCTCGCTGGAACGCATCGCATCGAACGAGGTGATCGCGGTCTTTAGGGTTAGGAATAAGGGATAGGGTTAGGGGTCGACGCTCCACATGCACCGAATCAGTGGCTCTATTTCTTCAACCCTCATCCTCATCTTAATTCCTAACCCTCGTCCTTACTTCACCTGAATCGTGTACGTCTGCTTGGCCGTTCTCGAGGCCTTGCGCGCGACAGAGACGGTGTAGGTACCCGTCGGGTAGGTGTAGGACTGATTGCACGTCGGGCCGGTGAAGCCGAAGAGATCCACATTCCCCATCGCGTACACGAGGCAGGAGAGCTGTCCCGCGTTCGAGAGGACGACTGTCATGCTCCTCGGTGTGTCGACGGTGAAGGAGTAGAAATCCTGGAAATCGCCTTCGCTGAGCATCTCCGTACGCGTATCGCCGCGCTTGATCTTCACCGACTGGATGAATCCGTCGTTGCCATCGCCGGTCGCATCAGCTGCAGCCACCGTGTACGTCACATCCGCAACCGTCGGCTGGAGCTGGAGCTGGTAATCGCCCGGTCCGATGGCGACCTTCAGGAAACACTGACTCCCCTCCTGGAATCCGAGGAAGTATTGATCTGAGAATCCTTCGTCACCCAACAGGTAGAGCCGACAGCTCACTGTGCCCGCCTGTCCGGACTGCAAGCCCGCCTCAATGAGCATCACCGTGTTCTTCGCAAGGCTGAAGGTATAGGAGGAGGACTTCTTGCCCGAGAACTTTCCGTTCATCGAAAATGGGAAATCCGCCTCATAGGAAGCTGCGACCGCGGAAGAGGCTGCCGCCGAGCTCGTCTGCTCTGCGGAAGAGGAAGTCTCAGCTTCGGACTGCGAAACCTGAGACGAAGCGGCACTTGATGAAGACGGCGTGCGCTCCTCTGTAAACTGCACATTCAACGCATTGAAGATGTAAGCAGCCGCCTCCCCGCGCAGGAGCGGCCAATCCGGACTGAAGTGCCCGCTAACCTGTCCCGCGATCGGCAGAATCCCCTTCTTGAAAGCGGTGGAGAGGTACTTCGTGTACCACGCGGACGTCGAGACATCGACGAACTTCACGAGAGAACGATCTGCTTCCGTGTAGTCATCGACCGATATCCCGAACACGGTGGTGATCATCTTGATCGCCTCCACACGATTCACGAGATTGGCCGGACGGAATGTGGCATCGCCGTATCCGTCCACGAAATGATTCGCAGCCGCATCACAGATGAACGTCTCGTACCAGCTCTGACGCTCCACATCCTTGAAGCAGTCTTTGTTCGCCGGATCGGGAACGCGTCCTTTGGCCCTGTAGAGCATCTTGATCATCTCGGCGCGATTCACCGCACGCTCCGGGTAGAAGTTCCCATCGGGGTTCCCGTCGATCACGCGCGCACCCACGAGTGCCTCGATCGCTTCGCGATAGATGTGCCCTACCGGAACATCGGGGAAGATGGGCGCATCGAGTTGTGCAAATGCAACACCGCTCGGCAGGAAGAGCAGTGTCAGGAGGAGAGTTCCGATTTTGCGCATGGCCTTGAGGTGAAGGAGTTGTCCGTCATCATACTCGTTCCTCCGCTTTCTTCACAAGCCGTCAAGACAAAGGGCGTGCAATTGCGCAAGGGAATGTAGAACACCGCGTGCGGCCTCCGCTCCCCTGTTCCCATCGGTGCCGCTGCGCGCCCTCGCCTGGTCGATGGAATCGACGTAGAGCACCTCGAAGGAAAATGGCTTACGGTAGCGGATTTGCACGTCCATGATCCCGCGCGCAACTGCGCGCGCAATGAGGTCGGCATGGTGCGTCTCCCCCTCGACGATCACTCCGAGACCGATGAGGGCATCCGCCCCCTTCGCCTCGAGAAGCGCCGCTCCGATGAGGGGAATCTCGAAGGAGCCGGCCACCGGATGCACAGAGATGTTCGCGCGAGGGATCCCCGCATCTTCGAGTGTCCTCCTGGCCGCTTCCACCAGTTGCGAGACTTCCTCCGGATAGTAAGACGAGTGCACGATCGCGATGCGCCAGCCGGGGTTGATGGTAAAAGGAGGCGTGGATGGAAGAGCGTGTTTCATGAGAGCGGAGAAGGGTTAGGGTTAGGGTTAGGGTTAGGGGAGAAGTTTTTCGATGTACCGACCGAGGATATCCGTTTCGATGTTCACATGGTCGCTGACATTCAATGAACCCAACGTCGTCGACTCGAGCGTATGAGGAATGAGAGCGATGCGCACATCGCATCCGTCCACCTCTGCGATCGTGAGGGACACGCCGTCGACGGCGATGGACCCCTTCGAGACGGCGCGACGCGCCAGACTCTGAGGCAACCGGATCACGAGTTCCCTGCTCTCATCTTCGCACGGTTGTATCTCCGTCACTTCCCCCGCCCCCTCTGCGTGCCCCTGCACGATGTGCCCCTCGAAGCGGCCGGATGCAGAGAGTGCCCGTTCGAGATTCACCCTGTCGCCGGGGTTCAGCGCACCGAGTGTGGTTTTGGCCAGCGTTTCGGGGACCGTATCGAACGTGAGGGACTGCGCATCACTCGCCTTCACTGTCAGACAAACGCCGGAGACGCAGATGCTCGATCCCACCTGCACATCATCAAAGATTCGCGGTCGCTCAACGGAGAGTTTCCCGTTGTCGCAAGCTCTGACTGCAGCCGTTGCTTCGATGATGCCGGTGAACACGGAGCATCATGGTACTCATGAGAGAGAGGAATGGGCAATGAAAGGCAAAAGATTCCAAGGAAACCAAAGAAACAAAGGAGTCCGAGAAGATTCGTCATTGGTTTCTTTGGACTCTTTGGTTTCCTTCCCTGAAGACCCTGGACACGGAGGGAAATTTCTGGTAGGCTGAAGGCTCTTCGGAGCCCGCGCCGCGGGCGTTTTTCTGTTTTGCGCGAAACGCAAAACAACCCTAAGCCCGTCGAAGGGTCACTGTGTGCTCTCTCCTCCCCATGGATTCCATCATCATCAAAGGCGCGAAGGTGCACAACCTCAAGAACGTGGATGTGACCATCCCCAGAAACAAGCTGACAGTCATCACGGGTCTCTCCGGATCCGGGAAATCTTCGCTCGCGTTCGACACGATCTTCGCCGAGGGGCAGCGCCGGTACGTGGAGAGCCTCTCCGCGTACGCCCGCCAGTTCATCGCGCAGATGGAGAAGCCGGAAGTGGAATCCATCGAAGGCCTGAGCCCCGCGATCTCCATCGACCAGAAGACCGCGCCGAGGAATCCGCGCTCCACCGTCGGGACGATCACCGAAATCTACGACTACATGCGCCTGCTGTGGGCGAAGGTTGGCAAGGTGCACTGCACGCAGTGCGGCAAGGAGCTTCGCAAGCAGTCCGCAAGCCAGATCGTCTCCGTCATCGCTTCGCTTCCCGAAGGGAAGAAAATCTTCCTGCTCGCCCCCATCATCATCGGGCGCAAAGGATCGCACGTGAAGATCATCGACGCCATCCGCCGCGAAGGCTTCGTGCGCATGCGCATCGACGGACAGATCGTCACCGTGGACGAGGAGATGGAGCTCGATCCGAAGAAATCCCACACCATCGAGATCATCGTCGACCGCATGGTGCTCAAGGACATGGCGACCAAGGAGGGCACGGTGAATCCGAACCGCACCCGCCTCGCCGATTCCATCGAGCTCACTCTCAAAAAGGGAGAGGGGTCCATGATCCTGCTCGATGCGGACAGCGGCGAAGAGCGAAGATTCTCCGAAGAGTTCGTCTGCCCCGACCATCCCGAAGAGGACATCGCCTCCATCGAACCGCGGAGCTTCTCCTTCAATTCCCCCCACGGAGCCTGTGAGGAGTGCCACGGCTTGGGTTCCATCCTCCGCATCAATGAGCAAACGATCATTCCCAATCCAAGCTTGTCGCTCGCGGAAGGCGCCATCCATCCGTGGGCGACCTCCGCGACGCGCATGGGCTTCATGATGCGGATCCTCGAATCCGTGGCGCGCGAAGCGGGCTTCAGCATGAACATCCCGTGGGAGAAGCTCCCTGATGCGGCAAAAGAAATCGTTCTGAGAGGCTACGACCACCCGCTCACCGTCACCATGCAGGGCGAAGCGTTCAATGGCACGTACGATACAACCTATGAGGGCGTCATCCCCAACCTCGAGCGCCGCCACAACGAGACGGACTCGAGCTACGTTCGCACGCAAATCGAAGAGTATATGGAGGAACTGCCGTGCAACTCCTGCAATGGCATGCGCCTCAAGCGCTCCGTGTTGGGCGTGACCGTCGGAGGGAAGAACATCGTGGCATCCACCGATCTCTCCGTCACCGCGGCGAAACAGTTCTTCGAAGGGCTGATTCCCACGAAGGAGACGGCGAAAGCCGGCCCTTCCGACTCCGTGCTCTCCGACTATGAGTTCGCCGTCGTAAAGAAGGTACTGCGTGAGATCATCGCGCGCTTGAGCTTCCTGGAGAACGTGGGCTTGAACTACCTCACGCTCTCGCGTTCCGCCGCCACACTCTCCGGCGGCGAGGCCCAACGCATCCGCCTCGCCACGCAGATCGGTTCCGCCCTGCAGGGCGTCCTCTACGTCCTGGACGAGCCGTCCATCGGGCTGCATCAACGTGACAACGCGCGGCTCATCGGCACGCTCACGAAACTCCGCGATCTCGGCAACACCGTCATCGTCGTGGAGCACGATGAGGAAACGATTCGATCCGCCGACTTCCTCCTCGAGATCGGTCCGGGCGCCGGCAAGTACGGCGGCGAGATCATCGGTCAGGGCACACCGGAGGATCTCATCAATAACGCAAAATCCATCACGGGTCAGTACCTCAAAGGAACGAAAACGATCCCTATCCCCGGCAAACGTCGTAAAGGCGGTGGCAAAACCATCACGATTCGCGACGCGCACCTCCACAACCTGCAACATCTCGATGTGTCCTTCCCGCTCGGAACGTTCATCGGCATCACGGGGGTATCCGGGTCGGGCAAATCGAGTCTCATCCACGGCATCCTCGGTCCCGAGCTCCTGCACACCCTCAACAAGGCGCATGCACGCGGGCAGAACGTGAAGGCGATCGAGGGAATGGAACACCTCGACAAGGCGATCATGATCGATCAGTCCCCCATCGGACGCACGCCGCGCTCCAACCCCGCAACCTATACGGGCATCTTCACGGACATTCGCGATCTCTTCGCCTCCACGCCCGAAGCGAAACTGCGCGGATACAAGACCGGACGCTTCAGCTTCAACGTGAAAGGCGGCCGCTGCGAAGACTGCGAGGGGGACGGCCTCAAGCGCATCGAGATGCACTTCCTTCCGGACGTCTTCGTCACCTGCGAGACCTGTCACGGCCAGCGCTACAATCACGAGACGCTCGAGATCACCTACAAGGGACATTCTGTCGCCGATGCGCTCGACATGACCATCCGCGAGGCGATCGATTTCTTCTCCGCCATTCCCGCACTCAAGAAGAAACTGCAGATGCTCGAGGACGTGGGACTCGGCTACATCCACCTCGGACAGAGCGCCACCACCCTCTCCGGCGGCGAGGCGCAGCGCGTCAAGCTCGCCACGGAGCTCATGCGGCGCGCCACGGGCAAGACGTTCTACATCTTGGACGAACCTACGACCGGCCTGCACTTCGATGACATCCAGAAACTTCTCACCGTGCTCCAGCGGCTCGTGGACAAGGGCAACACGGTGCTCGTCATCGAGCACAACCTCGACGTCATCAAGTGCGTGGACCACGTCCTCGATTTGGGTCCGGAGGGCGGCGATCTCGGCGGACGCATCATCGCGCAGGGAACGCCCGAGGATATCGCACGGGCGGAAGAGAGCTTCACGGGACAGTACTTGAAGAAGATGCTGGAGAAGAAGTGAAGGAACTACGGTTTCTCAAAGAGCATACACACCTCCCCTCCCGACGGGAGGGGATGGAGGGGAGGGGGTCAATTGAAAGTATTGAGTGCATCTCATCCAAAGATACTAGTGGACCCCCTCTCCCTAACCCTCTCCCGTCGGGAGAGGGAAAACGGACGACTCTCAAGAACGAGAATCGTAGACGCTCATCCTTCCTTTCTTTGCCTCATTCGCTTGTCTATCCTTCCCTCCATGCCCCGCCACTTCACCTCCACCGCCTTCGTCGTCGATGATCACAAACGCACGCTGCTTCTGTGGCACAAGCGCTTGGGCCGCTGGATGCCGCCGGGCGGGCACATCGAAGACAATGAGACGCCGGAGGAGACCGCCAAACGCGAGTGCAAGGAGGAGACGGGACTCGATGTGGAGATCATCGGCATGGAACAAGAGGATATGTTTGTGTCCAATCCCGCGGAAGGCCGCATGCTGAAAAGCCCCGTCGCACTCCTCCTCGAAGAGATTCCCGCATCGGCCGAAAGGAACGAACCGGCACACCAGCACATGGATTTCGTGTACCTCGCCCGCCCCCTCGATGCCTCCCAAGGTCTCTCGCTCGATGAAACCGAAGGTCGGGAACTGAAGTGGTTCACCTTAAGAGAAATCGAGGCTCTCGATCCGTCGACGGAGATCTTCTCCAACGTCCAAACCTACATCCTTTCTCTCCTCAAGGAATAAGAGAATTGCGCTATCCAAAGCGTCAAAGATGATATACACTTCCATGCTATGCAGTGGAATGAGTTCCGCACGCATATTCGGCATCTTTCCGCCGCTGATCAGGAGCGCGTGCGACAGGCGTTCGAACTCGGCATGGAGCTCCACCGAAACCAACTTCGAAAATCAGGAGCCCCCTATTTCACCCATCCGCTCGCAACGGCCGACATGCTCGCAGATATGGGGGCGGACGCCGACTCGCTGATCGCCGCCCTCCTCCATGACACCATCGAAGACACCCCCTTCACCGTGAAAGATGCGCGAGCGCGGTTCGGCCCGACCGTCGCCGATCTCATCGATGGCGTGACGAAGCTCATGCCCGAGGACGTCGACGGACATCCGACCCTCGACGATCGCATCGAGACGCTCCGCAAGATCTTCACCCTCCTGAAGAAAGATGTGCGCATTATCGTCCTCAAGCTCGTCGACCGCCTCCACAATATGCAAACCATCGAGTTCGTTTCTCCCGAGAGACAGGAAGCCCTCGCGAGAGAAACGAGTGAAGTCTACGTGACCATCGCAGATCGCCTCTGCATGCAGGAACTGCGCGATGAGCTCGAAGAATATTGCTTAGGCGTTCTCGAACCGGAGCTCCTGCAACAACTCAAGTCCCTGCGAAAGCAGAACGAACCTCAGGGGAAAAAGATCTCCCAGAAGATGAAGGATGCTCTCACGAAGATTGCGCCGCAGAGCCTTCCCATTGAAGTACTCTTCGAACAAAAGCCATGGGAGAGCCTGCGAAACCAGGTGCTCGTCGGCGATTTCGCCGCCACCGGCATCTCCGCACATACCATCGTATTCCTCACACAAACCTCCGATGAATGCTATCGCGTGCTGGGCTTGCTCCACGAGCTCTGGCAGCAGGAGATTCTCTCCTTCGAGGACTACATCAACCATCGGCAGATCAACGGTTACCAAGGACTGCACACGACCATCATTCTCGAAGACGGCACGCGTGTCCGCTGCAAGATTCGCACGCACGAGATGCACGTGTATGCCCGCAAGGGCATCGCTTCCAAGTGTTTCGAGAACGAAGCTGCAGGCGTCATGGCGTACCTCCCGTGGACCGAACACATCACGGCCCTCTCGAAGGATTCCGAGGATCGAAGCGAACAATTTTGGGAGAGTCTCAAGAGCGACATCCTCCGCGAATCCATCACCATTCACGGACCGAACGATACCGTGCAACTTCTCCCCACGAGCGCCACGGCTCTCGATGCCATCTTCTACCTCTTCGGGGAAAGAGGTCTCACCACCAAAGATATTTTCATCAACGGAACCAAGGTCCCCTTTTACGAGGAATTGTCGAATGGCTGCAGCGTGAGTGCTGCGTTTGCGGATCTTCCGCAAGTCGAGCTCCCCTGGCTCCGGAACGTGCGAACGGGCCTTGCTTCCGCGTTCATCCGACAAGGCCTCGCACAAGTCCCGGAAAGCCAGAAGATGATGTTGGGGAAGAGCCTTCTCGAACACGCCGTGCGTACCTACGCGAAAGTGGAATGGGGCGAACTGGAGACGACCGCCCTCCTGCAACGCCTCTCCGCTCTCGGCATCTCCTCGTTCGAAACTCTCTATGAGCAGATCGCGGAAGGGAAGATCCAGGCAGAGAGGGCGGCGCGTACTCTCTTCCCGGAACATAAATCCCGCAAACCGCAGCCGGAGAAGAGGCGCTGGAATCTCTCCGTACGTTTCCCGACGTCATTGACGGACATCGTCAGCAAAGCCACGAGAATAGGCGTTCCCCGCTCTCTTACATTCCATCATCTGAACGGGGACTGCCAGATCACCGCTGATTATGATCTCTCCGCCGAACAATCGCAGGAATTGCGAGCGCTCCTGAAGACCGTTCTCCCGGACGAACATTGGTCGTTGGTAACGAGAACTGCGCTGCATATATCCATCGCCGCCTCCTTCATCCTCATCGTCCTGTGGGGTCTCGATCCGGTCTTCGCGCACTTGCTCCTCTGGAAGTCCGACATTTCCCCTTCCGACCTCACTTTCATCCGCTTCGTCACACTGTTTATCGCCACGACGATCCTCTACGGACTGCAGAGCAGGTTCTCGAACCAGAAACTCAAGCCGCTCTCTCCCCGCCATCCCGCGCTCGTCACCTCCGCCCTCGCATTGTTCCTCACAGCATTCTGTTCCTATCTCGCTCTGGAGCTCATCTCCCCCATCCAGTACATCCTCTTCATCATCGAGGGGCTCGTCGTCATCGCCCTTCTTAAAAATATCGCCGTACGCACCATGCACTGGTGGCAGCTTCACCTTTCCTTCGTGATCATCACACTTGGCATCATCCTGCTCATCCTACTCCAGGGCACCTCCCCCTTAGGCCTCCTCTATGCAGCTGTCAGCTCTCTCGGATTCGCCCTCTACTCCGAAGTGAGCGCCCGGTATCAGCGTGGGATAATCCACGCACGCTACCCCGCCTTCCTCTTCTGGCTCTCCATCATCGGCATGCCGTTCGTGCTGCTCTTGCTCCCCTTCACCACCATTCAAACACTCCCCGCAAATGATCTGTTGCGAAGCATCCTGTTCGTCATCGTATTCTCGGTGCTCCCGTACGGCCTCTACTACGAATCCATGCGCCGCGTGAAGAGCGACCTGCTCGACCGTGCGCTGCCCTTCGTCTGCCTCTCCACGATCATCGGCGAAGCTCTCTCCACCCACTCATTCACTCCGTTCATCGCCGCTCCGCTGCTCCTCGTGTTCCTGTGGTACTACTCCGCAGCCACACGCTCATAGGTCCTGTCCCTCCGCATTCAAAGTTGTTGCACAGACTTCCCAATCAGTAATCAATTCACTCGGCGGTTTTGTCGGATCATCCCCATCCAGATGAACCGGGACGTTTCGACCGGTGAGGCACCAGACAAGCTCAGCGGGATATTTGCCGCTCATCGTATGGATCTTCAGGCTGATGAGATTACTGAGGGCCAGCGGCGGGCGGATCACCTCTCCGTCCTGTTTCTTCAGCCCCTTGATCGAGAAGACCGCTGCAAGAACAGTGTCTATGGGGATCTTTCGCCCCTCGTTCAGCTCCTCCACGCGTCGGATACCCGCATCCCGGGCAGCTGATGCGAATCCGCAGTGCGCGTATGAATCATCCGCGCAAATATCCGAGACAACAGCCACCCTCCGCAGATCGAATCCTGCAAGCAAGCTCCTCCCCATATCTGTGGCGTATTTGAGATCGCCCTCTCTCTTCGGAAGGAGCGCAATCGCCGGAGCAGACGCCGCATCATGATCATCGGGAAGATGGATTTGGATATCCGCCACGAATTGCTGTTCCCCCGCCCCCTCCCGTACGGGAGCGGCACGCGCAATGGCCCAATGTTGAAGATCTTCCAAGCGCCCCTCAAATTCCTCTTGCGGGTAATCATCGAGGAACCCGCCAACGGACTGTGCAATAACCCTCCATCTTTTGAATTCGTCACCATTCCCCGCTTTCCACGCTTCAATCGCCTGAGCGAAGTCCTTGGCTCTGTTGAGTTTTTGATGCCGCACGAAGAGATCGCGCGCGCATGCAACCAGCTCTTCCCTCTCTGCGAACGTATCGGGACGGATAATCTGTGGCCGACTGGGCTTCGTTACGAACGCAATGACACTGCGCCGGACATCCGCACTCAACCTATTGAAATGCTGCATGATTAACTCATTCCTCTGCACAGCTGCAGCGGCCTCCTCCACGACTTGTTCGAGGTTATCCAGCCGCACCAGTCCCCCTCCCCCGCCGCTGTTGTCGTCTAAATCGTCGTCCATGGATATGAAGAAATACCAAAATGGCAAAGGGCGTGCAATTTTACACACCAATGTTGCAAAAGCAAGGAATTATCAGTGTAATTATTCAAATGATCGCCACTACACCAGTGTGGCGTGTCTCCGAAGTCTTAAGAACAGGCGCTGACTGCACGTTCCCCCACGCATTCAGTACCTGCTTTGCAGCATCTTTCCCCCTCATCAAAAGGGCACGGATGACGAGGTCTGTCGGTTTGATTGCATACTCATTCGGCAGATCCGTTATCCCGCTTCTCAGTCTCTCTCCCGCTGCCTTTCTTCCCGCCCGTTTTGCGATCTCCATTTCCCATTCCTTCTGGAGAGCCTCGGCTGTCGCATACCCTTTCTTCTGGAAAGACGGAGTGAGCATCCTGAACCACCTCGCGAGCTCTAGCCGAACGATATCAAGATAAATGACGATGAAGGCTTCCACCTGTTTCTGTGTAAGATTGCTGTCACTCCCTGGGTTTCGCTCCCCCCCGACCGGTTGTGCGAGAACGGCGAGCACGGAGTCACTCTCATCGGGGATGGCATTCGGACCCCCTCCCCCTTCTATCTCATCCACTACCGATACGAGCGCAGCGGCCCGTACTCCCACTTCTGAGTGGCTCGGAGGAGGAGTGGTAGGGGAGGAGGAAGCCGATGTGTTCTCAGACAGAAACATATAGACCTTTTTATTTTCCATCTGCTGGCCAAGAGAGTCAAATGACAACCCAAGAAAATAGAAGGTTCTCCGGACCGAAAAATGCTCTCGTCGTCCAATGTGCCATCCACATTCATTTCTGTTGCCGGAGATATGCCGGAATCTGAAAAGCGATCAGATCGTGCTGGAAGGCGATGAGCCGCGCCACGCTCCTCTCGCTCACCCACTCCGTCCCGCGATGCGGATCTCCGCCGATGGGAGCAACCTCGGCGATAGGGATCCCGAGCTCCGCAAGCACGTTGGTATCCGCCGTGGAAAGACCGCCCGTAAGCTGGTGACTGCCGTAGACTCTGTCGACACTCGGTAGTACGACCTGCTGAATCATCGGATCGTTCGAATCAGTACGAAACGGATTGTACGAGCGCACGCTTCCGCTTCGTTTCACGAGCGTGTACTGGATACCCAATTGCGCCCATTTCTTTGCCTCAGCCAATCGCGCGGCACAATCCTGTTGCCACTTGAGAGCCCCTTCGACCGTGGACCCCGGTATCAACCACTGCCGAAATCCCCACGATGCCTCCGTCGTCAACGATGCATATGCACTGTCCTCCGCATTCAGGCGTGTCGTGCGCAGACACTCCGATCCGCAGTGCTCATCCGTCCTTCCTGCCCGAGCGAACTGCTCGAAGAAATGGTTCTGCATTTCCCGCGCGGCATCCGGCGCGTTTGGCGCTTCATCATTGTATCCATGCCCCTCCGGAACCGAGACGGTGACTGCGGTCTTCAGATTCCCCCTGCGGGAGGTCACCACGCTCTTCGGCGCATCGTACTCATACCCGCGATACGTCGTAATGTCCGACGAGAGGATGAGCTTACAGCCATTTCTCAGCCGCTCTCCTTCCCCATCCACGAGTGCCTGCACTCCGGCGGAATTGGATTCCTCCGCTGAACCGAAGACGACGGTGAGCGTGACGCCATCCGGAATGGATGTCCGCTCGAGGACATCGAGTGCAACCATCACCTGTGACTTCATATCGTAGACCCCCACCCCACGCAACCGGTCAACGCCGATGTCGCGATACAAGTCGTATCTGTTTTCCCAACCTTCCTTCTGCGGCACCGTGTCCACATGCACATAGAGGAGAAGGCCGAAATCGGTTCCCGTCCCCTTCCTCACGATCAAATTCTGCCGGTCCTGGCCCTGTCGGACGAGGCGGCATCCCTCAAACTGCTGGCACCTGGTTTCGATGAATTCGAGGATGCCCTGCTCTTCGCCCGAAGGGGACGGAATGCATACGAGCCTCTTCAATGTCTCGAGTTGCCGTTCGTCGAGCTGCTCAGGAACGTGCATAAAGGGGTGGATTGTACCCCGAATACAGACCTGTCCAATCACTTGACCGCGAATTCTCCCATCTGAAGTTTCCGAAACGCCCCCGACCGCATACACTTGGAACCATGTTCGACCCCGTCGATCCGAGGCAATCCCTGCCGGCCATGGAGCACGGCATCCTCAAGTACTGGAAAGAGGAAGATATCTTCAAGCGCTCGATCTCCAACCGCAGTCCGGAGGATTCCTTCAGCTTCTACGACGGCCCGCCGTTCGCCACGGGGCTGCCCCACTACGGGCATCTGCTCGCCGGCACGATCAAGGATGTCATCCCCCGCTACCAGACGATGCGCGGCAAGAGAGTGGAGCGGCGATTCGGCTGGGACTGCCACGGGCTGCCCGTCGAGAATCTGATCGAGAAGGAGTACAAGATCGCCTCCCACAAGCAGATCCGCGAGATGGGTATCGGCGCCTTCAACCGCCTCTGCGCCCAGTCCGTGCAGCGCTTCACGAAGGAGTGGCGCGAAGTCGTCGAGCGCATGGGACGGTGGGTGGACATGGACAATGACTACCGGACGATGGACCCGGACTACATGGAGTCCATCTGGTGGGTGTTCTCGGAATTGCACAGGAAGGGATTGGTCTACGAAGGGTATAAGCCGATGTACATCTGTCCCCGATGCGCCACACCCTTGAGCAACTTCGAAGTTGCACAGGGCTACCGGGACCGGACGGACCTGTCCGTCATCGTGACCCTTCCCCTGAAGGATGACCCGAAGACCGCTCTCCTCGCTTGGACGACCACCCCCTGGTCGCTCCCGGGGAATATGTGGCTCGCGATCGGCAGGAACATCGAGTACGCGCTCGTGGAATCGGAGGGCAAGCGATACATTCTCGCCCGGAAGCTTCTGGATCAGGTGTTCAAAGGGAAGGAATTCCAAATCATTGGTCCTGTGAAACCGAAGGATCTGACGGGGAAAAAATATGAGCCGCTCTTCCCCTACTTCGTCGACAAGCCGAGCAGCAAGAAGAGACCGAAGGAAACCTACGGCGACCGCGTCTTCAAAGTCGTGATCTACGACGACGTGGAAGTCTCCGATGCCGAGGGAACGGGCATCGTCCATGCCACGTCCTGCCTGGGTGAAGACAGTTACCGCATCGCCGTGGGAGAGGACGTGGATGTCGTGTGGCATCTCGGCATCGACGGCATTTTTTCCGGCGACGTGAAGGACTTCGCCGGCATGCAAGCCAAGCCTGAAGGGAAAGACCCGCAAGCGACCGATCGGGCTATCATTGGCAAGCTGAAAGATCGGGGAAGGGTGTTCTCCTCCTTCAGCTTCACTCACAGCTACCCGCACTGCTGGCGCTGCGATACCCCTCTCCTTCCTTACACGACCTCCTCATGGTTCGTGAAGGTCGAAGAAATCAAGGAGGGGCTCCTCAAGGCCAATGCGAAAACGGAGTGGGTGCCCGATCACGTGCGCTCCGGGCGGTTCGGCAAGTGGCTCGAGGGTGCGCGCGACTGGGCGATCTCCAGAAACCGCTTCTGGGGAACGCCGCTGCCCATCTGGCGCTGCTCGAAGTCGGGAGAGATCGAAGTGATCTCGAGCCGCGATGAGCTCATGACCCGCTCGCCCCAGCGCTTCACGAAAGTCACCGTGCTGCGCCACGGCGAGAGCGAAGGAAACCTCATCCCGGTGTACCAGGGGGCAGTCCCCGGCACCTCGCTCACGGCTCGCGGGAAAAAACAGGCAAAAGAAACGGGCCGAGCCCTTGCCGGAGCGGAAATCTCGGTCATCTATGCGTCCCCGCTCGATCGCACGCAGCAGACGGCGAAAATGATAGCCGAGGCGACCAATGCTCCGGTGATCACGGACGATCGTCTGCGTGAGGTGGGGTTCGGTTCGTACGAAGGGAAGACCGTCGATTTCTCGGATCTCTCCCTCGTGAAAGCGCGTCGTGCGCACAAACTGCAGCAGAGTGCCCCCGAGAGCATCTACCACTTCCCGGGGATGGAGACGTGGCAGGACGTGCAGGTGCGCATCTCGAGCTTCCTGACGGAGATCCTGCCGAGACACCGCGGACAGCACATCGTCCTCGTCACGCACGCGGACCCGCTGCTCAATATCCGTCATGTCTTCACGAAGGAGGATCCCGTGAAGCTCTCCCACCAGCCCTACCCCGTCTACGCCGACCCTTACACGTTCTTCTTCGATCACACGACGCAGTCGCAGCTCGACCTGCACCGGGAGACCGTGGATTCGATCATGTGGCAGGCAACGAACGGCGGCACGATGGAACGCGTCTCCGAAGTCTTCGACTGCTGGTTCGAGTCGGGCTCGATGCCCTACGCCCAATCGCACTATCCCTTTGAGTCCGAACCAGCCGGGTCGCTTCCTCCCGGTTTCCCCGCCGACTTCATCGCAGAGGGCATGGATCAGACGCGCGGATGGTTCTACACGCTCATGGTACTTTCGACGGCGCTCTTCGATCAACCCGCCTTCCAGCATTGCGTGGTCAACGGCATCGTGCTGGCCGAGGACGGGAAGAAGATGAGCAAGCGGCTCAAGAACTATCCCGAACCGATGGAGCTCGTCGAGAAGCACGGCGCCGACGCGGTGCGTTTCACCCTCATGAGCTCGTCCGCGGTGCGCGGCGAGGACCTGCGCTTCTCGGGCAAGCTCGTGGAGGAGAGCGTGCGCTCCGTGCTCCTGCCACTGTGGAACGCCTACAGCTTCTTCGTCACGTACGCGAATGCCGCGAAGTACGAGCCCGTCGAAAACCGCAAGCACTCCGCTCATCCCCTCGACCGCTGGATCCGCGCGGAGATGCAGGATCTCTGTAACCGCATGACCGAGCAGCTCGACCGCTACGATCTCTCCGCCACCTGCGCGGAGCTCTTCGAAACGATCGACGCACTCACGAACTGGTACATCCGCTTATCGCGCCGCCGGTTCGCCGGCAAGGCGAGCATCGATGCCCCCGACGCAAGCTACACCTCGGAGATGGAAGCGGACGAGGAAGACCGGCTCTCTGCGCTCTCGACACTCCACGACGTTCTGCTGACGATGAGCCAGCTCCTCGCTCCGTTCTGCCCGTACATCAGCGATGCGATTTACCTGAATCTCGTCACACAGGAGCACGGCTCGGTGCACTTAACCGATTGGCCGGATGCCCGCAAACTCACCGATGCGGAAAATAAGCTCCTTGCGAAGACCCGCCTGCTGCGGCTCATCGTTTCGCTCGGGCATGCGGTGCGCTCGGAGAAGAACATGAAGGCGCGCCAGCCGCTCAAGCGCGCAGTCATCGCCCTGCCGCCCGCCTTCGCTTCCATCGCGCTTACCGACGAGGACAGATCTCTCCTGCGCCAGGAGATGAACGTGAAAGAGCTCTCCTTCATCACGGATCCGGGCAAGCTCGCGCAGACGGTCGCGCTCGTGGATGCGCGCAAGGTCGGACCGCGCCTCGGCGCGCGCGTGCAGGAGATCATTGCCGCCGGCAAGCGCGGGGAATTCGACGTGCAACCCGACGGGATGATCCTGATCGGAGAAGAGCGCCTTGCCCCCGAAGAAGTGCAGATCGCCTACCGCGGGAAGGAAGGGATGGATGCCGCCGCGGACCGCGGGGTCGTCGTCGGACTGGACACGACCGTATCCACTGATCTCAAACTCGAGGGCTGCGTGCGTGATCTCATCCGCGCCGTGCAGAAGATGCGCAAGGACTCGGGTCTCTCCTTCACGGACATCATCGATCTCGACGTCAAAGGATTCGACGATATCGTGGGAACGTGCAAAGCGCTCCTCGAAGAGGAAACGCGGTCCAAGCTGAAAGCCAATGAGGGGAAGCCGCTAACGGTCGAACTTGACGGGAGGAAGGTGACGATCCGGTTTCAGAAGCAGTAAAGTATTGCCTCAGGAAGGCGTGGGCAGTCTGCCCCTCTGCTATGAGGCAAGGGCAATACGTTATCGACATTTCGGACCCCCTCTCCCTAACCCTCTCCCGTCGGGAGAGGGAACGAAAAGCCTCCTCCAGGAAAGAGACGGATTGTTCCCCTCCCCCATTGGGGGAGGGTGAGGGAGAGGGGGTCAGGTGGACCGTGCACCTCCACTTTGTACCGAAACTGTTTTTGACAACGCAGCATTTCTCATCTCATCGCGTTCTATGACATAATGACAATCAATCCCCCCTCCCCCATGCCCTCCGAATCCTCCGGAACGTCCCTGCCCATCCGGCTCCTCATCTCCGTGCTCGTCACCGTTGGCGTCGTATGGCTCATGGCCGCCTACCTCGATCAGTACTTCCAATTGACCGGCAGCCCCGCTGCCTTCGTCATCGTGGGGGCACTGCTCACGCTCATGAACCTCTTCGTCCGGCCCGTGCTCGCCATCGTCACCCTCCCCCTGAAACTCTTCGCCACGATCCTCGCCATCATCGTCGTGAACGGCGCGTTCGTTTGGCTCACGGTGAAGATCACGGACATGATGGAACCGGCTCTCGTCACGCTCCGCATCTTCGGAGGACCCTTCGGGTGGATCGTCGTGGCAGTCGTCTTCGGCCTCACGCACTGGATCACGCACCGCATCCTCGGCTCTCAAGCGCGCGACTGATGAAATCATGCATCGTCCAGGCGGTTGTCCGCGGCTTCGGTTCTACAGCGCGCGACTGATGAAATCGTTGAGCGCCCAGCTCAAGCCCTTGACCGCCGCATTGGTGGGAACCTGGAAGAAGGAAGACACGAGCCCAAATTCCGCCTGGGCGGATGGCTGCTGCCCGGGAGCGGTTGCCAGCTTGACCGAGTCCCCCTTCTTCCACCCGAAGACGATGAAGGCGGGGACATTGAGCTCCTTCAAGAACGCTTCGACTTTCTTCTGTATGGCCTGCTGATCGAGGGGCTGATCCATGGGAATAAGGGGGAACAGCCCTATCCTACACAGAAATCCGTCTCATGGAGAGCATGGGAGAATGATTGCTTTTGTAAAGTTTTCTGTCATAATATCAAAAGTTACTTCTTATCACTGTTCACTGTCGGGTCCCTATCTTTGAAAGGAGGTTTCCGTGATTCGTTTCCTCGTGTTGTCGGCCTGCATCATCTTCACAGGATGCTGCATCGGCCATGTCACCCAGAAAGCGTGGCAGCTCTGGGTGGAGAAAGAGCCCGTCCAGATCACGATGGAAGACACTGCCACCGGCTGGTGGCACTGGATCCCGAAGATCTGGCGGGATGTCCGTGATCCCGAAGGTATGAAGAAAAAGTACCTCGGGACCGAGGACATTCGCTCCAATCAGCCACACTTCCTCGCCGAGAAGTAACATGATAGCGCTGAACCCCGGACCCGGGTTCGGCGCTTTTTTGCATGGAAGGGAACCTTGCCGGTTCCCTTCCATGAGCCATCCTTCCCTTTAAGGTGCGGCTCCAGCGCGGCAAAGCCGCGCTTCGCCGGTTCATGAAACCACGCCGGATGGGTTCCGCCGCCACTGCCTGTCCTGAGCCTGACGAAGGAGGGGGTGAAGGGGAAGGCCCGGCCATTGTGGGCATTCTTTCCAATCAATAAATACCCATCGGCGCCCTGCGAGCCGCCGTCGTACGACTTGGGCGAGGCGAGCGCCCTTAAGGGAGCGCCGCATGTCCGACGAGTGAGCGTAAGCGAGCGAGGAGTTTGCGGCGGGACGTGAGACGAGCCGATGTCGTACAGGCGGCGAGCATCAGCGCCGAAACCTTTTTGGCGCCACCTTTTTCAGTTATGAAAAAGGTGGTGAGAGATATTGGGATCCTTGAAATCAAAATGAATCTTTTAATCTCCTCTCAGGGCTCCACCCGAATTCCTGAACACAAGTTTGCTCCACACTCTCCCCACGAAGTCCTTGCGAACATTGACAGAATCAGACCAAACTAAGTCCCTTTTCTCCCCCTTTCACATTATGTCCCGCGCCCTCTCGACCTTCCTCTCCACCCCCCTCGTCCTGCTACTCACGGCAAACACCGCATTCGCATATCCCGCTTCCATGTTCGGCCTTCCGAGCGGTCGCCCTCTCTCGACGGAAGCGGAGGACAGCATACGACCGGTCTTCCAGAACGTGACCGTCGATGAAGGAATCACCTTCCCGCTGGTCACCATCGTCTCCGGAACAGTCGTCACACGAGCACAGTTCGTGGCCTCCATGGTCGCGAAATTCCATCCCACGGGCATTCCCGCCGATTGCTTCGACCAACTCTCCCCCTCCAACTATCGCCTCCTCTTCACCGACGTACCAAAGGACGCGACGTACGGCCCGTCTCTCTGCGCCGCGATGATTATGGGGCTCGTGAGCGGCTACGACGATGTCACGTTCCGACCCTCTCAGCCCATCAACATCGCCGAGGCGTCCAAGATCCTCGCGAAAGCCGCCGGCCTGGCCACGGACCCGATGAGTCCGAGGACCGTGTGGTACGAGCCCTACGTGAAGGCACTCGTCAAGCGCGGTATCCTCCCCGCCAATCCGCCACTCGCCGAACTCGTGACGCCGGCCATGATGAATCTGATGCTGGAGAAGATCTAGATCTCCTCTGTCCGTCCGCCGTTCTCCGTCACCAAGCCCACTGCGCGCTGGACACGTTCCATGATCCCGTGCAACGTCACCGCTTCGGGATCGCGCATCGCCGCAGCCGCCACCTCTCCCTCCAGCTGATGGATGGCACCTGTCAGCACATCGATCATCTGTGCCTGCGCACGCTGGCCGAGGGATGATTCAAAGATTGTATTCTCCATGCGCAAGCGATCCCGATCGAGCTGCTCTCCGCGGATCACGAAGGGCACCTGCTTCGCCACCCGCATACGCACCTGCGCGATATCTTGCTGCACCGTACCGATGAACGAGCGAATACGCTCGAGGAGCGCCTGAAAAGATTTCAGCTCACGATCGTAGTAAGCGTGCAGATCCCCTCCGCATCCCTCCAACCTGGCAATGAGCGCTTCGGGGTCGGTCATCGCGAACGTGGAGAAGTGATGGCAGACGACACCCGCTTCATCCACGCCATTCGCCCCCTGGAGCACCCGCTTGAGCATACTGCGTCCATCCCGCCGCTTGCAAAAATCGACGTAGCGTACTTGTGCCCGTACGGTCTCCCATTCATCCCGATGAGGATTGGGGGTGGCATGCGTATGATGATCGCCGTTCTCCTGCTCTGCCGCGGCGTACGACTCGCGCACTTGGGAAGCGCGCGTATGAATCTCATCGTAGAGAGCACCGCGATCGGCTCTGCGGGGAATGAGCGTGCAAAGGACATCGTAGAAAAGCCTGCCGCCCCTCTCCTTCACGGAAACGATGGTCTCGACGAGACGGCGCACGCTGAAGCGATTGATGAGCTCCTGCGCCACGCCGTCCGCGAACCCCGCGAGGTGCTGCGCCTCCTCGAAGTGCCTGCTGGCAACCGCAAACTCCGCGAGCAGTTGATCCGCTTGCTTCGACAAACCCCCCTCCGGTACGGGAGGGTCCCGTACGGGTTGGCCGGTCTCTGTGCCCCCCAAATCTCGCTCCGATGTCGTTGCCATTCAAATAGGCATCTTACGATCAATGGCAATTCATGTCAATGCTCCGGAATGCGGCGAAACGACGAACTATCTCACTCCATCCCCCACCCCCGTCATCGCTGATTTTCTCCGCCGATCATGCTGGAAGATACGCCAGAATACCCAGAAGAGCGGAAGGAGGATGAACTCCCCCAAGAGCAACGAGTGCGTGGCCCCGATGCGGTCGGCGATGAATCCGAACAGGAATGCGAAGACCGCGAAGAAGAGACTCCCGATGAACGCATTGAGCGACCCCAGCGTCGCACGCTGGTGATCGGTGAATTCTCTCTGGAGCAGGGTACCCTGCGCCGTCATTCCCAATCCATAGAAGACGGATGCGACTGTCAGGAGCGCCGGCGAGAGTACCGTCGGAAATCCGAAGGCGACGATGCCCACGATCCTGTTGAAGAGCAGATTCGTCACGAGAACGCGCAGAGCCGTGAATCGTTTGATGATTCCACCCGCGTACCAGAATCCTCCCGCGGCAAAAATGTTCGAGAAAAACCGCACGATGCCGAGTGCCCACGTCGGCCAGAACATACTGATGAACACCGGCTCGAACTGCCACATGGTTTCCCCCACGCCGTTGCGCACGGCAGAAACGATCGTGAGGAGCCGCAGCTTGCCATTGGCCCCGAAGTGCCGGAGAGCTTCCCGAAGATGCGCGAACACGTTCGTGCTCTCCCGCCGGTGCCGCTCCGGTTCGACGAAGAACAGACTGATCACCGCGCAGATCGTCTGGGGAATGACTGCGATCCAGAATACCCACTTGAACGAATACGATGCGACGAACCCGCCGAGAAGCGCTGCAAATGCGAGGCCCATCTGGAACATCGAGCTCGTTTTCCCCAGGTACGTGGGGAACAGACTCTCCTGATGGCGATCCGCGAGCGAGTCGTAGAGCAGCGCATCGTTATTGCCGCTGAAGAATGCCCTGCCGATGCCCTCGCAGAGAGCGCCCATGGCGAGCACGAGGAATGATCCGCCCAAGGCGTAGAAGACGACGGCCAGGATCTTGCAGATGCTGCCGAGCAGCATAGTCCTCTTCCTGCCGATCCGATCGGAAAAAATTCCCGTCGGCACTTCGAAGAGCGACGACGAGATGGTCACAACGGAGAAGATCGAGAGCCCCAGCGCGTACGATCCCGTGATCTCGCTGAAGTAAATGATCTCAATGGGGGCGTACGGGACGAAGTCGAGGAAGAAATTGAACCACGTAAGCAGCCTCACGTTGCGGTGCAATTGTCCGGAAACCGGCAAGCGCCCCGGCACCCCGCTGATCGGCGTCTCGATGTCCATGCGGCACCACTCTGCACGGCACGGGGGAATGTTTCAATTCGACTGTGAACTTCCTCGCACGGCGAGCGCGTGCTGCTATACTGTTTTCCTCGCATTTGCTTCTTCACACCATGGGGATGACAGGCTTCGACAGCGTGATTCATAGGCGCTCTTCGTCTCAGTCCGGGATCGCAGCATCTTCCGTCACCCGCTGCTGCACTCTATAGATGCCAAATCATCTATTCTTGCGACTGCGCGCAACATCGTCGGACAGCTTCGGCTGAACGACCTGCAGCTCGTAGCCGCTTAAGTTCCCCTTTATCCGGGAACGCGTCTCTCCTTCCATCCTCGCTAAAGGGATGAGGCGTCATCAGCGAGGTTGGTCCGCCGCGTGACGCGACGGCGGATCCGACACTTCGCGTCAACACTCTCCCGACTTTCCTTGTCCCTTCCTTATGTCAGGAGAGAATCGGAAAGGACATGACTCTACGGACAGGACGTCTACACGTTGGACCCGGGTTCAATTCCCGGCATCTCCACCATTCGACTCGTCGTCGTTACTGCGGTAACGACTCCTCGCTCATGGTAAACCATTCCCCTCTGCCAGAGTCGAATGACCCTGAGTGAGATTTTGCGAAGCAAAATCGAATCGAAGGGCCATTCACATCTTTGTTCTATCCGAATACAGAACGGCATCTTTCCCTTCTGGAAGAGGAAAATACTGCCCGGAGGTTTCGGATAGTCTCCCATACTCTCCTCTGGGTTCCGTTACACAAATACATTGGGTGCATGCCATGGTTTGTCTACATCGCTCGTGCCAGAACAGGAAGATATTACGTTGGAATCACAACCGATCCTCAGCAAAGAATAACCGAACATAATAATGGCGAAGGTTCTCATTTCGCGATCAACCAAGGACCGTTTGTTTTGGTATACAAGTCACAACCATTTCTTGACAAATCATCTGCGAGGATGAGGGAGATTCAAATCAAAGGATGGTCGAGGGGAAAGAAGGAAAAGCTGATTCGAGGCGAATGGATATGACCTTATGTAGAGGCTGAATCCTTTCTCCTCCAATTCATTTTTCGCTATACAAATGCTCGATGGCTTTCATGATCTGAATCATGAGCCAAGGCCATGCTATGAACACAACAACAATCGAATAGACCCCATACATAACCGCTCCATTGGATTTCGTGAATTCATGCATTATGTTCACGACCTCTGTCGTGAGTGCCGCCCCGAAGAATCCCAAAACCAAAAAGAGATGAGGGATGGCCCCTCGTTTCAATTTCTTCTCTGTCGGCTTCTTCTTCCCAGACGGCATAAAGAGAATCTAGCAGAAACTCCATCGAGAGTCCTCCGTCCACGCCCATCGCCAAAGGAAATTGCTCATTTTCCCTGTTTCCGGTAGGTTCTTCATGATCAGAGCTTTTTATTTCTTCCATAACCATCATGAAGAAATCATTCTTGATGCTCGGCGCGGGCTTGATGCTCACTTTAGCCGGATGCCAGAGCACTCCCGCAATCAAAACCGGCGAAGAACCAAATGCGCAGATGGCCAACCCCGCTTCCGTGAACTGCGTCGAAAAGGGCGGCACGCTGGAAATCCGTACAAATAAGAACGGCGAGTACGGGGTGTGTCTCTTCGAAGACAACCGGCAATGCGAAGAGTGGGCGCTTCTACGCGGCAATTGTCCGGCCGGCGGAGTGAAAGTCACCGGATATGAGAATGACGCGGAGATCTTCTGCGCCATCACCGGCGGACAGGTGGAAGGAGTCGGAACGGCAACCCCGATGTGCAAGCGCGTCGACGGCACGCTCTGCAATGCGCAGGCGAACCTCGACGGCGACTGCCCGGACCCCTCCGATCCGAATCCGAACGCGGGAAATACGGAAGCTCCGTAAGATGATTTTCGGAGATGAGAAAAACAGTTACTTCGTGTAACTCACAAGAAAAGAACCCAGCGCCAATGTCGAGATTGCTGGGTTCTTTGGGGTCTTTCGCGTGCAGCGTGAGTCCATGCATGGACAACTCACGCTTCATTCCACGATTGACGATCGAGCTGACGATCAGACGGCATTCTGCAGCCGCGGCATGTCGTTCCCCCACACGTCCGGACCGAAGTACCGGAGGAGAGTGAGAGGAACGAGGCCGGTATTGCGGATCTTGAGGCCGCTGGTGGCCGTCACGTACGGAATGAAACACTCATCCCGCGGGACGTCGTAGATATCCCGCAGCATGTACGGAGCCTGCACCTCGTACTTGCCGATGACTCCGGAGCCCGCGAGCACTTGCATGCCGCTGGCACCCGGATCACGGAGCGTCGTCTCCGCGCCGGGGTCGATATCGAGCCGCTTGGCGCTGAAGAGCTCCTTCTCCTCGCCGCCTTTCTGGAACGTGCCGTACACAACCCACATGTCCGTCACGCCGATCCCGCTGCGCGATTCGTCGAAGATCGGCAGGATCTGATTGCCCGACTGGTCAGCCAGGTTGCCCGGCCAGTCGATCATCTCGACCATGTGGTCGACATTCTGGTCTCTGCTGACCTGCTGCGGGACGTCCTTAAACAGCAACACACTGCGATCCAGCCAGCCGTCTTCCGTCTTCCCTTGAAACATGTTGAAGACGTCGCTGCGCCACTGCGGCTCGTAGGTGCAGAGCGCCGCCGGGGCATGCAGCCGGCGGGCGGGCATGCGCCAGCCCCTACCGACCTTCATGGCGTACTTCATCGTGAGGAACCGGATGTCGTGACCGCGCGTCCCCCAGTGCAGGAGGCAATTGCGAAGCTGCTCCCTGGTCGTACCCGGACGCAGTCCGATCATCGTGCCGTCGTCGGCCGACCGGTGCATGTTGTACTCAGGCGGCCAATAGTACGATTCGGGCTTGCCGGGCAGTCCGACGAGTGCGGCCTGCGCGTCATCCCCGTGCATGTGGTGCGGGAGGGGCTGCCGGTTGTTGAAGTACTTGCTATACACGGGCCAGTGCCTGTACTTCCCGTACATCGTCCCGCCGACCAGCACGTTCCCGCGCTCCTCCACGGCAGCCGCAAGCGTGAACCGCGACCTGCCCGAAGTGCTGAACATCCAGCTCAACCCCTCGTTCGGGACACGGAACGTATTCTTGGCGCCGATAGTGCTCGCAAACCACCGTTCGTCGACCTCTTTACGGGGTCCGAACGGCATGTACTGGTGCGGATGCAGCCGCAAGTCCATGCCTGCCTGGCAGAACTCACGGTGCACCCATGCCGGGCCCAAGGGCAACACGCCGCCGAACGCGTCCAGCAGTGCATCGACCTGTCTGCCGACATGGGTTGCCTGCATGCGAATGTCTTCCCATCGTGCGGGAAAGCGAATGCGTGACATGGAACATCCTCCCAAATTTGAGTTCGAACAAGAGTCGGTCCCCCGCACGCGCGGGGGACACCGTTCCGACATTGGCGGGGTAGATACTCTCTAGTAATACCCATCCCGCCAATGTCGAAATACATTCGTCAATCGTGCTGTGAAAGACCGATCCTATTCAGCGAGATTTGCCAAATAGGAAGGGATATTCTTCATTCTTATGGCCGATGTGTAAAGCGTATAGGGGACAGTTTTTCCTCCGGCGACACGGCAATTCCTTACCGAAAGTGATTTACCTCTCCGATTCCAGGAGCGCCGCCGCGTTCGTCCCGCCGAACCCTTTGGCATCCGCGATCACGAGGTCATCATGCGGATCGAAGGGCGCGTGGCGACGGCACAGAACCGAATCCGCCACGGCATTGAGTGCTGCAGGATCGATCACAATCCCTTCCTTGCCCACGACCTCCGGATCCACGACGCGCAGTTTCGGATCCACGTGGCGCGTCGAGGGGAATCCAGGGGCGATGCCGTGACGCATCGCCTCCACCCCCGCAGTGACGTTCGCGGCGAACGCCGCGCCGAGCGTATGCCCGTCACGCTCCTTCGTCCCCGTGGCTCTGTACCGCCCATCGCGCGCGATATCTCCGAGCACCTTCGCAGCCGCGTAGATCTCGTTGATGCCTCCCGCCTGCGTCCCCGTCCCATGGAGGAAGTGTATGAGCTTGCCGGGGAGATGCTTGAGATCAATCCCGGATTTGGCGAAGAGTCTCTCGAGGAGCGCCGCCTGCCCCGTGACGGTTCCGTCCGCGAGGCTCTTGCCGTACTTCTCCGACTGGCAGGTATTGGCGGCGACGCCGAGCACGCGCGCGAGCGGTTCGATCTGCAGAAGGTCGGCGATCCTGCGGCGCATCATCACGATGAGCGCGGCGGCATCCCCCGGGACGAAACCGTCCCGCAGCTTATCGAAGGCGAGCAATGCCTCTCCCGGAGGACGGTTGCCCCGCCACTCCCGCGTGAGGGCGCCGCGCCTGAGCATTATGTGATCGAAGGCGACGTACGTGGTGATCGCGCCCGTGGCGCACTCGCTGCCTCCGACGATGCCGATCTCCGCGTTCCCCGCGCGGATGGCGTTCCACGCGTTGAACATTGAGAGCCCCGAGGAGGCACAGGCCGAATTGGAGCTGCTCTGTGGGCCTTTCACCCCCGCCTGCGAAGCAATGTGCCCGGCGATCATGCTCCCCAGCATCCCCAGCAGCCATTTCCCGCGGCCGTAGCCGATGCCGATCCTCTCATCGACTTTCGCCCGGAAGAGATCCATGAGCGCCTGCTCGACCATCTCCACCGACGATCCCGCGCCGTTGGCGATATCGATCATCGTCTCGGGCGCAAGATCGCTGCGCACCCGCCCGCCATCCGAGAAGAGTGAGGCAAGCTTCTCGCGCACTTGGGCGAAGGCGACAAAAGCCTGCGTGACGGGGATGCCCACGATGGACTCCCCCTTCTTGTGGAACGTCCGGGGATAGAAACCACTCTCGCTCGCCGGGAAGTACTCCGCAGGGATGACGCCCCCGACTCCGCACTTGTCCCCCCAGAGGCACCGGAAGAGCTCACTTCTCTGCGCATCCGTCGTGAGCCCCTTCACTTCACAGAGCAAATCGAAGTGGGCGACATCCGAAGGAGCAAGCTCGCGGATGCCCGTGCGAAAATCGATGGCGGCGCGGTGCGCCTCCCCGGGATCTCTGCCTGTGGAAGTGAGGCTGCCCGTGGCGACGATGACGATGTCGTCCTGCGAGCGCGGCGAAGAAGAGGGAGTGGTTCTCTGCATGGTAAGGGGCAGATCCTAGCACACCCGCGTCAGTCTTCATCATCATCTTGCTTCTTCTTCCTCCGCTTCTTGCCATTCTCGGGCGGATCCACGTCCACCAGCGGGCGGGCGAAACCGGCGAAACCGGCGAGCTCCCTCGTACGAGAAGGCATTTGCAATTTCTTCACCGCTTTCGCCTCGATCTGACGGATGCGCTCGCGGGTGACCTTGAAGATGATTCCGACCTCCTCAAGTGTGTAGCTGTACCCATCACCGAGCCCGAAGCGCAGCATGAGGATCTCGCGCTCACGATAGTTCAATGTCTTCAGCACTTGATGAATCCTCCTGCCGAGGGCTATTTTATCCGCCCCGACGGGCGGCATTACGACAGAAGGATCCGGTATGAGATCTCCGAAATTCGTATCCTCGAGACCCCCCACCGGATGATCGATGCTCATCGGCCCGCGGCTGATGGCCAGCACGCGGCGGGTCTCTTCGACGTCCAAGCCTGTGGCATCGGCGAGTTCCTCCAAATGCGGTTCGCGTCCCAGTTTCTGCAGCAGCTGCTTCCCGGTATTGCGCACCTTGGACATGGTCTCCACCATATGAACCGGCGTGCGGATCGTGCGGCTCTGGTCGGCGATCGCCCGCGTGATGGCCTGCCGGATCCACCACGTGGCGTAGGTGCAGAACTTATACCCGCGACTCACTTCGAACTTGTCCGTCGCCTTCATGAGGCCGGTGTTGCCCTCCTGGATGAGATCAAGGAACGAGAGTCCGCGATTACGGTACCGTTTCGCGATGGAGACGACGAGGCGTAGGTTCCCTTCCGAGAGCTCCTTCTTGGCCTGCTCATACTCCTTCTTCGCCGCTTGGATATTTGCGACTCGTTTGCGCAGGGTCGTAGGCGTTTCCTGGCATTTCCGGAGGATGTCGCGGTGCTCCTTGAGCAACACGGGGAGAACATCATCGGAAGATTTGCGCCGGCTGTTCGGATAAGGATAGATACGCCCCCGGAGCTCATCGATGTGCCTGGAGTACTCCTCCAGCATCTTGGCAGTCGACTCCGCTTTCTGAGTCCGTAGTCCCAGTTCCTCGATGAGCGTAACGGCATGGCAACGGGAGCGAGAGAGCTTGTGCCAAGACTCCCGGCGTTCCTTGGACTTTTTCCCTTTGGCCATCACCGCTCCGTACTCCCTCCTCGTACGCCTGAGAATGGCACCAAGTGTCTTAAGATGCGGCGGCAGCCGGCCCCGGATCTCCTTCTTTGAGAGCCCGGATGCATCCGACACCTCCACCGTCCGATCGAAGGGCAGATCACCGTCGTGAACCCTCTGAAGCGTCTTCGTCGCCTGCTCCATCCCCGGGCCGGACGTCCACACTCTCCGAAGATAGCGTGACCGCCAGAGATCGATCCTCTTCGCAATCGCGACTTCCTCGTGCCTCTTGAGCAGGGGCAATTGCCCCATCTGCGTGAGGTACAGCCGTACCCCGTCATACACATCTCTATCCGTCCCCGCCTCCGTGCTGGCGATCCTTCGGATCTCCTCTTCCGACAAATCTTCAAGCGGCTCGTCATCCTCCGCTTCGCGAAGCTCATCCATATCAGGGCCATCTTCTTCGTCGAACGATTCCGATGCATCCGCCGATTCCGGCGCGTCCCCTTCCTGCGGGCCGAGCGCAAAATCCTGCGCATCGGCGGCGTCGCCTTCCCCGATGAAGTCGTCTTCCTCGATCGGCATGAGAGCGCAATTTATACGACAACTATTCCCTTTGATCAATAATCAAGCGACGAGAAAGCTCATTTATTTCGTCCCAGCCGATTCCCTTGCTATGCTCCATCCCCGCATGAAGCCCCTCTCCACCGACGATCTCCGGCAGGCATACCTCGATTTCTTCGCCGATCACGGCCACAGTGTGATTCCGAGCGCGCCGCTCGTGCCCGAAAACGACCCGACGGTCCTCTTCACCACGGCCGGCATGCACCCGCTCGTACCGTACCTGCTCGGCGAGCCGCACCCGCGGGGACGCCGGCTTACGGACGTGCAGCGCTCCGTGCGCACGCAGGATATCGACGAAGTCGGCGATGCCTCGCACTTAACCTTCTTCGAGATGCTGGGGAACTGGAGCCTCGGGGACTACTTCAAGGAGGAGGCGATTGCGATGAGCTTCTCCTTCCTCACGGAAGTCCTTGAGATCCCCCTCGCCCGTCTCGCGGTGACGTGCTTCGGAGGAGACAAGCGTTTCCCCGCACTTCCGCGGGACGAGGAGGCCGCGGCGATCTGGCGGAAACACGGCATCCCCGTCGAGCGCATCGCCTTCATGGAAGGCGGCGTCCTGGAGAGCAAGCAGAACTGGTGGGGCCCCGCGGGCCTCACAGGACCCTGCGGCCCGGACACGGAGATGTTCGTGTGGATGGGCGAAGGTGTTCCCCGTGGCAATCCCGCAACGAATGAAGCTGATTGGCTCGAGATCTGGAACGACGTCTTCATGCAGTACAACAAAACTGCGAACGGCACATTTGAGCCCCTCAAGCAAAAGAACGTGGACACGGGCATGGGCCTCGAGCGCGCGGCCGCCGTGCTGCAGCGGGTCTCCAATGTCTACGAAACCGACCGAATGGCGCCGATCCTGCGCTCCGTGGAATCATTGGCAGGCACGATCACCAAAGAGGGGCAACGATCCAAAGACACGACGCGCCACACACGTATCATCGTCGACCACCTGCGGGCCGCCGCGTTCATCATCGCCGACGGCATCTCGCCGTCCAACGTCGACCAAGGTTACGTGCTGCGCCGCATCATCCGCCGGGCGATTCGCTCCGCGCGCAGGCTGGGGATCGAGCACGCGGGAACATTTGCCCCCGCCGTCGCGGAAGCGGTCATCGGCGAGTACGGCCACGTGTGGGGGCACCTCATGGACCGCAAGACCGTCATCCTCGAATCGCTCGCACGCGAAGAGCAGCAGTTCTCTAAGACTCTCGCCGAAGGCCTCAAGCACTTCGACCGCGTCCTGAAGGGACTCCCCGGCAAAACCATCGACGGTATGAGCGCCTTCCACCTCTACGACACGTACGGCTTCCCGCTCGAGCTCACGGTCGAGATGGCGCAGGAGTACGGCTGCGGCGTGGATGAGGCGGGATTCAAACGCGCCTTCGAGGAGCATCAATCCCTCTCGCGCGCGGGAGCCGAGAAGCGTTTCTCCGGAGGCCTCGCCGACCACTCGGCGCAGACCACCAAGCTCCACACAGCCACGCACCTGCTGAATGCATCCCTCAAGAAGGTCCTCGGCGAGCACGTGAACCAGCGCGGTTCCAATATCACCGCGGAGCGTCTGCGGTTCGACTTCAACCACGGAGAGAAGCTCACGGGAGAGCAATTGAAGGAAGTGGAGCGTCTCGTGAACGAAGCGATCGAGGCGGATCTGCCCATCACCTATCACATCACGAGCGTCGAGAAGGCGAAGGAGAAGGGCGCCGTCGGCGTCTTCGATGCACGCTACGACGCGGAAGTGAAGGTCTACACCGTCGGAGATCTGGCGAAAGGCACCGTCTTCAGCAAAGAGATCTGCGGCGGCCCGCACGTCGCATCTACGGGTATGCTCGGAACTTTCAAAATCCTGAAAGAGGAGAGCTCATCCGCCGGCATACGCCGGATCAAGGCCACGCTCTCGGGCGGCCCTGCGGACATCGCAGCGGCGACGCTGGCGGAGTGATTACCAGTTTTCCTGTCCATCAATCACCGCTGCAGAGCGCAACGCCCTTTCCATGCACCAACTATTTCACTCCAATAAAGCGTTACTATTAGGAAAGAGAGGGAGGTGCCGGAGGGAGAGGAAACCGAATAAGGTGTCCTCTCCCTCCGGCAAAGGAATATCAATGAACCATGAATCAGCGCCCGCGCATTCAATGAACTCATATCGCAAAATCGACAGGATCTCCTGATATACTGCTCAACGGTGAAGTACAGATTCCTCCTCCTTCCACTCCTCCTTCTCCTCACACTCCCGCCGCCCGCGGCGGCGATGCAGTCGGAAGTGTGGAACTTCCTGGAAGGAGCCATCTCGGGTGAGTGGGAAGTGCGGGACTTGAGCCAACAGCCGATCCTGACCGAGAAGGGCCTCCAAGTACTGACGAGCAGCGAAGGATTGATCACACGGATGAGCTCCGTCCCCTTCCCCATCGATGCAATGCGCATCGAAACGCTCACGGCCTATGACATGGAGATCGTCTTCGCGTGGCTGAACCCCTCCATCGCACAGGGCTCCTACCTCCAGCTCCCGTTCCTCATCAAAGCGGATGTGTCGCCCCGCATCACCTCCGTGGACTTAACGACGATCTCGGAATGGCCGGGGCGATCGGAGCGCCTTGGGTTCGCCTTCCCGAAAGGAACGGACCTGCTCATCCGGCGCGTGGAGTTCCTCCACTGGAACCCGTTCGAGAAACTCCTGGAGGCGATCAAGTCGTTCTGGACGTTCGACACCTTGAACGTGCACAGCGTGAACTTCGTGTGGGGACCGCTCCTCACCTTCACGCCGATCGCACGCATGCAGATGGCCAATACCGATCCGCCCATCGCCTACTCCGCGAACGCGGTCTTCTACATCCTCGCCGCTCTCGTTGCGCTGTGCTGCTTCTTCCTCGCACGCCGCCAAACAACCAAAGGAAAACCGCTTGCACTCTTCTTTCTTGCGATAGCCGGTCTCTGGATCTTCTACGACCTCCGCATGGGGGCGGAGATCCTCGCGTACGCACGAACGGACTGGCGATCGTACATCACAGCCAAACCGGAAGACCGCACGTTCCGTTTCTTCGGAAACTTCTACGACGTACTCGAAGCCGCGCGCCCCAACCTCCAGAAAGTTCCGTCGTATCTGTTCGTCGGCCCGAAAGGTGAGAATCTCTATCTCGCCGCCGCACGCTATGAGACCTATCCGTCGCTCCCTCAGCCCCTGCCGCAGGAACCCATCATCGAGCCCACGCTCGCCCTCACATACGGACGACCGCAGGCGGGGATCGACGACGAGGGGCGTTTCGTCGTGGACGGAAAGATCGTCGCCGGTTCGGCCTCCGTGATCCGCACCTTCCCCAATTTTGGTCTCCTCCTTGAGCTCAAGCCATGATGCTGCTGTGGTTCGCCATCGGGATAGGGCTCCCCACCCTCGTTGGGTGGCTGTTGGTACGCCTCGCTGAAGGGAACACCCCGGTGCTCACTCCATTGGAGCGCTGGACGCTCGGCTTCGTCTTCGGTCTTACGGGAACGATGTTCGTTACCTTCTGCGTTCACCTCCTGCATGCGGTCTCTTTTACGCGGGCAGGATTCCTCGCGGTGCAACTGGGTCTTGTCACCGTCCTCGGAATCCCCTGGCTGGTGCTGCGCCGCCACTGGCCATCCCCTCCTCCTCTCACTCCTCCTCCATCGGGCATCCGCCTGCCGCGTTGGGCTCTGTACTGCTTCGGCGGACTCGGCCTGTGGACCCTCCTCAAAACCGCCATCGCAGCCGCCACCTTCCTCCTGCTCACCCCTCCCGCATTCGACGACGTTGTCGACAACTGGAACTTCCGCGGGAAGGTTTTCTTCGTCCTGAAAAAATTCGTCATCGATTTTTCGGGCGACCACACCGGCGCGGAGGGAATCGGGTCCTACCCGCCCACCGTATCGATGGTGAAGACCATGGTCGCTTCGCTCGCCGGCACGTGGAACGAGGCTCTCGTGAACGGCGTGCATTTGCTCTGGTACGTGGCGGTGCTCCTCCTCGTCTTCGCACTCCTGAGGCGCGCGGCGGGAACGCTCTGGGCGTTCATCGGGACGTACCTGCTCGCAAGCCTCCCGCTGGAGCTCATTCAGGCGACGAGTCCCTACGCCGATATCTTCCTCTCGACTCACCTCTTCGCAGCCATCGGGCTGCTCTTCCTCGCGACTCTCGCTCCGTCATCCGCCAAGCGTTTGAGTTGGCTTCGCTTAAGCGGCCTCGCCCTCGCGCTGCTCATCTTCACGAAGAACGAAGCCCTGCTCCTGTTCATCCCGCTCCTCATCATTCTCACCGCCGCCGTGCTCACGTGGTTCCTGAAAACCGGCCGGCTCGCCATTCCGGATATCGTCCGAAGCATCCTCTTAGACGGCCTATGGCTCGCGCTGATCGCCGTCCCATGGATCGGCTTCAAGTGGGCAAACGGCCTCACGTTCGGCAATGCCCATGCCGTGAGCGGCCTCACACTCGCCTGGCAGGAGGGCGTTCTCACTTCCGTCTGGATCAACACATTCTTCGAGGGGAACTGGATCTTCCTCTTCCCGATCTTGATCGGACTCCTGCTGCTTCGCCGCTCCGACGCTTTTCGCTCGCCGATCGTGCTTTTCAGTTCCTTCTTCCTCATTCTCTTTGCGGGCCAATTGCTGCTGTACCTGTTCACGTTCCTCTCGACGGAAGCCCTCTACCAGACGGGCTACGCGCGCGGTCTGATCCAGCTCGCCCCCATCATCGTGACGATCGTCACGCTGCTTCTGGCATGGAATGAAGATTTGAGAAAGGAGGCGTAGGTCTCATTCTCGGCGCCCTGCGAGCCGCCGTGGTACGACGCGACGAATGTGGGTGGGTTGGCGCGCCACGGGGGGTGAAGGGGAAGGCCCTGCTGCGCCTTTGGCGCGCCGACGAGGCGACCCCGAATCCTTGGAGGGGTCGACGAGGAGGCACAGGGCCTAAGAGGAGGGGCACTGGCGCGCCGGCGTTTTGGCGCCACCAAAGTCGCCTACCAAAGGTGGCAAGTACGCACATTCAATTTTCCATTTTCCACTCCTTCCCGCTATGCTTCCCTCCATGCCCTCGTACGCCGCGGTCCTCGGACACCAACCAGCAATCAGTCTCGCGGAACTCGCCTCCGTCCTCCCGGATTTCTCGCAGAGCGAAACGTACGAAAATGTCGCGGTCTTCGAGACTGCGGCGGAGCTCGACCAGGCGTTCCTCGATTCGCTCGGCGGGACCGTCATCCTCGCGCGTCGGATCACCGAAGCGCCGGTGACGTTGCAGGACATTCCGCAGCTCCTGGGCAATGAACTTGCCAATGTGCGTCGCAAGGCCGTCTTCTCCCTGAGAGGCGTCGGTGTCCCGCGAGGGATGCTGCGCATGCTCTTCAAATCCTGCAAGCAGATGCTGCGATCGAAGGGGGTCGCCTGCCGGTACGTCGGCAATGAATTCAAACCGGCGGTGCCCGTGCTCCTGCGGGACGCGGGACTGCTCGATGAGAAACACGGCTGCGAGCTCGTACTCCTTCAGAAAGAGGAAACCCTCTGGGTCGGCCGGACGATCGCCGCACAGGACGTGGACGCTTACACGAAGCGCGACATGGACAAGCCCGTGCGCGACACGACCGTGGGACTCCTCCCGCCCAAGCTCGCGCAGATTCTGCTCAATTTCGCCGTCTCGCTTATCCGCGAACTCAAAGGAACGCCTCCGGATCAGGAAGCGACGAAGCGCAAGAAGAAGGAAATCTTCACGATCTACGATCCTTTCTGCGGCACGGGTGTCATCCCGCTCGAGTCGCTCCATCGCGGGTGGCCGGTCCTCGCGTCGGACATCTCCGTCAAAGCGGTGAACGGCTGCAGCAAAAACATCGAGTGGCTCCGCAAGGAGGAGAAGATCTTCAAGAAGGATACGGATTCCACCGTCTGGAAGCAGGACGCCACGCAACCCTTCGAGCTCAAGGAGCTGCCCGATGCCGTCGTGACGGAGGGGAGCCTCGGTCCCGCCTTCACGGATCGCGCGCCCATCAAGGAAGTGAGCAAATTGCGCAACGAGAACGAGCGCATGCAGGCCGCCTTCCTCGAGAACGCAGCCAAGACCCTCCCCGGCGTGCCCATCGTGTGCATCTGGCCGGTGTGGAAGCAGCGCGAGGGGTGGGTGCGGCTCGAGAAGGTGTGGGATGCGTTGGGGAAGATGGGCTACTCGGCGTCCCTCCCGCCGGGCATCGAGCCGGAAGTCCCCGGTCGCGTGTCGCTCTTCTACCGCCGCCCGGATCAGTTCATCGGACGGGAGATCGTTTTACTCAAGCCGCGGAAGAAGAAGTGAACGGTTTTCCCCTACCCTCCCAAGCCTTTCTTCGTATAATGCCCTCGCGCTCTTTGTACATATCTCGTCTTTCTCACGCCTCCATTCCCCGGTAGCTCAATGGTAGAGCAATCGGCTGTTAACCGATTGGTTGCTGGTTCGAATCCAGCCCGGGGAGCCAATTTCATCACAGAGCAGTTTATTCTGCACAAACGGGCGATCCAATAACATGGCGAATTCCGGCTTTGCCTTGTACGAAGCCACTTTCCCGTTGTTTAGCGAAAGTTCGGAAAAGACCAAATGGACGACCTTTCGCCTGTCCTGCGCCGTTGCCCGTGCGTAGAGCGTGGAAAGCTCTTTCATGAGATCGGAGAAGTGTAGGACGAAGTCCAGCATCTCCTTCTCGGTCGCGGAATATGCCGCGAGCTTGGCATCGACTTCCGCAAGTTCGTCCAGAAGCCTCTGCGATTGCTCTGACCATTCGCCGGGGCTCATGGTCTCTTCCCGCAACAGCGTCACCTTGTTTCGCCGCAAATAGTCCAAATCCGCCATGACGCGCCGCTTCTGTCCGTTCAAGTCCTCGATGTCTGCATCCCGCTTGGCCGCCGCACGGTTCAGACCGCTCTCCGCGCCCGATTCGATCTCCCGCAGTTCCTCCTCGGTAAAGTGAATACGATCGAGGAGTCGGCAGACCTCCTCCACCAGAAAACGCTCCTCGATATTCTTCTTCGGGTTGCCGCAGCCTTCCTTGCACTTGGAACTGTAGTAAATCTTCCCTTTCTGCGGATACGGGCTATACGCCCTGCCGCACTCCGCACACTTGAAGAAATCACGGTAGGCGAAGAAAGGTTTTGCCATATAGCGAATGGTAACACACTTCCCTTTCAGTAGCTCCTGCACCCTTTGGAAGGTCTCTACGTCGACGAGGGCGGGATGACCGCCATCGATGACCTGATCCTTGTAACGCAGCTTTCCGATATAAAAGGGATTCGTGAGGATGAACTGCAAGGTGGAAATGCTGAGGGGCAAGCTCCGCTTCTCTGTAAATTCGGCACCTTCCAGCAATTCCTTCTTCGTCCTGCGGGCGCGGCGCGGCTTCGTCATGAGCCCCTGAGCCAAAGACCAACGCCAAATCTCACGCAGGGAATACTCACCCGTGGCGTAGCGCTCAAAGATGCGCTTCACGACCGGCGCGCGCTCTGGATCGAAGACCTTGCTATCCGAACCATTATCGAGATAACCGAGCGGTGCCGAGTAGGTGCAACGCTTGTCCTCCCGTAGTTTTGTGAACGTGTGACGAACTTTCTCCGACGTTACGCGACTGTGGTGCCGAGCAAACATACCATCAACATCCCGATGGAGCGCGCCCGAACTCGAATGCTCGTAGTCCGCCTGCACAAAGACGATCTTTATGCCGTGCTCATCAATGAGCGTCTTCACAATGAGATCCGACTGCTCGCTGCGGGAAATACGATCCCAGCAGAGAACGATAATTCCCTCGTATTTCTTTTCCAGCATCCAACGGATCATTTGCATGAACTTGGGGCGCTCGATCTCGTACTCCGCGAATCCCAGAGCGGTGAAGGAAAGCGCGGAAGACTTGAATGCCGAATGTCGCTCCCGGATGATGCCGGATTCCAGAATGGGCTCGATGCTCTCGGTTGTAACGGGAAGCCCCTGCAACTTGGCGTACTTCCGGCACTCCCTCTCTTGGTACTCCAAGGAGTTCTTCTGGTTGTCCGGTTCGTCCGTGGACTTGCGGGTGTAAATGAGGAACATAGAAGGATGGGGAACGAAAATTACGAATATCGGGAAAGAGTCGCGATCACGCTGTCGACACGAGCGAGCAATTTCTCCTTGATCGCAGAAACCTCATTACCTCTCGAACGAAGATAGTTCAGATGTATTTTGACGACATACATTGCCTCCCTCGGAGACTTGTTGGTGCTATCAATAATATGCACAAGCCTGTCTACAATTTCGGATTCAACAAGAAATACCTTTCTCCCTTTGCCGGATTCTCCGGTTTCATATTTGCCGATTTTGAAAATATCCGAGCGCAGGATTTTCTCTCTTGCGAGATCCATCAACGCATAAAGCCCAAGGCCACGAAGGCGCGAGGATACGATGTAGGCTTTCACGGCTGCATTGCCGCTCATCCACTTGTCAGAAGATGTCTTAACGTAAAATTGTCCGGGGAAGATTGAGCAAACAACAGATCGAGTGCTCTTGTCGACAAGATCAACAATTATTGCTGTGCCTTGATAGGAATACTTGGTAGCAAAATGCATTGCCGTAGCGGTTTCTGTTACCGCCTTTCCTTTCACAGCCGATATGCGCAACACTGCCTCAAACTTTCTTCCGGCGATTGTCCGCTCCTTCTTTCGGGCTCTGTTCTCCCACCTAAATGCCTGCCGCAGGACAATCTCCGCCCGATATACTTCCATAAATCTTCTCCTTTCTTTTGGATCGTCGAAGTACTCCTCCGCGAGCTTGAGAGCGATTGCAGGTGGGATATGGATTTCCTCTTTTTCATACTTTCGGATCGTCGCCTTGTTCTTCCCTGTCACCGCCGCCAGACGATCCAGCGACGTACGACGCTTTTCGCGGCGCATTCTGAGCATAATTTCAGCAATTGTTTCTTGCACCATGTCGTGATGATAGCACCCCTTGTGGGGGTTATCAATATATTTGTGTAACCCACATGCAATTAATAGGATGTAATCAGATTCCCCGTTCTTCTTATGGAGACCCCCATACGTACATTACGCAAACAGCATGGTGTGACGCAGCTATGGATGGCTGAGCAGCTTGGCCTCGACCGTTCCACTTACTTCAACTACGAAAAGGGGAAGACGCGGGCACCAAAATCCGTACTCTTCCATGCCGCCCACCTCCTCCACGTTCCACCTGAACAACTGATCCATGGCACTAACCGCTGACCAGCTTCGCGCCTACCGCGAGTTTTTTCAGGTTCTCGCAAACATCAAGAGGCTCTGCCTGCTGGCAGACACCGAGAAGGCAGAAAGAAAAGAACCCGCCCGCGAAGACGAATTCCTTTCCTAAGATCATTCATGAGCGTACCACAAAACAGTAGCAAATCGCAGGAAAAGGAGAAAGCAATGAGTCCGAAAGAGCGCTTCATCCGAGCAATGATTGCCCGCCTTACAGAGTCGGCGAAGACGGAGTTCTACTCCCGCGGCGGTAGGGTGTACGTGGACACGCGAACGCTCAAAGGAGAGCAACTCATGCTGCTTGAAGGAGGAGATTTCTCTCGGTTCCTCATGCAGTTTGCGAAGAAGTCGGACAATATCCTTCTGCGCAAAGCGGATGCCGACTTCATCATTGACAATGTGTCCTACTATGCCGAAGGGGTTGCGAAGCCTCTTTCTGTGGACAACAGGGCGGCGTTTCGGGGGGAGCAGATCGTCATCAGCACCGGATGGGTGAATGGGGAGTTGCTCGTGGTGGAGGCAGACAGCGGCTCGTGGGGAACGGAGGAAGTGAAGGAACGTATCTTCGAGCCGATAGCGCCCGCCATGTGCATGACGATACCGGTGAAGACTCTGGCGCTTCGATTTCCTGCACTGCTAAAGGAGGGAATCGCCGACTTCGGGGAATATCACTGTCTGATCGCCGTAAGCTGCGCGACAATGATGCTGCCTGCCACGTTTCCGCATCCCTTTTTGGTCTTCACGGGCGATCAGGCGAGAGGGAAGAGCACGACGATGAAGTTACTGCTGCAACTCGTTGACCCGTACGCCGGAGCGGAGCTTATGAGCGTCGGAAAGGATGCACGTGATCTGATCGCCCTTTGTCGTGATCGGCACTGCATAGCACTGGATAACATATCGAAATTACCGTTCGATGAAGACCTGCTGTCGAAGATGTACTCCGGTGGCATTTTCGCAGCCCGCCAGATGACTACAAACAGTGAATTGAGTAAGGCACACATGCCAAGACTAAGGGTAATGATGAATGGTATAGGAACGTTTTTCAGCAGAAGCGACTTGCTTAGCCGGTGCATCTTTATCGAGCATCCGGTACTGACACAGAAGGATGAGCAGGGATACGACCTCTTCCAGTCCACAGAAGAGATCGAAGGAAGATGGAGCCATAAACTGCCGGAAGCTCTGGGGTCACTCCTAAGCGCCATGGCGGCAGGTTGGAAGTTATACAAAGACAGGGGCGGTCATATCGGGAAGCGTAGCCGATGTCGGTACGTCGAATATGCAGTCATTGGCGAGTGCATGGCTCAGGCTATGGGATACGAAGAAGATATTTTCACTGAACAAGTGAATAGGGCTGCGGAAGACATCAAGGAAAGAGCTATAGAAATGGACGACTGCGCGCAGCTGGTACTGGCTTGGTTGAATGGAGAAAGCGCTACACCTCATCTACCTGATTTCTAGTCTTTCTCTCTTCTATCATGAGCGACTTAAAAGGCACAACTGCGACTGAACTCTATAAAGAAATCCATGCTCTTGCCACCGCAAGAGGATTCGCCGTATTCGACATCACTTGGCTGCGTTCTGTAAAAGCATTTTCCGAACAGCTTGATCGCAGTAAGAAGAATATCGAACAAGGAGGCTGGACGTTCATAAGGCATACAGGCGGGGAAAAGGGGCGCCGCATTGAATTCGTGCGCATGAATGATCGAGCACACAGAAGCGGATGACTCGTGTGCAGCGGTTCGATTCTGATGCACGCATGCTAAATAGCCGAAAACTTATCCATTCGCATTTTTTTGAGAGAAGAGTCGATCCGCTTCATCCGCTTCCGTGTCTTTCCAAAGCCGAGAAAACCGCTTCTGATCCGCTTCCCCATCCGCTTCACCCGCACAAGGAAGGTGCTATGATGCCGACGTTGCCAGCAATGTCGTGGGCTTTCATGCCCTTTTTATCCCTCACAACGCAGAAAGGGGCGTCCGCCTCTGGACAGCGTGTTGTGAGGGAAACCTCCGGCATTGCTGGCAACTCCAAGCGGGCGTCCCTTCTTGGAATTGTAATTTTTGCCCCCTCACGCCATGCGCGCCGTTACCGTCATCACCATCACACTCCTCGTGCTGCCGCTGCTTTCGACACCACGCGTTGCTGCCTTCGGCGAGATCAACTCACTGGAATGGGAAATCGGAGGACTCAGAAACGAGGTGCAGAACCTCAATAACACTCTGCGCATGCAACGGTCACACAATACCTTCCGCAGCCTGCTCAATGTTCGCTCGGCAACTCTGCTAAAGCTCTCGTCCATGGGCTATGAGGTCTTCCGCCCGCTTAATGAGGGCTCTATCCTCGCCGGTTCCACCGATAACCCGCTGTGCTCCGCCAATGCGCACGCGCTCGTTGACTTCTGCGTTTGCGATCAGGGTTACGTCTATACCGGCATCGTGAACAAGTGCCAGAGGGTCACCACCTCACTTGCTGTAGATGAGTACCTGCCATGCCCACCGAACTCCTACGTGAAACCCACTGACGCTTCCGTCTGCGTCTGCAATGGCAATTATCAGTGGAATACAGACAAGACGCAGTGCCTACGAAAGCAGAAGCCAGCACCGACACCCGTCGTACAGCTCACGAAACCATGCAGGCGAGACAAGGACGGTATCTGCCAATGTCCAGCAGGGTATAAACCAAGCTCGAAGACACCATTCGTCAAAGATGGGAATACTTATTTCTATAGTGGGAAACAGGTGTGCACCAAATAAGGCTTCCAAATCATATTTCCACTACCCAAAACTCATCATGGAACATGACAACAAGAAATTCACGGGCTGGGACACGGTCAAAGTGGTACTACTCCTGCTCTCAATACTGTGGCTTGGCTCGATCTTGAAAGAACATGCGCCCGCATGTTTCCAACCTTCCAGCTTTGATAGAACACTCATGGAGCAGGGCTATTCTCCTTGCGCACAATTCATCGGGGGCTTGCTCCTCCCATTCGCAGCCGTTGTTCTATTTCTTGCGAGTCTCCGGCGTCATCTTCGTCGATTCCTCAAACGATGAATGCCAGCCGCCCCGTACTGGCGTACCTGAGAGAAGAGGTGTTGCCGTGGATCGCAATAGTTCTTGTTTCTCTGATTGTGGGGCTATTCATTCACCAGTCTTATGGGGAGATCGAGGGATACTACTTGGTCAGTACGTTTTGGGCGTTCTTGCTTGTGGTATCGTTTTATGCGGCAGGGTTGGCATGGAAGGAGAATGAGAAATTGAAGCGCGAGAACGAACACATGAAACGCGATGTTGAATACCAGCGTTCGCTTGGTAATTGACAAATCGGCTTGTCATATCGGAGCTTGAGTGATTTTTCTCGTCTATATCACTCGATTCTACATACAGAAGCCAGATCAGAACATACTCAGCGGCAAAACACACAATCGGGGTTCAGACGAGAGTTTTACATCAGAAACAGTGGTTCACCCTTCCGCCGGTATTGCGCCTTGCGGCACCCCGTACCCGCCGATGTCCTGCCAATCCACGGGCTTGCGGTTCTCTTCCGCCCGCCGGATGAGGTCAGTGAGGGAGAGCCCTTCAACGTCGATCTCTGATCGTGGTGAGAACTCGGCTTTGCGCTTTCTTTCCAAATATTTCAATGCCAGATGAGGATCGTGCTCCATGCCCTCGATAACCGACCGGCGAGCTTTCCAACTGGCGAACTGGCGTGCCCGTTCCATTTCGCCGCAAAACACCTCGTCGTTGTTCACCTTGCGATGGTACGAGTCAGTGCTGATCCCCGCATAGGTACAGGCTTCTTCGATGGTGACATCGAGCTTGAACGCCTCAATGAGTTTTGCGGTGACTTCCGATGTCATGACTGTGGGTCGACCGCCTTTGCCGCTGCTCTTCTGGAACATGCAATTATTCTGATTCTTGAGGATGATCTTGTACATGGAGGCGCACTACAAGCATGGCGTTAAGAAAATTGCATAGAATGTTCTTTACAGTTCAGAATTTCCATCTCTTCTCCCGGAAGAAATCCATGACGGAAATGCACTTCACCTTCCTCGCCTGGCAGACATCGGGGATGTTCGGCTTACGGAGTTTCGCGCTGTTCTTCTCAGATGTAACAACCGTCCACTTCTTCGACTCCGCCAATGCGATGACGAAGGGATCTGCCTGTTCACCCATCTTCTTCGTGTCCACCAGTTTGGGAAAGTCACGCATGATCTCGGAAACAATACGTGTCTGATTAGCATCAATGGGGTGCTCAAGTTTGCACTTCTTTGCCCACTCATGTGCGCCGTCGTCCTTCCTACTGAGTTCGGTGAGCACCTCCTTTGGAACGGCGGCCTCCCCGTCCTGGATCATCTTTTCGATGTTCGCTTTCAGGGAGGGGAATACATCGAAGGAGTACCACCCATAGTCCTTGCTCCACATGGCAATGATGCAGCTGCTGTCCATGCAGTATCCCACCGCCGACGAGAAGAGACTCTGCTGCGTCATGGGAGGGAACCACGCACCATCTCGGAGAGCTTCGGGAGGTACGTCAGCTTCACCTGTAAGAAATCGGCAACCTCACTGTATGTCAACTTGCCCCGGCTGCTTCCCTCAAGAACGAGAGACGAGAATGTCGCCCCGTTCTCCCGGAATGCCTCCTTGGGCATATTTCTCCTTCCTCCTTTCTGCTCCTTCTTCGGCGTCTGTCCCCATTCTTGCCTCATTTGCCTGTAGTGGCTCTCCGTTGTGAGATCGAAAGTGAGAAGACGTCGAAGTATTGTCTCTCGGCTCACCTTGTACAGTTTCCCAAGAGCGGCGAGCACGTCGTTACTCCATATCTTGTTCGGAAGATTATTTCGCACAAGCGGTTCCCGAAGGAGATCGTCCTTCGGAACGAGAAAGGCAGCGGCAAAGCGGTTGCAGAACTTTTCGATGGCGCCGACGCGCGCATCGAACCGCAGCTGTCTCCCGTGAATACTTTGGATACCGCTCTCGCTGAGGACGAGGTGAGCGTATTCATGGAAGAGAGAAAAGATCTTCGCGCACATGGCATCGCCGTAGCTGATAACGATGACCGGGGACTTGTTCCCGTCACCGAAGAGGGAGAATCCACGCGCCTCTTTGATGTTCATTTTCTGCTCAAGGACGAGCACACCCTTCGCTTCGATGGCACTCTTCCATTTCTCGAGCGCAACGTTGTCGTCCTTCCATTTCCGCTGCTCCTCCACAGAAATGCCCAGTTCCTCCCGCAGCGTCCGAGCGAGCGCTTCGGGCGGAACGTTCAAGTTCACGCCTTTGATGCGGGGAGGAGCATCGTAGCCAAGCTCCTCCCACAGCCCAGCGGAGAGCTCTTGTATTCTCGTTGCCCTCCGGATGGCAAGGAGAGTTTTCTTCGAGTATTCGATACTGCCATCCTTTCCATCTTCGGGAGGAAGGGTACGGAAGTCTTCCGGCAGTGGCGGTTCGTCGGGCGGAGAGGCCAGGAAGAAGATTGCGAGAGGCCTCTTGTAGAGATTCGCCAACCCCCGCAGACGGGGGACGCTGATGTCGCTCTCCACTTGCTCCCATCGCTGCATTTCACCCTCCTCCACATGGATGGATCTGGCGGCATCATCAATGTCCACGCCGCTGCCCGTGCGTGCCCACGTCAGAATCTCCGGTTGAACCCGAACGGTGACGACTTGAGGAGACATGGATGAGAGAGAGGATTGAAATGTATCTTAGCACGACTGAGACAGTTGCGACGGCATTTACATCTGTGCTTTGGTAAGCAAAAAACTCAATTGCAGTTCCCCGCTCGGCGGAACCCTGCCACCTGCGCCTCCTGCTCCGTGCAGAACCATCGGTCACCCTCCGCCGGTCTGATTTGTGTCTGCTTGTACGAGCCGCAGCCGGGGAGATGGTAAATTCTGTCCCCCTTACTGTTCACGTTGCCTTTGATCACGCACTCGCCGTTTCCCGCTGCGGAGGGCGATGTTTGCGTGGGTGTCTGTTGGACGGACGTCGTGGTAGATGGGACTGACGCGGTCTGCGATGATGGAGGAGGGACAACAGACGCCTTACTGGATGTCATGGTCTTGGGGTTCGTGCACGAACTCCACAGCCCCACGTTCCTGTCCTTGGCCTCCACTTCCATCACATTGTAGGACTCGATGCGGGGATGGGGATACTTGCGGTAACTCACGGCGTATCCCTCCCGGATCATCACGGCACCCACGTCCTGCCCGTCGAGGGAGACGTACCGCAGAAGCCGCCCGAAGTTGTCTCGGTCGTCCGTGGGTTCGCTTTCAAGCGCCACGTCCTTCCCCCCGATGAGAGCGATGAGTTTCGCGGAGGATTCCTTCGCGTAGCACTCTGTGGGGCTCTTCTCCGGAGCGTCGATGCCGATGATCCGTACCTTCTCCTCCTTACCAGCCACTGTGACCGTGAACGTATCACCGTCTGCGACGCGCACCACGGGGAATCCCTTCACTGTGGTGAGGGATGATGAAGAGGCAAGGGATGTTTCCGATGTGGTGGGAGGCTGCACGGCAGGAGCATTGTCCACGGCTTGCTTCCTGTTCGATGAGGCATTTGCGCCAACAACGACGATGCCGATGATCACCACTCCTGTGCGCATCCATGCAGTGACAGGAACACTGCCCATCTTGGTAATCTTCGGCAGCAACGCTCCTCCCATGAGAAGCAGCCCGAATGCGGGGACGAAATCCCCCGTGAGACCACCCATGGAACTGAGGGCAAGGAAGAAGATACTGAACGCCCATGCGACTGCCCGAGACACGGTGGCCTGCATCGGTTCAAAAGTGTACGCCGAGTTCACGATCCTCGTTGGAAAAAGGTGGGGGGCGGAAATTTTTTGGGCAGAATATTTTCAGAGGATCAATATAGATCGCTGGCACCAGCGATGGGACTCCAAGTCCGATGGAACCAAGCGGGGATCGGGTGCATGAAATGGCGAATGTGCCTGAAATAACAATCCTTTTTCAAAATATCGCAGATGAAATATCACGCCCATGCCGGTACAGACGCAAGCATTCGGCTTGTTCGGCTATCTCGATAGCCCAAGAGTTCGGAAATCCCCTCACTACGCATTGTCGCGCGACATGCAGACACGCACCCCCCATCAGAGTGCGTGAATACGCAAGCGCTAGGCAATGCTCGTTTTTTCAGCTTGCTACTACCACCGGCAGGCACACCTCCCTCAGAAGAACGTATAGACTGCGTAGTTCTGAAAACAACCATAGTGCGGAGCCATTTTTGCACGAAAGGAAACCTTGCCCCTTCAGAAACGCTCGGGATATACTTTTCCCGTCATGCGTACCTCGCACTTCAAGGATCAACACTATTACGGCAACTGCTGCACGTGGATGTGAGCGGTTGTTTCTGAACCTGTTTTCAGCCCCTCGCATCCGCGGGGTTTTTTGTATGTGCACTGAATTTCTCATCCTTGGCTCGCTCTCGTACTACGAACTCGTCTGCGACGCAGCGGGACTGCGCTATCGACCCGAGGAACTTCCCACCCCCTTCCTTCGACTTCATCATGGAACACTCATCCGAGCGAACGCTCGCTTCTATCATCGGCGACAAACCCATAGGCGTCATCGGCGTCGGCAGGTGCGGCAGCCATCTCGTACGAACGTTGCAACCGCATTCATCGCATCCGATCATGCAATCGGATCCCGGCCGCGCAAAGAGAGAGCCGGACTTCCCGCACATCCCGCTCCCGGAACTTGCGGAAAAGGCAGCAATCATTTTCATCGCAACCGATCTCCCAGAAATCCGGGGCGTCCTCCTCCACATCCGCGCGAAGCTTCAAGAGCGACAGATCATCATCGATACCGGCTCTTCGAAGCGCGACTACGTCGATCTCCTGCGCAGCATCGATGCGTCAGGATCGGCTCAGGCGGGGTCGATTCATGCGATGGCGAAACCCCCTCCGGAAATCCCTTCCTGGCGCGGTCAGAACGGCATCGTCTGCACGATCAGCGAACGGTCGCGGGATGCCGAGGATCTGGGCGTGGCACTGTTCACGCAGCAACAAATGTTCATCCACAAGATGCGTCTCGAAGAGCACGACCGCATGATGCACCAGATACAGGGCAAACCTCATTTCCTGCAAGCGGGAGCTTGTGCGGCAATGGGTGAGGGCTTGCCAGAAACGGGGTCGATTGAGAGCCTGGAAAAGATCGGCTCCCCGAATTTCGAACTCTTCATGCTCTCCGTCGGCCGCGGGGCCACGCTCCCCGCCCCGCTTCAGGCGGACCTCATCACGAGCATGGCCTCCTCCCCCGAAGGATTGGGCGATCTTCAGCGAACGATTGCGCAGTTGCAGCACATCCTGGACCTAGCGACGCACGACATCCACCATCCCGCGGCGGAGCGGCGGCTCCCCGCATTCATCGAAGCTGCGCGCGAAAAATTGGACCCGACGCGGCAGTGGCGAAAACGCATGGAGGCCAAAACGACGACCATCGTCGTCCGCCTCGCGAACATCCGGAAGCGCTCTCTGCGGCTCACGGCGATGCACGACAGGAAAGGCCTCTTACAGGATATCTGCTCGATCCTCGCATCCCACGGCATCGATATGAATGCCATCGACTCCCTTCCCGGAAAGCTTCCGGAAACTGTGGATTTTGAGATCGGCAGAAAGGACACCATCGAGGTAAACCTGCAGCGTCTCCAAGAGGATCTCACCAAGATCGAAGTCCTTCTCGCGAAAGCCGAAGCATCATACTGAAACCATCATCTCCAAAGTCGCCGATCTCCGGCTGGTCGGCGACGTTGGAGTTCGATATACAACTACCATGCAGGCCAAGTGCGGCGAACACGCCTGAGCCACATCGAGTAATACTTGCAAGAATCTAAAAAGTATTTATAATGAAACTATGCCTGATAAAACGCTGCAAGACATGGGCGTCGTCCTCACCGGCACAGGTTGGCCGCATGGTGACGAAGTGGTTACAGCAATGCTTGAACGGTGCCACCAGTCGGAAGCGCTGAACGTAATCGCCGAACTCATCGCGCAAGCACGGACGATGGGGATCTCCTCAGCATTCAGAGAGAATCGGTTTGTCAGACAGCTCTCGTGTAATGCCGAGGAAACTCCCCCTCTTGAATTCATAGACATCATGTATGGGAAGGGGCAAAAACTCAGTGAAAAGGGACACAAGAGGGCTTCCTTGCTCGCACGGTTGGAAGCCGTTCGGGCTGAACTCATGCATACGTTCTCCGAACTCTCCGACGTCCGCTTGGATATGGAAGCGGCAAACATGGAATCGGACGGATCGCATGTGCCTCAGCCGACCGAGGAAGAACTGCGAAGGACAAATCTCTATCCAAGATTGGCATCGTAATATCAGTCATGCATGGCTAGCACGATAGAGTGAACGGCGAGCGTGGGTACCGCATCAAAAGTCCAAAGATATGCGCACGTTCTAAAAACAATAAGCTTGGGGGTCCAATGCAATTTCTGCCTTCTCTAAGCCACTTTTAGGAGCTTGCATAAACTTGTATTTAATTGACAAATAACACTATTTTGGGCTTTAATTCCCTGTGACTCCAGACGGAGATGAACCAATGGGCAGCGCTCTATCTGAGCCCCTTCAAAGCGAAGAGCTTCAAATATTGCTGTGGGACCAAGATCGAACAATTCGGAGAATCCAAGATGCCCTGGAAGCTCGCATGTTCGGCGCTATTCGTGAGAGATTTCCAATCACACAAGAAGTACCATCCGACCAATATCGCCGCTTCGAACAATTCGTCGTCCGATTCCAAGCTCTCATCGAGGACGCGAGGACGCGTATTGGAGCAGTTTTTCGTTCTCCGGATTCGCACAATGTTACAGCGATTGCTCAGGTTGTGTATGAAACGATGCAATCGGTGCAAAGAGACCTGAGGGGATACGTACAAGCAGCGAGTGCAAAGGGCAATGGCCCGATCCTCCAGGCAATGGAGGCAGCCACTGCGGCACTGGATCGGCCCCTGCAACTTACAGACCTTGGAGAGGACAAATTGCTCGAGACACTTGTTGCTCTCCCCGGAGATCCGAGCTTGCAGACCGCGACGTTCTTCGCAGTCGAGAGGAGGCTTGACCCCGTTATCACAGCCACGTTTGATGCATCCAATGCGCCGGATTTGTGGGAACGCGCCACGGCGAAGAGGGAGGAAGAAAAGGAGGAGGTTCCCGCGTTCCGCTGGTCATGGAGTGATGAGGAACTGTTTGGACAGGAGAAGCTCCCTTGCTTTATTCGCTGTGAGCACTCGCCTCAAGATCTCTGGCGAGAAGCTGAGACATCTCTCATTGAAGGCTTTCGACAGTGGCGAAGGCAGTGCGAAGGGATGCTGCAGTCGAGATACTACCGCGTACGAAAGGGAGAGAGAGATTTGACAAGAGATCAGGCACTTGACGGTATTGAGCGCGCCTTCATGCAACACATTCCCTCTTATGGGCAACTCCTTAACAAGGAGCATTCGCTATTGTGGATGGAGACGCTTTCTTTTCAGGAGACCGAGATTCCTAGAAGACTCCGCACTTTTTGCCAAATCGAGGATGGTCCTGAGCCAACATTTATAGATGATACATTGAGGATATTCTTTGCCAAGTTGAGGACGGGCATGCCAGTCGAATATCCCCTTATTGCCCTCCCACTGGTGGATAGCATTCCGGGAGGGTACGTTACCCGTTCGATCCCCCGGGTATCTATCGGACGAGACATTGCATATAGCATCATCCGGAAGGATGCCCTTCCTGAGACCACTGTCGAGAGGATCGGCAGAACACACTGCAGCGATCCCAACGTAACAAATATCATGCATTCCACCCGAGAGGTATCACACGCACTCTGCCGCATGCTGACACAAGAAATGATGAACATCCCCGAGAAGAAGATCTGCGATGCGCCTTCGCAGGTTGTCGCGTTCTGGAAGGATTTCCTCATGCGCGCTCTCACGGCAATCGCCGAATTCAAAATGTCTGATGTGCCGTCTGCACTTCTTTCTGAGATAAAGAATGCAGCGAGTTTCTATGTCGCACGTATGGCTAGAAGGTACTCATTTGTCCTTCCGCTCGATCTCCAATCAATCGATTCGGATGAACGATACGAGGAGGAGCTTCGTGATTTCTATCCGCAGCCTCCCGCACCAGAGCAAGCTGTGCAAGAAGAAGAGGAAGTTTTGGAAGCAGTATCTTCAAGACCTCTGACGAAAGAAGAGATGCTCGATGAATGGGGAGCCACAATGGATCGAATGACCGTGAGGGTGTGCAAGAGAGGGATGCTCATCATGCAAAACGATGCCGTCCGCGAGATCGACTTGGAAGACATGAGGAAGCGCGGCGTTGAGATCATTGCAAGCTTCTGCTCTTCCGGAGCGGTGGGAAAGAAAAGAATGCGCTCCCTGAGGAAGGAACTGAAGGATGCTGTGCGTTTCGGCGAAGTCATCGGCGAACGGCCGAAGCTGCGCAAGGCGATTCAAGACACGATGACGATGTGCACGAAAGAGCTCCAACAAATGTTCGCGAATATCGATGCTTATCGAGAGCATACCAAAATTGCCGTGGGATCTCCGGAAGCTCAAGGGGCTCCGACGCTTTCAACGGAATTTATTCGGTGTGTGTTTCTCTCTGCATTTGAGGAACATCGAGCGCACACGTCAACGGAGGAAAAGAGCTTGCACGCGCAAGCCATTGCCGACAGAAGAGTGGATGATGCATACAATAGATGGGAAATCAGCGTAACCAGCATGACCGATGATGCATTTGCCCATGGACCAGGTCGCATGTCGTTGGACCAGTGTTTGGAGATTCTCGAAGTTCTTCGGCGTGAATCGGGACACCAGCCAACATTGGAACGTCTTGTCCCCGAGTACTGGAAGATCTGCGTCAAGCAAAATCAGGCAGTCCACGATGAAATTGAACGTAGGCTCCGGGCAAGATTCGCTTCGGCTGAACCTCCTCAAAGCGAGGATCGAGTGGAGAGACTGGAACGTATTCCCAAGCAGAAATTCATCGGTCTCACTTCCGCGCTGAGACAGCAGTACACAGACCAAATGCGTGTGCAAATGGTTGCGATGGTCCGAGCTATGGGACAGCAGACGGCCACGAAGATCGCAGAACATTACATGCAACACCGGACGCAGTCGCAGGCTCAGTTGCGGGCTATTGAGGCACAACTCCCTGACTATCTGACGCTGGAGGAGTGTCGCAGCTGCTACGAACAAATACAGAGGCTCCCGAAGATTACGGATGGTATCCACGTCCCCGATGCATTCCAGCATTTCTCCGACGAAGGGAGGCGGAAATTTGATGCAGATATTGAACGACAACTGCCGGAGCTGTTCCGTCCTTCCGAGCAGACGGGACCCAAGATCCCCAGAGAAACCCTATGGACAACCCTGCTGGATTACCAGGAAGCCGGAGCGCCGGAGCGGGTCACCCAAGCGAAGTACATGGCATTAGATCCCGGTTTCGAGAGAACACTGCGGTGGTGCGAACAATGTTTGCGACAATTGTACGAGGATCTGCCGCGCCACGTGACGCGGGATGACTGCCGCGTTTTCGTCTACTCTGCTCGAGCAGCGATGCTTCCCCTCGAGGAGGCATATCCCTTCTCTCCTGCGATTCGGCAAGAGTACAAACGATCGTTCGACAGAATCTGCACATGCGCAGAGAGATCGATTGATGCACTCTTCGCTCAGAAGATGCCAGACACGCCAGAACAGCAAGCGCAGGGTGCAAGGTTCGAGGGGGGTGATCTACAGGGGAGGTCATTCAGTAGGGAGGAAATCACCGGTGCAATTGGCGATGTACTCGATGTAGTTACTGAGCTTGGCCAGATGTTATTCCACAAGCAACGGGAGGTATTCTCCGAACAGGTGGACCTCTATCGGCAACTATTTTTGAGGGCGGTTCGCGAGCAGTGTCCTCAACGGTTTGCATCTGATGTAGATTTCATTCCTCTCGAAGACGTCTGTCGTGTGACCAATGATCCAGCAGAACGCACTCCTCCGCCATCGAGGATGGAACACTGGATGATGAAGACCTTCCCGCCCCGCTTCGCCACTGCCATGGAGCAGTTCAAGCAGCAACTCCCTATTTCCCCGCGGAAACCCCTTGTTCCTGGAACACTCACACGGAAGCAGGTCATCAGAGCAATCGGAGATCTGCAAGGAAAACTGGAAGAGCAGATTGCTCAAGTCCCTGGTTTGCCAAAAGGAAAAACTGTGAAATCTGAAGCGAGCACGGCGCTGACGGCAGCACGATCACTGGTAGTGCTCCGGTGCCCCGAACCGCTCAGCTCTCCACAAGACCTCCAACCGCTCAAAGACGCAATGCGGAGGATTCGGCCGGGAGCGCTTGCCATCGGAAACTCCGCATTTGAGAGAGAAATTTCGATCATTGTTGCACAGGAAATCGAGGCACTCGTTGCGGAGCTAGAACAGCATTTCACCAATGGAAGCGATGCTGCTCCCCCCTCGTCAGGCTTGCCTTCACAAGGAGTGGTGGCCGAAGAACGGGATCATAAGAAGTCGCGAAGTCACAGTCGTCAACTTCCTCAAATGGGCAAATCACAAGCAAAGGAGAGACTCGTCGTGTCTCGCGACACTCTCACTCGTTGGTGGACTGAAGTGCACGGGGAGGCAGAGAGGAGGCTGGAAGTTGCCCTCGAAAATACTTCCCTTTCTCCCGAGCACGTTCGCCGCGCTTTCCTTGCCAAGATTCTTCAAGCCCCGAAATCCTCTCTGTCCTCCTGTGACGACTGCGCTTCCTTCGTCGAAGAAATGCGAGAGTTGGTTGCACAATTGCCTTTGACAATCGAGGTCGAGAGAACCGGCATTCCCCTGCCGACCGAACTGCAGGCATTTCTCTCACTCCAAATCACTCACCTCGAGGAAGGGCTTCTCGCCCTTCCATGGCCAGCTGAAAAAGCCGTCTCGGCAAAACACCGGAAACACCGAAGCACATCCATCAAGAAGAGCGATGCATCCTCAGATTCCGGTCCTCCGGAAGGAAAAACTCCAAAAGGCATTGCCGAACCGACAAGGGATCTCCTCGCCATCTACGATATCGCCCCCGATCAGATCGCCGAGCGCGTCGCGCAGGCCGCGGCAGACCACATGGCGCACGCGGCGGAGCAGGCTCTGATTGCTCACGCCGGAAAATGGTCCGAGGAGGAAGTAGAACGGGCGGCTGGCGAGCTCAGGAGGAGCATAGAAGCCTCTCGACAACGGGCACAAACGGCCATCGCTGCGCTCCCGGTTGTGTCCCTCTCGGCAGAGCAGTTGGCGGCCGCGGCCGAGGACGCTCTCCTGAAGGCAACCGAAACCACAAAAGAGGACCCCTCCATTGCCGAAGCCCTAAAGTCCGCCATCGCCGACCGCCGGTCAGCCATCAACGGAGCAACGGGAGATGAAGGTATCATTGAAATTCTCATGGAAGGGGCCGGAAGAGGACAGGGAGGGTTCGAGGAGACCGTGGAAATACTGAAGACAGCGCAAAGAGAAGATCGAGCGAGGAAGCACGGTGAAGAAGTGAAGCAACTCGAACAGGAAGGAACGGTGGACGTGGAGAACCTGGGGTCAATCATCGCCTCGCTCGCCGCACAGGCACGGACGGGAGCGAACCCGACGGAGCAGGAAGCAGCCCTCGGAGAATTGCGCAAGCTCCAAGCATTCCTCCGTACCATCCGGGGAATGTATCCACCCTCTCCTCCCACCACGTAACCCATGCTGACGCCTGAACGCATCGCGCCCCTGATTCAGAGAGAAGTGGACCGGATTGCCGCGGCGCATCCCGAACATGGGGCGCAGGTACGGTCTCTGGCCGCGGAATTCCGCGCCCGGTTTCAAGAGAACTTGGAGACTCCCCAAGATGCCTTGGAACTCTGCCGCCGGATCGACTCCATGCTGGGAGAGCACGAAATTCCTCCGGAGCTCCTCACGGAGATCCAATCGTCCCGCCGCCAAATTCTCTATGACATCCTCCAGGAAGGATTGACGGGTTCTTTGACGGGTGACTATCCCGTTCGCCTCCAGCTGCAATTCCCTCCCCGTGCCGCGGGAAGACGGGGCAATGGATCCTCTCCTTCCCGGCCGGGGAGAACCGACAGCAATCTCGAAGAAATCATCCGCAATCAGAACTTCGATCTCCTGCGACTTGCCACGTCCCTCGGCGCGGACGCGGCCGCGGATGTCCTCTGTGCACTCGACCAAGTCGGCGAGGAGGACCGCTCGCGGGTGATCTCCTTCATCAGCGCTTACCTGGGCAGGAGTCCGAGGCCAACGGGGAGCGGGCCGGAAATTTTGACCTATCCCCGGCAAGTTCTGGAGGTGCCCGCCGTGCGTTCGGTGGCGCGACGCCACCTCCTCCTCGATACCTACGACCATCTCCTGAGCCGGGGAGCCGATGATCCGGAGCACTCCGCGGAGATACGTCGCCGCGTCTCCGGGGTCGCACTCGAGCGCATGCGAACGCACGCGCGGGAAGCGGGCGTGACGGACCCCACGATCCACGCGGGACTGTTCGTGGACCTCGGTAACTTCTTCCAGCGCGCCTGCTCTCAACCGCATCCGGAAACGCTCATCTCTTCCATCCGCGAACAGGAACGTGACTGTCCCTTCCCTTCCCTCCGCCAAGCCCTCGCAATGCAAGCGAACCGGGAGAGACGCAAGCTCTATGTCGGCTTCGAGCCGGGTTTCGGGAAGACCCCCATCCCCATCATCATGATGGAGCAAGATCGCATTGAGGGGAAAAATCCTCGGATGCTCTACCTTGCACCGAAGATGGTTTTGCAGGAATTGCCCAACCGCCTCCGCCCGGGGAGCGCTCCCCAGCCCACCCGCGACTGTTACTACCGGGATCCCGATCGATCTCCCGATCTCGGAATTGTGGAGGGCGGCATGCGAATTTCCGATCTCCGACATATCGTGGAGAATCCTCGCGTCGTATTCTGTCCGTACTCGATTCTCCACTCCGAACGGGACCTCGGCGACCAGGAAGACTCGGAACTTCGCCTCATCGACCTCCTCTGCGCCCAGCGGTGGGATTATCTCGTCATCGATGAAGCGCAGTACGTCGACGGTAACGGCGTGTGGACCCGGCTCCTCGATCGCATCATTCACGGGGAGAATGGCCGCGGAACGTACCTGACGAGAAACGGGCTCATCGTCGCCCTTTCTGGTACTCCGTATGTGAACACGGTTGCCGATCCCGTCGTCGTCCACGATCTCTTCCTCACTCCAGAGGAGCGACAAGCAAGGTATGGGACGGATCTTCGGGATACCCAGGGCCGGCAGGTCTCCGTTGAACGTGGGCTCGGCCCTCTCCGAGTTCGACAAGCACTCAGCGACACGCTCTTCATGCTCGACAAACCCCAACCGTGGCTCCACAGAGTGGAGGTCCTTGACTACGAATTGAGCGATCGAGAAGCCCGATTCGTGCGCGCCATTTGCAGCAACCCGAGCCTGCACGCAAAGACCAAAATTGACGCGACGAACCAGTTCATCCTCTGTCCCAAGCTCGTGAGCGGCGACGAGACCATGCCCGAGAGCCTCCTCGAATGGGTGGGGATGCAACTCGAGCATGACCTTCAAGAACGGAACTCGGTTCTCATCGTGGAGAACATGCGGGCACAGGGAGTCCTGCGGGCCGCTACAGGCGATGATGCGCCGGACATGAGCGAGATGGAGCTGCACTTCTACCGACAGATCGAACGGATGTGTCAGGAGTGGTCCCGGAGACGCCGCATTCCCGTCCGCTTCTCGACGATCCACGGAAAGACGCCCCCAGAGGAGCGTCAGCAGTCCTACGCAACGGCGGCCGAAGCCCAGAGCAGAGGGGAATGCAAATCCGTCATCCTCGCCATGGCATCCTGCCTCAATACGGGCATCCGCCTCCACGTCGATCGCATCATTTCAAACGAATGGCCATACAACTCTCCCGAACTCCAGCAGCTTCTGAAGCGCGCCCTCCGGGAAGGATTCACAGACGTCTTCCTGACCGCCTGCTACGCGCGCGGCACAGTTCAACAGGGAACGTACGACCAAGCAATGGATAAGTATCGCGATATCCTTGAGGCAGGCCACGGCATCAGCGCTTCGGACGCGATGTTGCGAGCCCACCTCCGTGCCCGCGAACAGGAAGATGCTCAGCCTGAAACGGCCGAAGATCTCTTCCGAATCTTCCGAAGGTCATCACCCCAAGAGCGCCGCTACGAGCTGGCGCGATGGCTCCATGGCCGAGGGATGAATGGAGTGCGGCAGTTCTGGGACCGCTGGCGCGACCTCTTCGACGAATTCCACGCTGAAGACGACGAGTTGGGGACCGGAGACATGCAGCGATTCCTCGGAGCACTCATTCACAATCTGGCGGAGTACGGCGGAGCAGACGCTCCCGCGATTCTGGACGTGAACAGCGGCGGCCTCACTCTCGAACGCGAACTCAGGCGCCTTGGATGCCAAGCGCGCACCACGAGCGCCGATCCCCACTCCGTGATGCTCGAGCGTGGGCGCGCGGCGCTCTTCCGCGACGACCAGAACCGCATCGATACACCGTCAACCTTCGAGGCCTCCGCCGTCGACATTCACCGCATTCTCCAAGAGGAAGAACATCACGGCAGGCAATTCGACATCGTTGTCCTCCGAAACCTCGAGCAGTGCCACCACATTCAATCCGAACAGGTCGTCCATGAGCGCGCCCGCGCTCTCCTCAACACGCTCCGAACCCTTCGCATCGGCGGCCGTATTGTCATTCCATTCCCCCGTATCGCCTGTACCAACGAGGAATTCGGGGTCTTTGTCACAGAAACTCTCGAACTCTTCGGCTGTCGGCCGGTGGCGGGATGGCACGGAGCCGTCCGGTCGCGGGACAACGAGAACGACCAGCCCTTCCGCGGTTTCTGTGTCATTGCCGAGAAAACCGAGGACGTGGATGAGCCGACACTCCGCGAACTCCTGCGTCCCCAGGATCTGCATTTCAGCCACCACGCCGACTGGCCGGCTTCCGCAGAGGCAACGAGGGTTCGCAACGCCATGCGCGAACCACGCTTGCCGTACCCCCTCCGCCATCGCGAATTCGAGCTTGGAAATCATCGGTTGTCCGCGGCCGATGTCCGTGCCGATGTCCGTGCAACCCAAGTGGAACATTTAAGGAAGCTCGAAGAAGCCGTGGCTGCGGTCCGCGCCTTGGCGCCCACCGCGCGGGAATGGAGCGAGCTCACCGGAACGCAACGTCGCCCTTTGAGAAATCGCGGAATACTGTACAGCGCGGAACTATCGCGGACTGTGAACCGGCCGACATGCTCTTTGAGGGACTACCCTGGGCATCTGTTCTTCCCATACGATTCGCAATGGGCAGAGTGAGAGTGAAAACCTGTTCGATTTTCCCTCACATAACACTCTGGACGTAGCGAAAGGCTTCGTCATTGGGCTATGATGCACCTATGCACCAAGCTCCCATCAGTACTTTCCGGGAGAAGCCGAGAACGGCTTTGGCGTGGTGGGCGATGGGTCTGGGACTGGGCACGCTCCTTTTGGGCGGCCCCACGCTCGGCATCTTCGCCGCCGTTGTTTCTCCCGCGCTCGACAGAACGTTTGGCGGAAATGTCGCGGGGATTGTCGGATTCTGCCTGGCAGCAGCAGCATTGATTCTCCCCGTGTGCGCTCTCGTCGCAGGTATTCTCGCCTTACGAAAAGGCGAACGATCCTGGGTACTGTGGGTGGGATTCGTTCCGGCCATACTCGCCTGTGCGTTCTGGGCGTTCATGATCGTCGGAGAGTTTCTGTTTCCGCATTGAAGCCTCTCATCTGCGTCCGTGCCGCCTCGATGATCCGAAGTGCCTGTGGGGATGTCGCTGTCCCGCATGCGAAGCCGGCTGAGCGCGATAGGGCTCATGATCCGCGGGAAGCGGCGCGCGCTTCGGGAGAGCGGGTGTGGACCGGCGATTGAGCGTCGAACGGACGAGCCGCTCGATATCGCGAACCGTGGCCCGCTGTTCCGCAGTGGCGAAAGAGATCGCACGGCCTTCCCTGCCGGCCCTCGCAGTGCGGCCGATCCGGTGTACGTAGTCGTTCGGATCATCGGGCAGATCGAAATTGATCACGACTTCGATCCCCGTGACATCGATGCCGCGCGCCGCGATGTCCGTGGCGACGAGGACGCGGTACTTGCCCGTCTTGAATCCCTGGAGCGCCTCACGCCGCTGACCGAGCGAACGATTGGCATGGATCTCCGCGGCAGTGTGGCCCGTATCCCTCAGGGCTCTGGTGATCTTCTTCGCCCCGTGCTTCGTCCGGGAGAACACGAGGATCGATCCGCGGTGTTCCGCAAGCAAGGTCTCGAGCAGAGGCAATTTCTCCGCCTTCTGCACGATGAAGAGCTCCTGCAAGACGCCCTTCGCCGTCGTCCCGGAGGGGGCCACTTCGATGCGAATGGGCAGCTTCATGTGCGCCTGGGCAAGCTTCATGATCTCGGGTGGCATAGTGGCGGAGAAGAGCATTGTCTGTCTCTCGCGCGGCACGTGTCGGAAGATTTCCTCGATCTGCGGACGAAAACCCATGTCGAGCATGCGATCCGCTTCGTCGAGGACGAGGATCGACACTTCTTTCAAAGTGATGGTCCCCTGTTTGAGGTGATCATTGAGGCGTCCGGGTGTAGCGATGACGATGCGGGGGTTCCGGCGGATCATCTCCCGCTGGAGATACATGGATGCCCCTCCGATGAGCACGGCTGTGCGGATGCCGAGCGCCGGAGCGAAGGTGCGGAGCGCATCATCCACCTGCGTGGCGAGCTCGCGGGTCGGTACGACAATAAGGCCGCGCCCCGGAGCTTGTGCGAGCCTCTGGAGCATGGGGATGCCGAACGCGAAGGTCTTGCCCGTGCCCGTCTGCGCGATGCCGACGATGTCCTTCCCTTCGATGGCCGTCGGGATCGATTGCTGCTGGATGGGCGTGGGGGTCACGAAGCGGCGACTCTCGAGGATCTGAAGGATCTGCGGAGCGATCCCGAGCGTGAGGAAACTGAGGCCTGGGGTTTGCTGGTTGTCTGGCATTGCGTTGGGTGAGCGAGGGCATAGTAATCCTATCTACGCACTTCTTCACGGAGAATATCTGCGATCTTCCGCAGCGGAAACCGTTCCGTTCGCCCCTCTTCATTGCCGCAATCCCCTCCTTCCACTAGACTGACGTTCTCTCATGGAAGCACGAAGACACCGGCTGGAACGTGTGACCAACAGCGTGACGCACGCCGTCGGATTCGGGCTGGGCATCGCCGCACTCGTGCTGCTCGTCGTGTGGGCTGCACACAATGGAGACGCATGGCAGATCACGAGTGTGAGCATCTACGGAGCGACCCTCGTCTCCCTCTACCTCGCATCCACTCTCTACCACAGCCTCGCATCCGCACGGTGCAAGCATGTCCTGCGAGTCGTGGATCACGCGGCGATCTATCTCCTTATCGCAGGTACCTACACGCCGTTCATGCTCATCTCCGTACGAGGCGGGTGGGGGTGGAGCATCTTCGGGGTCGTCTGGGGACTCGCGCTCTTCGGCTCTCTGCTTGTCTGGCTCTCCCTGAAGAGATTCTCCATGCTCACCTGGATCCTCTCGCTCCTCATGGGGTGGATCGTGCTCATTGCGATCGTCCCGATTGTCCGGAGCGTCCCGCCGGCAGGCCTCGCATGGCTCCTGGGCGGCGGAGTCGCCTACACCGTCGGCGTCCTCTTCTTCTTGAGCAGAAAATTCCTCGCACACACCGCATGGCACCTCACGGTCATGCTTGGAAGCGTCTGCCACTTCTTCGCGATCCTCACGATCATCCCTCGGTAATTGACAAAAATTACAAATAATCTATTATTATCAACTTTATGGCCCGGGAGACCACCTCCATCGGCGAGCTCCTTGCGAACATTTCTCCAGATCCCTACAGCGTGCGTAACGTCGCAGTGGAAGTGATACATCCCGATTACAAAGACGAACACTTCTCGCGGGGATTTGCGCTACGAACGGTCCAACAGATGTCGCGTGAGCAGGTGCTCTGGCTGCTGGCTCTCGATACGCAATCAAGAGGAGGAGGCGGGACGCTGAAGCGGCTCGTCGGTGACTTCGGCGCGCTGCAGATGCAGTGTCCCGACATGCGCTCGGGGGAGCCCTCGCACGGCTTCGCCTCTTTCCTGCGCTCCGAGATCACGCCGCTCCACAAGGATTCATTTATCTATGAACCCAGTGATCCGACACTCACGCTTGCCCTCGCCGTCGCTCCGGGGATGCCCCTGCAGGGAAGCACGCTCGTCATCCCCGACGCGCTGGCGCTTCGCCTGCTCTGCGATCACGGACGAACCATCGGCTTCCCGGCGGAAGACGCCATCGACCCGCCGTACGTCCTACGAGCCGGCCGGAGCAACCGCATGGAAAGTCCCCTCTCCGTCCAAGCCGCTCTCGAAGAGCGGATCGACGTCTACCAGAGCCGCTACTGGACATGGTGGAAATCCGTCCTTCAGGAGGCCGAACGGCGTTTCGTCCGCAGCACAGAAGATCAGCGGCGCACCTTCACGCAATCCATCGAAGGAAGTGCGCACGTGCTCGCACACGACTGGGATGCCTTTGAAGTGCTGGGGCACTCCGACCGCTTCGCGGTACACGGTTCGGGGGTGCATTCCGGCGGGACATTCCTCTCCCGAAGCCTGCCCTGAACGGGTCATCACTCCTCTTGAGTAGCCAACGCCGCTGCTTCCACGTGGTGCACCCTCGTGAAACCTTGACAGGCCCTGCAGCTTCCATTATCCCTTCCCTCCTATGTCCACCTCTCCCGAACAACTCTCTTCCTCCCACCCCATCCTCACCCCCGACCGCCTGAGGAGGTGGGGATATACGGATGATGAAATCACCTGCAAGGAAATTCCTCCGTCAGGGAAAAAGGGTACGACCGTCGTCGACTGGGGCATACCGGCACTCGACTGCGAAGAGAAGGGGAATTTTTCAGAGGACCCCGCCATGGGAAACCTCGCAACCGTCGATAGCGAAGGGAAGATCACGTTGCGAGACGGATCGCCGGGGGGCACCTTCGCAATGCCATCGCGAGAGGCGCTCGAACACGGGACAACGGGGGGTATCGGCAACCCGGCACAAATCATGTCTCTCATTCTGACGAACGAAGAGGCAGAACGATTGGCCCCCGGCGCGCGTATCGCGGATATGCAGGCGACTACGAGATGGATCATCTCGATGCGACTGGGTGGAGAAGGAGACGTCGTTGGAGATATCTACCAAAAGAAGATCCCCGCAAACATCGAACAGTGGGCACGGCGATGTCAGGGGAAGATGAGCGGCCTCTCGCTCATCAGGACACAGAAGGATGCCGTCGAGGGCGTCGTCGCGCAGGGGAACAGGGCCATCTACTTCCGCCCCGGCGCAGGCGGCTCGGCGATGGCGGATAAGGAAGATCTCTTTGAGATCGCCTGCACGGATCCGAATTGCGTGGCAGTCTACTACCCCGGCCTCTGGCAGTGGGAGGACGGCATGGACACGACAGACGGCGAGCGCTTCGCGTGGTTTGCCGAGCATCTGTCCGGCTTCTGTCCGATCGTGGCAACGGATCTCCATAGTCCGACGCGGATGCCCCACATCGAGAAGGCCCTCCCGTTCCTCGATATGATCAACGGAAACCTTCAGGAAATGGCAACCGTCTTCCTCGGCAAGGACCCCGGAGATGAAGATAAGATGACTCCGGAACAGAAGGAGGATTTGTGGAGAAAACTCCCCTCCGCTCTGCGCGAACACTACATGCGCAAGAACGGAGGCCGCACTCGCATGGCGACTGTGACGGATGCGGGCGGTTGCCTGCTCGTCTTCCAAAGCCTTTCTACATCCTACAATACCTATCTTCCCTCGCCATTCGCCGGCATCCCCGCAGACAGCAAGAAAGGCGCGGGGGACACCCGCTATGCAGGCCAGCGCTTGTTCGCCGCCCGCAGAGCCGATAGGTGGCGCACAGGAAGATTCGGTCTCGGAGATGCGCACGCCGCCGTGCAAGTCGGCCAGCTCCTCGCGACACTCAAGATCCAGTCACCCTCTCTCGACGCCCTCAAAGGAGTGACGATGGCGAAGATGGAACGCATCGTTGCCGCTGCACACGGGGAGCACAAAACCTACGACGACATCGCTGTCCTGCTCGAGGATTTGCGGAAAGCGTGAGGAGGGAAAATCCCGCTTGTCTACGATCCCCTCGGGCCTATACTACCCGCCATTTTGTCCGATATGGTCTGCGAGGTCTTCCCCATCGAAGCAAAAGAATCGGATCGCCCCGCGCCCCTTTGGACGAAGATCGGTGCGGAGGGACCGGGCCGCCCGGCAGGTCGGGTGGCCGTGCTTGACGTCTATAACAGTCTGTTCGTTCCGCGCAGAGAGCGCGTGTCCGAAGATGAGATCGCGGCGCTCCGCGCGCGGGGGCTCACGGATGACGGAGCCTACGCCCTGCGACACTTCTTCGGAGCCGGGAATCTCAGCGATTTGAAGGAGGTGGCCGTGCAGGCAGTCACGGAAGGCGGTTTCACGGCCATCCTCACGTTTCCGAACAATGATTCCGTACCGGACAACCGCTACCCGCTCTGCCCTTCCGGGTGCCCGTACCTCGCAGGGATGTTCGGCAAGGATCCCAAGGATCTCGATCTCTTCGGCATCCAAGAACTCCGGGAAATGCCCAAGGAGTTCATCGAACTCATCAACCGACGCGGCTACCAGATGAAGTGGAAGGAATACGCGATCTGCGAGCGCGGCGAGTGCGATCGTCAGCACATCCGGGACTTCCACTTGGAAGCGATGCGCCTCGTCTATACCCAACGCAGGGAAGGAGGGAATCTGCAGGAATTCGACGGATACTGGACCGAGCATGCGAAGGATGGCGATCGCCTTCTCGACTACGCCGTCACCGCCGCGCTCCAGAAGCGCCACGGCGGGTTGCCGTGGTATGAGTGGCCCGAGGAGATCGTAAGCAAGAAACCCGTCGATCTCATCGCTCAAGACCCCGCCCTCCAAGAGGAAGTTCGCCTCCTCCTCTTCACGCAACAAGAGCTTGGACTGCAATGGGATGCGTTCGGCGATGCACTCAACGCCGTCGGCGGCTACCACATCGAAGATCGCGCGTACTCCGTGATGTGGCCGAGCCCCGAGGTGTGGCGGGATTGGCGGGAGCAGTACCGGGAAGGAAAGAAGCCCGGCATCTTCCACATAAACGAAGATAAGACCCCCGCCTTCGAGAGCGGCTGCAATGTCGAAGGCGACCCGTGGGGGGCGCAGATCTGGCATCACGTCGTCCTCAAATACCAAGAGAATCCGGATGTAGCAATCGACTACATTATCGAGACGATCGAACCGGATGAAGGCAGGGTGAGCATGCGACGGATCGACCACGCACTCGCCTGGATCTGGCAGTACTACCGCATCCGACAAGGGGGGAAAGTGGAGGAAGGCGAGTACATCCCGGCCCTGAAGGAGAAGATCTTCCGCCGGCTTCGCGAGCGCTTCCCGGATACCGAGTGGATGCTCGAGGACTGCGGCTACACGGATGACGGACTCAAGGGATTCATGGAGTGGGTCGGCTGCGGACCCATGAGCACGGTGCAGTGGGCGCCGCACCCGAGGGATCCCTCTCAGCCGCGGTCACGGCACTTCGAGACGTACAGCGCGTTGCCCCACGGAGGCACGGCGTTCCTCCGCAACGCCGATACGCGCGCCGACGATGAGTGGTTCCGCTGGCTTACGGACGACAACAGGCGCTTCTACCTCGCGAGGCTCTACGGCAACGAGCATGTCGCCGAGCGGTGGCAACGGCACGTGGAGGGGGGTGAACCCATCCCGGTCGAGGACTGGATGAAGTATATGTTCCGCTGCCGGGCGCGGCTGGCCATCGCCAGCTTCCAGAGCTGCAGCGCGATCATCCCCGGCAAGAGAGACGAGCGTCGCGAGAACGTTCCGGGGAGCGAACACCCCTCCTACTGGCAACTCCTCTCCACACTCACGAGGCAGGAGCTCCCGACCGTCTTCCGAAAGACGAGAAAGATCATCGAAACGACCCGCGGCTCCGTCCACAGACTGCTCGCGACGACGGGCCTGCAGATCCTCGCGCTCTCCCAAAATCCAGGCATGGGCCAGTACGTCGGGCAGGGCGACACCTTCCGCCTCAAGATCGCCTGCAACCGGGCGCCACTGCCGGACGAGCGCGTCACGCTCACTTCGAATACTCCATGGTCCAGCCGGAAAAACGGCCAGGGCTGGGGCGAGGAGTCGACGCGCATCGACGGGTGCACACACTACAAGGACGACACGTACGTCTGGGATGTATCGTTCGATGTCCCGTGCGATGCGCCCTTGGGCACGTATCAGGTCGCCGGGACGATCCACGCGCAGAGCGGGCGTCACGACCTGTGTTACGAACACCGGAATATACTGCTGCAGGTGGAACCATCGGCACAGAGCGCCTCTCCAGAGGAGTGAGGCGATTGAAAGAGTTTCGCCTGTGTACTTCTCCACTGTCATGGCTTAAGGTATAGGGAGCTTTCGACCCTTCCCACCTCCTTCCATGAGAAGAAATCAGTATCTCGGGCTCTTGGGAATCCTCGGGTTCCGGGGCATCGTCGGCCTCTATCAGGGTGACTACGTCGAAGCCGTGTGGCTGATCTGGTTTCTGTGGTTCATGTTCTTCATCCCGCGCGACAGCCAACGACGGGGATTCCGAAATTGAACGGCCGCCCCCCTTCACGCTTCCTTCTTCTCGTCTGCCATTCCATCGAAGACGAATGCCATCGTCTCCTTCGTCGTGGGCCGATGAGGTTTACCGTTCTCCGCATAGAGCGGATCGCCGCGCATGTCCACGAGGCGCGATCCCGTGAAGAGCACACCCCCCTCCTCCCCGCGAGGCAGCGCAGTCTTCGTCAGCCACTGCGCGATGCAGTAGGATTTCTCCCTTCCGCCGGGCTTCAGATACCCGCAAGGGTTCTCCGGTTTCTTCATGATGCACGAGACACACGGCTGGCTCACCGTAGCGAGATTCCCGATGTAGTCCCCCGCATCGATGTACCGGGAAGGCAGTCCCGCCGGACTCGTCATGGCTGTTGCAATGCGATAGCGCGTATCGAGGTAGTACTTGTAGTAGAGAGAATCGGGGAGCCCTGATTCCTCCGCGAGCAGCAAGCGCGTACCCTTCGAAACGGCATCGTAGTCCGTCGCGAAGGCACTATCGATATCCTCCCCATAGGCGATGCCTCCGGCGAGAATGAGGGGAATATCCAGGCCATACTTCCTGAGCATCGTGCGAATTTGCTCGAGGATCACCTCCTTGTCGAACTTCCGCGGACCGTCGGGCTTCGCAGGATCTGCAGGCTCGGTATTTGCGGCATCCTTATCATCCCTCGCCCCCAGATGCCCTCCCGCGAACTGCGGCAGTTCCACGTAGAACGCATCGGGCAGGCGGCCTCCGGTTTTCGGGTTCAGTGCAGCCTTTATCATCACCTCCGCAGCACGCACACCGGACACGAGCGGCGCATAGCGCATGTGCGGATACTCGTTCATCTTCCTCGCAAGATCCCGCGGCAGTCCCGCCGCAGGAAGGAGGAGATCCACTCCCCCCGAAGACCCGATCGCGTCCACCATCTCCCGGAAGTCGAACATGGGCTCGAGGATATTCACCGCGAGAACCCCATGCGGAGAGGCAGCCCGGACGAACCGGATCTGCCGCTCGATCTCTGCGATATCCGCTTCGCGAAAGCGCTGCTTGCGCCCCTCGAAACTTGGGTCCGCAAGAATCTCTTCTCTTCGGGAATTGAATCCAGGAGCCGATCCCGAGAGGGTGCCGATGCCCCCTTCCGCCATCACCGCGGCGACAAGCTCCGCCGTGGAGAGATTCACACCCATGCCACCGTTCATCCAGAAGCGCTTCCGGCGGGAGAAGACGTCCTGCGTTACTTGCTCATGTTCTTCTTGATTGCTGCAGGAAATCGTGATGTCTGATCGACGCATAAGTGAAGTATCGCAAAAGGGTACGAGTGTCCTCAAGAAGAACAGTGAAGTCAAGAAATGTACCCCCTTCTCTCTTCCCTCACGAGAGCGCTTGCACGACCGCGCGGGCACTCTAGAATGACGCACTCCCATGACAGCACCCACCCTATCCGAACAGAACGGCGCCACCCGCGCCATCGAGCCGTTCCCCGCTCCTACACATGCATTGTGGGACCTCGACACTTTCGCCCGCGAAGACCAGCCCCCGGAGAGCGACCCTGTCCCCGACTGGATCCACGCGCTCAGTGAACAGGAGGCCAATCGACTGCTCAGCATCCTCACCGACTCCGGCGTGCGTAGGCCCTCCCTCGAGCAATTCTTCCAAAATATCACGAATCCACTTCCACGGAAGAGGCTCGACAAAATCATCGATGAACTATGCTCCCCGCTCTACTGTGAGCTGCGTGCCAAACACCTACGCACGTGGATGGCGCGGCATGGCAAAGAGGGCCTCCGGGAGACCGAAGGAGCAGTCATCCATAGACCAGGGGTGCTCCGGATGCACGAGCGGTATGACCTGATCCTCCCCAATTTGCAGCGGATCTTCGCGCAGCACTTCGCGCACTCCTCCACCCCGAAGGAGGATCGCGTCCTCCTCGATGTCGGAACGTGGGATGGGGGCATCCTCACGAAGTGTAAAAATCACTTCGGCACGCTGATTGGTGTCGAGCCCAACGAGGAACGCTTCCAAGCGCTCTATCGGCAACACGCGCGGGAATTCCGGGTCTACCAGACCACCATGGCACAGCTCATGGAACAGTCACCCCGCGGCTTCCCCTGCTCCGATGCCATTCTCTTGAGCCACGTGGTCTACTTCCTTGATAGGAAGACGGATGAAGATATGCGAGCCCTCCTGTGGAGCAAGAGTATTGCACTCGCGCCGGGCGGCATCGCGATCGTCATCCTCAATGATACTGTCCCCACTCCGGGGTCGCGCGCGCACCTGCGACAGGCCTTCGGCGTCAAGGGAGAGGTCGACCCGGAGCGGTACCGCCGGTTTCTCGAGACACGCGGCATCGCCACTCGGACGCTGCGGTCGACCCTCGCGCTCAAAGCACAGACACCGCAGGGCCGCTATGCTCTGAAGGACATCCTGCGCTTCTCGATCCCGGGAGAGCAGCGCAACAACCTCTCAGCCATTGAGCAGTACCTCGATTTTCTCCAAGGAAAGCAAAACGGCGTCTATCACCATACACTCTCCTTCCTCGTCCTCTACGAAGATGCGTCGACGGCACCACCCGTGCGACAGCAGTCATTCGTTGATCCCCTGCGCGGCAGCGTGCGCCAGTCCGCGGCAGCGCTCGCAGCTCCTCCACATCCCGCAGCGGCTGCCACATCGCCCTCCGGCTCCACATCTGTCTGGAAACCGAGTGACCGCGTCACGAAGGTGGAGGATCCCTATACGCTCTCCCCTGCAGAGATCCTCGCGCAGTTGTCTCTGATCACCGAGGAAACGGGCGGGGTCAATGAAGGGAAGCTCACTACCGTCCTCGAAGCCGCCGGCATCCCGCGTGCGCTCTACGCCGACTGGCTCGCACACTGTGGAGAACTGCGACAGATCGCGGTGCAACTGAAGAGGATAGAGTCAACCGGCGGTGGACCGCTCTGTGGCAAGATCCCGCCGCTCGTGCGCGATCATCTCCTCGCACGCATCCGAAAGGAGGCTGGGGATGATCCGCCTTCGGACGCGTTCCTGCAGCGCGTCGGCATCTCGCGCCAGCAGTACCGCAAGTGGACCGCGCCGCGGCGAAGGGAAGTTCATCCTGCCGATGCCGCCGCCCGCCGGAAGACGCTCCCGATTGCCATTCCCCAACCGAAGTGGCTCCCCGAACCGGTCTCCCCCGCACCATGCCCTCCGCCTGTGACGATCCCCACTGCTCAGGCACCAGCCGCACCGCACCCGCAGATGGAGGCACCGGCCGCTCCCGCAGTCTCGCCCTCTCCCGTAAAAGCGCAACCGAGAAGTCCAATCGTGACGCCTACGCTCGAACCGGCTGCAACGACCCCAGCAATCGCCCCGCCACCCCCTCCCACATCCCAACCGGACCTCGCAGCCCTGCAGCGCTTCCTCGCAGAACGCGGGAGACTCATTGCCCTGCTCAATGACCACCCCCTTGCATCACCTCCCGGACCGTGATTCACTTCCTTCCTTTTTTCCATTCACCCTTTCTCCCATGACCGAAACTGATCAGGCAGCCGCCACTCTTCTTGAACAAGCAACCGAAGAAGCTCAGACACCAACAGAACAGCCCGAAGATACGGGAACGCAAGATGACGTCGTCACGGACGAAACTGCCGACACCGGCACGCAAGTGAGAGACATCGTCGAGATGACGCGCACGGCAATGCCGGAGAGTGCGCGGCAGGAGCTGGAGATCCTTATCACTCAACTAAGCGAGGATCGCCAGAAGGCGAAGGGCAAGGGGAAACTCTGGCGACCAAAGAGGAATCTACGACCAGTGATCGCGCGCGCCGCCGCGCTCATCCACGAATACGCACAAATGAGTGCGGAGCTTAACCATCGCCTCGGCCTCTCTCCAACCAAAGTCCGCAAACACTCGAAGGGTTGTGAGTTCCTCGATGCAGAGGAAGAACAGGCCATTAAACAGCTGAAAGGATTGATTCAGATCGAACCAAGAGGAGAGGGCATGAAGCGTCGCGATGTGGGATCGGATCAGAAGAGACTCTTCGTCGCACTCGTCCGCTTACTTCGCAAAGGGAACAGGATGGAGGAACTGGAAGAGCTGCGAACGAGGTGCGACTGTCCGCACATCGCGACAGCCAAGTGGGAAGCGGAACACATCGCCACCACCACACGCGACCTCGTGCCCGATGTCTTCCCGAAAAAGGAGGAGGCGAAACCTGAGGAGCAGAAGGAGGTAGGGGAAGAAGTTGTACCAGCCGCACCCGCCCCCGCAGAGCAAGCGGCTCCGGCAGCTGCAACGGGAGACCACCCCGTCGCACTCGCCACGGATCTCTTGCCAGTTACGCCACACGTCCCTTCCGAGGGAGAGGAGGCGCAGCGCCTCGCCATCATTCGCTCTGTCGCGGAACAGAATGCCGCACTCGGCGAACTCCTGCGAGGCATTGATCCCCGCGATCCGCGGGCAACCGCGTGCGCCGCGCTCATTGTGCAGAACCGCGCGATCCTCGGTGCCGTGGGCGTTTCGCTTCCGGACATGACGCCGACGATACCGATCCAGCGGAACCCCCTGAAATCCCCCGAAGCACCCGGCGTGCTTTACCGCACCCCAGCGGGGGCCGAGCTCGTCATCGCCGGCACCCAGCGCGGCGTGGTTTTGATTCTGGAGGGGTCTCAGGAGGATAGTGGTGCCGTTCCCGCCGCCGCATCCATCCATGATGACGAAACTCGAGCAACCACCGGAGTCGCCCAAGAGTGAGAAGCACTCTCCTCCCAAAGGATTGTTCATCGTGTCCGGGCGGGCGCGCTCCATCCACTTGAGTGTCCTCAGGACAGTCACGGGTGGCTCGCCGCTCGACTTTCAGGCACTCCGGCACATTGCCAAAAGAGAAGGCACGACCTCCACGCCGTCCTCTCAGAGTGTGCGGATGACTACGCTCCCGACTCCACCACTCTGCACTCCTTCGATCACAGAAGAATGCGCGGCTCCGTCTACCCCAGTCTCCATCGTGGCCAGCGACGTGGGAGCGATCCTTCCGACCGCGCAGCCGCCGGTTGCGGCACCCGCAGGGCCAAATGGCCCCTCCGCCCCGCAAGCACCTGATCATCCGCGCCGCCGCCGGAAACGCCGCACGCACCCGCTCCCGCCAGAGGGGCACATGGCTATTCCCGTGACAGATGCGTTTGAGGAATCGCTCGAATCGAACTTTGACCCGTCCGCCGAAGAACTCGCCACATCCGAGCTCGAAGCACAGAAACTGCTTGCCGCGTACGAGAGAATACTTCGGCGATCCATCAGGGGGGGGCATGCGGATCCCATCGGTCTCTACCTCTATCAGATCGGGCAAACGCCCCTGCTCATCCAAGAGGAAGAAGTCGCCATTGGACAGCGCATCGAGCGGCACCGCACCGCGTTTCGCCGTGACCTGCTCACCAATCACGCCATGCAGCGCCTCCTGCTCAAAGACTACAGTATCGTCTGCGCCGGCGAGAGGGGTGGCTGGACGTTCCTCCGGAACGTGAAACCGGGAGCACATGCGAAAACCCCCGATGAAGATCTTTCCGCACTCGTGGAACGGATGCGCGAGAATCTCCCGCGGATCGATCAGCTCAGACATCAGGCGGCAGACGCAGGCTCCTACGGGATTCCCCCTCAGGATGTTTCCTCCCCCTACTGGCGGAAGATGGAGGAAATCTGCACGCTCTTGGAGGAGACCCCTGTACGGGACAGCTGGTTCTTCGGAAAGGAGAAGAGAGGGGGGGTACAGGAGGAGACGTGCATCGATTCACTCCGTTCCCTCCTCCATGCGATGGAAGAAGCCCGGAAAGCATCCGAAGACGGTGACGTGTACGATGCTCTCGTTCGGGAAGCCGGCGAGCCCATCGAGAGTCTGCGGGAACGGATCGCGCGGGCGGAGGCGTCCGTCGGCCTATGGCAGGAGGCGAAGAACGACCTCACAAATCCCAATCTCCGCCTCGTCGTTTCCATCGCGAAGAAGTATCGCAACCGCGGCCTCTCCTTCCTCGACCTCATCCAGGAGGGAAACACGGGGCTGCTGCGAGCAGTCGAGAAGTGGGAGTGGCAACGCGGATATAAATTCAGCACCTATGCCACATGGTGGATTCGGCAGGCGGTCCTGCGCGCCATTGCCGACCAAGCCCGTACCATCCGCATCCCCGTCCACGTTTACGATCGCTTCCCGCGAGTCCGCGACTTCATCAAAGCGTACCGCGAAAAGCACGGCGTTTCGCCATCCCTCGAAACCACCGCAGCGGCCTGCGACATGACACGAACTGAAATCCGCGCTCTCCTCTCAAAACCGAAGAGCGTGGATCAACCCATCGGCGATGATGAAGACGAAACACTGGGGAATATCCTGGAACTGGCGGATCCGACTCACGGTACGCTCGCCACGCGCGAACAGCGCGAGGCGATCGCCGAAGCGCTCGTCCATCTCCCCGCTCGCCTCCGACGCGCCGTGATCGCTCACCACGGACTCGGCCTGAGAGGGCTACCACCGGAGCCGAACGATCCTCACCTGCACTTCGCCTTTGACGAGGACACCTACGGGAAAGAGCCAACGCTCAAAGAGCTGGGGAGGCTCTTTACGGAATTTCAATCCGGTGGGGTGAGTCGCGAACGCGTGAGGCAGCTTGCTCTCAAGGGGCTCTCAAAACTCGCTGACCCGACTTTCAATCCCGTTCACTCCCGCCTCGAAGCACACTACCGGGACAGCATCGATCTGCCCCCTGCCGAGCCATCCCGACAGGCGGTATCCGTGCAAGAGGCCGATGATCCGCGGCTGCGCCTTCCCATCAGCCAGCTGGATCTTCCTCTGCGTACCCAGAACCTCCTTACGGATAATGGCATCAGATACGTGGTTAACTTGCTGAGAACAACAAGGAAAGAGCTCATGGGCATTCTCATGATGAATAATGCCACCATCGCATCCATCTACGATGCCCTCGAGAAGATCGGCTTCGTGCGCGGGGAGAGGAAATCTGCTTTGCCAGATCATCCCTCGCCGGAGACGCCTGCCAGCACTGTAGGATCGTCGCCGACAGAACCGGGGCAGGGCTCCATTTCTTGAAACCCCTTATTGCCGCCCAACGGACGACGATTGCGCATTTGTGATACACTTTCTCGCATCCTTCCCCCTCATCCTATGCAACAGATGCATTGGCGCAAGTACACGGCAGAGCTGCTCGGTACGGGCATCCTCACGTTCGCCGTGCTCACCGCGCTCAAGTACTCCTTACCCTTAAGCGTCCCCGTCGTCGCGGGCCTCACGCTCGGACTTCTGGTCTATGTCTTAGGCCAAATCAGCGGCGCACACGTCAATCCTGCAGTCACCATCGGCCTCTGGAGCATTCGCAAAATGGACACGTGGGAGGCGCTCAAGTATGTCGTCGCGCAAGTGCTTGGCGCCGTGATCGTGCTGAAAGCGGCTCCCTATGCTCTCGGCGACCTGCCCATCCTCACCGTCTCCGCATCGGGAACGATCCTGTTCGCCGAAGCGCTCGGCGCATTCGTTTTTCTCCTGGGCGTGTGTGCTGTCGTCCACAATAAGGTGTCCTCGGGCGCCTCGGGGCTCGCGATCGGCGGCTCGCTCCTGCTTGGCATCCTGCTGGCCATGGCGACTTCGAACGGGGTTTTGAATCCCGCCGTCGCCATCGGCATCGGCTCCATCTCATGGGCGTACCTCTTGGGACCCATCGTCGGCGGAGTCGTCGCCTGTTGGCTGTATCGGTGGATGGTACGCTGAAGCCTTTGCAACAACTTGGGGAACCCCTGAAATACGGCGCGATTTGTCACAGTGAGTCCGTCGAACTGTGACAAATCAATCGCATGTCATGGTTCGACGAACTCACCATGACATGCTTCTTACGTTTTTCAGAGGTTTCTTGGCTTTCTTATCGGCGCCCTGCGAGCCGCCGTGGTACGACTTGGGCGAGTCGAGCACCCGCAGGGAGCGCCGCATGTCCGACGAGCGAGCGAAGCGAGTGAGGAGTTTGCGGCGCGACGCGAGACGAGCCATTGTCGTACAGGCGGCTCGCATCAGCGCCGAAACCTTTTTGGCTCCACCTTTTTCGGTTACGAAAAAGGTGGCAGAGATTCTCAAGGAATTTGACTTTTCTCCCCATTCCCTTACTCTTTCCTCACACTTTTCGTTTCCTGGCGTCCTCGCCCGGAAGCGCATTCCATCTGTCTCTTTCCCTCTTACTCCATGGATACTTCCTTCGCTCTGGAGATCTTCTCGCCCGTCGTGGCCGTCGCAGGACTCCTTTACAGCCTCGTTTTCTGGCACGGCGTGACCTCCGCCGGTGACGGAACGACCGCCATGCAAAAAGTGGCGCACGCCATCTCCGTCGGTGCCCGCGCATTCATTCGCCGGCAGTACCGCACGATCGCTGTCCTCACTCTCGTCGTCGCCGTCGCCATGATCGCAGCCTACGGCTTGACCGGCGCCCCCGGCGAGAGTTGGCAGCGAGGACTCGAAGTGGGCATCTCCTTCCTCTTGGGTTCGCTCCTCTCAGGGATAGCGGGAGTCGTGAGTATGGTCGTCGCGACGAAAGCGAACTTGAAGACGGCCGACGCTTCGCGAGGCGGTGTGGACAGCGCTCTGAAGATGGCGCTTCGCGGCGGAACGGTCTCGGCCCTCGTCATCACGGCCCTGAGCCTGCTCGGCATCAGCGGCTTGTACCTCTTCTATCGTTTCTACATGAATCTCGAAGTGGTGCGCATCCCAGCCCTCATCGCCGGCTACGGGTTCGGCGCGAGCTTCGTGGCGCTCTTCGCCCAGCTCGGCGGCGGGATCTACACGAAGGCGGCGGACGTCGGAGCGGACCTCGTCGGCAAGATCGAAGCGGGCATCCCGGAGGATGATCCGCGCAATCCCGCCGTCGTGGCGGATCTCGTCGGCGACAACGTCGGCGACTGCGCGGGAAGAGGCGCTGACCTCTTCGAATCCATCTCCGCGGAAAACATCGGCGCGATGATCCTCGGCGTCGCGCTCTACCCGACCTTCGGGATCAAAGGAATCCTCTTCCCACTGGTGCTGCGTTCCCTCGGGCTCATCGCCACCATCTTCGGCGTCTACACCGTGCATGTGAAGAAAGGCGAGTCGCCCATGCAGGCCATGGTGCGCGGCTACTGGCTCACCACGATCATGACGACCTTCGCTCTCTTCGCCTGCTCGGCCCTCATGCTCTCCACTTCCGGCTTCCAGTCGATCCCGGAAGCCTTCACGACGTTCTTCAACCTGCAAAATTCCGCTCCGTGGTTCTTCCTCTGCGGCGTCACAGGCATCCTGACGAGTGTCGCTTTCGTCTACATCACGGACTACTACACGGGCAAGCAGTTCCGCCCGGTACAGGCTATCGCACAAGCATCCACAACCGGTCACGCCACGAACATCATCTCGGGCACGGCCATCGGCATGGAATCCACCGGTCTCTCGGTGCTGACGGTCTGCGTGGCGCTCTTCGCCTCCTACTGGTTCGGCACGCAGTCCGGCCTCAATGCCGGCGGCCTCTACGGCACGGCGGTCGCGACGATGGGCATGCTCGCGATGGTGGGCTACGTGCTCGCCATGGACATGTTCGGCCCGATCACGGACAACGCCGGCGGCATCGTGGAGATGAGCAAGGCGCCGGAAGAGATGCGGCTCGTGACCGATGAGCTCGACGCCACGGGCAACACGACCAAGGCCCTCACGAAGGGCTACGCCGTGGGCTCCGCGGCGCTGGCTGCCTTCCTCCTCTTCTCCTCCTTCCTCGAAGAGGCACACCTGTCGGTGGTGGATCTGGCCAAGGTCCCCGTCTTCGTCGGCGCCTTCCTCGGCGCGATGGTCGTCTTCTTCTTCACGTCGCTCACCATCCGCGCCGTCGGGCGCGCGGCGGGCGTGATCGTGGAGGAGGTCCGCAAGCAGTTTAGGGAGAAGAAGGGCATCATGGAGGGAACGGTGGAGCCGGATTACGCCGCAGCCGTGGACATCGCGACGAAGTCCGCACTCAAGGAGATGATCCTCCCCGGCCTCGTGGCAGTCGCCTCCCCGATCGCCGTCGGCGTCATCTTCCGCGCGGAGGCGGTCGCGGGGTTCCTCATGGTCGGCACCATCACGGGCGTCGTGCTCGCCGCCTACCTGAATAACTCCGGCGGCGCGTGGGACAACGCGAAGAAGTTCATCGAGTCAGGCCACTTCGGCGGCAAGAAGAGCCCCGCGCACCAGGCAGCCGTGACGGGCGATACCGTCGGCGATCCGTTCAAGGACACCGCCGGCCCGAGCCTGCACGTGCTCATCAAGCTGTTCTCGACGCTGACCCTGGCATTGGCGGCACTCTTCATCTGACAGCAAAGTACGTTTGATCCTCAACAAATGTGTCACCCTTCGACAAGATCGGGGTGACACATTTGTAGCTTATGGAACGTAACAATGGTGGGCCCCGCCGCCACGGGGGGCGAAGGGGAAGGCCCTGCTACGTTCTTGATTCAAACCCTCGGCGCCCTGCGAGCCGCCGTCGTACGACTTGGACGAGGCGAGCGCCCTTAAGGGAGCGCCGCATGTTCGACGAGTGAGTCCCGCGGGTGCGGGACGAACGAGGAGTTTGCGGCGCGACGCGAGACGAGCCATTGTCGTACAGGCGGCGAGCATCAGCGCCGAAACCTTTTTGGCGCCACCTTTTTCGGTTACGAAAAAGGTGGCATCCATTCCCCCGTCGAATTCTCTCGAGCCCTTCTCGAAGCCCATCCTCCCGTTCACAACTCTTGTTCCATCTCCCCCTCAAGAGGCTCCTCTTGGCCCGTAGAACACAAAAACCTCCGCACTCCGCAACACCAACCACCGAAATATTCCAGAGGTTTTTCCTTGCATTCCTAGCGAAAAAACTCACAATGCACCCTTGTCACGATTTTTTGAAACGCGACGCCCTTGTTTCCGTTCTTCTCAATGGTGTCCCCTTCCCGCCCTCCAGACCCCGGCGACCACGTGGAACTCACGCACGAGCACTTCATCCTCGATGCGTACCTGCAGCGCCCTCTCGATGCTTCACAGTACGAACTGATCACCCACACCCTCGTCAATCACCTCCTCGCGGCCCTCGGCATGAAGTGCCTGGGTCCTTTGAGCATCTATCCCGCCACCGACATGCGAGCGCCAGGCTGGTCCTTCATCCAGCCGATCACCACGAGCCACATCAGCGGCCACTACTTCGAGTATCCAGGCAAGCACCCGCACATCCGCATGGACTTCTACAGCTGCAATACCGTCGACTGGAAGAAGATCATCCGCACGGTCCATCGGGAACTCGCCATGGGATCGTGGCGCGGAACGTTCCTCGAACGCATGATCGATGAAGGCGAACCGCGTGGGATACTCCAGCTCGCCGGCACCGGCGACCGGGTCACCGAGGAATCCGTGGCCGTCGTGCGTCCGCGCGTACCGGTTCTCAAGCCCGGCAAGCGTTTGCTGGCGGGAGTGCGGTAATCCAAGAATTCAGTTGGTGTGGGTACTGACGCCATTTTTTATCGAACTCAGAATACAATCTGGACTGTCATTGAAACTAAAAAAAGAGAAAGGGAAGGGAGGGGTCGGAAGGGGGGAGGGAAACCGTACGGTTTCCCTCCCCCGCTTGGCCGTCAGGAGGGTAAAGGGGGTGTCGGGGGGCCTAGGGAACCGGACAAGGTGCCCTGGCCCCCCGACGAAGGAAGAAGATTTACTTGAAACCGGACCCCCTCACCATCGCCCTCTCCCGTCGGGAGAGGGAATACGGCACATCGCCAGGATCATGAACATTTTTCCTTGCACCCAACAGGCAGTGCTACAGTATGCCACTTATGGGCCTCTCCTTCGCCTCCTTCGAGCGATCCATCGCACGCAAACGCGCGCGTACCGAAGCGACAATCGAAGACGACGAGCACGACGTAAGGGGGCTCGAGGGAGAGTGTGAAGAGACCACTCGCAAGAAGGAATACTCCCTCCGAGGCCACATCCAAACGTTCCGCCAACGCCTGGAGGACCTCGCCGGACAATCCGCCGAAGCGGCCGCCCTTGCGAACCCGGATGACCAGATCGAAGCCTTCGTCCGCGAACGCTTCGACCGATGGTTCCGGCGACTGAGCGCCATCGATGATCCTGCGCTGCGCGAGAGACTCTGGCGGCTCATCCCCGACTCCCTCTTCAAGCGCGTGCAGGAGGCGTTCTGCCGCGACTACGTCGTCCCGTCGTACCACATCATCAGAGAGGAGCGCATCCACTTCGACCCTCGTCCGCAGTTCGACTGCATCGGCCCCGGCCCGTGTCTCCTCTCCGCGGATTTGCTCTGTAAAGAGACACTCAAGACCCTGGGAGTGGCGGACTTCGAGCCCCGGATGACGACACTCGAGCGCTTGCAACGCAAGCACGACGCGATCCCAACCTTCAAGGAGACGCTCGCATCCACCAGACAAATCGATCCGAATGTCGGCCGCCTCCATGTCGTCGTCGCCCCAAGGCTCGGGGAGGCTTCATACGGGAAAACCGGCCCCCGCCCCGAAGCGATCGGCAAGCTCCTGCTCTTCTCGGAAGACGTGGCAGGAACGCAAGCCAACGGACAACGCAAGCAGCGGATGCAAGTGCTCACGGCCTACAGCGCCTACCGCAAGACACACCACGAGGAAGCGTGCTACGAGAGCGAAGTCGCCAAACTCGAACGCTTGAAGCTGCGCCTGGGCTTGCAGAACCGCAGACTCAATACCCTGACGCGAGACACGCCGCCGGACGAACGCGGACCCGTGGAAGAGAAAACAAAAGAGGAGCTGTTGGCGGTCGCGGAAGAGCTCGCAACATGCATTGACGTCTGCAAGCGTCTGGCCTACGCGCGTCTGGATACGCACACCGATCTCTGCGCGGAGGTGCGCGGCAGGCGCGTGAAGAATGTCTCCGCCACCATGGCGAGCATGGTGGGAGCCATCAACGACCTCCAGCGGCGCTTCGAGCGGACACGCCCGAAGAACACGGCCAATATGGACGACCGCCAGATCATCCACCGGGAGATCCAGCAAGGCGAAGCCGTCATGGACGCCTACCGCACCCAGCTGCAAGCGAAGGCTGAGCCGCTCATGCGTCTCGCACAAGCAGCGGTGTTCCGTCCTCCTCGTGCAGGAGAAGGCTTGTTCCCGGATCGAAATGCCACCGGTGTCGAGCGCCGCATGAAGGAACTCATCGACCCGAAAGAACTGGAGGCGCTCCTCGTCGCCCCCTTCTCCACGTTTGCGCGCAAGATCCTCGCACTGCACGGTGAACTGTCCCCGGCACTCGAGGCGCGCGACGGGCAGCGCTTCAACGAAACCCTCGTGAAGATGCACGTCATCGGCAAGATGCAGGAAGTCTCGCGGTGCCTCGAGAGACTGCGCATCGCCCTCATGACCCCCGAACGCCTGCTCCTCTCCCATATCCACGGATCCATCACGCATGTCCGCACGCTCTTCGAGGCTTTTCAGGTTCGCCCGGACATCGTCGTGGAATCCTACACGGAAGCATTCGCCAACGTCTGCGCACTCCTCACACACATCGATACCACTCTCACCGCTGCCCTGGAGGGGGGCGACTGCGCACTGAGCGAGGACCCCGCCCTCGGCGACATGCTCGATGATCTCCTCGCAATCGATCTGGAAGCGATCGTGCGCAACCTTGATTTAACTGCACCTGTTGCAGTCTCTCACGATTCCGAGCAGCAGCCATGATGCCCTACGACTATCCCACCGATACGCCTGTCTGTCTTGCGATCGAGAAACCCGAGATCGATCGGTCTCTGCCGCAGGATCCCGACAGCATCGCCTATTACACGCGCGAGCTGATCCGCGCGATCCTGTACGGCAACGAGCTAATGGATCGGGAAGACGTCACCATCAACGTGCTGCGCACAGAGTACGGAGACGAAGAGTGGTACATCGAGGCGCATGGTTTGCAGTTCGATGAAGTCGCCACCTTCCGCGCGCTCATGGCAGACAGTTTCACGGTCTACGACGACGATTTCGAGCCTCCCGGCCGCGTGAATGAGCACAATGACAGGTGGTGGATGGGAGAAGATGCGGGAGAGGAACAGGAAGAGGATTTTTGATACATAAAGAGGGTTCCGCCGCCACTGGAGGTGAAGGGGAAGGCTCCTCTTGCTTGCATCACCCAGAGCGGCCCTCCGTGGCCGCGGTGAGAAGGCATGGATCGTTTTGCCGCACCCACGGAGGGGTGCTGCTGGGTACAAAAGAATGAAATCAGGTGATTGCCCCTTCAAGTTCCAATAATTTCCTCTTCCTCCTCTCCCCTCCCGCATACTTCCCTGCCCCTCCCCGCGCAGGAATCACCCGATGGCATGGAACAATGATCAGGAGCGGATTCTTCCGCACAGCACTGCCCACCGCTTGTGCTGCGCGGGGATGGCCGATCCGCCGCGCGAGATCGCCGTACGTTACCGTTTTCCCAAAAGGAATCCGCTTGAGCTCCTCCCAGACCTTTCTCTGGAATGCCGTGCCGGCGAGGTGCAGCTTCAAACCGGAAAACCCCCTCCCCTTCCCGCCGAAATATTCCTTGAGCTGCCGCGCGCAGGTCCGCGCGCAGGACGGTACCGTACCGGAAGGAACGCTCTTCCGCACGAATGCGATGCGTTCAATGCCGGATGCAGATCCGGTGATCTGCAACGGGCCAAGAGGGGTGGAGATCGTCACACCCTCACCCTATCCCTCTCCCACGGGGAGAGGGAAGAAAGAGTAACTAAACACGGTTGGCCCCGCCGCCACGGGGGGTGAAGGGGGAAGGCCCTGACGTCCCGCAGCTGCGGGACGTCGACGAGTCGACCCCGAATCCTTGGAGGGGTCGATGAGGAGACACAGGGCCGGGTGGAGGGGCTTTGGCGGCGGAGCGCTTTCTTTGCTTCTTTCTTTGTCGCCCTGACAAAGAAAGAAGGAGCGATGTCGATGTACTGAAATCAGACCCCCTCTCCCTTACCCTATCCCCTGCTATACTTCCCCCATGTTCTTCTTCCTGCGCAGCTCCGCGAACTCAAAAGGCATCGGCACGGGACTTCGAAACGGACTCCTCTTCAACGGCCTGCTCTGCGTGGTCTTCGGCCTGGGCATCCTCGCGGCCCCGGAGCTGCTCGCCTACATCGTCGCCGTCTTCCTCATCATCGCCGGCGTGAGTCTGCTCACGGCGTGGTGGGGAGCGAGACACTAATGCGTGGGATGGCCACCTACGGTGTCCCTCCCACGAACCCACCCTTCCCTTAAAGGAAGCGCTCCAGCGTGGGGCCCACGAGACCCACGCTTCGCGCGATTGTTTCATTGCAATGCATCTGCACGCCACCTGTGCAACAGGGTAAGAGTGAAGGGACATGGAAAGCGACACACTGAATAATCCGAAAGAAACAACCCGTTTTTTCGGCTCCGTTCCACGCTTCCATGGAACGTGTTTGATGGCTTTGACAAGCTGTAAACCAGATTTGCTTTCACTCTCCGCTCGTCCCGTTACTATGCGCGCTCCACTGAATCCCCAAGAATAGGCCTCCATGAGCATCTACTTCCGCCGCCTCCCCCTCTCGGCCATCTCTCCAGAGCCTCCCGCGCAGAACGCTACAACGAACCGCTTCGCCAGTCTCCAGCATGCCCTCGTGCTCGCGCACCGCGCACACGGAGGACAGAGGCGCCTCGACGGCAGTTCCTTCATCGGACATCCGCTGGCCGTCTTTCAGTTGCTCATGAATGCCGCGCCTCTGCTGCCCGCCGCGGCCTCCATCGCGGCACTGCTCCACGACACGATGGAGAAATCCGGCGTAAACAAACGACAGCTCGAACTACAATTCGGACAGGAAGTGGCGGATGTCGTAGAAGCCCTCACACGGAAACAGCACACCGGCGCCCCGTCCAGAGCGCAGGAGCACGAGTACCTCCTCCGGCTCACGCGCGTAAACGAGCTCTACCCGTACGCCCTGCTCATCAAGCTCGCCGATCGCATCCACAACATCGAGACGTGTCACTTCCTCCCCGCCGATCGCCGCGATCAGCTGCTCACCGTGACACGCGATCTCTACGTTCCGCTCTTCGAAGCGCAGGCCTACCGCCCAGACTTCCCGCTCGCCGGCGCCTATCAGCTTCTCTTCAAACGCCTCGTGCGGGCACTCGCGATCGTAGAGGACCTTCCTCCCATGCGGCGACCTCGGCTTGACAGGATGGCTTAAGTTTCTTTGATAACAACCATAAACACGTGCCGTTTGCACGTATCTCTTCGTAAACCAACGATTTTGACAGTCAGATAAGCCACGGGGACAATGTGAAGTTGATCCTATGACGCCCAAGCCGTCCGCTTTCGCGCTCCTGCATCAGGTGTTCGTCCTCGACGCCTACCTCAAACGACGGGTCCCGACCGCGCGCGCGAATGCACTCGTCCGCTCCCTGGTCACTGACCTCCTCAAGACCCTTCACATGCGGGAGCTCGGACCCCTGCGCGTCTACCCCGCCACCGATCCGCGCGCGCCGGGGTGGTCCTTCCTGCAACCCATCACCACCAGTCACGTAAGCGGTCACTACTTCGACTGCGAAGACGGCTCTCCCCACATCCGTATCGACATCTACAGCTGCGCGACGGTGCAGTGGCGCAAAGCCATCTCTGCCCTCCACAAACACCTGTCACTCGGCGAGTGGCGTGCGACATTCATCGACCGCCAGATCGATGATACAAGCGCGGAACGGCTTGTTCTGGACATCCGCGGAAAAGGAACGACGGTACTTGACGAATACAAGCTATCAGTGCAGAATAGATCACTTTACGGCTCTAAGCGCTCCGCCCATGCGAGCGCCTGACGCACCACCCTTCCCCACCACTGTATGCACCTGCCGCAATCCGACTACCTGAAGGACACCATCGATCACCTCGATCCCAAGAGCTTCGACGCCGTTCCGATCATCGAGGGGATGGAGAAGATGGCCTTCCAGGCCCGGAACCTTGCGCGTGCCAGCAAGATCTTCAATCAGATGGTGGTGGAGAAAGACTGCATGAATATCCTGACCCTCGCGGGCTCGCTCATCTCCGCAGGCCTGAAGAAAGTCCTCACGACGCTCATCGAGACGAACATGATCGACTGCATCGTCTCCACCGGCGCGAACATGGTGGACATGGACTTCTTCGAGGGTCTCGGCTTCCGCCACTACATCGGTGATCCGAAGGCCGACGATCACGAGCTGCAGCAGCGTTTCATCGACCGCATCTACGACACCTACATTTCCGAGTACGAGCTGCGGGTCTGCGACGCGACCGTTTCGCTCGTGGCAGACCGCCTGCCGCCCAAGCCGCACTCCTCGCGCGAGTTCATGGCGGCCCTCGGCGCCTACCTCTCCGAGCAGGATCTCGGCAAGGATTCGCTCCTGCGCCTGTGCTACGAGAAGCAGGTCCCTATCTTCGTCCCCTCGCTCTCCGACTGTTCCGCGGGATTCGGCCTCACGTTCCACCAGCAGAAGCGGCCGACGTCCTATATGACACACGACTCCGTGCATGACTTCTCCGAACTCACCAAGCTCGTCTCCGACGCCAAGACCACGGGGATCTTCATGGTCGGCGGCGGCGTACCGAAGAACTTCACGGCGGACACCGTCGTCTGCGCCGAAACCCTGGGACTCCCCATCAAGATGCACAAGTACGCCATCCAGCTCACCGTCGCCGATGAGCGCGACGGAGCCCTCTCCGGTTCCACGCTCAAGGAAGCGCACTCATGGGGCAAGGTGGATCAGGGGGCGGAGCAGATGGTCTTCTCGGAGGCCACGCTCTCCATGCCGCTGCTCGTGAGCTATGCGTACCACAAGGGTGCGTGGAAGGCGCGCAAAGAGCGCAGGCTCAATCGTTCCTTCCCGACCGTCACGCTCCTCTCCGAGGATGCCAAGTCTCCGGGACTCATGGAGACGATGAAGGCCAAGAAGGAGCTGAAGCAGGCCCTCGTGGCGGGGAAGAAGTGAGAGGTGTTTTTTCAGTAAGATTCAATCTGAAGGATCTTGATGAAGACCTTGGTGTGAATCTACATTCTAGCCTTTAATATTTTCATCGCCCCGTGCATCGGTCCATTTGCCGGGGAGATCCTATATTTCAGAAATATCTTTGGAAATATGAGTCATCCAATATCCCAGAAAATCAATGTCGAGTCTGTAGGTCACTTTTTCTGAATTACTATTTTCATTATGTAAGAATACTTCGTAATTACCCTTTCTCCAAGATAGCCAAACAGACCAATCACGTGCACGCGGCTGCCAGCCATTTTTCCCGAATTGCCCATCGTAATATTTCGCGACTCCCACGAAAGAACCAGTAGCTGTTATGAACATTGAGACATTCGGCGGTATTTCCATACCATTCCCACCACTGTATTTTTGTTCGATAATTGTCGACCCCGGATATTGCATTGAGAGGACAGATGCCGCATGTTCTCTCTGTAAACGCATGAGAAATCCCCTCAATTCTGCATATCCAATGCTGACCACGATAAATATCGTGAACACCAGCAGGGAAACCCACACTTTCAGAGGAGGGATCCTGCCCATCCAACCAAACACTAAGCCAATAGTGACACCCGCAATCGGAAATATTGGGAATATGACGAAGAACGTTAGATGTTCCACAAACAATACCCAGATGAAGAAGGGCACACAAAGCCCCATGAGTGTTCCGAAGAATATACTGAGTAAGCGATTGGGCATGTCAAACTGGAGGAACATACAATCTTATTGGGTTGATAGCACGCTTGGCAAATACCAATTCCCTACTTCGTCGGCGTTCTGCCAATTATTATTAAAAGTTTCTGTGGGCCGCCAAGCGTCATCTAGCTGTACACCTGAGGCACGAATTATCTGCGATGCTATATCATCACAATTTTGAATAAACGGTTCGTAACTACTGATCAAATGGTCACTGGCCTCCATGAAGGCTGATCTGATGGAAGATGTATCATTAACATTCCAACGAAGATAATGGTTATACCGCTGGAGTTGCTGAGAAGAACGAGCCTCTGCGAGCGTTGCGAAGAAGTCAGCATCCATATTATCACTAGCGGTAAGGAATTTGCCTCTCCCATCCGTTGCGCCATAGCCAAACGAGAAGTAGTACCACCCCTCACTATCTGATCCCATAATCATAGCTGCATGTCCGGCACCAACTAACACGTCTGTATCGAGTAGGTAGTACACGCTATAGCCTCCTCCATCCAACTCAGCACTCACGGCTTCAGTGGTGTTCCCGGAGAACAGTGATGCGAAGTACTCATCAAGCTTACCGTCCTCTTTCAGTCGTAAGAGGCCGCGCGCATTGGCACGCTCTTCCACTGTCATGGACTGAAGACGCTCGTTCAGGCGGGCAGTAACTCGTTCCTTGATCGTATTTTGAACGACTTCCCTTGCATCGACTTCTGCCTTTTGTACCCCTACCTCCTGCACCCAATCCGCCAACGCCAGTAACCCCTCCCGTGCCGTGACCACACCACCACTCGAAGCCTGAATGATTTCCGGTTGCGCATAGGCAACCGTCGTCCCCACCTCTTCACCCCCCGCCAATGCAATCGCACGGTCGCGCTGGACATTCAATTGCCCACAAGCCGCGAGGATGAGCTTCGCATGGGTATCGGTGGCCATCATCAGCACTTCTTCCGTCTTCCCTGCGATCCTCGCCAGCCTCCGCACCTGCCCTTCATCCAAATATCCCACGTACCCATTCGCAGCGGAGGCGTAGAGAACATCCGGGGCGGGGGCCTGCCCGAGGACATCCTTCTGATAGGCCGGGTTGTTCGCAATCTCGTTGTTATTGGCAGAGAGTCGATCCTGCTCCGCCTGCTTGTAGGCCAGCATGTTGAGAGTGTTCTCCTCACTGTAGAGACGCAGGGCGTCTGCGAGGATGGCCTGCTCATCCGTGGGGAACTGCCTGCCGATACCCACCATGATCTCCGTGATGTAGCGCAACGTGCTCACGCGCGCGATCGTCGTACGAAGACCCTCGAGAAGCACATCCTGATCCCCTCCATGCTCCACGGAGCGGTACACCTCCATGGCGGCATGGAGAACTTCCCCCACCCCGTCGTAGTAGGCGTACATCTGGCTCTCGAGCGCATCGGCCGTGAGCTTCTGCGTTGTCGCATCTGCATAAGGGTACCGCGCATCGACGAGGGCGCGGATCTCCCACGTCTCGATCTTCCACTGAGGATTGCAGCGCTCGTAGAGATCGGCCGCCTGCAGGCGCTTGAGCGCCGGCATCCCGCTCACATCCGTCGTCGTGAGATTCATCTGCGCATCGAAGACTTGCACAGCCGCCTGCGCAGTCGCGAGATCTCCCTTCAGTCGCTCGATGCCAGCCAATCCCCTCCCCGCTGTCATTTCTGCCTGACTCACTGCATCCCACTGGCTCTCCTCCGTCACGAGAGAGAGGGTCGTGCCGTTCCAGTCGACCTCCAGCGATGTGATGGACTGAGAGGAGGAGGGACCGAAGAGGGCGAGGGGGTAGCGGCCGGGAGGAGTCACTCTGTTCATGGTCACCTTGGCCATGGCCAGCTCCGTCCCGCCGGGATGGCTGAGAGTCGTCTGCTGGAGGATGCCCCCCGCCCCTCCGATGACGACGGTACTGCTCTCCTGCGGACTGGCGAGGGAGACGAGGACGGTATTGCCGTGAATCTCGGCGACTTTGAGACTGGGGGCGATGGGAGCTTCGATGGTCTCAGAGGCGTCGAGGAGAGCTTGTGTCATGGTGAGCTCTGTCGAACCACGAGCCGAGACGTCTTGTTCCTCCTGCGCCGATGCAACGCTTGGTGTGTCATCCTTCGACGGACTCAGGATGACAGGCTCCGCGTCTTCTTGTGGAATCTCCTCCATCACCGCATCCACGGCCGCAACAGTCGCCTGCGTTCTTACTTGGACAGTCGGCACGTCGCTTGAGAAGACCACCCCTCCGCGATTGACGAATGTATTGCCGCTCAAGGCGGCATCGGTGAGGGCACTGTCATTGAATCGCCAGTCACTGACGAGCCCCGCCTCGTCTCCTCTCAGCTCCATCCTGCGGTTCGCTGCGATCTCTTCCCCCGAGCGGGTGACAGCCCACACCCGCATCTCGTCGATCTGTCCGTCGAAGGTCTCCCCGAGGAAGTTACCGATGGCGGCATCCGCGGCGCTGTCCTTGATCGTCTGGGGGAACCCTGTCATCGATCCGATCTGCTCTCCGTCTACGTACACGTCCACCGTGCCGGAGGATGCCCGGAAGGAGAAGGCAACGTCGTACCATGTCCCGGGCTGAAAAGTATAATCAATGGTTTTCGACACGACGTTCGTCCCATCGGAAGAGAGGTTCACGCAGATCTTAGGGGTCCCGCCGAGGTTGATGTACACGAAGGCATAGGCGCGGCCTGCGGAGGCTCCGCCCGTCCACTTGGAGAGGAAAGGACGATACTCATCCGTTCCCGGCGCACTCTCCATGCGGAACCGGCACTCCACGGTGAAGTCTCCCGCGAGGTCGAGACCCTTCTGGCTCGCATCCGGGATAGAGAGATACTGGCTGCTCCCGCGCTCGAGGTCGATGGCCCCCTGCAGAGCACCAGCCGTCTCCGTCTGCAGATCCCCTACAGGCGACACCGTACTCATCATCTGCCGTCCTTCGAGGTCTTCGTAGCGCAGGTGGCGTTCGGGGGAGGCCATGGGGATGGCGGGGGAAAGGCACTATCATTGAACATCCGGGAGGGGGGCGCCGGAATGCGTGCGGGGATATCTCGCAGGAGAGGGGCTAGGCTATCCGCAGCCGCAAGCCAAGAAAGGCGTTCCGTTGGGGGATGGAACGGTATGGATGTATGGCTGTCAAAAACACGAACGAGGCGATAGGCAAGGCTATTCCAGCAGACTCCGCCAAAATGCACCATACCAATTACAACCTCCGCAGGCGCATCTTCCTGAGAATTTCGGATAATAGCGGCCTATGGACTGCGACAAAACGCATTAAAACAAAAGACGAAAATAGCCCGATAAAGAATAATAAGGGGTTAAATGTCTCGCTCGACAGTCGAGAGACTTCACTCGCATCAATATCTATCCCTATCACGGCAACAGTCTCCCCATTTCCCTCTGCGATTGGAGCATGACCTGCGATCCATGTTCCCCAAGGATCTTCATACGGAGCCTCATCGGCTGTAGATTCTCTCTGCCCTCGAACAAGGGCTGAGTCCGGATAATCCTTGTCGTAGAAACCATAGCCGGGTGGCACAGTGTCGTTCCTCAGTCCATCCTCATTGAGATCGGCATCTGCATGGATATCGAGTGAGTCAGCATCGGCAACGAATTGGTAGAAGTAGGGATCTTCCGTCGGACGCAGGATGTAAGCGTAACGCACCTCCTTGTTTCTCCGGCGGATATCCTGCAATTGCTCCACCACTTTTCTGTAGACAGGCTTCCTGGCATCTTCGATACCTTGAAGCTCACGAAGATCATCCGCATCAAATTCTGGCGCGGCTGTAGCCGCGATGGCTTCCACTTGTTCACGTACACGCTGCAGATTGAGATTGTAATTGTGCCGATAGAAGCCATAGGTAATAGCTGCAGCGAGAAGCGTGCAAGTGCCAAGGAGCATGAACGTTTCCCGTGACCGCAGTATCCTGAGCAAATCGAGGAACAGCGGCCGGTTGAAGGCGGCCAGACGGATGAAGACGAAGAGCAGGAAGAAGCCGAGGAAGTAGTAGATAGGGAAGAACGTTTGCTGAGTGAGATCATGTACTTGCTGAAGATCGATATCGACGAACAGCACTGCCACTGCTTTTCCTTGGGAGTCGAAAATCGGCGCCGTTGAATCGTAATACTCGCCCCATTCATCTCTGATAAGAATCGACGTCGGCTGTATCAGCCTCTCCTCAAGATAGGGATCTTCATGCGGATATTTCTGCCCAGGCATCGTCAGCTGCTCGCTTTCTTCGATGACGCCATTCCCATTCAGATCTATATCCGGATCGCCGAAATCGGCATCCGCAACCACTTCCCATGCCGGATTCTTGAGACCGGTCGGTCGATCAATGTAGGCGAACTTCACATTTTCATTCTGCGACTTGATGAGCTGCAATTGCTGAACGAATTTCATGAACTCCGGTTTCTTCACATCTTCCTTGGTATGGAGCTGATCGATATCCCTGGCATCGAATTCCGTCGCGGCGGTCACGGCGATGGCCATGGACCGCTCGCGGACCCGCTCGGTATTGAGCCAGACATTGTGCCGCCAGAGGCCGAAGGTGATGCCCGCCGCAAGCACAGCGCATGCCGTGAAGAGAATGACGCTCTCGCGGCTCAGGAAGAACTCCCGCACGGAAGACAGTGTCTTGGCACTCAGCGAAATCGACGCATTCTGCTGTACAGAGGATACAGGCTGGACCGGCGCGCCCGCGGCGGCTTTGGCCTTGCGCCACGTGACCTCGAAGAGCTCGCGCTCCGAGCGTGCGAGCGCCGCGGAACGGATGAAGTACGCCTTCTCCTCGCTCACGGTGAAGCACGCCACCGTATCCCCCGCGATGATCTTCTCGAAGTCATAGGGAAACTCGCTCTCCGGCACGAGGACGGTCTCGCGGTACTCGAAGGCGTCGCGCGAGCGGTAGCGGCGGCTCAAGGGAGTGTCCTGCGCGATGACGCGCGAGAAGATAGAGCGCTTATGGCGCTCGCGGAAGTACTGCACGCGGAAGTCGCGCAGAGGGTCCTCCTCCTCGCGGCAGGTGACGGGATAGAAGCGCAGCAGCTGCTTGTCCTTCACAGATTCGAGGAGCTTACGATACGCCTTCTCCACACCCTCGCGGCCCTCGAAATACTCCATCTCCGGGCGCGTCTGATCGGCCTTGAGCGAGGCGATGAAGGATTCGAAATCGCGCTCCTTGCGGGTCAGCATCTTGCGCTTCACCTCCATGTCTTCGCGCATCCACTGAAGGACCGCATCGAGGGACTTCACGAGATACTTGGGCGTATCGTTGAAGGTCTCGCGCGTCACGATGCCGCGGCTCATGAGCTTCTTGACCGCCTGATCGAGCACGCCGGTGGATTTGCCGGTTTTCGCGGCGAGTTCGCGCAGCGTGAGCGCCTCCCCTTCGAGGAGCTTGCGGAGCGCCATGATTTCGGTCGGTGCGAAGCCCGCCTCCGTGAGGTGGGCCTCGACGCTTGCGGGTAGGCCAGTCATACAATCCTGTACTCTACCAGATATTCATGTCATGTAAAGTATACATGATCACTGCAAACTACCTCTATAGAAAGTCAATGCATGGCTCTGTCTTGCGGCGCGCGCCCGCTCTCGCTGACCCAGTGCGTTCCGTGGAGGTGTGGAACGGTACTTTTGGCATCCTAAAGCCAAGAAACGACAAATCACCCCTTCATCCTCAGTCCTCTAGGCTCACGAGTCAAATGCACGTCATCCTGAGCCTGTCGAAGGACGGGCGCGGTGTCACAAATGGTCTAGGTAGTGTTCACATAAAAACTTGCACGCCGCGGCCGCGGAGGGCCGCTCCTGATGAAGATTTTTGCATTGCACCCAGCAGCACCCCAGAGTTTATCCTGAGCCTGACGAAGGGTGGGTGCGGCGATTCAAGCTCAATATAGTCTGGAAGCCATGCGATATGTGAACACTACCTCGCCCTGTTTTTGTAAAAAAGCTACAGTGATAGCGATGCGTTCCGCATTCATCAGCAAACCACGGCTTCAGCGGGCAAAAGATACGTTCGCGGTTTCAAAAAGGCTCACCGGAATGATCTGGGACATGGATAAGCGACTGTTCATCGTCTCCGTCTTGAGCGCCCTCGTTCCGAGTGTGGTCCCATTCGTCAATGCCTATATCTACAAACTGATCATCGACACGGTCATCGCAGGGTTGGGGGATCCGATGACAATCAATGTGCGATATATCGTCATACTTCTCACAACTCGTATCGTAACCTATTTCCTGCTCGATGCCTCTTTCAGCACGCAGCACTACATGGAACGGCTGCTCTGGACCAGGTTTCCTATCTACTTGAATATTCGGTTGTTCGGACGCATCGCGCAATTGGATATCGAGAAATTTGAAGATCCCGCCTTCCGTGACCGCCTCGAACAAGTCAGAGATTCATGGTACAGGCCGCAGAACCTCATCACGGGGCTTCTCTTCATGGTGCAAAGTTTGTTCCAATTCCTCATCGCCTTCATTGCCATCCTCACATTGAATTGGATCCTTCTTCTTCCGGTGATCCTGATTTCCATTCCCGAGTTTCTCTCCCGACTGTATGAATCACAAGCGGAATGGTCCATCTGGGATTGGCATAGCCCGCGAAAAAAACGGTATTCGTATCTTTCGCATATGCTGCAGGGCGCCCAGCACATCAAAGAACTGCGTATCTTCAAGCTCGCGCCGCTCTTCATCAAAGAAACAACGGGCGTGCAGGAGGAATTCTACAAAGACAACAAAAAGGTGGCGACAAAAGCATTTCTGTTGCGATTGCTTTTCAACCTGTTTTCCACCGTCGTCCTGATCGGCATCGAAATCTATGTCATCCTGCTCGCATTTATGCGGCGGGTGACGATCGGCGACATCAGCTTCTACACTCAGATTGTCAGCAATTTTCAAAACGGCCTGGGTGGATTTCTGCGCAATCTCAACGATGTATTTGAAGCGAGCTTATACGTGAAGAGCTTTTTCGAGGTGATGGATACTCCGCGGGCTATTCAATCGCCCAAACAGGCCAAGTTGCCGAAACTTGAACATGCCCCCTCCATCACATTTGATCATGTCTCCTTTCGCTATCCGGGAATGCAGCAGGATGTATTGCACGATTTTTCTCTCGCCATACAGCCGAAAGAAAAAGTGGCGTTCGTTGGGGAAAACGGCGCTGGCAAAACAACAATCATCAAGCTGCTTGCGCGTTTCTATGATCCCACGGAGGGCCGCATTCTGGTCGATGGCATAGATGTGCGGGAACTCGACTTGGAACAGTGGCACCGGCAACTCGCCATCCTCTTTCAGGACTTCAACCGTTACGAAGATACTGCAAAAAACAATATCTATTACGGCAACGTGCTCCGCAGCCTGGATATGAAAGAAATCGAGCGCGCCGCAACGGATGCCGGAGCGAAGGCGGTGATCGCGACGCTGGAAAGAGGCTACGAACAAATCATCGGGCGCATGTTCGAATCGGGCACAGAGCTCTCCGTAGGACAATGGCAAAAAGTTGCATTGGCTCGCGCCTATTTCCGCAATGCCCCCGTGCTCATTCTCGATGAACCGACCGCGGCCATCGATGCGAAAGCAGAGGCCGAGATCTTCGAGCGCGTCGAGGAACTCTGCAAAGACAAGACCGTTCTGCTCATTTCTCATCGCTTCTCCACCGTACGCATGGCCGACCGCATCGTGGTCATCAACGAGGGAAAGGTTCTTGAGCAAGGCTCGCATGACGAACTCATGGCGCATAAGGGCTTGTACGCTGAATTATTCAACCTTCAGGCGAGGGGGTATCAGTAGCTTAAATAACCTCTGAAAAACTGCCAATTTGTCACCCTGAACGGAGTCGAAGGGCGGCACCGCGTGTCTATGGTTCGTGGTTCGACTACGCTCACCATGACACGAGCTCACCATGACACGCTTCCCTAGGCATGAAGGGAACGTTCATGACATTTTTCATCGTTTCCAGAGTCCTATTTCCCATACACCCCTTGTCTGTGTCCGACTCGTAAGACCACCACCGTCACTGTTTCCCGATAGACCGTATAGATGATGCGATACGGCCAGACGCGCAGCGACCAAGCCCCCTCGTAGTCCCCCTGCAACCTCTTCCCCGCGAAGGGATTCTCCCGAAGGACGGCAAGGACCGCCAGCACACGCTGCTGATCCTTCCTGCGAAGAGCAGCGATGTCTTTCTCCGCCCGCTTCTTGAGGACCACCGCGTACATGCTCAGAGTTTGAGCCGCTTTCTCAGAGCGTCAAGACCGATGACGCCCTTGGGGCGCTTCCCCGCTTTCATGTCCTTGATGCCCCTGCGGATATCCCTTGTCAAAGTCGGGTCGGGATCGGCCATGATCTCCATCGCCTCCTGCCAGCCTTCGTATTCCTCGAACGACATGACGACGACCTTCGGCAGTCCATCGTGGGTAATCACCACGGATACACCCGGATGCTCCGCCGTAGAGATGACGTCGTAGAATCTCCTCCGGGCCTCCGTGGCAGTGATGCACTTATCCATGCGTACATTGTAGCGTACGCTTCCCTTCCCCTCAAGGGGAATATTCCTGGCTGTTCACATAAAGGAACCTCTGAAAAACGATGCGATTTGTCACAGTGAGTCCGTCGAACTGCGACAAATCGCCGCATGTCATGGTTCGACGAACTCACCATGACACGCTTCTCGTGTTTTTCAGAGGTTCCTAAACAATATATTCGAGCTTTTAAGCCAAAATATTCCTTGAACGCCGCACCCGGGAACGGGTGCTGCTGAGTGCAAATTATCCCCAACAGCAGCCCGGAGCCTGTCCTGCCTGCCCATCCGTAGCTCCGAAGGAGCGAAGGTGGGAGCCTGACGAAGGGTGGCTGCGACGTAACGACCAATTCCTTCTCACCGCGCCCAGGGACGGGCGCTCTGGGTTATGTCGTATTTCTACAAGATACCTATTGTCTTCAGTCCTCTTCCCTCGGTCCCAAGTCCTACTCCACCGGAATCCACACCTCCACCGTCGTCCCCTTCCCTTCTAAGGAGTGGATGTGGATCTTGCCCCCCAGCTTATCGATGACCTCCTTCACGACGAAGAGGCCGAGGCCGTTGCCCGTGGGTTTGTACTGCCCCGCATTGGAGCCGCGGACGAACTTGCCGAAGATGCGGCTCAAGTCCTCAGTCGGGATGCCGCACCCCTGATCTTCCACCTCTATGACCGCCCAGTTGCCCTTGCGGTGCGCGCGCAGCGCGACGGATGCCTTCTCAGGCGAGAAGGTGATGGCATTGCGCAGGAGCTCCCTCAGCACCCCCACGATGACGTTGCGATTCACTTCGATGAAGATCTCCTCGGGGACATCGACGGAGAGTTTCTGGGAGCGGCGGGTGAGATCTGCCTCCTCGATCTTCGCGACTTCGTCGAGCACGGACTGTAGCGTGATGTGTTCCCGTCGGTAGGAATTGACGTTTCGGCGGATCTGATCGGCCTGCACGAGCCCCTCGAAAACGTTCTGGAGGATCTCGATGGCTTCCTGCACGTTGCGACCGTGTTCCCGCACCTCCTCGGGATCGCACGCATCCTTGCCGGCCGTCTCCTGCAGGTCCTCCTCGTACCACTTGAAAGCAGTGAGGGGCGTGCCGATCTGGTGCATGACGAGCTGGAGGAGGCTCGTACGCTCGTTCTCGAGTTGCGTGAGCGCGGCGATGCGGCGATGGGAGAGAGCGATGTACAGGAGACCGGAAAGCATCCCGGCAAGCAGGAGGAAGAGCACGAGCGCCACGGGCGAGAAGATGCTCGTCGCAAGTTCGTAGTAGCGATCCGCCGACATGTCGATGCCGATGATGCCCGCGACGGATTGATCCGCACGCAGAATGGGCGCGTACCCCGAGACGGTGGCCCCCCACTGATCCTCCGTGACGTCGTCGTCGGTGGTCGGCCTGAGGAAGGCTTCCCCCTGCAGTTTCGGAACCTGAGAAACATCGTACGGTTCGCCCGGTCCCGGGACCGATTCGGACGCATCGAGCGTGCCGTTGCCGTCCTCATCCAGTTCCGCAAACGGCGTCAGGCTGTCCGCATCCGCCACGAATTCGAGACGCAGGGGGTCATCCGTCTGCCGGAGGAGGTAGACGGAATTGATATTCGGATCCGCCTCGAGCACATCTTTCAGTCTGCGCGCCAACTTAAGGAAATGCGGCGTCTGCGCGTCCCTGGCCGTGCGAAGCGTATCGAGTTCCTCGCCTTCGAAGAGCTGTGCGCTGATCGTCGCGACCGTCTGCAGGCGATCCTTGAGCCTCAGCTCCATCGCGGAGCGGCCCTGCGCATAGAAGAGGATGCCGAGGAAGATGACGACCGCAAGCAGAAAGCCCGCCACCGCGACGGTGGAGATGGTCTGGTAGTGCGCTCTGATGAACCGGAAGAGGTGCATGGAGGGAAGGAGTGTCTACGAACCGGCAACCCACTCGTAGGTCTCTTTGGAGATGAGCTTCTCCTTGAGCAGGCGTTTGGCATCCTGTTCGAAGGTGAACATTCCCAGCGACCAACCGGCCTGCAGGACGGACTTCATCTCCTGCACGCGGTTCTCGCGGATGATGTTGCCCACGGCGGGCGTATTGATGAGCAATTCCCGCAGCGCGATGCGCCCTCCGCCCTCTTTGGGCAGGAGCCTCTGGGCGAAGATCGCCCGCAGCGAGAAGGAGAGCTGTGTGCGAATCTGGGGCTGCTGATGCGGCGGGAAGACATCGATGATGCGATCCACTGTCTGGACGGCATTGGGCGTGTGGAGGGTGGCGATGACGAGGTGACCGGTTTCCGCAAGGGTGAGGGCCGCGGCGATCGTCTCGAGATCGCGCATCTCGCCGACCATGATGATGTTCGGATCCTGCCGCAGGACGCGCTTGAGGGCTTCTGCGAAGGACAGGAAATCCTCGCCGAGCTCGCGCTGGCGGATGAGGCCTTTGCCCGTCAATTGGATGAACTCAACCGGATCCTCGAGGGTCACGACGTTCACCGCGCGGGCGGAGCGGATGTGCTTGATTATGGACGCCATCGTCGTGGATTTGCCGGCACCCGTGGGGCCGGTGACGAGCAGGAGACCGTCCGGCAGATCGAGGAGCTTGAGCATCTCTTCCGAGAAGCCGATCTGCTGGAGCGTGGGAATTTCGTTGGGGATGATGCGCGCCGCGAGGCCGAGGTGGCCGCGCTCGAAGTGGCAGTTCACGCGTAGGCGGATGCCGGTGCAGAGCTCGTAGGATGCATCGATTTCGCGTTCGGTCTTGAGGCGTTGGAAGGCGTTCGCACCGAGTACGCTCTTGACGAAGCTCTCCACGGCACCGGCCGTGAGCTTCTCTTTGCCCTGTTCTCTGAGCACGCCGTCGATCCGGAAGACGACGGGGCTGCCAACGACGAGGTGTACGTCGGACGCACCGGCGTCGTGGGCTTTCTGGAAGATTGATTGGGGTGTGAGAGGCATCGAGATAGTATAGCGGTTTTTGGCTGAAGATTCAAGGAATAGGTCTATCGCCTCACCCCCTTGATCCCCCTCTCCATCCCGCCCCATTATCTACAGAGAGAGCGAGAAGAGTTGAGACTAACATGCGCCTCACCCCCTTGATCCCCCTCTCCATCCCGCCCACTCGCCCACATGGAGAGGGGGAAATCCTTGGCCTTCGATTGAAGGCGAGTTACCTTCCATCCCTTATGCAAGTTGCAGATACCTCCCGGCAACAGCGTCAACGAAAAGCCATCTATGCACGATGTCTTCGCAAACGGATGACTCGAGCCGAAACCGTGCTATGGGGCGCTCTCCGCAACCGCAGATGTGCCGGTCTCAAGTTCCGGCGGCAGGCTCCCATGGAATGGTTCGTTGCTGATTTTCTCTGCATCGACCGAAGTCTGGTCATTGAAATCGATGGAGGTGTACACGCTCAACAACGAAAGTACGATCGGGAACGAGAAGATATCTTGCATAGAAAACGACTCCGCGTCCTTCGTTTTTCGAACGAACAAATTCTGCACAATCTCCAGCAAGTTCTGCATATCATCAAACAGTCATGTTGTCCCCCCCTCTCCCCGCGGGCAGGCGGAGCGGGGAGGGAGAGGGGGTAGGGGGGAGGCAATTTTGAAACATGTCATTCCCCCTCTCCCCGCAGGCAGGCGGAGCGGGGAGGGAGAGGGGGTAGGGGGTGAGGCCAGAGGCTATGCCGCCTTCCTCAATTTCACCACCATCCTCGCGATCTTCTCGGCATCCGTCTCATCGAGACCCCGATCCGTCGCCTCCTCCGCCCAGAAGGACACCGCCTCCTCTTCGAGCTCCCGCGGGTCCGACTCGCTCTGATCGCGGACCTCTTCCATCAAAGAAACGCGCTCGTCCAAGAGCGTGAGGATCTGGCGATCCACCTTCTCGAGCTGTTCCTGTGCTTCCGAAACCGTCGTCATCATTGATGAAAAGAATTCGGGCGTATCTTCGCCAAGGAATAATAAAATGCAATGGAACGACGTTGCATTTTTTCGGATTTGTACCGTCCCGTATCTAGAACAAGACGGGGTGGCGCGACAGCCCCCGAAAGGGAAAGGAGGGAAGGGGGAGGGAAACCGTAGGTTTCCCTCCCTGCTTGGCCGTCAGGAGGG
>Ga0208246_1000042_pt1 | contig 143001 bp, 164 predicted proteins | sample RifOxyD2_FD_184039 | JGI IMG/M metagenome (GOLD analysis project Ga0208246, IMG submission 184039) | Soil microbial communities from Rifle, Colorado - Rifle Oxygen_injection D2 (SPAdes) | ecosystem: Environmental > Terrestrial > Deep subsurface > Rock core/Sediment | place: Rifle, Colorado... | reverse complement strand
TGCACTAATATTGGTGTTAATTCTGAAACCCATGATAAATCCTTTTATCGCAAGAGCATTTTGCTCTTAAGTTAGTTCAGCGTCCTTGCTGTTATAAACTATATCGGAAAATATACTAAAAGGTTTAATGGTTAGGGAGAAATTTGTATCCAACTGGTGGTATTGATGTCATAAATTTTTGTTACGTTAGTATCACGTAGAAATAAGATGGTTCCATTAATAGGTGAAGTTGGAAGTGGGTCCGTAGAAAGTGCCACGATTGCACTGTTATAACCGCGTGTTTGGGTGGCAACTTCCGAGCCGTTATAGAGTTTTAAGTGGTTGGTTTCACCAATTCCAATTTCGAGCATAATGTCATCGTTTTGTGCTATTGAGTCATTTTCATCCGTATCTAATATACCGTCTTCTCCTCGGCTGATAAGACGACCTAACACATTGAGGTTAGGAGATATTTGGACTTTTGTATTGGCATAGGTTGAGTTATTGTTATCGGTACCGTAATCATACGTAGCATAGAAAATATTTCTTCCCCATGCATCTTTTCCTAAACCTATGACTACCGGAACCGTAGAATTTACCTCTTTAAGCAGTTCAAAATAAGAGTCATTATCCGGATTTGCTGCGGCGTTGAGCAAACGGCTCCGGATGACTTCAATCATTGTTTTACTGTTTTGTTGTTTGAGGGTGTTGCCTTGTATAAGGGTATAATAGCCCATTGTCGCAAGAACAGCGGCAAGAATTCCAGCCATTATGATAGCGACCATGACCTCTACTAGCATAAATCCTTTTCTCATTACGCTCGTCCTGCTTGGTTGATAACCTCTTGTTGTATCAAAACTTGAGTCAAGACAATGGTAAAAAACTCGACGAATACAGCAAAGGCTAACAATAAGATAGCCATTATCGTGATGATACGAAAAAACTTGGTTGCCATGGTGAGAGCATTCAATCGTGCTCGGTCTGCAAATTGTCCTAACATATCACTCAATTGCGCGACGTTGCCTGCTCCGGCGAGTAATTGCTGTTCAATATTTTCGAAAAACGGGATAATCCAGAAGTTCTTTTCACCTCGGCTCACTTGGGATAAAATACCTTCAAACTGTCTTGCTATATGGGGTACGAGGGTGCTGTTTGCAGCAGTTTGAAAGGCAATTTTTAAGGAAACCCCATTTTTTAACATTTCACTGAGCAAGCTCAGCAATATGAATTTTTCAAAATACTCAATAATTTTTGAAGCCATAGGAAGATGAGAAGCCGCTCGTTTAGCTAATCCTTGTATTACTTCTGTATAGCTAAAGAGGGCTATCATCACAACAAAAAAATAGAACGAAAAGAGAAGAAGTCCGCCAAAAAGAACATTGCTTAACACTTCAGCCATATTTAAATGCTCCACGATAACTTCATAAATCTTAGGATCATACGTTTTGGCTTCGGATAAATGAAAAGGGACAGCAAAAAAACGGACAAAAATGATAATAATGGCGGTCAATGAGAAATAGATTAAAGGGAGGGCTATTTTGTCATTTGATTCTTGGTGAAATTTATTTTTGATCTCTAGATAATTTACGACCGATTTTAGAGTTTTAACAAACGATCCCCCTTTTTCCGCCATAGCTACAAACTGAATAATATCGGGGGAGGGCGAGACATATCGTTCTACTGCTTTTGAAAAAGAGGCACCCTCTTGTATGGAGCGGGTAATATTTTCATAGGCAGTACGTTCATCTTTATTTTCCGTTGTGTTTTGTAGCAATGTTAATGCGTTGGTGAGACTTTTACCGTTTTCCAATGATAGCTGAAGGGTTTTTAAGAGGGTTAGGATATCAGGTTTCATGGACGTATCCTAATGACAACAATTCACTGGAAAGCGTTTCATAATCACACAATCCCATTTCAAACAGATAAGCGGCTGACTGAAAATAGCTAAACGTGATGAAATGCTCCCACGCTTTGAAAACCGTACTATTTTTAAGGGCAAGGTAAAATTGATAACGTACTTTCATGTCTCCTGGGATGAATACCATATCCATGAGTAATGCTCGTCCGCTGTAGCCGGTAAAATTACACCGTATACATCCTCCTTTTTCAAAGCCATGATTTTCTGTTGCGAAAAATGTTTTTCCATCTTCGACGCTACATGGCTGTTTGCAGGTACAAAGCTTTGGAATAAGGCGCTGTGCGACGACACCGCTGAGTGAATAGGCAAGGATAAAAAGATCGCCCCCCTCATCACGGATACGCTCCATCGCCATGAAACTGTTTGGGGTATGCAGTGTTGAGAAAACCATATGCCCACTGTGCGCGGCTTTGAGTCCCGTGAGGATCGATTCACGATCACGCATTTCCCCGATAACGATGACGTCAGGATCTTGACGCATAATCGATTTCATCCCTTCGGCGAATGTAAAACCACTGGCATCATTAATCTGATACTGGGTAACGAAATCGATTTTGTATTCGATCGGGTCTTCAATGGTGTAGATAATCTCATGGAGTCGGTCACGCTGGTTTAAAATTGCATTAAGGGTTGTTGTCTTTCCGCTTCCGGTAGGACCTACAACGAGAAAGAAGCCGCTCGATTGGTTGACGAAATGGTGCACGTGCTCTGACATCGGGTGGCTTTTTGGAAAGAGTGAATTGAGAGATTTAATATTAGTGGATTTGTCTAAAATACGTAATACGATATTTTCTCCATACTGGGAGGGGGCAATCTCGATACGAAAATCGATGGTGCGATTTTCGTATTCACGTGAAAAACTTCCCCCCTGTGGTGCATAAACATTAATCATATCGATATTACAGCGCTCTTTTATAATCAGGGCAAAGCGTCCCGCGAGTTCATGATTGAGAAGGTAGCGAGCTACGATTTTTCCGTCAATTCGATAGCGAAGCCAGTAAAACGATTCGTAGGCATTGATATGAATATCACTGGCAGAACGCTGAATGCCGTATTCGAGGAGCATTTCAAAAATATCGATAACTTCATCTTCACCGTCATCCATGGCATTGAACTGCTTGATTTTACGTTCAATACTTTCAGGATCAACACGAAGAAGTGCCGTATATTTTTGCTGAAATTCCCGTACGGGGATATTTTTTTGTTCAACTTTTTTGTGTACTTTTTGGCTGAGTTCGGCAAGACGCTTTTCGCCCAAAAGTTCTTTACGTAAAATTTTAAGGAGATCATCGCGCTCTTCGGCAATGACCATCTCATACTCTTTCATGAGTTCAAGGTTATACGTTTTAGAAGACTCTTTTTTTTGGATAAAGTGATGGGAAAGTGCAATATCGAGAAGATGTTTTTTTATGCCGATTTGCTGAAAATAGTATTGCTCTTTTTGGCATACTTCAAGCTGTTTTGGCGTTAGTATCTTCTTGATGTTCATTAGGTACTTTTTGGTTTAATTATAACACAAAAAGTCAATAATCAGCGTGATAGGTAAAATTTGAAGGTTGTAGAGGTGGCGTTTGATTCCAATGTCGCTTGTTGAGAAGTGTAATTAACGATAAGTTTCTGTAGAGCTTCGTGTTGAGTAGAATTGTTTTCTGCAGTTGTGATAACGTAGAATTCACTTCCTGTTTCAGTTGCCCTGTAGGGGGTAAACCCGCTTGGTGGAACGGGGACGAAACCATTTCTTCCGCCATTTAAGGGATAAGGCATTGTTGTATTGCATTCGAGTTCAGTTAAAAGTGAATTAGATGCATCTGTGGAGGTATTGAGCTCTTTTGGAAACTGTTCTGAGAGGCTTTTACACTGAAAAACCATTGATTCTATCAAATTGATGTGTGATTGAATTGTAGTTTTATATTGCAACTTTTTTACGGTAAAAGTATTGAAATAAAAATATCCAAGACTTCCTAGCAAACCTGCTAGGAAGATGGTAATAGCCAGTTCAATCAGTGTAAAAGCTTTTGAATACAAATGATACCTTATTTAAGAATGACGATCCAATGTTTATTTGATACATCTGTATAACAGAATTCATCATATAAAGCGGCATTGGCTGAAAGACTTCCAAAATCACTATTGTTCGTCGCATTATACTCTATACTATTATTAAGTTCATGATTGAAAATAGCACAATAAACATCATCATCTTTTAAAGTTGTATAGCTAGTTCCATTGAGATCAATTGGGAACGTAAATCCTGGTCGGCCATTTACAATTGAAGTGTTTAATTCCCACCCAATAGATGTCATTTCGCTAATATCACGTGGAAGACTTCTAAGAATCATTACGTTAGAAGCATTGAAATCACTCAAATTGGCATCAGTCGGAGAAACTCCCATTTGCGCTAAATAAACATCGTAAGCACCTGAGAGTTGATATGCTTGATCCATTAATGCCGCGACGCGCGCTTTTTTAGCAGTCAAATCGATGTTAAATAGACTTTTATAATAAAGCATGGCTATCGTCGCTAACACGCCGAATAAAATGACGGCAATCGTCATCTCAACTAAAGAGATACCCTTTCTCATTCCTTGGTAGGGCTTTTTCATGTCAAACTCCTTTTATAACACGGTATTGTACGATATCGGCTATAAATAAAAAAAGTTTAATGTTTTGAAATAAAGGTGAATGGAAGCTCTTGCCGCAATGGGCAAGAAAGGATTCATGACAGAGAGTGGATAGTGAAAATAGTTACGGTAAGGTAACAAAAATAGTGTAAGTTCCAGCAGTTCCGGCGCAGAAGTTTAAAATACCTGCAGCAAGATAGCCATCGACTGTTCCCATATTCTCACCGGCACTGACGTTGAGTTCTGTGATAGAGGTGTTAAAGTCACGGTTCCACAATTTACAATACTGCTCATCCGAAGTTGCTGATTGGTTTGCATCAACAGCAATCGTGAACGCTTTTTTGGTATATGTCGTTGAGATAGAGGAATTATATTCCCATCCGGTATCATTGGTAATTTCAGTGATTGGAATCGGAAGACTTGTCATAATGCGTGTAGCAGTAGCATTTAAATCTGATGTTTGATTTAAATCACCGTATTCGACAGTATAGATTTTATACGCATCGGAGAGTTGTTTTCCTTGCTCCATTGCCGCAGCAACACGTGCTTTCATCGCCTGAAGTTCAGTACTAAGATAGTTTTTACTGTATTTAAGACCGATAGTCGCCAAAGCTGCGAATAAAATAATCGCAATAATCATCTCTACGAGAGAGATACCTTTTCTCATTCTTGTGGTATGTGCCATTGTGCATCCTTTATGTTGCGTGACTTTGAGTTTCAAACTGCAAAATCGGTTTTATGATGGGAATCTTTAATTTAGTAGCAAAAAGCAGTCCAATTTGGCAATTATAAGAGTATGAGATTTTAAAAGGAAGAAAAAGCAGTTTGAATCTCTCCCACACTAAAGGTGGGAGAATAGATTCATGACATGAAAAAGTTAATCGATTATGGCAATGTAACAAAAATAGTGTAAGTTCCAGTTGTACCTGCACAGAAATTCATAATTCCAGCTGCAAGATAGCCATCGACTGTTCCCATATTTTCACCGGCACTGACGTTGAGTTCTGTGATAGAGGTGTTAAAGTCACGGTTCCATAGTTTACAATACTGCTCATCTGATGTTAATGAATCGTTTGCATCAACAGGAATTGTGAACGCTTTTTTAGTATACGTAGTTGAGATTGAAGAATTGTAATCCCAAATTGTATTTGTGGTAATTTCACTTACCGGAACTGGAAGGTTTGTCATAACCATAGATGCAGTAGAGTTCAAGTCTGATGTTTGATTTAAATCACCGTATTCGACAGTATAGATTTTATACGCATCTGAGAGTTGTCTTCCCTGCTCCATTGCCGCTGCAACACGTGCTTTCATCGCTTGAAGATCGGTATTGATATAGTTTTTGCTATATTTAAGACCGATAGTCGCCAAAGCTGCGAATAAAATAATCGCAATAATCATCTCTACGAGAGAGATACCTTTTCTCATTCCTGTGTACTGTTTCATTGTGTATCCTTTTTTTTGATCTGCAGTTCTTTGCCCGCTCGATCGGTTTTTTTAATTTGGAAGCTTTAACACATAAGGATGGATGACGATAGAAAATCCAAATTCATCCCCTGTGCACCCTTGTCCTATACAGCTGCTGACTAATTCAACGTCATCGTTTTTGACAACATCCAAGAGCCGTTTCAATAGTAAGTATGAATAGGTGTCATGAATGCCTCCTTGGATAATTAATTTTCGTTTGTCGATCTTTACTTCAGCATTCATATCCAATTCTTGAATCATTGCTTCGTATTGATCATTTTTAGTACGCAGAACATCACCTTCTGCATACACAGCAACTGGCTGCTCAACGGCAGTTTTTAAAGCACTAAAGGTCTTCACCTCTTCGGCTACCGTTTTGTTCTCGTAGACAATATCGAGAAAATAGAAGTATGTTGCGACTAAGATTGTTACTAAAATAACAACAAAGAGACCAACAAGACTATATTTTTTCATTACAATACTGCACGATGCCCTGAGCAACGTCTTCCTTTATAATTTCTGCTTCTGGTGGTAACAACCTGACAAAAGCGTTGAGGTTTGGTGTCACCACCTCAGCACATAAGCTATCATCACGATAGCTTATCTGCTGAAGGGTGGACTCCGTAGATTTTGTCATCTCCTCAATTTTCTCCAGTTCGCGGACGATGTCCACTTTTTTGGTCATAGCAAACGATGTCTGGCAATTTTCACTCACCAACTGTTTATACTCTTTAACGAGTGCATCCCTATTAGTAAGATTGATCTCGGTCGCATTTAAATAGCCATATCCCGCATACAAAATTCCCGAGGTGACAACGACGGTACAAGCAATCAAAAAGCTGCCGATCCGCGTTTCTCTACGCTCCTTATCAAGATTGAGCGAGACGAGTTTGTCCCCTTTGGTATTGTCAGCATAAAGAGTTCCATAACCTCGTTCTGTCGCAAATTCTTCGGGTTTGTCAAGAATGTAGTCGATGATTTTGTCATCTTCGAGTACTACTCCGACGTTTTTATAATCGAGCTCAAAAATAATGACGCTTTTGCCTTGATTTTTGGAAGCAAGAACGAGAATATTTTCATAGTCAAGTTTCTCTCTAGGAAGAAATGCGACGTAATTAATTCCATCTGAGTGTTTTCTTAACGAGACTTTAACGGCAGCAGAGTCAAGATCACTGCGTGCGAGGCGATATACCTGCGTGCGGATATTGTCTATATCACTGTTAAAGTTAAGAGATCCAGCTGTAAAAATTGCCATGATTATTTCATCACATACTTGATTACACGAGGGGTAACAACGATAACCATCTCGCTTTTTGTACTGGAAGTGTGACGAGCTCCGCCCACTACACCTGCTGCGCTATCACCCAGACCCGGAAGCCCGCTCCATCCTTTATCGCTTTTGTTGCGGAAAAGACCGGAGATGACGATAGGAACACCCGGCTGAACACGCATGGTGTTATTGATAGCTTTAGTGACAGTTTGAGGTTGAGAAAATTTATTTCCATTAACTTCAAATGAGGTATATCCTACGATATCATTGATTTTGAGACCGATATCGGTGATAACGGTTCCATCAAGCATATTGGATTTAAGGTTGATCTCTAAGCCGCTGAGTGCCATTGCGCTGGTGGTAGAAACCTGAGAAGTTCCATTACCGACAGAGGTATTTTGAATACCGCTGATGTAAGGTGCTTCGATACCGTCGGTCAGCTTCACGTTGGTTCCGGCAAGCCCCAAAAGTTTTGGTCGTTGGACACTTTCAACTTTTCCAAAATTTTCCAGAGCATTAACGAGAGCTTTTCCGTTGTAGTTATCATTTTTCAAGATCATCCCAAAAGTAAGCGGAGCGGCAGATGTGCCGGCTGAGCCTAGTCCTGCCGCGGCAGAAGCGACAAAACCGATACCGTTTTGTGCGAGTGTAGGGACAAGACTCCAATCTATTCCAAGGGCATAATTGTCTTTGAGCTCGACATCGTAAATTGAAATTTCATACTCGATAACATAGAGATTGTTACGAAGTATTTCAAGATATTTCATAATATCGCCGTACTCTTTTTCACGTGCTGAAAAACTGACCGAAGAGGTGATGGCATCTGTGGTGACATTGCTTGCACCCATAGATGAGATACTTGATTTAAGGATTTCAGGAAGGCCGTTTACGGAAGGAATTTTAAGCGTTACAGTTCGCATATTTCCTAGATAAAAGGTATCATCATTATAAAGAATGCTGAGTTTATCACCAACGGTTTTTTGAAGTACCTTTCCGAAAGAGATGTTGGAAGCAGAAAGGTTAATGTTAGTCTCGGAAAGTAGATAATCATTTTTCCCTGAGTATGCATTATTAGTATTTGTACTTCCTACTGCAGTGTTGTTATATCTATTGGAGTTTACGGACTCAGCCTGAAGTTGGAAAATAATATTCTCATTCGTCGCTTCAGTCAGTAACGCAATGACATCGCTGAGTTCCGCACCCATTATTTTAGCCCGTTTGATGATCTCTTTATCGGGAATAATTTGAGGTTCAATATTAAAATTATCGGCATTGACTTCGACGATTTGCATTGCCGGCTCGGAGCGTTGAATTTGAGTAATATTGTTATCCAACTCCTTGAGCTGCATTTCCGGAGTAAGCGTCTCTTTTTTACTGGCGACACTGCATCCGCTCAATCCTAAAAGGACGACAGCAAGTATAAGGGAACGCATTATCGATCTCCTGTCGTAAAATAGATAGTTTGAGTTCGTCCGGCATCATCAACCGTAATATAGTTGCTGGTGATGTTTCGTATGAAATATTTAGTGTTGTTCGCATAAAAAGGGTCCCCTTCTTTGAGAACAACAGTATTGCTTCCTATTTTAAGAAGAATAAATTTCCCTTTTTCGGTCTCTAAAAAACAGTTATAGACTAACTGGGAAAGATCGAAAACCGATTTTGCCGCCGGTAATGAGGGAGGTGCCAGTAGTGGCGGCAGAGGCATAGGACGTACTTCTGACGTTGCTGCTGGAGCTTTCTTCGGTTTTACAGGTTCACGGAAAAACGGGTTATAAGCCGCATTTAGCGAGAGTGTAAGGAAAAGAAATGACCAAAAATAGTTCATGCCGCCACTTTCTTAGAGATTATTTGAGGATAAAAAGCAAGAAGTGTGCCAATTTTAAATTTCGTTTTTTTAATAAGACCTTGATGCTATAAGAATAAGATGGACTATTAATTGCTTATTCTTGACTATTAGATAAATAATAGAAGAAGAATAGTGCATACCATGGATAGTAAAACGAGTGAGTCTTCCCTTTTTGATCCCACGCGGAGAGCCTTTATACAAAGTGCATTTACGCTAAGTATTGCCGCACCGCTTTATGCAAACGTGAAAGAGAAGGATGAAGTTCTGAATGTGATTCGAAACGGTACTGCCTATAAAATCCCTTTTGTCCGAAATGGGAAGATAGAAGAAGAGGGGTATAGCGATTTATGCCGCATTTTTGCCGATATACGTGCCGGTGTAGCGGTACAAATGGACCCCAATTTATTTATAGTCTTAGCAAAAGCACAGCAGTGGTTATCGAGCAACCATATTAACCGTCCCATCATACTAACCTCAGGCTATCGAACCGAACATACGAATAACTCAATCGAAGGGGCCGCCTTTAACTCGATGCATTTGTACGGTAAAGCGGCCGATATTAAAATCGATGGGATACCTAGCGATTATTTGGCTCGACTCCTCCGAATGTGCGGTGGAGCAGGAATCGGCATCTATTCTAGCTTCGTTCATGTAGATACATGGCGGGAGAGAGCGTGGAGAGGTTAGTTTCTTAATATGGCTTTATTTTGACATTTTTTTGTTACACTTTCGAAATTCATCCATATATATAGGATTCACTTTTTGAAACTCATCATTGTAGAGTCTCCGGCCAAAGCCAAGACCATTAAAAACTTTCTCTCTAAAGATTACGAGGTAATTGCGTCCAAGGGGCACATTCGAGATCTCCCTAAAAACCGCTTCGGTATTAAAATTGATGATGAGAAAATCGTCGCCGAATATCGTATTAGTGAAGATAGTACCGCTACGGTCAAACAAATTCAGGAATTGGCGAAGAAAAGTGATACCATCTACATCGCGACCGACGAAGACCGTGAGGGGGAAGCGATCGGGTGGCATATTGCTCACGCTATCGATAAAGACCCTGAATCACTACCTCGTATCGTGTTTCATGAGATTACAAAAAATGCGATTATTCACGCACTTGAAACCCCTCGTACCATCGATATGGATCGTGTTAACGCACAGCAAGCTCGCCGTTTACTCGATCGTATCGTGGGGTATAAGCTCTCTCCGCTTCTTGCCAGTAAAATCCAAAAAGGTCTCTCTGCCGGACGTGTACAGTCTTCAACTCTTAAAATTGTAATAGATCGTGAACGTGAAATCCGTGCCTTTATTCCCGAAGAGTATTGGACGATCGATACGCTATTTAAAACCGATATCGAAGCAACTCTCGTAAATTTTGAAAATGAGAAAATCGATAAACTCACGATTAAAACAGGAGATGTTGCTAAGCGGATTGTAGAGACGCTGAAAAAAGAGGCATTTAAAGTCGGTGAGATCGAAACGAAAGAGCGTAAAAGCTCTACTCCGCCGCCGTTTATGACCTCTACGCTTCAACAAACGGCCTCTTCACAGCTCGGTTTCTCTCCAAAGAAAACAATGATGGTGGCGCAAGCACTCTATGAAGGGGTAAAAACGCCTGATGGTACCAGCGGTGTTATCACCTATATGCGTACCGATTCTCTTAATCTTGCAGCCGAAGCCGTTGAAGCGGCACGTGAAGTGATTTTGAACCGTTATGGCAAAGAGTATCTCCCTAAAGAGGTAAAAGTTTATACGAAAAAATCCAAAGGGGCACAAGAGGCGCATGAAGCGATTCGCCCGACGATGCTTGACTTTACCCCTGAGATAGCGGCAACGTTTCTCAAGCCCGATGAGATTAAACTCTACCGTTTGATCTATAACCGCTTTTTGGCGTGTCAGATGAACGATGCCCGTTTCGAGCAGCAAAGTATTACATTTGAATCTCCTAACGCACAGTTTAGAGCGACAGGACGTAAACTTTTGTTTGACGGGTTTTACCGTGTAACGGGAAGCGATGATAAAGATAAGCTTCTCCCCTCTCTTACAACGGGTGATGCAATTGATATCCAAAGCATATCGACGGAACAACATTTCACCGAGCCGCCATCGCGCTACTCCGAAGCGAGCTTGATCAAAAAACTCGAATCCGAAGGGATCGGTCGTCCATCAACGTATGCACCGACGATCAGTACCCTCCAAGCCCGTAATTACATTGAGATTGAAAAACGTGCCATCATACCGACAGAGATAGCGTTTACGGTAACGGAGATGCTGGAAACGCATTTTAATGAAATTGTTGATGCTTCTTTTACCGCAACCATGGAAGAGACCCTTGATGAGATCAGCGAGAGCGGAAAATCGTGGCATAAAATTTTACTCGATTTTTACTATCCGTTTATCGAAAAAATTGATGCCGGTAAAACCAATATTGTCAGCCTCAAAATGGCAAAACCTCTTGGACGAAACTGCCCACAATGCGGCAGTGAACTATTGCTTCGATCCGGACGATTCGGAGAATTTATTGCGTGCAGCGGCTTTCCGAAATGTAAATACACGGAGCAGACTGAAGAGAATCAAAAAGAGAATCTCGCAACTCCCGATGAGGTGAGTGAAGAGCTATGTGACAAATGCGGTAGCGCAATGGTGGTCAAAAACGGACGTAACGGGAAATTTTTGGCGTGCAGCGGCTATCCGAAATGTAAAAACACAAAAACGCTTGCGGAGCAGAAAACCTCTGAGATTCCGTGTCCTGAGTGTGGTGGAAAGCTTTTGTGGAGACAATCACGCCGTGGGGCATTTTGGGGATGTGAGCACTATCCGAAATGTAAATTTATCTCCAAATTTGAACCTTCGGATAAAAAATGTGAAGTTGAAGGGTGCGGCGGTGCATTGGCTCCTCGAACCTACCGTAATAAAGAAGTATATGAGTGTGTCAAATGTAAAGATCGTACACCGCGAGAGGAAAGTGGTGAATGAAAATCGGGTTACTTTCCGATACTCACTCCAAAAAAGGGCGTTCGCAAAAAGTAATTGATCATTTGGTTCAAGAAGGGGCTGAATTTTTAATTCATGCCGGAGATATTGTCAAACCTGAAGTTCTCGAACAGCTCAAAAATAGCGGCCTGCGTTATGTAGCCGTCTATGGAAATAATGATGCGGGATTGATCGAATACCATACGGAATACAACCTTGTCCAAGAACCCCATTATTTTAAACTCGGTGGTGCAAGCTTCAAATTGATGCATTTACCGTTTTACATGAACGGTGATGCCGAAGTGATCATTTTCGGGCATACACATGTATTTGAGTGCGATTTTAAAAATAGAACTCTCTTTATCAATCCGGGAGAAGCGTGTGCACGTGACAAACCTTTTTCAAGTTGTGCTATGTTGGAGATAACGGAAACCGAATTGAAAGTCACTCATTATTTACGTCCAGTAGGGAGTGAACATTTTGAAGAACGCCACTATACTTTTGAAAGAGCGTAATTTATGAAAAAAATTTTTCTTTGCTCTATCTGTAATATCAACAGCGGAACCTGTAATGAAGATTGCAAATTCTGCAGCCAAAGCGTCAAATATAAAGCCGATATTGAGCGCTATAAACAAAAGCCCATGAATCAAATTCTGGATGAAGCACGTCGGATGGAATCGCTGGGTGCTTTGGGGTTTTGTCTGGTTACCGCCCAAAAAGGGTTGGATGATAAAACACTCGATTTTGTCTGTAATGTTGCTTCTACTTTGAAACGGGAAGTTCCCCGTTTACGCCTGATCGCCTGTAACGGTACGGCATCATTGGAACAGCTGAATGAACTCAAATGCTCAGGGATAAGCGCCTACAACCACAACCTTGAAACAAGTCGAGCTTTTTATCCGTCAGTCTGCACTACCCATCCATGGGATGAGCGGTATGAGACATGTGAAAACGTTAACCGCTCGGGACTGAAACTTATCAGCGGCGGAATTTTTGGAATGGGCGAAACGCAAGAGGATCGCCTCAGTATGCTCCATTCGCTTAAAGGGCTGAATCCTGTCTCTGTACCCCTTAACTTTTATCACCATAATCCTGCATTGCCGCTAAACCCTAATCCGCTTAGCGTCGATGAATCATTGGATTTGATTACCCTTGCACGGAATATTTTGGATAAAAGTGATCGGATTATGATTGCCGGAGGGAGAGAGATCACCTTTCAAGAGCGTCAACATGAGATTTTTGAAGCGGGGGCGAACAGCATCGTTATCGGAGATTATCTCACGACATCAGGACGGGAAGCTCATACCGATTTAAAGATGCTTCAAGAACTCGGATTTGAAATTGCTATGACACCTGAGGATAAGTAAGTTATAATAACATCATCAAGAGTGTGAAAAGGGGTTAATATATGTCGCAATCCGTATTATTAACTATTGCGCGCGCCTCTATCGAAGAGGTATTGCAAGGGGATAACTCGATTAACCGCAGTGAGCTTCTTGAACAATATCCCATCCTTCGGGAGCCGATGGCGACACAAATAACCCTTTATCTCGGGAATAAAATTCGAGGCATCGCAAAAAGTAAAACGGTTGAGCGCTCATTATTAGAAGATATTATTTACAATGCAAAAATAGCTGCTTTTGAAGATGAAGATTTTGATCCTCTCGTCACCTCTGAATACCTTCACGCAACAATTCAACTCACTGTTTTCAGCCCTGATGGAGAATTAAGCCATCAAAGCGAACCTATCGTGAAAGAGTAATTTATAAAGATTTTATGTAATGGGCTATCGCATACCCATGATTAAGCCCTAATGCAATCGATCCACCCGATTCTTGAGTGATATCGCCTGCCACAAACAATCCCTCTACATTGGTTTGATAGTTTTCATCATGTACCGGCTTGCCATCCTCTTCACGAATACCGCTTCCCGATAAAAATCCGCTCGGTGTTGTCCCGCCGATTGCATACACAAGTCGATCAAACAATTCCGATTCCCCGTCACTGTATACAACTTTTACTTTCCCGCTTTCACTTTCAAGTTCTGTAATTTCTGTATTGAGCAAAGGGCGTATCGAACCGGCTCCAACCGCCTGAGCGATATCGGCTTGATTGGTCGGATTGGCACGGCGAAAGGTTCCTCGACGGTAGCAGATACTGACTTCGTTACGATCACATAACTCTACCGCATACTCGATGGCGGAGTCTCCGCCACCGACTACCATTATTTTTTCATTGGTTCCGCATCCATCAAGGGTAAAGTGGATTTGATTTTTGATAGAGGGGGGAATTTTGTAGTCGGGTTTATTTGGTTTTCCCATACGTCCGATAGTGACGACAACATATTTGGCACGAATAGATCCTCCGGCAATAAACACCTCAAATCCTTCGGTTGTTTTGACAATCTTTTGAACTTCGGTATGGGTTCGAAGCTCTAATGATTCATGATCGAGGAGTTGATCGAAAAAATCGAGCGTAGACTCTTTCGTTCCGTCCATAAAATAGATAGTGCCGTCAAGTTCGACTTTTTGCCCTTTCCAATCTTTATCGACCCGTTTGTTATCTTTATAAAACTTTCGAATAGTTGCATTGTGGTTTTCATCTTTTTCGAGCAAGATAATATCCCGCATCCCTACCGCATAGCTCTCTATCGCTGTCGCTATCCCGGCAGGACCTGCTCCTATAATGGCTAACTCATACAGATGTTCCATACATACTCCCTTTTAATCTTCCAATACTTTATCACAAAGAGCGATAAAATTCAATTTATGTTATACTTATCTAATGTACTATGTAATCCAACGACACCATGGCGATCCAAAAAAGCATTATCTTGCGTACACGGTACCACGATATATTAGTTCTGAGAATTCTCAGAATATTATTTTTGAATTTCGCCACAATGATACTGTCAAACGTAAATGGGCTCCCAAAGACGAGATTGTTCTTCTGACGGATGACGAGCAGCTTTTTCAAACGACACTACAGAAACTTGAAGGTCTTAAGCGCTCACATCTTGAGCGGATCGATGCCGCTGAAGCGCAACTTAACCAAGAGGTTTTTGCAATGCTTACGACGATGCAATCTGAATTTGAAACCATTAAAAAAAACAATTAAACTTTTTTAGCAATATTTAGAATACATTTCTAAGTTATAATTTTTGTATCCTCAAAGTCTTAAGGAGACGAATACCATGAAAAAATTAGTATTTTCCAGCTTACTTGCCGCAACACTGCTCGGCGCAAGCGATTACAACTATGAAGTAACGCCGGTGGTCGGCTATCTCTGGAACAGCACATCCGATGAAACCAATCCAAGTGCCATGGGTGGTGTGGATAATCATGCTGTTTATGGTGTGGAACTACAAATGAATAATGCTTGTGAAACTATCAAACCGGAGCTTTCCCTTTTATACGGGCGTGATCGTGCAATAGGTGAAGCGGATAAAACCGGTGTGTTGACAACGATGCTCAACGGTGTTTATGAAATGCCGACCGATACCATGATTACTCCGTTTGCGAAAGCAGGATTGGGGTACGAGTGGTACACGAACACGCATCCTAGCGATTATGATGGGATCCTTTTAGATGCGGGTCTCGGATTAAAAGCGGACATTACCAAACAAATTGCACTCAAACTTGAGGCACTTTATCTGTATAAAATGAACAATAACGGAGTTGACGGAAGCAACGGTGAAGTTCATAATGTTGCCGCACTTGCAGGATTGACATTTAGTTTTGACGAAAAAGCGGCTCCGGTAGTTGCTGCCGTTACCGCTCCGGTTGTCGCTGCGGTGGTTGCACCTGAACCGAAACCTGAGCCGAAACCGGTAGTTGTTCCTGCCCCTGTGGTACAACCTGCAAAAGCTGCTGCACCGATCGACAGCGACAAAGACGGTGTAATGGATGATAGCGATAAATGTCCAGGCACTCCTGCAGGATTTAAAGTGGATGCGGACGGGTGTCCGCTTAAAGCGACATTGCATTTGAATTTTGGTACAAATTCCAATAAAGTAGATGCGCAAGGGGCTGCAAAAGTTGCGGCATTTGCTGATTTTTTGAAAGCGAGTCCTGCATATAAAGCAACTATTATCGGTCATACCGATAGTACAGCATCGGATGCATACAATCAAAAACTCTCCGAGAAACGTGCGGAAAAAGTAAAATCTATGTTGATCGAGCAAGGTATTGAGGGTGATCGCTTAACTTCAAGTGGCGAAGGGGAAAAAATGCCGATAGCTTCTAACGCAACGAAGGCAGGACGTGCCGAAAACCGCCGTATCGAAGTGGATCTTTGTAAATAATAAAATCTCCCGCTCCTGCGTGAGAAACTAGTCCACTCTGTAACTTCCCGCTTTGCAGCCGTTTGGGCTGCTGGGCGGATTATCTCTCAAATAACATAAATCCTCATGCGCTTGTTTCAGTACCTTGCTCTCTCTCAACAACGGTAGCATCTTTTCATCTTTTTCACTCAGTGAGAGGGAATTATTGTAAAGCAGAGCTTTGACTTCGGCATCAACGGCAGCAAGTGCCGCTTCAATATGGGTAAGTGAAATCATAAAAACCTCTTTTTAATAGACAAGAGATTATAGCGATGAGGTTCTAAAACTAACTTTGCTCACATACTTTAAGATAATTCATCAGAATCGGTAATGATTGAGAAACGGTGATAACCGTTTTCGTAATCGTATATAAGTGAAAAACCGTGTTTACTCACAATTTTACTGACGATATTAAGCCCCAAACCGAACCCTTGAGTCGTGCGTGAACTTTCCTGACGGGTAAAAGGGGTGAGAAAATAGCCGAACTCTTTCTCTAGTGGGTCTCCATGATTCAAAACGCTGATGCGGTTCGAAGTGACTTCCAACGTTATAGGAAGTTGATCGGTGTACTTGAGGGCATTGTCGAGTAGATTTTTCAATGCCAGTGAAAGATACTGCAGATCCCCTTTAAGGATAAAGTTCTCTTTGATAGTCACGTTAATAGACGATTCGTCGCTAAGGCAAAGTTTTGAAAGGGCTTCCAATATGAGTGTTTCACTGCTGAAGCTCTCAGATTTCATAATGTCAGTTGCCTGCAGTTTTTCGATCTCGAGAAGTTCCCGAGTCAGTTGATCGAGTTCTTTAAAAGAGTGTTTTAAGATATCTCGCCCTTTGGAATCGTCGATCTCCTCTAGCGCAAACAATCCTCTGGCAATGGGGGTACGCAGTTCATGTCCGACATCGCGGAGTAACTCTTGGCGTGAAATGATCAGATTCTCGATCGTTTGGGCCATTTCATTATAGGTATGTGCCACTTCTCCTATCTCATCGTGCGTGTTTATAGTGCTGCGGCTTTCATACTCTCCCCGCGCAAATCGGCGCATACTTGTTGCGATAGAATTAAGAGGGGAGAGCATCCGTAAAATAATGATAAAAATAACCGCCAATACGACCATATCGGCAAGAACCAAAGCGTTAAGTATCCATCCCTCTTTTTGAGTCTCCTCTAATGTTGTATCACGCAAATAAAGATCTTCGTCAAAGTATCGGACATGGAGGATGTACTCTTCATTGAACGATTCGTATACCTCAAGAATACCGAACGTATGAGGTTGGCGCAGAATGATCCGTTTGGGGGAAGAGGGGGGTGTTTGAAGCAGATTTAACGTTTTAAGCTGATTATCAAGCTGGTCGGCTGAGGATGTTGCCATCCACGTAAATATTTTACGGGCATCCGTTTTGTATTTTTGGAGAATGATCGATTCGTACTTTTGGGTATTGATTGTGTCTATTTGATAGCCGATTCCCACCATCAGAAGGAGGCTGATACTGAATAAAAGGGTAATTTTCGTAAAGATAGACATAGATTATCCTGTAAATTTGTAGCCGATTCCCCACACCGATTTGATGTAACGGGGCTCTTTGGCATCATCCCCTATTTTTTGGCGGATATTGCTGATATGCATATCGATGGTACGGTGTTTGGTTTCATCCCCGAGTCCTAAAGAGCTTATAATCTGATCACGGGAGAGATTTTTACCCCGATTTTTGATCAAGAGTAAAAAGATATCGAATTCAATCCGTGTTAAATCGATCGGATACCCCTCCATAAGTATCGAATGATTGGCTTCATCGATCGCGAAGTCGGAGACGACAAGTTCATTTTTACGTCCATAGCGGCGGAGTATCGCTTCTAAGCGGAGGACAAGTTCGCGGGGTTCATACGGTTTGTCAAGATAATCATCGGCACCCAAATCGTAGCCATAGATTTTATTTCCGATGTCGGTACGGGCAGAGGAGATGATGATCGGTATATCGAGTTGGCTTTTAATCTTTTTGGCGACATCAAATCCGTCCATCCCCGGCAGCATCAGATCAAGAACGACGATGTCAAAAGGCTCGCGGCGCTCCAGCAAAGCTTCAAGAGCCTTTTTCGGATCGGCATACCCGACTGCCTCAAATCCGTACAAATCCAAAAAAGAGACAATTAACTCTTGCAACGAGAGATCATCTTCAATCAACAGGACTTTTTTACTCAATGTCCCACTCCTCAATATGTCGAATAAAACGCCGTTTCTGCTCAGGGGTCAAAATCGTATGGAGGCGGGAAAACAATCGTATTCGAATCTCTATTGAGCCACGTGCCATCTCCATGTTTTTGGCGCGAAATGTTTTTTCATCGAATATCGGATCCAGAAGCAAGAGATTCGATTCTTTTTCTATTTGCTCATTTTGGCGGTGAAAGCGGCGGTAGTCGTGTTGATACTCTTTCATAGCCGATTCCACCGCTTTGTGTTGCTGCGGTGAGAGCTTCAAATCATGCAGATCCATCGGAAAACGGTGGTTGTCATCATCGGCGTAGGCATGGGTGAGAGCTAACATCATCGCTAGTATTAAAAAAATATAGGATTTCATCCGTTCCCTCCGCTCGGTAGGATTTTAATGGCACTGTCTTCAATACGCCCCTCCTCTACATCGGAGTGACAGGCTTTACAGTTCGCGCGGCTTTTAACCTTATCGCTTTTAAAAATCTCTTCCGATATATGCTTATGTCTTTTTTTCCAAAACGGTGTTTGGGTAATTGCTATCATATCGCGTTTTTCGAGTGATTGCATCATTTTGAGTGACATCTCCTGCGTGGAGGTTTCTGCCGAATGTGTTAAGAGATACTCGCGTATGGATTGCTCATCAACGGGATCTAGCGAAGCATCATCGCCAAAATGGTTCGATAAATCCCCCATCAATCTATTCCATCCCTCTTTCGCTAAGAGAGTCGGAGGATAAAGGGTATGGCATGAACCGCATTCATTGACGAAAACAGGGTTGATTTTTGCGTAATCAACCTTTTCATTGTACCCCGCGATAATAGGGTTATTCGGAGCACTAAGGGCATAGATGAGAAGTACAATAGCACCGCCGATACCGATAAGGGCGATGATTTTTTGGAACCATGATAAAGCGGCACTTTCCCCTTCCATATTTTTATGTCCGTCGATTATAGAGTTGAGGGTGCGATCCTCTTTGTGCAAGAGTTGATCAATCAACACTCCTCCCACGTGTGCCGCAATCAAAACCCATAAGAGATTGACAAAAAACTCATGAATCTCTTCAACTATCTCCATGTCTTGAAAAAATCCTGTATGCAACGATGCGAGTAGCCCTCTGTTTTCCGCTATGCCATAGGCAAGGATACCGCTGAGTACGGCAAAAACTACCGTAGAGAGCATCGCAACCATAACGAAGCTTGCCGCCGGATTGTGTCCTATATAGCGGCGTGATGGGTTTAAAAGGGATAAAAGATACTCTTTTAATGCATCAATAGAGAAATGAAAATCACCGAAACGGGAATATCTTGGTCCTATAATCCCCCAAACAATCCGAAAGAGAACCAATGCACCCACGGCACTCCCGATCGCAGCGTGAATATTTAACCACCGATCTTCTTCGGTGCTGATCCAACTGGCTATAATCAATACGACAAACAGCCAGTGAAACAGCCGTGTAGGAAGTGTCCAGACATATACTCGTTTCATCATATACTCCTATTTTATTCCCAACTGCCATAATTGGGAATACGGATTTCGCGCTCACGATAGCTGCCACTCGCAGATTTTGTATGGCATGCCGAACAGTTGGCAAAACTTTTGACTTCTGCTTGAGTTACCATTTTTTTAGGTATTTCACGGTGTTCTTGTTTAAAATTAGGTGTCTCCGAAATGCGTATAGCGATTTCTCCTCCCATTCCGGTCATACGATCGTATTTGGATGCATGCGTTGCCAAATAATTCTGAATTGTTTTATGCTCAGCCGGATCAAGTGTTGCATCGGTTCCGAAATGGTTGTTCAACGATTTCATTGTTTTATCCCAAGAGCTTTTAGGCAAAAACTCAGGCTGATACGCAAAATGGCAGGCACCGCACTCTTTTTGATATAGCGCAACGGTTGTTTTCTCTTGTTTTGTCATCGGCTTCGCTATAAAGTTCGAAGCATGGCGTTCATGCTCTTCATGTTCATCATCATCGGCATAAAGAAATGCTCCGCCAGCCAAAATAAGTGCTGCTACTGATAGGTTTAACAGTGTTTTCATTGTAGATCCTTTGTCTTAATTTTTCATGATATAGGTGAGAACGTCGCCTTTTTCTTGCGCACTTCCCTCGCGGGCATACACATCCATAAAATTGCGTTTCAGCCACTTTTTAACCTCTTTGGCGCTGGTAAGCCGTTGCGGATTTGCACGAGGCGAGAGGGGATCGATCACTTTTCCGGTGAGGGTGTTTTTTCCTGAGCTGGAAAGATTGGTAGAATGGCAGCTGGTACACGCCATCGGTTTGCCTTGTTTTCCGGTATGGGTAGAGGTAAAAATCTCTTTTCCTCTCGCCGCGTCAAATCCATCGAAAGAGCTGTTTTCGACTTTTGCCGTTTTGGAAAGTTCGTTCATATACTGAACCACTTCGGGTGAAGCCGCCATAAGCGATGTCGAGAAGAGTAATGCCAATGCTAGGTATTTCATAACCTGCCTCCTAAACTTTTGATGTTCAAATATTAGGACAAAGGTGTCAATCGCTCACGGTGACTCTCTTGACACTTTCTTGACACGTTTAGGAGGGAGTAAGAGGAGATTAAAACAAACTGGGCTGGAGAGTTTTGAGTTTAAAGCTTTTACGATGGATTTCACAATGCCCGTATTGGCGTATCGCTTCGATATGGGAGGCACTTCCATATCCTTTGTGTCCTTCAAAACCGTATTGCGGATAGAGGGGGGAAAGTTCTACCATTTCACGATCCCGCGTTACTTTGGCCAATATCGATGCGGCACTTACTTCAGGAATGGTCGCGTCAGCTTTTACCATAGTCCGCAGACCGCTCACGCCGAATTTAGAATTACCATCATAGAGATAATCGGCTTCCCCTATGGCAGCCATGATCTCACGCAACCCTGCCGCCAAACATGCCGATAGCCCCAGTTCATCAATCTGTGCCGCAGTAAAGCGGGCAATATGATAAGTAGAGTTTTCCCGAATGAGTTCAAAGAGTGCTTCGCGCTTTTTCTCGCTGAGTTTTTTAGAGTCGTTCAATCCGTCAATCGACGTATGTAAAATTACCCCAGCAATAGTAAGAGGCCCTGCCAAAGGACCGCGACCCGCTTCATCGATTCCGCATAACACCATTTCAATGTACCTGTTTCTTTAGTATAATGGCATATTAGCATAGAATCAAAAAGGATCATCATGAAAAAAATATTACTTGCATTGTGTGCCGGAAGCGTTATGGCATCGGCAGCGACGTTACTCGGGTTTGGGATCGAAGCCGATTACTACTCCCCCGAAGCGAAAGGGGATTTTCGTTATACCGATAACGGCGTTACGAGTGCAACTCACTTTAACGGAGATGACGACAGTCAGTATCAAGTAGGGTTATATTTGGAACATCCGGTTCCGATGCTTCCGAATCTTCGAGCCGACTTTACCCCAGAGACATCGTTTAGCGGTACCGATAGCATCGCCGGAACGAATACGGTTAAATTTTCTCAAATCGACACAACCCTCTATTATGAGCTTTTGGATAATGTCGTTGATTTGGACATCGGATTAACCGGTAAGTATGTTAAAGGGGATGTGAGCGGAACGGTCAATCAAAGTTTTGATGTCATCCTTCCGATGGTCTATATGGCTGCCGGAGTGAAAATTCCTGCAATGCCGGTTCGTTTGGACGCGGATCTCAAATACGTCGGATACAGCGGCAACTCGGTCAGTGATATGCGTATAAAAGCGGCTTGGAACGTATTCGCGGGTCTCGAAGCGGTGGCAGGGTATCGCTATGAATCCCTTAAGTTAGACGAAAATGACATCTATTCTACCCTCAAAATCCAAGGTCCGTTTATCGGGGTAGGGTATCGCTTCTAACTATCATCCCCTAACGCCCATCTCTCAAACGGAATCATCTCAATCCGTGAGATCGGGTGCGAGAGGGCACTCTCAAGATTCATCGTTACGGCAATAACTTCACGGACACGATTGGATACGATAAATCCTTCCAATGCTTCTACTTTTTTAAATAATGCGTGCTCATTGGCAAACGGTGACGCGATGATGATTTGTCCCCTCTGCGGGAGATAAAAATCAATCCCCTCATCATAGTAACATTCGACGTGGTGCTTATCGAGTTCCAAAAATACGAGGTTTTCAAAAATACGACCGAAATGTTTTTGGAGGGTAAGGGCGTGCTTGATTGCGATATCGCACAAATAGAGTTTTTTGACGGCACTGGGGTGGTTAAATTTACTCAAGCTTTTAAGATATCCGCGATCAAACAGTGATTGCAAATGGAGGTAGAGTTTATCTTTGGATATTTTTCTCTCCCCTTTAAGACGTTCATACAGATTAAAGGCTGAAACTTTTTGTGTTACCATTTTCGAGGCTTGTGAGAGGATTGAAAATTCAATCGGCTCCAATGCGCGGCTCATGGTGCTTTGAAGATAAAGCACCCGATCTTCGCTGGGGATGCGGTGCATGGCAGGAAATCCTCCCAGCTGGAAAAAATGGTTAAGTGCCGTACTATCAAATTTACTCTCAAACGCTAAAAACTCTTCATAATCGAGTAATTCCAGATGAATCATCTGATAAGGGAGTTCCAGTGAGGTTTCGCTTGAGAGGATGATTTGATCGATTTCTATTAGAGCAATCTCTTCATAATAGTTATCCAGTGCAAGTATCGATATTTTATTATCACGGCAAAATTGGCTCAACGTGCCGTTTAACTCAGTGATATCGATCCGCATGTCACGGCAGTCGATATAAAGATAGGTTGATTTTTTGTGAGATAGGAGATAATTTTTAATCAGCGCACTCTTTCCTGACTGGGTAATTCCATAAATCAGGGTATTTTCATCGTCGATTGAGTGCTTGCGTTCAATAAATCCGACATTGTGCAAATCGTACCGATAGTATTCATCTAATAAAGCGTTCATACCTAAAATCATACCCTAAAAAATAGTGCATCCTTATTAAAAGGAAGCAAATTTAATACTATTAGCATTTTTTACCCCTAAAAACCTTGACCCGAGGGGGATATGTGAGTATAATTTCGCCGCCTTATATAGTTCAGACTAGATCTGACGAGTTCTTTTATCTAAGGAAAACATTATGGAAAAAATTCGTTTAAAACTTAGAGCGTACGATCATCGTGTACTTGATCGTTCAGTTGCCTCTATCGTTGAAGCTGTAAAGCGAACGGGTGCGGAAATTCGCGGCCCAATCCCTTTGCCAACCAAGATTCGTAAATATACGGTTCTTAAGTCTCCGCACGTCAATAAAGACTCACGCGAGCAATTTGAGATTCGTATGCACGCACGTTTGATCGACATCGTGTCGGCTACGCCAGATACAGTTGATTCTTTGATGAAGCTTGACTTGGCTCCGGAAGTGGACGTAGAAGTTCGCTCTATGGACAAGTAAGGAGTAGGGTGTGGAATACATTGTAGAAAAGATCGGCATGAGCCGAACGATTGGCGTACCAAGTAAAGCGGTAACTCTTTTAAAAGTAAAAGAAGTGAAAGTTTGCGAAGTAGTAGATGGCACTGCTCTCGTAGCATATAGCCAAGGAAAAGCACGTAATAAGCCTATTGAGGGTCAGCAAAAGAAATATAACCTTTCTGCTGAATTCAACAAATTCGCTACATTGGAAGTTGCTAACACCGAAGCCGGTGATTTGGATATGACACCTTTAGCGGATGCTAAAAAAGTTAAAAGTGCATTCAATACTAAAGGTCGCGGTTTTACCGGCGTTATGAAACGTTGGAATTTTGCCGGCGGACCTGGCGCACACGGTCACCGTTTTCACCGTACCGGTGGATCTATCGGTAACCGCGAATGGCCTGGTAAAGTCCAAAAAGGACGTAAAATGTCAGGTCAATACGGTAACGAATTAGTTACTGTAAAAAATGAAGTAATGTCATACGACGCAGAAAACGGTGTATTGGTTGTAGTGGGCGCTGTCCCAGGTGCAAACGGTGCATTAGGTCGAGTAAAGGTAGTGAAACAATGAGCGCGATTGTACTGAACGAAAAATTCGAAAAAGCCTCTGAATTGGCATTGCCTGAGAGCTTCAGCGGTATCAATACCCATAACCTCTATTTGTACGTTAAATCGTACCAAGCGAGTATCCGTTCTAATACGGCATCTGCAAAAACTCGTTCTGAGATGCGCGGTGGTGGGAAAAAACCATGGGCTCAAAAAGGTAAAGGTGGCGCACGTGCCGGTTCACGTCGTTCACCGATCTTCGTTGGCGGTGCTGTTGCACATGGACCAAACACAGGTCGTAACTACGATCAGAAGATCAATAAAAAGCAAAAGAAACTAGCACTTAAATGTGCGTTGGATGCTTTGGCAACAGCTGGAAAACTTTTCATCGTTGATTCGATTGAAGTTCCAACTGGTAAAACAAAAGACGCATTGGCGTTGTTCAATGCATTGAATGTTCGTGATGCGTTGTTGGTGAAAAAGATTCTCGATGAGAATACCTATCTTGCATTCCGTAACATTGCTTCTACGTACGTTGTAGAAGAGAATGAACTCAACGCCTTTTTGGCTGCGACATACCGTTCGGTGGTTATCGAAAAAGCGGTATGGGAAAATCTGACTAAAGAGAGCTAAGATGGCAGATATTACTGATATCAAATCAATCCTGTATACAGAGAAGACTCTTGGTCTTCAAGAAGAGGGTGTAATCGTTGTTCAAACGTCTCCACGTATGACAAAGAACGCTCTTAAAGAGGTGTTTAGAGAGTATTTCGGAATCGTTCCGGCTCGCGTAAACTCACTAAACCAAAGCGGAAAAGTTAAACGTTTCCGTGGTCTTGCTGGCAAACAAAATGACTTTAAAAAGTTTTATGTGAAATTGCCAGAAGGCGCACAAATCGATAGTTTGGCGGTGTAATATGGCGATCAAAACGTATAAACCAACAACCCCGAGCCGACGTTTTTATACAAACGTTGACAACTCGGATATCACGGCAAAAGCGTCTGTTCGTTCTTTGTTGATTAAAATCCCTGCAGCTGCGGGACGTAACAACAACGGTCGTATCACATCACGTCATAAAGAAGCGGGAGCTAAAAAGCTTTACCGTATTATCGATTTCAAACGTAACAAATTCGGTGTTCCTGGTACTGTTGCTGCAATCGAATACGATCCGTACCGTAACTGTCGTATCGCTCTTATCAATTATGTAGACGGTGACAAACGTTACATCCTCCAGCCAAAAGGTTTGGTAGTCGGTGATGTTGTTGCTGCTGCTGAGAGCGGTTTGGACATTAAAGCGGGTAACGCGATGAAATTGATGAATATCCCTGTGGGGACAACGATTCATAACATCGAACTTAAACCGGGTAAAGGTGGACAAATCGTCCGTTCAGCCGGAACATCTGCGCAAATCATGGGTCGTGAGGGAAAATATGTTTCTCTTCGTCTTCCGTCAAGTGAAATGCGTTATGTATTGGGTGAATGTATGGCGACTGTCGGTACTGTCGGTAACGAAGAGTACATCAACATCGTTCTTGGTAAAGCAGGTCGTACTCGTCATATGGGTATCCGTCCTCAAACACGTGGTTCTGCTATGAATCCTATCGATCACCCGCATGGTGGTGGTGAAGGTAAAACAAACTCAGGACGTCACCCGGTTACTCCATGGGGTAAACCGACTAAAGGTGCTAAAACACGTAAGAAGAAAGCAAGTGATAGACTTATTATTACTCGCCGTAAATCAAATCCGAAGAGGTAGATAATGGCTAGATCAGTAAAAAAAGGACCGTTTGTTGACGGACACCTAATGAAAAAAGTGATTGCTGCCAAAGAGACGAAAAGCAACAAGCCTATCAAAACTTGGTCACGCCGTAGTGTGATCTTGCCAGATATGATCGGTTTAACGTTTACCGTCCACAATGGCCGTCAGTTTGTACCGGTTTTCGTAACGGAAAACCACGTTGGTTACAAACTTGGTGAATTTTCACCAACACGTACGTTTAAGGGCCATAAAGGTTCTGTACAAAAGAAAATCGGGAAATAAGGAAGAGATATGGCAAGAGCACTATTAAAATTCGTTCGCGTATCTCCGACTAAATCTCGTTTGATCGCTCGCGAAGTTCAAGGAATGAATGCAGAGCAAGCAATGGCTGCATTGGAGTTTACTCCAAACAAAGCTGCAAAAATCATCGCTAAAGTGGTTGCGTCAGCAGTAGCTAACAGCGGTATCGATGCGCAAGATTGTGTTATCAAATCATGCCGCGTTGATAACGGTCCGGTACTTAAACGTTTCACTCAACGTGCACGTGGTACCGCTTCTGGTATCCGTAAGCCGACAGCACACATTTTGGTAGAAGTAGAGGGTAAATAATTATGGGTCATAAAGTTAATCCTATCGGACTTCGTCTCGGTATCAACCGCAACTGGGAATCTCGTTGGTTTCCTAACTTTAAAACAGCTGCGGTTTCTTTGGGCGAAGACCATAAAATCCGTACCTATTTGAAAAAAGAACTCTACTACGCAGGTGTGAGCAACATCGTGATCGAGCGTACTGCGAAACGTCTTCGCGTTACGATCATTGCGGCTCGTCCTGGTATCATTATCGGTAAGAAAGGTTCTGACATTGAAAAAATCAAAGAATCTCTTCAAACCCTTATTGGTAAACCGGTAGCAGTTAACATCAAAGAAGAGAAAAAAGCACAAGCATCTGCACAACTCGTTGCAGAAAACGTTGCGACTCAACTTGAAAAACGTGTTGCTTTCCGCCGCGCGATGAAAAAAGTTATGCAAAATGCACAACGTGCAGGGGCTAAAGGTATTAAAGTTTCAGTTGCAGGTCGTCTTGGCGGTGCTGAGATCGCTCGTACTGAGTGGTACCTTGAAGGTCGCGTACCGTTGCATACGCTTCGTGCAAAAATCGATTACGGTTTTGCTGAAGCGCACACCACTTACGGTGTAATCGGTATCAAAGTTTGGATTTTCAAAGGTGAGGTTCTCACTAAAGGAATTCAACCAGAAGCTAAAGAATCTAAAGAAGAGCGTGGTGACGATCAACAACGTCGTCCACGACGAAAGGCTAACTAATCATGTTGATGCCTAAACGTACGAAATATCGTAAAATGATGAAAGGGCGTAACCGAGGTTACGCTACGAATGCCAATAAACTTGATTTCGGTTCTATCGGATTCAAAGCAACGGAAGCGGGACGTATTAACTCTCGTCAAATCGAAGCGGCTCGTATTGCAGCAAACCGTCATATCAAACGTCAAGGTAAAATCTGGATCCGTGTGTTCCCGGCTAAACCATTGACTGCCAAACCACTTGAAGTGCGTATGGGTAAAGGTAAAGGTTCTGTTGACCAATGGGTAATGAACATCAAACCAGGCCGTATCATTTTTGAAATGGGTGGTGTTGAAGAGACTCTTGCGCGTGAAGCATTATCGCTTGCGATGCAAAAACTTCCGTTCAAAACCAAAATTGTAACTGCGGAGATGAGCAATGAAATATACTGATTTGAACGACAAAACAGCTGCTGAACTTCAAGGTATGCTCAAAGAGAAAAAAATTGAGCTTTTCACTTTGAAAATTAAGCAAAAAATGATGCAATTGACTAACACGAGCGAACTTCGCACGGCGAAAAAAGACATTGCACGCATTAACACTGCTATGAACGCAGTGAAGTAAGGGCTAAGCTATGACACATAAACGTGAAATTCAAGGTATCGTAGTTACAAAAGCCGGCGAAAAAACAGCAACTATCGTTGTTGAGCGCCGTGTAATGCACCCACGTTACCACAAAACGGTAAAACGTTTCAAAAAATACATGATTCATGATGAGAACAACCAACTTAACATTGGTGATGAAGTGATCGCGATCGAGTGTCGTCCACTTTCAAAAAGCAAATCGTTCCGTCTTAAAACTCTGGTTAAAGGAGTGAATGCATGATTCAAAGTTTTACTCGTCTAGCAGTAGCCGATAACACAGGGGCTAAAGAGATCATGTGTATCAAGGTTCTTGGCGGTTCAAAACGTCGTTATGCAACAGTAGGTGATGTTATCATCGCTTCTGTTAAAAAAGCGGCTCCAACCGGTAAAGTAAAAAAAGGTCAAGTTGTTACTGCAGTTGTTGTACGTACGAAAAAAGAGGTTCACCGTGAAAACGGTTCACTCATCCGTTTCGACGAAAACGCAGCTGTAATCCTTGATAAAAAACGTGAGCCGATCGGTACACGTATTTTCGGACCTGTAAGCCGTGAAGTTCGTTACGCAGGTTTCATGAAAATCGTATCACTTGCTCCAGAGGTTGTATGATGGCAAAATTTAATTTCAAAAAAGGCGACATTGTTGAAGTGATCGCCGGTGATGACAAAGGTACTAAAGCAGAATTGCTTCAAGTTATGCCTAAGAAAAACAAAGTAATCGTTAAGGGTGTTCGCGTTGCTAAAAAAGCGATCAAACCTAGCGAGCAAAATCCACAAGGCGGATTCTTGAATAAAGAAATGCCTGTTGATGCATCAAATGTCCGTAAAGTTGAGGCGTAATCATGGCACGACTAAAAGATAAATACTTGGCGCTCAAACCTGAGCTCCAAACCGCTCTTGGAATTGCAAACGTAATGCAAGTTCCAGCTCTAGAAAAAGTGATCATCTCTGTCGGTTGTGGTTTTGCCATGAAAGACAATAAATTGATCCAAAGTATCCAAGATACAATCAGCAACATCGCTGGTCAACGTGCATCTGTTGTTGTTGCTCGTAAATCGGTTGCAGGTTTTAAAGTACGTGAAGGGATGCCGGTCGGTGTTAAAGTTACACTACGCGGTGCTCAAATGTACGATTTCATGGATAAATTGATCTCTGTATCTCTTCCACGTGTTAAAGACTTCCGTGGTATTCCACGTAACGGTTTTGACGGTCGCGGAAATTACAACTTCGGTTTGACCGAGCAGTTGATTTTCCCGGAAGTTGATTACGATTCAATTATGCAAATCCACGGGATGAACATCACCGTGGTAACAAGCGCTACAGCCGATAAAGATGCATTCAAACTTCTTGAAATGATCGGTATGCCGTTTGCTAAAGGGAGAGAATAATGGCTAAAAAGTCAATGATCGCTAAGCAACAACGAACTCCAAAGTTTGCTGTTCGCGCGTATACTCGTTGTCAGATCTGTGGTCGTCCACACTCTGTCATCAGTGATTTTGGAATTTGTCGCGTTTGCTTCCGTAAAATGGCAAACGAAGGGTTAATCCCAGGCGTTAGAAAGTCAAGCTGGTAATTCCGGCTCGATACTACTTACGACTAAGATAAGGAAATATAAATGATTAATGATTTGATCGCGGATTCGTTGACTCGTATCCGTAATGCGGCTATGCGTCGTTTAGATTCTACAACATTGGTTCACTCTAAAGTTGTAGAAGCTGTAGTTGCCATTTTGGTGGACAAAGGCTACATCGAGAGCTTTAACGTTGTTGAAGACGGCGTTAAAAAAACCATCAACGTAGTGTTGAAATACGACGAAAAAGGTCGTACGGTTATCAATGAAGTAAAACGTGTCTCTAAACCGGGACGTCGTGTTTACAAAGGTAAAGATGAACTTAAACGTTTCAAAAACGGTTACGGTACCATCATTGTCAGCAGTTCAAAAGGGGTTCTTCCTAACGATAAAGCATTCGAGCTTGGCGTAGGCGGAGAAGTCCTTTGTACAATTTGGTAAGGAGATAAGATGTCACGTATTGGAAAACTTCCTATTTCTATCCCAGCTGATGTAAAAGCTACACTTGATGGAACGGTATTGACGTTCGCGAAAGGTGCAACAACTCAAACCTTGGATACTCTCGGTAACTGTGGTGTAGTACTTGAAGATAACACTTTAACGTTTAGTACAAACTCTGATCAACGTGCTGATCGCGCATTCTGGGGCACATACCGTGCACTAGCGGCAAACATCATCACAGGTTTGACAACAGGTTTTGAGAAAAAACTGGAAATCAACGGAGTTGGTTATCGTGCTGCGGTACAAGGTAACGTATTGAATCTTCAACTCGGTTTCAGCCATGATATCAACTTTGATATCCCTGCCGGTGTTGATATTTCAGTCGAGAAAAACGTTATCACCATCAAAGGTGTCGATAAACAACAAATTGGACAAATTGCAGCTGTAATCCGTTCATTCCGTCCACCTGAGCCGTACAAAGGTAAAGGTGTTAAATACTCTGATGAGACTATCCTGCGTAAAGCCGGTAAGACATCTAAGAAATAAGGAGCGATGATATGACAGGTAAAACACTTAAAAATAAATCGGCAAAACGCCTTCAGCGTAAACGCCGTATTCGCTCTAAAATTTCAGGATGCGCGTCATTGCCTCGTGTCTCTATCTTCCGTTCAAACCGTTACATCAGCGCGCAAGCGATTAATGATGAATCGGCAGTAACGTTAGCAGCAGTACACTCAAAAACTTTGGGTCTTAAAGCAAACAAAGCAGACGCTGAAAAAGCGGCAGCCGTATTTGCAAAAACCCTCAAAGATGCCGGTATCAATGAAGTTACGTTCGATCGTAACGGATTTTTGTATCACGGTGTCGTAAAAGCGTTTGCCGAAGCACTTCGTGCAAATGAAATCAAGTTTTAAGGCACGATGATGAATCCAATTAACAGAGAAGAATTTTCAGAAGCGATTGTAAACATCGGTCGTGTAACTAAAGTTGTAAAGGGTGGTAGACGTTTTCGTTTTACCGCTCTCGTAGTTGTAGGAAATAAAAAAGGAACCGTAGGTTACGGAGTCGGAAAAGCGAAAGAAGTTCCAGACGCTATCCGTAAAGCGGTTGACGAAGCGTTCAAAAACTTGACAGAAGTGAAGATCAAAGGTACCACCATTGCTCATGACATCGAAGTTAAATACAACGCAAGTCGTATCTTGCTAAAACCTGCATCTGAAGGTACAGGGGTTATCGCCGGTGGCGCTACCCGTCCGGTACTTGAGCTTGCGGGAATCCAAGACATCTTGACGAAGTCTTTGGGTTCTAACAATCCAAACACCGTGGTACGTGCAACAATCGATGCACTATCACGTATCAAAGGATAAGTTATGGCATTAGAAAACCTTACACCTGCTGAGGGTTCAACCCACAGCACAAAACGTCTTGGCCGTGGCCAAGGAAGTGGCCAAGGTAAAACAGCCGGTAAAGGTCACAAAGGTCAAAAAGCACGTAAAGGTTACAATGAAAAGCGTAACTTTGAGGGTGGACAACAACCACTTGCGCGCCGTTTGCCAAAAATCGGTTTTACATCACGTGTTGTTAAACCAACAATTATTAATGTTGAAAAAACAAAGGTAATTGCTGAACTTGCAGAGATCACAATGGAGAGTATCCGTAGTGTGCACCGTTTGAATAAATCGGTCACTAAGGTAAAACTCGTTGGTGCAAGTGCAAAAGATTTAGCATCTAAAATCAAAGACGAAAACGTTACAACAACTGGTAACTAATGAACCAACAACTTGTAAACAAGATCTTAATTACGATCGGTTTTCTCTTTATCTTCCGTCTACTGGCATATGTGCCGGTACCGGGTGTTGACACAGCTGTCATCGCTTCGTTTTTTGATGATCACGCGGCAGATGCGTTAGGTCTCTTCAATATGTTCAGCGGAAATGCCGTAGAACGTTTATCTATCATCTCTCTTGGCATTATGCCCTACATCACAGCTTCAATTATTATGGAACTTTTAGCAGCCACTTTCCCGAACTTAGCGCAAATGAAAAAAGAGCGCGACGGTATGGTTAAATACATGCAAATTATCCGCTATGCAACGATTGCCATTACGATTGTACAAGCAATCGGCGTCAGTGTAGGATTGCAGAGTATGACCGGAAAAGACGGCAGCAGTGCTATTTTAGTAGATCACAGTACCTTTATGTTGTTGGCAGTCGTTTCGATGCTAGCTGGGACTATGTTGTTGATGTGGATCGGTGAACAGATTACCCAAAGCGGTATCGGTAACGGTGTCTCTTTGATCATCTTCGCCGGTATTGTTTCGGCAATTCCGAGTGCGATTTCACAAGCGGTAACGATGGTCAATACCGGGGCGATGGGATTTCTGTCGCTTGTAGGTATTATTGCCCTCATTATTGCGACGGTTTTAGTCATTATCTATGTTGAGCTGGGTGAACGCCGTATTCCGGTTACCTATGCTAAAAAGACAATGATGGAAAATCAAAACAAGCGGGTTATGAACTATATTCCGGTTAAAGTGAATCTTTCAGGGGTTATCCCGGTTATTTTTGCTTCGGCTATTTTGATGTTCCCGATGACAGTAATGTCATCAAGCACTAACCCGACGGTTCAAGCCATCGCCGACGTATTGAATCCGAATCACTATTTCTTTAACTTTTTGACCTTTGTATTTGTTGTATTCTTTGCATTTTTCTATGCGTCAATCGTATTTAATGCTAAAGATATTGCGGATAATTTAAAACGTCAAGGCGGGTTTATTCCGGGTGTTCGTCCGGGAGAATCAACCAAAGAGTTTTTGAATGATACGGCAGGACGTTTGACCATTACGGGTGCTATCTATCTTGGTTTGGTGGCAACACTGCCATGGATCATTGTAAAAGCGATGGGAGTACCGTTCTTCTTTGGAGGAACAGCCGTTCTTATCGTGGTTCAAGTAGCCCTAGATACGATGCGTCGAATCGAAGCACAAGTTTATATGTCTAAATACCAGACTCTTAGTGCGGTTGGCCTGTAACAATGGCGATTGCGCTACGAAAAAATGATGAACTAACCAAACTTCGTGCCGCGAATAAAATCGTCGGTGCGACCTTAGAACTTTTAGCTGCTCATACTAAGCCGGGAGTCACATTAAAAGAGTTGGATGCCTTGGGTGAGGAGTATATCCGAAGTCAAGGTGCCGTCCCTTCTTTTAAAGGACTTTACGGATTTCCCAGCGCGGTATGTACTTCCGTCAACGAAGTGATTATTCACGGTATACCGACAGATTACGCTCTTCAAGAGGGTGATATTGTCGGGTTTGACGTAGGGACACAAAAAAACGGGTATTTCGGCGATGCGGCAATCTCTGTCGGTGTCGGTAAAATTTCTCTAGAAGATGAAGCATTAATCGCATGTTCGAAAGATGCTTTGTACTTCGCGATTGAGACGATTCAAGAGGGGATGCGCTTTAAAGAGCTCTCTTATGAAATTGAAAAGTTTATTATTGGAAGAGGTTTTACCCCTTTGCGCGGTTTTTGCGGGCATGGGATCGGTAAGAAGCCGCACGAAGAACCTGAGATACCAAACTATCTTGATGGGGGCAATGCGAAGCAGGGTCCTAAAATCAAAAACGGGATGGTATTTTGCTTGGAGCCGATGATTTGTCAAAAAGAGGGAACATCCAAAATTTTGGCAAACGGCTGGGATGTGGTGAGCACGGATGGGCTGAGAGGCTCTCATTACGAGCATACGGTTGCAATTATCAACGGTAGAGCTGAAATATTATCAATCGCGTAAAGGAATAATATGGCAAAAGATGATGTCATTGAAGTAGACGGAAAGATTATTGAGGCACTACCGAATGCAACGTTTCGTGTTGAGTTGCCCAATGGTCATGTAATTTTGTGTCATATCGCAGGTAAGATGCGTATGCACTATATTAAAATTCTTCCCGGTGATACGGTGAAACTCGAACTGACTCCATACAGCTTGGACAAAGGGCGAATTACCTATCGCTACAAATAAATCATTTCCCCCTATGGGGAATGGTCAATAACTATTTTTTGATAAGGGACTTTCATTTATGAAAAAACAGTTATATCTACTGCTATTTCTTTTTTCTACACTCTTCGCATCCGAACCGGAACAATCATTTTGGGAAACCTATACCGCAGCACTCCGTGGAGACAAAGTTGCACAGTTTCAAGTCGGCGTTATTTATGAGCGCGGCATCGGGAGAGATGCAAATCAGACACAAGCAGCACAATGGTTTGAAAAATCAGCACGTCAAGGACACGTCGATGCGCAATACAATATCGCATTGATGTACGCATCGGGACGCGGCGTGAGTGAAGATGAAGGGGTCGCAATGATGTGGCTTGCACGTGCGGCGAAGCAGGGCGACCATGAAGCTCGTAAATTGTTGTTGAGTATCATAGACGGAGTATTGGATAAAAATCCTTTACCACAAACACAAGAGAACGGATCCTTGGATACGGTTGAGATAACACCGGTGACGATAGTCACAAAAGACGGGGCAAATGTATGCGAAAAGAGCAACAAATGCATAACATATAAAGCCAATACACCCTTTACATCAACAAGTAAGCGTGGAAATCTCTACAAGATAAGCGGAATCGTAACGAAAAAAGGGTGGAAGAGCTATCAAAAAGAGGGTTGGATTGATGAAAGTAGCGTCGAGGTTCGACGCTAAAGCACTTATTTGACGAAACTGCAGCAGTAGTCGCTGATCGTCTTAACTTTTAAATGAAAAGCACTGTTGGCAGGTACATCAAAGCTTTGCGGCCCTGTGACAGATACCCACGTGTCTGAACCCGGAAGCTGTACGTCCATCTCACCGCTCATAATCTCCATGATCTCAGCATCACCAGTGTTAAACGTGTATTCACCCGGTAACATGATTCCGAGAGTTTTGATTGTTCCGTCTTCGAAACGGAGTGTTCGGCTGGTAACTTTACCGTCGAAATAGATATTCGCTTTTTTATCAGCGGTTACATTGGTAAATTGTGACATAGTTTTCTCCTAAAAATAGTGGCGCAATTATAGCGGATTGATCTCTTTCTTGATCTTTTTCGGCAAGTGGGCAAAGGGAAAGTCGGAGACAATTTTGATCTCGTCTCCCTCTTTGATCTCCACTTCCAAATCCATAGATTCTCGTTTCATAGAAATTAGGGTGATCGTACGATCCCCTTCAACATACGAAATCTTGCGAGGACGAAGTTGAATAATGGCATTGTTTTTGAGTGGTCTATATCCCATAAATTCCGTTCTCCTGAACTGTTATTTTTTTGCTATCGACGAGTTGCGTCAAAGCACTTTTAAAATTCTTTTTACTGAGACCGAACGTGCGCTGGATTAGATCGGGATCGCTTTTGTAGTTATACGGGAGCATTCCGCCATTGGCTTTTATCATCGAGAGGATTTTATCGGCGGCGGTAGAGGCTTTCGCTTTTCCGACCATCTGTAGAGAGAGATCGAGTTTACCGTCAGGTCGTAGAACTTTTACGAAGCCGTTTTTGATCTGCCCGACACGAACCTCTTCAAAAATTTCGTTGGCGTAGATCATTCCCTCGTATTTATGGTCTACTATCACTTTATATCCCATAGGGGTTTTGGCGATAATCATAAACTCAACGGGAGTATTCGGATAAAAGCTCTTCGGCGGCATCTCTAATGCACCGCTGATTTTTTCCGTTCCCACCAGACGGTTGGTCTGCTCATCCAAGATGACCCGAACAAGTCGTTTATCACCGACGGCAAACGGTCGTTTTTGGAGGGCACGAGGGACGAACAGATCTTTCGGCAACCCCCAGTTTACAAACGCACCGATAGAGCTCGTATCGACCACTTCGACAAACGCGATTTCATTCACCATCGCTTTAGGCATTACCGTCGTGGCAACAGGGCGATCTTCGCTGTCGGTATAGACAAATACATCAATGGTATCACCGATGTGCATTTTGTCGGTGACGTATTGGTTGGGCAGTAATATATCGCTCTCATCCAGTGCACGCAAGAATAGTCCCGGCACGGTATCGCGATCAATTGTGAGGATATTAATTTCCCCGATTTTTAGTGTTTCATTCATGATGGAATTATAGCGGGTTTTGGCTACACCCGTCATCCCCGACCTGATCGGGGATGACGGGCGAGGAAAGAATACGCATTGCTATTCTACTAACCACAAAATCAACTTCAATTAAATCTCACATAAAATAAGAGTCATTGAGTTATAATCTATCAATTTTATAACGGATAAACTATGAGAATCACCCAAATCGAAGCAAGGGATTTGAATCAGCTCGATTTAGTGATAGAACGATGCTTCCGTACTAAAGTATTTGAAAGTGATGAGATAGTGGGCGGATAAAAATGAGTGATTCCAAAGAAAAATATCAATCAAAAAACCAATTAAGTAAAGAATATAAAGAACATAAAATTTTTAATGAAATTGATGGATATATCGAATATTATGATTCGATCTCATTTTCAACTTTTAGTTGGGTTACGGTTGGTGTGGAAAATATAATTAATTTTGACAATCGAATTTTTACATCAATCAAAGGAACTTTAGACTCAATTAAAATACTTCTTGAAAAGGGAAAAATTAATGATGCCTTTTCTTTAGCAAGGAGGTATCACGACAGTGTAATTATCAATACGTATACCCTTTTATATTTGGAAGCCAATCAAAACTTAGATAATTTCACAGTAGAAAAAATCAATAATTGGGTTAATAATAAAGAAAAACTACCCGAATACAAAGAGATGAATAGCTATATAAGAAATTCTCAGAGATTAACCAATATAAATAATTTACTTTTTAGCACAAAAGACTACACAAACATGAGGCAAAGACTTAATAACCATACTCATTATAATTCTTTTAGCTACATGTTTTATAACGATGATCAAATGTTTGATGTTTATAACAATAGAATCAAATTTTTAGAACAGCTTTCTATTGATTTGAGAAATATATTTATAAAACATTTTGTTTGGTTGTTTAGTATCAAGGATAATTATATGATGTCGAGTGACTATATTGACTATCTTGACATGAATATGACACCTCCTGAAAATTCACAATATTGGGTTGCAACATTCATACAAAATATTTTTGAAGAAATCATAAAACAGCATAGACCAGATTTGGCAGATGAGTTGAAAAAATCCACAAATATGGAGTTGCGATGATTTACTTGAAGATAATACAAACTTTTGAAAACTTGCGAGATACACTCTTACTAAAGCTTCTAAGTGGGGAAGTGAGGGTAGAACTATGAGTAATAAAAAATATTCCGACTGGCTACGAATAGATTTACATATCCATACAGACAAAAGCAAAGAAACAAAAAATGGAGATTATAAGGGAGCTTTTGATGTTACTACCTTAAAAGCAAAGCTCAAAGAAAATGAAGTTGGAATATTCTCTCTCACAGATCATAATATAATCAATATTAATGCTTATGAAGAATATTACAAGGATTCTACAGATGATTATCCCTTGTTGCTTGTTGGAGTTGAGCTAGATATTAAAGGAGATAAAAACTCCTATCATTCACTATTGATATTTAATGCTACTACAGTAGAAGAAGTACAAGATATTTCTACAAAACTGGAAAATAAATACACAGAACTTGGTCAAGATAAATTTTCAAGAATGCTAAACTTTGAACAAATAAATGAACTTTTTCATGATAAAGAATTTTTCTTTATTCCACATGCCGATAGTGATAATAGTATCGTTAAAGCATATAGCAATATGACATATACTCAAAAAATGGTTTTATTAATGCCTAGTGCAGTTGAAAAGGTCTCAAAAGAAGAGACCAAAAGAGGTTATAACAAGGGATTTGATTCTATACTTATAGAATCATTTAGAAATAAAGAAGACATCCCATATATTAATTTTTCTGACAATCATAATATTAATAAATACCCTTGTATTCATAAAGGGGAAAATGATACTCAACATATTTTTTACTATATCAAAGGAAAAAAGAGTTATGAAACTATTAGATTGGCATTTATTGACCCTCAATCAAGAATAAGATCACAAACGGAATTCGATAGTCTAAATAAAACACTTAATACAATAGATAATTTAAAAATTGATTTACATGAGTATTTCACTCAAAACGAGCTTATTTTTAGCCCACACTTGAATGTTGTCATTGGTGGCCGTTCTAGTGGGAAAAGCTTGTTGATGAATTTGATAGGTAAAAAAATTGATAGTCTCATTATTAAACAAAATTATTATGATAAATTTTATGGAGAACATATTTCAATCAAAGCAAAAAGAGATGATGGGTATAAACAACAAACAGCAATAGAAAAGCCAATTTACATCAATCAAGGTGATATTGTTAATTATTTTGAAAAAAATAGCTTAAAAGAATTGGCTGAAAAATCAAATAAAAAACTCGAATATGATGAAGCAAAAGAAAAGTTTGTACTACATAAGAAAGCACTACAATCAACAATTCAAGAAATGATAGATAAATACAAGGACATTCAAGAATTTGATGTTAAAAAATTTGAATTGCACAAAACAACCATAGAAAGTTTTTATAGTCTTAGCTACACAATTAATTTAAAGATAGACGACCTCCAAACTACAAATGAAGCCATCATATCAGAATTAAATGAAGCTAAAGAGCTAGTCGATTCATTAATTGAAAATTTAGAATCTTTAAATAGTAATAAACATCTTGACATAAATGAGGCTGAAAAATCTATCATTAGAGCATTTCAAGTCTTGATTGATGAAAAATTAGCATTTATTGAAACCAAACAAAAAAATAAAAATAGAATTAATAGTTTTTTGTCACAAGTAGAAAAAATTATTGTAGATGCTAATTCTGCTTTAAGTGAGGAGTCGCAGCAAAAAGTGATTGCAAAGAGTAGTATCAAATCTCTTGAAGACAATATGAAGGAATATTTTTCAAAATATGCTAGATTAAAAAAAGCTACTAAAACGATTGAATCATTTGACTACTCTAAGAAAGAAACTATTGAAATTGATGAACATGTAGCATTGGTTTTAGAGGTTGAGAAAAACGAAGATATCAAGTTAGATAATATGATACTTGATGCTATTAAAACTGCAAATTTATTGGACAGTCTTTATATAAATTTAGTTAAATTATTACAAAATGAATTATCAATCAAAAATCTTAGTGGTAATGAAAGTGTTAAACTTTTACAAAAGATCAACACTTCATTATCTGCATTGTTTTCATTATTGGACATTCCAAAAGATTATTTGGCATATAAAGATGATGAAACATCGAAATCCAAAAGTCCAGGTTTTAACTCTGAAAAATATCTTGGTATTTTGTTAAAAAATTCAAAAAACAAGATTATCTTTATTGATCAGCCAGAAGATAATTTGGGAAATAAGTTTATATCTGAAGAGTTGGTTAAAACAATAAGGGATATAAAATTTAAAAATCAAATCTTTTTAGTGACGCACAATCCATCTATTGTTGTTTATGGCGATGCGGAAAATATAGTTATTGCCGAAAATACTGAAAATAAGATTAGTTATAGGCAGATAGTTTTAGAAGATGTTGCATCTCAAAAAGAGATATGTAGCATTCTTGATGGTGGGGAATATATATTTGATAATCGTGCAAAAAAATATAATATTCAAAGAATTTTAAAAGAAAATAGTTCACAAGGAAAAGAAAATGGATGAATTAAATTGTAATGTAACATTGAATAGCGAAGAAAATAAAATTACAGTAAGTGGTCTTACAGGTAGTGAGTTAGACATTGGCATAAGTGGTGATATTGATTTTACTGATTTGGTTCAAGAATTAACAAAAAAAATAGATGAAGAAAAAATTATTAATATAACTATTGAAAATGAAGAAAGCATAGTTGATCCTAAGTATAAATTAATTATTGATACATTGAAGAATATTTTTGAGTCTTATAATGAAAGTTTGAAAGCTATTGAAGAAGATAATAATCTTAATGATGAAGTGGGTATAGAAGAGATTTCATTTTGACAAAGAATGTTTATATCTTAACTAAGTCCCACCATCAAAGAAATTCTTATGCAAAGAAAATAACAACAGGTAACTTAAATGACTAACCTGACCACAACCGACACCATTGCTAATAAGAAAATAAAGGGAATTAGATAAATGAACAATCTAAACAGTGCTGATATCGTTATCTATAGTGAAGGTGAATTGGAACTAAGTGTGTCGGTAAATAAAGAAACTCTTTGGCTTACACAAAAACAATTAGCTGAGCTATTTAATGTTGAATCTCACAATATCACCTATCATATTCAGAATATTTACAAACAAAGAGAGCTTGAGAAAAATCCAACTACTCAAAAAATTAGAGTAGTTCAAAAAGAAGGGAAAAGGGAAGTAGAAAGAGATGTTGACCACTATAATCTTGATGTGGTTATATCAGTAGGATATAGAGTTAATTCTAAAAAAGCTACGGCTTTTAGACAATGGGCAACATCGGTACTCAAAAGCTACATCCAAAATGGTTATGCTATTAATGGCGATAAAATCACAAACGAGCGATTTGTATCTTTGGAAAGTGAGGTAGCAACTCTTAAATCTCAAATAGGGGAGTTTAAGGCGCTTATCAATGTTGACGCTATAAAGACAAAAGAAGGGATATTTTTCGACGGACAGATTTACGATGCGTATGCTTTTGTAAACGATTTACTTAAAAGTGCAAAAAGTGAAGTAGTGCTGATCGACAACTACATCGACGACAGTGTTTTTACCCTTTTTAGTAAATATCCCAATCTTAAAATAAAAATCTATACCCAAACTATCACCAAGCAACTCTCACTAGACTATCAAAAATACCAAGCGCAATACCAAAACATGGAACTATTTGAGTTCAAAAACGCTCACGATCGGTTTATCATTCTAGATGGGGTGGAGATGTATCACATCGGAGCAAGTCTCAAAGATTTGGGCAAAAAGTGGTTTGCATTTTCAAAATTTGAGGTGGATGCGTTGGAAATTTTGGGGAGATTGAAGTGACGCAAATGCGCATTATTATCACAGGTGCCAGCAGCGGTTTAGGTGAAGCATTAGCACTTCATTATGCATCCGATAAAAATCACCTCGTATTGATCGCTCGCAGAGAAGATCGTTTGAATGATGTGGCAAAGCGATGTCGAGATAAAGGCTCTGAGGTTGAAACGATTGTTGCCGATGTGAATGATTTTGCACGGATGCGGGAAATCGGGAGTGAACTCTCACAAAATCAAATCGACCGAATTATCCTCAATGCCGGAGTATCGGTCGGTCATGGTGGGGGAATCACACCGTTTGAGGATTTTGAACGGCTCTTTAAAACCAATTTTCTGAGTGTTCATGCTTTATTGGAGCCGATCATTCCAAAACTGATGGAACAAAAATCGGGTGAGATCGTTTTTATCTCCTCCCTTGCCTCGTTGTTTACTATGCCGACCTCCATCGCCTACAGCAGTTCCAAACGGGCACTCAACGCCTATGCGGAGGGGTTGCACTATCAGCTTCGCTTGCATGGGATTACGGTGATGACAATCATGCCGGGGTTTATCGAATCGGAGATGACGCAGAAGAATCAGTTTAAAATGCCATTCTTCATGTCTACCGAAGAGGGGATTAAACGGATTACAGAGGCGATTGAACGGAAAAAAATCCGGTATGCGTTCCCTTTTAGATTTTACTTAATGATTCGAATTGTCTTGTTATTTCCGCAGTCCTTAAGAGACAAAATTGTACACTTCACTAATTTTAAAAAGGGTGCATAACCCGTACTATCAAGGAAATATCCTATGGTGATCGACAGCGTTTGTACCTATTGCGGTGTAGGATGTGATATTTCCGCTGAGGTGGAAGATAACAAAATCCAAAAAATCTTTGCTAAAGAAGAGGGTCTTGTCTCTCAAGGGCGTTTGTGTATTAAAGGGAAACAGGGGTGGGACTTTGTAACCCATCCCAAACGTCTTCGCAATGCACGTGTCCGAAAGTCATTTTTAGCGAAAAATGCCGCACTCTTTGCCGATTTGGATATGGACTATCTTGAGCCGGTCGATCATGATTTTTACGAGATCAGTTATGAGAGTGCGTATGAACTTGTTGCCCGTAAACTCAGAGCGATTACGGATCAATACGGTGCGCACAGTTTTGCTGCGATCGGCGGGGCACGTACCAGTTGTGAGGGGTCGTATCTGTTTCAACATTTTACCCGTCACGTAGTCGGTTCTCCTCATGTTGACAACTGCGCCCGTGTCTGTCACTCCCCCTCACTCAAAGGGATGCGTACCACGATCGGCGAGGGAGCTATGACCAACCCGTTTGATGACATTTATGAGACTGAATATATCGTGGTAATGGGGTCTAATACCACCGAAGGGCACCCGATTGTCGCCAACCGTATGCTCGATGTGATTAAACAAAAAAATATCGAACTTGCCGTATTGGATGTTCGCCGTATACAGCTTTCCAAATCGGCGACGAACCATTTGAGTATCCCCTATGAAGCGAATCTGATGATTCTCAACATGATGGCGTATGTTATCCTCTCAGAGAATTTGGTTAATACCGAATTCGTTAATGGACGGACTAAAGGGTATGAAGAGTATAAAAACGCCATTCTAAATGATCCGTATGCCAACCCTGAGTTTTTATTGCAGATTCCAGGATATGAGTCGTTAGTGGAAGAGATTCGTATGGTTTCTCGCAAATATGCGACCCGTAAAAGCCTTTTTTTCTGGGGCCTTGGGATTACGGAACATTTGGATGGTTCGTATGCCGTGATGGCGATAACCCATTTGGCTATGTTGACCGGAAATATCGGGAAACGGGGTGCAGGGTTGATGCCGCTTCGAGGTCAGAATAACGTGCAGGGGACGTGTGATGTCGGAATGCTGCCGTATTACGCTCCCGATTATCAACCGCCTAAAGAGGTGGGGATGATGACTCCCGATTTAATCAATGCGATGGTTGAGGGGAAAATCAAAGCGCTGTACAACATCAGCGAAGACATTGCCCATATCCATCCGAATCAAAACAAAATCCACGCCGCTTTGGGAAATCTTGATCTTTTGGTTGTGAATGAACTCTTTGATAACGAGATTACCAAATTTGCCGACATTATCTTCGGGGTAAAAAGTGCGTATGAGAAGACGGGTGTTTATGTCAATGCGGAACGCCGACTCCATCTCTCTCAACCACTTATTAATGTAATGATGCCCGATGACTGGGAAGTAATCGCCGAAATTTCCAAACGTTATGGTACTGATTTCGGATTTAAAAATTCGCGGGATGTATGGGAGAGGGTACGAGTCGATGCTCCGATCCGTTTCGGGGGGGCGAGTTATGAAAAACTCGAATCTAATCGCTTGCGCGGATTACAATGGCCTGTGCAGGAAGAGGATTTACCGGTATTGCATATCGATACGTTTCGAACCAAAGATGGAAAAGGGAGCTTTCACTACCACCAATACTCGCCGCGCGGTCAGGTCGAAGAACTCATCAATACTCAACGTCATGAGGGGTACTACCTTACAACGGGGCGTGTTTTGGTCCATTATAATAACGGCGCCCAAACCAATGCGTGTGATAAACTCCACCGCAGTCACAGTGAAGACACCTTGCTGGTGAGTGTCGAAGATGAGGAGTTTTTTGAATACAAAGATTTTGTCGTTCTTAAAAGTGAGTATGGTCAGAGCGCGCCGCTACGGGTAAAAGTGAGTTCAACCGTCAAAAAAGGGACTCTCTTTACGACCTTTCATCATGCCAAGAGCAATATTAACTTTCTCTTCGGAGATGAGGCGGATGAGTTGATAAAAACTGCCCGTTTTAAATCGATAAAAGTCGAGGTGATCAAACCCGACTATTTGGATTGATTGTGCATACCCGCGCTCGTGGCAATATAGCCGAAGAGCGGGGGTGTGAGTATCTTCGACAAAACGGATTTAGAATACTTGATCGGAACGTTTACAACCGTTTCGGAGAGATCGACATTATCGCTCTGCGTGATGATGTAATCCATTTTGTTGAGGTAAAAAGTGCCCAAACGTATGAGCAGGCAGTCAATAATATTACCCCTTCAAAACTTCAAAAACTGCACCGTACTATCCAAACCTATATTCAGAATAAACGGCTTAATCTTGATTATTGTATTGATGCTTTGATTATTAGTGAGGATACTTTAGAGTGGATAGAAAATATCACGCTGTAAAATGCGAATGTTTTATTTTGACTTTTATACGTCAAATGCTATAATCTTTTAATAATTTTTTATGTTATAGAAGGTTTTACAATGCAAAGGCCTACACCAACGGATGTTGAAGTGAAGTTTGAAGGCGGCAATATGATTACGGAGACCGATCTTCATGGCAAAATTACCTATGTAAATCGTTTGTTTATTCAAATGTCGGGCTATGAAAAAGAGGAGTTGATTGGTAAACCCCATTCCCTTATTCGACATCCCGATATGCCGCAATGTTGTTTTAAATCAATGTGGGAGAGTGTTGAGCGGGGGTATCCTTGGGAAGGATACGTTAAAAATCTGCGCAAAGACGGAGCATTTTACTGGGTTGTTGTGACGGTAACGCCTAAGTATGATGAGAAGGGAACCCTATGCGGATACATAGCAGTAAGAAAACCGCCGGGAGAATTAACCCTTCAAGAGATAAAAAGAAAATACACTGAAATGATGAAAGAAGAAGTATGTCGAAAAGAGGGGAGTGAATATTTTTCTGAAGCTTTGGAGAGAATGCACTAAGATGCTCTCTCAAAGCCTATACTTGAGAAATTATGTGAGAAGAATGTAATAAGTCATTTTAAAGAATGGAGCGTTATAATAGCTCTTAACAAACATTGCGTAATCAAGGAAGTACAATGGGTAAATACGTTGAATTAACAGTATCAAATTTTGATGAAGTAACCAAAGAGGGTGTCTCTTTGGTCGATTTTTGGGCTCCTTGGTGTGGACCTTGCCGTATGATCGCTCCGGTTATCGAAGAGTTGGCGGGTGAGTTTGAAGGAAAAGCAAACATCTGTAAAGTGAATACGGATGAAGAGCAAGATATCGCTGTAAAATACGGTATCCGCTCTATCCCAACAATCCTTTTCTTCAAAAACGGTGAAGTGGTTGAGCAAATGGTAGGTGCTGCTTCTAAACAAGCATTTGCTGATAAACTAAACGCTCTTCTTTAATCAATACTCTTTTAGGAGAGGGGTTAACCTCTCTTAAAATCTTCAAAAATATTTCTTTCATTTATTTTAATTATAAATAAGCCCTTAATTATTTAACCCTTAATCGCTCAAAAGTGCCTCTTTATTTATTACACAGTATGATATTCAAATAATGTTTTATAAACAGGAGACTATTGATGTTAGATTGTGCGATTATCGGAGGAGGACCTGCCGGACTTACCGCAGGGTTATATACCACGCGAGGTGGATTAGATAATGTCACGATGTTTGAAAAAGGGCTTCCCGGCGGCCAGATAACGATGAGTTCAGAGATTGAAAACTATCCTGGGGCAACAGCTCATAATTTAAGCGGCATGGATTTTATGACTCCATGGCCGGAGCAATGCCAACGTTTCGGATTGAAACACGAGATGTCGGAAGTAACACGGGTATCACGTCGTGAAGACGGAATTTTTATGATCCAAAAATCTGACGGCTCATCCGATGAGGCAAAAAGTGTGATTGTCTGCACCGGTTCTACTCCGAAACGTGCCGGATTTATCGGAGAAGATACGTTTTTCGGTCGCGGTGTGAGTACGTGTGCCACATGCGACGGGTTTTTCTACAAAAATAAAGAGGTAGCGGTTGTCGGTGGCGGTGATACGGCACTCGAAGAGGCACTCTATTTGGCAAAAATCTGTACCAAAGTTTATTTGATTCATCGTCGTGACACTTTTCGTTCAGCCCCTAATACCATTGCAAGAGTAAAAGGGACGGCAAATATCGAATTGGTTTTAAATGCTATCCCTGAAGAGGTATTTGGCGGTGCAATGGGAGTTGATGGACTTCGTGTAAAACTCGAAGACGGCTCACTCCGTCAAATTGATGTTCCGGGGGTATTCGTATTTGTCGGTAATAATGTAAACAATCAGGTTTTAATCCAAGAAGACGGAACATTTTTATGCGATATGACCCAGTGGGGCGAAGTAAAAGTTGATTTGAATATGAAAACATCGGTTTCGGGTCTTTTCGCAGCAGGGGACATGCGCGAATCGGCTCCGAAACAAGTCGTTTGTGCGGCAGGCGACGGTGCCGTTGCCGCACTTCAAGCGATTGGGTATGTGGACGGACATCAATAGCTTTTAAACACTATGAGTGTAAAATGTCATTAGAATAATGCAGTATAGGGATTGTCCATAATGATAAGAGCAGGTGTATTTGGCGCTGGCGGGCGTGTCGGGAAGTTATTGATTGAAGATTTGCGTCATGAAAGTGAGATTTCACTAGGGGCAGTCTATGTTCGTAATGAGCTTAATTTCTCAATCGATCCTTCGGTCTTGGTAACGAATGATATGGTGACGTTACTGAAAGGATCGGATGTTATTATCGATTTCTCATTACCTGAAGCAACGCAGGTGTTGCTCGAAAAAGCGATTGAACATCCTAAACCTTTGGTTATCGGAACGACGGGTCTTGATACCCATCAGATGAATCTCCTTAAAACAGCGAGTGAATCGATGCCGATTTTGTACGCAACGAATATGTCTTTGGGTGTTGCCCTACTGAATCAACTTGTTCACTTAGCCGCCAAAACACTTGACGGATTTGATATAGAAATTGTCGAACAGCATCACCGTCATAAAAAAGATGCCCCTAGCGGTACGGCTCTCACACTTGCCCACTCGGCGGCAGCGGGACGGAATCTTGATCTTGATGCGGTGCGTGTCAGCGGACGTAACGGAAATATCGGTGAGAGAACCAAAGATGAGATTGCCGTGATGGCATTACGCGGCGGTGATATCGTCGGTCGCCACACGGTCGGATTTTACAATGAGGGTGAATTCATCGAGCTTCACCATACCGCAACCAGCCGCAATACCTTTTCAAAAGGTGCCATTCGTGCCGCAAAATGGTTGGCGGGAAAACCAAACGGTCTTTACAGTATTCAAGACTGTTTAGAACTAGCATAAGGAAACAAAAGTGCGTAGCTTAAATGAAAAATGTGCAGTAGTCGGTATTTTCGACCATCCGGAAGCGTCAAAACTGGCTTACTTTTCCCTCCATGCCCTTCAACATCGGGGTCAGGAAGCAGCCGGAATCAGTACCAGCGATGGGGAAAAACTCTATACGATTAAAGATCGGGGTTTGGTCACCCAAGTGTTTGATCCCCAAAAGCTCAATACCCTCAAAGGGCATATGGCAATCGGACATACCCGTTATTCGACGGCAGGGGATGATTCCATTCTTGATGCACAACCGGTATTTGCCCGTTATGACTTGGGAGAGATGTCGATTGTTCACAACGGTAATCTCACCAATGCCAAAGAGGTTCGTGATGCCCTCATCAAAAAAGGGGCAATTTTCCAAACCTTTATGGATACGGAAAACCTGATCCATCTGATCGCAAAAAGTGATCAGCACCATTTGACCGACCGTATCATCGATGCCGTCAAAAAGATCGAGGGTGCCTACTCGCTTGTTTTTCTCAGCCGCTCTAAAATGTTCGCGATGCGTGATCCGCATGGTTTCCGCCCATTAAGCCTCGGACGCGTCGGTGATGGCTATGTCGTTGCGTCGGAGACGTGCGCGTTTGATCTGATCGGTGCGGAGTATATCCGTGATGTTGAACCGGGTGAATTGCTCATCTTTGAAAAAGGGAAAGCCCCTCAATCGATCAAAGTGTTTGAGCCGACTCCGAAACACTGTATTTTTGAATACGTTTATTTTGCCCGTCCCGATTCCAATGTTTATAATCAAAACGTTTATGAGATGCGAAAAGCGATGGGGAAAGCGCTTGCCAAAGAGCAGCCTGTTGTTGCCGATATGGTTGTGCCTGTCCCTGATGGGGGTGTTCCTGCAGCGATTGGCTATTCGCAAGCTAGCGGCATCCCTTTCGAGATGGCGATCATGCGTAATCACTACATCGGACGTACCTTTATCGAGCCGACCCAAGAGATGCGTGATTTGAAAGTCAAAATGAAACTTTCTCCGATCAACGACCTTATCCGTGGGAAACGTCTGATCGTTATCGATGACTCTATCGTTCGTGGAACGACAAGTCGTCAGATCGTTCGAATGCTTAAAGCGGCAGGGGCGGCAGAGGTGCATATGCGAATATCGAGTCCTCCGACAACCGATCCGTGCTACTATGGGGTTGATACTCCCGATAAAGAGAAACTGATTGCGTCGAATATGACGAATGCAGAGATCTGTGCCTTTATCGAAGCTGATTCACTGGGATATTTGAGCAATGAAGCATTACTCGCTAGTGTAAACGGCAAAGAAGAGAATTACTGTACTGCCTGTTTTACCGGCAAATACATTATTTAGAGTCCGTTATGCGGGAGCAGATTTTCACGTTCGGGCAATATCTGCACCGTAAATTTGGGGTAAAAGTCTCTAAAGTCCCCGTTTCTATTTCCGGATTTACCTGCCCTAATATTGATGGGACGGTGGCAAAAGGGGGATGCACCTTTTGTGAGAACGACTCTTTTAGCCCAAGTCTTGACCATGCTCGCTCTCTTAAGGGGTTTTACCTCAATCTCCATTCAACCGCTAATCCCCACTTAGAAAAACAGCTTCAACAATTAGAGTGGCAATTCACCTCTCTTTCGAAACGGTTGCAAAAAGAGAATAACTCTGAGAAATTTATGGTCTATTTTCAAAGCTTTACCAATACATATGCCCCCTTCGAAACGCTCAAAGCCCTTTATGAAAAAGCATTGTCATTTGAGAATGTCGTAGGGCTTAGTATCGGGACACGATCAGACTGTATCAGTGATGAGACGTTTGAGTATCTCTCAGAACTCTCACAAAAAACGGAGATTTGGATCGAGTTCGGGATTCAATCCATCTACGATGAGACGCTGGAGAGGATTAATCGCGGACATGACAGTGCCAATGTCAAAGAGACTATTCTAAGAGCTAAATCGTATGGATTGAATGTGTGCGGCCATCTCATTTTCGGACTTCCGGGAGAGAGTAAAGAGATGATGCTGGAGACAGCGAAAGAGGCATACTCCTTAGGGATCGATTCGGTCAAATACCATCCGCTCTATGTCGTTAAACGGACAGCTCTTGCAAATGAATATGCGCGTGGTGAGTTTGAACCGATTAGTGAAACGCTTTACTTAGAGGTTTTAAAAGAAGCGATAGTTTTAAAACCCTCTTATGTCAGTGTGCAGCGTATCAGTGCAGGGATTGATGATGAAAGTTTGATTGCACCGTTATGGTGCAAAGATAAGAATGGACAGATTCGCTCTATTAATAAAGCGTTGGAAGCGGTAGGATTAAAGTACTGAGAGTAACTCAGTTAACTTTAGCGGTAACGTCAAAGGATGCCCTTTTAAAGTGAGAGGGGTAATCCATCATAATAGTGAAAGATTTGGCTTTCCCGGGATTCAAATATTCCGCTATCACGTGTTCTTCCACAACATTTTGCGTTTTAAAATCGGGATCATCCCCTTTGTATAGTTCTGCAAAGACAGAAGGCTGTGTAAAAAGTGATTGTTGATTATTACCGCCACCGCCACCGCGAGAATTTGAGAGCATAACGGTTGCGACGACATTCGCAACCGGAAAATTACCGACATTACGAACTGTCCCTTTTATCACTATTTGTTCCGACTGGTAATAGCGCTCTTCATCAAGATTAGAGATTTCAACACGATAAACATTTTCATTGATTGATTTCCACGCAAAAATACCAATGAGTAAAAGGATAAGTGAAATTGTCGTTAAAATTGAAAATTTTGAGTTCGTGCGCATTGAAACTAAAATTCCGATGATAAATAATAATCCTAAAGTAACCAGTAAAAGATAATGCCAAATGGTTAACGGGCTCATCGACACTCTCCTTTTATTGTAATATTGTAATCTTTAGTATAGCGAAACGGCTCAACAAAAAGTTTAAACGGTGCCGATTGCCCAGGGGATATCCTTTCTGTAAGTTTGAGAGCACCTTTTTTGAATGGAAAATTGGGATAAAGACGATCTAAATATTGATTATGACTTACTTTATGGACTCCTACGTAAAGTGTGCACTCTTGAAAGGGGCGTTTTGAAGTATTATTGATCTCCCCTTTTATCATAAGTGCTTCAGTAAATTCCAATGCTTTTACTTCGTGGAGGGCTATTTTATTTTTAAATAGGTATTGATGCAGTTTGATATACCCAACGACTGAACCTACGGTTAAGACGGTGAAAGCTAATAGAACCATAAAAATAGCCAGCCCCATTTTATTTTTAAGAGCGATAGCTAATACCAATAATAAAAGAAAGAGGACAAATATACCCCCGAAGAGGAGGTAATCATATAGAAGTAAGTGGTTGATAAAATCGATTATTTTTGCTTTCATTGTTCCCGCGAGTTTTTCTCCGCAATCCCGCTTATTCCGAAGCGACGTGCTAATTCTTGTTTGATGCGATCGGGAGAAATATTTTTATGTCCCAGTGCGACTAAGACGTGATACACTAAATCGGCACATTCGTAAATAATTTCATCTTCGTTTCCGTCTTTGATCGCAAAACTAAACTCTCCCGCCTCTTCGACCACTTTTTTGAGGATAGCATTGTCCCCTTTTGAGAGGAGTTTTGCTGTCCAAGAGGTTTCAGGATCGCCATTTTTGCGGCTAAGAATAGTATGATACAGTTCATCAATGATACCGTAGGCTGCCGCCGTATCGATAGTAGGTTCACTGATACTTTCTCCGCTTTCGATATTAGTGAAAAAACATGATTTACGGCCTGTATGGCATGCAACACCCTCTTGACGAACGATCAGTAAAAGGGTATCGTTATCGCAGTCGAGGAGAAACTGTTCGATATGCTGCAGATGACCGCTGGATTCTCCCTTTTTCCAAAGACGCTTTTTAGAACGAGAGTAGTAATGCGCGATTCTTGTCGAGAGGGAGAGTTCCAACGCTTCACGATTCATATATGCCATCATAAGTACTTCAAGGGTTGTCGAGTCTTGAACAATAACGGGAAGGAGCTCTGATTTTTGCCAATCGATAAGATTAAGATTCATGGGTTATTTCCCTATTGAGCTTATTTTTTGGCTGTCGCCGCTTTTGGTATCAAGCCAAATGTTCGGAGTAGAGCCTCCTGGTGTTAGGAAAATTTTTGCATCTTTATTCTCTTTAAGTGCTTCGTTAAATTTCCCTTGTACCTTGATTTGCTCCAATTTTAGCAATCCCGGTGTGAGTGACTGAGCTACGAGATGGTTGGCTTTGGCTTGAGCGGTTGCTTCAATGGTGAGAGCATTTGCGGTACCTTGTGCTTCTGTCTCTTTTTTGAACGCCTCTTGTTTCGCCCGTTCGACATCCTGCTGTGCTTTTTCAACCTCTTGTTTGGCAACCTGAACCCGCTCAATTTGATCTTTTACTTTTTGAGGAAGACCGATTTCACGCAGTTGAATGGATTCAAGATCGGCAGGGCCATTTTTTTGGCGATCAACGCTACTGCGAATACCCGCTTCAATTTTGAGAGCGATCGCATTGCGCATAATCGGCAACGTTTCTGCATCGTATTGACCGATGACGTTACGAACAACATCTCGAGCAACAGGATCGATGATTTTATCTTCCCAACTAAAGCCCCAGTTGGAGATTGTTTGGGCCGCTAGTTGAGCATTTAAACGATACTGTACGGTTAGCTCGATTGTAACAGGAAGTCCGCGCTTATCCAAAACCGTAATCGCCGGCTTGAGGACGATTCCATCCCCCGCCGTCGATGCACGTTCGATTTTATCGGCATAGTTAATAATACGCACTTTCGTATCGACAATGTAGACTTTTTGGATGAATGGAATCAGGAAATGGAGACCCGGCATTAATGCTTGATCTTCATACTTACCGTTGGTGGAGAGGATACCACGTTCCCCCTCAGTGATAATAATGAACGGTTTTGCCAAAATGAGGAGCAAAAGTATTCCACCGATGATCCATAACATTCCCGCTTTTTGGCTGTTCATATTAAAATCAAATTTTGGCGGTTTAGGAGCATTAAATCCGCCCCCTTTATTAGCCTCATTTTTTTTCTTGTTAAAATAGTCGTTCATATCACTTGCCATGCAGGATCCTTAATTGATATAGGTTAAATAATGGTCGTAATCAGGATTACGTCCGCATACGATGTCGAAATAAGCCGCTTGGATTTTCTCCGTCAACGGCCCGCGTCCGCCTGCACCGAGTACCCGTGCGTCTACTTCGCGAATAGGGGTGATTTCTGCCGCCGTTCCGGTGAGGAATGCTTCATCGGCGACGTAAATCTCTTCACGGGTGATTTTTCTGCGTGTTACTTTGATCCCCATATTTTCCGCCATCTCGATAACGGTTTTTTGGGTAATCGATACGAGCGAATTGTCATTCGGAGGGGTGATAAGTTCACCGTCTTTGATAAGGAAGAACGAGGCACCGCTTGCTTCGGCAACGTATCCCTCATCATCGAGGAGGAGTGCTTCATCGTATCCTGCTTCAACCGCTTCAAATTTTGCCATTTGAGAGTTGAGATAGTTACCGACCGCTTTGGCTTTACCCATATTCGACTTGTTATTCGGACGGCTGAATGATGAGATTTTCAAACGGATTCCCCGCTTCATCCCCTCTTCACCGAGGTATGCGCCCCATTCCCACGCTGCAACGGAAACTTCGACCGGTGCTTCTTTGTGGTAGACACCCATAACACCGTAACCGAGGTAAACGATCGGGCGGAGATAGACGTTTTCTCCGGTAAATTCGTTCGCTTTTAAAAGCTCAATTTGTGCTTTGTTGAGTTCTTCAACGGTATAAGGGACAGTAATAAGGGTCATTTTCGCCGATTCAATCAAACGTTTTGTGTGGTCGTTTAGACGAAAAATTGCGTACCCTTTTGGGGTCTTATACGCTTTAGTACCTTCGATAGCACCGTTTCCGTAGTGCAGTGTGTGAGAAAGGACGTGAATTTTTGCTTCACTCCATGGGAGCAGTTTGCCGTTCATCCAAATGTATTTGGCTTCATTCATAGGGAAGATCTCCAAAAGAAAAATTGGGAGATTTTAGCGTGAAAGGGGTTTGATGTTTATTAAGCTAATAACAATTCCCGCGTTTGCGGGAAAAATTAATGTGAGGGGGTGTTGATCATCCAGATTGAAAATACATCGAGATAATCCCAAAACGATTGGATGTATTCGGGATTTATCCCTTCGGCTTCGAGCGGAGGGAGGAGTTCCGCATAAAATTCGAGCCATCTTTTGCGTCCGTGTTCATCAATACGAAACGGTGCGTGGCGGCCTACCATACGAGGTTCTCCACGGCTTTGAGCAAAATAATCAGGCCCCCCGCAGATTTGAATCAGAAAATCAGCGGCATGTTTTTTAGCGGCCGCGAAATCTTCATCATCATTGACGGGGAATAAAAATGCAATATCGCTGTTACGGATCATCTCATAATGATCATCCACTAATTTGCGAAAACGCTCTTCTCCCACTTGGAAAAAAAATCCCGGATGGGGTTTGGTGACAGGAGGGCGTACCCCTAAAACACCGTCGGTAATTTTAAGCTCTAGCATGATGATCCTCTGCGTATTTTTGAGACACATTCTAAAGAGAAGATGAAAAGAAACTCCTTAAAGAATCTGCTTCCCCCTCTTTTTAGGTGATGATTTGTATAATTGAAACATAATTTAGTGAGCGGAGAGAGTTTATGGATGCGCATGTATGGATGGGTTCACGAGAGGTTATGGCTCAAAGCTATACGGAGCGTCTCAGCCCGTATGACGGGCGTGTCGTGTCGCGCGCTGCAGAGTGTAATGCCGATGATGCACGTCAGGCACTCATCATTGCCAAAAACGCTTCTAAAATTGCTAAAAAAGTCCCCTTGCATCAGCGATGTGCTTGGTTGCTGGATGTTGCTTCCAAACTCCGCCAACAGCGTGAATCGTTCGCAAAAGTTTTGTGTGATGAGGTAGGTAAACCGATCACTTATGCACGGATTGAAGTGGATCGTTGTATTGAGACGATCACCCTCTCCGCCGAGACGATGCGTACCATGCATGGGGAAACGATCAATACCGATGCTATGCCCAGCGGAAGAGCTGCCCAAGCCTACTGGCGACGAGAGGCGGTTGGAGTTGTCATAGCGATTACTCCGTTTAACTTTCCGCTCAATCTAGTAGCGCATAAATTAGCTCCTGCATTGGTAGCGGGGAATACGGTCGTTCTCAAACCGACTCCCGAAGCACCGCTTTGTGCCTATAAACTCTCCCAGCTGTTTATCGAAAGCCCTTTTGCTACCCCTGATGCTCTGAGTGTCGTCTACGGTGACGCGGAGGTGGGAAGTACGTTAGTCAGCAGTGATATCCCTCGTGTCATCAGTTTTACCGGATCGGTCAGTGTGGGCAATATCATTACAAAAAGTGCGGGGATCAAAAAAGTCTCCTTAGAACTCGGCGGCAATGCGGCGACCTATATCGATACGAGTGCCGATCTGGAGTATGCGGCATCACGTTGTGCCATAGGAGCCTTTGTCAACTCAGGGCAGGTGTGTATCTCGTTGCAACGTATTTATGTCGATAGTGCCATCTATGATACCTTCGCCCAAAAAATGGCGGAAGCGACTGCTAAATTGGTGGTCGGTTCACCGTACAATGAGGAGACTTTTTTAGGACCTTTGATCAACGATGAAGCAGCTGAACGGGCAATGAGTTGGGTGGAGAGCGCGATGGAAGAGGGGGCTCGACCTCTCACTCCTCCGCACCGTGAAGGGCGAATTTTTTATCCGTGCGTGATGGCGGATGTGACCGAGTCGATGAAAATCGTTTGTGAAGAGGTCTTTGCTCCGATTGTCAGTTTGGTGCGGGTAAATGGAATAGACGATGCCATTGAGAAAATGAACAACTCACCGTATGGATTACAGTTTTCGGTCTTCACGAATAACCTCTCTCATGCAACCCAAGCGATCGATCAACTGGATGCAGGGGGGGTGGTCATCAACGATATGCCGACACTCCGTTTCGATATTCAGCCCTACGGCGGTGTGAAACTCAGCGGTGTCGGGCGCGAAGGGCCACGTTTTGCCATCGAAGAAATGACAGAAATTAAATCAATCGTAATTTTATAAAAAGGTATTAAAAATGTTAGAAGTAGGAAGTGTTTCCCCCGATTTTTGTTTGAGTAACCAAGACGATGTAGAGATTTGTTCTCGCGATTTGCGCGGAAAATGGATTGTTTTGTATTTTTACCCGAAAGATTCAACACCGGGATGCACGACGGAAGCATGCGAATTCACGAGTGCGATGGATGAGTATGATGATATGGGAGCGATTATCCTTGGTGTAAGTGCCGATAGCACTGCGTCGCATCGAAAGTTTATTGAGAAACAAAGCCTCGATATCACGTTACTCAGTGATCCGACAACCCAGATGATGCAAGATTACGGCGTATGGGCGATGAAAAAAAATTACGGCAAAGAGTATATGGGGATCGTCCGTTCCACCTATATCATCGATCCAAAAGGTATTGTTAAAGCCGCTTGGACAAATGTCAAAGTAAAAGATCATGTGGCTAAAGTGAAAGAGGAATTAGCAAAACTAGTAGAATAAACAAACTCCCGCAAAAGCGGAAGTTTAGGTTAGAATTTATAGCGAATATAAGCGCGAATATCTTGAGCTTTATCGACATAATTAGCGGCATTACCCATTCCGCTTGAAATTGCGTAAGGTACACCGGAACCACTGGTTGTCCCTGCTTCTCCTCCAAAGAATCCGTTGCTACCGCTGTAATCATAGTCAATATAGGTATAACGAAGTTGGAAAGTCAAGATGTCATCTACGAGAGGTTCTGTAAAATAGAGCTCGTACGCATCCCCGCGAGCGGCAATTTTCGAACCGATAAGGGTATCTTCACCGTAGGTGATCGGACGCCAGTAGTTGGAGCCATGGTTAAACTCAGCCCCCCATCGACCCTCTTCGCTGATAAGAGATGGAAATTGGGTTCCGATCCAGTAGCTGTAACCGGTTTTACTCTCTGTTGAACCTAGCATATAGGTGTTGTCTTTCGGATTTGTTTTTGACATTGCACCGCTGATAAAGATCATCGAATCATCTAAGAAATCGTTGATACCATCGCCTATACCATGTACCATCGCAAATGCGGTAGCAGTGTGTAATCCACCCACTGTTTCCATCCCTAGAGCAGGATTGGTAACATCTACGCTGTCAATAAGATTATTGGCATAGGTATATTGTAATCCTGTGCTGTATTGCTTATCATCATAGGGGACGACAATAATTCCAACCATATCAACATTGGTTGTTTGGGCATCTTGTCCACTGTAGGGTGCTGCACTGAATCGAGGTTCGGCATTGCTCATACCGCGTCCGGCACAGAGTTTAAAATACGATCCGTCTAATCCGATCAACTCTTCGGTACCGAATTTGGCACTGGCACCGTCAAATTCGACATTGACTGTGTGGGCAAGGGGTGAGGAGGATTCAACGTCGTCACGAAAATTGACAAGATGCCCTTCGGTCGAGGGGCGACGTCCGATACTGATAGTCCATGGAATATCTGTCCCGAAGAACTCATCATCATTATAGAAAAAGTAGGCTGATCGGACACGTAATTCATCATTGTAGGCAGATTCGTTACTAACCCAGTCAAACCCTTCGAATCCGGTATTTGCAGTTGACGTCATTGAGCGTTCGCCGAAAATTTTATTGTAAGCCAACTGTCCTACAAAACTGAGTTCTTTGGTTGCCGCATAGCTCATATTGAGCCACAAACGGTTGCTGAAGAGGGCATCATTTTTCTGCTTGCTCCCATCTGCCATTTTATAATGAATGTTGTCCAAACTGGTACGGAAGTCAACACCGAATTTCAAATTGTTGCCATTCGTTTTTTTGTTCAAATCATCAATTTGATCTTGCATCTCTTCAAGGGTTTCGTTGACTTTTCCGGCACTTGCAACTTCCGTTTTTGAAGCCGTAGCTGCCGGAGTTGAGAGCTGTGTGCTGAGGCGGCTGTTATCAGCTTTGAGTGCGTTCAACTCGGCTTTGAGTGCCGCCATTTCTTTTTCCATTTTTTCGAATCTCTGCATTAACGTGTCATCGGCATACGCGCTTGTTGTCAGCAACGCAGCCGTGATGACTGAACCTAAAATCCGTTGTCTCATCGTTTCTCCTTATGTAATGCCCTTGCATTAGCGTGCAATGATATTAACAAAAATTATATAAAAGTAATTTGAATAAGTGAAAAACAGTGTGATAAAAACGTGACAAAACTCTAATATTAAACACAGCTAAATTTAAGAGCCAATTCAGTATAATCCGCCCGATTTTCTCTCCTCATTTATGACGTAAGAAAAAAATCGCAAGCGAATCGTGCTGTTCTCGTGCATCCGATGTCTCATCGGCTCTGTTTGCGCTCGCCCAAGTAAACGAATGAACAAAAAAATACATTAACACAGGAGCCACTTATGGTAACTATGAAAGACCTTTTGGAATGTGGTGTACACTTTGGTCACCAAACACGTCGTTGGAATCCGAAAATGAAAAAATACATTTTCGGTGTTCGTAAAAACATTTACATCATCGATCTTCAAAAAACATTGCGTTATTTCCGCAATGCGTATCAACAAGTTGTTGATGCTGCGGCTGAGGGTAAAACAGTTCTTTTCGTAGGAACAAAAAAACAAGCTCGCGTTGCGATCCGTGATGCAGCTGAAAAATGCGGTATGCCATATGTTGATAACCGCTGGTTGGGTGGAATGTTGACAAACTTCCCGACTATCCAAAAATCAATCCGCAAACTTGATATCATCGAAGAGATGCAAGCAAACGGACAAATCAACCTTTTGACTAAAAAAGAAGCGTTGATGATGAATCGTCAAAAAGAAAAATTGATCGCATACCTCGGCGGTATCCGTCATATGAAAACATTGCCTGATTTGATGTTCGTTATCGATGCAGTAAAAGAACACATCGCGGTTCAAGAAGCGCGTAACCTTGGAATCAAAGTTGTTGCTCCATTGGATACAAACTGTGATCCGGACGTTATCGACATTCCAATCCCTGGAAATGACGATGCGATCCGTTCTATCCAACTTTTCTGTAAAGAAATGGCAGAAGCGATCAACGAAGGTAAAGCACTTGCAAACGGCGGAAACGACGAAGCGGTAGCAGACGAAGAAGTTGCAGCAGAAGTTGCAGTTGAAGCGGCTGTCGAAGAAGTAGCAGTAGTAGCAGAGGAAGCATAATCATGGCAGAAGTTACAGCAGCGATGGTCAAAGACCTCCGCGCGGCGACTGATGCGCCGATGATGGATTGTAAAAAAGCCCTCACTGAATGTGATGGTGACATGGAAAAAGCAAAAGAATTTTTGCGTGACCGTGGTATGGCTCAAACCGCTAAAAAAGCGGATCGCGTAGCGGCTGAGGGTCTTTTGGGTCTTAAAGTTTCCGATACGTTTGCATCAGCGTCTTTGGTAGAAGTTAACTCTGAAACCGATTTCGTTGCTAAAAACGACGGTTTCATCAACCTCGTCGGAAACACAGCGGCACACGTATTTACGACAGGTGTTAGCAGTGTTGAAGAGTTGAACGAAACAGCATACGAAACGGCTACTTTTACTGAGTACTTTACCTCTCAAGTAGCACGTATCGGTGAAAAAATCGTAGTACGTCGTTTTGCAACTCTCAATGCAGGTGCAAACGGATGTGTTAACGGTTACGTTCACTCAAACGGCCGTGTCGGTGTTCTTGTAGCGGCTGCGTGTAGCGATGCAAAAGTAGCCGAAGCACTTGCTCCGATGTTGAAAAACGTTGCGATGCACGCTGCGGCAATGAAACCGACGACATTGACCTCTAAAGATTTCGATCCTGCATTCGTAGAAGCGGAAACTATCGGTCGTATCGAAGCGATCAAAACTGAGAACGAAGAGTTAGCGCGTTTGAAAAAACCTCTCAAAAACGTTCCTCAGTACATCTCAGCATCACAATTGACTCCTGAAGTTATGGCTGCAGCTGAAGAAGCGATCAAAGCGAAATTGCTCGCAGACGGTAAACCGGAAAAAATCTGGGCAAACATTATCCCAGGATCATTGGCTCGCTTCGTAGCGGACAATACGACTTTGGATAAAGAGCTTGCACTGCTAGATCAAAACTACGTTATGGATGATTCTATGACCGTAGCGGAAGCGATTACGAAAGAGGCTGCTAAACATGGCGGTACTGCTGAAATCGTCGAGTTCGTTAAATACGAAGTCGGAGAAGGTTTAGAGAAAAAAGTTGACAACTTCGCAGAAGAAGTTGCTGCTCAAATGGCGTAAGCCAAACCGCTCTCACATTTATTTCCCCTTCGGGGGAATCTTCACATTTTTACTCCCCTTAAACATTTTTTCCCTATAATCTCTTTATGACATTACTAAACGCAACCTCTTTATCCCATGCTTTCGAGTATCCCCTTTTTGAGGATATTTCTCTTACACTGAACGCAGGAGAATCGATCGCTATTGTCGGTGTGAGCGGCAGCGGAAAATCGACCTTGCTTCATATTCTCTCCTCATTACTTCGTCCCGATTCGGGGAGAGTGGAACTTTTCGGAAATGATATTTATACGTTGAGTGATTCGGCATTGGTACAGCTTAGACGCTCAGATCTCGGACTCATTTATCAGAGCCATTACCTTTTTAAAGGGTTTAGCGCACATGAAAATCTCGAAGTTGCCGCTATTTTGGCACACCAGAAGATAGATGAACATTTATTAGAGCGTCTTGGTATTGATAAAGTTATTTTTCAAAAAGTGACGGAACTCTCCGGTGGCCAGCAGCAGCGTGTCTCGATCGCCCGTATCCTATCCAAAAAACCGCGTTTGATTTTTGCGGATGAACCTACCGGAAATCTTGACCGTGCAACGGCATCAGAAGTGATGGATATTTTTGAAGAGTATTTGATTCAAAACAGTGCTGGGATGGTTCTGGTAACACACGATGAATCGTTGGCCGCACGATGTAATCACATTTATCGTATGCAAGATCGTACGCTAAAAGAAGCCTAAAAATGGAATGGGCAGAGATATTCAGCGAAGGGAGAACCATCGCTTTTATTCTCCTTTTTACCCGATTTACTTCTCTCTTTATGGCTGTCCCCATATTTTCCCATATGAATATTCCGATATCGGTCAAAGGGGCTATGGCCTTTTTTTTCACGGTCTTTTTTTTCGGAGCCGTTCCGCCGCTTAATATTCCGACCGACGCACTCAGTTTGACGGTCGCTATATTAGGTGAAATGCTTTTTGGATTGGCTGTAGGGGTAGTTTTACAGTTGGCATACCATGTTATTACCTTTGCGGGTGGGCAAATATCATTTATGATGGGTTTTTCACTTGCTTCTGCAATCGATCCCCAATCGGGTGTATCGATGCCGATTATAAGTCAGTTTTTGGCGTTGATGGCATTAATGGTACTATTGGTATTTGATTTGCACCATTGGATCCTTTTATACGCCTCTGCTTCGATCTCTGCCGTTCCTCTGGGTGGATTTATGATGACCCCTTCTTTGTTTCAATACATTATGCACGCGATGACAAACATGTTTGTGGTCGGATTTATGATTGCCTTTCCGATTACGGCACTCTCAATGTTGGCGGATCTTATTTTTGGAATGCTGATGAAAACAATGCCTCAATTTAACCTTCTTGTCATTGGGATGCCGATTAAAATCGCCGTGTCGTTTGTCGTCCTTATGGTGACGCTGGGGGCAACCCTTTTGATCGTTACCTCCCAAACCCAAGATGCCTACAATTTTCTTGAAAAACTATTCTAAATAGCTTTTTGAGTGTTTTAAAAGTGGTGTAAGGGAGTGACGGATAGCTTTGATTTTATTTTTATCGTCACTGCATTTGATGGAAGAGTGGTTAGAACTGAGAATCTCATCATCAAGTATTTCAGCCGTCGTACAAACCAAAGCATCATCGATAAGGATGATGCTTTCAGCCAGTGAGGCGGGTGAAATGAAAAGATGGATCCCCTGATATTGTACCAGCAAGAGAGGGTCGCCTTGAGGGGCTTGAACGATGAGTTTTACATTGCTCCCTCGTTTAGTCGATGATAAAATCTCTTTGGTTACTTTAGCATGATGATACGTCGGGGTGATAATGAGGATATCGGAACTATTTTTTAATGAGCGATTGAGGAGATGAATAAAACGGCTGTGATGAGCTGGGAAATTATATATAGTTTCCTGCGGATAAACGGTGCTAAATGTAAAAAGAAGGAGAAGAAGTTTTATCATTTAATTTTTTTTTAGTTACAATGATACCATTTAGCTTTTGATAGAACAAGAACATACTATAAGAAGGGTAGCAAAGATTATGAAAATTTTGCTTTTTAACGATAATCCGGTAGTTCGAAAACTGGTAGCGCTCAGTGCACAAAAAACGAAAGACGATTTGAGTGTTATTTGGTCAGTTGATGAGATCGAAGCGACCGAATATGATTTGCTCATCGTTGATGACGCATTGTACAGTGATGAGATGTTTGAATCTCTCAATGAGAAAATTATTGTTAAAAGTACATTATTTATGGCGACGCGAGGTCAAGCGGTACCTTCGGGATTTGACAACGTTATCAATAAACCGTTTTTGCCTACTGATTTGGTAGATATGTTTGTTCAAATTGAAAAGAAAGTAAGCGCAACATCTGAAGCAAAGGGCGATGCCAAAGAAGAGAGTACCCCCTCTGAAGCCATGTATGCTATTAATTTGGAAGATACCCTTCCGGATTTGGAAGGGCATGAGGAGGAGTTGATGGAGGCTGAGCACTTGAATGATAGTGAAGAGGAATTTGATTTCAGCAGCTTAGAAGATTTTGATGAAAAACTTCCTGAAACGGCTATTTTGGATCAAGAAGAGGTTCAAGAGGTTCAGGGGCTTTTGGAAGAGACAGAAGAGGATGATTTTGCCCAAGAGCTCAATGACATGAACCTTTCTTCAGAAGAGAGTGCTCTCCCCTCAGTGACAGAAGATGATTTTTCATTTGATGATGATCTATTGCCTCACGAGGATACGCTATCGCATAAAGAACTGCTGGATGAAGATGACTTTGATGATATTGAGTTCTCTACCTCGTTAGAAGAAAGCGCCGGAGCCGATGAAGATGAAGAATTATTATCACTAAGCGAAGCGAACCCTTCGGAGGGTGAGAATGGTTTGGATGAGATGGATATCTCTTCACTAATGGAGGAAGATGAGTTACTTCCAATGAATGAAGAGACTCTTTCAGACGATGAAAGTACCTTGGATGAGATGGATATTTCCACACTTATGGATGATGATGAGTTGGGTGATTTAGAGTCTAAAATAGAAGATGCTGTGAGCACACTGGACGAGGGTGAGTTGGAACGAGAATTGGAATCAGATGATTTTGGACTCGATTTTGATGATGCTGCCTTGGATGAACTTACCGTAAATCAAGAAGAGAGTGCAGAACTCGAGAGGGATGATTCGGAAGATTTCGACGAGTTGGATATGTTGGATGAGCGCGAATTGAAGCGGGCAATCGGTGAAGAGATAGAGGATGACGAACCGGCTGTTTATGCCGATGAGGGGGATGAATCGCTTGTGGCTGAAACGTTAGATGAAGTGATGAATGAGTCGCCATCTTTTCTCGAAGAGACAGATGAAGAGTCGGAAGAGGTGGAGACAGCGTCGCATGCAGAGGGGGTAGAAGCTCTCCAAGCACTTCTTAAAGCACTCTCCAATGAAAATGTGGCTAAATCTCTTAAAGGGATGAATATCAGCATTAATATAAATTTCGGGAATGACAAGTGAATCGAACAAGTGGAGCAATATTAGTATTGTCCGGCCCTAGCGGTGCCGGTAAAAGTTCATTGATCAACCAAATTAAAGATCATATCGGTCCTATCTATTTTTCGATTTCAACCACTACGCGTCCTATCCGTGAAGGGGAAGTGGACGGTGTCCATTATCATTTCGTGGATATAGCAGAGTTCAAACAAGACATCGAGCAGGAGATGTTTTTAGAATACGCAGTGGTTCACGGAAATTACTACGGAACATCATTGGGACCGGTTAAAAAAGCACTTAAAGAGGGAAAACTCGTTATCTTTGATATCGATGTCCAAGGGCATGATGCGGTACAAAATCGCCTTAGCGATATTACAACATCGGTATTTATTACTACCCCATCATTAGAAGAGCTAAAACGGCGGCTGCACAACCGCTCTACCGACAGTGAAGAGGTGATCTCCGGTCGTATCGAAATGGCGAAACGGGAAGTTCAGCGGATTAGCGAATACGATTTTTTAGTCGTAAACGACAATTTGGATGAAGCGGCTGAAATTTTAGTTTCGATCGCCAAAGCGGCACGGATGAAGATACCGACGCTGCAAATCAACGAGTTCGTCCAAACGTGGGAAATTTCGTAGAACCTTTGCGTTGATGTATTGATCAAAATACGTTATACTTCCCCACTTAATTTTACATAAGGAACTCACCTATGAGTATGCCAAGCGGAACTGAATTATTATTGATTTTCGGAATTGTTATTTTGTTATTCGGTGCGAAAAAAATTCCTGATCTTGCCAAAGGTATCGGACAAGGTATTCGTAATTTCAAAAAAGAGATGAAAGAGGATGAAGTAGCTACTACAACTCCGACTGAAGCTCCGAAACAAGTTGATACAACGGCATCTACACCAGTAGAAACTCCTAAAACTACTACACAAGCGTAAGCCTTGAAGCAGCGGGTGAATGCGCTGTTGCGCGATAGATTTAATTCTGATGTTATCCTTGAAAAACCGAAAGATCGTTCTTTCGGCCACTTCGCTACCCCTATCGCTTTTTCCCTCGCAAAAGAACTCCGAAAATCTCCGATGATCATTGCCGAAGAGATTGCAGGATCATTTAGCGACGAGTCAATGTTCAGTGCGGTTGAATCGGTTCAAGGGTATATCAATTTTCGCCTCTCTGAAGGATTCTTGGATGAGTACGCTTCATGGGCATTACGTCATGGAGAGCAATTCGGAAGCAGTGATAAAAAGGGCTCCATTCTCCTTGAGTTCGTCAGTGCTAATCCGACAGGCCCTCTTCATATCGGACATGCGCGCGGTGCGGTTTATGGTGATACCATCTTGCGATTGGGTCGTCATTTGGGCTATGACATCACGGCAGAGTATTATGTCAACGATGCGGGAAATCAGATCGATTTGCTCGGTGTCTCATTGCAGCTTGAAGGGCGCAGCAGCTTGCTCGGCGAGAGTGTTGAGTGGCCGGAAAAATACTATCGCGGTGAATACCTAAGCGATTTAGCCAAAGAGGTGGTAGAACTCTTCGGTGAAGAGGCTTTGCGAGATGAGAGCCGTCAAAAAGAGTTAGCGCTTTGGGCAAAAGATAAAATTTTAGCCCTTATCGTGGATGACTTGGGGGCAATTAACGTCCATTTTGATACCTTCGTCGGTGAAGCATCCCTCTACAGCGAGTGGGATCGTGTTATGGCGAAAATGGGGGAAGGTGTTTACGTGAGCGAGGGTAAAACCTTTATCCGATCCTCCGAACACGGTGATGATCATGACCGTGTCGTGGTACGTGAAGACGGCAGACCAACCTACCTCGCAGGTGATATTATCTACCATAATCAAAAATTCGAGCGCGGATATGAGGATTACATCAATATCTGGGGAGCGGATCATCACGGCTATATTGCCCGTGTGAAAGCGGCGGTGAACTTTTTAGGGTACGACTCAGAGAAACTTGAAGTACTCCTCTCTCAAATGGTAAGTCTCCTCAAAGACGGAGAGCCGTTTAAGATGTCGAAACGTGCCGGTACCGTTATTTTGATGAGTGATGTCGTCGAAGAGATCGGTGCAGAAGCATTGCGCTTTATGTTCGCCTCTAAAAAGTGCGATACGGCACTTGAATTCGATATCGAAGAGCTAAAACGTCAAGACAGTTCCAACCCGATCTATTACATCCAATACGCCCATGCCCGTATCCAGACCTTGCTCGCTAAAAGTGAAAAAAGTATGGATGAGATCATGGGATCACGTTTGCACGCTCTGAGTGCAGATGCGGACGGATTGTTGTTTGAAGCGTTGTTGTTGCCGGAGATTATCGATGACGCATTCGAATCGCGTCAAGCGCAAAAACTTCCCGATTATCTAAAAGTTCTTGCGGGACGATTGCATAAATTTTACTACGATACCCGTATCATCGGGAGTGAAGATGAAGCAAAATTGCTTAAGCTCCTCCTTGTCGTTGCCCTATCGATTAAAACAGGACTCTCACTTCTTGGAATTCAAGCTAAAGATCGAATGTAAAAATTCGATCTTCAACCCCTTTCTATCCCAATAACCGCGTTACATTTTGTCGAAGCATATCGTTTTGATGGGCAATAGCGATTTGAGATATATCAAGTTTCAGATTGCTTTGTTGAAAATCCTTAACGGCGTTCGCCATATCGGTATCAGCCATTTGACTTTTTGCTGCGGCAGTTTCAGTGATTTGAGTGAGAAGTACATTGGTCGCACTGAAAAGAGCGTTCGTCGTTGAACCGACATCTGAATTTGCTTGTGCCAATGAATCACGATAAGCCTGAATTCCGTCTTGATTTTCAATGGAGAGAGAAGAGGGTGAAAGATTCGGAATGGAAGCAGAGATACTACTCTCCCCTAATGAGAAGGTGGGAGAGCTTCCAAAAAGAGATTTACCGTTAAAACTGCTCCCTTCGATACTTTGCTGCATTGATTCTACCGTACGGCTAAATTCGTTTTGAAGAATCTCTTTTTGAGATGTGTTGAGGGTATCGCTATTGTAACGGACACTGAGATCATTCAGTTTTTGGGTTTGATCACTCAATGAGTTCATAGTTCCTCCGGCAATCTGCATCATAGAGATACCGTCATTGGCATTCATAAGCCCCTGTGACATGGTAGAAATTTGGTTTTGCAGCATGTCGGCAATAGTACGGGATGAGCTATCTTCCAATTTGAGTTCAACAGCAGTCGCAATCTTATCGAGGGCTTTATCTCTCTTTGATGTCTCAGCATTCATTTGGGGAAGCGGATTAAATTGGGTATTTAATTGCATAACAACCTCCTTCTTTCTCTATTTGCTTTAGAATAGCACCGTATAGATTAAAATCGGATAACAATTTTTGGGTAAATGCGCGTACGGTAGGTTATAGCAATGCTATAATTTTGCCATTGAAAGCAAATAAGGAATAGAGAATGGTAAAAGTCGCGGCGATACAGATGCAGATGAGTGAAGATAAAGCTTCCAATGTGGCAAAAGCTGAAGCTATGGTTCGTGACGCGGCAGCTGAGGGAGCTAATATTGTTTTGATCCCTGAACTGTTTGAAGGGTACTATTTCTGTAAAGATATGGATAAAAAGTATTTTGAGTGGGCACACCCTCTTGAAGATAACCCTTTGATCAAACGTTTTAGCGAGGTGGCAAAAGAGTTGGGTGTTGTATTGCCGATCAGCTATTTCGAACGCGCAGGGGAACGTTATTTTAACTCCCTCGTCATGATCGATGCCGACGGCACTGTGATGGAAAATTATCGCAAAACCCATATTCCCGATGGCCCTGGGTATGAAGAGAAATTTTATTTCGAGCCGGGGGACAGCGGATTTAAAGTGTGGCAGACCCGTTATGGCAATGTCGGTGTCGGTATCTGTTGGGATCAGTGGTTCCCCGAAACGGCACGAAGTCTTACATTGATGGGTGCCGATATGATTTTCTATCCGACCGCCATCGGGTCTGAACCCGAAATCGGCGTCGATTCGGCGTCGCATTGGCAGCGGGTACAGATGGGTCACTCTGCGGCGAACATCATCCCCGTGATCGCCGCCAACCGTATCGGTGAAGAGGTGGGGGAGAGTTGTACCCTGACCTTTTACGGCTCTTCGTTCATCACCGATCATACGGGCTCAAAAGTCGCTGAGGCATCACGTGATAAAGAGGAGATTTTGTATAGCGAGTTCGATCCTGTATCCATTCGCGAACACCGCCACTACTGGGGACTTATCCGTGATCGCCGTCCGGAGTGTTATGGGGAGATTGTTAAAAAATAACTTTCTGGAACTTCTTTTGCTTTAGTGAGAGTAAGAATCACTAACGGGGGTTGCCGTGAAAGTTGTTTTACGCAATAACGCTATCTTTGTTCAAGGGAGTACTAATACTCTCGAAGAATCATGGATGGAGGAGTTTTTCGATCATCACATTCATAACACGCTGTTTTTGGATAACGGGGTATTAGTTCTCAATAACGAAAATTCTTCCGACCAAAAAGAGGAGTTTCTAGAGACTCTGAGTGAGCGTTTTACAAAAGCCAATGAACTTACCGGATCGTTTTACAGCCGATCACTTAAGCGTTGTAGAACGGCGGCCGTTCGGATTGAAGTGCCGTATCGTGAGAGTGAAAAAGTGGATATCGAAGTCTATGCCTACAACTCCGGCTGTGTGCAATTTACTCTTTTGACTCCGAATCGCTGGGTAATGCGCTATCTCAAACAGCAGCTTTCCAATCTCGTAACCAGCTCCAATGAAGAGGATATTTTTATCGATGTGAGTACCGCTGCGGCAAAATCACGTCTCGAAAAAACGCTCAATCGTCGTGAAGTGCTCCATTTTGCCATCAACTACCAATATGATGATGAATTTATGAGTCGACTGTATGGAAATTATAAAGGGTGGGGATTCGGAAATGATACCATCGACAAAATGATCCGTTACCATGCAATTTTCGAAATACCGATGGGCTCATCTCCCGAAGATTTGAAAAAACGGTACCGTACGTTGGCCAAACGGTATCATCCCGACCGAGTACAGAGCAAAAATCCTAAAATTATCAATAAATATACCGAGAAGTTTCAGCTTCTCCAAGAGGCATACGGGGCATTAAGAGCGGTTAGTTAAAACACTCAAATCTTCGGCGCAAAAGCGGAAGAGCCGTTTCTCTTTCATATCATTCAGTTCGTTTGAAAATCCCCGTTTGCTAAAGAGAAAGATTTTATCCGGTATCAGAGAAAGCTTGGTACATTTCTCTTCGAGTTTATGAAACTCTTTTTTATTCACTTTGTGGTTTGTCCACTTGCACTCTCCGACCCACGTCTCCCCCTCCATCGTTTCGGTAAGGAGATCGATCTCCACTTCACGGTTCCAATAGCTCCCCGAATCGAGAATATCACTCCCAAATTTGGGTGCTAAGATCTCACGAATATAGAGATTGCACAGCTCTTCGAACGTGAAGCCGACAAAGGCATTGAAATGGGCATGAAAATGCTCATAAAAAAAGTGGGTATTTCCCTCTCGGATTGATTTGGAAAAGGGTTCCACAAAGGCAAACCAGAATCGTAAAAAGGGGGAGGCAAAACGAAATTTATGGGAGATTCGGTGGTGTTCGATCTCTTTTTTAAATCGTTGTTTGGGATGAGTCCGCTCCAGCGGCATTTCACGAGAGCGCTCCAGCGTCAGATAGCCGCTGGTGCGTAAAAATTCAAACGCCTCATTCCCCCGCTCTTTTCCGATGCGGGCACGACGAAACGCGGATCCTTCTCGTCGATCTCCCACCGCAATGGCATGGAGAAGATTAAGGTAAAGAGGATCATCGTTAAGGGGTGATAAGAGGTGTTCTCGGTGGGATTCAAAGTGATCAAGAATGTGACGACGTATAAGGGATTCGAGAGGCTCATCGGCATCAATCGGCTCAGTGTATCCGCCGAAGATGGCGAACAGCTCGACACACTGTTCCATATCTGCGGGAAGATTGAGGTGAAAAAAATCGCATAAGAGGTTTCTATTCATTGAATAGATTATAGCTTAATGCGTTTAGGTTACAAAGAGGTGAGAACCATCGATATTTTTTTGAGAATCTCTGTAACTTTTTCAGAAAAGCTCTTTAATCTCTCTTCATACTCTTGCGAGAGAGGGGTTCCGGTTTCAAGTTCTTCGAGTACCTTCAACATGGAATATAAAAAATCACGCTGCTCAGCACACTGATGGCAGACCGTAGTATTGGCACACATCCCCTCATTCATCGTAATATAAGCCTCTTGCGTTGCCTCACTTAAGTGTGCGTAATAGGCGCTGTTTCGGAGTGCATTGCTTCGCAGCAGTTTATGAATCTTTTGAAATTGTTCTTGTGCTTCACGGAGAATATTGAACATTGTGGTCTCCCGTTTAAATTTCACGAACTTAATTGTAGCTCAAAAAAAGGTAGAATAGCATTACAAATTTATTACACTTAAAAGAGAATGTATGGAGTATCGCTATATCGGGCGGAGCGGGTTACGGGTATCACCTATATGTATGGGGACAATGACGTTCGGAAGCCAATGTGATGAGAAAAATGCCTTTACTATTATGGATAAAGCTTATGATGCAGGGGTGAATTTTTTCGATACGGCGGAGCTCTATCCCGTTCCCCCGCAAGAGAGTCTCGTCGGATTGACCGAGGAGATGGTGGGGCGTTGGCTCAAAACCAAACCGCGTGATTCGGTTATTTTAGCAACGAAAGTAGCAGGTGCCGCGTCGGGGTGGTTTGTCCCTCCGATCCGTCACGGCTACACGGCGATTGATCGGTTTCATATCGAGCGGGCGATTGAGGGATCACTCAAACGGCTCGGAACGGATTATGTCGACCTCTATCAGATGCACTGGCCTGATACGATCGTCCCTATCGAAGAGTCAATGAGGGCGTTCGATTCACTGGTGCAAAGCGGAAAAGTACGCTACATCGGAACCTCCAACGATACTGCGCGGGGAACGATGAAATCGCTGATGGTTTCCAAATACGAAAAATTAGCCCGTTTTGAGTCGATCCAGAATAACTTTTCTCTCCTAAACCGACGTGATTTGACCGAGATCGGCGCGTTGTGCCGCGAAGAGAAAATTTCACTCCTCCCATACTCACCGTTGGGCGGCGGGGTATTGAGCGGAAAATACAATCAGGATATCAATGCCCACGGACGATTTAGCGATTACGTCAAATCTTCAAACAAACGTCAGCGTCTGATGGCGGCACGGTTTATGAACGATAAAACGCTTCTCTCGACGCAGGAGTATCTCCGTATCGCAGCCGAAGCGGGTTTGCATCCGGTGACAATGGCGATTGCATGGAGCAAACAGTTTGATTTTGTCGCTTCGACGATTATCGGGGCAACAACGGCTGAACAACTCGATGCGAGTCTTGCGGCCATGAACGTCACTCTGAATAGTGAAATACTCCAAAAACTGGATGAGGTACATGCAAAAATTCTTTATCCTATGGGTTAGTATCCTCGCCCTTTTTTTCACAGGGTGTTCCACCAAACATTACCGTGTAAGCGAGCCTAAAATCATCACCCTCAAAACCCCGAAACTCAAATTTGCCGATACGGGGTATATTCGCCATGATGAGACCTCGGTAGAGGTGGAACTCTTTACTGCCGGAGTTGCGGTAGAGAAAATTTCGATCGACTCGCAGGTATGTGTGAGCAGCGGATGTATGAGTGAAGAGGCGTTTGTCAAAGAGTATTTATACCCTGATTATCCCGCCGATACGATGCGCAATATTGTGTTGGGCAAAGATATTTTCGGAGGTCGCGGCAAAGAAGAGATGTGTGATGGACGGTTGTTTCAATTTATCCGTAATGATGAGATGGACATCATTTATCGTAGAGGAAAAGGGGAGATCTATTTTAAAGATCGACTCAATAGCCTTATTATTAAGATAGAGGATCTTGATACGAATCAATCTCTTCCGTAATCGTCTGAGTTACAATCGCACTTAAAAAGAGTCAGTTATGAACGTCTCTCCAGAGTTTTCACTCCCCCTTCGTCTGATTGCCCCTTATTTTGTAGCGGCAGTCGTTTTTTATATCGTCTCAATGAGTTTCCTATTTTTTGTACAGCCTGATATCGGTTTACGTGATTTTCGTCTGATCGGATGGGTACATCTTTACATGATCGGATTTGTGATGATGGTGATTATCGGAGCGATGGGACAGCTTTCCGTCGTGGTAGGGGAGGCTCATCATCGTTATCCAAAAGTATTCGGATGGATCTGGCCTCTTTTAGCTCTTGGAACGGCGGTACTTTTGGCGGGGTTTTACATTGATGCAAAGATGCTTCCGTTCGGAGGGGGGATTATTTTGGGCGGTTTGGGTCTTTTTGCGTTCAATCTGTTCGTCACACTTCGCCGCAGTCGCCGCCGCACCAGTGTTACCCTTTCGATGCAGTGGAGTACCCTCTTTTTAAGTGTTGGTTTAGGGATTGGGGTACTGATGGCGTTGGGATATGCAGGAGTCGTGGAGAGTGATCCGGCGCAATGGCGGATGGGGCATATTTTTTCCGTTTTCGGCGGATATGTGATGCTCAACATTATGGGGGTGAGTACGGTATTGCTTCCGATGTTCGGCGCGTGCAATCGCCCAAGCGATAGAGATCATACGATCAGCTTTTATACAATGGTCGTTTCGGTGAGTGTGATGATCGTTGCGTCGGCATTACAGATAGTGTGGCTAGAAAAGGTTGCTTTACTCTTTGGGATAGGGTCTGTCATCTATTATATGGTGCAGGTGTATCGGATCTTTACCTCGAAAAAACGTGGCTATAGCGATATTTGGGAACGCTCCGCCGCGGTAGCGTTTATTGCACTGAATGTGTCGATGGGGTTAGGCATTTACGGGATTATAGTAGGAAGCGAAAAAGCGATATTGCTCTCTTTTTGGTTTTTGACGGCCGGATTTTTAGGATTTTTGATCACGGCGCATCTGTATAAAATTGTCCCTTTTTTGGTGTGGTTTGAGCGCTATGCTCCCTATCTCGATGAGAGAGAAGTGCCGATGCTTCATCAGCTTCTCCCTGCGCGATGGGCTAATATCCAATGGGGATTGGGTGTGAGCGGATTGGTTGCCATCGCGATTGCGATAGGATTAGCGAATACCGTGCTTTGGAAAATAGGAGCGCTCTTTTTGATAGGTTCAGGAGTCGTTTTACTGGCAATACTCGTCAAGATTTTGCGCGATAAGTTATAATCTCGTTTTTAATAACGGAGATATTTTTATGAAACTGAGTCAACGTAGCGGCACAATCGAACAATCCCATATCCGTTCTATGACGAGAGCGTGTAACGTAATGAACGGAATCAATATGGCGCAGGGGGTCTGTGATCTCGAAGTTCCCCGCGCCGTGATCGAGGGGGCGTATGGGGCGATGAATGAGGGGATTAACATCTACACTCCTACCGAGGGATTGCCCCGCTTGCGTCAAGCGATAGCCGATAAGATGAAACGATTTTATGAGGTTGACATAGTTCCTGAACAGGTTTTAGTTTCGGATGGGGCGACGGGGGCATTTTATACGGCGTGTATGGCGCTCTTGAATCCTCTTGATGAGGTGATATTGTTCGAACCCTATTACGGCTATCACCGCTCCACTCTCACCTCACTTGGAGCTGTTCCGACCTATGTCCGTCTCGAAGCTCCTGAGTGGAAACTGGATATGGATGCACTCGAAGCGGTAGTTACCTCTAAAACGAGAGCGATGGTGATCTGTAACCCCGCCAACCCGAGCGGTAAAGTCTATACCCGTGACGAACTCGAAGCAATCGGGCATTTTGCCGAAAAACACGATTTGATCGTGTTTGCCGATGAGATGTATGAGCACTTTTTGTACGGCGATGCGGTGCATATCACGGCACTCAGTGTTCCGAGTTTAAAAGAGAGATGCGTTGTCCTTTCAGGCTTTTCCAAAGCATTCAGTATCACCGGATGGCGGCTTGGGTATGCGATCGCTCCCGTGAGCGTTATCGAAGCAATGGCACAGCTCAACGATCTCATCTACGTCTGTGCCCCCGCACCGTTACAGATCGGTGCGGCGGTCGGATTGGAGACTCTGGGAGATAACTATTACACAGAGCTTGCCCGAATCCACGAGCATAAGCGCGATCTTTTTTGTGATGCATTACGCGATGCGGGATTGAACCCGAGTATTCCAATGGGAGCGTATTACGTCATGACGGACGTAAGCCGTGTGGCGGGAAATGATGATTTTGAAAAAGCGATGGCGATACTGGAAAAAACAGGAGTTGCATCGGTTCCGGGACGGGCATTTTATCACGACGATGCGGGGAAAAATATGGTCCGCTTTTGCTACTCTAAACCGCTCGATGTACTTGAAGAGGCGGCGGAGAGAATTCGACGTTTATGATATAATATTGAGAATTATGACAGAAGGAGGGATTAATGTTAAGTGTGCAAATTAACAATCCTGCGGTCGAAAATTTCTTTCACCATTCATCAGAGTCCATCGTGCAGTTCCTTGAAAAAGCAGTTGCTCATTTAGAAAAAAAACCTTCGTTTATCGTATCATCGATGGATGACGCCCGTGCACGGGTAGAAAGCGCGCGAAAGTCCGATGATACTCTTTCTGAAGAGGAATACAAAAGCGATATGGAAGCCTTTTGGAAGAGTGTGTAATTCGGATTGTCCGCAACCGAAAGTTTACTATCCAACTTCAAAATATTCTCCGTTTTATTGCCCTCGATAAACGTTCCGCCGCACTCGATTTTCAACACGATATGGATGCAAAGTTTGAGCTTTTAAAGACTCAGCCGATGATGGGAAGAGTATCGTTGTATGCGGAGGATGAGAATGTCCGTGATCTCATTTATAGCGGATATACCATCGTTTATGAGATAAAAGACGAACAGACGATTCGGATTTTGGAAATTTTCAAATGGCAAGATAAAAGCTGATATAAAAGAGATATTATGAAAAAAGTGTTCATCGGTATTGTATTGATTTTCGGTATTTTGATGGCAACAAAACAGTTAATGCATAAGGATTACTCGTCCGCGAAGCAGTTAGCAGATTCCGGTAATTATCAGGCGTTTTATACCGGAATCAAAGAAGATGTCGCCAAGGGAGATAAAGACGCGGCTAATCTGTTGATGGATTATTTCCTTAAAGCAGTTCAAGATGGAGATATTGCTGAGGCTAAATACTATTTAGATCAGGATCGAAGTCTTATTGATAAAACGGATAAAGATGGTGCAAGAGCAATAGATGCTGCATTGTTCGGAGATGTGATTCAAATTGAGACGATGAAATTTCTTTTAGAATATCAGCCTGAATTGAACTATGAAATTTCATATTTTAAGAATATGAGTTTGCTTCAGATGATCGCATCAAATAGTCATCTGTCCAAAGGGGATGAATTAGCTAAGTATTTAATTGAACATGGTGCAAATGTTAATTTTTATAATGTAAAGGGCGAATCAAGTAATTCCCCACTTTTATTGAGCTATTCATCAGATAATTTTGAAACTTTTAAAGTACTGATTCAGAATGGTGCCAATATAAAAGATGATAAATTTACTGATGATAAGCATGATTTATTAGGTTTAATTGCTGGAAGTTATGTATTGGAATTGAATAAAAATTTTCCGAATATAAAAGCAATATATTCTACTCCTTTGTCATCCGAAGTCATATCTATTGTTCAAAGTCAAACCTATAGAACGATACATTCAAGAAATATGGCATATTTGGCGCTTATTTTTCAGACAAAAAAAATCACTGATATGGATCTACGTGGTTTATCAAAGCTTGCTCAATACTATGCGGCAACGAATGAAATAGACGGAATGAAATTATTAGTAAATTATGGATTATGCAACAATCAGAAGATATGTACTGATGCAATTCAAAAAGCGATGCTCAATAATAATCGTGCAATTTTATCAATTTTAAAAGGAAACTAATCATGTCTAAATTTGTCGGAGCTCACGTCTCCGCTTCGGGCGGTGTTTTTAACGCTCCACTCAACGCGATGAAAATCGGTGCCAAAGCGTTTGCCCTTTTTACCAAAAACCAAAAACAGTGGGCGGCAAAGCCCCTAGATGATGAGACGATAGCTCTGTTTAAAGCAAACCTCGCGAAAAGCGGGATTCTCCCGAAACACGTTTTGCCGCACGATTCGTATCTGATTAATCTCGGTCATCCCGAAGAGGATAAACGGCAAAAATCGCTTGAAGCATTTATCGATGAAGTACAACGGTGCAGTCAGTTAGGTTTGGATCGTTTGAACTTCCATCCGGGGAGCCATTTAAAACAAATTAGCGAAGAAGAGTGCATCGATCGTATTGCTTCGAGCATGAATGAAACGCTGAGTGTTACCGAAGGTGTCACATTGGTAATCGAAAATACGGCGGGTCAGGGATCGAATTTGGGATGGAGATTTGAGCATTTAAGTGCCATTATAGAGCGGATAGAGGACAAATCACGGGTCGGTGTCTGTATCGATACCTGCCATATGTTTACGGCGGGTTATGATATTCGCACCCGCGAGGCGTATGATGCAACGTGGGCGGAGTTTGATACAATTGTGGGATTTAAGTATCTCAAAGGGATGCACATTAACGATTCAAAACCTGATCTTGGGAGTCATGTCGATCGACATGACTCACTCGGAAAGGGGAAAATCGGGATTGATGCGTTCGGATTTATCATGAACGATCCTCGGATGGATGATATCCCGCTGGTGCTTGAGACGATCGATGAGACGATTTGGGCTCAGGAGATTGAACTACTTTACTCACTGCAGGAGAAATAATGCGATACATAATATTACTGTCAGCTGTAGCAGCCGCAGCAATGGCGGGGGGATACAAAATTCCTGAGAGTTCGATCAACGGCACGGCACTCAGTGCGGCGTATGTCGCAAATGCACATGGAGCCGATGCGGCCTATTATAACCCTGCGGCTATGATCTATAACGAAGATGCGAATCTGCTTGAAGTGGATGCGACGTATATCGGGTTGTCTAAAATTCATTACCAACCGACGAGTGGAACATCTATTGATTCTAAAAGTGAATCCTTTTTAATTCCGACGCTCCATTTTGCTTCGAAAAAATTAGGGGATAGCGGTGTGCGTGCCGGATTTAGCATTGTCGTTCCTGCAGGATTGTCTAAACGGTGGCAGAGTGCTCCGGCAGTTTACAGTGCCGAAGAGTTCACACTGGAAACAGTCGAGTTTAATCCCTCTTTGGCTGTTCCTTTGAGTGATGAGGTGAGTTTTGGGGTTGGATTTCGAGTCGTGAAAACAGACGGTGTCGTTAAAAGTACCTCTCCTGTTCCGGCTACACGAGATATGACCGGAGATTCGATTGATTATGGATATAACTTTGCAGTAAATTACCGTCCGCAGCCAAATCTTTCACTTGCGGCAACATACCGTTCAAAAATCGACTTAACGGTTGAGGGGCATGCTACTTTGAATTATAGCGGGGTGTTATATGATGGTTCTACCAGTGTAGTTGTCCCTATTCCTGCGGCGCTTAATCTAGCAGCTGCGTATACCTTTGATACGGGGACGACGGTAGAAGCGGTATTTGAGCGAACGTTTTGGTCAGCGTATCAAAAGTTGGATTTTGAATACGGCGGAACACCCAATTTGGCAACATTTGCTTTTGGTACTGCGATCCCTAAAAACTGGGAAAATACAAACTGCTACCGCCTTGGGGTGACTCAAAAATTTGATAAATGGACGGCAATGGCAGGTTTTGCGTATGATAAATCTCCAGTGCCGGAATCGACACTCGGGTATGAACTTCCCGATGCGGATGCATGGATGGTTTCTTTAGGGGGACGTTATCAATTGGATGAGCATTGGAATATCGGTTTAGCCGGATTGGTCGATGTTAAAAAAGATCGGATTGTACATCAAAGCGGTGGGAGCAATCCTGTTAATGGCGAATTTTCCAATGCTCGTGCCTATCTCGTGACTGCCGGAATCGGGTATCGCTTTTGACCCAATTTAAAGACCATTTTTTAAAACAAGGAAACCATTGAAATATCTTATCGACTTTTTAGAAAATAAAGTAATTGAAGAGACCCATATTTTTTCACAACTCAAATGTACGGTCGAAGAGGCAAAAATTTTGCAGCTTCTTACCCGTAAATTTTTGCAGTCTCAAGAGGATGTCATTGTTGCCGAACTTCTCCAAGAGCTTTACGGGGCGGATGATTACTCCTATTTGAGCCATTTCGGGGAAGTGAAAACATTGCTTGAATTGGGTTGGATTACCCATCACTCGTTTACTCCCCTTAAAATCAGTGAGTTGTCGCATTTGGAATTGTATAACACTCCCGTTGCGGTAACATCGATCTTTATGAAGCTTCTCGAAGAGGGTTCGTTGGAGATGACGCTCCCCGATATTAAACCCTACGCCGATCATTTGGAATATCTCCAAGATCAGTTTTTCCGTATTGAACTCTATCAAAAGATGTCGATTATTCGTCACAACGGAAATGAGCATTCACTCGGGATCAACCGTATCCAAAACAAACTTGATCTCCTCGAAAAACGGATTGATGAGCGGATCGCTCAAACCTCACTTGATGTTGTCCTCGATCGCTTTTTCAAACAAAAGAAACTGGAACCCAAAGAGCAGGTTATTTTCTTAGCCCTACTCAAAGAGGAGTACAGTGCGACAGAGGGGAATTTGCGGGAGATGAATACCCTCATCGACCTGATCAGTTTCGACGATTACGAACGGATCAAAAATCGTGCCCTCCTCGAAGACGGTGCCCGTCTCATCAACGAGGAAGTGATCGATTATGAGGAGATGCTCAACCCGTTCGGCGGTATCAGCCGTGCTTTTTATATCGTCGATGAGGTACTTCAGTCGATCATGCACCCTCAGAAGAAGAAAAAAGTGCGCAAACTTAAACTCGATATGCTGATCAAAGAGCAGGAAATTTTCGAGTTGATTGAACCGACAACTTCACTGGAAAATGTTGTCCTCAATCCTTCCACTGAACAGACACTTTCGAATCTTATGCGTCAGTTGGATCGCGAAGTGATCGCACGGCTTCATGAATGGGGAGTCAAAGATAAAAAAGCGGGGATTGATGCACGGATTATTTTCTACGGCCCTCCAGGGACGGGAAAAACCCTTACGGCTCATTCATTGTCCCGTTCATTGAAACGTCAGGTTTTGAGTTTTGACTGTTCCAAAATCCTCTCGATGTACGTCGGGGAATCGGAAAAAAATGTACGAAAGATTTTTGATACCTACGCCGATTTGACCCGCCAAACGAAGACTGAACCGATTTTGCTTTTGAATGAAGCGGATCAATTCCTCTCTTCGCGTTCATCCGGAGTCGGTTCCTCTGCCGATCAGATGCACAATCAGATGCAAAATATCTTTTTGGAGCAGATTGAGAAATTTCAGGGGATTTTGATTGCAACAACCAATCTCCTCGAAAATATTGACCAAGCTTTTTCACGCCGATTTAACTACAAAATCGAGTTTAAAAAACCGGATCAAAAACAGCGGCTGACACTCTGGAAGATGATGCTGCCGAAAAATGCGCCGTATGCGGAAGGGTTTGATGTTGAAAAACTCTCAACATATCCTTTAACAGGGGGACAAATCAATTTGATTGTCAAAAACACGGCCTACCAAGTTGCCGCACGCGCTGAAGGCTCCTTCAGACTTGAAGATTTTATCAGTGAGATCCAAAAAGAGCGATCAGGAAGCTTTGAGGGGGAAAAATCGGTGGGATTTTTAAGTCATTAATTTATCAAAAAGTTATCACGACATGACCTAAATTTCACCAAATTGTTGTATTTGCAACAAAGCGGGAGTATAATCCACCATATTGAGCAATAAAGTGGAGAATATTATGGGTTGGTTTAGTGATGATACACAGTTGAGAGAGGAACTCTCATCGCTGCAAAAAGAGAACAGTGCACTACGAGAACAAAATCAAGAACTCTCCCATAAACTTCATGAATGTGAAACGAAGATTGCAGAAGAGCAGGAGCGGCATCGATGTGGAAACGCATCGGCTGTTATGACCTATCAAAATGAGCAACTCAAAAAAAATCTGATCGATGTTCAGGGGAATATGGCCTCATCGGTCTCTTCTTCTAAAGAGCATATTGCCCAATCCACGGAGTTGTTGGAAAATATTGTTGAGCTTGGACATAAAGCCTCTGGTATTTCACATACGTTGGAAGGGTTGAATTCTTTAGCATTAGAGTCTATGGAGACGGTTAAAGCCCTTTCCGAACGTGCGCAAGATGTGGCGAGTATTTTGGTACTGATTAAAGATATCTCTGATCAAACAAACCTCTTAGCACTCAATGCCGCAATCGAAGCGGCGCGTGCGGGAGAACACGGAAGAGGATTTGCGGTTGTTGCGGATGAAGTTCGTAAGCTGGCGGATAGAACGGACAAAGCGATCAGCGAGATCAACATCTCATTACAGTCAATGAAACAAGACGTTACCACTATCGGCGATAAATTTGAGCAAGTACAAGAGAGCATCGAAGAATCAAACGAATCAATCGGAAGCTTTAATGCTAATATGGACCATAATGCCCAGATGATGAGGGAAACGTTTATGAGTACGGAACATACGGCAGAACGTATTTTTATGAGTTTGGCGAAATTGGATCACATTATCTGGAAAGTCAATACCTATCTCTCTGCGATTACTAAAAAAGAGCAGTTTAATTTTGTCGATCACCACAATTGCCGTTTGGGTAAATGGTATTATGAAGGTGAGGGATCCGATTTCTTCAAACATACACCAAGTTATTCATCCCTTGAATCTCCTCACTCCGTTGTCCATAACTCTACCCACAAAATCTTTGATTTGATGAAGAGTGAGGATGTCGGGTCTGAGCGATTTGTAAAAGTATTTGAAGAGATGGAACATGCAAGTGACGGCGTTTTTGCTACACTTGATCGGATGCTTCAAGAGAAAAACTGATATTGCTTCGATTAGTAGCATAGGGTATTCAGTGGAACACCTCTTAAATCCTCAATCTTCACGACAAATTGTTCCGTTTTGATACGAAATGAGAACATTTCTCCCAAAGTGTTACGTAATTTAACATTTATCTCCAAAACCCAATTACGCGGTGTTTCTTATAGTGACAGAGACATTTAAATATCGTATGGATAAGGGTTTGTTTAATTCTCTTTTTGTTATAGTGCAACAACTGTTTTTATAAAAACCGTATAGCGTGGCGGAGAATTTCTCTGCGACGGGATATGCCATCAACCACAAAAAGGTCGGAACTATGGAGCATTACAACGTAGCAAATCCTTACTTTGGGGTATTTGTACTGTTTGTGTTGACGTTTGGTGCATTTTATGCCACAACCGTTATCGCACGTTTAGCCAGCCGCGCATTAGCGGCCAAAGATACTGAAAAACTGAAGCTTACGGTCTACGAATGTGGACCGGAAGTGACGAAACAACCCAATCGTATTTCGACACAGTTTTATCTGTTCGCATTGTTGTTTTTATTGTTTGATGTGGAGATTGTTTTTATGTTTCCATGGGCGATCGATTTTAAACTATTAGGGTGGTTTGGATTCGTTGAGATGATGATGTTCATCTTATTGCTGGCAATCGGTTTCGTTTATGCGTGGAAGAAAGGGGCTCTCGAATGGCACAACATCAAGTAAATTATCTCAAAGATGGCGGGCTTCCCGTTGCATTGACGACGATTGATAAAGTAGTTAACTGGGGTCGATCTAATTCACTCTGGGCATTGACGTACGGTTTGGCATGCTGCGGTATTGAAATGATGGCTTCGGGGGCATCACGGTATGATTTCGACCGGTTCGGTACGATTTTCCGTGCCTCTCCGCGTCAAGCAGAGCTTATGGTCGTTGCAGGAACATTGACGAAAAAACATGCGGAGTTTATTCGCCGTTTGTACGATCAAATGACCGAACCAAAATGGGTCATCTCGATGGGTTCATGCGCCAATACCGGCGGTATGTTTAATACCTACGCAACGGTTCAAGGGGTTGATCGTGTTATCCCAGTCGATCTCTATCTTCCGGGATGCGCACCTCGCCCTGAGACACTTCAGTATGCAGTATTATTGCTACAACAAAAAATTCGACGTGAGAGTGCATCCCGCGCTCAAAAACCAAAAAGGTTGATGTAATGAGAGCTTACACCCCTAAAGACGACGTACAGAAAAAACCCTATTACACCGACCGTTACTGGGTTGCTCCTCAGGTAGCGAAAAGCGATGTTTCTGAAGATGCGGTATTCGCTCACGATCTCGAAGCGATCAAAGCAAAGTTTGAGGTCTTGGATGCCTATATCCAAGTGAAGCAAATGGTTGTTGTAATCAATGCAGCGGATAACTTCGGCGTAATTGAACTCATGAAAAATGAGCTTGAGTACAATCAGCTCTCTGAATTATCAGCAATCGATTGGTTAGCAACTGAGGGGAAATTTGAGATTTTCTACCAAATGCTCAGTATGTCTAAACGCAAACGTATCCGTGTGAAATGCAAAATTGATGAGAAAGAGTCGATCCAAAGTCTCTCTTCTCTTTTCCGTTCTGCCGACTGGTCTGAGCGTGAGATGTACGATATGTTCGGCGTCGTTGTTAATAACCATCCGTTTATGAAACGTATTTTGATGCCGGATGATTGGGAAGGGTTCCCGCTTCGTAAAATCTATCCGCTCCAAGGGGATGAGTTTGCCCAATGGTACGAAGTGGATAAAATTTTCGGAAAAGAAGCACGCGAGATTATTGGGCCTGAAAACCGTGATCCGGCACGAGTGGATCGTTACGACACCGAACGATTTTCGCGTTTGGGGCACGAAGTACCGCGTGGTACCGACATCTCTCAAGGTGAACCGGATACTCCATTGTGTTACCAAGAGAATGAGGGTGTATTCCTCATCCAAAAATTTGACGCAGAAAAAAGCGTCGTGATCTCTGATCGCGATCGTTAAGGAATTACAGTATGCAACAATCCAATAGATTACGACCCTTTTTTGAAAATATTACGTTTGATCGTGACGATAATGAACTGATCCTTAACTTCGGGCCTCAACACCCCTCGGCGCACGGACAATTACGTTTGATGCTCCATTTGCAGCAGGAGCAAATCACGAAAGCCCATCCGGATATCGGATACCTCCATCGCGGTATGGAAAAAATGGCGGAGAACATGATCTATAACGAGTTCATGCCGACAACCGATCGTATGGACTATATCGCTTCAAGCTCAAACAACTACGGCTTTGCATTGGCGGTAGAAGAGCTTATCGGGCTTGATGTTCCGCGCCGTGCCAAAGTGATCCGTATGATGCTTCTTGAGACGAATCGCCTTATGTCTCACCTTTTCTGGTTGGCGACGACGGCTCTGGATATCGGGGCTATGACGGTGTTCTTGTTCGCGTTCCGTGAGCGTGAGTATTTGATGGATTTGATCGAAGATTACTGCGGTGCCCGTTTGACCCATGCAGCGATCCGCATCGGCGGTGTTCCTCTTGATTTACCGGATAATTTTATCGCCGATTTGCGTAAATTCCTCGATAAATTGCCGGAAAACATCAAAGATTACGAAGATCTTCTCGATACCAACCGTATCTGGTTGATGCGTATGGAAAATGTCGGGGTTATCTCTAAAGAGATGGCTCAAAGCTGGGGTTGTTCAGGGGTAATGCTCCGTGCTTCGGGTGTCGAGTGGGATATCCGTAAAGAAGAACCGTACGAGCTTTATGATGAAGTGGAGTTCAACGTTCCGGTCTCCGACAAAGGGGACAACTACGCCCGTTATAAACTTTATATGGCAGAGATGCGCGAGTCTGCGAAAATCTTGTACCAAGTGATCGATATGTATGCGGGGACTGGACCTGAGTTAATGGCACATGCACCGCAATACATCTCGGCACCGAAAATCGACATTATGACCCAAAACTACTCGTTGATGCAACACTTTGTCCTCGTGACTCAGGGGATGCGCCCTCCGGTAGGAGAGGTTTATGTGGCGACCGAATCACCTAAGGGAGAACTTGGTTTTTATATCAACTCTCAAGGTGGAGCCTATCCGTACCGTCTAAAACTCCGTGCGCCGTCGTTCTGGCATACAGGTATTTTGACAGACCTATTACCGGGTCACTATATCCCGGACGTTGTATCTATCATCGGGACGACCAACATCGTCTTCGGTGAAGTAGACCGCTAAAAGGAGCATGCAGTGAAACGTTACGATTTACGTCATTTAAAAGAGAACTTTGCAAGCCGCATGTCCGCTATTATCAAAGAAGATGCAATCAACGGTGAAGTGTTGATTTTCTTGTTTGAAATTGGTGATTTTACTTCGGTACAGCAATCGGCTGATTTGGTTAAAGAACTGGGGTGCACCCTCATGAACTCGTTGAAATTCAACGAAGCTGACTGGACCATTGTGGTCAAGAAATAAGGAAACGGTGTGAGTAAAGTCTATTTCTCCACGTGGCGGGGTGAGCAAATTAACAACATCGGCAAACGCGAGGATGCTTGGGAAAATTCTGCTTATAACCTTCCGTTGGAATACAACGAACATGCCCATTCCAAAGCGTTTATCGGTTGGGACGGTGTGGCGCTTTTTAATCCTGAGGTAGACGTCGTTCGTCTTGCAACAGAATATGCGGCGCAGTATCAGGTTTATTCCGAAGCGTGCGGACGCTGTGCACCGGGGCGATGGGGTGGACGTATACTATACGATTTGCTTGATAAAATCGCTCGCGGCGAAGGCTCAGTAAGTGATATGGAGCACCTCAAAGAGGTTTCAAGAACGATGCAGGAGACCTCTAAGTGTGAGATCGGGAAAACCGTTCCGAATCCGCTATTGGATCTTATGACTCACTTTGAATCAGACTTTATGGCGTGCATCGAGAACCAAAAACCTTCCAAGCATTATCATATGGAAGATACCAGCTATATCGCGAAAATTACCGCACCGTGTATGGATGCGTGTCCCGCACATGTCGATATTCCGGCGTATATCGAGGGTGTTCGTGATTTACGTTTTGACGATTCATTGATGGCAACGCGTCAAACGATGCCTCTTGCCCATACATGCGGACGTGTCTGTCCTCATCCGTGTGAGACCGAGTGCCGCCGTACCAATTTGGACGAGCCGATTTCGATCATGGAACTCAAACGTCTCGGTGCCGATTATGAGACCGATCACGGATTTGGATTCTTTCATCCGAGCGAGAAAAAAGCTTCACTCGGTAAAAAAGTAGCCGTTATCGGTGCGGGTCCTGCGGGACTGACGGGTGCGTACTATCTAGCATTGGACGGAATCGATGTCGATGTCTATGAAGAGCTTCCGGTACTCGGCGGTGAAGTAGCGGTCGGGGTTCCGGAATACCGTATGCCGATCGATAAATACAACCAAGATATCGAAGCTGTTCGAAGCCTTGGGGTGAACTTTATCACGAACTCCAAAGTCACCGCCGATATGATGCGCCGTTTTGAGAATGAGTATGATGCAACGTTGGTCGCTACCGGTACCCGTATCTCGAAAAAAGTCTATTGTGATAACGAACGTCCTGAAATCCAAGGATATTGGGGTGCCATCGACTTTTTGGATAAAGTCAATCTCCAAGTTAAATACGACATTATGGTTCCCGAAGCCGATCAAAAACGGCACATGCTTCCTGCCGATTTTGTCGATCTAACCGGCAAAACGCTCGTGTGTGTCGGGGGCGGATTTACCTCGATGGACGTTGTCCGCTGTGCGATCCGTGCAAATGCCAAAAAAGTGGTGATGTTGTACCGTCGTGACGAAGCGACAATCATTAAAAATACAACGTATGAAGAGTATCATGAAGCGGTTGAAGAGGGTGTTGAGTTTATTTTTCACTCTGCTGTTGCGGCGATGAAGGATGAAAATGATGTTCTCAAAGCACTAATCGTTGATCGTTTTGAACTGGTTCCCGATCCGAATGGCGGACGTCCGACCTTGGAAAAAGTGGAAGGGGCAAGTTTTGAGATGGAGTGCGATTATCTCATCCCTGCCGTTTCTCAAAGTGCCGATTTGAAACTTCTCCCTGAAGAGTGGGAGATCGAGCGCACCTCATGGGCGACGATCAAAACAAACGGAAAAGATTATATGACCTCACGTAAGGGAATCTTTGCGGCGGGGGATTGTGAATACGGTCCGATGACCATCGTTAATGCCGTCGGTCAGGCAAAACGTGCCGCATCGGTGATGTCGCGCTATGTCATGAGTGGCGAAATTACTTTGACGAACGATGAGATTATGGAAGATCACCTCCGCAAGCTCAAAGTCTATGATAAAAAAGAGAAGATTCAAGGGTGGCTTCCGGGCTTGCCGCGCCAACACAGTGAAGTACTCACGGTCGATGAGCGCAAAGATAATAATCGTGAAGTGAAATACGGTTTTACACAAGAAGAGGCACTCGCAGAGGCGGAACGCTGTATGCGTTGTTACTATATCGCGATGGTCGCACATTAAGGGGGGATGGATGATTAACTTTACGATTAACAATCAACCCGTAACGGCGCAAAAAGGGGAGACTATTCTCCAAGCGGCACGGAAAGCGGGATTTTATATTCCTACCATGTGTTATTTGGAAAAGACGACTCCGTGTGCATCATGCCGTTTATGTGTGGTTGAAACCGATAAAACTGACGGGCTGATTCTCAGCTGTCAAACTCCACCGATCGAGGGGCTTTCGGTTACCCTTGATTCGGATCGTTTAAAAACCGAACGGACGAATATTATGCGTCTCTATGATGTCAATCATCCGTTAGAGTGCGGTGTGTGTGACAAATCGGGTGCATGTGATCTTCAAAATAAAACATTGGAATTCGGGGTTTCGGCACAACATTTTAGTGCCAAAGAGCAACACCGCCACATTGAGCATTGGGGATTGGTCAACTACGATCCGTCATTGTGTATTTTGTGCGAAAAATGTGTCCACGTCTGTAATGAGATTATCGGCGATGATGCAATTACCCTTCAATTTGGGGGATACAAATCGTCTGTCATTCCGAAAAATAGCGACGTTCTCGATTGTACGTTCTGCGGTGAATGTATCGCGGTATGTCCCGTAGGTGCGTTGGTCAGTTCGGAATTTCAGTACAGCGCGAATGCATGGGAGCTTTCTCAAGTCCCTGCTACGTGTGTCCATTGTTCGGCAGGGTGTTCATTGAGTTACGAAGTTAAACACACCTCGACGAGCAACGGAGAAGACCGTATCTACCGTGTTACCAATGATTTTGAGCACACGACCCTTTGCGGTGCGGGACGATTCGGTTTTGATTTCGATCACCAAGCCTCTAAAGACGAAGCGGAATTCGCAAAAGCGATCCATGCGATAAAGAGTGCCGAAGCGATTCGATTCAGTTCCCTCATTACCAACGAAGAGGCTCTGATCCTTCAACGCCTCAAAGAGAAAACGGGGCTTAAGCTCTACAACGAAGAGGCACGTGCGTATCAGAGTTTTATGGCGGCTTACAGTTCCATCAGCGGTAAGAGCGGGTTCGGCGGAAGTCTCGATGCCATTACCCAAAGCGACGGGATCATTGTTCTTGGTGGACGTATCAGCACCGATAATCCGGTCGTCCGTTATGCGGTGACGACGGCAGCACGTCACAGAGGTGCAAAAGTTATTTATATGCATCCGCTTGAAGATGAATTGCTTCAAAACGTCGTAACTCAGTTTGTGAAATACGAAGTGGGAACCGAAGAGGGTGTCGTTGCAATGCTGGCAGCAACCCTTCTAGAGGGTGCAGATATCAGCGAAGAGAACCGCGAGTATTTCAAAGAACTCGACGAGGGATACTTATGCGCTGAGAGCAATGTCGGTGATGAAGAGTTTACGCGAATTGCTCAATCAATGAAGAGAGCGAAACGAAAAACACTCGTAATCGGAAGCGATGTATTGAACCATAAACGCTCTTCCAACATAGCACGTCTTTGTGCGATGATTGAGACCTATACCGAGTTTTCGGTTGTGGTAATACCTACCAATGTCAATACCGTCGGTGTATCGCTCATTTGTGATTTGGACAGTGACAACGGCAGCGCAAATGTTGTCGGTTACAATGCAGCAGGAAGCTACACGATAGGCTCATTCGGGGATGCGATGCTTCCGCTTGCAGCACTCAACAGCCAAGAGGGGACATTCGTCAGTATCAATTATCAAGTATTGCCGACCAATGTAGCGGTAGCGTTTAAAGGGTACACCCTCAACGATCTTGCAAACACCCTCGGTGTCAAAGCAGAAAACACCATTGATTACACTCTTGCACTGCCTCGCGAAAAAGGGTTTGAGAGAAAATCATTCGATGATTTGGGGAACTTTTTTGGAGCTTTGGGTGAAGACTATCGAGGTTATATGCTCGAAAATCGTGATATTGAAGCTTCAGGAGTGCTTGAAGAGATCGCTGATTTGCCGGAGTTCAACGGAACGGTTGTTTATCGCTGTAATCCGGTGAATCAGTTTAACAGTTATACGGCGCGCACGTCGCAGCTTGAAAAAGATACAACTTTACGCGGTTCCGCACAGTTTGCCGCTGCTGCAAAAATCGGTGATGGTGATAAAATTCAAATTGAATTTAAGAGTGCGACGCAAGAACGTATTTTTAAACTTGATACTTCATTGAAAGGGACGGTTGCTTTGGTTCCGGCTTATGATGAGGCATTCGGTGCATTGAATGAACAATATCGCTTTGAAAAGGTGAAAATTATGAAGATGGGGAGTGGATCATGAATGAAATCACGATTACCATAGACGGTCGTAGTGTTCAGACGCAAGAGGGTGAATATATCCTCAACGCGGCGCGAGCCAACGGGATATTTATCCCTGCGATTTGCTATCTGACACGATGTTCACCGACATTGGCGTGTCGTATTTGTTTGGTTGAAGCGGACGGCAAGCAAGTCTATGCGTGTAATGCCAAAGCTAAAGAGGGGATGGATATTACGACCACGACGCCGAATATTTTGGCGGAGCGTAGAGCCATTATGGAAGTTTATGATGTAAACCACCCTCTGGAATGCGGCGTGTGCGACCAATCGGGTGAATGCGAACTTCAGAACTATACGTTGGAAGTGGGAGTTGATTCACAAACATACTCGATCAAAGATACCCATAAACCGGCACAAAACTGGGGCTTGATCCATTACGATCCGGCATTGTGTATTATGTGTGAGCGTTGTATTACCGTCTGTAAAGATATGATCGGGGATGCGGCACTCTCTACCGTAGCACGCGGCTCTGAAGCGATTGAGGCTGAATTCAAAGAGTCTATGCCTAAAGATGCCTATGCAATGTGGAATAAACTTAACAAATCGCTCATTGCTCCAAACGGCGGAGACAGACTTGATTGTACTGACTGCGGCGAGTGTAGCTCCGTATGTCCGGTCGGGGCATTGGTGAGCAGTGATTATCAGTACACCTCCAATGCATGGGAACACAAACAAATCCCTGCTACGTGTGCTCATTGTTCGGCAGGGTGTCAGCTCAGCTACGATATCAAACATACCAGTATTACCGATCCAGAGGCTAAAATTTACCGTGTTAAAAATGAGTGGAACTATGTATCCCTCTGCGGTGCTGGGCGTTACGGATACGATTTCGAGAATCGTGATGTGGTTAAAAATGCGGCAGCCTTTGATGCAGCGGTTACAGCCTTTAAAAAAGCCGATACCATCGCATTTACCTCGACGATCACCAACGAAGAGGCATTGATTCTTCAACGTCTTAAAGTCAAATACGGCTACCGATTAGTGAATAACGAAGCGTTGGCACTGAAAAACTTTTTGAGCAGCTACAGCACTATCAGTGGGAAATCACTTTACGGCGGTGATTTGAAACAGGTTCACGAATCGGATTTCGTTGTCTCTATCGGAAGTGCACTCAAAACGGATAATCCGAATGCCCGTTTCGCGATGAACAATGCCTTCTCTATGAACAAAGGTGCGGGATTGTATTTTCACCCGATCAATGATCCCGTTATCGCCGATATGTCGAAAAACGTGACACAGTTCAACCATGCTCCGATGATGGAAGAGGCGGCACTGTATTTGATGCTCGATCTTTTCGGGGATAAAGCGGCAATGCCATCGAGTATCACCGAATATTTGGCAACGTTCCATTCGATGAAAACCATTACGGTTGAAGAGACAGTAGATGAGAAAGTGACCGAAACGGTTGTCAAAAAAGTACTCAACGAAGAGAGCGGCATCGAAGAAGAGGTTACTGAAGAGGTCACTAAAACCATCAAGAAAAAAGTCTCAAAAGAGGTAGAAGTGGATGAAAACGCTCTCTTCGCCCTCGTGAGCGCACCTGCGGGATTTGCCGATACCCTCGCTAAGTATTTGGCGAAAAAAGAGACGTTTAGCCTGATGGTGGGGCCTGATTTGTACACCCATCCACATTCTGAGAATTGTGCACGTCTTGTGGCATTGATTGAAAAATACACACCGTTTAGTGTCACAATGATCCCAAATCTTTCTAATACCCTCGGTGTTGCGATGATATGTGATCTTGATGGTAGCCGTGGAAATTACACTATCGGTTACAACATAGCGGGTGATTTCACCCTCAGCGCATTGGGTAACGGTGATTTGGATATGCCGGCTCTGAATCAACAAGAGGGGACATTGACCAGTATCGACAAACGGGTGAATCCGACCAATGCGGCACTCGGCTACGGCGGCTACGTTCTGAATGATCTTGCCAATGCCCTTGGTGTAAACTTGAAATTCACGGTTGATTACACGGCGCAGCTTCCTGTAAATAGAGGATTCAAAGCAATGGCATTTGACACCCTTCCGAACAATTTCACCAACACCGGTGAAGAGGTTCGCGGATATCTGCTAGAAAATATCGCAGTGAGTGTCAGCGGGGATGAAAACGTAACACCGTTTAACGCAGATTCGGCAATCACAGATAAAGTGGTTTACTTGGCAAATCCGGTACTTCAATTCTCTCCGTTTACGGCAATGTCACACCAGCTTAAAGGCTCGGGCGGTTTATACGTATCTGCTTCAGCTATGGAAAGCAACGGCTGGAATGAAGGAGACATGGTGAATGTTAAAACCGCGCGCGGTGAAGTACGTGTCAGCGTTATCACAGACGGTAAAATCGAAGGGGATATTTCGTATCTTCCGACATTCGATACCGCTATCAATTCTGAGGCACTGTTTGACGGTTACCGTTTTGCGTGCGTATCAATTCAAAAGGTGTAAAGCATGGATGTAGCATTCATTATAGAAACGATCATTAAAATCGTTGTAATCTTGTTAGTCTTCTCAGCGCTCGCGGGTCTTGGGACCTATTTTGAGCGTAAAGTGCTGGCGTTTATGCAACGCCGTCTTGGACCGATGCACGTTGGCCCGTTCGGTTTGCTTCAAGTCGCGGCGGATGGGATTAAACTCTTTACAAAAGAGGATATTATCCCTCAAAACGTTGTGAAGCCGATTTTCAAAATCGCCCCCGTTATTACGGCTGCAACGGCATTTATGGCCTCTGCGGCGATTCCGTTTTGGCCTCAGTTTACGGTATTCGGATACACAGTGCATCCGATTGTCGCTGATATCAATGTCGGTATCCTCTACGTATTAGGGGTTATGGCTATCGGATTGTACGGACCGCTCCTTGGGGGTATGGCATCGGCGAACAAATGGTCGTTGATCTCTGCGGCGCGTAGTGCCGCCATCTTCATTTCGTATGAAGTTATTTCGGGATTATCGCTATTGGCACCCCTTATGATGGTGGGGTCATTGTCGTTAATCGATATCAATAACTACCAAGCGGGTGGAATCGGCAACTGGATCGTATGGTCACAGCCGGTGGCATTTATCCTTTTTTGGATTGCCGCTTTTGCTGAGACGGGACGTACACCGTTCCATCTTGTTGCGAACGATCACGAAATCATTGACGGTTTCGGTACGGAGTATTCGGGTATGCGCTGGGGTCTTTTCTTCATCGGTGAATACGCGAATATGTTCTTCATCTCGTTTGTAATCGCCATCATTTTCTTGGGCGGTTTTGGTGATGGTACGATTGCCGGGGCAATTCAGCTCTTGTTGAAAGTAGCGTTTTTCTTTTTCTTTTTCCTATGGACACGCGCTGCATGGCCGGATGTCCGACCTGACCAATTGATGTGGTTGTGTTGGAAAGTATTAATGCCGATTGCGGTGATCAATATTGTGATCACCGGCATCGTGATGATGTTCTAAGGAGGTTGGGTTATGCATCATGAAGAAGTATTTACGAATCGTAACGTGAGCGAGTCATCTGCTTACTATTACGTCGATATCGAAACCTACCCGACTTCAGGGTGGGACAAATTTAAACAGGTTGTTAAACGTACATTCAACGGAGAGCTCTTTGTAGGTCTTTGGGTTGTATTACGTGAGATGATTAAATTCGATATTCACACGCTTCAATACCCGCTTGAAAAACTCCCGATCGGGCCGCGTTATCGTGCGGTACACAAACTATTGCGTTTGTGGGAATCGGGATATGAGCGTTGTATCGGATGCGGATTGTGCGAAAAAATTTGTATCTCCGATTGTATCCGTATGGACACTCGTATCGATGAGAATAGCCGTAAAGAGGTTACTGAATACAGTATTAACCTCGGACGTTGTATTTTCTGCGGCTACTGTGCTGAAGTGTGCCCTGAACTTGCTATCGTTCACGGACAACGGTATGAGAATGCCTCAGAACAACGTGCCCATTTCGTCATTAAAGACGATATGCTGACCCCGCTTGATCTTTTAAAAGCGGGTGAACAAGCAGAATACCCAGGCTTCGGAGCCATTATCCCAGGAAGCGACGCGTCGGTCAAAAAGACCCCGTTGGCGTATTAAGGAGTCAAAGTATGTTTGAAGCAATCGCTTTTTATCTGTTTGCGGCATTAACGATCGTGATGTTTACCATCACGGTAATGACAAGCCAAGCGCTCTATGCGATTACCGCAATGGCGGCGGGGATGATTTTCATCTCGGCATTTTTCTTTATTTTGGGTGCCGACTTTTTGGGTGCGATCCAAATCATCGTCTATACAGGCGCAGTAATGGCGTTATACGCATTCGGGATGATGTTTTTCGATACGACACGTGATGTTGTTGAAAAGCGTACTAATCCGCAGATCGTTTTTGTCCTTGGGATTTTGGCAGCGGTTATGGTGGTCGCAATTTTCGTTGCACCTATCGTCTCAAATAACATTCAAGCCCTTTATCCGATCCAAGAAGGGGTAGGCAATTCACAGGCCGTGGGTATGGTTCTCTTTACGAAATACCTTGTACCTTTCGAACTTGCAGCCGTTATGCTCCTTGTTGCAATGATCGGCGGAATTATTTTGGCCGGTAAAAAAATGGACAAATCATTAACTTTGATGGCCGAAGAAGAGATTACTACGATGGATGATAGTTTTGAACCTCAAGCAGGGGGACACTGATGGAAATTACATTAACTCATTATCTTGTTTTATCCACAATTTTGTTTGCTATCGGTTTGATCGGGGTAATGCGCCGTAAAAACCTTTTGATGCTCTTTTTTGCAACGGAAATTTTGCTCAATGCAACCAACATCGCATTTGCCGCTATTTCTTACTACATCGGTGATCTGAGCGGGCAAATGTTTGCGTTTTTCATTATTGCGATTGCGGCATCGGAAGTAGCGATCGGGCTGGGTCTCCTCATCGTATGGTACAAACGCACCGGTAAGATCGACCTAGATCAAATGAATTCAATGCGAGGATAGACTATGGAACTTTATTTATATATCGCACTGTTTGCTCCGCTGGTAGGGTCGCTTTACGCTTCTCTTTTCGGAGGGTCACCTAAATCACAGCATGTCGGTATTGTGGCATCGGGATTATTGTTTACTTCGTTTGTGAGCAGTGCACTTTTGCTCTCTTATGTCATGGGCGGGCATACGGTTCATGTTGAACTGATGACATGGATGGAAACGGGAGATCTTTATATCCCGTTTGGGTTTGTCGTTGACCAAGTGAGCGTGGTTATGATGATGGTAGTTACCATCGTCTCTACGGTAGTCCATATCTACTCTATCGGCTACATGGATCATGATAAAGGATTCAACCGTTTCTTCTCATGGCTTTCAGCATTCGTTTTCTCGATGATGGTACTCGTTATGAGTGACAACTTTGCAGGACTCTTTATCGGATGGGAAGGGGTTGGTCTTTGTTCGTGGGGACTTATCGGCTTCTGGTATCAAAAAGAATCGGCAACATGGGCAGCAAACGAAGCGTTTATTATGAACCGTATCGCTGACCTTGGGATGCTTATCGGGATTTTCTTGATTTATTGGAATACCGGTTCTCTCCAATACGACGTCGTATTTTCTGAAATCGGAAACCTTCCGTTAGTCGTTACGACGTGGATCGGTATTTTCCTCTTTATCGGCGCAATGGGTAAATCGGCGCAGTTTCCGCTCCATACATGGCTTGCCGATGCGATGGAAGGTCCTACTCCGGTATCGGCGTTGATCCACGCGGCGACCATGGTTACGGCAGGGGTTTATTTGGTTGTTCGTGCCAATCCGATTTATGATTTGATTCCGAATGTCGGGATCTTTATCGCAAGTCTCGGTGCATTTGTAGCATTGTTTGCCGCATCAATGGCATTGGTTAACCGTGATATGAAACGTATCATTGCCTACTCTACCCTTTCGCAGCTGGGATATATGTTCGTAGCAGCAGGATTGGGTGCGTACTGGGTCGCATTGTTCCACCTCATGGCGCATGCCTTTTTTAAAGCACTCTTGTTCCTCGGTGCGGGTAACGTGATGCATGCGATGCATGATGAGCTTGATCCGTTTAAAATGGGGGGATTACGCAAGGTGATGAAAGGGACATTTATTATGATGACCCTTGCTTCCGTTGCGTTAGCGGGTATCTATCCGTTTGCCGGATTCTTTTCAAAAGATTTGATCTTAGAGGTCGGGTTTGTTGAGCATCATTATGTAATCTATACTGTCTTGTTACTTACAGCGGGATTGACGGCGTTTTATTCATTCCGCCTTGTTGCGTTGATCTTCCACGGAGAAGAGCGTTATAAACTTTTCGGTATTCATCCGCATGAAGCGTATAAATTTATGTTAGTAGCGATGTCTCCGTTGCTCTTGTTGGCAATCATTGCGGGTTCATTTAAAATGACGTACTATCAATTGGTTACGAGTTTGCTTCCGGATACACAGTACCATGTTCACGGTGAGATGACCTATTGGATTATGACGATCGGAACCCAGTTGTTTGTTATTGCCGCTATTGTATTTGCGTATAAAAAATACAGCAACTGGAATAGTGTACCGGATGGTTCTTCTAAACTGGAAAATAGTTTCGGCTATAAATTATTGAGCAATCAGTATTACATTCCAAAATTTTATGAGGAAGTTTTTTCAAAACCGTATTTGGAACTTTCTCGTATTGCATGGAAACAGTTTGATCTCAAAATTGTTGATGCAACCGTTGATTCTATTGCGAACGCAATCTACAAAACGGGCGAGAATACACGTGACATACAAAACGGAAATCTTTCAACAATGCTTCGTTGGATGGTTATCGGTTTGGTCGTTTTAGTGTCACTTGCCCTCGCCTTTACCGTTGGATACAACGCGGTCGGCGCTTAAGGAGTAATGATGATAGATCACATTTTAACACTTTTAATTTTCTTCCCTGCATTGGCTGCAATGCTCGGGTTTGTCGTCACTAAAGATAGTATGAGAGCCTACGGTATTGCCGTAGCATTTATTGAGTTTGTCCTCTCTTTGTGGCTATGGTATGCATACGATCCGATGATATCGGGAATGCAGTTTATGGAGTCAATGCCGCTGATTCCGGCGTTTGGTATTAACTACCTTCTCGGTGTTGATGGTATTTCACTCTTTATTATTATCCTCTCAACGTTTTTCACGTTGATCGGTATTGCGTCGTTAACCGAAACTCGCCGACTAAAAGATCTAATCATTACGCTGTTATTCTTAGAGATGACAATGGTGGGTGTTTTCGCGGCACTTGATGCCATCGTATTTTACGTTTTTTGGGAACTTTCACTTGTACCGATGCTTTATATTATTGGTGCTTGGGGCGGGCCTCTTCGTATTTACGCATCGATCAAATTTTTCCTCTACACCTTTACAGGTTCATTGGTAATGTTGGTCGGTATGCTCTTTATGGCGTACTTTTATTACCAAGCAACAGGACAATGGAGCTTCTCGATTTTAGAGTGGTATCGTCTGATTTTGCCGGAGAACTTCCAATTGTGGTTGTTTGCAGCATTTTTCCTCGGCTTTGCGATCAAAGTTCCGATGTTCCCGTTCCATACATGGCTTCCGTATGCGCACGGTCAGGCTCCGACAATCGGTTCGGTAATCCTTGCGGCGATTTTGCTTAAAATGGGTACGTATGCATTTGTCCGTTTCTCATTACCGTTGTTTCCGGATGCGTCTGTCTTTTTCATGTTCCCGATCGCTATTATCGCTATCATCATGATTATCTATACGGCAATGGTAGCCTATGCGCAAGAGGATATTAAACAAGTCGTAGCGTATAGCTCCGTATCCCACATGGGGGTTATTATCCTCGGAACGTTTGCTTTGAACGTTGAGGGTGTCAGCGGTTCGGTCTTCTTGATGTTAGCGCATGGGGTTGTATCTGGAGCTCTGTTCTTACTCGTCGGTGTTATCTACGATCGTCGTCATACAAAAATGATGTCTGAGTTCGGCGGTCTTGCATCGGTAATGCCGCGTTATGCGACGATTTTCGGAATTATGATGATGGCATCGGTTGGCTTGCCTCTTACGATCAACTTCGTCGGAGAATTTTTGTGTCTTTTGGGCTTTTACAAACAGTCCCATATGTTGACCCTGACCGCTGGAGTCGCAATTATCGTCGGAGCCATTTATATGCTTTCCGCCTATAAAAAGATGTTTTTTGGCGCTGTTACCAATGAAAAGAACAAAAATCTTAAAGATTTGAATAGAACCGAGTATTTAGGGCTTATTCCTCTCGTTATCGTTGCTATTTGGTTGGGAGTTTATCCGAAACCGGTATTGGAACCGATCAACAATAGTGTTGAGTCGGTCATTCAATTGATGCACGATAAAGCGCAAAGCCCAGAGGCAAAAGCACGTATTCCTGATCTCTCAGGCAAAAATGAGATTATTCCAATGCAGGAGGCGCACTAATGTTGGAGCCGATTAATGTTTCACTTGCGTCGCTCAATTTAGCGACCCTAGCTCCGATGCTGATTGCCATCGTCGGTGCGTTGGCAATTTTGGTGATCGATATGGTGAAAGGGGGATTGCATAAATCGTTATACGTCATGATCAGTCTCCTTTTCTTGCTCCTTGATTTGGGTGCATTGGTTGATTTTGCCGGTGTTTTCTTGAAAAATGGGACGGTTCTAGGATTCTTTGATGTTATGTTGATGGATGGAATTGCTATCCTTTCACAGATTATCATTGTTGTGGGTTCAATGCTCTTTATTCCGTTGGCATTGACATCAAAACGGTTCCATGAGTACAACTATCCGGAGTATTTCGCCCTTTTCTTGTTTATGATTGCAGGCTTCCAGTTTATGGTTGCTACCGATAACCTTATTTTGATTTTTGTCGGTCTTGAGACGGCCTCTTTGGCTCTTTATACGTTGATTGCATTGCACAACCGCTCAAAATCGTTTGAAGCGGCAGTGAAGTATTTCACAATGGGAGCTTTAGCGGCAGGTTTCTATGCTTTCGGATCGATGATTTTGTATGCGATCAGCGGTTCGGTTGAGATCAACCAAATTGCTACGGTATTGGCAGAAGATCACTACAGCAATATCGGCTATGTCCTTGTTTCTATGGCGTTTATGATTGCGGCATTCGGATTTAAACTCTCAATGGTTCCGTTTCACACATGGACGCCGGACGTGTATGAAGGTTCATCTGCGGCATTAGCGGGATATATGTCTATCGTACCAAAAATCGCGGCATTTGTTGTCGCGATGCGTTTGTTCGAATTTTTGGTTCACAGCGGAGTGGTATGGCTTCAAGTCATTCTTTATATCGGTGTTGTTGTAACCATGACGGCATCCAATATTTGGGCTTTGGTACAAACCGATGTCAAGCGTATGTTGGCCTACAGTTCAATCAGCCATGCCGGTTTTGTAATGGCGGCAATTTTGATCGGTACGACACAAGCCAATACGGGACTCTTTTTGTATTGGGCATTGTTCAGTTTCACTAATCTCGGTGCCTTTACTATGCTATGGGTCAATCGCCAAAAAAATCTGTTGCCGGGTCAAAGTTCAGACCATCCGTATGAAAAATTCTCAGGGATGATTAAAACAATGCCGATGGGTGCCGTGATGATGGCGTTGTTTATGCTATCACTTGCCGGAATTCCGCCGTTTGGCCTGTTTTGGGGTAAAATGTATATGATCGGTTCTGCCGTCAGTGCAGGTTACACGGTTTTAGCCCTCATTATGGCGCTTAACTCCGCGATTGCAGGGTACTACTACCTTAAACTGATCGTTTTCATGTTTATGAAAGAGCCGATGGTCGGATACGAGAAATTCTATTTCATGAATGCATCGCTCTCTCTTAAAACCATTATCGGTATCGCAGCAGTCGGAACTATTTTCGCCGTATTTGCCGTGAATCCTCTCTTGGAAGTTATTACGCTATTCGTGTATAATAGCGGTTATTAAAAGGAAAGCATAAGGGGGAAAGATTGAGATACTGGATTGCACTATCTCTTTGTCTTCCCCTCTTCGGCTTGGAGCTATCTCTTCAAAGCGGTAAAGAAGAGGGTGAAAAGTATAGTATTCTCCACCTTCGTCACACTACAGCGTTTTCGTGTCAGGCAACCAACAATGAATTTGGAGAGACTCGGCGTGTAGATTGTCGTTTCCCAACTGCTCCGAAACAAACATTCTCCCCGATTGACAATGGATTATTGAGTGTTAAGGGATCTTCAACAGCTCAAGGGTACACGATAACGATCCTACCAAAATCAAAAATGACCTTATTTCCTGAAGTTTTTGACCTCTCTAAAGAGTCACAGACCTATCAAAGCGATGTGAAAAAGGCAAAACATTGGAATGTGGTCGGGTACACTAAAACCCTTCCGTTGATTACTTTATCTTCACCTACTGCTTCGTCTATCAATTTTCCGGTCAAAGTGTCTAAAAATATCCCCCCTTATGTCGGCGGGCTTGATCTAAAAGGGAATCCGATCAAAATTCGACGGGTACAAGATGTCACCGATTATATGGAGATGAAAAAAGCATACGCTGCAGAAGATTACAACAAAGTGCTCGACCGTGCCAAAAATACCCTTCAAGAGTATCCCAATACAGTCTTTAAAAATGAGCTGATGCTCTATCAAATACGCTCTTACCATCAGCTAGGAGAGTATGAAAAACTTCTTGAATTATCAAAAAGGTTTTTGCGTGAATACTCCGGTGATACGAGTGTCGCAGAAGTATTGGCGTATACGGCTAATGCCTACAGCAAGATCGGTCAAATACTTGATGCCGATTACTTTTTTGAGCGACTTTTTGATGAGCAAATTGAGAGTCCGTTTGCTTCATTAGGGATGATCTATAAAGCAGAACAGTCAGAATCTTCGGGTGATCTTAAAAAAGCGATGCAGTATTATCAAAAAGCGCTGGGATCGACATCGGATATGGCGGTTGCGTCCAAAGCGGCATTTAAATTGGCTCAACTTGAACTGGTTGAGGGAAATACCAAAAAATCGGCAGAGTATGTTGATAAAATAGCGACCGTCAATCCTAACTATTTTAGTGAAGTCTACGATAAAGCGATGGATATGGCGGAAGCGTTTATGAATCGGAAAGATCCTAAAACCGCCGCACGTATCACGGAAGCTTTGTTGAACAATACCGATAAAAAATTGGATAAACACCAATTATTATTGAAAAACCTTGGACTTCAACTCGCAAAATCAGGTAAACGTAATGAAGCACTGAAGCGTTTTAACGAGTATCTTGATTCGTACAAATACGGAGAATTCGCCGAAGAGGTACGACGGGCTAAAGACGGATTGTTTTTTGAAGAGGGCGATAAAAATGCGACCAAAGGGATTAAAAAATACGACGATTTGATTGAACGCTACGGGAATGACAGCGTCGGACGAAAAGCGTTGTACAAAAAAGCGCAGCTTTTGTTAAAAGAGAAAAAATACAAAGAGATATTAAATATCGAGAGTGATCTCTATCGCTTGGATTCTGCCGAGTACCCTGAGACAAATGCCATTATTTCAAAAAGTGCGATCGGGTTAGAAAAAGAGTATCTCAAAGAGGGAAAATGTGCAGAGGCTATGAAGCTTCAGAAGATGTACAAAATCAAACTCCTTAGCGAATGGGATGAATCACTCTTTCATTGTGCTATCAAAACAACACAATACGCAAACGCCAAAAAAATAGCCCAGAAGCATCTTAAATCTAACTCCATCAAAGAGCGTCAAGTTTGGCTTTCACGTATGGTTAAAACACAATTCGGATTGGGAGAATACAAAGAGGCGATCAAGGGGGGGAATGAACTGATTACCCTCTTAGGTGTCGAAAAAAATCCTCCTCTGAATGATATCTACCGCACACTGTTTGATGCTGCACAACGCATGGGAGACGGTGAGGGGATGATTCGTCATATCAAGTCGATTGAAGCTTCATTTCCAAATGATTTTAAAGATATTGAACGCTACACCCAAATGGTGAGCTTGGGACTTAAACGTAAGGATGAAGCACTCACACAGACCTACGCCCGTAAAGTGATGGCGTTGCAAGAGCGGACTAAAACCTATACCCAAAGCCCTTATATTGAGTTCACGTTGGCGCAATCGTATCAAAACTTAGGAAAAGACGGTGATGCGTTAAAAGTGCTAAGGACATTAAATGCTCGCAAAATGATCAATGAAAAACGTTCTCGTCAGCAGTATTTGATTGGAGCAATTGAGCAAAAATTGGGAAATAAACGCCAAGCCAGAGAGGCATTTAATGCCAGCATAAAAGCCGATAAGAACTCTGCGTGGGGCAAATTAGCTAAAGATGCACTCGCGTTATTTTAAAATTTTCTCGGCAATAGGTTTTAGTTCATCTGCCGAGCCGCTGCTGTGCAATTCAAACTGATGGGCATTAAATGTTTGCTGCCGTTTGGCCAACTGAGCGGTATGGGTCGCAATATGATCAATCAGTTCCGACTTTGTCAATTTTCCGTCCAAATACTCTAACGTCTCGATAATTCCGATCGCTTTCATACTGTTGGGACTTCTTCCATAAAGTCGTTCCAGCTCTGCTACTTCATCGATTAACCCTGAATCTGCCATTTTTTGGGTTCGCATCGAAATACGTTGGCGTAAAATATCGCGATCAACATGTAAATTGAGTATCGGACACTCTGTTATGATGGGTTTGGGGGGATTACTTCGAAACCATTCAGAGGGGGATAAACCTGATTCGAGATAGATGAGGAGCATTTTTTCGATTCGATACGCATCTGTCGGAGCGATTTTAGCCATTGTGAGCGGATCAATATCATTTAAAAGACGATGGCATTGACCCAGATCAAGGAGCATATCTTTTGCTTGACATAGGGTGGATGGAGAATAATCGGGGATTTTGGAGAGTCCTTCAATCATACTTTTGAGGTAAAAACTGCTCCCGCCGACAATAATAATATTTTTTTCTTCCGCTGACGCTTTTTCATGAAGGCGACGGTATTCATTGATAAAGGTTATAACACTGGCATTCTCATCCGGACGGAGCCGATCGATTCCAAAATGCTCAACTGACTCGAGTTCAGCTTTAGAAGGTTTCGCAGAAGCTATGTCGATCTCTTGGTAGATACTGAGTGAATCAATTGATAATACAAGGGCATTATTCTCTAGTGCAAGGGTTAAAGCGAGATCGCTTTTTCCTGAAGCAGTGGAACCGATGAGTGCAATTTGTTTCATTAGCGTTATTATACCCGCACCCTTAAAGAGTTTTTACGATAAAATAAAGAGATTATGATTTAAAAGGGCATGTGTGAAACGATTGGCGAGAAGATTACAAAATTTCAATGAGCTGGTGATGTTTCAGCACAGCGTTTTTTCCCTCCCTTTTATTTTTATCGCGATGATTGTTGCATCTAATGGATGGTTCGGATTTAAACTCCTTATTTTAGGAGCGTTAGCGGCGATCAGCGCCCGCAATGCTGCCATGGGATTTAACCGTTACGTCGATCGCGCTTTCGATATCCATAACCCCCGCACGGCAGGAAGACCGAGTGTTGATGGACGTTTGGATGGTTCTTCTATCGCCATTTTTACCGCTGTCAATGCGTTGGTATTTATGGCAGTTGCCTATTTTATCAACGATCTGGCATTTTATCTGAGTCTCCCCGTCCTTGTGGTACTGCTTAGTTATTCGTATTTCAAGCGGTTTAGTTCGATGGCCCATATTGTTTTGGGGATATCGTTGGGTCTTGCACCGATGGCAGGGGCAATAGCGGTATTGGGGGCTGTGCCGTTATGGTCACTGCTGCTCAGTATCGGAGTTGTGTTTTGGGTAGCGGGATTTGATCTGCTCTATTCGCTTCAGGATATGGAGTTTGATAAAACAAACGGGTTACACTCTATCCCCTCTCGATTTGGTGCTAGAGCGACGCTCAAAATTTCGCTGCTGTTTCATATGTTAACTATTTTATTTTGGGGATGGTTTGTAAACGAGGCGGGGTTGGGGATCTTCGCGAGTGCTGCCGTTGTGTTTTCAGCCCTGATGCTAACCTATGAGCACTATTTGGTACGGCGTGATTTTACTAAAATTGACCGTGCATTTTTTACCGTAAACGGTTATCTTGGTTTTGTTTTTATAGGATTGATTATTTTAGATAAGGTGAGTCTATGAGTGATGTACGTTTGATTGAAGCTCCGTTGGAAATTGGATTTGATGTTGAAGACTTAAATCCGACCGACTTTGAAAAAGAATATGTTCAGTTGGGTGAAGCGGAGAATGATGCCATTGCCCAATGGCTCCGAAATGCTAAAGGTAAAGGGGAGGTGGGAGATAGCGATGGAATCGTCGTCCAACTGCTGGTGGAACTTTATCGTAAAATAGATCGTTTAGAGCAGGTATTGCTTAACACTACACCAACGAAAATTCCGCTGTCATGCAATGCCAAGATCGGGCGTATCGGGTATGAGTATTTTGAGCTTCTTGAACCGTTATTGACAAACGGTACCTATTATTACGGACGAATTGAAATGCCGATTCACCCTACAAGAGAGGTGGGGTTTTATTTTGAGGCGCAGAGTCCTACATTGGCTAAAATAGTTCGAATGCATAAGAAAGATATCAATGAATGGGGTATCTATATGATGGCACGGGAGAGGGCAATTATTCGTCACCTGAAGGGGTATGAATGAATTACACCATTGAGATAGCGCTCATTGCTCTGGCGGTTATGGTAGTCGGGCTAATCTACTATGTTATTACGAAAGAGGGGGAAGTCTCCTCTCAGATCCGATCTATTGCCAAAGCAGTCGATGATCTGCACCGTGAACTTTTTGTCATGGACAAACGGCTGAAGCAAGAGTTAGAGATTATTACGTCACTTCAAGAGAGTGTTCCTCGGGAACAAACATCACTCCACGCCGAACTCGGTCGTGAAGTGAATGAACTCTCGGTTCCGATTTTGGAGTCGTTAACCCATATTGAAGATAGCTTTAGCGGGTACAAGGAAAAAACCGAGAACCGTTTGCGCTACCTTGAAGAGCGTATCCGAAACCTTTCACTCCCCACTTCAATCAGCGGATTGGATGATGAGAAAGTGATTAGCCGTTATAACCAAGGGATCGAAATTGATGCTATTGCCAAAGAACTTCGTTTATCGAAAGCAGAGGTAGAATTTGTTCTTAAAATCAACCAACTCAGATAGTTATAAGCTTTATCAGCTATAATTTCGTTCTCTTTAAAAGATGCGTCCGTAGCTCAGCTGGATAGAGCACCGGTTTGCGGTACCGGCGGTCAGGGATTCGAATTCCTTCGGGCGCACCATCTTCAAAGACTTCCTTTAACTTTCCCCCATAATAACCCTAAATATTCATGAAATGCAGCTTCTGAGCGTCGTAATCCGTATGATGACGGAAATTGCCATAACAACTCCTCTTGTTTGACTTGAAAATCTGTCGGAGCTTCTGTAACATTGATACCGTTTTGTCGAAACAGTAATGATGCACGTACCATATGGGATGCGGATGTTACTAGAATAAGAGGTTTTTTCCCTATGATTTTTTTGACGGCAATCGCTTCATCCTGTGTATCTTTTGGTGATTCTAATATAATGATATCTTTAGGGTCTACTCCCAACGCAATAGCCATTTGAGCGTTTTTGCGAGCATTACTAATAGGGTCTTCACCACCGTATCCGCTGAAAATAAGTTTCATGTTCGGATAACTTTTATAAAGAGTCACCCCCTCATTAACCCGTGCAAGAGAAACAAGTCCCAATTCTGAGGAGAGAGGGAGATTTGGATTTGTAGTATGGCCGTTTCCCAAAACATGGATATAGTGAGGATGAACAGAAGTAAAGTGTACTTTCGGATAAGTGTTTTCAAGCGGTTTTAATAGGAGAGATGAAAAAGGGGGATAGGATAACAGGGTTATCCAAACTAATGCAAAGAGGAATATTTTTTTGGCTCGGGAGTAATATCCTCGGTACCAAAAATAGATTCCGATCCCTAGTAGTATAAAAAAAAGAGGAAAAGGGACAAGAACGGAGGATAGAGCCTTTTTAATTACAAACATACACTCTGCTGTACAGATTACGCTTTATTTTTGCGTGCAGTAATCTCACCCAAAAAGCTTTCTAAATCGTATTTAACACGGTATTGCGGTGTCAAAATATGAATGAGGATATCTCCTAAGTCGATAGCGACCCAATCACCGCTCTCGTCAACATATAAAAATTGCTCATCAGGTTTAAGCCCTTTTTTGAGGTGGTCAAGCAAAGCAATGGTATGACGTTCTCCTAATGATGATGCTAAGATAACGTAATCGGCGAAATAATCACCGCCTTGAAGATCGAATACTTCGATTGCTTCGGCTTTATTTTGATCGAGAATAGCACTGATCTTTTCAATTCTTGGGTTCACGGGTGTTCCTTGTAGTAGGTTATAATTTTTTTTTCGATCTCCGGCTCTAACCCTAGCGACGAGAGTGAGGTACGAATATCGGTTGAACTGATCGGTACGTCGATGTTGAGCCGAATCATATTCTGAGGTATTTCTCGACCTTCGCGAGTTGCAACGACCCAATGGACCATTGCGTTTAATTCATCAAAACAGTGCCATGATGACAATTTTTCAAGATTGTCTGCTCCAATGATGAGGTAAATCTCATCACCCAAAGCTGCATAATGTTTGAGTGTTTCAATCGTGTATACACTGCGTTGTTGCAGAATTTCAAAATCACTGATCTCAACTTTTTCATAGTGGCTGAAAATTTCTCTTAGCCACTCATACCGTATCGTCCCCTCAACAGTAGCGTAAGGCTTGAACGGATTGCGCGATGCAGGGACAATTATAAGTTTGTCAATAGGTAAAATCTTTAAAGCTTCCTGTACTACAGCAACGTGTCCGGCATGCGGCGGATCGAAAGTTCCGCCATAGAGTGCAAGCTTCATAAGACTTAACTTCTTTTAATCGAAATTATAACCGATTTTTGGTAAAATAACCCCTTATATTTGTGGTTAGGATTAGGTGATGGCGCTGAAGATTGCATTAAACGGGTTTGGACGTATCGGACGTTGTGTTACCCGTCTAGCCGCTATGCGTAATGATGTCGAACTGGTTGCTATTAATGATATGGCGTCGATCGACATGCTTCTTTATCTATTGCAAAACGATTCTGTACATGGCTCGTTCACGGCAGATGCCGCGATAGTGGATAAAAAGTATCTCCAAATCGGGAAAAATAGAGTTCGTATATTGTGCGAAAAAGATCCCGAAAAGCTCGATTTCGCTTTTCTTGGGGCAGATGTTGTTTTTGAGTGCAGCGGTTTATTTTTGAGTGGAGCGGTGACAAAACACCATCTCGAAAAAGGGGTTAAAAAGGTTATTCTTTCCGCCCCGACACAAGATGACGCAATACCGACGTTTGTGCTGGGGGTCAATGAGCATTTATATGCGGGTCAGGATATACTCTCGAATGCTTCATGTACGACGAACTGTTTGGGGCCGATTGCCCGAATCTTGGATGAAACGTTCGGAATCGAAAAAGGGTTAATGACAACCATCCATGCGTATACCAACGGGCAAGCGATTATTGACTCCGCACACGGAACGGATATGCGCCGCTCACGTGCGGCAGCACTGAATATGATTCCTACCACGACCGGTGCGGCAAAAGCGATTAGTCTTGTCCTTCCGAATCTCGAAGGGAAGCTACACGGGCAAAGTGTGCGTGTCCCGACTCCGGACGTATCGATGGTTGATTTGAATGTTGTAGTGGGACGATCCACATCAAAAGAGGAGTTAAGTGACCTTTTTAAATCCTATGCAAATGGGGTAATGAAGGGTATTTTAGAAGTGGATGAGCGCTATCGTGTCTCGCAGGATTTTGTCGGATCACCTTTCAGTGCCACAGTGGCGGATGACTTGATTCAAGTTATCGATGGGAATATGATTAAAGTTATGGCGTGGTACGATAACGAATGGGGTTATTCCAATCGTCTAATCGAAATGGCACTCTATGTGAGTGCCTATACACCGAAAGTTTAATTTTAATCTTACAGTAAGAGGAAAAAATGGAATTATTGAATATCAAAGAATGTGACATCTACGGCAAAAAAGTATTTATCCGATGTGATTTTAATGTCCCTATGGATGATTACGGCAATATTACCGATGATCGTCGTATCCGTTCGGCACTTTCAACTATCAGTTATTGTTTGGATCAAAAGTGTGCGATTATTTTAGCATCCCATTTTGGTCGTCCCAAAGGGGAGCCGGATGAGAAGTATTCTCTTGCTCCTATTGCAAGACGTCTTCATCAACTTCTAAAAATTGATATTCAAATGGCAGAGGATGTTGTCGGTGAGAGTGCGAAAAAACTCTCTTCCGAACTCAAAGGGGGAGAAGTCTTGTTACTGGAAAACCTCCGCTTTGAAAAAGGGGAGACGAAAAACGATCCGGAACTCAGTGCACTCTTAGCACACATGGCGGAAGTCTATATTAACGATGCATTTGGGGTGAGTCACCGTGCGCATGCTTCAGTCGAGGGGATTACGGAGCACTTTGATCAAGCCCATAAAGCTGCGGGATTCTTACTCCAAAAAGAGATTCAATTTTTTGGAACACTGTTGGAAAACCCTACTCGCCCGTTTGCGGCAATTGTCGGAGGATCAAAAGTTTCCGGTAAACTTGAGGCATTGATCAACTTGTTACCGAAAGTTGATAAAGTACTGATTGGCGGAGGGATGGCGTTTACGTTTCTCAAAGCATTAGGTCACGATGTCGGAAACTCGTTGGTTGAAGATGATTTGATTGAAGAAGCTCTTAAAATTATGGACGAAGCGAAGCGATTAGGGGTGAAATTTTACCTTCCCGTCGATGTGGTTGCCGCTGAGAAATTTGCACCGGATGCGATGAGCCGCCTGTGCAGTATCCAAGAGATCCCATCGGGTTGGATGGGCTTGGATATCGGGCCGGCAACGGTGAGATTGTATCGCCAGATTTTAGCCGATGTGCAAACGATTCTTTGGAATGGCCCGATGGGGGTCTATGAGATGGATCGCTTTGCGCGGGGATCGAATAAAATCGCCCATTTTGTAGCCGATTCCTATGCAACTACCGTAGTGGGCGGCGGTGATACCGCAGATTTGGTTCAGCGTATCGGCCTTGATGAAGAGATTACGTTTATCTCTACCGGCGGCGGGGCTTCTTTGGAGTTATTGGAAGGAAAAATTCTTCCGGGTGTTAAACCGTTGTTGAAATAAAAATTGAGAGTTAGAAGGAGATCGTTGTGATATTGTGTGCCAACTTTAAAGCGAATAAAACGCGCCAAGAGACACGAGCCTATATGGCAGTCGTGGAGTCCTTTGTCGGTGCAAACGATATCTCGGATACGATCATCGTATTTCCTCCGTTTACCGCATTGGAAGATCTTTCTCGCAATGTATTGATCGGTGTACAAAACGGCTATCCCGTCATAAACGGTGCCTATACGGGAGAGATCGCGCTAGAGCAGCTCGAAGAATTCGGTATTAAAACGATCCTTATCGGACACAGCGAGCGTCGACATATCATCGGAGAGACGCAAGAACAGATAGCGGCAAAATTTCGTTTCTTTGCCGAGCATGGATTCGCTATCGTGTATTGTGTCGGCGAACCTCTTGAGATTCGTGAAGAGGGAAATGAATCATTAATGGCGTATATCGAAAAACAATTTGAGGGGATTGACCTCTCTTATAGTGATTTGATTTTAGCGTATGAACCGGTATGGGCTATCGGGACTGGGCTTACACCTTCAAATGAAGATATTGTATGGGTACACAGTGCCCTTCGAGAGAAAACATCAGCACCATTGCTTTATGGCGGAAGTGTAAAAGTGGACAATGCAGGTGATATTATGGCACTCGACAACGTAGATGGTGTTCTTGTAGGATCAGCATCACTGAGTGCCAACGATTTTTGCGAGATGATCGCACAAGCCACAGAATTAAATACAGAAAAAGGGGAATAATAGATGTTAATGCAAGGTAAAAAGGGGTTGATCGTCGGATTAGCCAACGATAAATCGATCGCGTACGGGATTGCGCAAGCACTTCATGCTCAAGGGGCGCAAATGGCGTTTACTTATCTCAATGAAGCGTTGCAAAAACGGGTAGAACCTATTGCTGCGGGTTTTAACAACTCCCCTGTTTACAAACTTGATGTATCGGATGAGGCGGATATGGCCTCTATTGCTGAAAAAGTACGTGCCGATTTCGGAGAAATTGATTTTCTTGTCCATTCGGTTGCTTTTGCACCGAAAGAGGCATTAACGGAAGGTTTTATGAAAACTTCTAAAAGTGCGTTTCAGATTGCTATGGATATTTCGGTTTACTCGTTGATCGATTTGACCAACCGTCTTGAGAGTGTTTTAGCTCCGGGTGCATCTATTATCACCCTCAGTTACCTCGGCGGACCAAAATACATTCCGAATTATAATGTTATGGGGGTTGCGAAAGCGGCACTAGAATCAACTGTCCGTTATATGGCGGTAGAGTTGGGTGCTCTCAAAGGTCAGCGTGTCAATGCAATCAGTGCAGGACCGATCAAAACGCTAGCGGCCAGCGGTATCGGCGATTTTAAACAAATCCTAAACTGGAACGAGTCTAACGCACCGTTACGTAAAAACGTTACCATCGAAGAGGTAGGAAACTCGGCTATGTATCTTCTGAGTGATTTATCCAGCGGCGTGAGCGGTGAAGTTCATTATGTCGATGCGGGCTATAACATTATGGGTATGGCGGCAGTAGAGAAAAACGCTGAAGGTAAAAGCGTTTTTGTTTGGGATGAGAGAGAGTAATTTCAGAGTCAGCTTACAAAATCGCAAGCGATTTGAGCTCTCTGCTGAAGAGAACTCAGCGTTAGCGTAGCCAAGCGGGATTTTATTCCGATGGCGTGTTACTAATAGTTACTTACCAACAACCGGAAGAGTCCCCATCATTTCGATATGAGAAGGCTCTTTTGGCTTTCCTTCCTTCATTTTCGCTTTACTCTCATGATACGCTTTCCACTTATCCGCGTATTTTTGCAATGTAAAAGATTCATTATCATCCGTTTCAGGCACTTCGACCATTGTAGTAGTCGTTACAACGGTACCATCAGGCGCGGTTGTTTTCGTTTCAAGAGGGACGGTTTTTGTCATCGGTGTCCACTCTTCCTTGAGCCAGCTATCGAGTGAGCGCTGCATTGCCCCACCCTCGCTCACGGCAGTCGTGCTAGGTGAAACAGAATGTAACGAACTATTTTGAGAAGGGGCTACACCCTCACGATTAGCACAACCGGAGAGGATTAAAAGTGAAGCAGCAACTGAGACAAGAAGAGATGTTTGGGACATGTGAGAATCCTTTGAGTTATTTGATAAAATAATACTAAATTGAACTATACCATAAAGCGGCTCAGATTTATGAGGATTATTCATTTTGAAAATCATACAAAAATGTAATACTCCATAAAACAGGGCTCTTTAATCGGTAAATAGAAAGTAAACAAAATATTTTTTTTACAGCTATGTTTAAGAATAGCAGAGTTACAATTAACTCCGACGAAACAAAAACATAAGGTCAAGCTTAACTTAAGGAGAATCAATGAAGTTAGTTAAAATGAGTCTTGCAGCAGCAGTGTTGCTCGGAGCGAGCGCGTTCGCGTTAGACAATGTAAAAGTAAGCGGTGACGCTAAAGTTAATTATAGTACAAATGACAGTGGTACTGCCACGAATTCAGATATGTTTGATCAAAGCAATAGTGCAGCAGATACTGCGCTTCGTCTTGGTGTAACAGGTGATTTGCTTAAAGGTGTATCATTCGGTGTAACCGGTTATGCAGTTAGCACACTTGGTTTAGAAAATAACCTTGTTGCAAATACTTGGACATCTGGACACACTAACAGTGTAGAAGATAACTCATGGATCAGTGAACTTTGGTTGGCAAGTACAATGGGTAAAACTACGGCTAAACTTGGTCGTATGGAACTCGATACTCCATTAGCATTTTCTGAGTCATGGTCAGTTGCAAAAAATACATTTGATGCAGCAGTATTGATCAACCAAGATCTTCCGGATACGACTTTGGTCGGTGCATGGGTTGGAAAAGGCAATGGTGTTAATGCATTGTCACCGGTTGCTGGTATTGCATACGGCGAAGTAGCCGCATCAAAAGCTAACGGTTCAGCTGTAGGTCTTGATGGTTATATGGCTGCCGGTGCTAAATACACTACATTTGGCGAAGCAGGTGCATACGCAGCAGCAATCGTAAATAATTCTTTCAAACCTCTTACTGCACAAGCATGGTATTACGATGTTGCTAGTGTAGCGGATGCTTACTGGTTGCAAGCGGATATCAACTGTGAGTTGGTAAAAGGTCTAAAAATCGGCGGACAATATGCAGCTATCGATCCTAAAGGTGTAGTTGATTCAGTCACAATTGATGCAGGAGTTGGTCGTGCAAAAGATTCTTCAGGATATGCATTCAAACTTGCATACGAAGGTGTTCCAAACCTAAAAGTATCTGCTGCTTTCTCTGATGTAGATGAAGACGGTGTATTGAACATTGCGAATACTGCAACAAATAACATGGTTGCCGCTCAATCTAAATTGTACACAGAAGCATGGTGGAACTACGGGTACGTAGGTGCTCCAGGTGCGGAATCTTGGAACGTAACAGCTGAGTACGATGCAGGGTTTGCAAAAATCGGTGCATACTATACGGATGTTTCTATTGATAATAACGGTAATGCTGTTGTAGGCGTCTTAAATACTGTTAATGCAAGTAGAGCTGATAATACTGATATGACAGAAGTTGCAGTTACTGTTTCTAAATCATTCGGTCCTTTGGATGCAACTTTAGCTTACATCTCAACGGATGCTGATGATCAAAACCTTAATGCAGCTGGAACAGCTGGAAGTGGTTCTCAGTACAATACTGTTCAAGCATACTTGACTCTTAACTTCTAAGAGTTTTTTGCTTCTCACCCCTCACGGGGTGAACCCTCCTTTTATTTTCCCTTCACTCTTTCGCTATAATCATTCACATGAAATATTTTCTTAAATCAGTACTCTACACCTTTTTAATGCTTTTTTTAATCTCACTCCTATCTTTTGGTGCAATTCATATGGCACCGAACAGTTTTATGGGTGGTGAACTCAATCCCAATATGACCCCCGAAGCGATAGCACAGCTGCGTGCTATTTACGGACTCGATAAACCGCTATTACTGCAATATATGGATTGGGTAGGGAATCTTCTTACACTCAATTTCGGACTCTCATTTGTAAGCGGTGCACAGGTCTCTGAAGTAGTTTCGGATCGTTTGCCTGTAACGCTGTGGATGAATATTGTCGCTATGGCGATCACATTTGCTGTTTCACTCTGGATGGGGATTAAAGCGGCACTTTCCCATGGGAAAAAAGCGGATACTTTTCTCAGTCAGCTTGCACTGTTTAGCTTTGCGATGCCGTCGTATTATTTGGCACTGGTAGCCATGATGATTCTTAGTGTTATGTTAGGATGGTTTCCGATTGCAGGGATGCATTCATTGGAGCCACCGGAGGGAATAGGGTATTATCTCGATATGGCGTGGCATTTAACGCTTCCGATAGCCGTAATGGTCTTTGTCGGCATTGGGAGTTTAGTGCTCTATGTCCGCTCACTGACTCTAGAAATCCTCAAAAGCGACTATATCTATTTTGCTCGTTCTCGCGGAATAGAAGAGAGCAAGATTATCCGCCGCTATATACTCCCTAATCTTCTCCCTCCGATTGTAACAATGCTGGGGTTGTCATTACCGGGGCTGATCGGAGGATCGGTGATACTGGAATCTATATTTGGGATCGAGGGGATGGGACAGCTGTTTTATCTATCGGCGATGAGTCGGGATTATCCGGTAATTATGGGGATTTTAATGATGAGTGCATTTTTGACGCTGATCGGCAATCAGGTTGCCGATGCGGTGTTGTTAAAACTTAATCCGTTTGTGAAACGTTAATTTCCAAACAACGCTTCGAGTGAACTAAGTCCCTCTTTTTTCTCTTCTTGTGCTTTTTCACCCATTTGAGCAACTCCGCCCACTTCATTGAGCTCGATGGTATAACCGGTCAACATCGATGCAAGACGGATATTGATACCGCTTTTACCGATTGCTTTGGACTTTTGATCGCTTGGGAGGGTAACAACCGCTTTTTTCTCTTCCCCTTCATTTTCTGTAATGACGACGGCACTGATGATAGCCGGAGACATTGCACGAGAGATAAAGAGTTCAGGGGATGAGCTGTATTCGACACAGTCGATATTTTCTCCGCAAAGTTCTTCACTGACCGCATTAATACGGACACCGCGTACACCGACAGTCGCTCCGATAGGATCGATTTGAGGACGGTTGGTATAGAGGGCGATTTTAGCGCGCTCACCCGGGATACGGGCACATTTTTCGATGACCACGATGCCATCTTTGATCTCAGGTACCTCAAGCGCTAAAAGCTCTTCAAGAAATTTAGGAGAGGTACGAGAAAGCTCCATCGAGATACCGTTGGCTTTATCGACGTGAACACGGCGAACGATCGCGCTGACGACATCACCGACTTTAAATTTTTCACCTTTGATACGGCTTTTCATCGGCAGCGTAGCACGGATCTCGTCAATCTCGATGGTGGTATTTTGGTCATTGTCGACGCGGGTAACACGGCCGGAGACGATTTGGTTGATTTTGCTTTTGTATTTGTCATAGAGTTCATTTTCTACGAGGCGTTGAATATGAAATTCGATTTCTCGGTGCAAGGTAGCAAATGCACTTCTTCCGTAGCTCTCGATATCGTGTTCCATTTGGAGCTGATCGCCGATCTCAGCTTCGTCATCGATCTCCAAAGCAGCCGTGATACCCATATAGGCACCGGCTTCTTCCCCCTCAATTTCAGGGGCATCATCGGCAACGACAGTAATGATTTGGCGTAATTTGACGGTTTTAGTTCGATCATCAATATCCGCTTCAAAAGCGAAAGTAGGGTTGATAATACGTTTGGCAGTTTGAATAAAAGAGGTTTTAATCGCCTCTTGAACACGATCGGTGTTAAGCCCTTTTTCGTTAGCAATTGAGTCAATAATGTCTAAAATATTTTCCATAGGAATATCCTCTTGATTGTGGTAAATCATAAAAAATTGATAATTACGGGAAAGCTTTTTTATGAAGGATATGTATTATACATAAATTTCTCTTAATAGGATATTTATCATATGACCGCTATAATCCCCCTAATATCTAGAACTCTATAAAAGGGAAAAGCCATGGAACTTAAACTCGCACGCAGCGAACACGACACAAAACCAAAAAAAATCGACCTCAAAAAAATCACTGAGATGGTAGAAAAAAGCAATTCATCTATCCTCTATTTTGATCGTGAAAATTCACACAAAGATCTTCTTGCTCTACAAGATCATTTCGAAGGGGAAGGGAAAAGTTTTTATATGCGCGAAGTAAAATTTGGACTTTCCGCAAACGAATACATGTACGAGGTCCACATCCTCTAATGTCTAAAAAACTCTTTATCGAGACGCTTGGATGCGCTATGAATGTGCGCGATTCCGAGCACATGATCGCAGAGCTAAATGCCCATGAGGGGTATGAGCTCACCGATGATGCGAGCTCTGCTGATCTAATCCTCATTAACACCTGCTCGGTTCGTGAAAAACCGGTACATAAACTCTTCTCCGAACTTGGTGTCTTTAATAAACTCAAAAAAGCAGATGCTAAAATCGGTGTATGTGGATGTACGGCGTCTCATTTGGGCAAAGAGATTATCAAACGTGCCCCGTATGTTAATTTTGTCCTTGGTGCCCGTAACGTCTCCAAAATTTCCGATGTCCTTAAACGCGATCGTGCGGTTGAGATTGAGATCGATTACGATGAATCGCAGTTTGCTTTTAAAGATTTTCGCAGCAGCCCATACAAAGCCTATATTAACATCTCGATAGGGTGTGACAAGCAGTGTACGTTTTGTATTGTCCCAAAAACCCGTGGGGATGAGATATCTATCCCTCCCGATCTGATTGTATCAGAAGCACGAAAAGCGGCTAAGGGGGGAGCGAAAGAGATTTTTCTCCTCGGTCAAAATGTTAACAATTACGGTCGCCGTTTTTCAGGGGACAATGAAAAAGTCAATTTCACTGAGTTGCTTCGACGGGTAAGTGCGGTAGAGGGGGTGGAGCGTATCCGATTTACCTCTCCTCACCCTCTCCATATGGATGATGAGTTTATTGAAGAGTTCGCCCGCAATCCGAAAATATGTAAATCAATGCATATGCCGCTACAAAGCGGTTCCGATACGATTTTAAAAGCGATGAAGCGCGGATACACGAAAGAGTGGTTTTTGAACCGTGCCCGCAAATTACGAGAGATGGTTCCTGATGTCAGTATCAGTACCGATATCATCGTCGCCTTTCCCGGTGAGAGCGATGAGGATTTCGAAGATACGATGGATGTTTTAAATCAAGTTCGTTTTGAACAGCTCTTTAGTTTCAAATACTCTCCGCGTCCTTTGACCGAGGCTGAAAAAATGGAAGAGATCGATTCTGAGATCGGTTCCGATCGGCTCGATCGGCTCCAAACACGTCATGATCAGATACTTGATGAGATGAAAGCCGTCAATTTAGGCAAAATTGTAGAGGTCTATTTCGAAGAGTTACGCAGTGACGGATTTGTAGCCGGACGGAGTGATAATAATCTCTCTGTAAAAGTTAAAGGGTCTGAAGAGTGGCTGGGAAAAATTGCTAAAGTAAAAATAACGGAGGTTTCCCGTAACGTCCAGTATGGAGAGATCATTGCGTAAAGAGCTTCTTCGCACATTAGCGTTGTGGTTTATTCCCCCTATTGGAACTTTCCTGATCCGTCTGATTTATCTCACAAACACTAAGCGGTTTCATCTCCCTCAAACTATCCCCTCTGAGCCGGTCATTTTTGCGTTTTGGCATGGGGATCTGTTGATGCAGCCTTACCTCTACTACCAATTCCGAAAAGAGCCTAAAGCGAATGTTCTGATTTCCGACCATTTTGACGGTCAGATTATCGCACGTATCATGCGTTATTTTAAGTTGGGGACAATTCACGGTTCTACCACGCGCGGCGGGGCAAAAGTACTCATACAGGGGCTTAAATCACTCAGTGAAGGGTATGATATCGGGATAACTCCCGATGGTCCGAAAGGGCCTCGTCATGAGATGAGTGATGGTGTGGTGATTATGGCGCAAAAACGGAACACTAAAGTGATCGTTTATAGTTGTGTCCCCTCAAAGTTTTGGCAGTTACCTAGCTGGGATAAATTCACCGTTCCTAAGCCATTCGGAACCCTCGATTTTTATGCATCTGAGCCGATTGATGTGGAGGGATTAGAGATGGAAGCGGCAAAAGAGCTTATCAAAGCAAAGCTTATGGAACATGCTCTATAGAGGTAAAGAGGATTTTTTAAAATACCTTGACTCCATACGGGGGTATTCACCGCTAACGATACGCAGCTACCATGATGCAATTGACGAGATGATCAAGTATGCTGAAATCATAGATTCTGAAGGTGTTCTCTCGATCAATCTTATGCCATTACGTCTAAAAATAGCCCACTTGAAGGCCAAAACAATTGCTCTCAAGCTCAGTGCCATCCGAAGTTTTGTCAAATATCTTCGTGATAACGGAACGGGTGTTGATCTTCGAGGGGATGAGAGTATAAAAATCCCTAAAACTCTCCCCAAACCCCTTTCCCATGAACAAATCACCCATGCACTCCAATACGCTGAACCTCAAGCCACATTGGCAATCACCCTCCTGTATACGATGGGACTGCGCATCTCTGAACTCACCCATTTGAAACTCGAAGATATGAAGGATGGATGGTTTCGTGTCCGAGGGAAAGGGTCAAAAGAGAGGGACATTCCGATGATAAAGAGCATTAGTGCCATGGTTATTGATTATCAACGCTTAAACTCATCACGAGAGTATATTTTTGAAACCAAAGGTGAAAAATTAAGCGAAAATAGTCTAAGATATACCATTATTAAGGCATTTGCAAAGGTTGGACTCAAAGTGACCCCACATCAATTGCGTCATACGTATGCAACAGAATTGTTAAACAATGGGGCGCGAATTGCCGATGTTAGCGAATTATTAGGACATGCGAGTATGTCTACGACACAGATTTATACCAAACTGGGGAATGCACTGAAAATGGATCATTATCGTCAATCGCATCCATTATGCCATCCTCATGAGGATTCTAAGTGATAGAACGGTTTTACCGAAAAATTTTCATCGCTATTGTACAAGATGGGGGAGCACATGATGTCCGAGTGGTAGGACAGAAGCAAAAAAAACTCCTCTATAAAGAGAGCAGACGATTTGAAGGGGAGAGTTCCTTTGAAGAGGCGGTTTCGTTTATCCGTAAATATCTCGATGAATCACCCTTGTACTATATCGCGTTGTTGAACCCTGAACCTAAGCAAGGGGCATTGGTAGGGTGCTCTGCTCATATGGCGGATGATATGGAAGAGATTATCGGTACGAAAACCCTTTGCCGAAGTGGAAAATGGCTTTTGTACAGTTCACATAGAGAGCTTGATGCACTAGAACAGCAGTATCGCACCATAGGGCTTGATTTTATTTTTTCCCCTTTTTCCATCTTAGAACATTTTTTTGCTGATAAAATTAAAGGAGGATTTGCCCTCTATGCACTAGCGCAAAAGGATTCGTTTACGATTGCATTGTTTGAAGAGGGGAACCTTGAATATGCTCATCACTATCCTATGGCTGAGAAGAATACGCTCAGTATGGAAGATGATAATAGCAGCCCTGTAGGGTTTTCTATCGGGATCAAAGAAGAGGACGAAAGCGAGAGAGGGATTAGTCTTGATGATATAGAATCACTTGATGATTTGGATATTTTAGAAGAGTTGGATGATTTGAGTGACATTGAGGATTTGGATACCCTTGAAGAGATTGCTGAATTTAGCGAAGATGAATTGACGTATGAGGAAAAAAAGGTTACTGCGTCTCGCGGTAATGATATAAAATTTGAGATGGACCGGTTTAACAACGACTATCGCCGGTTTGAGTTGATTCAACGCACTTTAATACGTTTTTACGGGGGTGAACAGTGCCGTAACCGTTTTGTAGAGACGGTTTATGTTGCAGACGCTTATGGAAGCGGCAGTGAACTTAAGCGATATCTTGAAGAAGAACTTTTTTTAAATGTACTTATTCGGCATATTGATGTTGCAGATGAAGTGATCGCACTCTCTATGCTTGAAGAGGAGGGGTTGTGAACCACAGTTTTATTACCCCAAGAACAAAGCGTTTAATCAGCGGCGAATTACGTCTAGTCCTTTTCTTTTTTACGGTTACTATTGCTATGGTAGTGGGCACCTATCTTTTTTTAGGGTATAAAACGTATGATTTTGCCCATGAACGTAAAATGATAGCTCAAGAAGAGGCATTGTTAAATCGTTCAATTGCTGAAATGCAAGTGCAGATACAAACAATAGAGGCCGAAGCAAAAATTGCCGAGCAGGTGACGACGGACAATACCGTTATGAAAGAGAGTATACGCAATCTCTTTGATCTTGTACCCGAAGATATTACCCTCTCTCGTGCAGAATTGGAAGAAAAATCGTTAATTTTATACGGTACGACCCCCAACAAAGATACCTATGAATATATGCTTCATGCACCTTTGAGATCTATTTTTCATCGTACCTATACAAGTTTTTATTCCGTAGAGAATGGGTGGTACCGATTCGTTTCCACCAATTATCTCGATGATGAGACAGCTGAAGAGGTAAAAGAATGAATCGTCAGACACTGTTCGTAGTGATACTCTCGCTCTTTTTGTTAACCGGTGTGGTCGCTTTCTCATTTTTGTTTTTGATCCCGAAAGGGAAAGAGTATCGTGCACTTCGTTTGGAGAGTAAAAAAGAGGTACAGCAGCTAGAGTTGGCTCAAAATCGGTACGATAACACCCATAATCGCCTTAAAGATCTCCAATTGCAACACAAAGGTACGATAGGGGCTTTTGACAAGATGTTTAATCCGGATCGGTTTGAACGCCTCTATAAAAAAGAGTTTACCGATCTTTATTTGACGGAAGTGACAGAATTAGAGGGTAACGGAACGTTTAAAGTGTATGAAGTTAATGCAACGTCTAAAATCACGTCACCGCAAAGTTTTTATAATTTCTTAGAAAACATCAACAAAAGTGAATGGATTATCGGTGTGAATTTCCCGATTCATTTCGAGAGAGACGGGGATAAAATTCGTTCTAGTTTTACGATGAAGGTGCATAATAAGCCATCTGAAAAAGAGAAGTCAACCAAAGCGCAAGAGAAGAGTAAACCTATGCAAAATCACAAAGAGGCTGTTCATGAGGAAACCGAAGTAATATCCCCTTTTGAACCGCTCAATGCAAAAGATGCATCGCACCATTGAAATTAACGCTTATTTCATCTCTTTTGCTTTAGTGTATGCGGCATGAATCGCTTCCATGCACCCTTCTCTTACCTTTCCTTTTTCAAGAGCACCGTATCCTGCGGCGGTTGTCCCCCCTGGGCTCATAACATTATCTTTTAAAATGGCGGGGTGCGTTGTTTGGATTAGTTTTCCAAACCCCTCAAATAGTCCGCGCATTAGAGCCATGGCGTCATCACGTTTTAGCCCCTCTCGTACTGCTCCGTCGCAGAGTGCTTCGGCAATGAGGGCGAGATAGGCTGGACCGCTTCCGGCTAGTGCGGTAGCGATATCAAGCTCTTTTTCACTGTTTAGCCAGAGCGTTTGTCCGATAGAGCCGAAAAGGGCAATAGCATTATTGGCGATAGAATGGTCCCCGACTAAAGAGGTCATAGAGGCTCCTGCTTCGGCGGCAAGATTTGGCATAGCACGACAATAGGTGTGCGCTGAGATACTATGAAGGGATGTGAGGGATATTCCGGCCAGAACCGAATAGAGTGTTTGAGCCGTTCCCTCTAAATAGGGTGCTACTTCATTTAGGTTGGAGGGTTTAACACACAATATGACTGTTTTATTTGTAATATCCGCATCAGTATAGAGGGTTTTTTTGATGGGGGTGCTGAGGATATGCTCAAATTGCTCCATAGCTGCCATGCTTCGGCCGATTACTTCGATCGCATGGGTTTCACACAACCCTTTTGCGAGGGCAAGCGCCATCTTTCCGTTTCCGACAAAGGTGATCGATTTAGACATCACTCGCACCTTTAAGGTAGTTCTTAATCGGTTCGGCAATACCGAAATCGGAACGGTTATCGATAATTATTTGTGCCATTAATTGATTGTCGGTATTGAATATCAGAGGGGCAACAAAATTGATTGTTGATTTTTCAATCGGTGTTTGCAGAATCATTATGTTATAAATAAGAAGATTACTCTCAGGGGTGATACCCATTAAAGCCTGAAGAGATGAGGGAATATCAAAAGAGTATTCTCGAAGGGCAAAAGGGCTAATGAGCGTAAAGGATGGCCCCTCGCCTATACTTTCAAGACGTAAAAAAATTTCATCGATTTTTTGAAGTTCCATTTTCGAAACTGTTTCAAAACCGAGCAGGGGAAGTTTTAAATCAAACTGCATAATTACCTTCTTATATCATTAGTGATCTGATTTTAACACATCAAACTAAAAAGTTTCAACCTCTTGCAGGGGTCTTTAATCTCTTTACGGTAAAATAGCTCATAATTTCAAAATAGCGTAGGTTTACTCAATGATTAGAACATGGTTAATCGCAATAACGGCACTCATTCTTCTAAGCGGATGCGGCAAGGATCTTGACGAGTATAATAAACCCGCAGAGTATTGGTACGAAAAGATGGTGAGCGCTGTCTCCAACGGAAATTTGGAAAAAGCGGATAGCTATTTTAGTTCTCTTCAAAGTGAACACATCAGCTCACCTTTTTTAGCCGAAGCGACTATGATTATGGCGCAAGCCCATATGGCACATGAAGAGTATTTGTTGGCGGAACATTTTCTGGATGAGTATATCCGCCGATACGCTACTCCTGAGGGGCGTGAATATGCTGAATTTCTAAAGATAAAAGCCAAGTTTTTAGCCCTTCCGAATCCGGGACGTGATCAGGGGTTGATCGATGATACCCTTCGCGGGGTTGATGCCTTTAAAGGAAATTACCCTTATTCTACCTATTTGCCATTGGTTCACTCTATGGAGACACAATTACAGCTTGCCCGCGGAGTGCTGAACGAGCAAATCGCACAACTGTACGAGCGTTTAGGGAAACCTAAAGGGGCCGGTTATTACCGTGCTATTGCCCCTGTTACGTGGATCGATTCCAAAGAAGTTGTTCATGCTGAAGTTCCATGGTATCGAGAGATGTTTGAGGGAGACGGCACCAGCAGCTGGTACGATTTTATGATTCCTCAAACGCGAAGCGTTATTTCAATGGACGATAACGAAAGTAAATAAACATAGGATTTTTTTCAATGCAACTTAGTAATTACAGCTCTTTTCCGACGAATCTTCCGGTGATTGCGGAGGATGAGCTTTTTTTATATCCCTTTATGATCTCTCCCCTTTTTTTAAATGATGAAAAAAACATTGCCGCTGCAGCCGAAGCGATTGAGAATAATTCACTTGTTATTGTCTGCCCCGTAAAACCTGAGCATGAAGGGGAGCGTGAGGGAGATTCGATCTATGACGCCGGCGTTATCGGCTCTATTATGCGTAAAGTCGTTTTGCCCGATGGCCGAATCAAGGTACTGTTTCAAGGTCTTGCCCGCGGGCATATTACGGAGATGGTACATGACAACCCGTTGCGCGCTCATGTCGATTTAATCTCATCCATGGCAGTGAATGAGCTGAAAATGGATGCAATTTTAGAAGTGTTGCGTGAAAAAGTGCGTGCCCTCTCTCAAGTAAGCAACTATTTTCCCCCTGATCTTCTTCGTACTATCGAAGAGAATCATGAGTACAACCGGATCGTTGATTTGATCTGCAGCTCGATTAAGATCAAAAAAGAGAATGCTTATAAACTTTTTATCGAGCGTGATCCTGAAAAACGGTTTTTGATGCTGATTGATGAGTTGATCGAAGAGACCGAAGCGAATAAACTTCAAAAAGAGATCCGCTCCAAAGTCCACTCCCGCATTGAGAAAGTGAATAAAGAGTATTTTCTCAAAGAGCAGCTGAAACAGATTCAAAAAGAGCTGGGGACCGATACCCACCGTGATGAAGAGATCGAAGAGTTCCGTAAAAAACTCGACGCCAAAAAAGAGAAAATGCATCCCGATGCGTATAAAGAGATCAACAAGCAGCTCGAGCGCTTCGCACGAATGCATCCCGACAGCGCCGATGCGGGGATGATCCAAACGTACCTAGAATGGGTGCTTGAGATTCCTTACGGTGATGAGGCGAAAAAAGCGCTCAATATCCACGATGTAGAAAATCAGCTCAATAAAGATCATTTTTCATTGAAAAAACCGAAAGAGCGTATCTTGGAGTTCTTTTCGGTCAAAGAATTGTTGGAGCTTCGCGGTATTGCCGACAAAGAGGGGCGAGGGGCAATTTTGTGTTTCGCGGGCCCTCCGGGTGTGGGTAAAACATCGTTGGCTAACTCTATTGCCACCGCCTTAAAACGTCCGCTCGTACGGATTGCACTTGGCGGATTGGAAGACGTCAACGAACTGCGCGGACACCGCCGTACCTATATCGGTGCAATGCCGGGGCGTATCGTGCAGGGTGTGATCGAAGCGAAAAAGATGAATCCCGTTATTGTTCTCGATGAGATTGATAAGGTGGCAAAATCGCATCGCGGTGATCCGACGGCGGTATTGTTGGAGATTCTCGATCCTGAACAAAATACCCATTTTAGAGATTATTATCTCAATTTCAATCTTGATCTTAGCAAAGCGATTTTTATCGCGACGGCGAACGATGTAGGGCAGATCCCGGGACCGTTGCGCGATCGTATGGAGTTTATTTCGGTCAGCAGTTATACGCCGCAAGAGAAATTTCAGATTGCAAAACAGTATCTGATCCCCCAAGAGTTGAAAAAACACGGTTTGAAAACAGCAGAGCTTTCGATCTCAAAAACGGCATTAGCCGAAGTGATTGAGAAGCATACGCGGGAAGCGGGAGTTCGTAACCTTCGTCGACGTGTCGCCGATATCGTCCGTAAAGCGGCGAAAAAGATTCTCGAAGAGCCGAGTACCCAAAAAGTGACGGTGAGTTTGAAAAACCTCAAAGATTTCTTGGAAAAAACGATTTTTGAGATTGATCGAACCGATCACATCGATCGCATCGGTGTCGTTAACGGGTTGGCGTGGACAGCAGTGGGTGGAGATGTACTCAAAATCGAAGCAATCCGTATCAACGGAAAAGGGGTATTACAGCTCACGGGAAGTTTGGGGGATGTGATGAAAGAGTCTGCCCGCATCGCCCTCTCCGTTGTTAAAACATTGATCGATGAGGGGAAAATCAGTGTCGATCATTCGATTATCCCGCTAAGTCCTGCTGAGAGAGAAAGTGATATCCCACTCGATGCGAGCGAAGTGTATAAACGCTTTGACTTACACATCCACGTTCCTGATGGGGCTACCCCTAAAGACGGCCCGAGTGCGGGGATTGCGATGTCAACGGTTATCGCTTCGATCCTCACAAACAAAAAAGTGCGTGCCGATATTGCGATGACGGGTGAAGTATCGCTCACGGGAAATGTTCTCCCTATCGGCGGACTCAAAGAGAAGCTGATTGCGGCGCATCGAGCGGGGATGAAACTTGCCCTTATTCCTCAGAAAAACTACGATCGTGATTTGAGCGATATTCCCGATGAGGTGAAAGCGGCGATAGAGATCGTCGGTGTCAGTCGAATCGAAGAGGTGTTAAATCGTCTTTTAATCGACGGATAACCTCGAAAGCCTTCGGGGCACCATAAAGGTAGCCTCGCAACTTAACCCCTATTTTTAACGCTCTGCACTTTTCACGAAATCCTTTATCCATCACGATAGTATGTTCATACGGCGCGATAAACGTATAGTTCTTCTCTATGGAGAGGGCAAAGCGCCGCGCAATGATATGTTCTCCCCCTTTTTTAAGCGCCTCTTTGTCGTGCTGAGTGAGGAGAATTCCGCGCGATTTGAAAAAGCGATCGATTCCGTAGAGGAGTGAGCGGAATGTGTGCGGGTTGTGTGCGTAGGAGAGCTCTTCTACCGATAGGAAATCCATCGGTTCAATCAATGACTCATTATCCTCTTCAAGATAGCGAAAACTGCGACGGATGGCGTCTCTATAATCACGCATCATCGGTGCACTGTAGCGATGGCGAAAAAAGTTGCGGGTGTATCGCTCATCGGCATTGCTCTCATCGATATGGTGAGGGATATTATGTGTATGAAGATACGCTTCGATAGAGTCGCGATCCCATTCCAAAAGAGGGCGCAGTATCTCGATATCGTCACGCCGGTCGTGTGAGCGAATCCCAAGCATCTCAGGAAGCCCCGATCCTCGGCACATTTGCATCATCAGCCACTCGAGACGATCGTTGAGCTGATGGGCGGTGAGGAGATAGCGGTAGGAGTGCTTTTTCATCAGATAACCGAAAAATTTGTACCGCTCTTCGCGGGCACGGTGTTCAAAATTGACTCCTCCCAATCGGCATGAGTGGGTGTAACATTGAAGCGCATGTTGCTGTGCGAGTTTTTCGGCGTTTTTTTCTTCAGCGTCACTGGAAGAACGGGTGTGGTAGTTGACATGGGCAATGTCAAACGCAATATTATGTTTAAGTAGAAGATGGAAGAGGGCGGTTGAATCGACCCCTCCCGAGAAAGCGAGGAGAACTCCCCCCTCTTTTAGAAGATCAAGATGGAGGAGTTCAGACATTTCCCGTTACGGTCGCCAAAGGGCGTGTTTGTGCAAGTTCAGTGATACGGGCACGGTAGATTTTACCGAAACTGAGCTCACCCTCTACTTCGCGGTCGTTGACGTAGATTTCGCCATCTACATCGGGTGCCCAGTTGAGCGCGCGTGCGCTTAGGAGGAATTCGTGTTCGTCACTTTCACCGTCTATGATGAGAGAAATTTCTTGACCAACGAGTTTTTGTAGACTTTCCACTTCGACGTTAGACGCGATTTTCCCCAGTTTTTTGGCACGGGCGTTGATCACTTTGGGAGCGATTTTTTCATCCATTGTATACGCACTCGTCCCCTCTTCGTCGGAGTAGCTGAAAACGTTGAGACGATCAAACCCGAAACTGCCGGCAAATGCTACCATCTCTTCGAACATAGCCTCAGACTCTTGCGGATGACCGACGATAAAGCTGGTACGTATAAAGGCGTTAGGGAGTGCTTTCATGGCATTGAGGAGCTCAAGGGTTTTCGCTTTTCCGAATCCACGCTTCATGATGCGAAGCATATCGTCGTTGATGTGTTGTATCGGCATATCGAAATAGTTATGGAACACTTTCGAATCCCCGATGGTTTTGATCAGTTTCAATGTTGTGGTCGAAGGGTAAAGATAGAGTATGCGAGCACTTTTTACCCCGTCGATTAGTTCGATCCGTTTGATGAGGTGAATAAGACCGTCTTGCGTATTTTGATCTCGGAGATACGAACTGGAGTCTTGAGAGACGAAACTGAAATCATAATACCCTTTGGCAACCAACCCTTCTACTTCGCGGGCGATACTCTCTAAATCACGTGAATGGAGTTTCCCTTTGAACGAGGGGATGGCGCAGAAACTGCACACTTGATTGCACCCCTCGGAGAGTTTGACATAAGCATGGTAGCTTGAACCCGTTACGACCCGCTCTGCACCGTCGATCAGATAGACCTCAGGGGTAAAGCGGCTTTGTTTGGCGGCAAGGAGTTCATCGATTTTGTCGTAATCACCGACACCGGTGAAGATGTCTACCTCTTTGAGTTCTTTGGATAACTCCTCTTTGTATCGCTCAGAGAGACACCCCGCCATTACCAGAACCGAATCACGTTTGCGCCCTGCGTCGAGATTGAAAATAGTGTTGAGTGACTCTTGTTTTGCCGCATCGATGAACCCGCAGGTATTGACGATGATAACGTCTGCTTCCTCACTTGCATCGGTCATTTCAAAATCTTTGAGCCGTCCGAGCATAACCTCAGTATCGACGAGATTTTTGGTACAACCGAGTGAAACGATATGGAGTTTTTTGGACATTTACCAACCCTTGGATAATATAGTGCAATTATAGCCAACTGGAGGTTGAAGATGCTTATACGTAAAGATTATGATTTGATGCCAACATCTCTGATTACACCTGAATCCATTTACCATGAGCGGCGAGACCTTATGAAACTTACGGCTTCGGCTGCCGTATTGGCAATGGCTTCCCCTCTTTCAGCTGCCTTATCGTTTCAAAAGCAGAAAAGTTCGTTGAACTTGACCCCCTTTGATTTGGTGACCTCTTACAACAATTTTTATGAGTTTTCTGTTGATAAAGCCGGACCTGCCAAGCTTTCAAAACATTTTAAAGCCCGTCCGTGGACCGTCACGATCGGCGGAGAGGTGCAAAAGCCTCAGACGCTTGATATCGATGCGATTCTAAAAAAAATCCCCCTAGAAGAGCGAATCTATCGACTTCGATGCGTCGAGGGGTGGGCAATGGTGATACCGTGGGTCGGTTTTCCCCTCTCATCATTGTTAAAAGCCGCCGGACTCACCTCAAAATCCAAATACGTGGAGTTTGAGACGCTGTTTGATCCTGCCCAATTTCCAGGACAAAAACAAAGTTTTGGTACTATTCCGTTTCCTTACCATGAAGGGCTTCGGATTGATGAAGCGATGCATCCGCTGACAATCTTGGCGGTAGGGTTGTACGGAAAAGAGCTGATGCCGCAAAACGGAGCGCCGATCCGATTGGTCGTCCCGTGGAAGTACGGGTTTAAAAGTATCAAATCAATCGTAAAGATTACGTTGAAAGAGCATCAGACGCGCTCGACATGGAATGAAGTAGCTCCTAAAGAATACGGGTTTTACGCCAACGTCAATCCTGCCGTCGATCATCCGAGATGGTCGCAGGCGCGTGAGCGGGTGATCGGGAAGTTTTTCAAACAAGAGACTCTTCCCTTCAACGGGTACGGTTCGGAGGTCGCGCATCTGTACAAAGGGATGGACCTGAGAAAGTTTTATTAAAAAGGGTATAAATGAGATTTATCATTTGGTTCGGTGCATTATTGCCGATAGTGTATGCGCTAATCCGTTTCAGTGTAGAGATTCAGCCCGAGTGGATACGTGAATCTTTTATTTTTATAGAGCAGTTTGTCCCTTTTACGCTGACAAAGTTCCCGACTGATCCGTTGAAATTTTCAACTGATTTATCCGGTGACAGCGCTTTTTGGCTTTTGGCACTTACTCTAACTTTTACCCCCGTACGTGTATTTTTGAAACTGAATCTTATCCGATACCGCCGTTTGGCCGGATTGTTTTCTTTTTTTTACGCGCTGATGCATGCACTGCTTTTTATCGGGATCGATCAGGAATTTAATGTTCACGGTGTGATTCATGAAGCGGTGACAAAACCGTTTATCGCTTTTGGGATGGGGGCATTTATTATCATGCTGACGATGGCGCTTACTTCGACCAAAAAACTGTTCGGACTGTTTCACTCCTGGCATAAAATGGTCTACATTGCTGCGGTATTGATTGTCGTTCACTATTTGATGAGCCATAAAACGGTCACATGGGATAATCTTTCAATGGCGGGAGTCCTTATTTTTCTTCTGGTACTGCGGCTTATTAAACGATGAAGCATTACGATGTCATTATCCTCGGAGGCGGGGCGAGCGGTCTTATGTGTGCAGCGCACCTGCGTCAAAACAGTAAACTTACAGTCGCGATCATCGAGGGAAATAACCGACCTGCGCTAAAACTCAAAGCTTCCGGTGGGGGGAAATGCAACCTCACTAATGTAGAGGTCGATGAGAGCCATTTTCTCGGAGATGAAAACCTTGTCAAACAAGCGTTATCGGTATTTGGACAACGAGAGCTTTTGGATTATTTTCGTGAGGGCGGATTGCGTCCTGTAATCCGTAAAGAGCGCTATTATTTCTGTCCGAAAAGTTCCGATGAGGTGATTTCCATTTTGATGGGAAAAGCAAGCGGATGCGATTTGATTTTAGGACATAAAGTCCTCTCTGTAGAGGGGAAAAGCCCTTTCATTGTGACAACCGACAAAGGGAAATTCCAAGCCCGTCGAGTTGTCGTTGCAACGGGGGGGTCGAGTTATAAAGAGCTGGGCGCGAGCGATATCGGATTGAAAATCGCGCAAAGCTATGGGATACAAACCGTACCGTTTTCCCCTGCACTTGTAGGACTTACACTGCAACCTAAAGAGTTTTGGATGAAGGAGCTTAGCGGAATCAGTTTTCCCGCCCGCATCCATGTGGCGGGTAAGACACTGGATGAAGATTTACTCTTTGCCCATAAAGGGATCAGCGGACTGGTTGTCCTCTCGGCATCGCTTTATTGGTTCAAAGGGGAAATAGTGATCGATTTTCTCCCCGATTTCGATCTAAACACCCTGAAATATGAGAAAAAGATCGTCTCTACGGCGATCCCTCTTCCGAAACGGTTTATGAAAGCTTTTTTAGAAGCAATAGGGCTGGAAGACAAAGGGTGCAACCGCTTGAGCTCGCACGAGTGGGAAAAGCTTTTAAGTATCCGTCATTACGCCATGGCACCCTCAGGAACGTTTGGTCTGAGTAAAGCCGAAGCGTGTCGTGGCGGGATAGCGTGTAGTGAGTTAGACCCGAAGAGCATGGAGAGTACTACAATAAAAGGGCTCTATTTTATCGGTGAAACGGTGGACGTAACGGGGGAACTTGGGGGATATAACTTCCAGTGGGCGTTTAGCTCAGCGGTGATGTGTTCAAAAGCCATTATGCTATAATCGTATCAAATACTTATACCCCAAAGGGGTGATTATGAAACGTCAACGTGTCATTATTGTCGGCGGCGGGTATGCAGGGGTAAAAGCACTTCAAACTCTTGCCTCCTCAAATCTATGTGATATAGTTCTGATCGATCAGCACCCGTACCATTATCTCCAAACCGAAGCGTATGAATTGATCGCCAATGAGTGCTCAATGACCCGTGTCACGATCGATTTAGTCGCTTTATGTTTGAGTTACGGTGCACATGTTACATTTATCAAAGATACGATCCGAGAGATCGATTTTGAGAACAAATGTGCCAGCGGAGAGAACTCGTGCCATCCCTATGATTATCTTCTCCTCTGTAGCGGTAGCCGCACGGCGTATAACAGTGCCACTCCGGGGCTACGTGAATACTCCCATGGTGTCAAAACCCTCCCCAGTGCCCTCTCGTTTAAACATCAGTTTGAACAACGCCTTTATGCACGTATGGAGAGTGAGGGGGGATGGTGCAGTGAACCTTTTAACGTCGTTATCGGCGGCGGGGGATTGAGCGGTGTCGAGATTGCCGCCGAGATGGCACACTATATCCGGGTGTTTCATAAGGATAACACCCTTACGTGCGACAACATTCATATCTTTTTAATTATCCCGCATGAGGGAGTTTTGGAGGGGATGGAGTCGTATCTGATTGAAAAAGCGACACAGAGGCTCACACAGCTCGGGGTAAAAATTATCAGTCACTCCCGTATTACTTCGGTCGAAGAACATACCTTAATGCTGAACAATGATAAGAGTCTTTGTTTTGATTTTATGATTTTTACGGGGGGAATTGTCGCTTCGACATTGACATCGACGATCAACAGTTCTAAAAATAAAAAGTCGCAGCTTATTGTCGATGAGTATCTTCGTGTCGGGATGTATGAGGGGGTATTTGCGGCAGGTGATATTGCCGAGCTTCGAGAATTTGATGGAGAACTGCTTCCCCCTACAGCGCAGTGTGCCGAACAAAGCGGTACCTATGCGGCAGAAAATATACTCGCATTGATTGAGAATCGTGAGTTGAGACGTGCCAAAATACGGATAGAGGGGATGATGGTGGCATTAGGGGGAAATTACGCTGCCATTTCTCTCTTTGGAGTGATTCGGATTAGCGGTCTTTTGGGCTATTGGGTGAAAAGAATAATTATGCGAGGATACCGATATCTCCTCCATCGTCAATGTACCAAAGGGATGGAGTATCTCTCTAAAACTAAACCCCAATGTCACACGGGATTTTAATTTTTTCTCAGTACAATTACACCAATTAATATCGAGGAATATCTTATGATCCTTTTAGCCGGACCGTGTGTCATCGAAAGTGAAGAATCGATTTTTACAATCGCCAAAAGCTTAGAGCGTTACCAAAATGACCCGCGCTTTGATTTTTATTTCAAATCGAGTTTTGATAAAGCCAACCGCACTTCGCTTGATAGCTATCGCGGACCGGGGATCGAAGAGGGGCTTCGGATCTTGCAAAAGGTCAAAGACGATTTCGGCTACAAGATCGTCACCGATGTCCATGAGAGCTATCAAGTGCCCATCGCGGCGGAAGTGGTCGATATGCTCCAAATCCCCGCATTTTTGTGCCGACAGACCGATTTACTCGTAGCAGCGGCTAAAACCGACAAGATCGTCAATATCAAAAAAGGGCAGTTTATGACCCCTGCCGATATGCGTTTTTCGGTGGCTAAAGTACTTAAAACGCGCGGGTGTGATGAGGTGAGTTTCGAAGCTTCGCAAAAACACGGTGTATTGCTGTGTGAGCGAGGTTCATCCTTCGGGTACGGCAATCTCGTCGTTGATATGCGCTCCCTCGTGATTATGCGCGAATACGCTCCCGTTATTTTCGATGCGACCCACTCGGTGCAAATGCCGGGTAATGGTACAGGTAAAACGGGAGGGGACAGCTCGATGGTTCCTCACCTCGCACGCGCCGCCGCAGCCGTCGGAGTGGACGGATTTTTCTTCGAAACGCATTTTGATCCTATTTGCGCTTTGAGTGACGGACCAAATATGCTAAAATTAGAACAACTAGAAGCGTTAAGCGAAACGCTATTGAAAATTGACTCACTTAAAGGAAATTGAAAATGAAACTTATCGAAGGACAACTTCGTGTTCGCACGGACAAAAGAGTAGCGATCGTCAGTACACGCTGGAACCACTTTATCGTTGATCGTCTCGTAGAAGGGGCGAAAGACGCCTATGCACGTCACGGCGGAAACGCGGATGAGTTGACTCACGTTTTGGCACCGGGTGCGTTCGAGCTTCCGATGGTGATTGAACAGCTTCTCAGCAGCGGTAAATACGATGCGGTATGTGCATTGGGTGCAGTCATTCGCGGCTCAACCCCTCATTTCGATTATGTCTCTGCTGAAGCGACCAAAGGGATTGCAACAGTGAGCTTGAAACATAAAAAACCGGTTTCATTCGGTCTTTTGACGACCGATACCATCGAGCAGGCGATTGAACGTGCAGGAACCAAAGCAGGGAACAAAGGGTTTGAAGCGATGACCGTTGTTATCGAGATGCTTGATCTGTACGCTGAGATCGGCGCATAATGGCGACACGTCATCAAGCCCGCATGGCGGTTGTGAGTTTATTGTACGCATACGATTTAGGAAATCAGACCATCTCTGATTTTAGTGATGAGATTCTCGAAGAGAAAAAGATCCGTAACAAACAGCGTGATTTTGCCCTTGATTTATTCAAAGGGGTGACGGAGCATTTGGCAGAGGTAGATGAAGCGATTATCAAACACCTCAAAGATTGGGATTTCGACCGTTTGGGATCGATTGAACGTGCGACGCTCCGTCTTGGCGGATATGAGATTATGTTCGGAGAACTCGATTCGGCTGTTATCATCAACGAAGCGATCGAAGTCGCAAAAGCATTCGGAAGTGAGCAATCACCCAAGTTTATTAACGGCGTTCTTGACGCTATATCACGAGATAAATAGGTCATTATGCGTCTTAGTAAAGAACAAGCCTTAGAGCTGATCCGCCATGCTGACCTTAAAGAACTAGGGAAAATGGCGACGGCTCGAAAAAAAGAGCTCCATCCTGAGGGGATCACGACCTTTGTCGTAGACCGTAATATTAACTACACCAACGTTTGTTGGGTTGATTGTAAGTTCTGCGCTTTCTACCGTCACGGTAAAGACGACGATGCCTATGTCCTCACCTTTGAAGAGATCGACCAAAAAATCGATGAACTCCTTGAGATCGGCGGGACACAGATTTTGTTCCAAGGGGGTGTTCACCCGAAACTCAAAATCGAATGGTATGAGGATTTGGTGGAGCATATTCACACCAAATATCCGATGATCACCATACATGGCTTCTCTTCGATTGAGCTTGATTTTATCGCTAAAGTTTCCCATATTTCGATTCAAGAGTGTTTGAGCCGTTTGAAAGCCAAAGGGCTTGCCTCGATTCCCGGAGCGGGGGCAGAGATTCTCAGTGACCGCGTACGTGATATTATTGCTCCGAAAAAAATGGATTCGTTAGAGTGGGTGGATGTTCACCGCCAAGCCCATAAGTTAGGGATTAAATCGACTGCAACAATGATGTACGGTACGGTAGAGACCGATGAAGAGATTATCGAGCATTGGAATCTTATCCGTGATCTTCAAGATGAGACAGGGGGCTTCCGCGCTTTTATTATGTGGTCGTTTCAGGGACAGAATACCCAGCTGATGGAAGAGCATCCTGAGATTGAAAAACAATCCTCCAACCGTTATCTTAGACTGTTAGCGGTATCACGTCTCTTTTTAGATAATTTTCCCAATATCCAAAGCTCATGGGTGACTCAAGGGCCTTATATCGGTCAGATGGCATTGCTGTTTGGGGCAAACGATTTGGGCTCTACTATGATGGAAGAGAATGTTGTCCGCAGTGCGGGGGCAGGTTTTCGGATGGCAAAAGATGAGATGGTACATTTGATCCGTGATATCGGAGAAACACCGGCAATTCGTAATACGGCGTATGAGATTTTGGAAAAATTTGAGTGACACGTTTATTTTTAGCGATTTTACTATTAGGGCAAGCACTTATGGCAAGCACATTGGATTTTATAGAAGTTAAAGGGGTGAAAATCCCTTTTATTTTCGAAGAGGATAAACGTCTTCCGATCGTCTCTATGCAGGTTATCTTCACTCATAGCGGCAGCATTGATGAGGGGAAATCTTTTGGTTTGGCGCGGCTCAGCGGCAAAATGTTGAATGAGGGCTCACTAAGACGCGGTTCTGTCGGTTTTGCCGATGCCCTTGACGCGCGTGCTATACAACTCAGCAGCAATGCGGGGAATGAGACGTTCGTTATCGAACTCGGATCTCTCAAAGAGGAGTTCGATACAGGACTCTCCCTTTTAAGCGAACAGTTGCGTGAACCCAACTTTACCGACCAATCACTCGAAAAAGTAAAAACAATGGCGCTCAGTGATATTTCCCGTAAAGAGGCTGATTTCGATACGGTTGCCTCTGAGGAGCTTAAAGCGGTTCTTTTTGAAGGGACACCGATGGCAGTGCCTAATATCGGAACCAAAAAGAGTATTAAAGCGATTAAGCTGAGTGATATTGAAACGTTCAAAAAAGATCATTTGATCCTTAGCAATGCCCTTATCGTTATGGGCGGCGATATTTCTCTCATCGAGGCAAAAGCAAAAGCGCAATCTCTTTTGAATCTATTGGAAGCGGGTAAAAAGGGAAAAGAACGCCATTATGAGCCTCGAAAAGAGCCAAAAGAATCGATCCTTAAGCGTCCTCAGACGGAGCAGGCATATCTCTATTTCGGTGCCCCATTTGCTATGAATGAGGGTGATCCGGAGTTTTTTAAAGCCCGTGTCGCTATGTTTATCCTCGGTTCCAGCGGCTTTGGAAGCCGATTGATGGAGGAGATTCGAGTGAAGAGGGGACTTGCCTACTCTGCCTATTCCCGTCTCTCGGTTGCCAAAACCAATACCTATTTTAGCGGCTACCTTCAAACGAAATTAGAGTCGCAGGAAGAAGCGAAAAAAACAGTGATTGAAGTAATCGAGTCGTTTGTTAGAGGCGGTGTCACCCAAAACGAACTTGATCAGGCGCGTAAATTTTTACTCGGTTCTGAGCCGCTACGTGTCGAAACCCTTTCTCAGCGTTTGGGTCGAACGTTCAGCGAATATTATCAGGGCAAACCTCTCGGATCGAGTGTGCAGGAATTGGAGATGATTCGTACCCTTACCCTAGAAGATGTGAACGATTTTATCAAACGCCACGGCGAAATTCGCGATCTTAGCTATGCTATCGTTACCAAGTGAAGAGGGTGAAAAGTTTCACCGTTTAGGGATCACGAGCATTACCGCTCTCTCCCTCATTGCCCCCGCCTCATTCGAAGATCGCCGTCTCAGTGAAGAACTTATCCATAATGCACCGTGTGTTATTGATGCGACGGTAGAACACGTCGTCCGTACCCCTAAAACCCTCAAAATTACTTTTTTTGCCCATAACCTAGAATGCGTGATCGAGGGGGTAATCTTTCATCCCAAGCCTTATATGATCCATCAATTCCCGCGTGGCGAGCGTGCATATTTTGGCGGTAAAGCACAATGGGAATTGGGGAAATGGACGATTGTTCATCCGATGAAGATCAGTGCCGTTGGTTCCCTCGTTCCTATTTACAAAACGCCGCTTCGTGCCGATGTGATGCGCCGCTTAGTGGAAAAAAATATTACCGTTAAAAATCTCATCGCAGACGGGCTCCCAGAGAAGATAGCCCGTGAACTCTACGCACTCCATTTTCCCGATTTTCCGAAGCCTCTGAATGAACAGCAATATCACGCCCTTAAATTTGGTGAACTTTTTGAGTATATGCGCCGTCTTCGTCTTAAACGCCGTTTTCATAAAACTTCCTATCGTGCTTCGGGGGATGTTAAAAAATGGATGAAAACCCTTCCGTTTGAACTCACCGAGGATCAAAAAAAAGCGATTGACGAGATAGAGGGTGATCTCAGAGGGGAATATGGATCACGACGGATGATAGTGGGGGATGTCGGATCGGGGAAGACGATGGTTATTTTAGCTTCGGTCGTTTTGATTCAACCGTATCGCTCTATCTTGATGGCACCGACAACGATACTTGCGGCTCAACTCTATGAAGAGGCGCAAAAATTTCTCCCAAATTTACGAATAGCATTGGTTACCAATGCAACGAAAAAAGGGTCTTTAGAGGAGTACGATTTTATCATTGGAACTCATGCTCTATTGCACCGTTCACTTCCTGAAGCGGGACTCGTTATGGTGGATGAACAGCACCGTTTCGGCACCGCTCAACGCCATTCCTTAACGAAACTCACCGAGAATGATACCTCTCCGCACTATCTCCAATTCTCCGCCACCCCGATTCCAAGAACGCAGGCGATGATCGATTCGGCACACATTGATGTGAGTCTGATCGTTCAGACCCCTTTTACCAAAAATATCACAACTCGCATCATCGGTAAAAGCGATTTTCCGCGCCTTTTAGATCGCATCCGCTTTGAGATTTCACAAAACCATCAAGTCCTTATTGTCTATCCGCTGGTAGAACAGAGTGAGAGTATTGATTACCAAAGTATCGATGAAGCACGGGGGTATTGGGAAAAAAACTTCGAGAACGTCTACGTCACCCACGGCAAAGACAAAGAGAAAGAGGCGGTGTTAATGGAGTTTCGTGAAAAAGGGAATATTCTCCTCGCCACAACTGTTGTCGAAGTGGGGATCTCTCTCCCGCGACTCTCTACGGTCGTGATCGTCGGAGCGGAGCGGTTGGGTCTCTCGACACTCCATCAGCTGCGCGGTCGGGTGAGCCGTACAGGATTGCAGGGGTATTGCTATCTCTACACCAATAAAAGCGGAAAGAATCAGCGTTTGGAGTCGTTTAGCAGTTGTACCAGCGGGTTTGAGATAGCGGCACTGGATCTGAAATTTCGCTCAAGCGGTGATTTGTTAGAGGGGAGTATCCAAAGCGGTAAAAAATTTCGATGGGCGGATATCGGTGAAGATGAAGAAATCGTAAGAGAGGTCAAGAATTATCTTGACCTTCAAAAAGGTTAATATAACCCGAAACGTCCGTCACCGCGTTTGTAAAGGACACGCATTTTCCCGTCATTGTCATAAAATACATCAAATGCTTTAGTACTCTCTTTGAGTCTCTCTAATACTTCTGCAACCTCTTGCGGTTTAAAGAGTACCGGCTCGGCTGGGACGATCTCATCTTCCATCGCCTCTTCCGCTTCATGGAGGTTGACATTGTGTGCTGCGGCTAATTTTGCTTCATTTAAACCTTCGTTTTTATGATCTGAAATACGGTCATGAAGACGGCGAAGCGCTTTTTGGGCACGGTCAATGGCGATATCGATAGCGGCATAGAGGTCGTCATCACGTTGAGTGATAACAATGGTATTTTTTCCGGCAACATTGATTGTAAATTCAATGTTCACCCCTTTTTTACGCTCATTAGAACTGGCAACGGCATTGACGCTGATAAGGTCAAGATGAAATTTAGATAGTGTATCGATAGAGTGCATCAGATGATCTTTGATTGCATCGCTGAGCTCGATGTGGCGTCCGACGAGAGAGATATTCATAAGTGTCCCACCTTAGTGTTATATTGAAGAAAGTTCGATTATAACACACAAAAAACAAACGTCAAGAACTTTTGATAAAAAGTAAATCGATATACGTTCAATAATTATTAACACATTTTAATCATCATTTAATCTGCATAGCACTACAATCAAAAGATGGCGTCTCCTCGCATAAAAGCTTTAGAAAAGAGGGACAATGGTCGATAGTAATCGATTAGGTAAATTGGGTATATGGATGAGTACAACCGAGCCCAATTTTTGAGTGCCTTAAAATCCGAAGGAGGATGAGATGAAAATAAATAAACTTTTTTTACGATTGATTACGGTTTTTGGAATAACGGTTATATTTGCTATTTCAGGATGGGGGGTATGTCCAACAGGGTCAAGTATTGGTACATGGACTGCTTCGGCAGGCTCGACATACAATAATCATACTGGTGATGTACAAAGTGATGATGCCGATTATTATACTATAACAAATCCTGTAGGGGGGCAAATAAATTTATCTATACAAAATACGCCTGATACAAATAATAATTTGTATGCTACTTTATACAGTGATAGCACGTGTTCAACAGCAGTGTGGTCATCAGGTGAGATAGGTGATTTGCAAACATCAACAACAACGGTTAGTGTAACGGCTGGGACTACTTATTATCTTTATTTGCTTGGAAGTAAATCGAATGGAGATACTAAATATTTATTAAATGCAAATAAACCAATCAAGGGGCATGACATATATCATGAAAACCCTTTTACCCCTGTTTTTGCAAATGGGGGGTTAAAACTCTTTGGTGATTTTACCTCCACGGGTAGTTCTGTTTTATGTCAAAACAATGGATCAGGGGGCTGTAATAACAATTATAATGGGTATTTGTATGATTCTAATTTAGTCTATAAAAATGAAGGGGCTATGACGTTAAACTCTGCATCATCATTATTAACGTTGCCAGCAGATGTTGATGGAGGTGAAATTCAATGGGCAGGGCTTTATTGGCAAGGGCATATTGCTGACCCTGATGCGGGTGATTATACAACTTCTACAATGGTACAAAATAGACAAAATGTGTCTTTTCGTCTTCCTGATGGAACAACGCAAGATATTACAGCTGATGATCTTTGGTACCATGATTTTTGGGGAGATGGTGCAGGTAATGATGGTGGATTCAGGTCTTTTTATCAGGGTTATAAAGATGTGACGGCTCTTGTGAAATCCCATTTGGTGAGCGGTACTTCGCAAACATTTACAGTTGGAAATATAAAAGCCAATAGTGGAACTGATTGGTATTCATATCTTTATGTGGGGCCTGGAGCTGAATATGACGGGATTAAATTTGGTTTTTGGGGGAACTGGTCTTTGATTGTTGTGTATAAATATGATCAAGAGACTATGCCCGCTGATACAAAACTTAAAAATATTAATGTCTTTAATGGATTTGATGCAATGATTCCGCTTCCTATAAGTGGATATGAGACATCGAGTGTTGAAATACCTATAAGTGGATTTTTAACTCCAAAATCAGGGAGTGTTAATGCAAAAATGCTTTTTTATGCCTCAGGGGGTGAAAAGCTTATCTCAAGAGATGCGTTTTACATTCAAAATGCTAATAATGCAAACACTTACGAAGCCGTTTCAAATGCGGTAAATCCAATAAACAATCCATTTAATGGATCGGTAAGCAATGATGGTGTTCCAGTAGATGCGGCAATTTCGTATTACCCCGGGTTAGATTTGGATTCATATAACGTATCTTCTTATATGAAAAATAGTCAAACATCCACATCACTAAAACTAGAAGCAACTTTCTCATCAGGAAACGGTGACCAATCTACTCCGGGGGCCATTGCTTTTTCGAGTGATTTATATACCCCTTCATTTTGTTATGACTATGGATATGAGCAAAACGGACTCTCTTTTACCGAAGAAAATAGCGGAAATATGATGCCTTATATTCGTGGATATTTGTCGAATACAGAAGATATCAATGTCAGTTTATTTATCAAAAATCGAGAAAACTCTGATGTCAGCGCAAACAATGTTATTTTAGATATTTCCGATATTAACAGTTCGCAAGCGATCTATAAACGCAACAGTGTTTCGATCACGTATCCAAATGTATTTGTTCCTATATCTAAAACCGATGCGGGTTGGCCTTTAAGTGTGGGTGACACATATATAAATGATATTCCATTAGGAAATATGGCCGGTAAGCAATATTCGTATACATATTACACATTAAGTCCTCAAAAAGATGGAAATATCAGCATCCCGATAGTGGGCACTTTTTCATACGATTTAGTAATTCCGCTAGCAGATGGAACAACTTTAACAATTCCATCGACCTCTAGTGTCGGCGGTGTTGGGCTTCCGATGTGTTCGTCTGATAATTTTAGTTATAACATAGAAAAAGGAATTTTCAGTGTTGTTGATGCTGGACTGTATGATACGACTACAAACGTCAATAATACAACAGGGAAAAAATATTATGACTTAACCACTCAAGTCTCAAAGCGACCTGGGAATTTTAGAATTGCTTCGTTTGATCCGAATGATCCAAATTTTGATCTTCCAAAAGCTGTACGAACAGCTGTAGCGGTAGAGATGATCGATGTGAGTCAGTTTCATGATACGGATGCAGCTTGTCGAGAGCCATCCAGTGCTATAACTCCTCGGGTATGGGTAAATTTTAAAAATAGTGCTACTGATGGAAATACGACACAAGTTGATTTCAATGCACAAACAATACAAGATGCTCTAGATGCTGGGATGGTATCAGATACTATTTCTTCAGGTGTAACTACTTTGACAAATCCTGAAGATTTTTTTAAAAATGCAACGCCAAATGCTGCGTTTAGGGTGACGTTTAATGTGACGAATGACGGGAATAATTCCTTGATTCAAACAGCTGAAGGATCTTCATCGGAAAACACACAGATTTTGAACTTTACGCAGCTTGTCCAAGATATCCAACATTGTGCTAAACCTGTTGAGATACCATCAAATCCGGGTTCAACGACATCGCTTGTTGCCGTAGCGTGTGGTAATGCGGGGAATCAAGGTATCGATCAGCATAATCTTGCTATTTGTATGGAGTGTTTGTATGGATATAACACGCAGGTTCTCTGTTCCCGCGATAATTTTGCGATACGTCCTGAGAGCTATACGGTAGCACTGCGGGATGTGAATCAGACAAATACTACGGTAACTCAGTCTTTTGCGTCAGGATATACGGGAGTTGTGATTCCAAATACAGGACGTGTAAGTGTGAGTAGCGGATATGATTATCGTTATGATATTAATGCAACAAATCACAAGGACAACACAGCTACACCAGGGTATACCCGCTATTTTGCAACGGGGGGATCGGATTATAATATTACTCTGATTTGGGAACCATCAACTCCAAAAAGCGGCTGTAACGACACGGAAAGTAAAGTGCAAAGTTTTAATCTGATCAATGGAACAGTCACAGCGGATGGGAACCTCTCTCAAGTGGGAGAATATCGTCTTAACATTATCGATACAACATGGACTGCTGTGGATTGGGATCCACTGAAACAAGGACATCAAACGGGGGCACATTTCCTATCGGGGGCTGAGTGTTCAGAAAACAGTACAGATGTTCCGACTCAGGCGACAGTTGTAACACTCAATACAACAACATTAGCAACAAATAATTTAGTTGGATGTAATATCAGCAGTACGCATAACAATACTGAATATCCAACGACTACAGATCCGTATAAATATCGGGATTATTTATTGACATTTTTTCCGTATAAATTTGATTTAAGTGGGATCACTTTTGGCCTAGGGAGACTTCCTAGTGGGATTACAGCAGGAGGAGACGGGTTTGTTTATATGTCTGATATCAGTGATGATGATGGGATGAATATGGCATTACGGGCAACGGGGAACATTCGTGCCGCTGGCTATAACAATGCAGTAACGACAAATTATGTCACTGATTGTTATGCAAAATCGTTGACGCTATCGATGACAAGTGATAATAATCTTACTCATCCGCAAAATGCAGCGTTCCAGCTTCGTTTTATGGATTATAATACCACTGTAGCTAGCCCAGCTAATTTAATTTATGATAGTAATGCTACCAATATCAATACAACAGCACTATTGATGCCTTTGACTTCAATTTTAGATGGAAACTTTACCAAAGAGACAGCAGGTTCATTATATACAGTAAGTCGCTTTAATTATGATCGTACGGTGACACAACCGCTTAATCCTTTTGAAGCGAGTTTTAGGAAGATGAATGTGAAATGTTTAAATGCGGCCGATTGTCTTATGCAAGCCGATTTGAGTGCTGTACATGAACCTAAGGGTGAGCGAGCTATGGACTTTGATGTTACCTACGTCTACGGCCGTATCATTCCCCGCGATGTACGGGTCTTCGGAAATGTCGGTTTTACCGCAAACGCTTGGTATGAAGTATTTAATACTCCGACGTTAGCTGGAACTGGCTTAGCACCTAGTCGTAATTCACCGCAATGGTTTATCAATGCACTGCATAATGATAACAATGACGGAGACGGGAATATTACCCGAATACAAAATAACAGTAATGCTACAGTAACGACTGTCAATATGGGGAGTGCTGAGGTCAATGGCATGGAGACATATACTTTTGGTGGTATTGCTCCAACCTATAGTGGCAAAGCACATATCAATACTGATCCATGGTTATGGTTCGGTACCAATGCTCTCAATTATGGTGATCCATCAAATGCTAACCTTGATTGCCGAACCCATCCGTGTTTCAATATCAATGTTGTCCCAAATATCGGAACGGCTGGCAGTTCTACCAATACCCAAATATTAGGAAGCGATAAAGCAAACAAAGCGACATCTACGGGAACGGGGGTAACCTATGATTATACTCCGGCAACACGATGATGAAAAGGGTACGAATGCGCTCAGCGATGGCGATGATTGAACTTATATTTGCCATTGTTATTATCGCCATCAGTGTCATCACGATTCCTTCTATGATGAATGTAGCCGATAATGCCTCCAAAGGGATGATTATCGATGAAGATATACTCAAGCGGATGTTAGGTGAGATTACCAAAGTTTCTCAATCACGATGGGATCAAAATTCATCCGCCCCAGATTTCAGTCCATTACAGATTGCTCTAGGTGGAGATCTCCCTTGTACTGCGGACCCCCTCCGAGGGGCCGGAGTGTATCGCGCAAACCCTGATTCGAGTATGGCGTGCTCTAACAGTGAACCGATGATGGCGGTAGCAACAGCGGATGGAAATTTGAGTCTCAACTTCGGTATCGAACAGCTCCATAATCTGCCTTATAATCTTGAAATCAATGCAACCGGGGGCAATATTTATACGATTCCGATTGAGTATAGAGTGAATTATGTTGCTGCTACAATGTCTCCTATTAATGCAGGAGTGGCAACAGCAACGTGGACGCTCGGTTCATCTGCTACTATGAATCCGAACCCAGCAGGAGGAGTTACGCATTTGAAACGTATTGTCGTTCGAACTAATAACGCGGCTAATCCTGATGTTGATATGACGTTGACTTTTTTTAAATCTAATGTTGGGAAGTTCTCCGAATGAAACCTATAAAGAATCGTAAAGCCTTTACCATGATAGAGCTACTGTTCGTCATCGTTATCTTGGGGATCGTCGGAGGGTTAGCACTGGAAGCGTTGCGCCAATATTATGATGGAATTTACCGAACGGGGGAGTATTCCAAGCGGGTAGCTCAGGCCGATCAGATTCTTGAGCAGGTATCCAAATATTTTGAAAATGGAATCTCCGCTTCTATTATTCGATTGGATGCCAATAACACGGTATTTGGAACACAATGTGTCGGCATTCCTGCCAATGCAGATAGCAGTACGGATTATACCATTGCCTTTGTCGCGGTAGATAATGACGGGTTAAGAGGATTTTGGAATGCAGGGATAGGGCGTTGGCTTTCGGGATGGACAAGCGATGTTTTGAGTGTCGGAAATACGTTGATTTCGTCCGATGCTAACTTTACATCTATCAATCCGGGAAATTCCTTGGTGGGTGCAGCTATTTTTCGGAGTGATGGATTGGGAGAGGGGGCTGATGAATGCCATCGGTTTGGTTGGGAAAATGCATTAAATACAAATGATGTTTATCGTAGAATAAATAATGTCAATTCGGATGTAAATTTGACATTAAACGGTATGCTAAGTATTAGTGGGCAAGCAAGCCGAGCGTATGTCATGCGAACCGCTCATGCTTTCCGAGCAAAAGATGGAGTCTTTAATATGTATACCGGATTTGAACCTTGGAACGGCGAGCAGTACAATGATGTGACGGGGAGAATGTTAGGTGATAAAGTAACCCATTTTACGATACTTTATGACAATCGAAATACCATTATGAACTCCAATGTTGGTAATATTTATACCCTCAAAATCTGTCTACAAGGGTTAGATGAGAATCTAAGTGATTCGAATCTTTCCGCAAATCAAATTTGTCGTGAAAGGATGGTACATGTCCGTTATTAAACGCAAAGGCTTTGCCATGATTATGGCAATTTTTGTTGTGGTTATGGTTGCTTTAGGGGGAACATTGCTGTTATCCAATGCCGCCAAAGGGAGCAAATCGATCTCCGATAATTATCTCAGAGCTCAGGCTGAATTATTAGCTCAGAGTGCCACTGAGTATGCTCTTATGCGGGCGCAGGGGGTTGATACGGCTGCTGTTGGGAATCCTTGTTTAAATCAGCTCAATATCACCGTAAACGATGCTGGAGGAACTGCTATGTTCGACGTCAATGTTTCTTTAGCCTATTCATTTGAAGGGGTTGCAGCGGTAGGGTGTACCACGCTGGCTGATACTACCGGAAAAGATACGATGGTAATGATCGATGCGACAGCGGTAACGCGTGCGATTATCACAACAGAACCTATTCGCGCACATAAACGTTCATGGCAAAAACTGTAAGACTATAAGAGATTAATTATGATAGCAGCCGAAAGGATTTTATCCTTTTGGCGTTAAAGAGCGAGTTGGGCGATTTTTGCGAGGACATCTTTTTCACGAACCGGCTTCATCAAGAAACCGTTAGCTCCGCACTCTAATGCTTCCCCTTTTTTAGTCTCATCGGTGGTGAGGACGATAACTGGGAGTTGGCGGAGTGATTCATCGGCACGGATGACTTTGAGCATCTCTATTCCACCCATAACAGGCATAATGATATCGAGGAGAATGATATCAATATCGTTTTGGGATTTGAGTACACCGATGGCATCGGCACCGTTTTTTGCCTCCACAACAGCAGAGACATTCGGGGTTTTCATTAACATGGTTTTGAGCAACTTGAGGTTAATCATATCATCATCAACCGCAAGAACTTTTAGTTTCTTCTCATCCATTTAGAATTTCCCCATTCGTTTAG
>Ga0208246_1000040_pt1 | contig 143920 bp, 137 predicted proteins | sample RifOxyD2_FD_184039 | JGI IMG/M metagenome (GOLD analysis project Ga0208246, IMG submission 184039) | Soil microbial communities from Rifle, Colorado - Rifle Oxygen_injection D2 (SPAdes) | ecosystem: Environmental > Terrestrial > Deep subsurface > Rock core/Sediment | place: Rifle, Colorado... | reverse complement strand
AAACTGTTTTTTGATGTGCTAAAACCTGCAATACTAATTATACTTACAACACTCAACGCGGCTAGTCCGATTAATACCATTGCCCAAATTTTCGCTTTTATGCTTAAATGTTCTATTGTTTTCATAAGCTTTCACCTAATCCTTTAAATTTTTAATACATTAAATTAAATAATAAATAGTAATTATTTAATTTATCTAAAGTTGTTCCGCCGACATCGGATACTTTCACAGGCGCACCGATTTGATAACCGCTTAATGTATAATCATAGTCAATCATTTCAGCCCCAAAACGAAGATTTGCGTATCTATTGATTGGTTGAATATAATAAATTTCTAATGCACTTCCGCGAGTAGCAAGTTTATTCGTCAAAGAGTTTGAACCTTGAGTAAAACTAAACCAATTTTTATCACCGTGGTTATATTCAACACCGATTTTTGGGTTATTTAAACTATCTATAGGCATTGTATATCTACCGCCAATCCAATATGCTTTACCGTTCTTTTGTTCTGTATCGTTAGGTGTATTTGTTAAAAGTCCCATCGGATAATCACCATAAGGCGTTGCTTGATTTGAAGTTATACCGTTTGGTTTGCTTTGAGAAACTGCATAGTGAGCAAATAAATCTAAACCGCTATTAGCTAGATTTGTAAATTCAAGCATAGCCGTATAAAGAGTTACATCCCCAATATTCGTATTTGTACTTGTTCCTGAACTATTTACCGTATTTGAAACCACATCTGTTGCTTGTACTGCGCTAAGTTGCAGAAGAGATCCGTTTATACCTAAACTGCTATCTAAAAATACGCCAAGAACATTTGTGTCTTTTATAGCTCCTGAATCTCCTATATACGTATAAGTAGTATCTGCTTGATATCCTTTACCGTAACCGACTCTAAGAGCCATGTTGTCAATACCTGTTACCTTTTGCAGATTTGCAGTTGCAACTATACCGTCTGCTGCTCCGTCAAAACTAAGTGCGGAATATGTAGCTTTTCTAACGGTATTGTCTTTAAACTGATGAGAAGGACCGTCTGAACTCGGTTGACGACCGATTGTAAATGTAATAGGGATATCGCCTTTTATAGCAGTCCAGTCAATATATGCTCTCTCAACAAATACACCACTGTCAGACGGGCGTCTTCCTTGCATAGGATCCATTGAAGAGTATATATAATTAGCTCCCGTATCAGACCAATTTTTGTACATACTTAAGCGACCCGTAAATGACATGTCGTTTGTAATATCCGAGTTCATATTTAATCGTAAGCGGTTTGACCAAACATTTTTTGCAGAAGTTTTATTTCCTGAAGCGTCCTTTGCTTCAAAATTATCAACTCTTGTTCTAAAATCCAAACCGAGGTTTATTTTATCTACCATCGTAGAAGTTTCAATTTTATCTACTCTCTCTTCTAAAAAATCATTTGATTTGACTTGTGCCGCTTTTATCTCTTTTATTTGAGCATCTAAAGCATCTATCTTTTTTTGCAACTCTGCATTTGTTGCCGCACTTAAGAGGTTACCCCCCCCATACACATAATTAACGTGGCTGCCAAACTTAATTTTACTGTTTTTTTCATCTATCTATCTCCTTAATTTATATTCCGGCTGCTGCAGGATGATCAGAATCTGCTGCATGAGCGGTTAAATATTTTTTTAGTGCTTCTTTATCAGAATCCGACAACTTATCAATCCCATACTTTGCCATTTTGCTATCTTTTTCAAAGACCATTTCCCACTGCTTTATAGCTTTAGAACTAGGATTTAAACCTAACGATTTTGCCAAACCTTTTCCGTCTGCATAAGAGAGAGTTACTGCAACAAACAACAACAATAACGATTTGAATAAATTCATTTATCTGCCTTTTTTAAAATTTCATAACTTTTAAACAAAACAAAAATCATTTAAATAGTTCTTTTTTGTTGTATTTAAAACTTGAGACCGCATTCTATAACTTTAGTGTTGCAAGTTTGTTGCAATTTAATAATATGTTTTTATTAAAAAAATCTTTGTAATCTTAATGAAATAAATTAACACTAATATTTTGCTATGAAAAATAACCTACCGAAAAAATGGCTTAAAAATTTAGAAATTTTAGATGTTGCATTTCAACCGATTCTAAATATCAATACAGGGAAAATCTTCGGAGTCGAAGCCCTTCTGCGAAACTTTCAAGAAGTCGGTTTTACTTCTATTTTTTCACTCTTTGATGAAGTTTACAAAGATAATATTCTATACTCATTTGATATAGCTCTAAGAGAAAAAGCTTTGAAAAAATTTACTCAGATAGCTGGATATAAAGATATAAAACTATTTTACAATCTTGATAACCGCCTCTTTGAGATGCCTGATTTTACGCATGGAAATACAAAGAAAATTCTTAAGCAATACGGTTTAAAAAAAAGCAACCTCTGTTTTGAAATCTCAGAAAGACATGAGATTTCTAGTGACTGCAATATGGAAAAAATTCTTATGCACTACAAAAATGAGAGGTTTTGTATAGCAATCGATGATTTTGGAGTAGGTTATTCAGGGTACAAACTACTTTATGACAGTGTTCCTAATATTATTAAAATAGACAGATTTTTTTTAACAGATATCCAAAAAGATATCAAGAAGAAAATCATGGTAAGAAATATAACTCATTTGGCAATTCAGCTTGGGATAAAAGTCATAGCAGAAGGCGTTGAGACAAAAGAGGAACTGCTTACATGTAGAGATATCGGCTGTCATTTAGCTCAAGGATATTTAATTCAAAGACCGACAACCAACACAAAAGAGATATTAGACATGTATGATAATATTGTAGATTTAATAAAAAGTGATAAAAGAGATATAAACAACGAGTTTCAAATTGAACTATATATAGACAAGATGCATTCACTTGCGTTAAATACAAAAATGAGTTTAGTTATAGACTATTTTAAAAAATATCCAAACAACTCCATTGTACCGATTGTGAACTCAAATAATGAACCTATGGGAATACTTCAAGAGAACCAGATAAAAGAGCTTCTGTATTCGCCTTACGGAAGATCCCTTATGCTCAATGAAGGCAATAAAAAATCTAAACTCCAAAATCTTCTTCAACCTTGCGGAGTAAGCGATATAAACAGTGACATGTCAACTATTATCGAACTCTTTTCAAACAATCCTGATTCTATAGGAATTATAATTACAAACAACTCAAAATACTATGGTTTTTTATCGGCTAGAGCGATAATAACAATCATGAATGAACAAAACCTTATCTTTGCCAGAGATCAAAATCCTCTCACAAAACTTCCCGGAAATACAATGATTGAAAAATATATTTACAACATCACAAAAGATGAGAGTTCATATATCATCTGCTATTTCGATTTGGACAATTTTAAAGCATTTAACGATGTTTACGGTTTTAGAAACGGCGATAGAGTCATACAACTCTTTTCTGATATACTGAGAAAAAACTTATCTCAAGGATTTTTTAAAGCTCATATCGGCGGAGATGATTTTTTTAGCGGCGTAAAAACCGATGATAATAATGAAGATACATGTATAAATGAAATATTTAAAATTATAAAAAAATTCACTAATGATGTGAGAGAGTTTTACTCACAAAAAGATAAAAAGAGTGGATATATAACATCCACGGACAGAGACGGAAATATAAAAAACTTTCCTCTATTAAGTGTTAGCGCGTCTTTGCTTATTATTCATAAAAAAACTAAAAATAGATGCGTGGAGGATATTAACTATATATTGTCCACGCAAAAAAAAGTTGCTAAAAAAGAGGAAAAATCTATCTCTATCAGCACCCTGCTATAAAATCAATATAACTATTTTGTTATAAACATGTAAAACGGCTTGCCCGCTAACTGCATATTAATCCATACACCGTTATTATTGCCAACCTCGCGTCGAATCTCTTCAGGTGAAGTATATGTTTTAGGCAACTCAAAGACAACCTTAATATCTTTAGCAAGAAAAATTGTTTTTGCACTTCCCGTTATAACATTACAAAACTCTCCGACTCCATCCATAATGCTGGCATTATCATTTTCATCAATTTTTTCGCCAAGAAGCGACTCAATCGCAATAAGAGCAATATCTCGTGGAAATAAAAGAGCAAAATATCCGTCCATTTCTCCGCTAAAATGCATAAGTGCACAAATTACATCTCTTTTTAAATTTGGGTCGAAACTTTGAATTGTATGAGATAGTTTTTCAGCTTCTAGCCCCGTAAAAGAGACTAATGTTTCTACTGCAGTATCCATAAAAACGGGAAGGTTTATAATAAGTTTTTTTGACAAAGAGAGCTGTTTTTTATTGTCATTTTCAATTTTTGAGTTTTCGTTAATAGCACTGTGCGTGATTATTATATCATTTGCTTTATTTGCAACTAACTCTTCAAACTCCTTTACACTGCTTGCTATTGTTATTACGTATCCATACTTACTAAGCTCTTTAGATAATTTTTGAGAATTTTCCATATCTTCATCATATACTAAAACTCGTAAATCTTTTTTATACGATTTTGGTTCTAAAAATAGTCTTGCTGCTGCAATATTTTTAAATAGTTTCAGCTCTGAATGTTCTGAGAGTTTTTTTAAATATTTATATAAGGGAATGTTATAGTCAATTAGTGCAATATTAATTTTGATTTTTTTTCTTAAATCATCTAATTTTTTTATGATAATGCTAAGTTCTGAGGTAGAACTGTTTTTATAACTTGCACCTTCTAATGATATAACAACGGCACTGTATTTTTTATCTACCGCCATCTCAATCTGTCTTGGTATTGAGTTTATCAAAGATGAAAATCTACTCTCTTCTATAATACCTCTATAATTAATTACAAGCGTATTGTTTTTACTGCTGTTCACTATTCATCCTCTATAAACGACTTTAGTTATTCTATCACTAGGTAAATTAAAGTTAGATATATTAAAGTTTAACACTATAAATGATAAAATTGCCGCAACCAAAGATGGAGTGTTTTAGTGAAAGAGAGTTCTGAAGTATTAGCGCGAAAATATAGACCTGTTAATTTTGATGAGCTAATAGGTCAAGAGGCAGTTTCTCAGACTCTCTCTCTTGCTCTTGATTCAAACAGGCTCTCCCATGCATATCTATTTTCAGGTCTTCGAGGAAGCGGGAAAACTTCTACTGCGCGCATTTTCTCAAAAGCACTTATTTGCGAAAAAGGCATAACTCAAAAGCCGTGTCAAACTTGTCAAAACTGCATTATGGCACTTGAAAATCGTCATATGGATATTGTAGAGATGGATGCTGCTTCAAATCGCGGGATTGACGATATACGCGAACTAATTGAGCAAACCAAATACAGACCCGCAACTGCCAGATTTAAAATATTTATAATCGATGAAGTTCACATGTTAACGCCTCAAGCATTTAATGCACTTTTAAAAACTCTTGAAGAACCGCCGCCGTATGTCAAATTTATACTCGCTACTACAGATCCCCTAAAACTTCCTGCAACAATTCTAAGCCGTACCCAACACTTTAGATTTAAATCAATTGCACAAAATAAAATTACAGATCATTTGGCACATATTTTAAATCTTGAAGGTATAAAATATGAATCAGGCGCATTAGAGATTCTTGCTAGAAGCGGAAGTGGGAGTTTAAGAGATACGCTTACACTTTTAGACCAAGCTATAATATACTCTAAAAATCATGTTGATATACAAACCGTAACCGATATGCTCGGTCTAGTTGACCCTAAATTTATCGATGAACTCTTTAGCGCAGTTTTTGCAAAAGATTATGCGGCTCTTGTAGAGTTTACAAAAACCCTGCAAGATTATGAAGCAGAGATGGTAGTTGATGAACTTATAGCGTATCTAAAATATAAAATGTATGCCGGTGATGCACTCTACTCTACTCTTGTACTTGATAGATTCTTTAGAATTTTAAGCGACTCAAAATATCTATTTAGCATAAATGCAGACGGCTCATTTGTTCTTTCGCTTATATTTTTTAAAATGGTTGAAGCTTTGCGTATAAAAGAGATTGACCAAATGATAGAGTCGTTGCAAAAAGAGATTCATAAACCATCTGCCCCATATACAATGCCCATGCCCATGCCCATGCAAGAGAGTGTAACTAAACAAGAAGAAAAAGAGAAAGATTTACATGTAGAGATAAATCCTTATACAAAAATATTTCAAAAGTTAATTGCTAATATAAAAGACAGAAATTTTGAACTAGGTAGATGCTTTGAGCAGAGCATATACTTTATTTCTTATGAAAATAGTACTCTTACATGGGAAAGTTGTGCTGATGATGAGTGTAAAAAAATATTAACACACGGTTATTCTGCTATAAAGCAGTTGGCAAAAGAGGCATTTGGAATTGATACAAAAATAAAACATGAACCATGCACAAAGAGTGTTGAAGAGAGTCAAGAGTATAGCAATACCGAACAAACGGCTACTTTTACGCCATCAACTTCCATGATTGAAGATGCAGAAATCGGAGGAAGTGCAAGTTGTGTAGCAAACTGTAATACTGTTGATTCATCAAAAGAGATAAACGGTGCAGACATTTTGGATGAGCCTATGATTCAAAAAGCAACAGAGCTTTTTGAAGCAAAAAAAATCACTATTCAATCAAAAATTTAACTCTTTAACATACTCTCCACACTAAAACTAAATACAGAGCCTTTAGCAAATTCAGACTCTATTTTTAGTTCGGAATTTAGAGATTTTAATATATATTTGACCATCGCTAAACCTATTCCCATAGAGTTGTCCCAACTGTTTTTGTCTATTCTGTAAAACTTAGTCGTTATCTTGTCTAAATGCTCCTCTTTTATTCCTATACCGCTATCTTTTACCGACAACATGTCATCTTTTATGTTTATTATCACATCGCCTTTTGAGTATTTTAAAGCATTGTCAACAAGATTTATTAGCACAAGTTCCAGCATAGTTTTATCACTAAATAGAGTTTTTTGTTCTGCGTTAACGATTATTTCTCTCTCTTTATACTTTAACATTAAGTTAGATGCTACTTCGGTACATAACTGCTTTAGGTCAAATTCACTTTTATTAATAGTCAAATCCCCGTTTTCAAGCTTAACTGAGAGTGCCAGTCTATCAAGCATTTTTGATATTTTCTCACCGTTTGAGCTTATCTTGCTTAAAAATTTCTCACGAATATTTTGCGGCATATCACTATCTTCTTGAATTGTCTGTGCATATCCGATTATCGATGCAACAGGATTTTTAAACTCATGTGAAAGGGCAGAGAGTATGTCATTTCTCTGTTTATTTATAAGCCTGAGTTTAGCCATATTTTTAATTTTCTTTTTCTCGTTTTTACTCAGTTTTTTTACTAAATTTTTTAAAAGAAGAGAAATTTGTAAAAATTCATAAAAATATTTAGTCTTTACAACGGCTTTGTAATTTTTATTTGAAACTTCATCAAGATAGTTTGTTATCTGAGATATATCATGTACAACCTTTTGACTCATATTTCTTGATACAAATGTAGCGATAATAACGATACCCATAAAAACAAAAAAGAGCTTTGTCCATAGCGAGTAAAAGTCATACATTATTTGAGCAAGACTCATAGAAAGCCTGATGTAAATCTGTTTATTCTTGTAATATGCTTTTTTTGCTACATATAAAAAATCTGCTTTTACCGTTTTAGAGTATCTTGTTATATCTCCGTAATCTTGTGAATTTGATTGCAATATTTCAAATCTTGAAGCATGATTATCCATCTCTACTTTATCTGCGCTTGATTCTGCCAGAACTCCTCCATCTTCTGCTATCACAGTAACTCTAAGCGAAGTTTTTTTATAAATCTGCATTGCAAAATCATCCAAATTATCTACTTTTTTAAGCTCAATTTCCATAAGCTCAATCGCATGTTTTAAGTGATTTTTATTATGCTCTATTATTATTGATTTTAATGCTATATAGCTTATTAGTGAAGTTATAAGAAGCGTACTTACAAAAAGTATTAAAAATTTTAGTATAAAAATTTGATGGATTTTTAGCACAACTTATACCCTACTCCGCGAACAGTTTGTATATAATCTTTGGTTTTATTCGGGTCTATCTTCTCTTTTAAGCGATTTATTGCAACATTTACGGTTCTATACTGATACTCTTCGCCGTCATCCCAGACATTTTCCAAAAGATAATCACGGTCTAAAACACTGTTTTTATTTAAAATAAACTCACAAAGCAGATTAAACTCTAGCTTTGTAACATCAACGTTTTTACACTCTACACTAAGAGTTCTTGAACTTTTATCCAAAACCAAATCTCTGTGAACCAGAGTCCCTTCTTCAATCTTTTTAGTTGTTCTTCGCAAAACTGCTTTAACACGAAGCATAAGCTCTTTCATGTTAAAAGGTTTTGTTATATAGTCATCTCCGCCCCTTAAAAAGCCCTCTTCTATTTCAGAGTCCAGATTTTTTGCGCTTAGATATATTACTGGTGTCGCAAAACCCTCTTTTCTAAGAGCCTGAACAAATTCGCTTCCTTCTACACCGGGCAAGTTTCTATCCATTATAAGCAAATCAATATCTTCTTCGATGAGCATCTGCTCTACTGTTTTTGTATTTAAAAAACCTATTACCTCATAACCCTCTTTTTGCAAGTTATACTCAACAAGCTCCAATATATCCTCTTCATCTTCTACAATAACAATTTTTGCACTCACAATGCATTCCTGATTATATATTTTTATTATTGTATCAAAAAAGAGTTCATCAAAAATATAAATAATTATAATTTTTATTTTATAATCAATAAAGCTTACTTGACTTATAATTTAAGCAAATAATTCTAAGGAGTGTCTTATGTTTGTATCGTCGTATAATACTTATATCGGAAATGACACTTCAACTAAAACAAACAGTTTCAAAAACGGTGATGTTAAAGAGAAAAAAGACGCTTTTAGTGACGAACTATCAAAACTTAGTGGTTTAAAGTCTCATACCGATAAAACTCTGCCGATTGATTATGTTTCAAACTATAAATCTTTTAACACTCAACAAAAACTTCAAGAGAAGTTACAAAATCAAAGCGGATTCGAACTAAAAAAACTAAATATTATAAACAACGCAAAAGTTGCTTACGAAGAGAATACAAAAATGTTCTCACAGCTTAAAAAACCTATAGTTGCATTAAACCTAACACCTAAGATAGATGAAAGGTTACCTCGTGATATCAAGGATGCAAAAGAGAAAAGTTTACGTCACTTAATGGTAAATACTTATTTGGCAAACAATAAGTATTTTGAAATAACTGCTGCTTAATTTTTTTCTATCCATGCATCTGTTTTTATAACTGCTCCATCATCAAATATTTTTAGTTTAAAGGCACTCTCACATCTGCCATCTACAAAATCCATAATAGCAATCTGCATTATTTTCTTACATTTTTTTGGAATATCAAAATGACCTTTAAGTCCTGTTAAAAACTGCTTTAGAGGTACTTTTTCATCCATACCTATTACATTATCACGACAGCCCGTAAGTCCAATGTCAGTTAAATATGCGGTACCGCTTGAGATTTGAAAATCATCGGTTGAGACATGTGTATGCGTGCCTATAATAGCACTGACTTTGCCTTGAAGAAGCATCATCATAGCTCGTTTTTCGCTTGTAGCCTCTGCATGAAAATCTATAAAAATATTTTTAACACCTTCTACATGTAAAGATTCAACTATCTCTTTTGCAGCTCTAAAAGCGTTGTTAGTATATGGCATTGCATAATGCCCCATAAGATTTAAAACAGCCAGCCTCTCTTCTGCCACATCGTAAATCTTGCAACCCGTTCCCTTTACCTCATCAGGATAGTTATGAGGTCTTAAAATCTCATGCGTATCAAAAAGCGCCTCTACCTCTTTTTTGTCCCACGTATGGTTTCCGCCGCTCATACAATCCACTCCGTAACCAACTATCTCGTTGGCGTTTTTCACCGTAAGTCCAAACCCATGTGAAGCATTTTCATAGTTTGCAATTACAAAATCTATCTCATGCTCTTTTCTTAGATTTTTGAGATGCGCTTTTAACATATCTCTTCCGTGACTCCCAACAATATCGCCTATAAATGCTACTCTCACTACTATTTTTCCTTTATCTTAACCAACATCTCATAAACAAATTTCCAAGATAATATTTATCTCACAGCCTATCACAAATATTTTTTTATTAAAGGACATCACTCTTTTATTAAATTTTTAGAATAGGGCAAGGTTTTTATATAATTCTCTATAAAGTCCCAATGTATAACATTTTTCTTTAATATAGGAAGCTTTACTATTTCATTTTCCAATCTTTGTATCCTGACTTGTCTTCCATATCCATATTTAGATGATAACTGCTTAAGTATTGTTACCAAAAAGATTTGATTAATATCATTTAACCTATCTCTATTCTCATCTCTTAATAGCAGAGTATGAATATTATCATCACTAAAATAAGAATAATTATGATAAAAAACACTTCCAAACATATCTATTGTAATTTGGTTTTCAAAAATTTTTTTCTTTACATAAAAACTATCATAATCAATAAAACTTGTTATTCCATTATTAATTGCCGAAGCTGTTATCAAAGGAATATCTCCTTCTATCCTTTCTGCTTCAACTAATCTTTCGCCCTTATTAATTTCAAAAACATCAGTTAATTTAAATTCTTGCCACTTTATATTTTCAAATAATTGAATTTCTCTTTCAATTATTGAGTCACTGTTGATATTATTTTTATTAAAAATCTCCATCAAACTTAATTCATCAATATCTGTAAAAAGCAAATTTAATTCGTTTTTTATATTGAATATAATACTCTTTTTTATTGTTGAAATAAAATCTTTATCGCTTAACATAGAGAAATCGTTTTTTTTATGTGCTTGTAAGATCCATTCATCTGTTGCATTTATACTTTTATATACTAAATGAATTTCATCGTTAAATTTATTAGGATTATTTAACTTTTCAAATAAATCCTTTTTCTTATTTTTCCATTTATTATAGATATCTGTTCGTCCTTTACTTTTTGATAAAACAAATCCATCATCTTCTAGTTCATAAAATACTACATCTTTATTATCATGGGGCAAATTTGTTTCAAAAACAGCAATTGCAGTATGAGTAGAGGCATTTGGCTGAAATAACTCGCTGGGCATATTTATTACATATTTTAATGTATGCTTTGAAAGAATTCTATTTCTTTCTATTTCATCTTTAAAAAATGTAGATAATGGTGCAATAATGACACCATATCTACTGACATTATCTAGCATTTTTTCTAAAAATTGTATTTCTTTTTTTGTTGGATTAGTTTTATTATCTTTCCCGCCATAAGGTGGATTAATAAAACCGATAGAAGGTTTTACGACATCCAATACGGTAGTTGCTTCATTTGAAAAAAAATCGATGTTATAAATTTTTGATTTTCCGTCTCCCCTAAATAACATATTAGATATTGCCAATGAATACATAGTATTACTTTTTTCAAATCCTAAAAGTTGGTTTTGTTTTATATTACTGATTCTTTTTTGTTTATCGGCAATTTTAGAACTTTGAATAGTATCTATTAATTTATTCATGCCGGCAATTAAAAAAGCCCCCGTTCCGCAACAAGCATCAAAAATTATGTCATTTGTTTTAATATCAATCAGTTCGGTAAATAATTTCGTTATATGGTTAGGCGTAAGTACTATACCTTTTTTTACATTTGCGATACCGGCGTATCTTAAAAATTCTTCATAAAACTTTCCTATAATATCATAACTGCTTTGTTTATTAAAAAGAGGAATCACATTATCTTCTAACTCTGTTAAAATTTCTTTCAATATTTCAGTATCATTTAAATCTGTATCCGTATTAATAAATGCCAACTCATTTTTTAAAACATTAATCTTGTTTATTTCTATATTTTCATTTAATAAAATATCTTCAATTGTCGTAGGAATATTTCTGATTATATTTTTTATATTCCAATGTAAATAATTTGATTTAAAATCATTATGAAAATCATTCTTTTCATATAGGCAAATCATTAATGCACTCAATAAAACCGGTCTTTTTTGAGAGTCTATGTTTCGTAATATCCTATTTATTTCGCTAGAACTTTTAGAAATATTATTAGAAATAAGTTCTAAATCTAAATTTTCAAATAATGCAATGTAATCATCTTCATTTAAAAATTCAAGTATAGAAATATCTTTGATTTTATCGTCTTGAATTATAAATGTATTAATTAAATGGTTTAAATTATCATTGATATCTCCTGAGAATGCAATACCTAAAATTCTAAAATCTTTCAAATATTTTTGTGTCGTTTCACTTAATAGACTTAGTTTATTATTTAAAAAAAATTTTAAATAATGTTTAATCCCATCAATCGCAAAATCTCTAGGTTTGTTTCCTTTCTTAGATTTATGGTCTTTGATTTTGTCTTTATTTTCAACCAAAATAAGAAGTTTTTTGTCTTCATTTAAATATATTAAATCAGGTTCTCCCCTATTATTTTCCATCTCAGATTTAGTTGCTTTACTAAGTGTTTCTTGAATATATCTGTTTTTTGTTTTTTTAGGAGTCCAAAATTTTGAAAAAATTTTATTATTTGTTAAATAGTTAAATAAGTCTATATCTGTTTTTGCTTCATTTTTTGTCACTTTAAACTCCTCCTATTTAATTACTTGATTTTATCTAAATTCATATTGATTATTAATAAACATTACAACAAGGCAAGGTTTATTTTATGCCTAAATTTTTTAAAATAAGATATAAAATATGTCATTATATATCTACAATATGATTTAGAGGTATATTACAAAAATAAATTTTCATAATTTAAAAATATTGCAAATTGTAATATTTTTACTATTAAATCTTAAATTTTTATTCCGTTAACTCATTAAGCTCTTAAATACTTCAGCACCGATTTTATAATATCGTCATCATCTTTTGATTCGGACTTTATACTCTCTTTTTTCTCATCAACATAAGAAAACGTGATGTTTTGTCCATAATTTGAAACACTTTTTATCTTTTTTCCCAAACTTAAAAGTTTTATAACCATCAGTTCAAAAAACTGTTTTGTAGGAGTATCTATCTCTCCAAATCTGTCTATTACCTCTTCTTGTATCTCATATATCTCTAACGGTGTCTCACATGACGAAAGGCGTCTGTAGATGTCTAGTCGAAGTCTGTCCTCTTTTACGACTTCATCTGATATAAAAGCCGAGACAGTAAGTTTTATATCAACTTTGAGTTTTTCGCTTTGTGCTTGATTACTAAGAAGTTTTATAGCATCTTCTAGTAGTCTTAGATAGAGCGAATAGCCAATATTTTTTATATGTCCGCTTTGAGCATCTCCGACAAGATTTCCACCGCCTCTTATTTCCAAATCGTGATATGCAAGAACAGAACCGCTTCCCAAAAATGAGTTTGATTCAAGAGCTAAGAGCCTTTTTTTTGCTTCATCGGTTAGGTTATCTTTGTTTTCAACGATAAAATATGCAAAACCTTCAATTCTTCCTCGCCCAACCCTTCCGCGAAGCTGATGCAAATCTGCCATTCCAAATCTATCCGCACCGTCAACTATGATGGTATTTACGCGAGGCATATGGATTCCTGATTCTATGATGGAGGTTGCAAGCATAAGGTCATACTCTCCCGCCTCAAATTTTAAAAGCTCTTTTTCCGTATCTGATGCAGAGATTTTTGAGTGAAGCATAACTACTCTAAGCGATGGAAGTATCGCTTTTAATTCGCCTAACTTTATAGGCATATGGTCTATCGAATTATGCACGTAAAATATCTGCCCGCCGCGTCTAATCTCTCTAAGAATTACCTCTTTTATCAATTTTTCATCATACTCTTTTACAAATGTTCTAACCGCTTCTCTCTCACTAGGCGGCGTTAGAAGTTGCGACATAGTTTTTATAGAGCTAAGAGCCTGATTTAGGGAGCGTGGAATAGGCGTAGCACTCATGGAAAGAAGATGCACGTTATGGTAAAGTTCTTTTATTCTCTCTTTTTGTTTTACTCCAAACTTATGCTCTTCATCGATTATAACAACACCCAAATTTTTAAAATCCAAATCAAAAAGAGTATGCGTCCCTACAACGACATCCAAATCTCCCGAAGCGAGTGCAGAGATAATGTTTTTCTTATCTTTTGCGCTTACAAACCTGTCAAGTTTTGAGCATTTTATGCCAAGAGCATCAAATCTATCATGTAGTGAACGATAGTGCTGAGCAGAAAGAAGCGTAGTAGGAACGATTAGAGCTGATTGAAAACCTGATTTATAAGCTGCAAAAATGGTATTCATGGCAACTTCGGTCTTTCCAAAACCGACATCACCGCTAAGGAGTCTGTCCATAATGTGACCTGAACTCATTTGGGCAATTATCTCATCAATAGATTGAATTTGGTCTTGCGTATAATCAAATCCCGATAATTTTTGAAACTCTCTTAAATCACTCATATTTACACTTATTTTTGGTGCTTTTATTAGCTCTCTTGCGGCTGCAGTGTTTACTATTTGACCCGCTATCTCCATAAGACGTTTTTTGACGCTCTCTTTTAACTTTCCGAAACTTCCCTTTCCAAGTTTATCAAGAACAGGAACCGAACCGCCTGAAGCAATATAGCGGTCTATGACATCTAAGTTTTCAACGGGAAGCAGAATCTTGTCATCGCCCACATACTTAATGACTATAAAATCTTTAATACCGCCTAAAATTTCAGTCTTTTCAATACTCTCAAAGATACCGACACCGTAATCTTCATGTACTACGTAATCACCGGCTTTTAAATCATCAAGTAAAATTGAGCTTTTTCTTCTGCGTCTTACTTTATCTGGCTTGTTAAGAGAAATCACAAGCTCATCTTTGGTAATAATATTTAAGATATATGGAGCATAAATTTGCGTTATATTTTTAAGTTCAAATAATCCGGCTTGTTTGAAAACCGCTTCATTAGATGCGATAACCGTTATTTTTTTATCTTTGTGTACTTTTACTAGAGTATGAATATCAGTAACCGCCAACTCTTTAAACTCATCACTTGAGAGCAAAATTTCGAGATTAAAATCTCCTCGTGAAAGTGTCGGTTTGTTGAGCGCATAAGCGTCTATTAAAGCAGTGTCTAAATTTCTGATTAGTCTCGCATTTTTACCGTCTAAAAAATTCGCCGCGCTCTCATCAAGGTGCCAAAGTCCCAAAGAAGCAATATCTTTAACCAAAGAGTTAAATTCGCTTTTGGCAATTTTAGCATTTAAACTATTGAACTCATCTTCATTTAGTGAGTAAAAAGCCGGTGTTATTTCTACGCTCTCAAGTTCATCTTTTTGCGTTCTTTGCGATTCTAGTTCAAAATATTTTATCTGTTCTATTTCATCATCAAATAGTGAAATCCTAAGAGGCATTGCCGATGATGGCGGAAATATATCTATGATGTCACCGCGAAAGGAGATTTCCCCCTCCACTTGAACCATATCTACAAAGCTGTAACCCCAAAAAAGCATCTGTTCTTGAAATTTTTTTAACTCTATTTTTGAACCGAATTCTAAAGTCGTGGAGCTTAACAAACTCTCTTTTGGCATATGAAACAGAAGTGTCTTTAGAGGTGATATTATAAGCGGCTTTTTTTTAAGAGCATAGTATTTTCTTAAAACAGAGAAAAGTTGATGAATTTCCTCCTTGTAAACTCTTAAATCATCGCCAAACGTTGCTCTAAAATCAGGAAAAACCAGAACATCTTTTTTAAAAAACTTTGCTACGCTCTCTAGCTCATAAGCCTCTTTTGAGTCTTGACAAATCAAAACTTCCAAATCTGCATTTTTTGCAGTTTTATAATATTGAAAAAGTATATTTTGCGACATTAATTTATGTAAGAAAGGACTATGATACTTTCACCTCTTGCTTATTTTCATCTTTTAAAATATCTGCTAGATTCTTAGTGCCAAACGACGGTTTTTTCGGTAGTTCAGATACATTTTTGACAATGCTTTTACCTTCAAAAATACCTTTTGCCTCTATAACCAGCTCGGAAGATTCTATAGTACCGTTTACCCTACCCATTGCTTTAATCTCAACTTTTTTAGCGTTTATCGTACCCTCTATGTAGCCTTGAACTACCATTCTAGTTGTAAAAACATCACCCTTTATATGCCCGTTTTTACCTATATTTACCTCTTTGCTAGAGTGTATAGTTCCCTCAAACTCTCCATCAACATAAAGATTACATGATAGATTCATCTCTCCTGTGATTGTAGAGCCAACTGTGATGATGGTAGTGTTTGTGTCGGTTGTGGTACTTTTATGTGCGCTGTCGCGTTTATTAAAGATTGCCATGGTATCTGTTTCTCCTTTTTAAATATATCTTTATAGTTTTTAACACTCCACTGTACAAACCCGAGAGAATCAACTGCTCTTTGAACAAATCTGATTTCATAATGAAGATGCGGACCGCTACTCATTCCAGTATTTCCGGTATAGGCAATCAAATCACCTTTTTTTACAAACTTGCCTGACTCTACGAGAATTTTATTCAGATGTCCAAAATAGGATCTAAAACCGTAGTTGTGCTGAAGAATTATAAGATTACCGTATCCGCTTTTTTGGTGCAAACCTGACCACTCAACTATTCCATCAGCAGTCGCATACACAGAAGTATTCATAGACGCTTTTAAATCAACTCCTGCATGAAATTCATTGGTATTTAGTGTCGGATGTATTCTGTAACCAAAACCACTTGTGACTCCGTTATATTCTACGGGAGAGCCGCTTGGAATAAACTGCATAAGCGTAGCCATATGTTCGGAATTTAATTTTGTTATATCTGCTCTTTGCTCTAACGTCATCTCTTCTTGCGGCGCTAGTCCGATGAGCGTCTCTATTTCAGAAAGTGTTTGTGACACTTCATCTAGCTTTTTCTTTTTTTCTATAAGTGAAAGATGTGTCTGCTTTATACTATCATCTAGTGCTTGATTTTTCTCTTTTTGCAACATGTACGCTTTTTGCATAGTTTGGCGTTTTTGTTCTATTGCATCAACTGCATAATTTAAATATAAAATAGTTCCAACGGCTATAAGCGTTACGGCACCGCCAAAGAAAATAACATACAGTATCGCTTTTTTCATAATCTGATGAAGATTAAACTGTCTAACACCGTTATCATCATTTATAGTTATCGTGAAGTGATTATTCATAATGCTCTCTTAAAAATCTCTCAACAACGCTAAAAGAGCCAAAAACCAGATATTTAAACTCGGGCTTTATCTCTTTAAATATGTTATATTCTATCTTTAAGTTCTTTAAAGTGCTTTTAATAGTTTCTATAGATTCAACTCTTTGCTCATTTATAGTTATAATCTCTACATGTAAAATAATAGGTTTTAAAATTGATAAAATTTCTTTATAGTTTTTATCTTTATAACTGTTGTAAATAATTATATATTTATCTCCCTCTAGTGCTTTTACAATGCCTTGTGCCGCCAATACATTATGACCGACGTCAACTATTATATTTTCACTTATTTTGCTAAGCCTTCCAAAGAGAGGCGGGTTTTTAAAATCATTAGTTTCGTATTTTATTTTTAGAAAATTGAGTGCAGCTATGCCTAGAGTTAAATTATCTTTAAGGTATGGAACAAGTGCCAATCTATTTGCTATCTGATTGATTTTTTCTCTGTCTAAATCTTTTATAAATTCATCTACTCTATAAATATTTAAAGCTCTTTGTGAAGCAATTTGTTCTGCAACTCTATAAACTTCAGGATAACTTTGAGCGGCAATTATGGCGCTGTTTTGAATTGCATTTAGCTTAGTTGTAGCAATTTGCTCAATATTTGAGCCTAAAAAAGCTTCATGGTCATAGCCTATGGGTGTTACAAGCGTTAAGCATTTTGGAAATACGCTTGTCGCATCATGCTCTCCGCCAAGTCCTGCTTCCATAACCACATACTCGCACTCTCTAAAAATTATTATTGCCAAAAGTGTTGTATATTCAAAGTAACTAAGAGACTCGGCATCATCACATGTTAAAATTTTTTGAAGCTCTTGATGAGCATTTTCTAACTCCAAATCAGTTGCATTTGAGCCGTTTATCCATACTCTTTCATTAAACTCTAAAATATGCGGCGACGTGTAGTGTCCCGTATCAAATCCGATAGAGTAAAGAGCATTTGCTAAAAAACGACCTGTCGTCCCTTTGCCGTTTGTTCCGATTACATGTACAATTTTAGGAGTGCTTAGAGAAGATTTTATTTTCTCATATATTCGCGGCATACGCGTATAGTCTATCTTCTCATAATATAGCGGTTTTGCTTCTAAATATTGTTTTAATCTCACTTATATTCAACCATGTCTCTGCCCTCTTTTTTTGCTTTATAGAGGACTTCATCTGCAGATTTTATTAGACCTTGAAGTGAAAAATTTGATTTTCTATCGCTCACTCCGCAGCTAACGGTTAGTTCTATCCTTTCTTCTTTATACATCAAACGAGCTTTTTTTAACTTTTGCCTTACCTTTTGTGCAAATGCAACTCCGCCATTGGTATCGGTCTCGCCTAAAATAGCCATAAACTCCTCGCCACCGAATCTTCCGACTATGTCAACACTTCTTGCTTCATTTTTGAGTATTTTGGCAAAAGCAAAAAGGACTGCATCGCCAGCATCATGCCCGTATGTATCATTTATCGATTTAAAATAATCAAGGTCAAAAAATACAATAGAAAAATTACGTTCATATCTCTCAAACTCTGCCTCTTTTACATTCATAAACTCATCTAATGCACGTTTGTTATATATTTTAGTTAAAAAATCTTCTTTTGATTGCTCTTTAGCACGCTCAAGCTCTTCTTCTAAACTCTCTATTTTCTTGCTTAATATTTTAACTTCACTGCTATGTTTCTTTAAATCTTTTGTTAATGCTTGAGTATTTTCTTCCAATGCCACGGCTATAGTGTATAGCTTTTTATGAGCAACTCCAAAAATTGCATTTGAATTTTCATCGCTTTGCTCGTTATAACTCTCAAGCTCTTTTTTTATCTTTTGAATCTCTACCGTTGAATTATCTGAGCTTTCTATCATCTCGATTAGTCTAATTGAGAGCTTGTCAAGTACTCCGTCAATAGATTCAATCATCTCTTTAACGCTCTGTTTATCAAGTGCTATTCTTAGTAATATTGCCGATTTAATCTCATCTTCAATAGTTGAACTCTCTAAAATCGCAGGATTACTTTTAATTTTATGGCTAATATCTGCTATTTTTTCATTTACGCTAGAAGCAATAGAAGGAACAAGAGACGATACTAAAAGTGATGCAATTGTAGAGAGTTCAAGCGTACTTAGGGATTCATTGCACATTCTTACCAGATTCAAGTTTTGCACACTTCTTTTTAAGTCGCTACCGTCGATTTCTCCAAGAGCCTTTAATTTATTCAAAAATGTATCATCGTATGTAGTTATAAAATTTATCCATAACTGTCTATACTGATCAATCTCCGCAACAGATGCTTCTCTGCTTAACAAATCAATACTCTTTTTTGCCAGCTCTGTTGCTTCTTTGTTATGAAGAACCTCTATTACCTGAAGTACTCTTTTTGTAAAAACTGTTTGTGATTCCAATAAATTTGAACAGTGAGAAGGATTGGTTCTATTTAATTTTGATATTAAAAAGTGTGCTAGTTCTGAAATTGTTTTTATATGATATTTTTTTAACTCATTTTGAAACTCTTTATTTAACATAAGAGTAAATTTATCGAGTTTTGAGCAGTCTTCTACATTAAAACCGGCTTTTGCAGATTCTTTGCAAAAAGCTTCTGTATAAAAATCGGGCGTTAGAAGTTTACCTTCTAACTCTAATCTTTTAACGGCATTTTTAATAATCATTTGGATATTCATAATATCTCCTTATTTAACTCTAGCTCCCTCGGCAGAAACTTGAGCTACAAAAGATTTAATAGCTCTTTGTGCAGCAAAATCAATAGCTTCAAATCTATCTTTATCCGTAACAATAGCATTTGGAACTACCGAAAAGTCATGAAAACCTCTTGTCATATATGTTTTGGATAGATTCCTAGTATTTCTTACAATATTTAAAGCAACACTCATTCGATAGGCCGTCACATACCCGTTCTCATCATAAACGATAGGCGAATATGAAAGCGAAGCAATCTTGATAACTAGATGTGTATCAGATATCGACTTATCTACAAGAGATGCTTGAAATACTTCCAAAACAGCTCTGTCAATTGTATCTTTCATTGAAACCGTATTTTGCGGATCTTCAGATGAGATAATAACGCTTGTGCTTATTTTCTCTCCTACTACGCTTCGAGCAAACTTGGCACTTGGCTTATAACCGCAGCCGCTTATAGTTAAAACAATAAAAAGAAGCGACAAAAGAGTTTTAGAGTTTGCAAAAAATTTCAACACTAATCCTTAATTACTAAATTAACTAACTTCTTAGGAACTACAATCTCTTTTATTATATTCTTTCCTTCAAGCCATTTTGAAGCACTCTCTTTAGCAATAGATATAATATTTTCATCCGATTCGTCAGAGGCAACCTCTATCTCGCATCTTCTCTTTCCGTTAATAGAGACGCCTAAAGTAATTGTATCTTCAACAAAAACTTCTTCTATAACTTTTTGTACTCTAAGGTTGTTAAGAGAAAAATATTTACTGCTTATCTCCCAACATGTATGTGGGATTACAGGTTCCATTATTGATGTTAAAATCCAATAAGCTTCACTCCAAACATCACTGTTTGCTTGCAGATTTAACGCATTCATAGCTTCCATAACACCGGCTATCATAGTGTTGAAAGTATATTTTTCACCGTAAACATCGTTCGCTCTAACTAATGCTTCATACACTTTTTTTCTTGCAAACTTCTCCTCTTTTGATAAAGAGGAGTGAACGATCGCAGGTATAGTATCCGTTTTATATATGTTTGAGCTTCTCTCGTAAAATCTTTTTATAAACCTGTAAGCCCCTTCAACAGCGCTGTCATTCCACTCAAGCTCTTGTGTCGGAGGAGCGGCAAAAAGGATAAAAAGTCTTGCCGTATCTGCACCGTATTTTTCAATCAATGCATCAGGATCAACCGTATTTCCCTTTGACTTACTCATCTTGGCACCGTCTTTTAAAACCATACCTTGCGTCAATAGTCTCTCAAAAGGTTCATCAAAATCCAAATAACCCAAATCGCGAAATACTTTTGTAAAAAATCTTGCATACAAAAGGTGCAGTATTGCATGTTCAATCCCACCGATATAGTGATCAACTCCTTCATGCCCGTTTTGGTGCATCCAGTACTTAATCTGCTCCGCTGAAAATGCCTCGTTCTCCCAGTTTTTAGGCGATGCACAAAATCTTAAAAAATACCAGCTAGATTCAACAAAAGTATCCATGGTGTCCGTTTCACGGATGGCATCTTTTCCACAAGAAGGACATTTACAATGTTTCCAAGTCGTATGATTTTCAAGAGGATTTCCTTCACCGTTAATTAACACGTCATGAGGAAGAGCAACCGGAAGATTCTCTTTTTTCTCCATAACGATACCGCAATCATTACAATGAACAAAAGGTATAGGTGCACCCCAATATCTTTGACGTGAAACACCCCAATCTTTTAATTTGTAATTGGTTGTTTTTTTGCCTATCTTTTTTTCTTCAAAATACTCTATTATCTTTGACTGAGCATCTTTGGAGTTAAGAGTGTTAAAACTCTCCGAGTTAAACAACTCTCCTATTTCAGTATATGCTTTATCACAGTTTGCTTCGCCTTCAAACGGTTTTATTACCGCATTGATAGGCAAATCATACTTTTTGGCAAAATCAAAATCTCTCTCATCATGGGCAGGAACAGCCATAACGGCGCCGCTTCCGTAATCCATAAGAACAAAATTGGCTACCCATACAGGCACCGATTTTTTCGTTAGAGGATGAATAACATGTAAATTCAGCGGCACACCGCTTTTTTCTTTTTGTCTATCTATAGATGAAGCATTTTTCATCTCATTTATTTTAATAACTACTTCTTTATCTAAAAGATTGTTCTCAATCATATAAGAAACTATCTCATGCTCAGGTGCTAAAGCAGTATAACTTACTCCGTAGATTGTATCGGGACGAGTAGTAAAAACATCAAAACTTTTAAATTTGTTATTTAGTTTTTCAAGCGATGCTTCATCAAATGCTAAGTCAAACGCCAAACCGTTTGATTTTCCTATCCAATTCTCCTGCATAGTAAGAACTTGCTTCGGCCAACCGCCTTCAAGCTTTTTCAAATCATCTAAAAGCTCGTCGCCATATTGTGTAATTTTAAAGTAGTATTGGTTCATATCTTTTTTGACAATAGGCGTATCACATCTCCAGCAACAACCATCAACCACCTGCTCGTTTGCTAAAACAGTTTGATCATGAGGACACCAATTTAAGAACCCTTTTTTACGGTATAAAAGACCTTTTTCGTACATGTCTATTATAAAACCCTGCTCGAACTTCGTATAAAGCTCATCACTGGTTGCAAGTTCACGCTCTTTTGAAAAGGAGAACCCTAAAGTCTTGAATTCACCCTTCATGTAGTCTATATTGTCGTAAGTCCACCCTTTTGGGTGTGAACCGTTTTTAATAGCCGCATTTTCCGCAGGCATACCAAAACTGTCAAAACCGATTGGATGAAGAACATTAAAACCTTGCTGACGGTAATATCTAGCAAAAGCATCACTTAGCGTATAATTTCTAACATGTCCCATATGAAGTCGCCCACTAGGAAACGGAAACATACTTAAAATATATTTTTTCTCTTTTGTAAAATCTTCGCTAGGCTCAAAACTTCTATTTTTTGCCCAATATTCTTGCCACTTTGCTTCTATGGCTTTTGAACTATATTCCAACAATTACTCCTAATACTCATCACGATTTTTTGAACTCTCTATATAAACCAATCCTACAGAGAAAAGATTTGCAATTAATGCACCTATAGTTAAAGCTATAGCCCACTCTAAATTTCCTACAATTTCAAGGTAAATAAACGCAGGTATAAGATGTAAATCGGCAACTAAAGACGAAGCCAGAAGTTCTGCAGATAGAAGATTTCTTACACCGATTTTTAAAAACGTAGAAACTAAGTTTAAACTGCCCGCAACAAACAGTGCAACTGCACTATGCTCATACAAAAAGCCTGCGATTGATGTTAAACTCATCAACGAGAAAAATACGTATATTACCTTACCCCAATCCATACCGACACCTTAGCTTTAAATTAATTGTGCAGATTATACAAAAAGTATCTTAAGTAGTGACTGAAGTCTTTTTCTCACTTATTTTGAAGTAAATTTTTTTTCATAAATAGATAAAAAAAAGCTAAAAACGGGACAAAAATTATACCTATCGACCAAAATACTTTTTGCTTTTTATCTTTAAATTCGCTAGTAAATACTGAAATAATGCTATATAGCCAGAAAACTATAAAAAGAAAGAAAATAACTAACGTAACGTTGCTCATAATAGACTCCTTTTGGAATGATTATAGAACTTGTTACATTAATTTAATCAAAGAATATAAAGTTAATATACTTTACATAACCCCTGATTCAAACTGAGATCTCATTCTCTCTTTTTCCGCTTCTCTTTTTGCTTTTTCGGCAAGTTTTACATGATAGTTTTTCACATCAAATCCAAGCACTAGTAAAATTGGGGAAGCTACAAAGATTGAAGAGTATGTCCCTACAACAATACCTACTAAAAGAGTAAATGCAAAAGCGTGAATAATTTCACCGCCGAACATAAAAAGGGTAAATACTACAAAAAGCGTCGTAAGCGATGTCAGAGTTGTTCTTGAAAGTGTATTTGTTATTGAATCATCAATAATCTCGCTAAATTGTGTATCTCTATTTTTTGTTATACCCTCACGAATGCGGTCAAACACTATAATAGTATCATTTAACGAATACCCTAAAATAGTAAGAAGTGCAGCTAATACATCCAGATTTACCTCAAGACCCACTAAAGCAATTGCTCCTGCGGCAATAGAGATATCATGAACAAGCGCTATAATTGAAGCTAGCGCAAATCTCCACTCAAATCTAAAAGCAACATAAATTAAGATTCCCAAAATAGCCAAGAAAAGAGACATTATACCTTTTTCTTTTAATTCGCTTCCGACTTTTGGACCGACTATATCAACACGGCGAATCTCAAACTCTCCGGTATCTTTAAGTGCCTCACGGGTTACGTCGCCTATATCTACCGTAACATTTCCGGTAGTAGTTCTCATACGAATAACAACTTCTTCTTTTGAGCCAAACTCTGTTATCGATGCGCCCTCAAAAATTTCATTGCCCTTTAGCTTCTCTCTCATTGTATCAATAGGCGCAGCACTATTATATTTAACTTGAACTATCGTTCCTCCGGCAAAATCAACACCATAATTGAGACCTTTTGTCGCCAATACTACAAAAGAACCTAAAACCATAACTATTGACAAAATCATTGCAAGCTTTGACTTACCCATAAAATTAAAGGTTCTTGTATATTTGAAAAATTCCATTATCAGCCCTTAATCCCAAACCATAAAAGGTTATTTTTACTTTTTTGAACTCTATTCTCTAACATCTGATAAATCCCGTGTGTTCCAAGAATTGCCGTAAGCATAGAAGCTAAAATACCTATACTTATAGTAATTGCAAAACCTTTGATTGCACCGGTTCCATAGGCATATAAAACGACTGCTGCTATAAGTGTAGTAATATTTGCGTCCAGAATGGCACGCATAGCATTTGAATAACCGTCTTCAATCGCTTTATGTATAGATACGCCTTCATGCAAAAGCTCACGAATTCGCTCTGAAATAATAACATTAGCATCTACTGCCATACCGACAGTTAGAACTATCCCCGCCATTCCGGGAAGCGTAAGAGTAGCACCGAAGAGACTCATAACTGCTAAAATAATAAACAGATTTGCGATTAAAGCAATATTTGCGATAACTCCTGCCATTCTATAATAGACAATCATAAACGCTATAACTAAGACAAATCCGCCGATAAGCGCAATCATACTGGCTTTAATGCTATCAGCCCCTAAACTAGGCCCTACCGAGCGTTTTTCCATTAAATAAATCGGTGCCAAAAGAGAGCCTGAACGAAGAGCAATAGCTAAATCTTTAGCTTCCATAACAGTGTAGTTACCGGAAATTTGTCCGCTTCCACCGCCTATACGCTCATTGATATTTGGAGCAGAATAAACTTTACCATCAAGAACTACTGCTAATCTTTTTCCAACACTCTTTCCTGTAAAATCTCCGAATATCTCCGCACCCTCTGCATTTAGTGAAAAGTTTATCAAAGGGCGGTTATTCTGATCAAATCCAACATGAGCATCAGTTAACATTCCTCCATCAAGTATAGGAATTTCTCTAACCAAATGTTTGATTTTAGGATTTGAAGCATCTTCTAAAATAACATCGCCATAAGATGCGGCATCACTATCGCTCATGCTATAAACTCTACCTGCCCTATCTTCATCAACAGCCATTAACTCAAGTTTTGCGGCACGTGAAATAAGCTCACGAGCGCGTTGTTCTTCTTCTGCGGTTTTAATACCTGCTAATTCAACAAGAATCTTCTCTTCGCCTTGACGGGCAACTACAGGTTCGGCTAACCCAAACTGGTCAAGTCTGTTTCTAATTGTCTCTATTGCTTGAGAAATTGCCTGTTCTTGTGTTTTTAGTATCTCTTCTTTGCTAAGACTTAAGGTAACTTTCTCACCTTCGACAACAACGATAGAACCATTTATTTTAGATAAAAACTCTTTTATAGTTTTTGTATCATCTTTATCTAAAAGAGTAAATGTCACTCTATTTTCATCAAAACTAAGAGAATCAATCAATATATCTTTTCTCTCTCCGTAATGTTTAATACTTGCCGCAATTGATTTTATACGTGATTTTAAAGCTTCGTCTGTTTTTACGCCAAGAAGCATGTGCAGACCGCCTTGAAGATCAAGCCCTAGAGTAATTTTTTTTCCATCTTGCATCTGAAGTAGTGACGGAGCAGAGAAAAATAGACCAAAAACTATAGAGAGTGTAAAAATTACTACGCGATAATTAAGCTTCATCCTCGTACTTTCTAATAACTGAATCTTTAGTCATTTTTACAATTGTATCTTCGTTTATTTTAACGCTTAAAAAATTCTCTTCAACCTTATGAACTACTACTATAAGCCCGCCGCCCGTAATAACTTTATCGCCTTTTTTCAGAGCTTCTATCATCTCTTTTCTAGTTTTTGCCTCTTTTTGTTGTGGACGAATAATTACAAAATACATAATTGCAATTAAAAATATAAACGGTAATAGTTGACTTAATATCTCCATGACTCTTAACTTCCTTTGAATAAATTGGAGCGATTATACAAAAAGTAAATTAATAGAAGACTGAAAAGCGCTATAATTTCAAATCATAAACAAGGCTTAAATATGGTTGAAAAACTAAAAAACATTAAAATTAAATATAATCCCATACTATTTGATTTAACAGTTGGAGTTATAGTTTCACTTCTTTTTAGTGCTTTTTTATATCTGGAAAATTTTGGATTTACAATAAAAATATTAAATACTATTTTTGGTATTCTCTCTTTAGCACTTCTTTTATACATACCAAAAAGAGCAGTTTTAATAGCCGGATTTTTTATAGGCTTACTTTGGTTTTACTGGATTGGATACAGTTTTAAATATAACGGTGTCGGATATCTATCTCCTATTATCACATTAATATTTGCAACTGTTTACATGTTGTTTTTTGGTGTTTTAGCTCTTACAAACAGTGTGGCTCTTAGAGCGGTTTTCCTTTTTGCTTTAAGTTTTTTTGAACCTGTTGATTTTAACTGGCTTCAAATCGAACTTCTTTTTGTAGATAGTTATTTTGGCGTTTTTAAATATCAGCTTGCAATAATACTTCTAGCTCTCTCTGCTCCAAACTACATAAAGACATATAGATATTTACCTCTTTTGCTTCTTTTCTTTGCATTAAATTTTAATTATCCTATTCAAAAAGATGCTCCTCTTAAAATAAAGCTTGTCGCTACAGACATTAATCAAGATCAAAAGTGGGAGAGAGAGAATCTTGCTTTGACGATTAAAATGATTTTCTCGGAAATAAGCAGTGCAATAAAGGAAAACTATGACGTAGTTGTTTTGCCTGAATCTGTTTTTCCGTTTTACATGAACGAAGCACCGGCGGTTATAGATAAACTAAAAGTTCTATCAAATGAGATTGCAATCGTTACAGGCTCACTCTTAAGAGAAGGTACTAAGCACTATAACGTAACTTATATATTTAACGAGGGAAATTTTGAAGTAGCAAAAAAACTGGTTTTAGTTCCTTTTGGGGAGTATATTCCGCTTCCTTCGTTTATTAAAAAATATGTAAACGATGTTTTTTTCGCAGGAGCATCTGATTTTAAAACAGCCACAGAACCTACCGATTTTACAATTAAAGGAGTAAAGTTTAGAAATGCTATATGTTATGAGGCTACATGTAAAGAAATTTATGAGGGAGATGTAGATTTTGTTGTAGCTACAAGCAACAATGCTTGGTTTTATCCCTCAATTGAACCGACTTTGCAAAAACTTTTGATGAGATTTTATGCCCGTAAAAATGGAGTTACAATCTATCATAGCGCTAATTGGAGAGGCACTGCAATCATAAAGTAACCTTTATTGGATATAATTCCTTTTATTATTAAAAATTATTTTTATAAGGTTTTATGATGTTAAATCTCAAAAATCCGGACTTGTACAACAACCGTGAATTATCATGGCTTCAATTTAATACGAGAGTTTTAAAACAGGCTCAGGATGAGTCGCTTCCGCTTTTGGAACGTCTTAAGTTCTTAGCTATCTATGGAACAAACCTAGATGAGTTTTACATGATTAGAGTAGCAGGTCTTAAAAAACTCTTTACTGCAGGTATAATAGTCTCAAGTGCAGACAAACTTACACCTCTTCAACAACTTCGTGAAATAAGAAAATATCTTCATCAAGAACAACAAGTAGTTGAACACTGTTTAAACGGTATTTTAAAAAAGCTAGAGCCTGAGGGTATCAGAGTCAAATACTATGACGAACTGAACCAAAATGAAAAGCATAAGTTAAATAGATATTTTAATGAAAATATATATCCAGTTATAATTCCTATTGCCGTTGATGCGACACACCCGTTCCCGCATCTTAACAACCTTAGCTTCGGTCTTATCGTAAAATTAAGCGACAGCGACAACAGCTCTATAGAGAGATTCGGTATTGTTCGCGTTCCGAGGGTTTTAGAGAGATTTATAGAGCTTGATAACGGAACTTATATCCCAATCGGAAGTGTTGTAGCACAACATATCGGAGACCTTTTCCCAGGTTATACTCTTATAAAGTATGCTGCATTTAGAGTAACCAGAAATGCTGATATTGAGATAGAAGAAGAGGAAGCAGACGACTTTTTAGAGATTTTGGAAGAAGGACTGAAACTTCGCCGAAAAGGTGCTATGGTTAGACTCGAGGTAGGAATAAACGGAGATGATGAAATAGTAAGTTTTTTCAATCGTCATACAAACGTATATCAAGATGATATATATAAATTCCACACTTTTTTAAATTTATCTAGTCTTTGGCAGATTGTCTCAAATAAAAATTTTGCACATCTTTTAGCGGCTCCATACAAGCCGAAGACTCTACCGCCACTAGAAAACAGTGAAAATATATTCACGACTTTAGAGAAACAAGATATCTTGCTATATCATCCTTACGAGAGTTTTGACCCGATAATTCAGCTGATTCAAACGGCTGCAAAAGACCCTGACGTAGTATCAATCAAAATGACTCTTTATCGCTCAGGAACGGATTCGCCAATTGTAAAAGCCCTTATGAATGCAAGCGAATCAGGCAAACAGGTTACCGTTATGGTTGAACTAAAAGCTAGATTTGATGAGGAAAACAACCTTATCTGGGCAAAAGCACTTGAAAAAGCAGGCGCACATGTTATTTACGGAATCAAAGGTTTTAAAGTTCATGCAAAAGCAACACTTATAACAAGAAGAAAAAACGGAAAACTAAAGCAGTACGCACACTTAGGAACCGGTAACTACAATCCTGCTACTTCAAAAATATATACGGATATGAGCTATTTGACATCTAAAGATGAAATTACTAACGATATGACTAGATTTTTTCATTTTTTAACAGGCTTTAGCAAAAAAGGTAAACTTAACGAGCTTTACATGTCACCGTCTCAGATAAAACCTAAAATTTTATCTCTAATTCAAAACGAGACAAGAAAAGGTTCTAACGGTCAAATAATTGCAAAACTCAACTCTCTTGTGGATGATGACGTAATTAGAGCTTTATATAAAGCTAGTCAAGCAGGTGTTAAAGTTGACCTTATCGTACGCGGAGTGTGTTGCTTAAAACCAAATATTGCAGGAGTTAGCGAAAATATAAGAGTTATCTCAATTTTGGGAAAATATCTTGAACACTCAAGAACATTCTATTTTAAAAACGATGAGACAAAAGTGTATATCTCAAGTGCCGACTGGATGCCTAGAAACTTGATGAGACGTATAGAACTCTTAACTGCGATTAAGGATGATAAAGCCAAAGATAAAATCATCCAAATATTAAAACTTCAATGTGCAGACAATACTTTAGCACATGAACTTCAAAGCGACGGTTCATACATCAAAATAAAAAATGACGATAGCAAAACTATAAACAACCATAAACATTTGGAAGATTATGTAAACAGAGTATCTAAAGCAATAGCCAAAGAGAGTGCAAGTTCGGTTGAGCAGCTTGCTTCAAATATATTTATTGAGGAGGAGCGCTGAGATGTTATACAGTTTTAAAGATATGGAACCAAAACTAGGAGAAGGAACTTGGGTTGCACCTTCTGCAGACGTTGTAGGAGACGTAACATGCGGGAAAGAGTGTTCTATCTGGTTTGGCACGGTAATAAGGGGCGATGTTCATTACATAACAATCGGGGATAGGGTAAGCATTCAAGATTTAAGTATGGTTCATGTTACACATCATAAAAAGGCTGATAGAAGCGACGGATATCCTACTATAATAGGCAATGACGTAACAATAGGTCATCGCGTTATGCTTCATGGATGTACTATAGAAGATGCTTGTCTAATCGGAATGAGCGCTACAATACTTGACGGCGCAGTAATAGGTAAAGAGTCGATTGTAGGAGCAGGCGCACTTGTAACAAAAAATAAAGTATTCCCCCCTCGTTCACTTATTATGGGAAGTCCGGCAAAAGTTATAAGAGAGTTGAGCGATGAAGAGGTAAAAGAGCTATATGCTTCAGCTAATAGATATGTAGAGTTTAAATCTCACTATCAAAAATAGACTATGCCGGAGTTTTTTATATACGCTGATATTATCGGCATTATCGCTTTTAGTATCAGCGGTTTTTTGATAGCAATTAAAAATAACTTAGATATTTTAGGTATATTAATAGCTTCGACATTAACGGTTTTTGGCGGAGGAATTATTAGAGATACAATTTTAAATGCAACGCCTTTTGCTTTTTCGTATCTCTACCCTGCTTTAACATTTTTGATTACGCTTATAATTGTTTATACATTTAAAATATACCAAAAACCATCATTTGAGAAAAAATGGATATTTGTTATAAGCGACACTATCGGCCTTGTATCTTTTAGCATAACGGGTGCCATTCTTGCAATAAATGCAGAGTATAATTTTTTTGGAATTATTATATTAAGTTTTATATCTGCAATGGGCGGTGGGGTTACAAGAGATATTTTGATAAATCAAGTACCATCAGTTTTAGTAAGTGACTTTTACGGCTCCATAGCAGTTATAGTCGCTCTTTTACTTGGTATTTTAAATATGTTTGATTATATCAATGAATTTACGATTGTCTCTACCGCACTACTTAGCATAGCACTTAGACTGATTGCTTATAAAAAGGCGTGGAATCTGCCAACACTCGGCTAAATGACATGTGAAAATTTATCACATGTCAATTTTGTAACTAAGTTCTATAATCCGCATTTATCTTAACGTATTCATGTCCCAAATCACATCCATACGCTTTAAAGCTGCCATTACCTATACCTAAATCACAACTAATAGTAAATTTTTGATGCTGCATAACAACTGCACACTTTTTTTCCATCTCAGCATCAAAATAAATATTGCCTTTATCGTAAACGCAAAGATTATCAAACGATATTTTAAGCTTATCTTCATAAGCCTCTACTCCGCTTGCTCCGATGGTCGAAGCAATTCTCCCCCAATTTGGGTCCTCGCCAAATAACGCAGTTTTGACTAAAAGTGAATCTGAAAGTGCTTTTGCAGCTATTTCAGCTTCTTTGTCATCTTTAGCACCAGTTACCTTATAGGTTACCAACTTTGTAGCACCCTCGCCGTCTCTTACCATCTCTAGTGCTAAAAAGTGCATTACTTTAAAGAGAGCCTCGGCAAATGCTGCTTTATCGTAAGCACCGCTTTTAGAGTTTGCAAGAAGTAAAACAGTATCGTTTGTAGAGGTATCGCCGTCCACGCTTATTGCATTAAAAGTGGTTTTTACTGCCTCATCAAGAGCTTCTTGCATATCTGATTTTGATACCTTAGCATCAGTCGTGATAAAGCAGAGCATTGTAGCCATTGCAGGGTTTATCATCCCGGCACCTTTTGCTATTGCCCCTATATTAAAACTGCTTCCATCATCAAGTTTTACGTTAAATGCTATCTCTTTTGCAAATGTATCTGTCGTCATTATCGCTTTTGAGGCACTATTTGAATCTTTTTTACTCAAATCAAAAAGTTTCATACCCTCAATAATTTTAGCTTTTGGAAGCCTTACGCCTATTACGCCCGTAGAACTCATAATGGGATTTTTCACACTATCTTTACATGTAGAGAGTACCTCTTTTATATCTTCTACTCCGGCTTCTCCCGTCATTGCATTTGCATTTTTAGAGTTAATAACTATAAAATTACTCTTAAAGTCACCCATAGAACGAAAATGTCTAATCGGTGCGGCACACATTTTATTTGTTGTAAAAACCGAGGCTACGACACACTCAACGTCGCTGTATATAAATGCCATGTCATTTGCACCGTCTTTTTTTAGACCGGCACTAATGCCATCGGCAAAAAAACCATCACTTAAACAAACTCCACCTTGTGAATAAACTATATTATACAAATTTCAGCTCCTTTGGCTTATCTCTTCTTCTTAAAAGCTCTTTAGTTACGCTAATACCTTTTTGTGTACCTATTACTAGCAGTTTACACTCACTTGTAATAAGAACATCGCCTTTTGGCATAGCGGCAAATTTACCGTCTTTTTTTCTAATTCCGACTACGGAAGTATTTGTTATTTCTCTAATATGAGTCTCTCTAAGTTTTTTTAAAACTGCCCAGCTATATTTAGGCACTTCAATCTCTTCCATGTCCAAAGGGTTGTCACTTTGATACAAAAACTCTTCAAGCAGATTTTCCATATCCGGACGAGCCGCCATTGCACTAACTCTTTGAGCTGTTAGTTTTGTAGGAGAAACAACAGTATCAGCTCCTAGCTTTTTTAATTTTTCAACATCACTGGCACTCTCTGCCGATGAGATTACATAGTATGGTCTTGGCAAAAAATGCTCTTTTTCAAACAATCTAACCGAAGCTATCAAAGCAATATTATCTGAAATCGAAGCCGATAACGTTACCAATCCTTTTGCAGATGAGAGATGCGCTTTTAGCATTGTAAGTTCGGCATGAGGTTCTGCTTTCAAATATGTCGTATAATTATGTTGCTGAGCCCACTGATGAATCTCTTCCCTTGGGTCAACTACTACAAAAGGTATATGATTTTTCCTTAACTCTTTTGTCACTTCAAGAGTATAATCATTGTGATAACATACAACAAAGTGCTTTTTAAGTCTTGCTATACTGTATAACATTCTTCTCTCCTTCATTATATTGCTAAGGTCGCCTTTTCTAACAACATCGACTACAATACCGATGGCAACCGTAAAAACCGTAAAACCCAATATTATAAGAGTTACGGTAAATATTTGACCTACCGCTGAAAACTCTTCCTCTTTTAATGAACCGAATCCAACAGTAGTGAATGTATATCCGGATTGAAATATAGCATCCATTATCGTGTAATCTTCTATGTATATGTAACCCAAAGTTCCTACAAGCATAAGCATTTGGATTAAAATAAGCGGTGTTCTAAAAGGTAAAAGTTGGGAATAAAACTCATTATTGAGTGTTACATGAGGTTTGGGAGATGACTCCCAATGTAGAAAATTTCGAATCTTCTCTAAGAGATTCAAGTTAATTTCCTAATTTATCTTAAGAGTTTTTCTTAAGTGTGCGTAGCTCTCTTGCAGAGATTTTAACTTTTTTAGTTGTACCGTCTTCTAAAGTAATACGTACTGTTCTAAGATTTAATAAAAAACGACGTTTTGTTCTATTCTTAGCGTGAGAAACATTGTTTCCGCTCATTGGGCCTTTGCCACTTATAGCACATTTTCTTGCCATATTAGCTTCCTTATATTAGGTTTTAAAGTTGCGAATTATAACAAGCCCAAACAAAACTTCTGCTTAAGGGTAAATACAATTACGTTTCTTTTGTATTTTTATAATTATTTTATCCATAAGTAGATAGAATAGACAAAATCAACTATAATGCGGCAAAATGATAACAAAAGACAAAATAGAGAGCTTCATAGAAAAAATACCGCCTTCGCCAAAAATTCTAAAAGAGACAATTTCACTTCTTAACGTAGGCGAACTTACTAAAGCTGCAAAAGTTGCCGAGGGCGACTTGGCACTTAAAGCATATCTTAAAAACATTGTAAACAAGCCTATCTACGGTTTTAAAAATGAAGTTAGCGATATCTCTCAGATATTTGGCATTCTTGGGGTTTCTCTCTCGCAACAGACTTTATACAACTACATGATATCTCTTTTAAGCCCTAATAAATGGGTTTTATTTAAATTAAATGCCAAGTTATTCCATGAACTTCAAGCAAATTTATCAAAAAAGTGGGAGACTATACTAAAGCATCTAAAAATTGATGATAAAAATATATATGCCGCTATTAGCCTACTTCCGGCAAGTATTATAGTAACCGAGGCGCTATTTGTTCAAAAAATTGATGATGTAAATCTTTTAAGAACAACAAAAGCTCTTGATTTTAATACAATTTTAATTCGTCTTTGCGGAGTCAGTCTCTTTGATGTTTGTGAGCAAATAGCACAAAAGTGGGAAATGGATTCAAAAATCTCGCAAATAGTTCAAGCTTCATCAGGAGTCAAACCATCGGACAATAAAGAGATTAATCAACTTGGAAAATGGATGCACCTTCTGCTCTTTTATGAACTATCTAAACCTGCTTTTATAGAAGCAAGGTTAAACGATTTTGTCGATTTTCAGATTGAGTATATTGAAGATATATATAATGAATTTGCATCGCTTATGGAGATTCAATGAAGCCCGTAGTTAAAAATTCAATTGCCGTTTTTTCTCCTCAAGGTTTTTTAGACGGAAATAGTGCAGGAGCCTTTTTATGTATTGAAGATATTGAGGCAACCGTCAATTTAAAAGTTGATATGATTTTGGTTTCACTTAAAAAAGTTGTTTTTTTTAATCGCAACGGTTTAGATACTTTTATAAAACTTTTTTACAAAATTCGTAAAAATAATCATGCAGCGGTCGGCTTTTGCGATTATGACCGTAAAAAGTATGTTGCCATAAAAAATTTTTATCAAGATGAAATATATTTTTCACTTTTTAAAACTTTGGATATAGCTTATCTTTTTTCATCCAGCTTTAAAAATCAAAATAAAAATATTTTAATATACAGCAGTGATAGATCTCAGCGTACTGCAATTGCAATAGAATTGCATGATAATGGACACAATACCATTATTGCTCAATCTCTTGAAGAGTTTGATGATAAAAAAGAGAAAACAAATCTATATGATTATATTATTGATTCAACCTTTTTAGGACAGATGGGACAAAAGGTCGCAACAAGAGTAACAGGAAACGCTATTATATATACTATTTCTATGTTTTTAGATGTCGAAATAAGCAATAAGTTTAATATAGAGTACCACAACAACTCACTAAACGTAGGCTTTAGACTTTTTATATTTGATGCCTATAAAGTAATTAGCATGAACATACATGCTCTTAACTTTTTTTCTAGGCTTGCTAGTTCTGCTGCAGAATATAACGCCACTATCTGTTTTGTAGGAATGAAGTTTGACAAAGCACCTGAAACATTTAGAGATACACTAGAAGATTCGGGAATACTTTTTTACGAACAAATGGACGATATCCTCCAAAATAAAGAACTCCTAAAGGAGCTAGGTGCTAGCAGTGCATCAAATGTAAAAAACAAAAGAGTATTAAATAAAGAAAATGTAACGGAGTTACCGAAATTTATCGATGCTACCGTAATTACGATTGAGATGATGACTAATGCAAAAGCGATAAAAGAGTCTGCTAGTGTGCAAAAGTTAATTATAAACAATAAAGAGGGAAAAATTGCAAGTTCTATCGGCTATTACGGCGATATTGACGGCATGGTTGTTTTGATTTTTCCATCTGGTATAGCAAAAAAAGCATGTGAGTTGTTGATAGGAGAAAATACTGATGATTTAGAGATGATTTTAGATACTCTTGCAGAGCTTGTAAATATTGTAGGCGGAAAAATTAAAACCCTTCTTGCTGACGAAGGAATAAGTGTTAATATAACACTTCCTAGAACTTATCATGACGTTGATAGTCTGCTTGAGGTTGTTGAAAATAGAAAAGGCGTTCAGGTCGATTTGTCCTTTAACGGAGATACTTTTTTATTTTTCTTAACAAGATAAAAGATACAAAACTGTATAATCGCGCCATTTATAAAGGAGAGTTAATGAAAGTAGCTCCTAGTGTTTTATCCGCAGATTTTGGCAATCTACAAAGAGATATCGAGGCTATATGTAAAGCAGGATGCGATTTTGTACATGTAGATGTAATGGATGGGCATTTTGTTCCGAATTTGACGATAGGACCTGTTGTAGTATCAGCAATCGCAAAGTGTGCAACTAAGCCGCTTGACATTCATCTCATGGTTGAAAACAACACTTTTTTTGTTGACCTTTTTGCTCCGCTAAAACCTGAATATATCTCTTTTCATATAGAAGAGGAAAAACACCCTCACAGGCTTATTCAAAAAATTCGCTCACTCGGTATAAAGCCGGCTATCGTTTTAAATCCACATACTCCACCTGAAGCTATAGAGTATCTTTTACAAGATTTAGATATGGTTTTGTTAATGAGTGTAAATCCTGGGTTTGGAGGACAAAGTTTTATTGAGAGCGTTATACCAAAAGCAAAAAGATTAAGTGCTATGAGAGATAAAATAAATCCAAAATGCCTTATAGAAGTTGACGGCGGAGTAAGTGATAAAAATATTCACATGTTAAAAGATGCGGGTGTTGATATTGTAGTCGCCGGAAGTTATGTGTTTAACCATTCAAACAAAAAAGAAGCCATAGAGAGCCTACAAATCTAATGCGTTGTAAAATTTGCGGTATAACATCTTATGAAGATGCAATGGAAGCAATAGAAGCAGGTGCAGATGCGTTGGGATTTGTTTTTTATGAAAAATCTCCTAGATACATTTCACCGTCTGATGCGAGAAAGATTATAAAAAAATTACCTCCTTTTGTTGAAAAAGTAGCCCTTTTTGTCAACTGTGATGCCCAAGTAATAAATTCATACTGCCAAGAAGCAGGAGCAACTTTAGCTCAAATCCATTTTGACGCTCCTGATAAACTGTACGAACAACTCTTTGTTCCTTACATAAAGGTTATACGGGCAAAAGAGCCTAAAGATATATTGCAATTTAGTGATGAATATAGACTTGTAGATACTTATTGCGAAACATACGGCGGCTCAGGAAAACAACTTAATCTAGAATGGTTTAAAGATATTGATTGTTCAAAAATTATTTTAGCCGGTGGATTAACTCCGCAAAATGTATCTTTAGTAAAGCAGTATAGATTTTACGGTGTTGATGTCAGTAGCGGAGTAGAATTCTCTTATGGTAAAAAAGATAGTAATAGGGTTATGGAATTTATAAAAAATGCAAAAAACTAAGTTGTAGCAGATGCTTATTAATGATTTTTCACTAGATGCTAAAAGTATTCACAAATTATCCTCAATAGGACTCTCCTCAAAAACACTAAGAGAGCAGATTGATGACGACTTAGACTTTTCTCTTGAACTCTGGCATTCGCAGGGCTTAGAGATTTTAAAACAGCAAGGATCATTTTTCTTTGCAACAAAGTTTATCTCCATAGAAGATGCAGAATTTTGTATAGTAGATATTGAAACTAACGGCTCAAAAATAGATAAACATCAGATAATAGAGCTTGCTGCAGTAAAAGTTAAAAACGGAAAAATTATAGACAGTTATGAGTCACTCGTTCAGTGTCATGAGATAAATCAACACATTACGGAAATAACAGGTATCACTGTAGAAGATACAAAAGATGCACCTACTCTTAAAAAAGTAATGTATGATTTCAAAAATTTCTTAGGAGACGCTGTTTTTATAGCGCATGATGTGAAGTTTGATTATAAATTCATATCTCTTAGTATGCAAAAAATAGGACTTGCTCCGCTTCTAAACAGAAGTCTTTGCTCACTATCATTGGCTGAAAGAACAATTGAGTCATATAGATATGCTCTCTCTTACTTAAATGAATCATTTGATCTAAATCCTGATGCAATTCATCACAGAGCTATGAGCGATGTTATAACAACTTATGAGCTTTTTAAATTATCACTTGCAAATTTAGATAAAGATGTAAAAACTGTTGAAGATTTTATAAAGTTTTCAAAAGAGGCAAAAAGGTTAAAAAGACCTAAATTTGACCCTTTGTTAAAAGAGATTTGAAAATACCTATTCGCTAAATGCGCCCACACTCACAAGCTTGTTGTATCTCATATCCATTCTTTCTTGATTAGACATTTCACGAAGTTTGGCAAGCTCACTTAGAAAATAATCAGCTATTGCAACAGCAGCGGCTTCTTTATCTCTATGTGCACCTATTAACGGCTCATCAATAATGTCATCAATTAGCTTTAACTCTTTTAAATCTCCGCTTGTAATTTTCATAGCATTTGTGGCCGCCTCTGCTTTTGCCGGGTCATTCCATAATATTGCAGAACACCCCTCAGGCGAAATAACGCTAAATACAGAGTATCTCATCATAGCAAATTTATCGGCAACACCTATTGCCAATGCTCCACCACTTCCGCCTTCACCTATTACCACAGAGACCGTTTGTGTGTTGAGGGCTGAGAGTTCTAAGAGATTTCTAGCAATTGCTTCACTCTGATTTCTCTCTTCTGCTCCGATACCTGGGTATGCACCAGGAGTATCAATTAGCATAAGGACAGGAATATGAAATTTTTCAGCCAATTTTGCCGCACGAAGTGCTTTTCTATACCCTTCCGGATGAGGCATACCAAAATTTCTTTTTATTTTATTTTTTGTTCCGCGACCTTTTTGTTCGCCTATAACCATAACTTTTTCATTGCCTATGTAGCCAAGATAGCATAAAATAGCAGCATCATCACGAAAATGTCTATCTCCATGTATCTCATATTTATCTCTCATAATTAGATTAATATAATCAAGCGCATATGGTCTATCTATGTGACGCGCAAGCTGAAGCTGTTGAAACGGAGATAGGTTATTAAATATCTTTGAAACTTCTTTGTCTAAGTTTGCCTTGAGAGATTCTACTGCACCTTCATCATGGCGAACTTGTGCAGATATAATATCTTCTTGAATAAATTTAATTTTGCTCTCAAAATCTAAATATGTTGCCAAAATAAATCCTTGTACTTAGATTTTTTTAAAAATTAACACACCGTTTGTTCCACCAAAACCAAAAGAGTTGCTCATTACTGTATTAAGCTCGGCATATCTTGCTTTATTTGGAACAATATCTAAATCACAATTTTCATCAGGTGTCTCATAATTTATTGTCGGAGGAATAATTCCATCACGCATTGCTAATAAACATGTAACAGCTTCTATACCGCCTGCAGCACCAAGACAATGACCGATTTGCCCTTTAATAGAACTCATCGGGGGACAATTCTCTTTTCCACCTAGCAACTCTTTTACTGCCGCAGTTTCATTTTTGTCATTTATAGGAGTGCTTGTCCCATGTGCATTTACATAATCAAGCTTAGGATTACCTGCCATTTTATATGCTGCCCTCATAGCACGCGAAGGACCGTCAAGGCTCGGCGTTGTAATATGGTTAGCGTCTCCGCTTTCGCCAAAACCTATAATTTCGCCATATATATTTGCTCCACGAGCAATTGCATCTTCATAACTCTCTAATATAAGTGCTGCAGCGCCTTCACCCATAACAAAACCGTCACGATCTGTGTCAAAAGGACGAGAAGCTTTTTTCGGCTCTTCATTTCTAGTTGAAAGCGCTTTCATAGCAGCAAAACCGCCAACACCTGCTCCTGTAATCGCACACTCTGCAGAGACTACCAACATCTTGTCTGCTCCACCGCACATAATAGTTTTAACAGCTTCACTTATAGCGTGAGTTCCCGCAGCACATGCGGTAACACTTGAAAGGTTTGGACCTTTTGTTCCGTGTTCTATAGAGACAAAACCGCCAAGCATATTTACAAGAGCACCAGGAATAAAAAACGGACTGATTCTTTTTGGACCTTTTGTCTCAATAATAATGGAATTTTTCTCAATAGACGGAAGTCCGCCGATACCAGAACCTGCACTAATACCGAATCTTTCCATATCCGTATCTTCAGGCAAGTTTGCATCAAGCATAGCTTCTTGAGCTGCTTTTAGTCCAAGATGTATAAATCTATCAGCTTTCTTTACCTCTTTTGGAGCCATAACAGTCTCTGGGTCAAAGTTTTTAACTTCTCCTGCAATTTTAACACTGTAATTTTCTGGATCAAAAAGAGTGATTGTGTCAATTCCGCATTCGCCATCACAAATAGCTTTAAAAGAACTCTCTTTATCATTTCCAACTGCATTTATCATGCCTAAACCAGTAACTACAACTCTTCTCATTAAAATCTCCGTATAAATATATAAAATACTTTTAAATAACCAGAAAACTAGCTATTAAAAAATATTTACTACTGAGGGCTACTCAGTAGAATTTTTAGATAATTATTTGCTTTCGATATAATTAACTACATCTTTAACAGTTTGAATTTTTTCAGCTTCATCATCAGGAATTTCGATATCGAATTTCTCTTCAAGTGCCATTACTAATTCAACTACATCAAGGCTGTCAGCACCTAAATCTTCAACAAACTTCGCGTCTTCTTTTACTTCGTCAGCATTTACGCCTAATTGTTCTACTACTACTTCTTTAATATCGTCTAAAAGTGCCATTCTAGCTCCTATGTTTTATATGTAAAATCTCGTAATTGTAGCATATTTAACTTAAATAAACTAACAGCAAAAAAATAAAATATTGAATACTTAAGCCCCTAATCAAAGTGTTTTGATAGAGTAAAATATGACTTACGCCATATTCATTCCGCCGTTTACTTTGAGTGTCTCTCCCGTAATGTAGCTAGAGTGGTCAGAGAGTAAAAAGGCTGTCGCCTCTGCTATTTCACTAGGATTTCCAAAACGTGCCATAGGTATTTTGGAAGTAAAACTGCTTTTGACTTCATCACTTAAAACATCCGTCATTTCTGTTGCTATAAAACCGGGTGTTACGGTGTTGTAGCGAATACCGCTCGTTGCCGATTCTATTGCAAAACTTTTTGTCATAGCAATTACTCCGCCCTTACTTGCAGAGTAGTTTGTCTGTCCGCCGTTGCCTGTTTCACCGACAATTGAAGCAATATTTACAACTGAGCCGAATTTTTTCTTTCTCATTGCTTTCATAGCTTCACGGCATCCAATGAAACATGATAAAAGGTTGGCATTTATAACTGACATAAAATCTTCACTCTTCATACGAATTGCCAGTTTATCGTTCGTAATCCCTGCATTGTTTACAAGATAACTAAGCTCTCCGTCACAATCAACAATAGTCTTAATTGCATCAACGAATGCATCTTCATCGCTTACATCAAAACCGATTACCGCTGCACTTCCGCCTGAGGCTTCGATAGCATCTTTCACTTTATCCGCCTCTGTTGCGCCGTTTCTGTAGTTTATCCAAACTTTAAGCCCATAACCTGCTAAAACTTTTGCAATTTCTGCACCTATACCGCGACTTGAACCGGTTACTAAAACATTTTTTCCGCTAAATTTCATTTTTTTATTCCTTATATTTTTTAGATTAGACTGTGATCCATCTCAGATGGTACTTCAATATTCATAAGTTTTAAAACAGTAGGTGCGATATGATTTAATCCGCCGTTTTCAACTTTGCTTACTCCGTCTGCTTCAACAAAACACCACACTTTTCCAACGGTATGATTTGTCAAGATATTTCCATCATTATCTCTCATCTCTTCACAGTTTCCGTGATCTGACGTAATAACAACCGCATAGTCCATCTCTTTTGCTTTTTGTAAAATTTTGCCAAGCTCACTATCTACCGCAGTTACTGCTTTCTTTGCCGCTTCAAAATTACCGGTATGCCCTACCATATCGCCGTTTGCAAAATTAACTACCACAAAATCAAACTCATCATCCATAGCTTTTAATACAACATCACCGACTTTCTTTGCACTCATTTCTGGCTTCTCATCATAAGTTTTTACATTTGGAGACGGAATCAAAACTCTTGTTTCATTTTCGTAAGGTTCGTCAATTCCTCCGTTAAAAAAGAATGTTACATGTGCATATTTTTCTGTCTCTGCCGTATGAAGCTGTCTTAGCCCTGCTTTTGAAATTATCTCTGAGAGAGTATTTTGCGGAGCATCTTTTTTAAACAAAACCGGGTAAGAGAAGCTCTTATCATACTCGGTAATCGTTGCAAGATTTACATCTACATGTACTCTTGAGAACCAGCTAAAATTTTTATCTGCAATAGCAGTTACCATCTCTCGCATTCTATCGCTTCTAAAGTTTATTGTCAGTACGCTGTCTCCGTCTCTCATCCCATCATAGCCCTCAAATGCCACTGGAGCAACAAATTCATCCGTATCTCCAAGAGCATAAGATGAGCCTATATATCCTGAGGGTTCATAGTCTGTTTTTGGAGTCGCATTTATTATAGCTTCATAAGCTCTCTCTACTCTTTCCCAGCGGTTATCTCTATCCATTGCATAAAAACGACCGCTTATTGTAGCGATTTTCACATTCTCGTTTAAATGCAATTCAACTTGTTTGATATATCTTTGTGCAGAAGTCGGAGAGACGTCTCTACCGTCTGTTATAAGGTGCAAAAAAACTTCTTTACCCTCTTTTGCCGCGATATCGGCTATCCCCATAAACTGGTCTATGTGTGAGTGAACACCGCCGTCACTCATTAGCCCGATGATATGAAGCCTATCCGATTTATCTAAAAGATTTTTGAACTCTTCATTGTCTTTAAATCTGTTTTCACTAAGTGCTAGAGATATTTTTACTAAATCCTGATATAAAATTCTACCGCTTCCTATGCTCATGTGTCCTACTTCAGAGTTTCCCATCTGACCTTCAGGAAGTCCAACACTAAGTCCGTAAGTATCAATCAGAGAGTGAGGAGTATTTGAAAATAGTTTGTCATAAGTCGGTTTTGTTGCATGATAAAATGCATTGTATTCTGTCTTTGAACAGTAGCCGATACCGTCCGTTATGACTAAAACAGCTTTTTTTGTCAATTTTTATCCTTCTAACAAAAGTTTTATGCAATTATACTATAATGTCATTTTTATTTTACAAGGATACCCCACTTTGCTATACTGGCTCTCTGAAATATTAAACATAAACTTACTTGGATATATAACTATAAGAGCCGGAATATCTTTCTTTTTAGCTCTATTTTTTACACTTTTATTAATGCCTCGCTTTATCAAATGGGCACAAAGCACATCGAGTGTGCAGCCGATAAATGAATGGGCTCCGGATAGACACAAAGATAAGGCACGGACTCCTACAATGGGTGGAATAGTTTTTATTGCCGCTACTATTTTAGCCTCTGTTTTAAGCATAAAATTTTCTAATGTCTATGCGGTAGGCGCAGTAATTACTCTTATTTTATTTGCTTTTATAGGATTTAAAGATGATTTTGCAAAAATCAAAAAAAATCAAAACCTAGCAGGACTAAAAGCAAGAACCAAACTAATGCTCCAAAGTGCTTTTGCATTAGTTATTTCTATTTTTTTATATCTTGTTTCTGATTTTAATACAAATCTATATATACCTTTTTTAAAAAATCCTATCTTTGACATGCAGATGTATGCTATCATCTTTTGGGTAATTATAATCATAGCGACTTCAAATGCCGTAAATCTAACAGATGGACTTGATGGACTTGCAACTGTTCCTTCCATAGCTGCACTTGGTTCTTTTAGTATTATTATTTACATTACCGGAAATGTTACTTTTAGCTCATATTTATTGATGCCAAATATAAATATTGGAGAAGTTGCAATTGTTTCAAGTGCTTTAGTCGGTGCATTAACCGGTTTTCTATGGTACAACTGTCACCCGGCCGAAGTTTTTATGGGTGATAGCGGCTCTCTTACGATAGGTGCATTTTTAGGTTATCTTGCAATTATCTCTAAGAGTGAGATTTTACTTCTTCTAATCGGCTTGATTTTTGTAATAGAGACTCTATCCGTAATATTACAAGTCGGAAGCTATAAACTTAGAAAAAAGAGAGTTTTTTTAATGGCTCCTATCCATCACCATTTTGAGATGAAACATTGGGCAGAGAACAAAATAATTGTACGATTTTGGATAATTGCCATACTTTCAAATATTCTTGCTCTGATATCGCTAAAGATTCGCTAATGAAAAGAGTATCTCTGTTTGGTTATGGAAAAACAACAAAAGCATTGATAAAGCTATATCCGCATGCAATCTTTTATGACGACAAATGTGTAAAACCATTTACGGATGAAAACGGTTTTAAAATAAAACCATCATCTGATTTTAACCCAATTTACTCAGATTTGGAGATTCCATCCCCCGGAATTGCTCCATCAAACCCGCTAATACAAAAAGCGAGAAATCTAATAAGTGAGTATGACTGCTTTGCAAAAGAGTCTCCTCTTTGCGTTTGGATAAGCGGAACAAACGGAAAAACTACCACGACACAGATGATGCAATTTCTATTAAGCGACAAAGGCTCACAAGAGGGGGGAAACATAGGAAGACCTCTCGGAGAATTAGACAAACAAGCAAATATGTGGATACTTGAAACCAGCTCTTTTACGATTCACTATACAAATAAAGCTGTGCCTAATATATACGTTTTACTGCCTATAACACCTGATCATCTAAGTTGGCATGGGGATATGGATAACTATATAGAAGCTAAACTAAAACCTGTTGCTAAAATGCGTGAGGGTGAAATTGCGATAATTCCATATACATATAAAGATATAAAAACTTCTGCACATGTAATTACATACAAAGATGAAAATGATTTGGCAGCGTACTTTGAGATAGAAATTAACAAAGTAAATTTTAAGGGAGCTTTTTTGATGGATGCTCTTTTGGCGATGGCAGTCGATAAAATTTTATTTGACAGAGTTGATTATGAAAAAATAAACACTTTTGTAATTGATCCGCACAGACAAGAGGAGTTATGCGACGCTAAAGGTCGTCTATGGGTAAACGATACAAAAGCCACAAACCTTGATGCGACTATAGTAGCGTTAAAACGTTATAAAGATTTACATGTACATCTTATCTTAGGCGGTGACGACAAAGGTGTCGATTTGAATGAGCTGTTTGTCTATCTGCAAACATGCAACGTTACAATCTATGCAATCGGTTCAAATAAAGAAAAACTCTTCAATCTGGCAAAAGAGTACAAAGTTACATGTAACCTTTGTAAAAATCTTATAGATGCGGTTGAAAAAATAGATAAAAATTTAAAAGATAATGAAGTAGCTCTTCTCTCTCCTGCGGCTGCTAGTCTTGATGAGTTTACTTCATACGCACACAGAGGCGATTTATTTAAAAAAACGGTTAAAGAGCTTTAGTGAAGAAAGTTGCAATACTGGCATCGTATAATGGAAGCGGTTTTAATGCTCTACATGAAGCATCTCAAAAAAAAGAACTGGATATTGAAATCGTTCTCGTTATATCAAATAATCCAGATGCCATTGCCCTGCAAAATGCCACAAAGCATAAAATCAATAATTTTATAGTAAACGCAAAAACAGATGAAAATCCGGATAAAAAAATAGAACAACTTTTAAAAGAGTATAAATGCGAATATCTCTTTTTATCAGGTTACATGAAAAAGCTCTCACCAAATGTGACCGATAACTTTAAAGTTATAAATTCTCATCCCGCACTCCTTCCAAAATATGGGGGAAAAGGAATGTACGGACATTTTGTGCATGAAGCCGTAGTAAAGGGCAAAGAAAAAGAGAGCGGTGTTACAATTCATGTAGTAAATGAAAATTATGATGATGGAGAAATAATTTTACAAAAAAGACTTACTCTAAATGAAAATGAAACTCCGGACTCTTTGGAGTCAAAAGTTAAACAACTTGAACTAATTGCTATTGTAGAAGCATTTAAAAAGTATTTAAAATAATTAAAAAACAGATACATAAGCTAACTTTCAGTCCTTACTAGCTACAATTGCGCTCTTTAAAAGATGGCCAATTAGCTCAGTCGGTAGAGCAAATGACTGAAAATCATTGTGTCCTTGGTTCGATTCCGAGATTGGCCACCACCTCTTTTAAAACAATTACTATTTCTTATATGGCCAATTAGCTCAGTCGGTAGAGCAAATGACTGAAAATCATTGTGTCCTTGGTTCGATTCCGAGATTGGCCACCACCTATTTTTTAAAACTTTAACTTTATACTGGTCATAACCTTTTCCTTAGAAGAGACTTCTATGTTTATACCGTATCTGCTACACACTCTTTTAACGATATCCAAACCAATTCCGAAACCGCCTTCATACTCGTTAGCTCTGTAAAATCTATCAAAAATTTTGCCTTGAAGCTCTTTTTTTATTCCTATACCGCTATCGCTGATTATAAACTCGTTTTGCACAAGTTTTAACTCTATTTTGCCACCGTGCCTATTGTATTTAATAGCATTTGATATTAGATTGCTAAAGAGTCTCTGAGCACTTACCTCATCAATAGTAAAGAACATATTCTCTAACTCTTTATGTATGGTAAGTGATTTTTTAGATGCCAAATCTTCATAGAGAGTAAGTTCATTTTCTATGATATCTTTTAGATTGATTTTTTTTGCTTCTTGATTTTTGTTTTCTAAAAGCAGGTATGTTAAGTCTGAGTAAATTTTCTGAACTCTTTTTGCACTGATTTGCACTCTCTTTAAAATCTTCTCATCAATATTCTCTTTTTTAAGCCTATCGATACTCATCAAAATAGCTGTTATCGGAGTATTTAACTCATGAGTCGAATCTTTTATAAACTTATCCAGTTTTATTCTCTCACTTTGTATAGGTTTTAAAAACATTTTTGTCAAAAAATAGCCGACAACAACAACTAAAACAACAGAAAATATAGCTATAAATAGAGTGCTCTGTATTAGTTTTGAAATCTCTTCATTAGCATTTTTGCTCTTTAGTACCAAATACTTTACACCGTGATGAAGCTGTGGGCTAAGGTCAATAAAATAGTCAAATTTATCATCATGATAAAAGCCTTGCTTAAACTCTATACCATTTAAAGGCAACCCATATAATAAAACTTTATTTGAATCGTAGAGAGTTATCTCATATCCATTTACGGCATCGACACTAAGAGGCTCCGAGCGCATATATGAAGCTATTATCTTAGAAGAGATGTTAAGAGCAATATTTTGCATCTTCTCTTTTTTCATTGAGATAATATTGGAAGATTCATAACCGTAAAAACTAAAAGCCATAAAGACAATCAGCAAAATAGATGAACTAAGATAAAGCCCTAAAAAGCCGTAAAGAGACCTTTTTTCATTTGATGTTAACTCTATATCCGACCCCTTTTATAGTAGTTATAAAATCCCTGCCTAGATGCATCCTGATATTTTTGATATGCGTTCTCAGCGTTGCATCGGTCGGTATTTCGCTATCTATCCAAATATTAGCACAGAGTTCTACATGTGAGACAATTTTATCTTTTTGTGATAGAAGATACTTAATAATTTCAAAATCTTTTTTTGAAAGTTTTACTCTTTTGCCCTCTTTGACAAGTTCATAAGTAAGTTTATCAAGGTAACTTTTGCTATCTATAACTACATGTAAGGAGTTTAAATTATGTACTTTAAGAAGATGATTTATCCTTGCATCAAGTTCCATCAAATCAAATGGTTTTTTGAGATAATCATCGCACCCCAAATCAAACCCTTTTTTTAAATCATATGCAGAATCAAGCGAGGTAATAAAAATAGTCGGTATATGTATATGCTGCTCTTTTAAAAGTTTTAGAAGCTCAAAACCGTTTAAAAGCGGTACGTTGACATCTAAGAGCATTAAGTCATACCCATTTTTAACTATTTTATCATAAGCATCTTCACCGTCATAAGCCGATAAAACTTGATAACCCTTCTCGCTTAAATGTTCACTTAATATTTCCGATAAAATTACATCGTCTTCTAATAATAAAATCTTCATTGTGTCATTTTACTATCTTTTTCTTATAGAATATAACAAAGGAATGATAAGAAGCGTTAAAATAGCAGAGGTTACTATTCCGCCTATCATAGGTGCCGCAATTCTTTGCATAACTTCGCTCCCTACTCCATGAATATACATAATAGGCACAAGCCCGCCGAGTATTGCAAAAACAGTCATAAGTTTAGGTCTTAGACGTCCTGCAGAACCTCTAATAATTGCTTCTTCATGCGTAGATATATTCTCTTCTATAGCCTCTTCAAGGTAGATAACCATAACTATAGCCGTCTCTGCGGCAATACCAAGAAGTGCTAAAAAGCCTACTATTACTGCGACTGAAAGATTAAATCCTAAATAGTCTATATATAAAAGTCCTCCAAGAACTGCAAAAGGTAGTGTTAAAAAGACTATAAGAGAGTTTATTGCATCTTTAAGAGCAAAATAGATTAGAACAAATATACTAATTAGGACTATAGGAACAATAAAGCTTAGTCTCTCTTTAGCCGATTCCAAGTACTCGCTCTGTCCTGCAAACTCATAATAGTACCCTTTTGGAAGGTCTATGCTTTGCAGTAGATTTTTAGCCGCACTTTTATATTCATCTACACTTACATCACTTTTTGGCGTAATATAAACAAAAGAGACTTTCATCCCCTTTTCACTTTTTATTACACTAGGACCTTCGGTGTATTTTATATCTGCAAACATATTAATAGGCAAAAAACCTGATTTTGTTTTGACCTTTAGCTCTTTGATTTTGTCTATATTTTCTCTTTGTTCTGAATTAACCCTTATAGATATCGGATGACGTTTAAGACCGTCTATGAATGTGCTTACTCCCAATCCTCCTACACCAAGAGAGATAGTATCTAGTATTACTTGTTTTTGAAGCCCATATCTTGATAAGCTCTCTTGCTTAATATCTATATCAAGAAAATACCCGCTATTTGACTTATCCGCAGATACGCTTAACGTAAGTGGCATAGTTTTTAGCTTCTGTTCTATCTGTGAAGATATCTCTTCCAATATCTTGTTATTATCTCCGTAAAGTTTTATACCAAGAGGTGTGCGGATTCCCGTTAAGAGCATATCTATTCTGCCCCTAATTGGATATGTCCAAGAGTTAATCAACCCTTTTACTTTAAGTGCCGCTTCCATATCTGACATTAGCTTTTCATAGGTCATCCCTTCTCTCCAAAGAGATTTGTCTTTAAAAGTAATAATAGTCTCTATCATAGCAAGAGGCGCCGGGTCTGTTGCACTATCTGCACGACCTGCTTTTCCAAAAACGGTATCTACTTCAGGAAAACTTTTAATAATCTTATCCGTCTCTTGAGTAATTTCTTTTGCTAGTTCAATACTTATTCCATAAGGCGTAACAGGCATATACATAAAATCTTGCTCATTTAATTGCGGCATAAACTCCCATTTTTGAGCATTATACAGCGGGTACATGTAAGCTACGGCTATAATGGAAAGAAGAAGAATCAAATATTTTATTTTTAAAAACAGTTTTAGCAAAGGAGTATATAAAAATATAAAGAACCTATTTATATAGTTGTTCTCCTCTTTTTTGATATCGCCCTTCACAAAAAGTATCATTAGTACAGGTACAAGCGTAATGGACAACATAGCACCCATAAGCATTGCAAATGTCTTTGTATAAGCAAGAGGCGAAAATAGCCTTGCTTCTTGACCTTCAAGTGCGAAAATAGGCAAAAATGAGACAACAATGAGTATTAGAGCAAAAAAGATTGGACGACCTACCTGCTTTGAAGAGTCTATAATAATTTCTACTCTGCTCTTAGTTCCGTCACTTTTGCTTAGATGTTTATGGGCATTTTCTATCATTACGATAGAAGCATCAACCATCGCACCTATTGCTATGGCGATGCCCCCTAAACTCATTATATTTGAGCCGATATCAAAGAGCGTCATAAGCCAAAAGCTAAGAAGTACAGTCAAGGGAAGTATGATAACAACAACCAAAGCACTTCTAAAGTGAAACAAGAAAAGAGCAGTAATAATGATAACGATAATAGACTCTTCAATAAGTGTATTTTTTAGTGTATCTATAGCTTTATCTATCAGTTTGCTTCTGTCATAAGCCGTTACTATCTCAACGTCATCACTTTTTAACGACTCGATTTTTGCTTTTATCTTTTTAATTACCTCATAAGGGTTCTCTTTATAGCGTACTAAAACTATACCGCCAACGACTTCGCCCTCACCGTTAAAGTCTGCAATACCGCGTCTTGGCGATGGAACTATGGCTATCTCACCTATGTCTTTTAACTTTATAGGTGTTACACCGTTTACTTTTAAAGTTATATTTTCAATATCATCTATATTTGAAGCATATCCGCGCGCTTGAATAATTTTCTCATAACCGTTATCTAAAAGTACACCGCCGCCCCTGTCTTGATTATTTTTCTTTAATGCATTGGTTATCTCGTCTATGCCTATGTTGTATTTTATCATTTTGTCTTGATCGACTAAAAGCTGGTAATTTTTTACAAATCCGCCCACTGCCGCAATTTCACTAACACCGTCAACACCCAAAAGACCATATTTTAAATAGTAATCCTGATAATCTCTTAACTCCGAGAGATTTAGTTTATTTGATTTTAATATATACTGGTAAGCCCATCCAACTCCGGTCGCATCCGGTCCCATGCTTACTTTTGCACCATCGGGCAGAGTCGGAAGTATGGAGGAAAGTTGCTCTAAAATTCTGCTTCTTGCAGTGTAAATATCCGTATCGTCTTTAAAAATAATATAGATAAGAGCGTTTTGGAAACTGCTCATAGCTCTAATAGTTTTGATATTAGGCAGAGACATCAAAGAGCTTATAAGCGGATATGAGACCTGCTCTTCTATGATTTTTGGAGACTGCCCCGCATATGAAACTTGAAGTATAACTTGCGGAGGAGAGAGATCAGGGAGTGCATCAAGTGAAATATTTTTGAGACTAAATATACTAAGGGCAGTTAAAATAACTGACAGTATAATAGTCAAGAATATATTTTTTGAGCTAAACTCTATTACTTTTTCAACCATCTTATTACCACTTTTCGCTCATGTAAGAGCCGTTAGTAACAGCATCGCTATCAAGCAAGAAGAGTGCATTTTGTGCAACTTCCGTTGTCTCGTCTATGCCGCCACTTATCTGATAATATCCACCGATATAATTAACTTCCACCTCTTTGGGTTCATACTCATTAGGAGAAATTTTTATAAATACGTAATATTTATCGCCTCTTTTTATAACGGCATCTTTCGGAAGAGTAAGAGAGGAATCTGCTGTTTTGCTAAAACTCACTTTTGCAAACATGTCAGGCATAATTTTACTATTTTGATTATCCAAATCCACTCTAACGTCAAACGTCAAATCATTTTTGTTTATCTTAGAATATATTTTACTAACCTTTGCCGCAATCGGATTAGATACTCCCTCTATCTCGACAGTGGCATTCATCCCCTGCTTTATGAACTCATAATCTTTTTGATAAACTTTTGCAATAATCCACATCTCGGAATTATCAACAATTTTAAAAAGTGTAGAACCTGCTTTTGCAAAAGAGCCTTCACTGACATTTTTTTGAATAATCTCCCCGTTAAACTTGCTCTTAAAAGGTATTGTAGAACCGCTTATAGATATTGCACTATCATCAAGTTCGTAAAGTTTTAGCTTCTCCAAAATAGTAGCTTGCAATGCCGGAAAATTTTTTGTAGAGACATGCTCTTTTTTTAGAGTATATATCTCCTTTGAGTAGATATCAAAAAGCTTATCGCCTTTTTTTACTCTCTTATAAAGTTCATCAGCCTTTAAATTTTCTATAAAACCGTCAAATCTTATATTTATATCATATATTTTGCCCTCGTTATAAGAGGTTGTAGCATAGTAAGTTTTGGACACTTTTTGTGTTTGCATTTTTGGTTTTATAACGTTTATATTAAAAGCTTGCTCAAACGTTTTTGCATCTAGTAGCGTTAAGCCTAAAAGTATTAAAAAAAGAATTTTCATTATATGCTCTCTTTTGTGATATAAAACAGCTCTAAGTGAGCCGTTTTTATATCCAGTTTGTATTTTAGTTTCTCTATCTCTAAATCAAGAAGCAGATTCTCATTTTCTATATTTTTCTCTAATGTTACACTATTTTTTATATTTGATTTATCATATAGATTCAACTCTTTGTACTTGTATAAAATCGTGTCAAGATTTTTTACTCTTTCATTTAAGTACTCTACCTTTTTATAGTTATTTTGAAAAATCATAATAGCGCTTAACATGTAACCATCCTCTTTTTGGATATTTTCGGCAACAAGGTGTTTTGTTTTTTTGACTTTTGCCTCTTCCGTTCCATAAATAGGAAGAGCAAAGGAAGCAGAGACAGAAAGGTAGTCATCAAAATTTTCACGATAATTGTAACTCATGTTTACATTAACGTTTGAATATTTTTTTCTATCTTCAAGTCTGTTTTGAAGTTCCAACTGCTTTGTTTTTATCTCAAATATCTTATATTTTGGAGATTTTTTAATATCTTCTTGAAAAAACTCACTACCGATTTGGACTTGTTTTATCGGTATAAAATCTTGATTACTAAGATATTTAAACTCATTTTTAAGTGACTCTATATTATCTTTAAGTTCCAAAATCTTATCTTCGACTGCAAATATCTTTTTTTGAAGCTCAACGCTCATCCTAAACACATCGGCAACGCTGATACTGCTTTCATAATATCCTAGAAGCATCACTAGATTTGATTTTTTTTGCTCCAAAATATCTACAAGAGTGCTAAAAGTTGCGATTTTCTCTACATTTAATGCCGTTTTTTTATAAAGCTCAAGTTTTATATCTTCAAGTTCATACTCTAAAATCAAAGTATCAGCTCTAAATATTGCCTCTTTAATATCAAGTTTTCCAAATGTTTCAAACTCTTGAGTTATACCTATAAACTGAGTCTGCATAGGTTCAAGATCTCTTTTAAGAAAATTTTCGTTTAAAAGCAAGTCATTCACACCGATAGTTATAATAGGATTTTTGTATGTAGTCTCACTTATAAGCGTCTGGCGCGATGCTAAAATCTTCTCATATTTCGCTCGTATTACGGGAGAGCGTTCAACTGCCTTTTTGAACACATCGTCAAATTCTGCACTAAAACATATAAACGGTACGATGAGAAGAGTCAGCACTTTCATACTTAAACCTTAATGATTATGCGATGAGGACGACTGACCAAGAGTTACACTGCCTTTATATTTGTAATCTTTGTTTTTATCATCTTTTATAAAGAGTTGATACTGCCAAGTACCGTTCATTGCAAAATTCACACTGCACTCAAAACTCTCGCCTGATTTTTTACAGATATCTTTTGATTCCATATATGGCATTCCGGGCATTTCAGGCATAAAAAACTTTATTCGAACATCTTTTGCAGCTACAACCACTCCACCGTGGTCACCTCTATTTAATTCAACTTTAATTTTGTTTTGCCCCTCGCTTAAAACTCGCTCGCTTGAGAGCATCACATGTAAATCACCGCTGTTTCCCATCTCCATAAAACCACCTGCAAAAGCAAGACTTGAAATTAAAACACTCCCTACTAAAAACTTTTTCATTTTGATACTCCGTTATATTATTTTTTATTTGTTCCTTAGTATATTATTTTTAATGTGTAGTAATCGTGTAGAAAATTTTTACATGTACTCTTTACTTTTTGTACATAAATATTTGATATAATTTCATTTATATGGGGCTGACCTGGTTTCGACGGGATCAAGTAGCTTCTAATGGCATGTCGGACTGAGCATTTCCGTTACGCGGCTCAACTTGCTTAAACGCAAACAATACAAATTATCGCCCAGCTTTAGCAGTAGCTTAAGTTTTACCCCCTCGTAAGAGGTCGGGCTGCTTCACCTGTTGACTCTAGATAGGCAGGATTCGAAGTATAACCCTTATGTAGATATACTTTACGTTTGTCTCGGACGTAAAAAGAACCTTAGAGGCTCGTCTTGCGTAGCTTTGCAAGTTGTGTGAAGCAAGATTAAACACAAACGACTTTACTAAACATGTAGATGTTAGGAGTAGCGTGGTTTCGGACTGGAGTTCGATCCTCCACAGCTCCACCATTTAAATAGTTACTATGTGATTTCTACCGTTATCTTTTGCCTCGTAAAGTGCTTTATCGGCTAATGAAACCAACTCTCTGATTGACAATTCTCCTCTATCTTGTGCCACGCCAAAAGAACATGTTACTTTTATTGTATGAGTATTTATCTCCATTATTTCAGCTTCAATTATATTTTTAATTCTATTAATTATCGTTACCGTCTCTTTCGCATCTGAATATATAAAGAAAATGAACTCTTCTCCGCCATATCTTGCAACAACATCATACGCCCTAATATGTTCAATGAAAATTTTACTAATTTTTATTAGTACTTCATCACCTATTTGATGTCCATATCCGTCATTTATTTTTTTAAAATAGTCAATATCTGCCATTACGATAGTAAAATCAGTTCTTGTTCGTCTTGCTTTTGAAAAATCGTAATCAACTTTTTCAAAAAAATATCTTCTATTAAATATATTCGTAAGCCCGTCAAAATTTTTCTCATAATTTTCACTCTCAATTATCAAAGCAGTTAACTTCTGTATAAATTGAAACTCTACTACTGCAAAGTCTTCATATGTCTTTTCATTTATCTTTCTTGCTGTTTGGTATTCTGTTAATAGGCTTTCAAGCAGAGTATGTAATCGTCTATGATGATCTTCAAAATCTAAAATTTTCTCCTTCTTATCATCTATATTTTTTACTTTAGAATTTAAAATTGCATTTAACATAGATGTTATGTCACAGTTATTATATGAGTGTCTCTCAAGCATATTATCTAAGTTATCTATTTTATGATTGCACACTATTATTTTAAACAGTTCAATCATTTTTCTTAGATGTATATCTAAATTTGATTTTAAATTACTAGATAAATCTTTGTGAATATCTATTCTGTCGGCACTATTCATAAAATACCTTTATATATTAATATTTATAATATTGTATCTTAAATTTATTAAGCAGCATGCTCATAATATTGCCTTATTTAGCACCGACTTTAAAAAGTACGACTTTTATCGTCTTTACAAATATGACAAAATCCATCCAAAGCGACCAATTTTGTATGTACCATACATCTAACTCTACTCTCTTTTTAAACGTCAGTTTATTTCTACCGCTTACCTGCCATAATCCTGTAATTCCGGGTCTTACTTTTAGAATTATCTCTTCATTGCCTTTTCCGATATCATCTAGTTCGCTAAGCATGTAGGGTCGTGGACCGATTAAATTCATATCGCCTTTTAATATATTATAAAACTGCGGCAACTCATCAAGTGATGTTTTTCTTAAAAACTCGCCTATCTTCGTAATTCTGGGATCATTTTTATATTTATGGTATTTCTTAAAATACTCAGTCTCATCAGGATTTTTTAAAATATACTCATCCAAAATATTTTGACTCTCTTCATACATGGTACGATATTTATAACATGTAAAAACTTTGGCGTCTCTGCCTAGTCTTTGCTGTTTAAAAAAGGTATCGCCTTTTGAATCGATTTTTATAAGATAACTTATCAAAAGATGTAAAATTAAAGTAAAAGGAAAAAGCAAAATGACGATTATTTTTTCAAAAAAATACTTTATAAATATATTTTTATAGTTTAAAAGTCTGTTTTCGATATGAAATGCTGAAAATCTTATGTTTGAGAAATCAACTATAGTTGTATGCGAAAAGTTTAGGTAGTTTAAATATGGAATTACATATATATCTTTTGTATTTTGAGAGAACTCTTTTATGCTATCTTGAAGTTTATCCGTATCAAATCCTTTTGAAGAGACTATAACGATATCATAATTTTCATCGCTTAGTTTATAACCAAAATACCAATTGTCTTTTATCTCATCACATATTATTTTATAATTCTCTTCATCTGCCATAACCTTGACTCTGATTTTAAAAATATCAAGCATAAAAAAAAGTTGTTTAAACAATCTTTTAAAAAGAAGGGTAAAAAATATAGCAACTATAAAAAATTCAAGTAAAAAAGAGACAGAGTAGTCATTCGATATTTTAGCAAGAGAAATAACGGTAAAAACAGTAAAGAAAGAGAACATAAATCCTCTTAGCACCTTTCTTGCATCGCCCCAAAAATCATATCGTACTATATATATCTTCTCAATAGCAAATAAAGAGAGTATTAAAATAATAATCCAAAAATATAAAGATATATCTACATGTACTTCCTGAAAAATCCGCGATACGTTTAAAGATAGATATAGTGCCAAGAAATCAACACTTAAGAGCAATAGTAGCAGCAAATAGCGTGTAGTATTAAATTTAAAATTATTCATAGTCTTGATTATACTTCAAAACTATTTATAAACTCTTTTATCTCTTTTTCAAATCTCTCTTTTGCATAATACTCGGCATTTTTTGATATATCAGAGAGATTAAAAACTAAACTCTCAAACTCATTAACGGCACTAGTTATATCCTCTTTTGTCTGATGTTTAAAATGGACTCCGTTTACATGGTTTGTAACTGTTTCTGCCGTACCGCCGTCATTTAGAGCTATAACAGGTGTTCCGCAGCTCATGGCTTCAATAGGCACAATTCCAAAATCCTCAACTGCAGCATAAACAAAAGCCTTTGCTCGCTGCATATAATCTATCAAAATGTTATTTTCGCAAAATCCCAAGACAGATATGTTTGGATTTGCTATTTTTTTTATCTCATCATACTCTTCGCCGCTTCCTATTACGATAAGCCGTTTATCGCTCATCTCATTGAAAGCTTCTACTATAAGTTTTGTTTTTTTATAAGGTACCAGTCTTGAAGCACTAAGATAAAAATCATCCTTATCGCTTTTAAACGTAAAGCTTTTCGTATCTACGGGAGGATATATAACAATAGAGTCTCTCCCATATGTTCTTTTAATGCGTTCTTGTACAAATTTAGAATCCGCTATAAAATAATCTACTCTATCAAGTGTTGCTATATCCCATCTTCTTATATATTTTAGGGTTGTTTGTACCAAAAATTTTTTAGGCTGTTTTAAATCGGCAGTATATTCATCATACAAATCCCAAGCATAACGAATAGGCGTATAACAGTATGAGATATGAAGCTGGTTTTTATGCTTTTTAACACCTTTTGCAACTGCCCATGAAGAGCTGATTATCAAATCATAAGCGCTTAAATCAAAACTCTCTATGGCAATCGGGAAAAAAGGAAGATAGTTTCTAAAATGATTTTTAGCAAACGGGAGTTTTTGTATAAATGAAGTTTTTGCTCTTTTACCGCCTAAAACTGCTTCTCTATCTTCATCGCTTAAAAAATCTACAAGAGAATAAATGTCCGCGTCAGGATAGACATCTATAATGCCTCTTAAAACCTTTTCAGCTCCCGCATTTGTAACAAGCCAGTCATGTACTATCGCTACTCTCAACTACCCATTACCTCTTTGAAAACTTTTACATGTTCCTCGGCAGACTTCTTCCATGTAAATTCGCCTGCTCTTTTTAAGCCTTTTTTGATTAACTCTTCTTTTAAAGTATCATCTTTTAAAACAATTTCTATCTTTTTTGATATATCATCTGCATCATAAGCATCACAGTATATTGCCGCATCTAAGCAAATTTCAGGCATTGACGTCAAATTTGAACAAACGACAGGAGTCCCGCATGCCATAGCTTCAAGTGGCGGCAGACCAAAGCCCTCATAAAAAGAGGCAAATACAAAAAGTGAAGCGAGATTATATACTTTTGCCAACTCCTCATCACTTACAAAACCAAGATAATGTATATTGTCCTTGTTATTGTTAACAATCTCCATTATTTCTCTATTTTCCCACCCTTTAAAACCGACTAAAACCAGTTTATATTCCGCTTTTATCTCGTCATTTAAAAGATTGTAAGCTTTTAAAAGCCCTAAAAGATTTTTTCTAGGCTCTATACTTCCGACTGAGAGTATATACTTTTTAGGCAATTTTATATCTAGTTCTAAATCATCATAAACTTTAAAAACATCATGATTTATACCGTGATAAATGACTCTTACTTTATCATCTTTAAAATCAAGTCTCTGCATAATTTCACTCTTTGTATAAAAAGAACCTGTGATAATCATATCGCTTTTGTAAATATTTTTAAAAAAATATCTCTCGAAATACTCAATTCTCTCTTTTGGATGAAACTCACGATGCAAAATAAAAGAAAAATCATGAACGCTAGTCACTGTTTTTTTAGCTTTTATACCCTCGTTTGGTATGAAATTTGGTTGCCAATACAAATCGTAAGTTTTTGCGGAAAAACTACTTATAAAAAATAACAATCTTCTAACTATTTTTTTTAAAAAGGAGTTTTTTACAATGAATGATTTTAAGCTTTTTACATTTGGAGCATCGGATATCTCTAGCAACTTATCGGAATAATATCCGTAAAAATAACTGTATTTAAAATCATCTGCTTTTTTTAGCTCTTTTGATATCTCATAAGTATATCTTCCAAGTCCCGTCATTGAAGATAACAAAGATAGCGCATCTATTAAAATATCAGGCTTCAAACATTTCTCTTAGAGTAGATTTAAACTCTTTTTGCTCTACTTCGCCTATTAAACCAAAAAGTTTTTTGGATGACCCTGTAAGAGTTTTTATCTCGTCTTGACGCACAAAAGCAGGATTTACTTTTACTTTTATATCGTATTTTGCTATTTCATTCATCATATCTATAACATCTAAAAGCTTTATACCTCTATTTGAGGCTATATTTACGACTTTGCCCTTAGCCTCGCTCTCTAAAAGTTTTTTATAAACTTCTGACACATAGCTAACATCATTAAATTCTCTACTTACATGTAGATTGCCTAGTTCTATCTCTTTTTTATTTTCTCTAAAATGTTTTACTATTTTTGGAATAAGGAAGTTCTCTTCCTGACCTACTCCGGTATAATTGAAAGGTCTTGTTATGATTATGTTCAATTTACTAAAATAGTTTACAGCCAAACATTCCATAGAATATTTACTTGCACCGTAGTGGTTTGCAGGTTTTGGGCAGAGCGATTCATCAAGAATTTCCAAACCTTGATTTCCATAAATAGTTGCACTGCTAGCCATGATAACTTTTTTTGGATTTTGAGCAAGCATTACAAGCACATCTAGTATATTAATTGCACCAATTGTATTTATCGTGTAAAAATCTTCATTATGCCCATGTGCAGGAAAAGATATACCCGACAAGAGTATGATAAAATCGGGTACAACCTCTTCAAGTACTCTTTGTATATCTGCTTTATAGGTAATGTCAACTTGAAAATATTTGTCCTCTGTATCGGCATACGAAGTTCCAAAAACATCATAACCGACCTCTTTTAAGTAGTGAGAGAGATGTTTTCCTGTAAAGCCGTCTATACCAAAAATAAGAACTTTTTTAGAAACTGCGCCCAATCTCATTCCTTCTTAAATCTTCTTTTACCATCATAGCACAAAGTTCTTCAAGTGTGCATTTAGGCTCCCAACCAAGTTCTTCTTTAGCTTTTTTAGGATTTCCTATAAGAAGTTCGACCTCTGCAGGTCTATAAAATTTTGGATTTACACGTACCACTGTCTTGCCGCTTGCTTTATCTATAGCAACTTCATTTTCGTTGCTTCCTTTAAACTCTAACTCAATTCCAGCTGCTTTAAATGCCATAGTAACAAAATCTCTAACCGTCTCGGTTCTGTTTGTAGCGAGTACGTAAGTGTCGGGCTTAGGAGCTTGAAGCATCAAATACATTCCCTCTACATAATCCTTTGCAAATCCCCAATCTCTTTTTGCATCCATATTTCCAAGTTCCATACACTCTAATTTGCCAAGCTTGATTTTTGCAACGCTATCCGTAATCTTTCTTGTTACAAATTCTCTTCCTCTAAGAGGAGATTCATGGTTAAAAAGAATTCCGCTGCATCCAAAAATATTATAAGATTCTCTATAGTTTATTACCATCCAGTGAGCATAAAGTTTTGCCACACCGTAAGGACTTCTAGGATAAAAAGGCGTACTCTCTTTTTGAGGTATCTCTTGAACCTCGCCAAACATCTCGGAAGTCGATGCCTGATAAAATTTTATTTTCGGATTTACTATTCTAATTGCTTCAAGCAGGTGAACACATCCGAGTCCCGTAATATGTGCGGTTGCAAGAGGTTGCTCAAACGAAACTCCCACAAAACTTTGAGCCGCAAGATTATATATCTCATCGGGCTGAATCTGCATTACCATTCTTATACTATTTGCTTGATCGGTCAAGTCATACTCAACCAGATGAAGGTTTGGATTTTTATCAACTCCAAGCTCTTCTATACGCCAAAAATTGACAGATGATGTTCGTCTGTAAGTTCCGTAAACTTCATAACCTTTTTCAAGAAGCAACTCTGCTAGATAAGCTCCGTCTTGTCCGGTTATACCGGTAACTATAGCTTTTTTCATTTTTTTATCCTTATTCAACAAGCTTGTCTAACAAACCCATATCTTTAAAATTATTTGTAACTATTAATAGCCCTATATATGAGTTAACCATCTCATATATATTTTCTATATATTTATATTTAACTTCATAAAATTTATTTTTAGCCTCATTTAAGTCAATAATACTTTTTAATCCATGCTCATATCCCTGCTCAATAGCATTAACATAAAGCTCGGCTGAGACTAGTGCATCTTTATACATTGAAACTGAATTGGTAGAGGCTTCAAAAAGAGCAAAGTACTCATTATACATAACCTGCGTCTCTTTTTTTGTATTTTGCAAATCTTCATTAGCAGCCATATACATCAACCTTGAGGAGTCAACTCTTGAAGACACATAACCACCTCCGTATATCGGTACGCTCAAGCTAAGCATAGCATACTTAATACTATCATACGGCGCATCGATTGTCGGAGTGTCCGTATCATATTTTGAATAAGAAACATCAAAATTTACTTTAGGCAGATGTCCGCTTTTAGCATTTTCCATATCCGCTTTTGAAATTTCAACAGCATCATAAGCTTGTTTTATTCTCAAGCTATCATGTAACGTATCATCACTTATTACTTTCTCTCTCATTTGGTTTATTGTGTCTATTATTGACTTATCAGATTCAATTTTTGGGAGTTCATACTCATTAATGCCGATAAGCTGTTTTAGTTTTAAATCATATACGTCAAATAGCTTCTTCTCTTTGTCAAGATCTATCTGTGTTGAGTCAAACTCTACTCTCATTTGAAGTAAATCCATCTTATTTGAGAGATTCATCTCATATTTTTTACTCAGCTCTTCAAGTCTTGATTTGCTATACTCTGAGTAAGATTCTAAAAGTTTTATCTTGTTTCTTGATTTTAAAACATCTATATAAGCATTAAAAAGGTCTTGTGCCAACTGCTCTTTTTGAAGTTCAACTTTTGTTTGAGAGAATTTGCTTCTTGATTCTTGCATATCTACTCTTGTATAGATTTCAGGATTATAAATAGCCTGTCTGCCAGTAAGAGAGTAAGTTATTAAACCTTGTCTGGTTTCATTTTTCGTAGGATTTGCTATATACTCCGTTTTCTTATAGGATGCAGATAGATTTATCTGAGGATAAAGTTGCGACTCCTCTTGATTTATCTTCTCTTTATCCGACTGTGAGACATATACGGATGAACGGATAGTGTTTGCATTTTCAATAGCCAACTCGTAAGCTCTTGAAAAATTTAAAACTTCCGCATTTAAGGAGTTAATGCAGAGTACTGTAAAAAAGAGACCGAGTGCTACTTTACTACTCTTCATTAAAACTCCTACTAAACATATCCGTAAGAGGTTTAACAAAATAGCTAAGCGGTGTTCTCTCTCCTATTTTAATCATAACTTCAGCAGGCATACCGGAAACTAAGATAAATTTATTATCTTGCAGACTTTTCATACCGTCTTTAGTAACTTCTATTTTAGCTTTGTAATATTGCATTTTAGCAGCCTCATCAACAAAACTATCAGCCGATACATGTACGACTTTACCCTCAACTACATGTGCTTTGCTCAGGTTAAAAGCAGAAAATCTAATATCTGCAAGAAGTCCTACATGTACTTTATCGATATCCGTTATCTGTACTCTTGCTACAACAATTAACTTAGAGTCTTGCGGAACAATCTCAAGTATAGGTTTGCCTGGAGTTACTACACCACCCTCAGTATTCATATTAAATCCTACAACAACCCCGTCTATCGGTGCTACGACATTCGTTCTCTCTAAAGTATCTTGTGCCGCGGTTATTCTGGATTTTATATCAGCCATTTGTGATTTTGCTTCAACATATCTCTCTAATGTCTCTTTTTGAAACTCTTTTTCTCGTAAAAGCTGTTGAGTTTGAAGTTCGCTAATCTGCTCATTTATCTTTGCTATGTCAGATTTTGTGCTAGCTAAATCTCCCTCTATCATATTATTTTCACGTTGCAAATCTCTGATTCTTTGTTTATCTACAAGTCTTTGTTTGTATAGAGACTCCCACTCTAAAATCTCTTCACTTATAGAAGCACGTCTATTCTCTTTACTTTTTATAAGAGAGTTAAGTCCATCAATCTGGTTTTGCAATTGAGTAATTCTGTTATTTGTAATAATTTTCTCATCTTCGATTTTTCTTTTTGTAGTTTCAAATATATTTTTTTGATTTTTAATTATATTCTCATCACTAGACTCCGGAAAAAACTCAATTACTTTATCACCGTCTCTTTGTGCTTTTAGTCTTGCAAATAGAGCTAAAACATCCTGATATTGTGTATTTAAGATATTTAGCTGAGCTTTTATCTGCACATCGCTAAGCTTCAAAAGAATCTGGTCTTTTTTTACGCTATCACCGTCTTTGACATATATCGTATCAATCTTTCCGCCCTCTAAATGCTGGATTGTTTTTTTATCCAAATCTGCAGAAACATTTCCAACCGCAACAGCAGAGCTTGCAAGCGGTGCATAAGCCATCCAGCCGCCGATTACTCCAAATACTACAAATATTAACCCTAACCCGAATCTAATTACCGAAGAGTCATCGTATGATGGCATCGTTATTTTTTTATTTTCCATAATCATCCTAACTACTTGGTTTGCTTAACGATATTTTCGGAGCTTGTGTCATAGGAGCTTGTGCTTGTGCCTGTGCTTGAGCTTGTGCATCTTTTGCGGCAGCAGCCATTTTTGACAACACATCGTTTGTATTGCCGTATGCTTCCAAAAGACCTTGCCTTATAACTGCAAGTTTATTTGTAACTTGCAGTATATTTGGTCTGTGAGTTATCAAAATAACAGTCGTATTGTTCTCTTTTAAAGATTGTATAGCTTGCACAAGTGCTGCCTCACCCTGATCGTCAAGATTTGAGTTTGGCTCATCAAGTACGACTAAAACAGGATTGTCATAAATTGCTCTTGCAAAACCTATACGTTGTCTTTGACCACCTGATAGAGTTGCCCCACCCACGCCTATTCTTGTGTCATACCCTTCAGGAAGCCTTAATATCATCTCATGAACACCTGCTTTTTGTGCAGCTTCAACTACTTTAGCAGAGTCAACTTCAGTAAATCTTGCTATATTTTGACTAACCGTTCCTTCAAAAAGTTCAATATCTTGAGGCAGATAACCTACATAACGTCCCAAAGATGTTTTATCCCATTGAGAGATATCAGCTTTATCGAGTCTTGCTTTTCCTGCGGCTAAAGGCCATAACCCTAGTATTATTCTAGCTAAAGATGACTTTCCTGCAGCACTCGGTCCTACAACACCGACAACATCGCCTTTGTTTATCATCATAGAGATACCTCTGATTGATGGCTGAGCCGCACCTGGAGGAACAACCACTACTCCTTCTAGAAGCACTTCGCCCTTAGGAGCAGGAAGTTCCATATACTCTTTATCTTTTGGAAATTCGCTTAAAAGTTTATCAAGTCTTTCATAAGATGTTCTAGCAGCACTAAAACCCTTCCAACTCCCAATTATTAAATCAAGTGGAGCCAATGCTCTACCCATAATTATGGAACCGGCTATCATCATACCTGCACTTACTTCCATTTTTATAGCAAGATATCCACCGATACCTAAGATAAGAGACTGAAAAAGCATTCTTGTACTTTTTGAAATATTTGACCAGACTCCTGCTTTATCGCTTGCACTGTTTTGTGCATTTAAAAAACCGTAATACTTCTCTTGCCATATACCTAAAATATTACTCTTCATACCCATCGCATTAATAACTTCTGCATTTCTTATATTTGAATCAACATAGATAGTAGATGCTCTATTTAAATTATTTGCTTCTAAAAGTTTTGCTTTTGTTGAGTACTCGTTGATTATCGTAAACGATACTAAAACAATAGCCGCAAATATTGAAAAATATCCAAAAACCGGATGAAACATAAAAAGAACAGCTATATAAATCGGTATCCATGGAGCGTCAAAAAAGGCAAAAAGTCCATTGCCTGTCATAAACTGTCTGATTGAAGTCAAATCATTAAGAGGCATTGAAGATGCTTTTCCGGGATATTTATTTTCTAACTCAAAAAGCGAATCAAAAACTCTTTTGCTAAGAAGTGCGTCAAGTTTATTACCGACTTTTACAAGTACCTTTGAACGTACTATATCCAGTAATGCCATTGTTATAAACAAAACAACGACAATTGCGGTAAGCATATAAAGAGTCCCTTCACTTCTACTTGTCAAAACTCTATCATAAAGCTGTAACATGTAAAGAGATGGAACTAACATAAGTATATTTATAATCATACTAAAAAAACCAACTGTAATAAATGATTTTTTAGATGCTAAAATAGCCCCTTTCAGTTCTGAGTTTGTCTGTTTTTGCCTATTTTGTGCTATCTTTGCCATAAATTTCCCTAGCTCTGTCTTTGGTGTGCTATATTAAAAAGTGCCTGAATATTATCAAGTGACTTAAGGTGTGCATCTATTAAAGAGATAATTCCTTTTCTAACCCAATCAGCTAGTATGTCATCGCTAAGGGCATTTAACTTATCTCTATCAACCACTTTAAACCCGTTAACAAGAACTTTTTTCTCATCGCCTTCGCCGACAGAAATTTCTCTCTCTTCAAGTATCCCGCTGTCTGTAATCACTTTTGCAACATTACTTGTAACTACTGCTTGATTTTCGTGTAAAGTTAAAAAATTAATTGCATGTGCTAGTGTTTCAGATTTTTCTCCATCTTTTTTGAAAAGCTGTTTACCTTTTGATTTTGAAAAAAGAGATGATTCTGCATCAATAAGTATCACTTTTTGATTAGGGTTTTCTTTGGTACTCGCTAAAGAAAACGGATATTTTCTCAAATACGAAGGAACATAAGAGGTAATCCATTTTCCATCTGCATTTATTGCCAAACTCTCTCCGCCAAGTGATACGAGTGAAACTAGAGATGTATTTTCTCCTGAAGTAAATACAACCGGAAACGCAGCTCCAACCAATGCAACTTCATTTGCCAGCACCGGTATAAACGCGCTTTGCTTTGCAAAAAATAGATTCTCTATCGGACTTATTTTTAAATCTTTGTGTTGCTCTTTGTCTAATACTACTAAATTCTTATACATTTTTTTCCTTTTTTCTTCATCTTCTTTTTTTGGACGCCCTCTCTCTTTTGAGATAAGCGTCATACCGACTAACTGTTGCAAATTTTTAATAAAATCTACGCTTCCCGTAACAAGCTGTTTTTCCAAACTACTAGTTATAAACTCTTTTTTTGCATTATTTACGCCAGAATAAAAAAATTGTGAGTACTGCTCAAGCCTCTTTTCATCCGTATAACCAAGCTTTTTATACAACTCATTTTGAGTAACGATGGAGTCAGCTTTGCCAAACAGATTTTTACCTACGCTGCTATATGCATAATCTACATGTACTTGTTGCTCTATATACTTCATCACTTCAAAGAGATAATTTTTATCTTCTATCAAAGATGCTTTGTATCTGCCTTCCCAAAGTGTGCCTGTTCGATTATATTTTTTATTGAAATAGCCTACATATTTTCTACCCAAACTCTGCATATACTTTGATAAGGCATCCGCATGTTTTGGCGTAGCTAAAAACTCAAAGTATCGCGGCATTAATATATACGAATGAATATCCATGTCATGATTTAAACTAAGCTCTTTTAATATTTCAAGAAATACCATGTAATCCTGCTCTTCTTTAAAGAGAGTAATATTATCAATACTTTTTAGTATTACATGTTGCGGAGCGTTTTCAATAAAAACTCTAACTTTACGTGCCAAATAAATTCCTTAACCTATTTCAAAGAGAATTGTACTTGCAGTAAGCTTTATTATTCATTAAACGACTCCGACACCTATTAAGTAAAAAATAATTGGTGCCATAGTCATTCAGCATTAAAAATGTCGCGATATTCCCCATTTCATAAACGGTATAGCAGACTTTATTACATGTATGATTTTTTGCAGCATAAACGAATCTAGCGATATTTTTGCAGATACGTTTTTAGAACTCAATGTTAACAAAGTATATTTTGTAGCTAAGTCAAATGAGAAGTTTACCTCAAGTAAAAGTTCTTCCTCTGTACGAAAAAGTTCAAGGTTTACTGCATCCGTTTTTGAAAATACTTTATTTTCATTAGCATTAGACTCAGGATTAACAGTTATGCTATCATAAATCATTGGTTCTTTGCTGTAATAATTAAGTATAAACTCTTCTGCTGATGGAATTAGATTTAAAATAAAATTTCTTGTTATCATAAAATCGACTCTATTGCCAATATCCTCATAGTTGACTACGACTCTTAATCTGTCTTCAAGCTCATCATATATGGGTGTAAATGTATTTGCAGTAATATTTTTTTTCATAAGCGAAATTCTACATAAAATCAGTTTTGTTGAAGGTTAATAAGATAAAATTCTCTTCTAATTTTTCGCCGACATAGCTCAGTTGGCTAGAGCAGCTGATTTGTAATCAGCAGGCCCGGGGTTCAAATCCTCGTGTCGGCACCACCTTCACTAAAAATTCACTTAATATTATCATTAAATCTTATATCAAACTTGTTTTGCTAAAATATTATTTCATAAAAATGTTTAAGAGGAGTAAAAACAATGAGCAGCGTAAATCAAATCTCAAACAACGAACTATCTATACTAAATCAGTATCACGACATAGTAGATGCCACAAATATCGTATCAAAAACTGATTTAAAAGGCATTATAACTTATGTAAATAGTAAGTTTATAGAGATATCGGGCTACACAGAAGAAGAGCTTATAGGAAAACCTCATAATATCGTAAGAGATCCAAAACTTCCGTCAACCATTTTTAAAGAACTTTGGAGAACAATTCAATCTAAAAATGTATGGAAAGGAGTAGTTACAAATCTACGAAAAGATGGAACTAGCTATACCGTTGATGCTTCAATCTTTCCCATACTTAACTCTGAGGGAGAGATTATAGAGTATATATCAATACGACATGATATTACACAGCTTCTAGAACTAAGTAGCAAACTGGAGAAGATAAATACCTATAATTCAAAACAGGAACATTTAGCAAAAGAGAAACTTGAAGCAGGCATTATAAATGATATGGGAAATAAAGAGTGTTCAGTTATTCATATTGCTTCAGATATATTAAGTGGAGATATCTACTCAATATATAAGATGAAAAACAAAGCAACATTTTTATATCTAATAGATGGTCAAGGCCACGGTGTATCTCCTGCTTTGACAGTTTTTGCAATATCATCTATGCTTAATCAATTTGTATATGATGTTAATTCACTGGATGAGCTAATTCATAGGCTTTATACTAATGCAAAAACATTTTTAGGCGAGATAGAACAACTATCCTACACAATGATAATGATAAGTCCGGATAAAAAATCTATTACATATTCATCGGGCGGAATGTATCCGTTTTTAATTAAAAAAGCTAATGAGATTATAAAGATTAAAGCAAATAACGGAGTATTTATGAATTTTTCTCCTATTCCTATTTGCACAACAATAGATATAGCCGGATGGGAATCGGTTTTGCTTTACAGCGACGGTTTGCTAGAGCATGAAAATGAAGCTTTAAAAGAGTGTATGCCCAACGAGATTATAAATAACCCATCAGGTATAAAAGATAGCATGAAGAAAATATCACAACATAAATTTGAAGATGACGTAACGATTATTTATTTAGAAAATAAAAGCTAAAACAAGTTTTCAAGCCTGTCTTAGCAGATAGACAAAAGAATTAAATGTCTCTCTCAATAACACGTTTAAACGTATTGAAGTAGTTATCTTGCAACTCTTGCATACTCATAGTCACATCGTTTATTTTTATTGTATCACCGCCGATAGTTCCTATCTGCTCACATACTAAATTGCCAAGCATCTCTTCAAATACTGCACAATTCTCGGCTTTTACTTCTATGATAGCTCTACTCATACTCTCTGCAAAAATATCTCTCTCATCTGCAACTTTCATAGTAACATCACAACCAAGTCCGCTAACAGCAGCCATTTTAGCAAGTGCTATAGCTACACCGCCGCTACTTGCATCTTTAGCACACTCCAAAAGACCTTTTTTATTTGCTTCTATTACCAAATCCCAAAGAGCAAGCTCTTTTTTATAGTCAATCTCAGGAAGCACTCCCGCAACGGTTTGACAAATCTCTTTCATGTAAAGCGAACCGCCAAATTCGCTTTTTGATTCGCCTACTAAATAAAGAACATTTCCGCTGTTTTGAAAACTTGACATTAAAACTTTGTTTTCATCATCGTTTACACCGACAGTTGCGATTGAAGGAGTAGGAAAAACCGATACTCCGTTTGTCTCATTGTAAAGCGATACATTTCCGCCGATAACGGGAGTAGTAAGCGCAGCACAAGCCTCTTTTATACCTAAACATCCTTGTCCAAACTGCCACATAACTTCCGGATTTTCAGGGTTACCGTAGTTTAAACAATCCGTAATCGCAAGAGGTCTGGCACCGCTCATCGCAACATTTCTGCCGCTCTCGATAACTGCGGCTGCCGCTCCGCCTTTTGGGTCTATGTAACAGTAACGAACATTACAATCGGCGCTCATTGCAAGAGCTTTTTTATTCTCTTTAACACGAATTACGGAAGCGTCAAGCATTCCGCCTTTTTTAATCGTGTTTGTTTGAACCATAGAATCATATTGAGTGTATATCCATGATTTATCGACTACTTCCATACTTTTTGTAAGTTTATTAAACGCATCTTGATTTGAAACTTTTGCAAAATCGTCAATTGTAACATGAGAAATTTTATCTAAATAAGCAGGGCGACTCATCGGGCGATTAAGTACCGGAGCCTCTTCGCTTACGGGATTAACGGGAACTTCCGCAACTTTATCCCCGTGCCAGAAAAGTTCCATATTTCCCGTAGCAGTTACTTCACCGACAACGGCAACATCCAAGTCCCACTTCTGAAATATTTTGATAATCTCTGCTTCGCTTCCTTTTTTTGCACAAAGGAGCATTCTCTCTTGAGATTCGCTTAGCATAAACTCATAAGGAGTCATTCCCTCTTCACGTGCAGGAACACGGTCAAGATGCATAATCATTCCCGAACCTGAACGACCTGCCATCTCAAATGAACTTGAAGTTAGACCTGCCGCGCCCATATCCTGAATACCGACGACATAATCAGTTTTAAAAAGTTCCAAACAAGCTTCAAGCAGAAGTTTTTCAGTAAATGGGTCTCCAACTTGAACGGTAGGACGAAGAGATTTTGACTCTTCCGTAAAACTATCACTGCTCATAACTGCTCCGCCGAGTCCGTCACGTCCTGTTTTTGCACCGACATACATTACGGGATTGCCTATCCCTTCAGCTCTGCCGTAAAAAATCTCATCACTTTTTGCAAGTCCTAGCGTAAATGCATTTACCAAAATATTTCCGTTGTAGCATTCGTCAAAGCTAGTCTCGCCGCCGATAGTAGGAACTCCCATACAGTTCCCGTAACCGCCGATTCCCTCAACAACGCCGCGAACCAAATATCTTTGATGTGCAGAAATCTTATCATCTTTTAACACATTACCGAATCTAAGCGCATTTAAGTTGGCAATGGGACGAGCACCCATTGTAAATACGTCCCTCATTATTCCGCCTACACCGGTTGCTGCACCTTGATACGGTTCTATAAAACTAGGATGGTTATGTGACTCCATTTTAAATACCGCAGCGTAGCCGTCGCCTATGTCGATTACACCTGCATTTTCGCCGGGACCTTGAATAACCCAAGGAGCTTTTGTCGGGAATCCGCTCAAATGAACTTTAGAAGATTTATATGAACAATGCTCACTCCACATTGCAGAGAAGATACCTATCTCCACTAAATTCGGCTCACGCCCTAAAATCTGCTTAATATGTACATAGTCCTCACCTGATAGCTTATGTGATGCAAGTACTTTTTCAATATTTTCTAGTTGTTGGCTCACTGGGATTCCTAAAAATTTGATTTTGGTTTTTAAAAATGGATTATATCTAAAAATAGTTGATAAAAAAAATTTAATGAAATGAAAAATCTGATTTTGTACGGATGTTTTTTTTAAGAGAAAATATGTTTTTATAATATATTTCTACTATTTCATACTCTTTTTTTACATGTGGCAGCTGAATCTTAAATTCATCATTTACTTCTCTACCCATCATTGCGCGAGCAAGAGGAGAGTGTACGGAGATAAGTCCATTTTGCGGCTCTGATTCTAGAACTCCGCAAATCGTATAACACTCCTCTTCTTCCGTATGAAGATTCACTATCTTAACACTGCTCCCAAAACTAACTTTTTTATGTGAGAGCAGCGAAGGGTCTATTATCTGAGATTTTTCTATTATTGAGTTTAGATAAAAAAGCCTCTTGTCAATATGGCGGAGCTTCTCTTTTGCAGCTTGATAATCGGCATTTTCGCTTCTATCGCCAAGTGCTGCGGCAACTAGCTTCTCGTGAGCAACTTTTGGTTTTTCGACTTCAAGTAAAAACTTAAACTCTTCAATTAAAATATCATAACCTTCAATGCTCATAGGTTCTTGCAATTTAAAAACCGATTAATGATTAAAACCTACGATATAGTAGGTGTTTTTATTTTCTAGTTTATTAATAGCAACTTTAAATTTCTCGCTAAAATGCCTAATCTTTTCATGTGCCTCTTCTTCAATTTCAGGGCTTTGAGACTCAATCTTTATTTTAAAAAAATCATTTGAATTAGACATAGCAACATATGCATCGTCAATTTTTAAATGGTCATGTAAATCCATAATATGTTTTTGTATTTTTTCATACCCCGTAGTATTTTCTTCAATCCTTTGGAGCTGTTTTAGTAAAGCATCATTTGGCACATAACCCAATTGTGTGAGCATAGCTTCTCTTTGCATATTTTTCCTTTTTTAAAATGATGAGAAAATAATATCAATAATTTGTAAATATTCAGTGGTATTTTATGAATATACATGTATCATTAAATCAATTTATCATCATATATAAAAGAGAGCGCATGACTGAAGATATACTTAAAAAAATCAAACAACTTCCTCCTCTTCCAGAATCTGCAATGCAGATAGAGGCAGTTTATCAAAATCCTGAGAGTACTTTTAACGACATGGTTAAGATTTTGGAAAGAGACCCTCTTTTAACGGCAGATATTTTAAAAGCTGCAAACTCTCCTCTATACGGCTTTAGCCGTGAAATCAATGCAATTAGTCAAGCAGTAGGTCTCTTTGGAATGGGAACCGTAAGAGGTTTTGCACTTGCTAGTATCGTTAAAAAAAGTTTTTCTCTTGACTTGTCTCCTTATGGCATTAACAGCGACATGTTTTCTTTGCTCTCTAAGAAGCAACACGGTGTAACGACAGCATGGTGTCTAAGAAAAGAGGGCAAACTTTTAGGTATTTTATCACCTGCGGCATTTTTAGTAGAAATAGGTAAAGTTTTAATTGCCCAACAAATTATTGCAGATAAAACTCAACAAAAATTCAAAGATGCTCTACTCTCTCTTCAAGATGTAGAAGCGGCGGAAAGAGAAGTTGTAGGCGTTGATACGCCTGAAGTGAGTGCTACCGTTTTTGAGCACTGGAGGTTTGAGTCAGGGCTTATAAACGTTATTCGTAACTGTCAAAATCCAGATGATGCAAAAGATGAGTATAAAAAAGCTGCACAAATTTTGCAAGTTGTTCGTGTTGCAGTACCTATTAACGGTGTAGTTACCGAAGCTAGTATCTCTAAGGCAAAAGAGCTGATTGTGAAATACGGACTTGATATGGAAAGTTTTGACAAAGCTATAGAGAACGCTTAGTCAAGATGAAATCTTTTTTAATAAGGCTCACACATGGACTCAGTGAGCAGGACATCTCATCGGAAGAGTTTGCGTATATAAACGATTTTTTAGCAAAAGAATATATAACTAAAAAAGATAACGTCTATAAATTTAATTCAAAATATCGTGCCGGTACATTAGGTCTTGTTCAGAACAACACTGCATACCTAAATGTTATAGGCGAGTATGTCAAAGACCTTCTTATTGAAGATATCGATATAAGTAAAGCAACCCAAGGCGATCTTATAATTGCACAAAGAGTACTCGGCAAAAGAGGAGCTCCTAGTGCAAAAATTGTAGAAATTGTAGGTCGTGCACAAAGTTACAGCGTTGCTTATATTATCTCACATGATGGCAGAAAATCTTTAGTTGACTTAAAAACAGACTATCCAATCGGAGCTGAAATAGCCGAAAATGAGCTAAACTCGTATGATTACGGTGATGTTTTTAAAATAGATAACCAAAGTTACACCATTATGGAAAAATTAGGCAATATAAAAGACCCTCTAGTGGATGAGAAGATAGTTCTTGCACAATTTAACAAACATGATGAATTTAGTGAAGAGGTTTTACAACAAGCGGCATCATTCAAAGAAGTTGATGCTTCAAAATATCCTTCCAGAGTAGATTTAAGAAAACTCCCTTTTTGTACGATTGACCCTGTTACGGCAAAAGATTTTGATGATGCTATTTACTGGGACGATGAGAACAGAACTCTTTATGTCGCAATTGCGGATGTAAGTGAATATGTTACGCCTTTTGGAGCAATAGACAACGAAGCTATATACAGAAGTTTTTCTATCTATCTGCCTCACCGCTCAATCCCTATGCTTCCAAGAGAGTTAAGCGAAACATTATGTTCCCTGCAACCCAATGCAGACAGACTTTCTTATGTATTTGAAATAAAATTAGACCTCAACACTCTAGAAGTTAGCAGTTCAAAAGTTTATGAAGCAATTATACACTCACAAAGAAGATTTAATTACGAAGAGATTGATGATTTCTTTGAAGACAAACTAAAAGCAAAAAACGACTCTGAGAAGAGTATTTTTGAATATATAAAAAAATTGAGAGTAATTACCGATGCTCTAAAGATAAAAAGGTTAAAAGTCGGTTATGATTTTCGCTCAAATGAACTTGATATGTTTATTGATGAAAATTCCAATCTTACTCACACTACTTATGCACAGGAGACACCTTCACATGCGCTTATAGAAGATTGTATGCTGCTTGCTAACAAAGAAGCGGCAAAAAGATTTACAAAGGGTGTATTTCGTATTCATGAACCGCCAAACCAGCTAAAACTGCAAAATCTTTATCAAGAGTTGGCAGGTATCGGTATGTATGTAGATATTAAAAAATCTATAAAAGAGACTATAACCCAGATACAAAATCAGGCAAAAGAGATGGGTCTCTCATCCGAGGTGGATACTCTTATAATACAATCTCAAATGCAAGCAAGATATGCACCTCTAAATGCAGGACACTTTGGTCTTGGTTTTGAAGAATACACACATTTTACATCTCCTATTAGAAGATACTCCGACCTAATCGTTCACAGACTCCTTAAAGCAATTAACAATCATGATACGCAAGAGAGCTCTTATGTTTTAAGAAATATAGAGTCTCTTTGTATGAGTGTTAGCGAAAAAGAGAGGGAAGCTTCCACGATAGAGAATGAGTTTATGGCTAGAAAATTTGCAAGATGGGCAGATGAAAATTTAGGAAATATATTTAAAGCGAGAATAACATCAACCGACCCTGTTTTAAAAGCAGAACTACATGACGAACTTCAAGGTGCTAGATTTTTTATAACGCATGGAATGAATGCTCAGTTATTTGAAGATGTAAAAATCAAAATTGATAAAGTAGATATTGCAAAAGCAAAAATTTATGCAAGTGTTGTTCAGAGAATAGAGAAAGACGACTAAGTTGTACAAAAACGAACTAGACAAGCACATACAAAACAACTCCCTCTCAAATAGTTTTATACTCTTTGGAGAGAGCACTTTTTTAATAGATACATATACACAAACTCTTACAAATATAGAAGATGCTTCGGTTGCAAAGTTTTATTATGACGAGTATGATTTTAGTTCTGCAAAGGCGCATCTCTCACAAGCTTCTCTATTTGGCGACCAAAATGTTTTGATAATAAAAAGTGAAAAAAAAATTCCAAAAAAAGAGCTCGATTCTTTAATAGAGTATTGTGAGAAAAACCAAAACAATACTTTCGTATATGCATATTACGGAACAGACCACAAAGCTTATGCAAAAGCTGCTGCAAATACAAAAACAATGTGTGTCAGATTTTTTCATCCAAGTCACAGCGAAGCAGTTTTTACCCTATCACAAATTGCAAAAGAGAGACATGTAAATATTGACGGCTATACCATAAACCATCTCTTAGCAATTCATAACGGAGATATTGCTCTCGCATGTAATGAGATTGACAAGTTAAAAGTTTACGACAAAGCCATAACGACAAAAGATATCGATAGTCTAGTATTTGGGCTCTCTGAGGTAAACATAGATGATTTTACAAAAAAAGTTTTAAATAAAAAAAATTTTAAAGAAGATTTAAATAATATATTAGAACACGGCGAAGACGAAATAAGAGTACTAACATCAATTACCTCATACATTACCCAACTATACATGTTTAATATATACATAAGAGTAAACGGTACTCCAAACGCGATGGAGATTTTAGGTTATAACGCTCCGAAATTTGTAGTCGATGAAAAAGCCGCAATGTCAATAAAAATAAAACCAAACACATACTATAAACTGCACGAACTGCTTCTTGAGAGTGAGCTTAAAATGAAGAGTTCACATATAGACAAAGGCGCTATTTTACTCTCTACTCTCATTAGGATTCAAGGATTTTTATAAACATAATTATGTTATCATGTTAACTTATATAGACAATTAGGGTACTTTTGAAAAATCTATTTTTATTTCTGATATTTTTCTCTATCTATCAGATTGATTTACATGCAAACGAACAAAAAAATATTTTAATTATCCACTCATATTCACAAGAGTATGCTTGGACAAAAAAGCAACATGATGGTTTTGTAAATTATATAAACGAAAATATAAAAACGACTCCTCTTGAGATATCCACGGAATATTTAGATACTAAAAGGGTTAAACTTACAAAAGAGTATCAAGATGCATTTGTAAAATACTTAAATGTAAAATATGCAGGCTATACGCCTGATATAATATATGTAAGTGATGACAATGCACTGACTTTTATGCTAGAAAATCAAGACACTCTTCATTTTAATGCTCCTCTCATATTTTCAGGCATAAATAATATAGAACTTAAAGAAAAGCTAGAGGCTAAAAAATTTACCGGTATATATGAGATAAAAGAGATAGCACAAAACATAGAACTAATTAGAAATTTCTCTCCTCAAACAAGAGAGATATATTTTTTGGGTGATGATTCTGAAACATACGACTCCATAAAAAACAACATAAAAACTCAAATATCAAAATACCCTAATATAAAATTTAAATTTATATCTTTTCAAAAATTAAGCAAAGTAAAAAAAGAGCTTGAAAAATTGCCAAATAGATCTTTTGTTTTACTTACAACAATAGGTGCCCTAAAAGATGAAGATATAAAAAATTCAACACTTCATAACTCGATAAGAGAGTTAAGTGAGCTTAAAAATATAATTCTTCTAAGCATGGAAGATGCATATATTGAGCATAATGTTATCGGCGGATATGTTACTGATGGAGTAAAACAAGGTACTTTAGCTGCACAAAAAGCTTATAAAATTTTAAAAAAAATACCGTTTGATGACGTAAATAATAAAACTGCTGATGCAAATACCTATATTTTTAATAAAAAAGCTCTTTTTGATTCTAAACTTTTTTTATCCGAATATATAAGCAGAGATGCAATTATTATTAATGAAGAGAACACTTTTTACATAAAATATCAGAAGCAGATATTGAATGTTTTTTTCATTTTTTTAGTAGTTTCTCTCATCTCCTTAACTCTAATCTATTTTATCTCAAGAGAAAAAAAATATAAATTACAAAATAGTATAAATAAACTCAAGAAATATAAGCATGATGCGTTAAAAAAGAGAAAAATTATATCAAATATTCAAAATATTTTAAATAGTATTTATTGGGAGTATGATACACAAAACGAGACTGTATATATTTTAAATTATACAGACACAAAAATTGAATCAGAAAATAAAAGTAGTCTCTCTTACGATGATTTTTTTAATACTCTAATTCATCCGAGTGATTTTTACGAACTACAACATGCTATTATAAAAGCAAAAAATTTAAATAATATTTCTATTACATGTAAGCATAGACTAATACTAAAAGACGGCTCATTTATTAAAGTAACTAACAATATATTACATGTAAAATCAAATAACAGCATAAAGATTGCAGGTTTGATATTGCTAAACGAAAGCAGTGAATAACTATGTCTAAAATTAAAATTCTTTTTACAATAACTCTGTTTGTTCTTTTTTTATTTGCGATACCTATTTTTCAGTCACTTCTTTTTAGTTCAAGCGCATTGAAAAACTCTAAAATTGTCGTAAATAAAGAAATTGATGCAGATTTTTTAAAAAATATTGATAAAGAAAACATAGTGCTCTTTTTTGGTTATGTTGGATGTACTGATGTTTGTACGCCGATTCTTGAGCAACTAAACAACATTTTCTTATCTAATGAAGCTAAAAATTTAAAAGATAAAGCGTCAATTGTCTTTGTAAACCTAATCCCACAAATTGACTCTGAGCAGCCTCAGCTTTTTGCATCATTTTTTAATAAAGATTTTATAGGACTGCATTTAAGCAAAAAAGATTTATATGCCGTTGATAGAAAATTCGGCCTTTTTTATTCTGCAGGAGTAAGTAATGAAGATGGGTTGTCCCATTCAGATTTTATATATCTATTAAAAAAACAAAACGATACTAAAACAGTACTAAAAAATATCTACATGACGCATCCCATCAACTCTAAAGAGTTAATAAAAGATATAAAGGAACTTTTATGAGAATAATTAATTTTTTAAAACCGTTTAACTGTCTTGAGGTTCCAAATTTTGCAAGAAATAATTTTAAAGAGTACTTTATCAACTCGGATAAAGTAATGATACTGCTTTTTCTTATGCAGTGGTTTATAGCTACTTTTATAACCTCTGTCATGTATGACACATATCTATACGGTTTTTTTAGCGGTGGCATACTATTTATCTCTCTTCTAGTCGCTTTTAGATATTTTAAAGGCACACGAACAATGAGAGCCCTTGTAGCTATATCTATGATGCTTTTTTCTCTAATTTTTATACAACAGCATCTCGGTAGAATTGAGATGCATTTTCATGTATTTATAGCTATGGCAATACTAACCCTCTATAAAGACACACTGCCGATTATTATTGCCGCTGCTACGACAATACTACATCATCTTGTATTTAATTATCTTCAATATTATGAGATTTCTGCTTTTGATATGCCTATTATGGTTTTTAACTATGGATGCGGAATAGACATAGTAATTTTACATGCAATATTTGTAGTAGTAGAAATGCTTATCTTAACATATATGATACAACTTCAAGTAGAACACAGCATAGAGCTACATAAAACTGAAAAAGAAGTTGTAGAACTAAATGAAAAACTCCATTACTCCTCTATGCATGATAGTTTAACCGGACTTGCAAATCGACAATATCTTTATAATCATATAGAATTAATTACGGCTAATGCGAACAGACACAAAGACAAATTTGCTCTTTTGTTTTTAGACCTTGATAAGTTTAAAAATATAAATGACACACTAGGTCATGATATTGGAGATGGGCTGCTTAAAGCAATAGCCATAAGATTAAAAAATATCCTTAGAGAAAATGATATCATAGCTAGAATCGGAGGCGATGAGTTTATTATAGTTTTAAGCGACATAGAAAATGAAAAGAGTATATTGGAATGTATAAATAAAATACTCGATATCTTTAAAAAAGAGATAGTTATAAACGGCAATATTTTAAAATCATCGACCAGTATAGGCTGTTCTATATATCCAAATGATTCAACAGATATTAATGAACTTATGAAATATGCAGATATGGCTATGTATAGCGCAAAAGAAAATGGAAGAAATACTTTTGAATTTTTCACAAAATCCCTAAATGAGAATCTTCACAATTTTATCAATATGATAGAAGATATGGATAGAGCATTAAATGAAAATGAGTTTAAACTCTATTATCAAGCAAAAGTAGATGTAAAAACTGAAAAAATAATGGGTGCCGAGGCTCTTATAAGATGGGAGCACCATGAAAAAGGTATAATTTTTCCCGATAAATTTATAGGCTTAGCTGAAAGCTCAGGCTTTATTATAAAACTTGGAAAGTTTATTCTAAACGAATCGGCAGCTTTTATAAGCAAATTAAACTCTATGGGCTATAAAGATACCAATATATCAATAAACATCTCTTCACTTCAAGCAAAAGATTTGGAGTTATATTACGATTTGGTACAAATAATTGAAACGTATTCGATAGACACTAAGCAACTCTCAGTTGAGATAACAGAAAGTGTTATGATGGAAAATAAAACATCTGCTTCTGAACTACTAAATAAAATTAAAGAACTTGGCATAAATATATATCTTGACGATTTCGGAACAGGTTACTCATCTCTTCAATATTTACAAACTTTTCCAATCGATATAATAAAAATAGATAAAAGTTTTGTAGATAAAATAACATCGACTATTGATAAAAATATAGTTTTATTAAATACTATTTTGCTAATGGGGCAAACCTTAGGCATAAAAGTAATAGCAGAAGGCGTAGAAGATAATCAACAACTCAAATATCTTAAAGAGAAAAACTGTGATTTTTATCAGGGTTATCTAAAATCAAAACCGCTACCTGAAGATGAGTTTATAAAATTACTGCAAAAAGATTTGTTATAAGAGTGGAAATTAGATTGCCGCGCTTTTAACGAAGCTCGCAATGACGGTCATTGCGAGGAACTTGTGACGAGGCAATCTATTATTAGTTTTTAGAAGTATCTACAATTTTGTTTTTAGATATCCATGGCATCATAGTTCTTAGCTTAACACCTGTTTGTTCAATCAATGAAGCTTTTGCATTTGCACGCTCAGCATTCATACGAGGATAACCTGCTTGACCTTCAAGAATAAAGTCTTTTGCAAATCTACCGTCTTGAATCTCTTTAAGTATCTCTTTCATTGCAGCTTTAGACTCTGCATTGATAACGCGTTTACCTGAAACATAATCACCGTACTCTGCAGTGTTAGAGATTGAATAACGCATATCTGCAATTCCGCCCTCAAACATCAAGTCAACAATAAGTTTAAGTTCATGTAAACATTCAAAGTATGCGAGTTCAGGAGCATAACCTGCTTCTGTTAATGTCTCAAAACCAGCTTGAACTAAAGATGCAGCACCACCGCAAAGTACAGCTTGTTCACCGAAAAGGTCAGTCTCTGTCTCATCTTTGAAAGTTGTCTCGATAATTGCTGTTCTGCCGCCGCCGATTGCAGAAGCGTAAGAAAGCGCTAACTCTCTAGTATTACCGCTTGGGTCTTGACCGATAGCAATTAAATCAGGAATACCGCCGCCACGAACAAACTCTGAACGAACTGTATGTCCAGGAGCTTTTGGAGCAATCATAGTAACATTGATGTCGGCTCTTGGATGAATTCTTCCGTAGTGGATATTAAAGCCGTGTCCAAATGCGATAGTTGCACCATGTTTAAGGTTTGGTTCAATCTCATTTTTATAAATATAAGATTGATTCTCATCCGGAAGAAGAATCATAACAACATCAGCTGCAGCAGAAGCTTCTGCAACGCTCATAACTTTGAAGTTTTTAGCTTCTGCTTTTGCCCAAGAAGAACCTTCTTTGCGAAGACCAATAATAACTTCAACACCGCTGTCTCTTAAATTCTCTGCGTGTGCGTGACCTTGTGAACCAAAACCAATCATTGCAACTTTTTTGCTTTTGATTAAGTCGATGTTACAATCTTTGTCATAATAAACATTTAATGCCATTGTTTTTTCCTTGATGATAATATTAAGCTTAAATGCTTAAAATTTTTTTGGCATTATACTAAAATAAAGCAAAAACTTTTATAATGTCGGGAAAATTAGAGGAATATTTATGAAAAAATTTAATCTTTTTAAAGAAATTATTGTAGCAGATACAAAAAATTTACTTCAAGCAATTAACTCTGCTAAAGTCTTCGGTATAAAAATTGACGGAGAAATCTGTTATGAGCCGTTTGGAATTAATGATATTTTAATATATAAAGGCATACCTGACACTACTTTGCCGCTTGAGAGTGCTTTTGGCAAAAACTATCAAATTTTACAAGATGGAAATAGAGTTTTAATTAAGACATTTTCAAATTGGCAAGAAATTATAGGCTTTAATTCTGCAAGAGCAACCTATGACGATACAACTGCAGACGGAGTCGATAAATTTTCTACAAAGGAGATGGAAGATATCGGCTGGAATGCAACAGAATTTAATATCTCATACAGAACTCTTGTAGATGTATTGGAAAATGAGTGTGAGGGTACTCTTATTTGTATAGAACAAGAAGACCCATTTCAGTTTAGCGGTCTTGGGTTTGTGGATAATTTAACAGATGCAAGTGATATTTTATTTAAATATTGTCAAAATGAAATTAAAAGATTGATAAATGAACACGAAGATTATAATATAGATAAATTAAGCGACGATGAACAAGAAGCGGCAGATTTTTTTAAAGCTATTTAATAGTTCTGAGGTATCTCTGCAAAATTATCATAGCTGAAATAGAGTCAATCCGTCCGTCACGAATATGTTTTATCTCGCCTTTTATCATATTTTCTGCTTCAATGGATGAGTTGCTCTCGTCTTGATAAAATATCTCGCCTTTAAAATCAACAAGATTCATAAAGTGTTCAACTCGGCGCCTCATCTCATCTTCGCTGCTTCCACCAATCGGTATCCCAACAACAACAGCGTCAACCTCCCACTCATCAAGAGCCTTTTTGACTTCCGATGCTGCTTGATTACGGTTTTTTCGCTCAACTGCACTAAGCGGAGTTGCTATGTCTTTATGTGCAGAATACGCTAAACCTATTCGTTTTAGTCCCAAATCAATTGCTATATACTTCACTATTTTCCTAAACAAAAAGAACCAAACATCTTTTCTAACATCTCATCATTTTCAAAAGGTCTGGTTATTGAAGCCATCTCTTTAATAGCTTCATTTAAATGAAATGAAAATATCTCCAGCTCCCCGTCTTTAAGAGGAAACAATGCTTCTTCAATGTTTTTAAGCGTATTCTCGACCGCCGATATCTGTCTTTGGGATATAAGCATCATCTCATCGGAAGTGTTAGCTTTGTTCATAATATTTTCCAAAGCTTTTATCAACTCATCCACATTTTCTTTAGAGTTTATCTGCATATCAAATTTTATATCTACATGTAAAAACTTTTGTTCTAAATCTATCTTATTTTTAACATGTAGAACATGTTTATGTTTGGCGTCTGAATTAATCAAAGATATAATCTGCTCATCTTCACTGTCCGCAACTCTTGAGCTATCAAACAATGCAACGACTATGTCGCTTTCTTTAATGGCTTCTAATGAACGTTCAATCCCTATGCGTTCTATTTCATCGTTTGCTTCGCGGATTCCTGCCGTATCTACTATTCTGATAAGATGTGTTCCTATTTTTATCTGCTCTTCTATCGTGTCTCTTGTTGTTCCTGCAATATCGCTGACTATTGCACGGTTGTAGCTTAAAAGCGAATTTAAAAGCGAACTTTTACCGACATTTGGTTTTCCTATAATTGCAACTTTGAAACCCTGCATAAGACCTTCCCTAGCCTTACTTGCAGTAAGAGTTTTTTTAAGAGAGTTTTTGAGTTCTTTGAGTTTTGCCTCAATCTGTAAAACCAAATCCTCAGGCAAATCTTCTTCGGCATAGTCTATACTTACTTCAGAATATGCGAGTATATGGATAATATCATCACGGATTTTTTCTATATACTCTTTAAGTGAACCTTTCATCTGCTGTGCTAAAATTTTTGCCGCGTCTTCACTTTTTGCTTCAATGAGCTGTGCAATTGCCTCGGCTTCACTCAAATCAATACGACCGTTGAAAAAAGCACGTTTAGAGAATTCACCTGCAGTTGCAAGTCTTGCTCCATAAGCCAGAGTTGCCTTTAAAATACTTTGAGCTACTATAAAACCACCGTGACACTGAATCTCGACAACATCTTCTGCCGTAAATGAAAAAGGTGACTTAAAGTAGATAACTATTGATTCGTCAATAAGTTCATTATCATAATTATATATATTTGTAAGGGTTGCATATCTTGGAGAAAAGTCTGTTTTACATGTTAATTTTTTTGCAATACTCAAAGCTCTATCTCCGCTTATGCGGATTATTGCAATAGAGCCTATGCCGTTTGCTGTTGCAATGGCACTTATAGTATCACTGTTCATTGCTTAATTGTGGTAATCATTTATAATGATAAATTTAAGCCCATCACGTGTAGAACGAACAGCTACATATTTATTTGGATATATATCGCGAAGCTCTTTTAAAGCAATCTGAATCAAAACACCGTCAAGTATTTTCGTCTGTGCTCTGCCGTCTCTATCTACATTTTCACAAACAGTTGCTAAATATCTTGTAACCGACTCTTCTTGATTTTTTAAAAATTCTGCAATTTCTAAACGCAATTGAAGTTGATATTTAGTATTTATCCAGTTAAAAATCATATACGATAACGCTTTGTATCTATACCCTTCTTTACCAATAAGAAGTGCTGCGTCTTCACCTTTAAACTCAATTAAAAGAGTAGTATCATCATAGGGAGTAACTTTTATTTTATCTATTTTAAAACATGTAAGTTCAAATAGCTCATTTATTTCTATTTCAACTCTTTTGGCAACATCATAAGCATTTGCGCTAATTGTCGAAGTCTCGCTTTCGTTTTCATCATCTTCATAATCAGCAGTAAAATTGATATCGCTCATATCGTAATCATCTTCTTGCATGCTTACAAAGGATTGTGGCATTATCGTATCGTTAAATACATGATGAGCAGGTTTTTTAATCTCTTTTTTTGGTTTTTTAACCTCTGATCTAAACTCTTTTTTTACCTCAGGTTTACTAGAAGGCTTCTCTCTTTGGATATGTTGAGAAGGAGAAGTTTCATGTTTACCGGACTCCTGTTTTTTCTTTGCAGCAACTATAATTGCATTTTTTTTAAAAAGACCTATAAAACCGTTGCTTGGAGATTGAATAACTTCTATCATCAACTCGCTAGCAGAGCACTCTAGGGCAGTAGCTGCATCTTTATATGCCTGCTCTAGCGTAGAGGACTCTATCCTAATCATCTTTTTTCTCCGTATGCTTATGAATAGCAATCTCTAAATCTTTTGCATTCTTAAACTGCTGATTAACTATAAACTGCTGTGCAATAGAGAATAGATTGTTTACAAACCAGTAAAGAACCAAGCCTGAAGGAAATGTTACAAAGAAAAACGTAAATATTATCGGAAGATATTTAAAAACTTTTTCTTGAATAGGATCTGTAAAATTATTAGGCGTTAATTTTTGCTGATAGTACATTGAAGCACCCATAAGTATCGGTAGAATAAATGTAGAGTCCATTCTCGAAAGATCATTAACCCAGAACATCCACGGAGCACCTTGAAGCTCAACTGCATTAAGAAGTACACGGTAAATTGCAAAAAATACAGGAATTTGAAGCAACATAGGTAAACATCCACCAAGAGGATTAGCCCCATGTTTCTTGTACATGTCCATCACTGCCGCATTCATACGCTGAGGATCACCCTTATATTTTGCTTGAAGCGCTTTAACCTGCGGTGCAATGTCTTTCATCTTCTGCATTGACATCATACCTTTATACGTAAGCGGATAAAGAACAACTCTAATAATAAGAGTAAGTGCTATAATAGACCAACCCCAGTTGCCAAAAATACCATGTAGCCACGATAAAAGCTGAAACAACGGTTTTGATGCAAAAGTAAACCAACCATACTCAATAGCATTAGTAAGTACTGGTTTGATACTATTTAATGTCTTGTACTCTTTTTGACCTATATAACCGCTAAAGCTCATATTTTGAAGAGCTTCAAAATAAACTACGGGGTTATTTTCTTTATCTCGTTCAACTATAATATTTGTATCTTTATTAAATCCATACATGATAGTCGCAGAATATTGATCAAAAGCGGAGATTAACTCAACACCGTTAAATGATTTTCGTCCCTCAGCTTTACCGTCTTCTATAATAGTTACAAGTTCATTATCCGTATAAACCATAGCACCGCAAACTGTCATCATCTGTTCAGTTATGCGAGGTCTTTGTCCTAAATATACAAAATATCTCTTATCTTCTGAGAGTGAAATTTTAACATCATAATGTCCATCGATATAAAAAGTTATCTCTTTGCTAAGAGTTAAGTTAGACAATTTTTGAGTTAAAGTGATTTTTTGAGATTTATCTTCAATAGATATTTCAGATACATCCGTGGTATAAGGAGTTTTTGCAGCTTCTTCGTTCAAACCTGAATCTAAAAATCTAACAAAAAGAGGTTTCATTCCATCCGCATGTATAAGCTGCGCATGTTTATCTTCTTTGTCATTATACTTCTCTTGGAGTAGCTCTTTTGAAGATACTCTTCCTAAAGTATCAAGTTTTAGTATAAACTTATTACTTTTTACCATAACTAAAGTGTTTGTATTATTCGCAATAATTTTTTCTTCAGCTGAAATTTCATGATTAATTACATTTTGTGTTTTTACAACTTTTGATTCATTCGAAGTTTGCCCATTTTGAACATTCTCAACATTTTGAGTATTTATCTGTTTTGCTTTTTCGCTCACAAGCTGTTCCGGCGGAAAAATTGCCGTATATGCTACGAAAAATATAATTGACAGCACTACTGCTACCATAAGTCTTTGATTTGGTGTCATTTTGTCTAACACGATTTACCCTTAAAAGAAAAATTTTTTATAATATAAAAACGGTTTTTTTTATTTGGAACCAACCAATATTTTATAGAACCAACCCCTATTTTTTCGGGCTTTAATGAGAGTTTGTCGAGCAGTGGATACTCTATACCGCCATCAAATAATTGATTACAACGAAGTATTCTAGTAAAAGTGTGGTAAAAAGCACTTGAAATGGAGTTGTTTTCGAAATGAATTCTTGCATATTCACTGCAAGATGGGTAATACCTGCAACTTCCATATCCGATAAGCGTAAAAAATTTCTGATAAAGCCATAGCAGTTTTAATAGAAACTTTTTAATCATTTATCTCTTTCTTGATTGCATTTGAACGATTTAAAATTTTTTCAAAGTCATTTTTTAGTTTTTGGTGAGTTTCTTCATTGATTGCTTGTTTGGCGACAAATATATATGTGCCGTCATTAAGCAAAGAGGAGTATTCGAGAAACAAAGCTCTAAGTCTCCTTTTAGCCCTATTCCTTTTAACTGCGTTACCTATTTTTTTGGTAGCCGTAAATCCCACCTTATGAACTTCATTGGCGGGAAGAAAAAAAAGCACCACGCTATTTGAATGAGCATCTTTTCCTTTTCTATAAACATACTGAAACTCGCGATGCTGTTTCAGCGTATAGAAATTTCCTAAACTGACAATTTTTTACGACCTTTAGCACGACGACGGTTAATTACGTTACGACCGTTTTTCGTTGCCATTCTTGCTCTAAAACCGTGAGTTGATTTTCTCGGTCTGTTATGAGGCTGGTATGTTCTTTTCATGACATATCCTTCTTTAAAATTAAGTCCGAAATGTTACATAAAAGTTACTTAAAGTGCGGTTAAGGTTATACATTTTACCTCTTTTTAAAATCTTAGAGTTACATCATAACCGCACTACATTCTTTTATTATGAAATTTTCACTTCTATCTCGCCGTTTTGGAAATCAAAATCTACATGTGAACCTTCAACAACTCTACCCTCAAGTATAAGTTCTGCCAGCCTATCTTCTACAATTTCATACAAAGCACGTTTCAGCGGTCTAGCACCGTAAACAGGGTCAAATCCGGCTTCGGCTATATAAGCTTTTGCTTTATCGCTTAAAGTCAATTCTATCTCTCTTTGCGCAACTTTTTTAGCTATATCACTAAAGAAAATATCAACAATTCCAACAATCTGCTCACGACCAAGTGCATTAAAAATAACTATATCATCCAACCGGTTTAAAAACTCAGGTTTAAAAGATTTTTTTAACTCACCCATAACCATATTATGTAATTCATCGGAGTTTGGATTATTTATTATTTTTTCACTTGCAATATTTGAAGTTAAAATGATAATAGTATTTGTAAAATCAACTGTCACACCTTTGTTATCCGTCAATCTTCCGTCATCTAAAACTTGAAGCAAAATATTGAAAACGTCAGGATGAGCTTTTTCCACTTCATCAAACAGTATGACGCTGTAAGGCTTTCTTCTGACCGCTTCTGTAAGCTGTCCGCCCTCTTCATATCCTACATACCCGGGAGCAGCACCGACTAAACGGGATACTGCATGTTTTTCCATATACTCGCTCATATCTATTCGTATCATTGCATCAGGAGAGTCAAATAAAAACTTAGCTAATGTTTTTGCGGTTTGAGTTTTACCCACTCCTGTAGGTCCTAAAAAGAGGAAGCTTCCTATCGGCGAATTGCCGCTTGAGAGTCCAGCTTTGTTTCTTTTAATAGCACGTGCAACAGCATGTGTAGCTTTGCTTTGACCGACGACCTCTTTATTTAACTCATCTTCAACATTTAGAATTTTATCTTTATCTGCTTGAAGCATTTTTTTAACCGGAATTCCAGTCCATCTGGAAATTATTGAGGCTATCGCTTCCTCATCAACGCTATTTTTTAAAAGTGTCCCCTCTTTTTGAAGCTTTGCCCAAGTTTCGTTTATCTGCTTTTCCTGAGCGATTAGTGCAGGAATTTCTCCATATTCTATCTCCGCTGCACGATTAAACTCGGCAGAACTTTTTGCAATGTTTGCTTCTCTTTTTTTTGCTTCAATCTCATTTTTTATACTTGATATTTTTCCAAACACCTCTTTCTCATTTGTAAATTGAGTCTGAAGGCTTCTAACTTTTTCATCTATGTCTGCTAGCTCTTTTTTTATCTCTTCAAGTCTCTTTGTATTTGCCGCTGAAGACTCCATTTTTAACGCTTCTTCTTCTACATGTAGTTCCGAGCTTTTAATTTTTGCATTACTTAAAGCATGCGGTTCAGACTCTATCTGCATTTTTAATTCTGCAGCAGCTTCATCGATAAGATCGATTGCTTTATCGGGTAAAAATCTATCCGCTATATATCTATCAGAGAGCTTTGCAGCTGCAACTAATGCGCTGTCGGTTATAGTCACGTTATGATGCGTCTCCAATCTCTCTTTAATACCCCTTAAAATCTGCAGCGATTGATTTACACTCGGTTCATCTACGCTGATAGGTAAAAAACGTCTCTGAAGCGCCATATCTTTTTCAAAATATTTTCTATACTCTTTAAGAGTTGTAGCTCCTATCGTATGAAGTTCTCCGCGAGCAAGTGCAGGTTTTAGGATATTTGCCGCATCCATACTCCCTTCACTAGCCCCTGCCCCTACAATAGTATGAATCTCATCTATAAATAAAATTACATTCCCGCTCTTTTTTACCTCATCGATTACTGCTTTTAGTCTGTCTTCAAATTCGCCTCTATATTTTGCACCGGCAATCAAAGCGCTCATATCAAGCGCAATTACTTTTTTATTTTGAAGTGATGTAGGAACTTTACCGTCACTAATTCTTTGAGCAAGCCCCTCAACCAAAGCAGTTTTACCTACACCCGGTTCGCCAAGCAGCATAGGATTATTTTTTGTCTTGCGAATGAGTATCTGCATCATTCTTGTTATCTCTTCATCTCGTCCTATTACGGGAGAGAGTTTCCCATCTTTTGCTTCGTGCGTTAAATCGATACCGTATTTTTTCAGTGACTCTAAAGTCTCATCTGAACTTTGAGAATCGATTTTGGCTCCGCCTCTTGCACTCTCTAGGTTTTTTGCAAGTTCTGAAATATCTATATATTTTTTTAATATACTAAAGAACGGTTCATTCTTTAAATTTGCCAGTATATAGGTATCAACCGCCAAAAATGAATCTGCATTTTTTGTCATAAGCCCCACACCGTTTTCTAACGTAGAGACAAAATTTTTAGACAATCTTATACTCTCTTTTGATACGGTTGAAGATTTAGGAAGCTTCTCGCTTAAGCTTTTTACATCCAACTCAATAGCTGTTTTATCTGTGCTCATTTTATTAAACATCTGATTTAAAACAGAGTTTGAGTTTGTAAGAAGCGCCCATAAGAAGTGAACAGGCTCAACCTCTTGATTTTTATTATAAAGCGCTAGTGAAACAGAAGACTCTATCGCCTCCGTCATGTTGTTTGTTAATTTTTCAAAAATATTGTTCATTCTTTTATCCTTATTTTATTTTTTTACTATACAAATTTAACAACTCTCTAGTTTAAATAGTACTGAAATTAAATTATATGAAAGTTAAACTTGTAAAAATATTATACCTAGTTGAGTCATATGATGTCAAGTGTTTTTAGTCTATTGACAGCATATCCTGATGTTTAACTATTTGCATTATAATTCGCAACTCAATTTATAGGATTTTTATATGCACACAATTATCAATGCTATTATCAACCGTTCGTCAAAAAGAGCTTTTTTGTCAAAACCTGTACCAAAAGAGATTCAGGAAAAAATTTTACATGCAGCGGCAATGTCTCCAAGCGGAGCAAATATGCAGCCATGGATTACCTACGCGATAAGCAATGAGGAAGTTTTAAAAAATATAGGCGATGCAATAATTCAAAAAATGAATAGCGGCATAGAAAATGACCAATTTATTCAATACTATCCGCTTGAGTGGAAGTCTGTTTATAAAAAAAGAAGAATTGAAACGGGTATAGGGCTCTACTCTTTAATGGGAGTTGACAGAAAAGATATAGAGACTAGAACAAAAATGTGGCACGATAACTTCAGATGGTTTGGAGCGCAAACGGTATTTTTTGTTTTTACGGATAAATCAATGATAGATAATGCACAGGGAGCTTTAATTGATTGCGGAGCATACATGCAAAGCATAATGCTAGCTGCTTTAGAATTTGGAATAGATAGCTGTCCGCAAGGCTCAACAACAGAGTTTGGAAAAGTTGTAGCAGATGTTTTAGATGCTCCTAAGAACTTAGCCCTTCTTTACAGCGTAGTTATCGGATATGAAGACAAAGAAGCTAAAATTAATACATACCGCCCAAAAAGAGCAGCTATTAGCGAAAATGTAGTTTTTATTTAAACTATAAAAACCCTTTTTGCTTATATCTACTAAGCATACTCTCGTTTCCGCTTACTCCGCCGCTATGAATGTAGAGAATCTCTTCATCTGTCTGTTCTAGCAAACATTTCCACAAAGATGGCGCATATATCATATCAAACTCAACTCCGCTTTTGAGAAGTTTTTGGTGTATATCTAAAAACTCTTTGTATGGTTTTGCAAAATGATATTTTTTTTCAGGCTCTAAAATAACAAGATTTTTAGGTATTTCATGAAGTGCTTCCATCTGCTCTTTTAGATATACGCTATCTCCGACACACGGAGTTGTATAAACCTTATACTCAGGAAGACTAAGCGCTAAAAAAAGAGCAGTAGTTCCAGTTCCTGATGGCGTAGCTAAAGAGTTTACATGTAAGCCGCTGTTTCTTATCTCATCTGCTAAAACTTCTAAGCCTTTTTTTGCCTGTGCAACTGCTCCGCCTTGATCTATTATAAATGTTTTTTCATCTAAATTAAATCTTAGTGTTGCTATAAAATCTTTATAAAACTTCTCTTGTATCTCTACATGTATCATTCCTAGATTTTTTGCATGATAATAATTACCGTAGTTTTCATTTTTTTGGGTAGCACTTAAAGGTTTGGTATAGTATGTAAATTCCCAATTTTTATTTTTACACATAGCCGCAATTGCGAGCATTGCATTTGATTGAGTTCCGCCGTAAGAGATTATTTTATTAAATTTGTCTGATTGTATTTGTAGAAGAGTATATAATTTTCGATATTTGTTTCCTGCTAAAAAAGGATCTATAAGATCATCTCTTTTAACATAGAAACTTCTCCCATTTAAAAATATTTTAGAGATAGGAGAGAACATATAAAACTATTTAATTTCTGCTTTTTTCTTTAACTCTTCCATTTTTGCCATCATCATTGTTTTGGCTTTTTCCATTTTTAGTCTTTGCTCAATAAACTGTTTTACTTCAGAAAAACTTTTTGTAGTTTTTGCCTTTTTATCTTCAATATATATTACATGATATCCAAATTGAGTTTTTACAGGCTCTAGCGTAATCTCTTTAGCTTTCATTGAAAAAGCTTTATTATTGAACTCAGGAACCATCTGCCCCTCTGTAAAATAACCTAAATCACCACCGTTTGGAGCACTTGTACATGTTGACTTTGCTTTTGCTAGTTCAATAAATTTATTTTTAAGAGCATCTCCTTTTAAAGGCTTAAGTTGAGCTATAATATCTTTTGCATCTGCCTCTTTTTCTACAAGAATATGACGAGCATTTATACTCTCATTTTCAATAAACTCTTCCTTATTTTTATTATAGTATTCCTCTTTTTCTTTATCGGAGATAGTTATTTTATCTAACTCCTGTTTTTGCCACACTTGGATAGCTACCTCTTTTTTTACTCTTTGTGCTACCTCTTCATACTTGTTTTTAAATTCATTCGAGTTTAAAATACCTGTTTTTTTTGCATCATCATAAACTAACTCTTTAGCTACCAACTGTTCTAAAACCTGTTTTCTAAACTCTGCTTGTTTTTCTGCAGGAACTTGATTAAATCTGCCCTGAGTCGCACTCATAAGCTCTCTATCAACATCTTGTTGAGTAATTTGAGTGCCGTTTACCGTCACTAGAGTTTGTGCCATTGAGATTGTTGATAAAATTGCCAAAGATACTACCGCTTTTGTTACTGTTTTCATTTATTTCCTTCAATTTAAAGAATAACCTTATAATTATTGGTAATTCTAATAATTTAATACTAATGATTATTAAACAACTTCACTTTTATATATAATTACGTTATGAAAAAAGCTACAAAACAAGAAATAAGAGAAATTCATCAACTTTTTATTGATAATTATAGCAATGCAGTAACCGAACTTGATTATGAAAATGCCTATGAACTAGTTGTCGCAGTTGCACTCTCTGCACAATGCACTGACAAACGTGTCAATATTATCACACCTGCTCTCTTTGAAAAGTATCCAAATCCCGCAACACTAGCAAAAGCAGATGTAGAAGATGTGAAATCAATAATTAACAGTTGTTCATTTTTTAACAATAAAGCAAAAAATATTATAGAGATGGCAAAAAGAGTTACAGAAGTATATGACGGCGAGATTCCAATGGATGAAAAAGAGCTGATAACTCTTGCAGGAGTCGGACAAAAAACTGCACATGTAGTCATGATAGAATATACCGGAGCAAACCTTATGGCGGTTGACACGCATGTATTTCGCGTTTCTCATAGACTTGGTTTAAGTGATGATACAACGCCCATAAAAACGGAAGCTACATTGGTTAAAAAATTTAAAAATAATCTTCGTACACTTCATCAAGGAATGGTGCTTTTTGGTCGATATATCTGCAGAGCTAAAAATCCAAAATGTACTGAGTGCTTTTTGGCTTCTTATTGCAAAACAAAAGAGAGTTTTAAAGTTTAGTGCAAATGTGGATTACTTTTTGCTTTTAACTTTTTATGGCGAAATATCTATTAATTACTTTAGCATTTTTTCTTTTTGTAGGGTGTGCAAACAGAACCGGCATCTCTGCTAAATATTATGCAAATGAGTGTAGTGAGTATTATGACGTTCAAGGTTATTACCATAAAGATTGTAAAGATGAGAATATAGTCTCATACGAAGAGATTGGCAAAAAGGCAAATCAAGTCGTAGAGTTTATTGTAGGAGAAGAGGAGAAAAAAGAGGAAAAACCAAAGGGAAATGTTTGGTAAAAACCAAATAAATAAACTACTATTATTTTAATAATTGGATATATAAAATCTTATTGTTTGAAAATCCAAATACAATGAGATTCTATTTTATTGCTATAAAAGTTGCGAAATTTGCCCAGCGAAATATAACTTCACAATGCGAAAACCCACAATTCTTAATCATTTTTATATTTTCATCTTCACTGTAAGGTACTAAAACATTCTCCAAAGCTTCTCTTTTTTGTACTATTTCATACTCGGAATAGCCCTGCTCTTTTTTAAAATCATAATAGCACTCAATCAAATCTTTATTTAATTTTGAGTGGTGGCTAATAACTTTTTCGCTAAATATAAATAATGCATCTTTTTTTAAAGAAGTAGCTATCTTTTTAACAAGTTCTTCACGAATTAAGGGACGAATAAACTGCAAGGTATAGTTGCTAACAAATAAATCAGCCTCTTTATACTCATACTCTAATATATCTGCATTTATAAGCTCTATATCTGCCTTAAATGCTTCACATTTTCTTCTAGCTTGTTCAAGCATCGCTTCAGAATTATCAAGCCCTATCAAAGTTGCTTTTGTTTTTAGCTTCCTGCTTATATTTATTAGTAGTGTAGCGGTTGAACATCCCAAATCATAAGCTACCCCACCGTTTTTTAAGGCTTTATGTGCAAAAAACTCCGTAATCTTTTGCGACTCTTTATAAAAAGGCACACTTCTTTGAAGCATATCATCAAATACAGCAGCAACCTCTTCATCAAATTCAAACTGTTTTTTTATCGGTTTTGTAAATACTTTATCATTCATTTTATATCCTATTATTGCAATTTTAACCAAAATCTTATGATACAATCCATATTATTTATAAAAAATTTAAAGCAAAAGAGTGGGTATGCATACATCAACCTTAATGATGATATTTTTTATACTGCTGCTTGTAGTGAGCATCTGGAAAATATACGCTTTTTTACCAAATAGACAACTCCAAGACGATGATACGACAAGAGAAGCTACTGAGCAGTTAGAAAATCTTATGATAAAAATTATAAAACAAAACGCTACTGCTTTAGATAATAAAGAGCTCTTTAGTTTAATGCTAGAAGATAATGATTTTGATAAAAAAAAGTTTTGGAGATTTAATCAAAACAGATTAAACCATCTACTTTCTCACTATTTTTTACAAAATCCACATGTAAAAAATATTGAAGATATCCACAACATGTAAAAAATCTACATGTCGTGGATAGAATTAGTTTCTATTTATAGCATTTAAATCAGAAAATGCCTCTTCAACTCTTTTAACTAAAGTCAACTGCCCGCTTCTTAGCCATTTTCTAGGATCGTAGTAGTTTTTATTCGGCTTGTCTTCACCTTCAGGATTTCCGATTTGACCTTGAAGGTAATCTCTGTTTTTCTCGTAATACTCTTTAACACCAATCCAAGTCGCCCACTGCGTATCGGTATCGATGTTCATTTTTATAACACCATAGCTTATTGCTTCACGAATCTCTTCAAGAGTTGAACCTGAGCCGCCGTGAAATACAAAATTTACAGGTTTGTCTTTGGTGCTAAACTTCTCTTGTATATATTTTTGAGAGTTGTTTAAAATTTTTGGAGTCAGCACTACGTTGCCAGGTTTATAAACACCGTGGACATTTCCAAAAGATGCTGCAATAGTAAAATTTGGAGAGACTTCGCTTAACTCTTTATATGCATAAGCCACATCTTCAGGTTGAGTATATAAGAGCGAGTTATCTACACTTGAATTATCGACTCCGTCCTCTTCTCCGCCGGTTACGCCAAGCTCTATCTCTATACTCATTCCTATCTTGCTCATTCTCTTTAGATACTCTTTACAGGTTGCTATATTCTCTTCTAGCGGCTCTTCCGATAAATCTAACATGTGAGACGAATAAAGAGGTTTGCCTTGAGTTTTATAATAATTCTCTCCTGCTTCAAGCAAAGCATCTATCCAAGGAAGAAGTTTTTTTGCAGCATGATCGGTATGTAATATAACAGGTACACCGTAACTCTCTGCCATCATATGTACATGTATCGCTCCAGAAACAGCGCCTACAATTGCTGCTTTCTCATTTTCATTGCTTAAGCCCTTACCTGCATAATAAGCAGCTCCGCCGTTACTAAATTGAATAATTACGGGAGATTTTACTTTTGCGGCAGCCTCTAATATTGCATTTATGGAATCCGTACCGACAACATTTACTGCGGGAATAGCAAATCCGTTATCTTTAGCATGTTGATAAACTTTTTGTACATCATCACCAAATAACACGCCCGCTTTTACAATATCTAAAATACCCATTATTAAACTCTTTTTTATAAATTTTTTGCCTAATTATATTACAGGCTTTATTTAAAATAACTTTTAAAAACTTTATTATGATAAAATAGCAAAAAAATAATCCGGAGTTTACATGAGACTAACGATAGATGAATATTGTAAACATTTTAAAATGTCTAAAGAGATGGTAAGTTCAAAAATTAGAACAAAAAAATTAGACTATCTCATTGAAGAAGGTCAGACATATATTGTAGTAACAAAAGATTTATTTGATAAATATAATAAAGATGAAAACTATCAAGAAAAAAATATAATAGTTAAAGATAATAGCCAAATAATTAAACCAAAAACTACTGTTGCAACAGTTTTGGCACTGTACCAAAAGGAAAATAGATTCCTGAAAGATAAAATAGTTCAACTAGAAGCAAAAATTGATAAACTTATTGATGATAAAGAGCAGATGCTTCGTGATGAGAGAGATAAAATAGAACATATTTACAGCTCAAAAGATACGCAGTTAAAAAATATTTTAGAACTTATAAATAAAAAACTCAGCCTTGAAAAAGAGCAAATAGTAACAACTATACATGAAGTAGAAAGCTTCCATTATCACAATGAAGAAGAGATATTTGAGCCTAAGATGGTTGAGCTAAAAGAGTATCTAAGAACATTAAATATAAAGTCATCTCAAAGAAAAATCATCAAAAAACGTTTTTTAGATATTTATGATTCCGATATAAGAGTAATACACAAAGACGGTAAATTATACTTAGACTTTTCAAAATACGACTACAGTGATTTGCTTGCTTACTAAAAAGTTTAAAACAAAAGAAATTAATGCTACGGTTGAGAAATTTGCTTCAGAGAGTGAATCAGTTGCATTAGAGTTTTCATTTGAGATTAACGGCGTTGACACATACATAAAAACAATTTCCAATGATAGTTTTGTCATCTATAATGAAGATATACGTAACTACTACGATAACAATGACAAAATGATTAATGAACATGTAAGATTTAAGCAGATTTACACAATTACCGTAAAAAAAACTACAAAACGCCTTATAAAACTAACCTACAATATAGTTTTTTCAGATAACAACACGTCTGCTTCTATAGTTTTACATCCGCAATCACAAATTCCATACAAAGAGTATAAACCAAAAGAGATATATATGTTGCTCTTTAAAGAGTTGAACAATATAAAAGCCGCAAACAATATTTTAATAAATATTTTTGATACCCAAATGAGAGATAAACTAAAAACTTTTGTGAAATATCTTTATAACGATAAATTTATAAACAAAGTTAAAATTCCTCTGTTTAACGGTATAGACCCTGAGATAAGAAGAAGTAGCAGATTAATTATGCGCTTTTTGCAAAAAGAGAGCAATCATCAAGTCATAGAGGTTGATGAAGGAGAGGCGTTAGTAGATTATATAAAACCTATATTTGGAAAAAACGGCTTAAATGCATTTGGCGAAATTGTTGATAACCAATACTTAAGCAATAATAATGATTTAAAATGTGATGTTGATAAAAGCAGTATAAAAATAGTAGAAAATGATGATAAAAAAGTCTATACAAGCAAAGTAAAAGGGTATGTCCATTTTGACAAAGATAACTTTTATATAGACAATAAAATAAAGATGAAACATCTCTCACGTGTTCACGACTCTGTTGCAAAAGATGAATCAAATAACATAGAAGTTATTATTTCTCAAAACGACACTTCTATAGACAGTTTAGGAGAGGGTGTTGAACTTACTTCAGAAACAATCCATATTAACGGTCATGTAGGTGCGAAATCAAAACTAAAAGCAATTAATCTTACTATAGACGGTGCAACACATAAAGATTCTATACAAGAAGCTAAATTTGCGGCTGTTAACAGACACAAAGGAAAACTAAGATGCCACAGTGCAAAAATAGAACTCCTAGAAGGCGGCGAAGTTTATGCTACTAACGTTGAAGTCCAAAACTGCATAGGCGGAACAATATATGCAGAGAATGTAATAATAGGAGTTGTAAAAAACAATTTAAAAGTTTACGCATCCAACTCTATAAATGTGAGATTAGTCAGCGGCGAAAATAATCTATTTAAAATTAATTACAAAGAAGTTCCTACGCTAAAGAGCAAATACAACTTTTTAACAGCTGAAATAGAAGAGTTAAAATACAAACTTGAAAAAGCTCAAAAGCACACCTTATCACAAGTTGCACCTATTAAAGATAAAATAAATCAGTTGAAAAAGATACAAGACAAAATCACAAACAGTGCAAAAGAAGCCAAAGTAAACATTAAAGAACCTTTTAGGGGACTGAATACAGTTACATTTATATTCAATAACACAGAAGAACTTACATGTAAAACAGATGAAAGAGCTTATGATGAGTTTTATTTAAATGAGTCTCAAAACTATATTACACTTCATCCAACAAATAAAAAAATCACAATAAATTCATAATAAGCAATAAAATTTTACAATTTTTTTTACTTTTTAAAAATATTTCTATATAATTAATATACGTTTTTCCGTATGTAATTAATGTTTTATACCATACTAAACACATAATTAATATTTTAATATACGTTTTAATTTCTTAATAATAATGTTTTATGTATGTTTATGTATTTTAAATATATATTTAAGTATTTATTACGTACAATCATCTCATGCAAATTAATGATCTGTTTAATATTCTTCATAACGCCTTAGAATCCAAAAATAATGGAAAGAAGATATCACTTAAAGATATGTCTAATTCATTGGGAATTTCTATGAGAACATATCAGGATTGGAAGCTAGGACGGGCAAAACCTCAAGCTGCAATTACTGTAATGCAAATGCTTGGAAGACTTGAAGATGAAGAGATAATTAGAGCTGTGAGAAAAATCAATAAACTTAAGGATTAAGTTGATGAGTACCCTAACAAAACAAGAAAGAGATGGCTTAGAAGAGGTTTTTTTATCTATACACGCAGGTAATAAAAAGTATGAAAAAATGAAAGAATTATCGTCTTTAATTATAACTAGCAACATAAGTAGTGTTCTTTCAAAACTACTCAAACGTGCAAAATTAGGATTAAAAAAAAGAAAAACAGAACATTTTTTCTCATTTTTTGATAAAAAGAAGAAATCTTTAAGCAAATAAACTATAAAGTGTCTATAGCTGAATTACTTGACTCTGAAATATTGTTTTAAAGTTCTTGTAGTTTCGGAAAATCTTTATAAATTCAAGGGTAAATTTATGAATAAAGCTCAATTCGTTGAACTAGTGCAAGCAAGCGGTAATTACAAGACTAAAGTTGAAGCTGAAGCAGCTATCAAAGCATTTACAGAAGCTGTGACTTCAGCTTTAGTAAACAAAGAGGAAGTATCTCTAGTAGGATTTGGAAGTTTTGGGGCTTCACTTCAAAAAGGAAAAAGCGGTAAAGTTCCTGGTACAAGCAAAACTTATACTACGCAAGATAAGATGGTTCCAAAATTTAAAGCAGGCAAAGGTCTTAAAGACCGTGTTTTAGCAGGTAAATAAGATCTCTATTTGCCGCAGATGTAAATGCGGCAAATTCTTCATAATCAATATATTCATTTTCAATCAACATACCAAATCAAAAAGCTTATCCATCTAAATTTTAATAAAAATAGGTACAATGCTAGCTATCAAATATTAAACAGGAGAACAGATGAAAAAAATCATTCTTACACTACTTATGCTTTTTGCAGTAGCACTTAACGCAGAAAATAAAAATCAACATGTTATTTTAGAAACAACGCAGGGAACAATAGAAGTTGAGTTATTTCCGGATGTCGCACCATTAGCAGTAGAAAATTTTACCACACATATTAATAACGGTTACTATAAGGGTCTTATATTTCACAGAATTATTAAAAACTTTATGATTCAAGGCGGAGACCCAAGCGGAACAGGTCGAGGAGGAGAAAGTATATGGAAGAGAGCCTTCAAGGATGAATATAAAGATAAAGTGTTTTCTCATGCAGGAGTTTTAGCTATGGCAAATGCAGGAGAGCATACAAACGGAAGTCAGTTTTTTATAACAACTGCTCCTACTCCTTGGCTAAATGGGAGACACACAATATTCGGTCAAGTTACACAAGAATCAATGAAAGTTGTAAAAAAGCTTGAAAATGTACCTACACTTGGGCAATCAGCCGGAGACAGACCACTAGAAGAGCAAAAAATTATAAATGCTTATGTGAAAAAATAATCTTTAGCTCTTAAACTGAAGTCTATAATAAATCTATAATTGAGATTAGAATATAATGCGCTTAACTATAAAAAAGGGATTTAATGGAATTTCATACGGTTAATAAACTTCAAAAAGAAGCATTGAAGAAGAGTGCTACAGACCTCACGAGGCTAGGTTTTGCACTTTTTTTTATGATAGGCGTCTTAACGTTTAGTTTTTTAAAAAACGGCGGTATATCAAACAACATGTTTTTAGCCGTTGCAGCGTTAATCGGTGCTTATATGGCAATGAATATCGGAGCTAACGATGTTGCCAATAACGTAGGTCCTGCAGTAGGTTCAAAAGCTCTTACTTTAACGACTGCAATTATAATTGCCGCTGTTTTTGAAGCTGCAGGTGCACTTATTGCAGGAGGAGAAGTTGTTAAAACTATAAAAAACGGTATTATTGATATATCTGCATTTGGGGGCAATGCCGATCCTTTTATCTGGGCTATGATGGCGGCACTCCTTGCCGCTGCACTATGGCTTAACTTTGCTACAATGATGAAAGCTCCCGTTTCTACGACGCACTCTATTGTAGGCGGTGTTATGGGAGCAGGAATTGCTGCTGCGGGATTTGATATAGTTAACTGGTCAACAATGGGCAGTATTGCCGCTTCTTGGGTTATTTCACCGATTTTAGGCGGAGTTATTGCCGCAGTTTTTTTATTTGCAATAAAAAAATCAATTGTTTTTAAAGATGACAAAATAGAAGCTGCTAAAATTTACGTTCCTATTTTTGTCGCAATAATGTCTTGGGCTTTTGTTACATATATTATCTTAAAAGGTGTTAAGCATATCTGGCCGAAGATTTTACAATCCCTTAATGCATTACCGATGGTATCTCTTGAAATAACAAAAAAACCTACATTTACCGTTGCTTTAACGATTGGTCTTATTATAGCTATTTTTGTTTACTTGTTAGTTAAGAAAAGAGTCAATTCAAATATTATGGTTTTAGAAAATACAAGAGTATCTGTGAATACTCTATTTACAATACCTCTAATATTTGCAGCGGCACTTCTAAGTTTTGCACACGGTGCGAACGATGTTGCAAATGCAATTGGACCGCTCGCTGCAATTAATGATGCGGTTGTGAACGGCGGTGTCTCATCTAGTGCTTCAATACCTTTATGGGTAATGGGTGTAGGAGCTTTGGGAATCTCTCTTGGTCTTGCCTTATATGGTCCTAAGCTGATTAAAACTGTAGGCAGCGAAATAACGGAGCTTGACCAAATTAGAGCATTTTCTATTGCTATGGCTGCATCTGTTACCGTAATTCTTGCTTCTCAACTAGGTCTTCCCGTAAGCTCAACGCACATTGCCATAGGTGGCGTATTTGGCGTAGGCTTCTTAAGAGAGTGGCTACATGTTAAAGATGAGAATAACCATACCATTGAAGAAGATATCGGCATTATAAAAGATGAGCAGCAAAATAGGGATGCATATAAAGCTGAACTAAAAATAATAGAAGAAAAAAGTGAAAAAACGCAATATGATTACACTAGAATTGTAGAACTGTATAAGCTTATTGCTAATGAAAAGAAGATAATAAAATCAACTAAAAAAAATATCAAAAAAGCTAAAAAAGTTCAATATGTAAGACGAGATGCTATTAAGAAAATTGTTGCAGCTTGGCTTATTACAGTGCCTGCTGCAGGTATCCTTGCAGGACTCTTATATTTTACGATAAAAGGCATTATGATTTAATAACAGTAAGAGAAAAGTCTCTTACTGTTATATACTATCTTATTTATAATGCTTAAAATCTTTCTTAGCAATATCTAAAGCTTTATAAAAATCCATAACCTCACCGCCGTGTTGAGATTGAAATTTCTTTGCCATTTCTTCACTCTTAAAAGCATACTTACTTATTCTGCTCATTGTAGCACTTTTACTACTTCCGACTACATAGTAGGCTTTTGTAGCATCTATAAACTGCAAACTCTCGACATCTACTACCTTAGGGTTTTTAAGCTCTACTCCATCTCCTAGATTATCTTCTAAACAGTGAATGGAGCAGTATTGGTAAACCTTACCATCATGTGTTGCGCTGTGACTTGTTTTATAGTACTTGACTAAATCCATTCCACATCTTACACAGTAATTTTTATTTTTGCCATCTTGAAGCAATACTGCATCTTGTTCATTTACGCTTTGAAACATATTTGACTTGTAGGTAACACCTTTTTCAGAACTACATCCGATTAACAGAAGCATTACAGCTGTCGATAGAGTTATAATCTTATACATATTCATCCTTTTGTTTGTATAATATTAGCAATAAATAATTACTAAAGTGTTAAAATGACAAAATTACGACAAAAAGATAAAGATTTATGAAAAATAAAATAGTTAAGTATATTAAAGAAATAGTTGTTTTTATTATTGTTATGATATTGTTTGCAAATTTATTAAGCATCTACAGAAGTCAGGAATTAAATAAAGACCCTCTTGGAATATCAACTTTTAAATTACTAAATAATGATTCCTATGCTGTGCCAAAGGACAAACCAATTTTAATTCACTTCTGGGCAACATGGTGTCCTACATGTAGAGCCGAGGCATCAAATATTCAATCAATTTCTAAGCGATACAGTGTCATTACAATAGCATATAAATCAGGAAGTGATTCAGAGATTGAAGAGTACATTATGGATAAAAACTTTAATTTCAATGTTGTTAATGATTACGACGGCAAAATCGGTGAAAAATTTGGTGTATCTATTTTTCCTACAACTATAATTTATGATAAAAATGGCAACGAAGCATTTAGTGAAGTCGGTTATACCTCTACTATAGGATTGTGGCTAAGAATGTGGTGGATTGGAATATAATAATTCAAAAAAAGTTAACACTAAACGGGGGTTTTCCCGTTTAGCGAATTACAAAGGATAACTACTTTGTAATTTTCACTTCGTATGCTTTGCCTGAAAGTGGCACCCATGGACGTTTGATGTGTTTTGGACGACGAAGCGTAGAATTCTCATCTAACCCGCGAGTAAGCTGATCTCTCCATCCTTCATAAACTTTGAAGTTATTGTCATAGTTTACATGTATATCGCCTATCTTGTCACCGGCTTGAGCTTTTTCTAAGATAACTTTTTGATGCCAACAGTGCATACCTGAAATAGGGTCTGGATGAGGAGCCGCTACGGCATTTTGCCATGAACCGCTAAGTCCATCCCACCAAATATTTCCGCTATCACGGTTATAATCTGCAAATCTTTCAGTATGGAAAGGTTTAATTCCTTCAACATATTTAAGTTTGCCTACTTTACCATCCATTTGAAGCTCCGCAGTAGGAACACCAAAACTATTTAACCCTGAAGTACCGTTATAGTTTTCAATCTTGATTTGTCCAGCCTCTTTACCTGCATCAAGAGGTGAATGAGCCATAAACTTAGGGTCATTCATATTGCGAGCAACTGGCTGAGAATCAACTTTACCGTCAGTAACACCGTTTGGAATAGTTACAGAGTTAACAAGTTTCCAACGACCGCCATGGTGTGAACATGCAAGTGTCCCAGGAAGAACACCCTCAGTCGGCACCGCCATAGCAACAAAGTAACCAGATTCTAACCCTGTTAAACTGTCAACTATTCTAACACGTATTGCATCTCCACGTTTAAATCCTTGACGAGCAGCATCTGGAGTTGAAATCCAGATAGGGTCATGATTTTGTGAAATCTCCATAAGATGTTTGCTGTTTGCAGAACGTGTATGAATATTATACGGCAGACGGAATACAGTATTTAGTGCATATGAATCTTTCTCTACCATGTAAGAGTGATTTACATGTGATACAATATGCAGCATCTCTTTTTTCTCTTGCTCACTTCTTGGATAAAACGGAATAGAGTATTCAGGCCACTTCCAATCATCTGCCAACCACTCACAAAAGAAGTCAAGTTTTTTATCTAACGTCGCAAAGCCTTCCATCTTTTTACCGTCTATCTCAATACCAATAGCTTTTTTCTCACCATGAGACTCTGCAGTCATAACACCTGTTCGTTTATTGACAGTTACATGTTTTTTATCATATTTATGACCGTGAGAGATATAATTTTCACCGTCGTCTTTTATTTCACGTTCTTGTGCAGAGTAGATATTGTTCTCCTCCATCCATGCACCGTGGTCTCTCATATATTCATATACAGGGTACTCAGCATTTTTATATCTATCATCAGAAGTAGCTTTTGCTTTTAGATTTGGTAAATTATCTCCAAATGCAGCATCATACCATTCAGAAATAGTTACAGGTTTACCTGGATTTTTCTTAGACTCCCACATTGACTTAATAGTCTTTGTTTTATCTGCATCAAGGAATACATCGCCTTTTGGATCGATATAGTTAACACACATGTCAAACCAAAATTCATTTTCTTCCCATACTTCGCCAAGACCTGCTTTAATATGAGCCTCTAATGTAGCGCGATTAGGATTTTTAGGTTTCCATCCGGCTTTTTCTAAAGCAACCCTCATAACAGGCTGACGAAATGATGTCCATCTTGCAGGCATAGTAGCCTCTGAGTGCTGATCGTGTCGCTCACCTGCTAAACCGACAGGTAAAATATAATCAACATACCAGTTTGTTTCAGACCATACAGGAGAGAGATTAAATGTAAGCTCCATTTTAGACTCATCTTTGATAGTGTCTATCCATCTAAAGCCATCCGGATTAATCCAAACAGGATTGTACATACGAGGAATCCAAACAGCTAACTTCTCAGCTACTTTTAATCCTCTGTCTTGCCATTTTTTCTGCCATTTTTTATCGGCAAGAAGGTGTGGTAAAAGGTATGATAGCTCGTAAGTAGAGATAGGCCATTCAGGCGGCCATGAAAGCTCATTATAAACATCAATTTTTGGAACATCTGAACCACGTTTACCTTGACCGACAGTTGAACTACCTCCTTTACCTGCTACTGAAATAACATGCCAGTGATGGAAAAATGTACCACCCTCAGGACCTATCGCACCGCGAAGGGCAAGGGCAAAATATCCTGTACGTCCGCTCATCCATCCACCGCGGTTACCTGCCGCCGTTGCTCTCCAGAAGTATGAAGATATAGCAGTACCTGCCCAGATAAACATATCATAAAGCTTTTCAAGCTTATATGCAGGGACATGAGTCTCTTTAACTGCAAAATCTAATGTATAAGGGGAGTATAACTCTTTTAAAACATTAATAAAATCTTCAAAATTATCGCCATCTGGTAATTTTGAAATATACCCTTTGCTAACCATAAACTCTAAATATTTTTTATTATCTAAAAATACTTCCCAGTTTAGCCATTTTTTAACAAATGCTTTATCAACTTTGTTCTCAGACAACATTCTTTGCGCTAGATAAAGATAGATAACAGGCTCTGTTCCAGGCCAAGCAGCAATCCATAAATCAGCCATACCAGCTGAGTTTGACATACGAGGATCCATAACTACAAGCTTAGCACCTTTTTGTCTTGCGTCTGCTATAAATGAAGCTGATTGCTGGAAGTAGTGACCAGCATCAGCTGCATGAGACGAGTTAAGAAATACAAGTTTAGCATTAGCCCAATCCGGAGATGTTCTATCATCATTTGCCCACTGAATAGTCGGTGTACGCCCCCCTGAAGAACAGATGTTTGTATGTGAGTTGAAACAATCTTGACCAATTGTCTGCCAAACTTTACCTGTAAATCCATTCTCATTAGGACGACCTACATGGAACATACATGATTTTTTAGACAACTCATCGTCACCTTTTATTGCTTCATGCATTTTATTTCCGATAGATGTCATAGCCTCATCCCAAGTAGTACGAATCCACTTGCCTTCCCCACGAGCAGAACCTGGTGCTCTTTTTAGCGGAAACGCTATACGATCTGGATCATACATTTGAGATTGCGTTGCATAACCTTTTGCACAGTTACGACCGCGTGATGCAGGGTGTAGAGGATTACCCATATATTTTTTAACTGTAAATGATTTTTTATCAATCCATGCTGTTAAACCACAAGATGCTTCACAGTTTGAACATGCAGTAGGTACTATTGCATAGTCGTTTACTTCAATACCGTTTGGATTTGATTCACTTCTTACGCCATGACGATCAATACCGCCTCTTTTCCAATCATCTCCGTCCAACTCTTTAAAATCACTCCACTCTTCCATCGGAGGATAAAATGATAATGATTTTGGTGTGTTAGTAAATTTGCTCTCAGCTACTGAGTCGGCAATTGCATCGGTCGTAAATACGCCTTTTGCAATAGAAGCACCGGCAATAGTAAATGCGGCACCTTTTAAAAATGTTCTTCTGCTTTCTAAATACATTAAAATTTCTCCCTAACTCATTGGTAATAATTGTGGAATCATCAGCCATACATGCTTAACTATAGCTAATCCTACCAGTGCTAAAATCGCTGCAAGTCTTAAAATACTATCAGACTTGTTAGCTCTGCTTAACAATATGAACAACATCGGTAAAATATATGTCATCCATTGACCTAACCAAAACATAACAGTATATGGTCCATCACCTTTGATATATTCAAGTACTGCAGCAACCTCTTCTGCCTTCATCGGTCCAAAAATATATTCTGACATATAGATAATAAAAGCCATTAGTGCGCTTAAACCAAGAACTACGCCTAAAGTTTTTTTAGCTTCATCAGAAAGCTTGTTTCCACCAATAAGAATCATAGCCGCAGAACCGGAAAGTGTTGCAGCTAAAATCATTTGAGCAGCTTCTGTGGGCATTTGCCACAGTTCACGAGCAGTACATTGAGCCATCAAAGCAGCAGTATAAAGCGTCACAGGTATTGCAAGAATTGCAGTCCATAACAATACTTTGTCAAAAGTCTCATCATTTTTCTTATATGCAAGAAACGCAAGAAGAGTCAAAAGCCCAAGAAATATGGAAGCCATAAATGAGCCCCAAGCGATTGCTGATGACCAACTAGAGTAAACAAATATATGCCACATTCTAAACGGCTGATGAAGATCTGCTAGCGTAAATAGTAAGAAAATATTAATAGATATAAATGCAACTATTGTCGTTGTCAATCTTAAATTTTTAACTGATTCAGGGTGCATTCTAAGAAGCATAAAAAGCATAAAAATAACACCGGTACCGATACTTTTTGCCCACATATTTACAGTAACTAACCATGGCCAAACAACACCAGGTAGTGCTATATCCAGAGTAACTACAGCATTTGTTGCTGCTAAAATTTCATGTGCCGCCATTAGTGGTGTCCTCCTACTGGAAGTGTTGTAATATTATTAAATAGCTGATGTCCCTCAATTCTATGAGAAGCAAGAGGATTTAAGGTAATATTACCGCCACCTACATAGAAATGATGAGGATTTGTACCTTTTTCCGGTTTACGAACTTGAACTCCGCCTTGATGAACCTGAATATATTTTGAAATATTTGAAGTCGGATCTTCTAAGTCACCGAAAATATTAGCTTGAACAGGACAGGCAACAACACATGCCGGCATCATGCTTGAAGCAACACGATGAGCACAGTAAGTACACTTGTCTGCAGTCTGTGTTTGAGGATCAATATATATAGCTCCGTATGGACATGCCATAACACAACCCGCACAACCGATACAGCGCTCTTTATCTATATTTACAATACCATTTTCCAAATAGTGAAGCGCACTAACCGGACAAATTCTCTCACACGGTGCATTTTCACAGTGATTACATCTAAGTGGCGTAAAAGTTCTTCTTGTTTCAGGAAAAGTTCCTACATCTACATATTTTACACGAAGTCTCCATGTACTAAGCGGAACTTCATTTTCCACTTTACATGCGATTTCACATCCTTTACATCCCATACATAGATGCAAATCAACTAGGAAGCCTAATTGCATATACTCTCCTTATAGTCTTTGCTAGACAAATATTTTAAGATTTATAACTAAAGTTAATCTTTTAAAAAAGAATACCTTATTCTAAGCAGATAAAGTCTCTTATTAGTAGGAATACTACCTACATAAAGCTTAAACTAGTTATAAAAATGTGATAATTTTATAATATTTTTTCTTCTTGTAGATATTTGAAATTTTTATTTTTTAAGTCTTACTCTAACAGATTGTTCATGTGCACTTAACCCCTCGGTACTAGCTATTAATGCACACTCTTCTCCTATCTTATTTATAGCTTTAGCACTAAATGAAATAATAGATGTTTTTTTCATAAAATTTTCAACTCCAAGCGGAGAGTAAAATTTAGCTGTTCCACCGGTAGGAAGAGTATGGTTTGGACCTGCTACATAATCACCTATTGCTTCAGGAGTATTATGTCCTAAAAATATCGCTCCTGCATGCTTTATGCTAGAAAGTAACTCAAAAGGATTGTTTGTTGCAACTTCAAGATGCTCAGGCGCTATCTCATTCATAAGCTCTACTGCTTCATTCATATCAGATGTTACTATAATTGCTCCGCGTTCATCAATAGATTTTCTTGCAATCTCTTGACGTGGAAGTTTAAGTAGCCACTTCTCAAGTTCAACTTTTACCTCATCGGCAAGTTTTTGCGATGGAGTTATTAAAATAGAACTTGCCATCTCATCATGTTCAGCTTGAGACAACATGTCAATTGCCATATGAGAAGCATTAGCACTATCATCTGCAAGTATTCCGATTTCACTAGGACCTGCTATCATATCAATATTTACATCGCCAAAAACCATCTTTTTTGCAGTCGCAACAAATATATTTCCAGGACCCGTAATTACATCCACTTTAGGGATAGTCTGTGTTCCATAAGCCATTGCCGCAATAGCACTAGCTCCACCGACTTTATAAACCTGATTTACACCGCAAAGATGACATGCAGCAAGCAAAAGTTCATTAGGCTCATTATCGGGAGTAGGAGTACAAACTACTATATTTTCAACTCCTGCAACCTGAGCGGGAATAACGTTCATTAATAGTGAAGACGGATAAGCCGCTTTCCCACCGGGTATATAAAGCCCTGCACTATCAACCGGTGTTACTTTTTGACCTAGTATTGTCCCATTTTCTTCAGTATCAAACCAAGATTTAGGCTTCTGTTTTTGGTGATATATTTTAATTCTATCGTAAGATAAGTGAAGCGCTTTTTTTAACTCATCATCAATATTATTATATGCTCTTTGCATAGACTCCGCAGATATCATTAAATCTTCGTCATTTTTTGGAGTCCATTTGTCAAATTTCGCAATATGTCGTTTTAGTGCTTCATTTTTATCACGTCTTATTTCATCTATAATATTTCCAACTATCGAACTAACTTGAGCTATATCCATCTTGCCTCTTTGCAAGATCTCATTAAATTTGACTTTAAAATCAGTACTTTTTGAACTTATAAAAATCATTGTCTATTTTTTTCCTTTATTAAACTCTTCTTTTACTATAACCAATGCTTTTAAGAAATTTTCGGCATCCACTGCACCCATAAGAGGCTGATACATAGGAAGACCGTTTGGTTTTAAAAACCATATTGCAGGAGTCCCAGGCTGCCACAGTTCTTGAGGCATATAGTCATTTTCATCACTGTAAGATATTATAGATATAAAGTTTTTATTCAACTCTTCAATAACTTTTTTATCTTTAAAAGTTGTCTCATCTAAGATTACACAATATTTACATGAGTGTCTTGAAGAGACAAATAAAACAGGTTTTATAACTTTTTGTGCATCATTTATTCCACTATTGTAATCTTTAGCCCATTTTACCTCAGAAGCAAATATGGCAACTGTTGCACTTATTATGAAATATATAAAAATTTTACGCATACTGTTTTACCTTTAAAAGAAGTTCTTTAGCGCATTGTGCTGCACTCTTATCTGTTACGTCTATAATAATATCGGCTAGAGCTTTATACTCCGGTAGCCTTTGGTCATACAACTCTTTTGCCTTTTTCAAATCATTTAAAAGAGGCCTTTTTTTAAGCTTTTTGGAAGCATTTGGATGATTTTTTATTCTTTTGATTATTTTCTCAAAAGGAGAATCTAAAAAAACTATAACCCCTATCTCTTTTAAATTTTTCTGTTTGTGAAACCCGCCACCTGTTGATATAAGAGTATTTTTAAGACTCTCTTCAAGCCATAATGATACTTTTCTCTCTAACTCTCTAAAATACCCCTCTCCCTCATCCGCAAATATCTTCTTAATAGTTCTGTTTTCCATACTCTCTATCAGGTCATCCGTATCGACTGCTAAATAATCAGAGCTCTTTATAACTTCACGAGCAACACTGCCCTTTCCAACTCCCATAAACCCAATCAAAATGATATTTTTCACTTTTAGTTTTCTACTTTCATCGTAAACATACTCATATCAAAATCCGGCTTTGTTTTAATAATCTTCATGTAGATTAAAACAGGACCTATAACATTGTACTCTAATATTAGCATACTTGCCATAAATGTTAGCGCAAACAGTGGTAATAAAGCTGAGATAAAAAATGAGATTATAAAACCAATTAAAGAGATCAAAAAGAGTATATACTGGATTATCGCCAATTTTTTATTTATCATGTCATTCATGGTAGGAATACTCATATAGCCTTTTGCATTTAAATGAAACCAGACTAGAAACGGTACTATTTTATATAACATTCCAGACATAATTGAGAAGATAAATCCGCCCCCTATTAAAATTGCAACGATTACGATATATCTTTCATCAAAAAAATCATTTATACTCCATGCGAATGTACCAAGAGTCATAAAAACTGCCGCACTTCTCCAGTACCAGACAGTTACATCACTAACTTTTCTACGACGGGCATTTAGTTTTAAATATACCGTTGTTGAAAACGCCCAAAAGAAAAGTGCTATCCATATTTTTGCCGCCGTAGCATACGACTCCATAAAAATATTTAAGACAAGCCATAATAAAAGTCCGCTGACAATTAACCATACTACTCTTTTTTTACAAAATTGTTTAAATCTAGGCGCAACATAAAACATAGGCAATACATGAAAAGCAACACCGATAATCAAAATACCGGCAAAGCCAAAAATAGCCCAAACACTGTGAATATTTGCAAATAAAAGATGTGAAGCCGAAAATTTGCCGATTCCGTAAGAGGCTAAAAGATGCATTCCTATCAGTGTAATTAAAAAAGCAAAAACAAGAGCCGTTATCATAGCTCTTATACTCGCAGTAACATTTACAACATTTTTAAATGCAAGCAGCATTGGAATGATAAGCGCTAAAAAGCCGACACCTAAAAAGAGTGCTGCCGCTAAAATAAGTTTTGAAATATTTAGCCATAATCCAAAAATCATAAAGAGAGTTCCAAATAACATAAATATATATGATATTTTTGAAACCAAACCGACTCTTGAAACTCTAACTCCTGCTAAAACCGGCAGCATTTGAACCAAAGCACCAAACATCACAAAACTTAAAAAACCGATTGTTATAGCATGTGTAATAACTATCGACTCGGTAGAAAATCTGCTCGATAGAACTGAGGCATCACTAAATAATATTAATACTCCTGCAAGAACTGCAAAAAGTGGCGCCGTTAGAAAAAATCTAACCGGTGCCGATATGGGCGGTGCCTGATCAACCGATAACCCGTCAAAATCCATATCAGTTTCCTTTAATTACTCAACAATCATTGACTGCATCATTTCAACAATACGATCAGACTCTGCACTTAAATGCTGTTGAGCCATCGTGTAGAGCATTTGTTCCTCTTTCATATTATGTTGTTGCATTAAAATCATCAGCGTTTCACTTTTACCGAAAAATTTATCTTTATCTTTAGCTTCTATTGCCGCACCCATCTCTGCTATTAGATTTCTCATCTGTGCATGTTCATGTCTCATCATAGCAGTCGGACCTTGTGTCATTCCCGTTTTTTGTTCAAATTCCAAAAACATAACACGCTCTTCCATTTGGAAGTGTCTCTCAGTATCTTTTGCAAACTCTTCATAAGCTTCCTTTGCACTCTCTATTGAATTAGCTACCGCATCTTCCATATTGGCGAATAACTCATCGCAATGACCATGATTGGCTGTTAAATACTCTTTTATCGTACTCATTATTTATACCTTGTTTTATTTATAATTTGCGTATTATATTAAAAATAATTTAAATACAAATTACCATATATCAATAATTTAGAAATTATAATTATTGACTACTCACATTGTTATTTAAACAGCTTTTTACTATAATAGCCGTTTTAATTAAAATAGGAAAAATAATGAAAAACAAAAAGTTAATTACTCTTGGTTTTGCATCTATCGCAGTTGCAATAACTTTGTTGTTTTCGACAAATTTATTTGCTTCTGCAAAAGAAAAAGAGAACAAAGAGGCTTCAAGATTGGAAGCTTTGGCAAAGTTTACAAAAGTTATCAGTATTGTTGAGCAATATAACGTTGATAACGTAACAATAGAAGAGCTAATGGATAAAGCACTTGCCGGGATGATGAACAATTTAGACGCTCACTCAAACTATCTAACACAAAAAGATTATAAAAATTTAAAAGTTCAAACAAACGGGGAATTCGGCGGTCTTGGTATTACAGTCGGTGTTAGAGACGGGGCGCTTAGCGTTATCGCTCCGCTTGAAGGGACTCCGGCCGATAAAGCAGGTGTAAAAGCAGGTGATATAATTCTTAAAATCAATGAAAAATCCACTCTTAATATGACAATAGATGAAGCAGTTGCCATCATGAGAGGTAAAGTCGGTACGCCTATTGAGCTTACCATCGTAAGAGAGGGAGAGACGAAACCTCTTGAGATTAAAATAGTAAGAGGTAATATTACTATAGAATCAGTTTATACGAAATCAATCGGCAATGATATTCAATATATAAGAGTTGCTAGTTTTGATAAAAAAGTTATAAACGACGTAACAAAAGCTATTAAAAAGAGAAAGGCTACGACAAAGGGCATAGTTCTTGATTTAAGAAATAATCCTGGAGGACTTCTTGATCAAGCAGTCGGGCTTGTTGATTTATTTGTTGATAAAGGCGATATAGTTTCACAAAAGGGCAGAAATAAAACCGATGATGAAATTTACACTGCAAAAACTGAAAATACTGTAACTCAAGTACCTTTAGTAGTTCTTGTAAACGGAGGAAGTGCAAGTGCAAGTGAAATTGTAAGCGGTTCGCTACAAGATCACAAACGTGCTATTATAGTAGGGCAAAATACGTTTGGAAAAGGGAGTGTTCAAGTTGTTCTTCCGATAACCGAAGAAGAAGCAATTAAATTGACCATAGCTAGATATTATCTCCCAAGCGGCAGAACTATTCAAGCAGTAGGTGTAAAACCTGATATTGAAGTATATCCGGGTGAAGTTAAAACGAATAAAAATGATTTTGCTATAAAAGAGGCTGATTTAAAGAAACATCTAAAAGAAGAATTAGAAAAAGTTGACGGTAAACAAGAAGAGGATGAGGCTAAAAAAGACTCTAAATATATTATATCCGACGAGATGATGAATAAAGATATTCAGCTAAAAGAGGGTGTAGATATTATAAAAGCACTAATTATTACAAAAGGATTATAAATAAAATGCAAAAGAGAGAACTGCTCTACGAGGGAAAAGCAAAAAAATTGTTTACAACTGATGATGAAAATCTTCTTATCTCAGAGTTTAAAGATGACTTGACTGCGTTTAACGGAGAGAAAAAATCAAGCGAAGCAGGTAAAGGTGCGCTTAACAACAAAATCTCAACTGAGCTTTTTAAGCTTTTAGAGGCAAATGGGATACAGACTCACTTTGTAAAAATGCTTGATGATAATCACATGTTACACACAAAGGTTGACGTAATACTGATTGAAGTAATAGTGCGAAATATTGCTACAGGGAGCCTAAGTCGTAATCTAGGCATAAAAGACGGAACTGTTCTTCCTTTTACGTTAGTAGAATTTGACTATAAAAACGATGCTTTGGGAGATCCGAAACTAAACGATCAGCATGCTTTGATTCTAGGCTTAGTCGATTTTCAAGATGAACTTGATAAGCTTCGCCGTATGGCAAGACAGGTAAATGATATTCTGAAGCCTTACTTTGCAGATAAAGGTCTTAATCTTGTTGACTTTAAGCTTGAGTTTGGAAAAGACAAGAGCGGCAATATTATTCTTATAGATGAGATTAGTCCTGATAATTGCCGTTTTTGGGATATGCAAAGCGGTGAAAAGATGGACAAAGATAGATTTCGTCAAGGTTTAGGCGGCTTAACGGTAGCTTATGAACAAGTTTTAAATAGAATTTTAGGAAAATAATAAATGAAAGCAATTGTAAATGTATCTTTAAAAGCAGGCGTACTAGACTCTCAAGGAAAAGCTGTTCATCATGCGCTAGAGTCAATACATTTTAATAACGTATCAGATGTTCGCGTAGGAAAACAGATAATTTTGAAGCTCGATGAGAGTGATGAAACAAAAGCTATGAGCGACGTTACAAAAATGTGTGAAGAGCTTCTTGCAAACACGGTAATTGAAGATTACAATATTGAGCTGATAAAATGAAAGTAATAATTTTGCAATTTCCCGGAACTAACTGCGAATATGATACGAAACATGCTTTTGAATCTTTAGGAGCAGATACTGAGATTTTATGGCATAAATCAGAGACGGTTCCAAATGATACGGATCTTTTGGTTGTTGCAGGAGGTTTTAGCTACGGTGATTATTTAAGAAGCGGAGCTATTGCAAAATTTAGTCCCGTAATGCGAGCAGTTACAAAATATGCAAATAACGGCGGAAAAGTTTTAGGCATCTGTAACGGTTTTCAAGTACTAACCGAAGCGGGACTTTTACCCGGTGCTTTAAAGAGAAACGAAAGCCTGCACTTTTTATCGAAACATCACCATCTAAAAATTATTAACAACGATAATGTGTTTTTAGAAAAACTAGACAACAATGATGTTGTAAATGTTCCTATAGCTCATCATGACGGAAATTACTATATTGATGCAGACGGACTAAAAGAACTATATGAAAATAATCAGATTATTTTAAAATATTGCGATAAAGACGGAAATGAAAAAAATCCAAACGGAAGCGTAGATTCGATTGCCGGTATATGCAATAAAGAGAGAAATGTTTTTGGTCTTATGCCTCATCCAGAACGCGCTATGGAAAAGCTTCTTGGAAGCGATGACGGTATAAAAATGCTTCAAGGGTTTTTAGAAGCGTGAAACTATTTCTATTAGTATGGTTGTTTTTGTTTTCAATTTTATCTGCTAACCCGGCAGATTTATTGCAAACGAACGACTCTGCCGATGTGCAAGAACAAAATCAAGAAAACAGTACAAATGAATCGGCATTACCTAGTGAGCTTCAAAAAGTAATCTATCTTAGTTACGAAAAAGTTCCGCAAAGAGTAATAAAGGGAGAGATTTTTTCCGTAACGATTAAAACTCTCTCTATTGTTAAAGATTTTGTAGATATAACATATGAACTCTCAAATGCAGAGGGCTTAAAAATTTTAACAGATTTTCCATCACGAGATGTTGATTCAAAATACTATTATGAAACCTTCTATTTTTTAGCAACTTCAAAGAATGCTTCTCTTCCGAATTTTAAAGCTACTCTGTTAGACTATAACAACGTACAATATAGAACGACTACACTTTTAGGTGAAAAATTAAATGTTATCTCATTAAATCCTCAAAAAGATTTTTCAAACATAGTGGCAAACAGCTTTGAGATTTCAGAATATAAAACTACAAACTATGACAGCACTCATAATATTGTTATATTTGTTGCAAACGCTACAAACTGCTATATCTCTGCGCTTAAATTAAAAGGTGTTTATAAGCAGGGCATAGAGTCTGTTACCGAATCATTTTCTGAATCTAAAATAACATATTATGCAATAATAGATAAAAACATAGAAAATCTATCCTTCTCCTATTTTAACTTAATTAAAAATAGATTTTTACCTATAAATATACCCATAATAGTTAACGATGATAGTGTTACAACACAAAGCGATTTAAAACCTAAAGATCAGTCTCGCGAAATATTAAAGATGGGCATAGCAGGAGGCATAGCGTTAATCTCATTTTTAATGATTTTATGGAGAAAGCGATACCTTTATCTGATTTTTATTATTACTCCCCTTGCTTATATTGCTTATGCGGGAATACCTTCAAAAGAGATATGCATAAAAGAGGGTACTAATATTCACTTGCTCCCTGTATCTAACGGAACAATATTTGAAACAACTACTAGCAGATACAGTTTACAAAAAGAGGATGAAGTACAAGGATGGGTAAAAATACAGCTCCAAAATAAAAAAATAGGTTGGGTAAAGAATGAAGATATTTGCTCAAATTAGTTGGTTGTTTGCAACAATAGTAATTCTAGTATCTCTTACGCTTATGATTGTTACATTTCATATCTTGCCAAAACCATACAGCAGAAAACTATCCGCTTGGCTTATTAGAGTTACTACGTTTTTTACGGTTGATATTGAAGGCAAGGAAGACCCGAAAGCGCAAATGTTTTTATTAAACCATCAAAGTGATTTAGATATAGCGATTATAGAGACTATGTCCAAAAGAGATATTGCATGGGTAGCAAAAAAAGAGCTTTTTGAGATACCGTTTTTTGGCCTTGCCCTAAAACTGCCTCAAGATATAGCAGTCGAGAGAGAGAGCAAAACATCACTTATAAAACTTCTAAAAGATGCAAAACATGTTCTTAAAAACAATAGAGTTATTGCTATGTTTCCAGAAGGCACACGCTCTACCAAAGAGGAGATGCTCCCGTTTAAATCAGGTGCAAAAATTGTAGCAGATGCAAATAAGCTCTGTGTGCAGCCAATTGTTCTTATGCAGACGTCAAAATATTATAATATTAAAAAATTTTACTATAAACCGGGGCGAATAAAAGCAATATACATGGAATCTTTTATAGCAGACAAAAACGATGAAAACTGGCTAAGCGATTTACGAATAAAAATGCAAAAGGTTTATGACAATGAGTTGGCAAACAATCCTAGCCATAGGTAGCGGCGGTTTTTTGGGCGCTGTTCTTAGAGCCTATCTCAACGGTTTAATATCCAATAAAGTCCCTCATGATTTACCATTTGGAACATTAGGTGTTAATCTTATAGGAAGTTTTATCATGGGAATTTTAATAGCTTACTTTATGTACACCGCTGTTTTTTCTCTACATGTAAAATCTTTTTTATCAACTGGAATTTTAGGAGCACTTACTACCTACTCCACATTTGCAATTGAGAGTTTTTTTCTTATAGAAGGTGGGCATTTAGCTCTAGCTGCTGCGAATATATCTTTAAACGCCTTTGGTTCTATATTTATGGCAGGAAGTGGCTTTTACATAGTAAAGCAACTTCTTAAATCATAATTATCTCATCCGCGCACCATTTGGCAAGTTCCAAATCATGCGTTATAAGAAGCATACCCATTCTATCAAGGTGCTTTACAAGCATACTCATAACTTCGAGCTGAATTACATTGTCAAGTGCAGATGTAGGCTCATCAAGTAGTAATAAATCAGGTTTCATAAGCATAGCCCTAAGAATAGATGCACGTTGAAGTTGACCGCCTGAGAGTTCATGCGGTAGTTTTAAAAGAAGCTCATACTCTAAATTTATTATTTTTAAATACTCATCTATCTCATCAATTTTTGCAACATCTTTTATCTGGTTTAATAGTATATAACTTGGATGAAATGAGCTGTATGGGTCTTGAAAAACCTCTGAGCAAAATGAGTTTTCAACACTCCCTTTAATAGGTTTTAAATTTTTTAGTATTAGCTCAAAAAGCGTGCTTTTTCCTGCACCGCTTACCCCGACTATCGCTTTAATCTCCCCTTTTTTTAATGAAAATGAGAGATTCTCAAAAAGTAAATTCTCTTTTGTATATCCAAAAGAGAGATTTTTTACTTCTAGTATATTGCTCAACTCTTAACTCTTATTTAGTGCCAGATATAGCTTTGTAAGCTCTTTATAGAGTTCATTTGGTTTTATATCGCCGTTTTCTTCCCAAACTCTCTTCATAACAACATTATCCTCTTCACCTGCCCAAACTTTTATATAAGAACCATCTTTGTATCCATGATCTTGTCTAAACTGATTTAAGATATTTTTTCCGACATAGAGTTTATAAAGAGACTCTAAATCCAACCCGCTCATTAGCACTAAATCAAAAAAGTCTGCTATGAGCTTTTCAAGGCTTAACTCTCCTTTAGATAATACGTCATACATAATGGATTCTATCTTATTGATTACGTCATCTTGCAGCGCAAAAAGCTCATTTTGGGTATCTATCTTGACAAAATTATCCGACTCTGAGATATCGATTGCCAAATCTTCTATCCCCCCTCTAAGAGTTTTAGAGTAGTTTTCTATAGCTAAACTCATAATAAAGTGCCAGACATCGACAACCTCAATCTGCAAGTTATCCCAATCAGGTTCTTTTTCTATATTTTTCCAATGCTTCCACGAAAAACTCTCAATCATCTCAGCACACTCCATATAGATACATCGCTTCCAATTAATAACTTTGCCGTTTTTTGTGATGCCCTCAGTCCATTTTTCGCCGTTTGTAGCATCATTTAATGATGCTTGGAGTTGCAGCATAAGTAATATTTTATCCACTGTTTTTCCCTTAGTTTGTTGCTTTATTTAATAAAGCATTGTACCAAATATGCTAAAATAGCGCACTTAAAACCGAGAGATATATGAAAAGAATTAACTGTAGAAGATGTGAATACTATTTTGTTACTTGGGAAGCCTCAAAACCTCATGGCTGTAAAGCATACGGATTTAAATCAGCGCAAATACCGTCAATAGTGGTGTTTCAAAGCAGCGGAAGTGATTGCAATATGTATAAAGAGAAAAATTTTCCTAAAAATCAGTAACTTTTTTTGATTTTAAATATTAAGGTACTCTTTGCCAAATAATCTTTTTTCCAAAGCCTAAAGTATTGTCTGTAAGCTTAAAGTAGTTTATCTTTATCTCCCAAAGTATTGACTGCATAGTCAGAGCGTAAGGAAATCTCTTAAAATATATAGTTTTTAAAGATTCATCACTTAGCGGTAAAAATTCTCCCCTAAATTGAACTCCCTCAATTTTACCGACTATTTTTGTCTCCAAAACTACCGTTCCTGCAACAAAAGGATTTTTGAGTATATTTTTTATATGAGTGGTGTTCTCATTACTAGCCACTACAAAAGAGATTTTCGCTTTGTCAAAAGCATAAAACAGGCTACATGAACTAAGCTCATGTCCATCAGTAGTTGAGAGGTTTAATACATGATGCTTGGATAAAAAATTTGTTATTTTATTTAGGTCGTGCTGCATTATAATCTCTAAAAATATGTTTCTCTAATGCTTCTGCGCTATCTATATCTCTTTTTGCCAACATAAGCTGCGCTGTTTCATCATTGGCTATCGTCTCATATATCTCTGTAATAGATGTCATTTTGTAGTAGCTTTTTAAAAAATCTAACAACACCTCAAAATTATCATCTTTTTTATTACTGTACTGTTTAAAAAATTTAAACTCGTTCCAATCTATTTCAGTCAATTTATTTCCTATTGATTACTTATGATATTTTAGCCAAAGTGCATTATCTAGCTTCTTAATCACATCTAACATTCTACTAGAAGATATTGCAAAATTCAACCTCATAAATCCACTTCCCTCTCTGCCAAAACTTATTCCTGCACTTAAGCCCATTTTTGCCTCTTTTACAAAAAAGTCTCTAAGTTCTTTATCACGAAGATTCATCGCACGGCAATCAAGCCACGCCAAATATGTCGCTTCTATTTGTGTTATCTTTATAAGATGCGGGTACTTTTCGCACAACTCTTTTAACATGTTATAGTTTTTTAAAAGATGTATTTTCAACTCATCTACCCACTTATGTCCATTTTTATATGCAGACTCAAAAGCTACATGTGAAAGAGAGCTTCCATGAGCAAAATGAATACGCTTGTAAACTTTTAAAAATTTATCTCTTAAATTTTCATTCGCTATGGCTACAGTGCTTATTGCAAAACCTGCCATGTTAAATGTCTTGCCGACTCCTATGGCTGTTACAGTGATATCTCTTGCTTTTTTACTTAAAGATGCAAAGGGTACATGTACATTCGGCGCATAAACCAAATCACAGTGAATCTCGTCACTAAAGACCGTTATGCCGTTTTCGTAACAGATATCAGATATCTCTTCTAACTCCTCTTTTGTCCAAACACGCCCCACAGGATTATGTGGAGAGCAAAGAAGCAGAAGCTTTGTTCTCTCGTCTATTTTTGAGCGTAAATCATCTATATCAAATGTATATCTCCCATCATCCAACTGCTTTAGAGGATTTTTCAGAAGCTCTCTCTCATGCTCCATAACACTATGAAAAAAAGGTGGATAAACGGGCGTTTGAACTATAACTTTATCGCCTTTTTCGGTAAATGCTTCTATGGCGGCATTTATACTTGCAACAACCGAGTGAGAGTAGAACATGTCATCTCTTTTAAACTCTACTTTGTGCCTACTCTTCATCCACTCTATCTGGGCTTCAAACGCACTATCAGGAACTTCTTCATAGCCCATAACAGGATGTTCTAACCTCTTTTTTACGGCATCTAGCACAAAATCAGGAGTATCTATATCCATATCCGCAACCCAAAGAGGCTCCACATCCTCAGTGCCAAAGAGCTTCTCTCTTAGGGCATACTTCTCTGCGTTTGTGTTCTCTCTACATGTAGAAGTTGAAAAGTCGTATTTATTCATTTTTTAACCTTGATATCATTTTATCCATACTACATAAAACAATTTATTTTCATAAAAAGACATCTCATTTTCCAATCTTTTTGACATCTTCACGACTTAGTATTTTCATCTGCTCTATTGCTATTTTATTTAGCTTTTGAAGTCTCTCTTTTTGGGGTGTGCCTTCATTTATAAAATGAGCATTAAGTGATTCCATATTTGCCAAACATACAAGTTGATTGACATCGGCTTCACTTGCATAGACAAAATTTATCTGGGCAGGGCTAAGCTCTTTTGGGATGAGATTTTCTTTGATGGCATCGGTGTGGATTTTATAGTTCAGTTTTGTGAGATTTTGGCGAATATCCCAGCCGAGTTGTTTGAATTCTTCTTCTTTGAGTCTTTGAAACTCTTTGATAAGGTATATTTTAAACTCGGCACTAATCCACATACCAAACTCAAAAGCTATATCCTTATGAGCATAAGTCCCGCCGTATCGCCCAGCTTTTGCCACTAATCCTATGGCATTTGTCTTTTCGCTCCACGCCTTAACGCTCAGTTTGTAGCTATTTAACACTACTTGAGATGTAATTATGGCGAATTCGCCATAATTAAAATTTGGATTATGAATTTTTTCCCAAATTCCCAAATATTCTACGGTATTTCGATTGCGAAGCCAATCAGATATAAAAAAATCTCCGTCTTTAGCCTTGAGCATATCAGTGAGTGATATATAATCTTCATCTTCTATCTTTAAGATTGTTATTTCATTATCCATCACTTTTATATTTGCCATTGCTATTTTTCCTTTATATCTTTACTATTTATCTATACTACCAAAATAATTTATTTTGTAAGCGCATGTTTATAAACTTAATAATGCACTTACGGCTGAAACAATTGAGCCAAATTCTGCACCTTTTGTCAAAACAGTACCTAAATATTTTTTTAATGATACTTCATTGCTTTTATTGTTATTTAATTCTTGAATAATTAATTCTTTATCTTGAACATTGGAGCTATTTATTGCTTGTAGAAGATTATTAAATTTTGTATCAAATTCTGAAATTACAGTATTATTGTTTCCAGTAATAATGCTTCCATGATTGTTACCGCCCACACTTATATTATTGTGATAAATTACTTCTGTCTTTTCAATTTTGGGATACTCTTTTTTATCATTATTTTCTAAAAAACTTCTACCCTTAAAAGTTAAACTATTAAATATGTAAAATTTACCTAAACCCCACCATCCCTTTTCAAACAAACCATCTCTTTCAATTTCATCAATAATAGCTTTAAACTCTTGGAAATCAAGTCCAAAAGTTTTTGGGTATATATTTTCAGATTTTGAAGTTGCTATTTCTCTTACTAGCATATTATATTTATCGTTTGAGCTCATTTTGTAATTCCTTTAAATAAAATTATCTATATTTTATTTTGTTGAAAAATATGTCATTTTGCAATATTTTATCTCTTCCTCCACACGCTAACCTCTGCCACGCTGTGTTGGAATTTTCTAGCCGTCTCTTTTATAACAAACTCCGCATCCTCTACATGTAGAAGTTCAAACTCTTTACCTAAAATCTCTTTTAAACTTTCCATAGTTTGAACTTCTTTGCCGTTTTCATCTTTGTACCCGCCGAGCCAGAACTCTTTTTTGGTTGAGCTTTCTTGCCAAGTGTAAGGGGATGTTAAAACCAAAATCCCGTCACTCTCCAGTCTCTCGTGAACACTATCTAAAAAGAGTTTTGGATTATAAAGCCTGTCTATAAGATTTTTTGCCAGTATCAAATCATAAGAGCTAAAGTTTGGTTTTAAGTTACATGCATCACCTTGCCAAAAAGAGACTCTGTCTTTAATATTTTCATATCCAAGCTCTTTGATAGTTACCTTTTTTTCTTCACTCAAATCGCCCTCTGTTTTTGCTCTGTAAGCGATATAACCTTCATTTTTAAGCTTTACTCCCACGCCTATAAATCTAGCAGAAAAGTCAATCCCTTCTACCTCATCAAAACTTCGTGCAAGTTCAAATGTTGCCCTTCCTGTAGCACAACCCAAGTCAAGTGCTTTGGTTTGGTTTTTAGCAAATCTTAGAGCTAAATTTGTACATGTAAGAGCAAAGTTCTCTACTCCAAAAAAGCTATCGCCATACTGAAACTCGCAGTATTGTGAAACAAGCTCGTCGCTCTCGTAAATATCGCTTTTTTTATCGGTATCGGCACTGGTTATCACATATCTAAATCCAGCATTTTGATAAAAATGTTTGCGAAAAGCGTAACGGGAATGTTTCATAATGAGGTTTCCGCTGCTAGCCCATGAAGAGCCGAGTATAAGTGCATGTTTGTTATCAAATGTAGGAGTAGAGAAATCATCGTAAGCGGGATGAACTTCAAAACCATTAAAGCCGAATATAGGTGTTCTACTCCACTGCCAAACATTTCCGACCACGTCATAGATACCGTTGAAGGCGAACTCGTTAACGGGACATGAGCTAAAGTAGTGGTAAAAATTCAGGTTTGCCCTGCTCTCATGAAAGTCGGGGATATCTTCGAGTTTTGCATGTTCGTAAATAAGTCTATACTCCGCTTCGCTGGGCAGTGAGTACTTCACTCCCTCTTTCTTGCTTTTATATCTGCAAAATGCTTCTGCTTCAAGAGCATTTACATCAACAGGCCAGTCAAGCGGCATATCTATAATTTTGCCAAGAGTTCTGTACATGTAAACATCATCTTCTTCAACCCAAAAAGTCGGATGTTTAGCGCCGCTTATTTTTAAAAACGCTCTGCCCTCTTTGTCCCAAAACTCCTCATTCTCATATCCGCCGTCTTCTACAAACGACATGTACTCGCCGTTGCTTACAAGAAACTTTGAAGTCTTAAAATCTTCTACACTCTCTTCATATTTTCCGTATTCGTTATCCCAGCCGTAAAGATTGTGCGACTTCTCTTTACCTAAAACTACATCACCGCCTTTTATCTCAAGCATCTCATTTTTAGGCGCTTTTGAACTGTGAGTGCAGATGTTGAACTCTTTTACCTCTTTGACAAATTCTATGGGCATTTGACGGTGCAAAACAAGTGAAGTCTCTACATGTATGCGTTCATGTTCTATCCCCATTAAAATTATCCACATAGGAGATTCATCGGTTATCGGCAATGGCATAGGAAGTGTTGTTATAAGTTCATCGACTATCTCTCTAACTTTTGCTCTGTACTCTCTAACTTCATCGACTTTTGGCCACTTATAGTTAGAACTATTGACATCATCCCATGCCATTTCGTCCACACCAATCGCAAATATGGATTCGAACTCGGGATTAATCCGCTCTTTGATTATTTTCATATTTATAAGTTTATTTATAAAAAAAGTTGCGGTATGCCCGAAATAAAATATCATTGGATGTCTTGTAATCTCCGATTTTTTGTAAAAGACCTTATCGTCTTTTAACACGTCAAATATCTTTTCAAACAAAGAGTAGGTATTATGAAAATACTCTTTTATCTCTTGTCGTTTCTTATCTGTATCATCTCCGTCCAAAGTAACGGGATATAAACTAAATCTGCTCAAAATATGCCCTTTAATTTTGCTATAATGATTATATGAAATTTTCTCATAGTAAACTATTAAACTCTTTTTCAAATCTCACGCACGCTTTCACCACAAGAGAGAGCGGAAATCTGGCATTTCATGTAAACGACAATGAAGCACATGTCATAAAAAATCATGAAAGTTTGGCAGAAAAACTAGGCTATAACAAAGAGTCGCTTGTTCACATGAAACAGATTCACTCGGACATTGTACATGTAGTAAAAGACGAAGATTTCAACACTTGTCCTACATGTGATGCTCTTATAACAAACAAACCAAATACTCCGCTTATGGTTATGGTAGCGGACTGCTCACCGATACTCTTTTATGAGAGTGAAAAAAAAGTTATAGCGGCTGTTCACGCAGGACGACAAGGTGCATTTAAAAATATTGTAAAAAATACGGTTGAGAGTTTTATAAATCATTTTAACTGTGAAGCCAAAAACCTACATGTAAGTATCGGTGCAAGCATAGGTGTATGTTGTTATGAAGTGGGAGTTGAAATTTACAATGAAGCAAGGACACTTGGTTTAGAGTATGCGCTAGATATAAGAGATGAAAAATATTATCTTGATGTAAATAAAATCCTAAAATCTCAACTGCTTACATGTGGTATTAAAGAAGAGAATATCGAATTTCTAAACAAGTGTACATGTTGCAACACTGACAAATATTTCTCTTATCGTGCAGAAGGGCAAACCGGAAGATTTGCCGGAGTTATTTTTTTAAATTGACTCCAAAACTTTCTTTGCGAGCTGATACGGTAAAAGTCCGAGTGATTCTTCAACATCTTTTGTTTTTCCGTGAGTTATAAACTCATCTTTATACTCAAAGCTCTCTAACTCTACATGTACTATTTTTTCTTTTGAGAAAAACTCCAAAATAGCAGAGCCGACACCGCCCATTTTTGCACTGTCGCTAAATACAAACCATTTTTTATGTTTTTTTGCCATTTCACGAAGCATCTCCTCATCAAGAGGTTTTACAAATCTCAAGTCCAAAATACTAACTTTCTCTTCTAAAAATGTCGATGTTTCATAAGCACGTCCAACACCGTTTCCGTAGCCGATAAAAAGAATATCTGAACTCTCTGAGCGAAGCAATTGTGATTTTGCCAACTCAAAAGGTTTGGACTCAGGTAGAGATGTCTGCGTAAACGAGCCTCTTGGATAGCGAATAGAACATGTATGTTTATACTCTGCCGCAAATGCCATTGCCTGATGGAAACTCTTCTCATCTCTTGGAGCAAAAAGAGTCATGTTCGGTATAGCTCTTAAAAAACTGATATCAAAAACACCTTGATGAGTCTCGCCGTCTTCCCCGACTATTCCAGCACGGTCAAGTGCAAAAACAACAGGCAAATCCATAAGACATGTATCGTGTATTATTTGGTCATATCCGCGTTGCAAAAATGTTGAGTAAATCGTACAAAACGGTTTAAATCCCTCTTTTGCCAAAGCCGCCATCGATGTTACCGCATGTTGTTCTGCAATTGCCACATCCCAAAATCTATTTGGATATGCTTCCATCAGTTCGCTAAGTCCTGTCCCGCTAGGCATTGCAGCTGTTGCTCCGACTATCTTATCGTTATGTTTTGCTAAATGAAGAAGAGCTTCAGAGTAGATTTGAGTTGCACTTTTTTCACTTGATTTTTTAACGGCATCTCCGCTGTTTAAATCAAAAGGACCTACTCCGTGCCATTTTTCCTCTTTGCCTTCAGCTATCTCATAACCTTTACCTTTAAGCGTTTGAGCATGAACTATTACAGGTTTTTTTAAAGCTTTTGCTTTTTCCAAAATCTCTATTAATGATTTTAGATTATGCCCATCAACAGGACCGATATAGTCAATCCCCATCTCTTCAAACATAATCCCAGGAGTGATAAGCTTTATCGACTCTTCCATTCTTTTTGCGATATATCTGGCACTCTCTCCAAAGTTATCCACAAAACTCTCAGTCTGCTTTTTAAAACTTTGATAAAACGGAGAAGCCATAGCAGAACTTAACATTCTGCTAATCGCACCGATTGGTTTTGCTATACTCATCTCATTGTCGTTAAGTATAATCACCATAGGGTACTTTCTATCGCCTAACTCATTAAGCGCCTCATAAACCATACCTGCCGTCATAGAGCCATCACCAATCATAATAACGGGTACTCTTGAGTTTTGCTCACCCTTTAGAGCTATGGCTTTTGCCGCGCCTACACCTAAAGATATAGAAGTGGAACTATGACCTGCCACAAAGTAATCATGTTCACTCTCGCTTGGTTTTGTATATCCGCATAAACCCTCAAACTGTCTTAATGTATCAAACTCATTCCATCTTCCGGTTATAAGTTTGTGTGCATAAGATTGATGAGAAACATCAAAAATAAAAGGGTCTTTTTTGCTGTCAAATACCTTGTGCATAGCTACAATAAGCTCCGTAGCCCCCAAAGTAGAACTTAAATGTCCTCCATTTTTACTAACTACTCGAAGTATCTCTTCTCTTATATCTTTGCAAAGAGTTTCTAACTCTTTAATACTGCTTGATTTTAAATTCATATATTTTTTTTACTCACTTAATGCCGCTCTTTTTACTCTCTCAAATCTTTTTGATATCTGCGCATCAATATTTCCTGCATCGCTGATTGCTATAACACCGCCCAAACTAACTGCATTATCAGATATAACTTCTACATGTGATAAGGAGCCGACATCTTGTGAAATGGCTCCATGGTCTTTAGGATTTACTCTTAAGGTTATTTTTGAAGCACTTTGAAGCTCTTTTATTAACTCTTTTGCCAAAATTGTTGCTACTTTAGCTGAATTTTCACCAAGCTCAATCTTTATGACCTCTTTTGAGATATCTATTGCAGCACTTATCAACTCTTTTTTAATACTCTCTAATGCACTCTCAAACTCTTTTGCATTTATCTCTAGTTTTGCAACGGATGCGGAGTATTGAGAGAGACTGTTTGCACTATTTTTCTCATTATCTTTATAAGCTTCTGCCTTGCCCGCTTCAACTCCTACTGCATAAGACTCCTCTTTAACCCTTTGAAGCTCTATCTTATGCTCTTCGCTCATACTCTCTAACTTCATCTGCAGTTTAATAAAATTGGAAGACATCTCATCCGTTTTATTCAGTAAAGATTCAATCAAAGAGTCTTTAGAGCTTTTACTCATCGCGCTTGAATCAATTTCACGCTCTACGCTTTTTTGTTGAAGTTCTGAAGTAACTTTTTTCATCGGTACTTCAGATGATAAGAGCTCATCACTCTCTTGAGCCTCAGCACTGACAGATAACACTTTAAAATTATATTTATCGACATCGTGTCTTTGTATTCTATCGCTGGTAATTATACTTGACAAACTATTCCACCATCTCTTCCGATGAAGATCCTAGCTGAATAACTCCGCTCTCTGCAAGGCCGTTTACAACCTCTACGATTCTTCTTTGAGCACCCTCTACATCTTTCATTTTAACAGCACCCATAAACTGCATCTCTTCATCAAATGCCTCTCTTGCTCTCTCACTCATAGCACTAAAGAATTTCTGTTTAAGATCTTCAGGTGCGCTTTTTAGACCAAGCATCAAGTCAGGTTTATCTACCGCTTTTAAAATCTCACTAATTGCAGTTTTATCAAGTGTAACTATATCTTCAAAAGTAAACATCATCTCTTTAATTAGATTTGACATCTCTTCGTCACGCTCTTCAATTTTTGCCAAAGTCTCTTTAGAAGCTTTTGCACCGAGGCGGTTAAAGATATCCGCAACTGCGCGAGGACCACCGACTTCGACTTTGTATGAAGCAAGTGACTCTAGTTTAGACTCTAGCACGGCTGAAACTCTTTTAATAACTGAAGGAGAGATATCGCCTAATTTAGCCATTCTCATAGCTACTTCACTTCTTAAATCATCCGGAAAATATTGAAGTGTATCTGCGGCTTCGGTAGCATCCATGTGAGCTAAAATAAGTGCAATCGTCTGAGGATGTTCATTGACGATAAAGTCTGAAAGCTGTTGCGGCTTGATTTTTGATAAATATGCAAAATTTTGACTCTCCTGCATACTTCTTGAGAGTTTCTCTAAAACTTTTTTTGCCTCTTCAGCACCCAGAGTTCTGTATAGAAGCTCTCTTGCATACTCTAAACCGCCGGATGTTATAAACTGACCTGATTGAAAAATTGCATAAAACTCTTCAAGCACGGCAGTTGCAACTGCTTTTTCGACGCTTTTATTAGACGCAATAAATTTTGAGACTTCAGTGATAGCATCTACACTCATATTTGAAAATACAGAAGCAGTCGCATCTTCGCCCATCTGCAATAGCAAAATTGCGACTCTCTCGCCCATACCCATCTCATCAAATTTAGCCTGTTGTATAGGATTTAAATTCATTCACAGCCTCCTTTTACTTTGACATAACATCTGATTCTTCAGTTAATAGAGCTTGGAAAACAAGTGCTATAGCTTCAGGTGAATCTTCTATCATACCTTTTACCTTCTCAAGTAGAACTTCATATTTCAGCTCATCCTCATTAAAGCTATCCCCTGCACCAAGTTGCTCTTCAACTTTTCTGCGCATTGATTGAACTTTTTCCACCAAATCATCATCCTCATCATTTACAAGGTCCAAATGTGGTTTAGTAAGCTCATCCTCCTCTTTTGATATCTCAAGCATTTTCTCCGCAAAAGGGGAGATAATTTTTTTATAAAGAATAACAAGAAGAATAAGAACAAAAATATATTTAAACACTCCGGAAAACGGTGCTAAATATAATTGAGAAAATGTCATCGCCTGAGCTACTCTATTTTGTGCCATGTCAGTTTCAGGCGCTTTAAACTGTAAATTTTTTATGCTTATCTGATCGCCTCTATCTTCACTAATCCCTATAGAACGACTTACTAATGCTGAGAGAGCTTCTAAATCGCTCTCTGAAAGCGGCTCATACTCTAAATCTTCCGTTACTACACCTTGTGCATCAAGCTTATATTTATACTTTCCATCAACTACGACAGCAGCCGTAATTCTTTTGATTCGTGCAAACTCACTTTTTGTAGTCGAGACTGTTTTACCTACTTCATAATTTGTCGTGCCGGTATTTTTTTCATATTTTTCGCCGACTTTATTGCTGGCAAGTCCCTCTACAGGACCGATATTGCTGACAGTACCTGGAACGCCGCCAACTTCTGCCGGAGCAGTGCCGTCTCTTTTTTCTTCACTTACCTGCTCACTTCTAACAACGTTTTCTGGATCATATGTTTCTGAAGTAGAATTTTTAATAGAAAAATCAAACTCAATCGTAACCTGAGCTACAACTTTTTGCTCACCGCCTACAAAAGGAGAGACGACCTCAATAATTTTTCTCTGTTTTTTCTTCTCTTCTTTTGTCTTAAAATTTTGCTGTACTGCCGAGAGTTCACTCATCTGAGCCATCTCATTTTCATCGCCCAATGTTTCGCCATCACTATTAATCAACATAACATTTGCCGGCGTTAGGTTTGGAACAGCTGCCGCAACAAGATTCTTTATCCCTCTGATTTGTTTTAAAGAGAGTTTTCCTCCCTCTACAAGCTCAACCATAACTGAAGCAGTAGGAGCTGTTTGTTTTTCAACAAACAGAGTGTCTTTTGGCAGAGCCAAACTGACATTTGCACGTTCTATCGGTGCGAGGGCATTAATTGTACGGGATAGTTCACCCTCTAATGCACGAAGATATTTTACGTTTTGATCAAAACTTGTTGCTCCGAACTCTTGATTGTCAAAAAGTTCAAAACCTATACCGCTATGCTTTGGTATTCCGAGTGAAGCAATAGCTATACGTTCTTTATAGACTATATTTTTAGGAACTTTTATAACGTTGTTCTCTTGTATTTCATAGGGAATATTATCTTTTTCAAGTTGCTCAACAACTTTTGCCGCATCTTCTGGGGTCAAGGAGTCAAAAAGAACTTCCATAGTGCTTATGGAATCTTTTTTATTAGTATATATAACAAGAAAAATCAAGAATGCCACGATACCTACAACAGCAGAACTGACAATAAGTTTTTGTTGTTTGGTTAACTTATCATACAGTGCGACTAATTGTGAAAAAAGTACCTTAAAATCCATTAATTTCCCATTTTAAAACTATAAAAATTGTACTACCAGCCCAAAAAAGCGGCTATTTTGCTCGTGTGTACCCACTGTTACTCTAATCGCATTCATATTATAACTACTCAAATCTCTAACTATCATCCCTTTTTGTAAGAGTTGATTTGAAATCTTTGTCGAATTTTGGTTAGAGTTTAAACACAACGTAACAAAATTTGTATAACTGTTTATTATATCTATTTTTCGCTCTTTTGCAAACTCTTCATAACGTTTCATTTGTTCTAAATTTAGAGTTATACTTTTTTCTACAAACTCCTCATCTTCAAGAGCAACACTAGCCGCCTCGAGAGAAAGAGTAGTAATATTAAACGGAGGTCTTAGTTTATATAACTCTTGTATTATTTTTAAATCGGCAACACCATATCCTACTCTCATTCCTCCAAGACCGTAAGCCTTAGAAAAAGTGCCGAGATAGATTACATTGTCATATTTTTTTATAAGTTCTTCTACTGCTATCTCTTTTGCGCTATCTTTTGCTATTGCATATTCCATGTACGCACCATCTATTGCAACTAACGTGTTTGAGTCTATTTTATCTAAAAAATCATATATTTTTTGTGCGTCCAGTGCGTCTCCGGTAGGATTATTTGGTGTACATATAAATATAATTTCCGGTTTTTCTTCTTTATAAAGCTTATAAAATTCATCTAAATCATGTTCTTGAGAAGTAGTTCTTATTACGTTTGCACCCACATGTTTTGCATATATTTCATACATTGCAAACGTTATTGAGTTCATTAAAATTTTTGATTCAGAAGATGCTTTTGCATGTATTAAAAACTCAATAACTTGATCACTGCCCGAACCTATAATAATATTTTCATTTTCTACGCCAAATCTCGTACTTAAAGCATTTTTTAGCTTTATCATAGAGTCATCCGGATAAAGAGCCATTTTTGACAAAATAGCTCCGACTGCATCTATAACTTTTGGCGAACACCCTAGCGGATTTTCGTTTGATGCAAGTTTTACTATATCTTTTGAGTCTATTCCAAACTCTCTTACAACCAGTTCTATCGGTTTTCCAGCTTCATACGTTTTAATACTTTCTAAATTTTTATTAAACTTCAATGTTTTGTCCTTTTACGTAACTTCCTAACCAAGTTACTTCTCCTTTATGTTTTTGCAGTACTTTTTGAAACTTTTCATCATCTATATGTCCGTAAAAATCTATAAAAAACCAGTAATCAAATCCGCCTTTGTTTTTTGAAGGGCGAGACTCTATTTTTGAAAGATTTATATTTTGCTCATCAAAATCCTGTAGAAAATGAACAAGTGAACCTGCCTTTACAGAATCTTTTAATCTTACTAAAATAGATGTTTTATCATCATTGCTCTTTGCATTTTTAAAATCACTTAATATTACAAATCTAGTTTGAGAACCTATATCATCTTCTATATGATCAAACATTGTAGGTACACTATATAATTTTGCCGCTATATGACTGCAAATAGCAGCGGCATTTGGATTTGCGGCAGCAAGAATTGCTGCTTTTGCGGTTGATTCTACAGGTATTTGCTCAACATTGACTAAATTGTGTTCTTGCAAAAATTCTCTGCACTGCCCAAAACCCTTGTCTTTTGAGTAAACTTTAGTTATTTCGCTGAGTTTTTTTGCTTTTGTAGCAAACGACATGTGAATAGGCATATAAAGTTCTGCTACAATTTTTACAGAACTTTTAGCAAGCAAATCCAATGTTTCACCGACTATCCCGTCTCTTGAATTTTCTATCGGAACAACTCCGAATTTTGCTCTTTTTGCTTCAAGCGTTTTAAAAACAGAGTGAATTGAACCAAGAGAGAGATAATCGCTCATAGCCCCAAAACGGCTCTCTGCAGCTTGATGCGTAAAGCTTCCTTCCGGTCCTAGATATGCTATACGTTCAGGAAGTTCAAGGTTTCTTGAAACTGCAAAAATCTCTAAAAATATAGCCTCTATTGCAGCCATATTTAATAACCCTTTTTGCTCTATACTCTTTTGTGTCAATCTTTGAACAATAGCTTTTTCTCTCTCTGGTCTGTAGATTATTCCATCACTCTCTTTTTTTATCTCTCCGACACGTTTAACTATCTCCATTCTTCTATTAAGGAGTTCTAGTATCTCATCATCAAGAGCATCAATAACAACCCTGCAATCATCTAATGTCTTCATAAAGCCTCCAAAATTTCTTGCATATCTGCGTAAACATAGTCAGGTCTTAATTCCGTTTTTAAAGACGGCACTATTTCATCGGCACTTTTATATTTTCCGCTTGTAACAAATATCGTCTTCATACCTAGCTCTTTTGCACCGCCTAAATCACCCTTTACATCATCGCTTATAATTGTAATATCATTAAAATTTGCATCAGGAACCTCTTTGCGAAGCATTAATAGCGACTCTTCATAAAAAGGTACACTCGGTTTGCCTACAACGCTATAACTGCATGACGTTGCAAATTCAAGCATCTTTAAAATTGCTCCTACACCAGGGTATCTTTTAGAATTTTTGGCATATATTGATGTCTCGTGCATACCGACTAGTTTTGCACCGCTTAGTATAAAATCTATCATTTGTGCAAACTCATCGTTTACAAAGCTATCCTTTATAGAAACTAAAACTGTTTTTGGGTTTTTATAATTTAACTCAAAACCCATATTCGCCAAAAGCTCTAAAAATTCCGGCGTACCGTAAGCTGCAACGCCATCTTTTTCTACATGTGATTCAAGCATCATCAATGGATCAAGATAGTGTGAAAAATCTAAATTAAAACCTATTGACTTAAGATATGCGTAAAAATCTTTTGAAGAGTGTTTAGTATTGTTTGTGATAATCATATAAGGTATTTTTTTTTCATTTAACATGTTGATAAACTCTCTGCTTCCACGAATCGGAGATTTATCTGCGTCGCTGATTAAAGTACCTTGAACATCAATAAAATACATCTTAGTTTTCCAAAAATTCTTTCTCTAATGCAATCAAATCTTCAAACTCTTCACGTTTGCGGATAATTCTTGCTTTGCCGTCTTTTATAGCGACCTCTGCACTTCTTCCTCTTGTGTTATAGTTGCTTCCCATACCAAAACCGTAAGCTCCTGCACTATGAATTACAAGTAAATCGTTATGCTCTAAAGTCGGCAACATGTAGTTTTTGGCAAAAAAGTCGCCGCTCTCACAAACAGGACCCACAACATCGGCTTCACTATTAGCAGTTTTACTATTTGTTATCGCCTCTATTTTGTGATAAGCTTTATATAGACTAGGACGGATTAGGTCATTCATAGCACCGTCAACTACGACAAATCTTTTTGTACCGTTTTGCTTTTCATACAAAACTTTAGTTAAAAAATATCCGCCGTTTGCAGTCAAAAATCTTCCCGGCTCACAAATAACGGTTAAATCCAAACCTCTTAGCGCCCCTAAAACTGCCTGAGCATAATCATAAGGTTTTATAGTAACTTCATCTTTATACTTAACGCCGAGTCCGCCGCCTACATCAAAAAATTTCAACTCAATTTTTATATTTGATAATGAACGAACCAAATCAGCCACAATCTCCGCAGATTCGTAAATCGGCTTTAGTTCAGTAAGCTGAGAACCTATATGAAAATGGATTCCCACAGGATCTAAATGTTCGGAGTTGTTTGCTTTTATGTACATTCTTTTTGCGGCATCTATCTCAACCCCAAATTTATTATCATGTAGTCCTGTTGAGATATAAGGGTGCGTCAACGGGTCTATATTTGGGTTCACTCTAACACTTATTCTGCATTTTGCGCCCAACTCTTTTGCTATTAGCTCTACGCGTCCCAGCTCCGCTTCACTCTCTACGTTAATATATAAAATATCTCTCTCTATCGCTTCGCGTATCTCATCATCACTTTTTCCTACACCTGAAAAGATAATTTTATAGCTCGGAACTCCCGCTAGAAAAGCACGGCGAACCTCACCGATAGATACACAATCGGCACCGCTTCCAAGCTGTGCAAAATGTTTGACGACACTAAGATTGGAGTTTGATTTTACGGCATATGCCAAAATAGATTTTCTACCCTTAAATGCCTCTTTAAGCTCTTCATACTGCTTTGTCATATAGTCTAAATCATATATATAAAGCGGTGTTTTATATGTGGATGCAAGCTCTTTAAAATTAATCATAAAAGTCCCAAATATTTTTTAGGGAATTTTATCCAAAAAGTACTTATATTTTTGTTATAACACCTTAAGTAGCTAGGCGGTACTTTCTCCATTGCCTTATGGCAATTAAAAACAAAATTAACACAGGAGCTATTATGCCCACCTCAGGCGGTATCGTTTTATTGTTAGATAGCTCAATTAACATAAAAAGAAAAGCCCATACTACGAGGGATGAGATAATTGCACCAAAGCTAAACAGTGATACATTCAAAAATCTAACGCTTACCGGAACAAAAAAGAAAATAATAACAACTAAACTAGGTACAAAAAACGGATAAATAAATATTTTGTATAAAGAACTTTTTACGGTATTCGTATTTATTTTTTGATTTTTCAAAAGTGCGTATGCATCTATAGCATCTTTTATAGTGAAATTCACTTTGCCTTCATATACCTGATCTAACATTTTTGGACGAAAGCCTTGAAGAATTTCTAAATTACTCTGCCCGTTTACTTTTATACCTAACGATTCAAAATTAATTTCATCCGGTTTTGTAATTATATCGGCCTTACTTATGTGCCAAGCTTCATTTTGATACCTTGCTTTTGCAGCTACCAAAACCTCTTTTAAGGAGTTGTTACTAAAACTAAATACTCTTATATTTTCTGCACTCTCTTGTAGTGGTAACATTTTTGAAAAATATACGAATTTATCTTTATATGTAAAAAACAAATCTCTAGTAGGAGAGAGGTATTGAGCATTTTTACGAATATTTTTAGCAAACTCCTCTGCTCTTGCAAAATTTGAGACCGAATGCAGTGAAATAAAAGCCATCATAATAAGAGTAGATATAATAACAAAAGGTTTAAGAATATCGACCCTTGAGTATCCAAGAGAGTAAAAAGAGACCAATGCATTGGAACGAATAAGAAATATTTTAGTACTTATCATAGCAAATATAAGAGATAGAGGAATAAGCATATCTATAGCAAAAAAGGTTTTATATACTAAATATATTAAAATAAGATTTGCGGATATATCCAAACTCTCGATATTAGCCATATAGTCAAATCCGACTAAAAACACAACAAGCGCGAAAGAGATAATAAGAAAATATCTAATATAATGAAAGGAGATATATTTAAAAGCTAGCATTAATCACAAATCTCCTCAAAAAATTTAATCTTATTTTAGCTGAAATTTTTTAATTGAATATTTTGAACTAACATCTTCTAGTGAGTTATTTAGTAAAAACTCAACAGCTTCACATGTAAATCTAATCCACTCACTTAGATGCTCCTGCTCATTTTTACTAAAATTACTTAAAACATAAGAGGCTACTTCGCCTTTATGTTCAGGCTTTCCTATGCCCATTCTGATTCTTATATACTCTTTTGATATAGATTCATCCGTTGATTTGAGTCCGTTATGTCCGCCGTGTCCGCCACCTTTTTTAAAACGAAGAGCGCCAAAAGGCAAGTCTAAATCATCATGTATTACAACAACCTCATCAATTTTATAAAATTTTTTAACAGCGGCAATTGCAATGCCTGATAAATTCATAAAAGTAAGCGGTTTTAATAAAAAATGATTTGAAAACTTGAAAAGCTCGCCGTTAAATGACGATGATGATAGTTTTTGAGAATTTTGTCGTTTTACTAACTCGTCAACAACCATAAAACCTATGTTATGACGAGTATGTTCGTAGTTCGGGCCAGGATTACCCAGACCGACTATGAGCATAATTATTTAGCTTTTATTACACTTAGTACAGATACACGATCAGCATCTGTGAATGTAACATTTTCGATTTTTGCTATATCACGAACCATTTTAGCATCGCCTACATCCATTTTACTAACATCAACAACTATGCTATTTGGAACATTTTCTATAGCAGCTTTTACTCTTAAACGAGGTTTTGAAATATGCACAAGACCTTTGTTTTTAAGACCTACTGCATCGCCCTCAGGAACAACCGGCACATGATAATGAGTTAAAACGCCAGTTTGCGCTACCATCAAATCAACATGTAAAAGTTTACTTGTTAAAGGGTGTGCCTCATATGATTGAACAACAACATTCATCTCTTTTGCGCCTATTTTGATAGGAAACGCCAAAGTATCTTTGTTGCGAACAGTACGGATATACTCGTTTTCTTTAAACGCAGCATGAATATTTTCAAGCCCTTTTCCGTAAATGTTTGCAATTAGATATCCATCACGGCGAAGTGCCTTCGTGCCCTTTTTGCCAATACTCTCTCTAATAATGCCTTCTAACATATTAAATCCTTAATAAAAAATGTCCGCAATTATATCTATTTAAGCTTTAAGTGCAGTTAAACGACTCTATTTTAAATCAAATACATCTTCGTTGTTTTTTGATTGATTTCTCTGCGGACTTGAACTTTCACTCATATTTATACTCTTTAGTCCATTAATTTTTAATTCTAAATTAGATGCGCTTGTTGCATATTCTCTTGCTCTGTCTCTTGTAATAATTCCTTGATTATATATATCAAAAATATGTTGGTCGAAGCTTTGAGATTTATAGTACTCTCGCCCTTTTTCTATGGTATCTCGAATCTCATAATCACGATTTTCCAAAATCAATTTTTCAACCGTGGGTGTTTTTACTAAAATCTCCATAGCAGCAACTCTTCTATCATCTATGGTAGGAATGAGTCTTTGCGAAATTATCCCCTTTAGTACTCCGGCTAGTGAAAAACGAACACGATTTTGCTCTTCGTTTGGGAAGATAGCCACAATACGGTTGATTGTCTCTTTAGTATCTATTGTATGCAGGGTCGAGAGAACCAAATGTCCGGTATCTGCGGCATGAAGTGCTAGTTCAATTGTCTCACGGTCTCTCATTTCGCCCACAAGTATAATATCTGGATCCTCTCGCAGCGCAGCTCTTAATGCTCGTCCAAAAGAGATAGTATCCTGTCCGACTGAGCGTTGATTTATAATACAGCCTCTATCTTTATGAACAAACTCTATCGGATCCTCAATAGTAATAATATGCTTTTTTTGTGTTATGTTAATCTCATTTATTATAGCAGCTAAAGTAGTTGATTTACCGCTACCTGTTGCGCCTGTAACTAGGATTAACCCCCTTGACTCTTTAGTAAATTCTCTTATTATTTCAGGATAATTCATCGCATCAATTGTAGGTACCTGCATTGGAATAGCACGAAACACGAAAGATGGCCCGTCTGTTTGAAAGAAAATATTTACACGAAAACGGTTAAGTTCATCAAACTGATAAACCAAATCAATCTCTTTATTATCCACAAACTCTATAAATCTGCTACGTAACATCTCTTTTGATAGAGTCATTGCATCTTCATATGAGAAGATACTTCCTGAAAAAGGAATTATTGTCCCGTTAATTCTAGCCCTAATCCCGCTGTTTGCTTTAACATGTAAGTCACTTCCGCCGTTATCGATTAGTTTTTTAAGATACCCTCTAATCTTTTCTAACTGTTCAAACGTTAATTTGCTTACATCCACTTCATTCTCAATCATAACGACTCCAATATATCCCTAAACGCGTCTTTAAAAGATTTTAATCCATCAGATATCTGCTTATCTAAAACAGCATCAAAGTCTATACCCAATCCTTCTATTTTTTTAAAATGTTCTTCTATAATTTCGTTTGAAATCGGCAATGCACTAACTTTTTCCCCATTTGCATCAAAAGCTTTTATAGTATCTACGGGTGCCGTATTTACACTATTGTATGCCAAAAGTTTTTCTATATAGTAGTGTGGAGACAAAGAATCATCTTTTACACCGGTACTTGCAAAAAGAGTTCTGCACCCCTCAACATTCATCTCTTGTATCTTTGCATATATGTCGGCACTGTTATATATTCCGCTAAGTGCAGTCTCAACACCGCCTTTAGATAGTTCTTCATCCAAAGCCCTATCTACACGGCTTACAAAAACACTTATTACGGTATCAACCTTTGAGCCATGTTTTGCGACACCCTCTTTAAAAGCTTTTGCACACGAGAGAGCTTGTTCTTTTTTAAATATAAGTGTTGCATTTACGGGGATACCTTTTGATGTCAGCTCAGCCATGGCGATATAACCGGCATCAGTCGCGGGGACTTTTATCATAACGTTTTTACGATTTATCTGCCCAAAAAGTCTCTCTCCCTCTGCAATAGTTGCTTCAGCATCATCGCAAAGAAACGGGTCAACTTCTATGCTTACATATCCGTCGTCATTTACATCATACAAAGGCTTTAATATATCTGCCGCTTTTTGTATATCGTATATTGCCACTGCTTCATACTTCTCTTTTGGAGCTAAAGAAGCTAGTGTTGAGAGTTGTTCCTTGTATGCACTTGAATTTAATATAGCATTTTTAAAGATTGCAGGATTTGAAGTCGCTCCGTTTACTATTTTACTATCTATGAGTTCCTTAAACTCTTTATCTAAGTAGTCTCGCTCAATAAAATCAGCCCACAAAGAGAATTTTAAATCTTTTAAATACATACATTAACCTTCATTTTTAAAAAAATTATATCTCATTTTTTATATTTTAGGGTAGATATACTTTATCCAAAAGCTCTTTATATTCACTTTTTACATCACTGTCAAGCGTAATTCCTCCGCCGCTTTTATACATGTAGCCTTTTTCTGTTTTTTCTACAAATCTTATCATTACCGCACTGTCTAATGTTTTTCCGTCATACACGCCAAACACTCCGCTAAAATATCCGCGCTCATACCCTTCAACTTCATTAATTATATCCAGTGTGCTTTTTTTCGGCGCACCGCTTATACTTCCTGCCGGAAGAAGGGAATTTAAAATATCTCCTATTTTAGAGTGCCAATCGTCTCCTACATCTCCGCTTATATGTGAGCTTACATGTAGAAGTTTTTTCTCACCGGCTTCGATTTGGGTTATATATCTAAACTCTTCTACTTTAACATTTTTTGCAATAATTGATAAATCGTTTCTCAAAAGGTCAACTACCATAACATGTTCTGCCATCTCTTTTTGATTATTTAATATTATCTCTTTTGCATTTGGTATTGATGCATCAATAGTACCTTTCATCGGATAAGTACTGATTTTTGACTCTTTTATTTGAATAAATTTCTCAGGTGAAAAACAGACAAATTCATCTTTATATCTTAGTTTATAGTGGGCGTTTGAACACTTAAATATCTCTTTTAGCGAAAGGGTAGTTTTTATAGCTGTAGGCTGCGTTAAATTTAAAAGATAAGTATCGCCTGCTTTTATTTTTTCTATTACAAAATCAAACTTTTTTTTATACTCACTAAAGGAAACCGCTTTTTTTTCTAAAAAATCTACATGTAATTTTATAGGATAATTTTCATCTATGCAAAACTCAATATCATGCGACTCAATCTCGTTTAGAGGTATAACTATTAAATTTTGGGCTTTAAAATCAGATATAAATAAAAAAGGTTCTTTTCTTTTTCCAAAAGAGTTTAAATCATCAAACGTCATAAATTAATTTTTTAAGCACTGCCATTCTGATAGCTACACCATTTGAAACTTGTTCCAGCACTTTGCATCTATTATCGGCTAAAAGAGCGTCACAAATATCTATATTTCTGTGAACCGGTCCGGGATGAAGAAGTATTATGTCTCTATCTCCTACTAACTCCGTCGTTATACAAAAATCACTTGCATAATCTTTTAGCGAAGCATAAGTCTGAGATGAGTGTCTCTCTGTCTGAGTTCTAAGACTCATAATAGCATCGACTTCATCAATTATTTCATTTATATAGTGAGTTGTTCTTAGATTGGTTTTTGGCAAAAATTGCGGAGGAGCGACTAAAATAACCTCCATCCCGAATCTTGTCAAAAGCTCTATATTTGAGTTTGCAACTCTTGAGTTTTTTATATCTCCTACTATCGCTATTTTTTTTCCTTTAACATCTTTGAAATGTTTTTTAAGAGTAAAAAGGTCTAAAAGCGCTTGAGTAGGATGTGCATGTGCACCGTCTCCAGCATTTATAATCGAAGCTTTTGTGTGGTTTGATAATATTTTCGGCACACCTGAATTTTGATGTCGCACAATTATCGCATGAGGATTCATAGCATCTAAATTCATTGCAGTATCAACCAAAGTCTCGCCTTTTTTAGTCGAACTATTTGCCACATCAAGATGAACAATCTCGGCACCTAGTCTTTTTGCGGCTATCTCAAAAGAGCTTCTGGTTCTTGTAGAGTTTTCAAAAAAGAGTGTAATTATAATTTTGTCTTTTAAGATTCTATCAAATCTGCCATCACTAAAGACTCTTGCATCTTCTAAAATCAACTCTATCTCTTGAAGTGTAAAATCATCCGTACGAATCAAATGCTTCATATAAATCCTCTGTTATTTTTAATCTTTGCGGGAATTTTATCTATTTGGCAAATTATACAAGACATCACATATAATATCAATATCGCGAGCTATTTTTAAAACCTTTTGCCCGGTTTTTAAAAAATAGGGTTCCGATGTCTCTGCAAAGCTCTTCTCGCTATCCTTGCAGTTAAATGCGATTGCAAACGGTATATTATTACCCTCAAGTGCTTTTTTACTTAAAAGGGTATCGTTAATGCAACCAAGTGAGCAGTGCGTAACCAAAAGTGCAACTGCATCTAGTTTTGAGATTAAATCAATCATCATGTACTTTTCATCAATGGGAACATATAATCCGCCTGCACCTTCGATTATTACGATGTCGCATGAGTTTTCAAGCTCTTCAAGTTTAAGCAATATTTTTCCGATATCAAGAGGCGTATTGCCTGAAGCTACATATGGTGCTGCAGGAAGGGCATAAGTAATAGGAACAATATCTTCAACTTCTAGGGACCATAGCTTTGGATTTAGTTCTTTAACACACTCCAACAGCTCTTCACCATCAGCAGGGTAATCTACTACGCCTGTTTCTATCGGCTTAATAACACCTACCTTTAGCCCTCTGGATGCAAACTCTTTTAACAAAAGTTTTGTCGTATATGTTTTCCCGATGTCCGTATTTGTTGCTGTTACAAAAATTCTTTTAGCCATAGTTGTCTCAATTTTGTTATAATTTATAAACTGTTAAATGAGAATCATTATAGGAAAATTATGGCAACAAATATAGATTTAGAAGTTATAAACGAGATATCGATTAAGGATCCTAAAAAATATAAAGTTTTATTATTAAATGACGACTATACTATTATGGAGTTTGTTATAGATGTTTTGAAGAGTGTATTTCATAAAAGTCCACAAGAAGCCGAAGCGGTAATGCTTGAGATACATAAAAATGATAAAGGTGTTTGCGGAATTTATACTCATGAAATTGCCGAAACAAAAGTGATGCAAGTTCATAAAAAAGCAAGAGATAGCGGTTTTCCGCTTAAAGCCGAAATGGAGGAAGAGTAATGATTAGTTACTCATTAAATGAAGTTTTTCAAAAATCAATTCTTTTTGCAAAAGAGTTAAAGCATGAATATATTACGGTTGAACATGTATTTTATCAACTCTTAAACTCCCCTGAAGGTGCAAGAATTATTTTTACATGTGGCGGGGATGTCCAAAAGATGAAAGAACTTATAAAACAGCACATCTATTCAAACTCTAGCAAACTTCCACAAAATATAGATGAAGAGCCATATGAAAGCGTTGCGCTTTCAAGACTGATAGACAGAATGATAAAGCATATCCAAAGTTCTGGACAAAGTAGTGCAGACATTGGCGATTTGATTGTTGCTATGTATGATGAAGAAAACTCTTTTGCTTACATGTTGTTACAAGAGTATCAAATTTCAAGACTTGATATTTTAGAAACAATTTCGCACACGGACAAGCAAAACAGTGGCGACGAAAAAGAGTCATATCTTCAAAAATACTCTATAAATCTGCTTAAAAAAGCTAAAGAAGGCAAGATTGACCCCGTTATAGGGCGAGACGATGAAATACAAAGGGTTACTCAAATTTTATGTCGCAGAAAGAAAAATAACCCAATTTTAGTCGGAGAAGCAGGTGTAGGCAAAACTGCTATTGCCGAGGGTCTGGCACTAAATATAGTTGCACATAAAGTTCCTCAAATTATACAAAACTCAGAACTTTTCGCACTTGATTTAGGTGCGATGCTAGCAGGTACAAAATACAGAGGAGATTTTGAAAAAAGACTAAAAGGTGTTATGGATGAGTTAAAATTTATTCCAAATTCCATTTTATTTATTGACGAAATTCATACTCTTATCGGAGCAGGTGCAACTGGCGGAACTATGGACGCGGCAAATCAGCTAAAACCTGCACTTGCTTCAGGAGAGTTAAAATGTATGGGTGCAACAACTTTTGCAGAGTATAGAAACGGTTTTGAAAAAGATAAAGCTCTAAGCAGAAGATTTTCAAAAGTTGATGTTAATGAACCCTCTATAAAGGCGACTTACAAAATTTTAAAAGGGCTAAAAAGCAGGTATGAAGCTCATCATGACGTAACCTTTACCGATAAAGCCTTAAAAAGTGCGATTGATTTGTCAAAAAGATATATAACAGATAAATTTCTGCCTGATAAAGCAATTGACCTTATCGATGAAACTGCGGCATCCTTTCATCTAAAAAACAAGAAAAAAAGAGTAGTAAGCTCATCCGATATACAAAATACTATCTCTAAAATGTTAGGTACTTCAAACTCAAAAGTAACTAAAAATGTAACAGAATCTCTTATTAACCTTGAAGAAAATTTACGAAAAAAAGTGATAGGACAAGATATTGCGGTTGCGGAGGTCACAAAAGCTATAAAAATATCAAAAGCTGGGCTCACACCTCCAAATAAACCTATCGCTTCGTTTCTGTTTTCAGGTCCCACCGGTGTCGGTAAAACAGAACTAGCACTATCTCTTAGTCAGATACTAGGTATAAATTTTGAGAGATTTGACATGAGCGAATACATGGAAAAACATGCAATAAGCAGGCTTGTCGGAGCACCTCCAGGCTATGTAGGGTATGAACAAGGAGGGTTATTAACCGAAGCAATAAAAAGACACCCTTATTCTGTGTTGCTTTTAGATGAGATTGAAAAAGCACATCCCGATTTGGTCAACATTTTACTTCAGATTATGGATAATGCCACTCTAACCGATAACAACGGATATAAGGCAAATTTTCAAAATGTAATTTTAATTATGACTTCAAATATAGGGGCAAATGCCAGAAATGTAATGGGATTTAATAAAGATAGTTCTTTATCAAAAAATGAAGAGTTAAAATCATTTTTTACACCGGAATTTAGAAACAGACTAAGTGCCGTAATAGAGTTTAAACAACTAGATAATGAGGTAATAAAAGGCATAGTTAGTAAATTTATAGATGAGCTAAACAGCGACCTTAAAAAAAGAAAGATTACAGTGTCAATTTCTCAAAAAGCAATAGAATTTATAGCAAATAGTGCATACTCTCCTGAAATGGGAGCAAGACCTATTAAGCGATATATTGCGGACAACATTACAAACAAGTTAAGTGATGAAATTCTATTTGGCAGACTTAAGGGTGGTGGCAGCGTAAATGTCTCTTTTAATAAAAAACTCATTTTAAAATTCAAAGAGCTTGAGCTTGTTGAAATTGTGTAAGAGTACATGTTTAATATGATTCCAAAACTTCTAAAACATGAACTTACTTTTCCTAGCCCTAACGATGCCAATGAAGACGGCATAGTTGCATGGGGAGGAGACTTAAGTCCATCAAGGCTTATTCGTGCTTATCAAAACGGAATATTTCCTTGGTATGGAAAAAATGACCCAATAATTTGGTGGTCAACAAATCCAAGACTTATTATGGAACTTGATGATTTTAAATTAAGCCGTTCACTCAAAAAAAGTATGAAAAAATTTGAGTATAAATTCGATTCTAACTTTATAGAAGTTATAAATAACTGTAGCAAAACAAAAAGAGATAATCAAGTCGGAACATGGATACAATCGGAGATAATTGAAGCCTACTCCGTTTTACATGATATGGGAATTGCTCATAGCGTAGAGAGCTATCTTGATGGAGAGCTAGTTGGCGGCCTTTACGGCTTAACAATTGGAAAAGTTTTTTGTGGAGAATCTATGTTTTCATTAATAAACGATGCTTCAAAATCTGCCTATGCTATTTTAATTACTCATTTAAAAAATTGGGGATATGATTTTATAGATTGTCAGGTGCCGACAAATCATCTAAAAAGCTTGGGTGCGAAAGAGGTTGAGCGAGAATATTTTTTAAATAGATTATATAAAGTAAATATGGATATAATAAATCATAAATGGGCTATAGAAGATTCTCTCGTAGATTAAATATACAGTAAATTTTACTGTTAAGTTTCATATTGATTTGATTTATTTGTTAGTTATGGATTGATGATTTGTAGTAAGTAAAGAAGAAATGATCAACTAGGCAGCGACCTACGTTTCCAATCCTGCAAGGATCAGTATTATCAGCGATGAGAGGCTTAGCTTCTGGGTTCGGAATGGAGCCAGGCG